>OJGD01000005.1_pt1 | contig 450010 bp, 441 predicted proteins | sample 1594571 | NCBI WGS metagenome assembly OJGD01 (sample SAMN05416771, study PRJEB24817) | seawater metagenome | isolation source: Sea water | place: Canada:Atlantic | collected 2013-11
GAAAATAACTCCTTAACTAACGGCTTTTACTGTCCTAATGAGCGGAACCGCTTCACTAATCGTTACTCGGTGGTGCTTTTTTAAGGTGAAACCAAGCGGGCGAAATCCCTAAGGATAATAGCTTGGCTAAAGTAGATAAGGCTTGGAAAATACTAAAACCCACTGAAAGATAATAAAAAGAACCGTGTAGAAAGGCGACGCGTGTCTTAAACGTTATGGCATGATTAATTACAGGTGCTCTATCAAAATAAGTTCTGGTGGGCTATTTTTTGTTGCGCTAGGTATTTGAATAGTCACCTCGTATTGTTTTTTTGGCAGTGTCTTCGCCCAACTTTTTACAGACTCAGTTTCCTCTCGACCACCAGTATGTCCTGTGTAAGCCAGTATAGAAATAACACCTGGCTGTGCCAATAGGGCAATCGCTGACTCTAATGCCTGAAGCGTAGAGTTTGGTGTCGTTTGCAGTAATTTATCACTACCCGGTAAATAGCCTAAATTAAACATCGCACAACGAATCGAATGAACATCGTCTTTCGTTAAGTAATCTGATAATTGCGAGTGATCATCTTGTATCAGGCAAACTCGGTGTAATAGTTGTTCTTTGCTTAGCCGTTGCTCTGTTGTGTGCAAAGCGGCGGCTTGTAAGTCGAACGAATAGACTTTCCCGGCCTCTCCAATTTGCTTGGCTAAAAAGAGCGTATCAAAGCCATTACCCATTGTGGCATCAACGGCAATATCGCCCTCTGAAAGATAATTCGCAATATTGTTATGTGCTTGGTTAACGAGTGAAATAGTCATGTGTATACCTATTAATATCAGCGGATGTTGGTAACGGCTCAGCGTGAGTTAAGTAACGTAAAAAGCGTTCTGCATGCCACGGAATGAGGAGTGAGCCCTTGGAGCCGAAACCGTTAAAAACGAGTAAGTTAGACTGCTCAGGATGCTGGCCTAAAAAGGGTTGTTTGTCGCGGGTACCAGGGCGAATACCAACGTTGTGTTCTAGTCGTTGAGCTTGCCTTAAGTGCGGAAAATACGGGTAACAGGCATCGAGTAAATCAAGAGCAGCTTTTTCGTTAGGTTTCTCATCCAGTGGTTGCCATTGCCAACTGGCCCCCAATTTGAGTTGCCCGTTAGCAAGGGGCAGTAACCATTTGCCAAACTGCACAATTTCATTTGGCAAAGGCTGATCTGTTTTCAGGGTTAAAATATCACCTTGTACAGGCTGCAAAGGAAGCCATGAAAACCATGGGTTATATTGTAAGTGATAGCCATCACAAAAAATTATTTTATCGGCAGTGTGGTCATGCCATTCAACTGATGATGAACTGATGTTAAGTTCACTCAAGTCAATTTGTGCCTTGATGAAGCAGCCTTGATGCAGGAAAAAATCACGCAAATGATCGAGTAAAGCAACAGTATCAAGGTAAGCACATTGCTGTTGCTTGAAACCACCCAAGGATGTTTCTTTTAGGTATTTTTTATCTTTTGCATTGAAACGTTCAGCCAAGAAAGGTGCATACTCAGCCTGATTTTTTCGCTTGTTCCACTGGTTTAGCTCAGCCTCTGATTGGAATAGGCGAACCTGTTCCCTTTCATGCAGAAAGGTGAGACCAAAGAAATTAGCCAGTTCTGCATAAAGTTCCTTTGCTGCTGTAAGGTATTGTTCGACATGGTCAGTTTTAACTAACCTTTTGCCCGTTACCGGGTTAATTAAGCCAGCCGCGGTGCGCGATGCGGTGTGCGTAAGGCAAGGGTCAAGGAGTAAAACAGAGTGACCTTGTTGAATAAGTCGCCAGCCCAACAAGCTACCGGCTAGCCCTTGGCCAATAATCAGGAATTCAACTTTTTTCTTAGGGGTCAATTTAGCCTTTTTTAAACTTGAATAGTGTCAGCGGTGCCTACCTTTCAATTAGGCTGGAATGGGCGGCTATTTGCAGTATCTAATAGGAATTATTTTTTCCAAACGCTATTTTGTGTTGCAAGGTAAAGCGTCTCCACTTTTTTCCTAGCCCAAGGTGTTTTGCGAAGAAACTTAAGGCTAGATTTAACAGATGGATCACTGATGAAACAACGAATGTTTATTTGCTGGCCTAAACTCTCCCAGCCATAATGTTCAACAAGGCTAGTAACAATCGCCTCAAGTGTAAGGCCGTGTAGAGGGTCTTTGTTAGTTTTTTCGCTCATTCCAATGTTGTCCATTCACGTAATAGGTGCTGATGTTACGCATTTGTAAGCGTTAATCAAGCGTGCCCAATATAAAATTGAGGCTTATTATGGTTAGTTAACTGTTTTTTCGGTCACAAACTGGGCTAGGCTCTTTAACTGATTATATAAGCTCTTCGAGCGCTTCTTGTGCCGTCAGCCAAGCCTCTTCGGTTTTGGCTAGTTGCTCATCAATGCTGTTCTTTTCATTAATAATGTCAGCTAATTGTTGCTTCTTATCTTGATGGTATAAATCGCTATCAGCCAGTTTGGCTTCAAGCTGTTGTTGTTTCTCCTGTAATTTATCGAGTTGTTTTTCTGCTTTTCTTAGGGCGTCGCGTAGTGGTTTTTGCTGTTGCCTGTTATTTGCCTGTTGTTGTTTTTGTTCTTTACGAGCATTAACGCTTTTATCGCTAGAGGGGGCGCTGTCATTTTCTTTGGCTTGATTTTTTACCCAGTCGGCGTAGTCATCTAAGTCGCCATCAAAGGGTGTTATTTTGCCGGTAGAGACGAGTAAAAACTGATCAGTGATAGTGCGAAGCAAGTGTCGATCATGGGAAACAATAATCATTGCGCCACTAAATTCTTGTAAGGAGGCACTTAAGGCATGGCGCATTTCTATATCTAAATGGTTGGTCGGTTCATCAAGTAATAATAAATTAGGTTTTTGATAAACCAGAAGTGCGAGGGCTAGCCTTGCTTTTTCGCCTCCAGAAAAGGGCGCGATGGCTTCTAGAGTTTTGTCACCATGAAAGCCGAAACCACCAAGAAAGTTTCTTAAATCACGTTCGGTGGTTTTTTTATCTAATCGCTGCAAATGCAATAAGGGTGATGCATTAGGATCTAATTGCTCTAACTGGTGCTGTGCGAAATAACCAACTTTAAGGCTTTCGGCACATTCAATGCTGCCGCTTGTTGGCTTGTTTTCTTCTGCGAGAAGCTTAATTAATGTCGATTTACCGGCGCCGTTTGGGCCTAATAATGCAAGGCGATCACCGGGTTTTATAGACAGAGACACATTATTTAAAATGACATTGTCGCTGTAGGCCAGTGTTGTCTTTTCAACTTTGATCAGTGGGTTTGAGACTCGTTCAGGCTTGAAAAACGCAAAGTGAAAAGGAGAGTCAATGTGTGCGGCAGAAATCAATTCCATCCGCTCCAGTGCTTTTAAGCGACTTTGTGCTTGTTTGGCTTTGGTAGCTTTCGCTTTAAACCGATCAACATAACTTTGAATATGTGCGCGTTCTTTTTGTTGTCGTTCAAAATTAGATTGTTGCTGCGCCAAGCGTTCAGCCCTAGCGCGTTCAAATTGAGAATAATTGCCGCTATAAAGCATCGCACTTTGTTGCTCAATATGTAGAATATTGCCGACAACGGCGTCTAAAAAGCCCCTATCGTGCGAAATAAGTAACAGGGTTCCAGCATAACTTTGTAACCACTCTTGTAGCCAAATAACGGCATCTAAGTCTAAGTGATTGGTTGGCTCGTCCAACAATAGCAGATCGGAGCGGCACATGAGCGCCTTTGCAAGGTTTAAACGTACGCGCCAGCCACCCGAAAAGCTGGTAACAGGGTTGTTTAAATCGGTGGCTTTAAAGCCCAGTCCATTCATTAAAATAGCTGCCCGCGAGTTGGCGGTGTAGCCTTGAATGGTTTCTAGTTCAGCATACAGCTCGGCGGCACGGTGGCCGTCGTGTTGTTCTTCTGCTTGGGCTATTTTTTGCTGAATATCGCGGAGTTCTTTATCGCCATCGATCACAAATTCAATAGCCGCTTGCTCAGTGGCGGTCAACTCTTGGGCAACGTGGGCAATCACAAAACCCGATTGAATAGAAAAATCACCGCTATCGGGCTGGAGACTATCTAACACCATCGCAAATAAACTGGACTTACCACAGCCATTGGCACCGCTAATGCCAACGCGCTGACCTGCGTGCACGGTAAAGGAAACATTCTCGAATAATACTTTAGTTCCTCGGCGGAGCGATACGTTGCTTAACTTCAACATGTTTTGGGTCGTACAGATGGGAAAGATGGCATTATACCTAAAGCCTGAGAGCGCTGCTTAAACGACAAGTAAGCACCGCCTAATTTGCTTCTGGTATTGATAATGTCATTGAATGTGAGCCGATTCGTTTAGCTGCGGATAGGCTTGTTTATGCGATAATTATATTTTTTATTAGCCCTTGAATTGATGAATCGCGCGCAATCTATTTTACAGTCAACGTTTGGTTACGACGCTTTTCGTGAGCCACAAGGTGAGATTATTCATGAGTTAGAGCAAGGGCGCGATGCCTTTGTGCTGATGCCCACTGGCGGCGGTAAGTCGCTGTGCTACCAAATTCCAGCCTTATTGCGTGATGGCACTGCGATTATTGTATCGCCATTGATTGCGCTGATGCAGGATCAGGTGGATGCGCTTAATCAACTGGGTATTAAAGCAGCCTATTTAAACTCAACACTCGATGTCGCTGAGGCGCGAGAAGTGGAGGCGCAATTATTAAATGGCGCTTTAGATTTATTGTATGTAGCGCCAGAAAGGTTGTTGAACCCTATTATGCTGTCGTTGTTGGAGCGCTGCCATATTGCCTTGTTTGCGATTGATGAGGCGCATTGTGTATCGCAATGGGGGCATGACTTTAGGCCAGAATATCAAAAGTTACGTGTGCTGCATGAGCGTTTTCCACAAGTGCCGCGTATTGCATTAACCGCCACAGCTGATCAACGTACGCGCGATGAAATTATTGCGCAATTACAACTTGAAGGGGCGCGGGTATTCATCAATAGTTTTGATCGGCCGAATATTCACTATGCTATTTCTGAAGGTAATAACCCGAAATTACGGTTGTGGCGCTTTATACAGGAAAATCATGCGCAAGATGCAGGCATTGTGTATTGCCTATCACGCAAGAAAGTAGAAGCGACTGCCGAATGGTTAACAGAACAAGGGCGTATCGCATTGCCTTATCACGCGGGCTTATCGCAAGAGCTTAGGCAAAAAAACCAACAGCGTTTTTTACGCGATGAAGGGGTGATTATTGTCGCTACAATCGCCTTTGGTATGGGCATAGATAAGCCGGATGTACGTTTTGTAGCGCACTTACGTTTACCAAAAAGTATTGAGGCGTATTATCAAGAAACCGGTCGTGCAGGCCGTGATGGCGAGCCTGCAAATGCCTGGATGGCGTATGGCTTGCAAGATGTATTGACGCTGCGACAATTTATGCAAAACTCCAATGCCGATGAGGCGCATAAACGTGTTGAGCATAATAAATTAGAATCTATGCTGGGGCTTTGCGAGCTGATTGCTTGTCGGCGGCAAGCCTTGCTAGGCTACTTTGATGAGCGGTTAGAACAGCCATGTGGTGCCTGTGATAATTGCACAACACCGCCTGAAAAATGGGATGGTTCTGAAGCGGCGCAAAAGATTTTATCGAGCATTTATCGTACAGGGCAACGCTTTGGCGTTAATTATATTATTGATGTCTTAATGGGTAAGGCCGATGAGCGTATTCGGCAAAACCAGCACGAGCAGTTAAGTACCTTTGGCATTGGTAAAGAATTCTCAACGATGGAATGGCGAACTATTTTTAGGCAGTTGATAGCGCTTGGCTTTATTAATGTTGAAGCAGAAAGCCATGGCTCGCTAACACTGACAGAAAAATGCCGACCAGTGTTACGCGGTGAACAAAAACTGGCGCTAAGAAAGCAAACAAAAGAAGAAAAGCTGACAACAGAAAAAAAGAAGAAAAGCCCTGTTCGCCCACAAGACGAGCCGTTATGGGACGCTTTACGAGCTTTGAGAACGCAACTAGCGGAAGACAGTGGTGTGCCGCCCTATGTCATTTTTCATGATGCAACCTTAATGGAAATGATTAAAAAGCGCCCGGTTGAGATTGGCGATATGCGGTATATCAGTGGCGTGGGTGATCAAAAAATAAAGCGTTATGGCCAGGTTTTTTTGGCAGAAATTGCAAAGTACCCGTTAGCAGAATTATTGAATAATCGGCTTAGCGCAACGGTTAATGAGACGCTCATGTTGTATCAAGAGGGTTTAGATATAAAGGCGATTGCAACACAGCGCGATATGAAAGAAAACACGGTATATGGACATTTAGCCGATGCAATTGAAGTAGGGCTACTGGATGTCAAAGAGGTACTCGATTTAGACGACAGTGAATATCAAGAAATCATCATGACTATAGAGTCTTTGGAAGATGAGTCAAAAGGCCGCATTAAACCTATCTATGAGGCCTTGGATGAAGAGTATGAATACGGCATTATTAAATGCGTTCAAGCCTCTATGTAAGGCAGGCTAACATTGTTAGCCTAGTTCATCATCAGCAATTGAATATTTTGGGTCTTCAATCACGTTAACTTCAATTAGCTTTCTAGCCTTGTGTAATAATTTGATGCACTCTGGGCTTAAATGACGTAAATGCAGTGTTTTGCCTTGCTTCATATACCGCTCTGCCAAGGCGTCAATGGCTTCAATGCCTGAATGGTCAGACACGCGTGAACGTGCAAAATCAACAATCACTTCTTGTGGGTCGTTAATGGGGTCAAACTGATCACGAAAGTGGTGGATTGAAGCGAAAAAGAGTGGTCCAGTTGGCTTATAGATCTTAACGCCATCTTTTTCTTCAATATCAAAGTGCATGTTTTTGGCATGTTTCCAAGCAAACACTAAGGTAGACATTAAGACTCCCACGACAACCGCAATAGCTAAATCAGTTAGCACGGTAACAACCGCAACAGTAATACCCACAAGCGTATCGGAAGTTGGGATGCGGCCCAATAAGCGGAAGCTGGCCCATTCAAATGTACCCAGTACCACCATAAACATCACGCCGACTAACGCGGCAACGGGGATCATTTCAATCAGTGATGAGCCAACTAAAATAAAGGCGAGTAAGAATAGCGCAGCAGAAATGCCTGAGGCGCGTCCACGGCCGCCAGAATTAATATTGATCATGCTTTGACCAATCATCGCGCAGCCACCCATACCACCAAAAAAACCGGTAGCCACATTGGCAACGCCTTGACCAATGCATTCTTTATTTCCACGGCCACGTGTCTCAGTTATCTCATCAATCAGAGTTAAGGTTAATAAAGACTCAATTAAACCAATGGCAGCAAGAATCAGCGCATAAGGGAAAATAATTTTCAGCGTTTCAAGATTTAGCGGCACGCTAGGGAAATGGAATTGCGGTAAGCCGCCAGCAATAGTCGCCACCGGATCGCCAGTCATATCGACAAGCACATCTTGAACGGTACGTAAGTCCATATCTAAGCCAATAGAAATGGCAACGATGGTTAAGATCGCAGCCAATGATGATGGAATGGCCTTCGTTAATTTGGGTAAGAAATAGATAATGGCCATGGTCAGCGCCACCATGCCTAACATTAATGTCATCTGCTCACCTTGTAGCCAAGCAAGCTCGCCGGTGACCGGATCAAGGAATTGAAATTGTTGCAGCTGAGCCATAAAAATAACAATCGCTAAACCATTCACAAAGCCTAACATCACAGGGTGTGGCACTAAGCGAATGAATTTTCCTAAGCGAAAAACTCCAGCCAGCACTTGTAAAACACCCATTAAGACAACGGTTGCAAATAGATATTCAACCCCATGAGTTGCCACCAAGCTCACCATAACAACAGCCAGTGCGCCGGTTGCGCCAGAAATCATTCCCGGACGACCACCAATAGCGGCGGTAATTAAGCCAACCATAAAGGCGGCATATAAACCGACCAAGGGTTCAACGCCTGCTACAAAAGCAAAGGCAACGGCTTCGGGTACAAGGGCTAGTGCAACGGTAAGGCCAGAAAGCAGGTCGCTTTTCAGGCTCTGAGAGCGAGAAAGAAGAAGTTGGAACATGAGTATGATATCAATTTAATTGGAGGCTTAACGTATCGCGTTAAGTTGTCGCTTCAGTATAGCAGAATATGTGCATTTGCAGCATTCATTAAAGCTTCATCCGGCTGTTATAAAAAGTTCATAAACAACGATTAGCCTGTCGATAAATTTAACCAACGAGTAGTTATATTCACTAGGAGATAGCCGCATGAAAACGCTTGAAGAGCTGATGGCCCCCGTTAAGCAGTTAACTGAATTAAATCGGATGAAAATGGAAAAGGCTGTGGAGGCAGGGTACGCCAAGGCAAAGGAATACAAAGTATTAACTGAAAAACGTGTTGAAGCGGCAAGGGGTATCAAAGATGCTGCTAGCTGCAACGAATTTATGATGGAGCAGATTGGATATGCGAGCAGTAGCATGGAGAAAATGCTACTTGATAGCAAAGCCTTTTTGACTGAAGCAATATCGTACAACAACGATGTCATGAAGTTGCTGCAAAGCACTGAAGCTAGGAAAAGTATAGAGAGCGATTTAAAAGCCAGCTAAATAGGTGGTTTTTCCTACTTGAGCCATCTTTTTAAAAGCTGGCTTTAAGAGCTAAGTAAAACATAAAGAACTATTGGATAGCATGCTGAATATTGAGCAAACCTTAGAGCAAAAAATCCCCAGTTTTGAGCAACGTGGATCATGGATAAAAAAACCAACGGTTGGTTTTTTAAAAAAACTGATGCATGAAAATGAAGTGAATCAATTCCTAGAAGATCATCAAGATGACGAGGGGTTTGATTTTATTGATCAAGTATTTGCATTTTTTAACTTTAGTTACTCAGCATCACACAGTGACAGGGCTAATATCCCCGCCAGTGGCCGCGTAATTATTGTTGCTAATCACCCACTGGGTGCGCTCGATGGATTATCGCTGTTAAAGCTTGTTGGTGAGGTGCGCCGCGATGTAAAAATAGTGGTTAATGACATGTTAATGGAGTTTAAGGCGCTAGACAGTCTATTATTACCCGTTGATAATTTAAGAAAATCAACGCAAAAGAGTAGTATTTCGCGTATTTTGCAGAGTTTAAATAATGAAGAAGCCGTTATTATTTTTCCTGCAGGCGAAGTGTCAAGAATGAGACCGAACGGAGTACGTGACGGAAAATGGTCGAGCGGATTCTTAAGTTTTGCTAAGAAAACCCAAGCTCCTATTTTGCCAATTTACGTTAAGGCGCGGAACTCATCTCTTTTTTATAGCAGTTCAATGTTCTACAAGCCTTTATCAAGCATGTTGTTAGCGCATGAGGTTTTTAATAAAAACTCGAAAACGATAAGCTTCAAGGTGGGTGCTCCTATCTCATACCGTTTTATAGATAGTTTGCCATTAAAACGTAAAGAAATTGCGCGATTGGTTCGTCGCCATGCTTACTTGCTAGGTAAAGGAAAAAAGAGCCTGTTGGAAACAGAACAGACCATTATTCACCCGCGTGATCGAAAGGCCCTAAAAAATGAGCTAAAAGAGGCGGAGTTACTGGGCGAAACAGCCGATGAAAAGAAAATATACCTGTTTGATTATCGACCGGACTCTGCGGTCATGAATGAAATTGGGCGCTTAAGGGAAATGACTTTTCGGCGTGTCGGTGAAGGCACAGGCAAAAGCCGAGATCTTGATCGGTATGATAAGCATTATCGCCATATTATTTTGTGGGATGAGCAAGAACTTGAAATTGTAGGCTCTTACCGACTTGCTGAAGTAAAACGCTTAATGGATTTAGACAAGGGTCGAGGCATTTATAGCCAAGAACTTTTTGACTATAACATGCAGAAAGTTGCTCCTTATTTTGAACAGGGTATAGAACTTGGCCGTAGTTTTGTCAGCCCTAAGTATTGGGGTAAACGCAGCTTAGACCACTTATGGTATGGCATTGGCGCCTACCTTAGGAAGTACCCATCAACACGCTACTTATTTGGCCCTGTTAGCTTAAGTGATGCTTACCCTGAACTAGCTAAAGCGTTGATTGTGACGTTCTATCAGCATTACTTTCCTGATGCCGATTGCTTAGCCACCTCTCGAACGCCCTATATTATGAGGCCAGAAATAAAAAAGCAGGTGGCAAATGTGCTGACTGGCAATAATCAAAGTGACGACTTTAGAGTCATGAAAGAACACTTAGCGCATATGAATGTCACCGTACCAACCTTATACAAGCAATACGCCGATTTATGTGATGAAGGCGGTGTTCGCTACATTGATTTTAATGTAGATGCGAACTTTGGACACTGTATAGATGGGCTGATCATGACCGATATGCATAAACTAAAAGCTAAAAAGCGTTTACGTTATGTAGGCGGTTAATGCTACTAACCGCTCTACAAGAGTAGACATCCGTTTTAATTAGCGAACCTTCCGTGCTTTAGCCGGGCGGCCTTTAATTTTCCCATTGGCGAGGTAGTTCAGTGCTTGTCGCACAGCCTCATGTTCAAGCGCCACATAACTGGAGCGGTCAAAAATATCTATTTTGCCGATTTGCTTGCCTTCTAAGCCAGCATCGCCGGTTAGTGCCCCTAAAATATCGCCGGGGCGAATTTTATCTTTACGGCCGCCATCAATTTGAATGGTAACCATTGGCGGGTAGAGCTTGTAGCTATTATTGCGGTCCAACGATAAAGGGCTGTCTATTAAACAAGGTTTGTGTTGATATTCTTCAATTGCTTTTACACGCACTTGCTCATGTTCAGCAAATAAGCTCATGGCGAGCCCAGTTTCGCCGGCACGCCCGGTTCTTCCGATACGATGAACGTAAATTTCAGGATCGCGAGGCAGTTCGTAATTGATGACCATGCCGATGGATTTAATATCGAGCCCACGAGCAGCCACATCGGTTGCAACCAGTACGGAGCAACTATTATTAGCAAAGCGAACAAGCACTTGGTCACGCTCACGCTGGTCAAGGTCGCCGTGTATCGCTAATGATTCAATATTATGCTCGCGTAAAAACTCAGCCATCTCACTGCACTGCGCTTTGGTATGGCAGAAAACAATCGCCGTTTTAGGTTGATAATGCTCAAATAATGCCAGTAGCGTATTGTTGCGCTCATGTTTTTTGACTTGGTAAAACAACTGCTCGATCACGCTTTGCTGATGATCAGACTCAACCGTGACGGTGATAGGGTCGCGTTGAATAGAGCGACACATTTTTTTTACTTCGTCAGGGTAGGTGGCAGAAAACAGTAGGGTTTGACGGGAGTCAGGTGTGCGTTTAATGATGTCAGTCATCACATCAGAAAAGCCCATATCCAACATTCGGTCCGCTTCATCTAACACGAGGGTTTTTAGCTGATCGAGCTTCAGGGTGCGTTTTTTTAGGTGATCTTGAATTCGCCCGGGCGTACCCACCACAATATGTGCACCATGCTCTAGTGAGCCTACTTGTGGTCCAAAGGGTTTGCCACCGCATAGTAGTACCAGCTTTATATTAGGCACACTGCGAGCCAACTTACGAATTTCTTTACCGACTTGGTCGGCCAGTTCGCGGGTTGGGCACAAAACCAGTGCCTGCGTACCAAAAAAGCGTGGGTTAATTTTATCTAGTAAGCCAATGCCGAACGCTGCGGTTTTACCGCTCCCTGTTTTAGCTTGTGCGAGGATATCTTTGCCCTTTAAAACATGCGGCAGGCTTTGCGCTTGCACTGGCGTCATATTTTTATAGCCGAGTGAGCTCAAGTTTTTAACTTGAGCTGATGTAATGGGTAAAGATGAAAAGAGGGTGTCAGGCATAGGTTTTATCGGGGTTATTTTTTTGCTGTTAGCGGGTTGCTGTCAAAGCGAATGCCTGCCCAGCCTGTTTTCATAAAGTGACGAATATTTTGGTGATCATCGCCATCTGGGGTAGCCAGTACATCACGGTAGTACTCACCAAATAATGCCAAGGTTTGTGGCTCGGTAAACTCATTTAGCTTGGCAAAGGCAAATAACTTGCAAGAACCATTGTTTTCATTTGCCTTATTGTTAACTTCGCCGTTACTAAATGCGCTGGGTGTAAAATCATACAGCGCATCAATAATGTCCATGGTGTCGCTAAACTGTAATGTGGCTAATGCTTCGCGTAGTTGTTGGATGTTGTTCATGCTGGTGTCTCGGTCAAATGGGCTTAGTGTTAAAAGGTGCGGTTGTCAGGTAATAATTTATCCGCGCGACATAAATTTGCCGGTGCTGGTGTTTATTTTAATGACTTCTTCATTGTCTATATATTCCGGTACTTGAACTTCTAACCCAGTGCTTAGCGTAGCTGGTTTGGTTCGTGCAGAGGCAGAGGCGCCTTTTAAACCAGGCGCGGTATCCACTATTTGTAAGCTAATGGTGGCCGGTAACTCAATGGCGACCAGTGCTTCTTCTAGTAAAATGCCTACTAGGTTATCGAGCCCTTCGCTTAGGTATTTAACTTGCTCTTCAATGTCTTCGCCGTCTAGTGTGTATTGATCATAGGTGTCTAAGTTCATGAAGGTATAGGCGTTACCATCTTGATAAGAAAACTGTAAATTGGCTTTTTCGCAATCGAGATCCTTCAGAAAGTCATCGCCTTTTAAGGTTTCATCACGTTTTTGCTTGCTTTTAAGGTGATTAAAGCGAACCTTATAAAGGGTAGAGGCTCCACGAGATGATGGGTTGCGTACGTCGATGCTTTTAACCGCATAAGGTTCGTCATTGACTTCAACAACCATTCCGCATTTTAAATCGCTGGCTTTAGGCATGTGTGTTCCATGTGTTTGATTAGGCGTAATTATACGCCAACATGAAAAGCGCAATGAAAAACTCTTTTGTTTGATTTACGGGTGACTAAGGTTTGTTAAACGGTCTTAAATAGACAGGAAATCGATAGCGCCCTTTTTTGGTTAGGCCATAATATTTAAACGTGATTTGACTGCCTATAAGGGGCGGGTCAGTTCTGTCTTTATTTGAAAAGCCAGAACCAATGGTTAACTGTTTGCCCTGTGAAGTCAGGCAGAGTATAGAGCCCATTTTGCCTTGATATTGTCCTTTGCCGGGGAGGACTTTTAGCACGGTACATTCTGTGTCGGTGTATTCCTTTAGTTTCAATGCTGAAGATAACCGACCTGTTTGATAGGCTTGATTAGGGTCTCTAACTACAACGCCTTCACCTTGGTTAGCAGTAATAGAGTGTAAAAAGCGCTGTAATTGTTTTTTATTGTTAACGGTTGTTTGCTGAATGATCTGAATGTACGGCGTAGGGTTCTTATCTAGATAGTTTTGTAAAACCTGTAGCCGTTTATGTAAATTACCTGTTTGATTGGGCACATCAAATATTTGATGGGTAATCTGTTTCCATCGTTCACCAGCCTCTTGGCTGTTAACAATGGAGCTGATGTTTTCAAAGTCGGCTCGCTGGGTCCATAGCTCGCCATCTATTGGAAAAGGTGGGTAGTTCTGGGTAAACCATGCTGGTGGGCTTAGTATTTTTCCTCCTCGACTAATGAGCTTGTTGCCATCCCAATAGCCGCGTACACCATCGAGTTTTTCGCTCATAAGCCAACCCGTCACAGGAATATCTTGATGGTAGTTTTTAAGTAAAAATATAGCCGGTTTAGCAGCGTAAGCAGTTAGCGATATAAGGCTTATTAATATAAAAAAGATCCGTTTTTTCATGTTCCATTGCTTCGAAGCGTTGGTGATATTGATGTATGGACGATGATTCTGCCCATATACTCTAGTATTTATAGTAGATACACTGCAAGTGAGGTTGTTTCTGTTTAGCAAGATATAGCTGTATATATGAAATATTACAACCTTGATCGGCTGTGTACTTGGAATGGGGGTATTGATTAATTATGAAAAATCTTTAATTAATGTGCCTTGTTTGAGTTAGCAGTACACACGTATTAAAAATACATTTTCTACGTTATTATTTAGTATGACTGACAATTAACTCAAGGTCCAAATGAACAGGCTCTCCTTAAGAATCAACCCGCTATGGAAAACGTATTTTTTTATTGCTTCAATGTCTGTTTTATTTACTGCAGCGGCTACCTTTGTTGACTATCAACGCATTGAGGAGAGTGCTAGAAATGAGCTTAAATATTCGAATGCCCTTGTCACGCACTCAATTCATAATTTGCTCGATAAGCAGGAACTATTATTAGACGCACTAGGTAAGAAACTAGTAAAAGCAGGCATTATGAATAAAGCTAAGTCATCCACTCTACTGGATGCTATGTTGAAGAGTAATCCTGAGTTAGCAGGCCTAGGGCTAGCTCTTCCTTCCGGTCAGCTGATTGTAACGAGCTCGAACTTTTCCTCAGGCAAGCTACCAAACTTGTTAGATAAAGAAGATACGCGTAAATCATTTAAGGCAGCCCGGCATTCGGATGAAATGGTGATGGGCCGGACCTATTATATGACATCCTTGAAGCAGTGGCTTATCCCATTAAGAAAACGAATTTTAGATGCAGATGGGCGCGTTGTCGCCGTTATGACGAGTGGTGTTAAATTAAGCTTCTTAAAAAAAATGCTGGCTGACCAATCAAGTGTTCCTGGTGCAGATGTGACCCTTATTAGTGATGAGTATTATCGTTATTACGTTTCATATGCTGACGAAAGTGATTACGACTACTTATTTAAAATGCCTGTGTCGGAGCAAATTATCCAGCATTTTACGGAGGGTATGATAGATCAAGTTGGTTATAACTTCATCAAAGGTGAGGGCAGCGGCAAACCTGTAGTGTTGCAGACAAAAAATTACCAAGGGGAAAAGGTTATAACGTCTTTGTCTTATAATGATAAATACCACTTCTTTTCAGCTACAAGCCTTAATAAAACGCTTGTATTAAATAAATTATGCCAGAGGCTTGCTTGGTATATCTCCCTCTTGTTGCTTTTCAACCTCACTTTGTACTTTCTTTTTAGGATGAATATTTCTAGTCAAGGTAGGTCGAAAAAAGCACTTGAGTTTCAAGCGACGCACGACCAATTAACAAAACTACCGAATAGACGCTATTTGTTAGAAAGTTTTGATGCATGGAAACAGAAATATCCAAAGGGCTTCGCTATTTTTTTTATTGACCTTGATAACTTCAAAGGGATTAATGATTTATACGGGCACTCTATAGGAGATCAGGTATTACTTGAGGTTTCCGCTCGAGTAACAGCCAACTTTGATGATTGCCTGTGCATTAGACAAGGAGGAGATGAGTTTATTGTTCTTACACGCTCAGGTGACAACGTACACAACCTTAACTTATGCCGACACTTTTTAACTCAATTGAATAAGGCCTTTGTGCTGGATGGGCTTGAGTTTTCTATTCAAGCGAGTATAGGAGTGGTAAAACACTCCAAAGATGGGGATAAGCTGGATGAGTTATTGAGTAAAGCGGATATGGCAATGTATGAAGCTAAAAGATTGCGGTGCGGCTTCTTTTCTTACTCCGAAGGCTTGCAAGAAAAAATGCAACGCACAGCCATGATTGAAAAAGAACTGCTTCATGCGGTAGAACGAGAAGAGCTCTTTGTCGTGTATCAGCCACAGGTTGATGCTTATTCAAAAGAAATTATAGGGGTTGAAGCGTTGTTGCGTTGGGATAACCCAAGTTTAGGCTTAGTTCCTCCTGATGAATTCATTATGATAGCCGAATCAATAGGGCTTATTCATGAGATTGGTTTATTTGTATTTGAAACGGCACTGGCCGAATTTATTAGTGTTTGTCGTTCAGTTCAAAAAAATAAGAAGAAATTACGCTTGTCGATTAATGTGTCGGTTCAGCAACTTTTTCACCCAGCTTTCTTGATGTCTATATTCCAGCTACAGAGACGACATGATTGCTCTAGTATAGAGCTGATGATTGAAGTGACAGAGAGTTTGTTCATCGAAGATGTTGGGCAGGCAAAAAAAATTCTTTTAGCATTAAAGGAAAAAAACATCCTCACCTCTTTAGATGACTTTGGTACGGGCTACTCATCCTTAGGCGTACTGAGCGGGCTGCCCATTAGTGAGCTGAAAATAGATAAAGTGTTTGTTGAGAATATCCTTAATAACAATCAAGACCTCCAGTTAATAAAAAGTATTATTAAGCTTGGGAGCGGCCTGGGCATGTCGGTTATCGCTGAGGGTGTTGAGGAAGTGGAGCAAGTGGACGTTTTAAGTGAAAATGGTTGTGACCTTTTTCAGGGGTATTACTTTTCAAAACCACTTAATAAAAAGGATCTTATTGTATTTATGTCAAAGTGAGCACGGGCTATATTAATAGCCCATCGTGTATGAGATGAATGACTTTTGGTGATTAGAAAGGATAAGGTTGAATGCTAAACCAATGAAGCCATCACAGCTAAAGAGGACGCCAACCTTTAAATTAAACGTTATGTGTATCTAAAAGGCATGCTGTGATATGAAAGTCTCTTTTACTAAATTGTATATCTACTTTTCATGGTTATCTCTTCCTATATACTTTTTAGCATCTAAGGTAATTAGGTATCGCCACATGCTCTTGTGTAGCCCGTTTATAAGCATGTTTAGGTTGCTGGCAGCTATTAAATTGATAGGGCTTCATCAACCGATCTGCACGATAACGGCTAAGCGGCTGTTTTCTATTCAGTAAGACCTGTAGTAAGACAATAAAAAAACACTAACGTCAACGTTTGGCTTGAGTTAAAAGTTTATCGAGTTGATTTGCAAATACTTGTCGGTCGGTATTATTTAAAGGCGGTGGGCCGCCACCAATTTCTAAGCCACTGGAACGCATGGTTTCCATAAAGTCGCGCATATTAAGACGGTCTTTAATGTTTTCTTTTGTGTATAGCTCACCACGCGGGTTTAAGGCCGTGCCACCTTTTTCTATGACATCAGCAGCTAACGGAATGTCGCCAGTAATCACTAAGTCTCCCGCTTGCATTCGTTTAACAATTTCATTATCGGCCTCATCAAAACCCTGATTAACGCGTAAAAAAGAAATATAAGCAGAAGGCGGCACCCGGATGGCTTGGTTGGCCACCAAGGTCATTTGAGTGTTTGTGCGCTCTGCGGCGCGGAATAAAATGTCCTTTATGACAACAGGGCAGGCGTCGGCATCTACCCAAATAGTGTTAAGCATCGTTATTATCGCTTCTTAGTGATCGTGAGCGGCAGCGGCTGCATTGGGCAGCCGAATTCGTTCAACCATATTCTGTACACTTTGAGGCGGTGCAGGCGTTAGGCTGGACACAATAAAGGCGACGGAGAAGTTCAAGCACATACCAATCGCACCAATGCCTTCCGGTGAAATACCAAACAGCCAGTTTTCAGCGGTATTCGCTGCCATTGGCTCTATAAAAATGCCTTTAAAATAAATGATATAGCCCATCGTGAACACCAGCCCGGTGAGCATGCCGCAAATGGCGCCGTATTTATTCATGCGCTTACTAAAAATACCCATAATCAGCACCGGGAACAAGGACGATGCAGCTAAGCCAAAGGCAAACGCAACGACTTGAGCAACAAAAGCGGGTGGGTGCAAGCCTAAATAACCAGCAACGAGAATCGCGAAGGCCGAGGTAATTCGACTAGCGCGTAATTCATTTTTCTCGCTGATCTTGTGCATAAAGGTGCTTTTTAATAAATCGTGCGAAATACTGGCGGAAATAACTAATAATAAACCAGCAGCCGTGGATAAAGCAGCGGCAACACCACCAGCAGCGATTAATGCAATGACCCAATTGGGTAATTGGGCGATTTCTGGGCTAGCCAATACCATAATGTCACGATCAACGTAAATTTCATTAGCAAATGGTGCGTTATTCACTACCTTGCCTTCGGACGGATTAGTAATGATGCGTTCACCTAAAGCGCCACGTTGTCCAGCATCGAATACAGGCTTACCTTCACCAGCAAATGCCTTACCTGCAGCGTATTGCAATTTACCATCGCCGTTATGATCAAACCAGCCGAGTAAGCCTGAGCTTTCCCATGTTTGAAACCAACTGGGCATATCAGTATAGGCGGTGCCGGCGTTATCAGGCCCATTAATATTGTTGATAATGTTTAAACGGCTTAAGGAGCCAACAACTGGCGCGGTGGTATATAACAAGGCGATAAAAATAAGCGCCCAGCCAGCCGATTTTCTTGCATCAGAGACTTTAGGAACGGTAAAAAAGCGCACAATAACATGCGGTAAACCAGCCGTGCCGACCATTAAGGCTAAGGTAATGGCGGCAACGTCGATCATTGATTTATCGTTAAACGGCTCGGTGTAGGCACCAAAGCCTAAATCAAGCAGTGTTTTATCCAAGGCATCTAATAAAAACCCAGAGCCATCTGACATTTGACTACCAAACGCAATTTGTGGAATAGGGTTGCCTGTAAATTGTATGGCCATAAAAATAGCCGGTACAGAATAGGCAAACATCAACACAATATACTGTGCAACCTGCGTGTAGGTGATGCCTTTCATGCCACCAATGACCGAATAGATAAACACAATGCCCATGCCAAGGTATAAACCTTGATCTATAGGTAATTCTAAAAAGCGCGAAAAGACGATACCAACACCGCGCATTTGCCCCGCGACATAGGTAAAAGAAATAAAAATTAAACACAGAACAGCAATGACACGAGCGGCACGTGAATAATAGCGATCACTAATAAATTCAGGCACAGTAAATTTACCGAATTTACGTAAATATGGCGCTAGTAACATGGCAAGAAGTACATAGCCACCTGTCCAACCCATTAAATACACACCGGCTTCGTAACCTAAATATGAAATTAAACCGGCCATTGAGATAAACGACGCCGCTGACATCCAATCAGCTCCGGTCGCCATGCCGTTAACGATAGGATGAACACCTTTGCCGGCAATATAAAAATCGCCTGTTGTTTTTGCATTGGCCCAAATAGCAATGCCGATATACAGCGCGAATGTGGCCCCAACCACTAAGTAAATAAGTGTTTGTAATTCCATATCAATCATCCACGCCGTATTTAGCATCTAGTGCGCTCATTTTTTTAATGTAATAAAAAATTAAAAAAACAAAAGAAATAATGGAGCCTTGCTGAGAAAACCAAAAGCCTAACTTAAAGCCAGCAAATTCAATGCTATTAAGTGGTTCAACTAAAATGATGCCGAACACAAAAGAGACAAGAAACCAAATAAATAGCAGCTTCAAAATGAGACGAATATTATCCGTCCAGTAATGGTCAGTATTAGCCGACATAACACCCCTCCAAGTTATTTTTAATGACACCGTGTGTGAATTGATTGGTGTGTATACCCTTTGTAGGGTAAGTGTTTTTATTGTGTTGTATTATTGAGGATTAAGCGGTGCGATGCAATGAATGAAGAGAGTGTCATCACTGGAGTGTTTCTCTCATCATTTTGGTAGACCTTTTAATGGCGGAACCTGCAATATAGCAAGGCGCAATTTAGAGTAAAACGAACCAACAGATGGCTGTTATAACAAGGGTGCCAAGCAAGTTTAATATAAAGCCTTCTTTTGCCATCTGATCACCATGGATGTATCCACTACTAAACACAATGGTGTTCGGGGCAGTAGCAACAGGGAGTATAAAGGCGCAGCTGGCGCTGAATGCGGCGGGAACCATTAATAATAAGGGGTCAATGTCAGCGTTAATGGCGGTGGCGGCGAGTATGGGCATCAGCATGGCTGTGGTGGCGGTATTGCTGGTCGCTTCGGTCATAAAGGTCACGCTTAACGCAATAATGGCTATCATCACTATAAGGCTAAAGGCGGTGACAGCGGATAGTTGTTCACCTAGTTGGTTGCTTAGACCCGAGGCAACAAAAGCTTTGGCCAGACAAATGCCTCCGCTAAACAATAATAAAATACCCCAAGGTATTTGCTGAGCTGCTTTCCAGTCTAAGAGTTTTTGCTTGTTGCCATTTGGGGTAATAAATAAAACGATAACGGCCAGTAATGCGATAGATGCATCATTAGCGTGCGGTAAATTTAGCCAACCACTCCAACCACCAAAAGGCTCTCGGCGAGTGATCCATAGCAACGCGGTAAGCCCAACGACAAGTGTGACTCGTCGTTCGTGTGTTGTCCATGCGCCCACAGCAGGTAAGGAAAATTCGCCTGTACCCTGTAGGTGTCGGGTGAGCCAAAGCCAGACGATGGGAATAAAAGTGATCACTAACGGTAGCGCCCAGCTCATCCATTGGGTAAAGCTAATTTGCAAGCCGGTGTTCTCTTCATAAACCTGCATGAAAATTAAATTTGGAGGGGTACCAATGGGTGTGCCGATGCCGCCGATGCTGGCAGAATAAGCGAGGCCTAGTAATAAAGGAATGGCTAGCTTTTTATTGTCAGTGCTATCAACGACGGCTAGCACAACGGGAAGTAGCATGATCGTTGCAGCTGTATTGGAAATCCACATGCTAAGTGTGGCCGAGGCGACCATAAACCCCAATACTAATCGTTTCGGGTTGTTGTTACCAAACCAATGGACCATGGTAAGTGCTATACGGCGATGAGCGCCACAATGAGAAATAGCCGTAGACAGTAAGAAGCCGCCGAGTAATAGTAAGATAAGCTTATTGCCATAAGCGGCAGCTACTTGCTCACTTGTTAAGACGCCTGTTAGTGGAAAAATAGCAATTGGTAAAAGTGACGTGATGGGGATCGGCACTGGTTCAAAAACCCACCAAGTAATACACCAAACAGCGATAGCTGCTGTAATGATAAGAGGCTCAGGCAGCTTTCCATGAAAGCTGAAAAACAGCACACAAGATAGAATTGGGCCAGCGATTAAGCTTAAGGTTTTTAACGATAAGGGCGAGGTCAATGTATAGATATTAGGCTGATTAGTGACTGAGGATTAGTTTGTTATTAGGGAGCGTCGCCGAGGGCTTTGCTATATGGTAGCCTTGAGCATAATCAATATTATACGATGCAAGCAAATCTAAAATGGTTTGATTTTCAACAAACTCAGCAATGGTTTTTAATCCAGATAGTTGGGATATTTCAGACACTGCTTTAACAAACACTTGATCCTCCTTATGTTTTTCAAGTGTTTGAATGAAGGAGCCATCTATTTTTATATAATCAACGGGTAATTGGCGTAGGTAAAAGAAGGACGCATAGCCAACGCCGAAGTCATCAAGTGCAAACTTAGCACCGGTTTCCTTGATATCGTTCATTAGGTTGACGGCTGTATTGATGTTCGCCACAGCGGTGGTTTCGGTGACTTCTATGATTAGTTTTTTAGCGTCAATATCTTGCTGCTTGAGCCCCTCTTTAAGGGTGCTAATAAGGAGGGTGTTGTTAAAAGCTTTGCCCGACAGGTTAATCGATAGTTTTAAAGGGTTGTTTTGTGTCTGTAAGAAACGTAATGTTTCAAAGGCCAGCTGTAAAACAGCTAAGTCAATTTGGTTGATGAGTCCAGACTGTTCGGCAATGGGGATGAAGCTGTTAGGCATAATAATTTCACCGTCCAAATCGATCATTCGAACGAGAGCTTCAGCATGAGAGATTTGATTAGTTTTAATATCTAAAATTGGTTGAAAATGTAGGCAAAGCCGCTTATCTGCAAGAGCCGCTTCAATTTTTTCTTTCCATAAAATGCGTGTTTTTAGTAATTCTTTGGTTTGTTCTTTTTGGGAGTATAGGTGTGACTTACTACGGCCGCTTTCTTTAGCTTGGTACATTGCGATATCGGCATTTGACATAAAATTCTGAACAGTCAAACCATATTCGGGGAACATAGCGATACCAATACTGGCGCTAATATTATGTTGCGTGCCATTGTATTCAAATCGCATTAAACGCAGTTTTTCTATAATTTTTTGAGCGAATTGAGTGGCGCCATGAGCATCAATATTGGGTAACAGTAAGGCAAATTCATCGCCCCCTAAGCGAGCTAAGATATCGGATGAGCGGATAGTTTGTTGTATGGTCTCAGCGACTTGTTTTAATAAAAGGTCGCCGGCGCCATGGCCACTGGTGTCATTAATGTATTTAAACTGATCGAGATCTAAATAAAGAATAGCGCCGTTGCTTCTATAACGTTGAGAAATCTTTAATTGCTGCTCAAACTCAAGTTGGAAGCGGCGGCGATTAAAGAGCTTGGTGAGAGAGTCATGGTCTGCGAGCCAAACAAGGTTTTGTTCTTTTTCTCTAATTAACTGACTGCCTTTTTCTAATTGATCAATCACCATAGTGGCTGATTGCTCGAGTGTGACTAACTCGTCTTGAGTTTTATATTTATGCCTACGCGTTTGTTGCAAATAGACTCTTGCTTGATGGAAGTTCCCTTTAGATAGAGCAGGCAATGCATTGCTGACCGTTATTAATCGATGAGTAGCCTTTAGCAAAATAGGTAAAAGAATCACAACAGAGGCGATTAGCGCCAGTAAGATGGCATAAAGCGCTTCTTTTTTAGATTGCTCAATTAAGAGATAGTCTTCAGAAAGGTCGGTAGCGATTAGAAGCTGTGGGCTATTTGAATGAGAAGGCTCGACTAAATTAAACAGGCGTAAGCTAAATTGCTGCTGCCCTAGATCTAAATGACTGCCGTTGGTATCGGCAAGGTTTTGCTCTGGGTGGGCCTTATAAAAATTTGTAAGAAGTTGCTTAAGCTTATATGGGTTAGTACTAGCCACAATGTTGAGCGGCCCGTATTCATTGTCCTCAGTAGTTGAGGAGCGGCTTAGGATGGCGATATCTGTACGTGTTGCTTCTTTAAATGTAATGATAATGTCGGCCAACGAGCGAACAAAGACAAATAAAGCGTTCTGCTCGCCTATTGAATCAGCAAGGACAGGGATGTAGACAATTTGGTAGCATTGGATTTGGCAAAATAGCTTATAACTGGGTTTTTCTAGTCTCAGGACGTTCGTTAAGTCTTCATTGGGTATGACCGCCGTCACGTTTGACCCCCAGAGTGCCTTTAGTTGGCTTTCTTGGTTGTAAAACGATATAGACACTAAGCCCCAGTTGGTTTGTAGGCTCCCCCATTGTTGAGTGATAGCTTTAATAGCCTGTTCTTCAAACTGAGTGGGAGTGTTGCTACGCTGTGTGGTGTTCAATTCTGCTATTTGTTCGATAAGCCTTGCAGATTGGCCGATGAGTGCTTTAACGATAGATAATTGGTATTGTTGTTCCTGATGATGCTGGCGTTCAAACTGCTCAGTAATTTGCTTATAACTGGTGCCATATTGGATGGCATGGGTAATGCTAAGCAACAGGCCGAAAAGTAATAGAGCTTTCCATTTGATGCTAAAAAATAAGTTATTTTTTCGACGCATAAGATTTTGGCTGTTTTGCTAATTAAATTAGAAGCGATACGAGACTTGCAGCGCAAACAGGCTCCAATGCTTTTTTGTGGCTAGTCGGTCTGGGTTGTCGGCAAACGACAAAATGGCGGTGCCATTGAGGCGATGATACTCTGCTTGAATCATCCATTGGCTTGAGGGGCTCCACTCTAGGCCGAGCATATAATCTTTAGTAAAAGCAGCACTGCGAAGTGAATTAGGTACGCTGGTTCTACCGTTTCGGTTATCTTTGTCTAAGAATAAAGCATCATAACGCGCATAGCCTTTCACACGGTTGGTGAAATAATAATCCCCTTGAAGGTAGTAACTTTCAGTTACTGGCGATGCATCAGGGTAGAAAGGGCCAAAGTTTTTAAAAGTATTTTCTTGTCTAAGGTATTCCCCAGTTAAGGTAATATCGCCAAAACGTTGTTGGGCAGACAAGATAAACTGTTCAAAATCTAAATCACCATTGTCAAAAAAGTCGCCTAGCCCGCTGGGTTTGTACTCCATATCAGCATTCGCATAACTAAATGCTAAACGTGTTGCGCCACTGATACTTTCATAGCCAATTTTAGTGATGTAGCTAGGCATATTTTCTAAGTGGCCGGGGGCATCGAATGTCAAAATAGCGATTTCAAGCTCGTCTAAATCATCACCTAATTCTCCAGCATTAAGTTGAAACGAAAAGTAACCAATATCTAGAGTTTTATCGACATAAATTTGAGCACCATCGGTGCTTAGAAGTAGGTTACGAGAGCGTTCGTAGTTTATGCCGGGTAAGGTTATTGAAGGTCGTGTAAAGGCTACGTCACGCGTTTCATTATAAAAGCCAAAAGGGTTTTTGATGCGCCCTAAGCGAAGACCCATGCGCAGACTGTAATTATCTATAATCGTCCAGTCGATCAAGGCAAAATCGATCCCCGCTTCTTCGCTTACATCACCAGCATGTCGATATATCCCTTGTGCAGCTACTCGTATGTTATCTAGGGGGCGAAAGGAAACATTAATGCCAGTTTCTGTAAGGCCTAAGGTTCCAAGGTGTTTACTACTTTGACCATATATATTATTTGCAGTAGTTAAAAAATAACCTTGACTCGCAAAGCCATGTATTTGAAAGTCGTCTAACGGCTCAAAAGAATGAGCGGGGCTGAAACCGGTTAGCAGTTGGCTACTAATAACCAGTAAAGCCCAGCAACGATGTTTAATCGATTTTAATAATACGCACATTATCATTTCCTTTGTTAGCGTAGCCAATGGCACCGGGAGAAGAAGAAATGGCTTTCAGCATTTCTTCTTCACTGTCGACGGTGATGGGGGCCTCCCCTGTGCCTGAATAAATGTTTCTATCCCATATGCGCCTAAGTTTATAAGGGAAAACATGTAGGCTTGTTTTTGAAAATTGTTGATGAAGAGCGTTTTCATCGCTCAACACAAAAACTTTTATGGGGCGGCCGCTGGGCCAATATAGGGTGCGCATGGTAAAGATGTTACGGGCTGCTGTAGCGGATAGCGTATCAACAGGTACGCTAGGGTGCGCAATAAGTTCAACCGCCTGAGAAAGGGGCGATAGTTGGCAAATAAGGCAAAATATAATAAAACGTACTCTTTCCATGAACACGGTTCTTGAAAGTATTAGTTTTCAGTGTAGTACGTTTTATAGATTTGGCAATGCTTGGCCAAAGGAAAGGGGTTAAAGCTTATTTTTTCCTTTTTTAGTAGTCAATGGTTTGTAACCTTGTTTAGTGTGCTTAGTAACAAACTTCTGCACACCTTTCTTTTTAAAGTTCTTTGTGCCAACAGGTTTGCTAGGTATTAAGCAGTTGGGGGCTTCGCCAATGAGGTGTTTTTTGCCAGATTTTAACAGTAAATCTTTGATGACCTTCCAGTTAGCAGGGTCATGATAACGAAGCAATGCTTTGTGTAAACGACGCTGCTCAATCTTTCTGACGGTGTTCACTTTTTCGCTTTTATAGCTGAGGCCTTTAAGCGGATTTCTCCCAGTGTGATACATCGCCGTTGCGGTGGCCATCGGAGATGGATAGAAGGTTTGCACTTGGTCGGCTTGAAATTTATTTTTTTTCAGCCATAAAGCTAGGTTGACCATGTCTTCGTCTTCGGTGCCCGGATGAGCGGCAATAAAGTACGGAATGAGATACTGTTTTTTCCCGGCTTTTTTGGTGAATTTCTCGAACATGGTTTTAAAGCGATCGTAAGTGCCAATACCTGGTTTCATCATTTTCGATAAAGGCGCTTGTTCAGTATGTTCGGGGGCAATTTTCAAATAACCTCCGACATGATGAGTTACCAGTTCTTCAACGTATTCAGGTGATTCTACTGCAAGGTCATACCGCAGGCCGGAAGCGATTAAAATCCGTTTCACACCTTTAATTTTTCGCGCTTTTTTATATAACTTAATTAACGGGTCGTGGTCTGTATTTAAGTTGTCGCAAATGCCAGGGTACACGCAAGAAGGTCGCCTACAGGCAGCTTCAATCTTGGGGTCTTTACAAGCAAGACGATACATATTGGCTGTTGGGCCGCCAAGATCAGAGATTGTGCCGGTAAACCCTGGTGTTTTGTCGCGAATATCTTCAATCTCGTTCAAGATGGATTGTTCTGAACGATTTTGGATGATACGCCCTTCGTGTTCGGTAATGGAGCAAAAAGTACAGCCACCAAAACAACCGCGCATGATGTTGATGGAGAAACGGATCATTTCATAAGCGGGAATACGCTGCCCATCATATTTTGGGTGAGGGACGCGTTGAAAGGGCAAGCCAAATACCTCGTCCATTTCTTCGGTGGATAAAGGAATCGGTGGTGGATTTAACCAAACGTCTTTGCCATCGTGGTTTTGTACTAATGCACGCGCATTGCCGGGGTTGGTTTCTAAGTGTAAAACCCGTGAAGCATGGGCGTATAAAACAGGGTCGCTTTTTACCTTTTTGTATGAAGGTAAACGTATAACCGTTTTAGCGCGATCAGTTTTGCTGTGTTTAGGTAAAAAGCTGAGTGTGACGACTTGGCTGCCATCGTCGGAATCATTTGTATTGTTGACCTGACATTTTCCGCCGGTTGCTGCGGCTAATTCTTCATCTGACTGATAAGGGTTGTTGTGTGGGTCAATTTTACCTGGCCGGTCAATGCGAGTGGAGTCAATGAGTGTCCAACCATCCGGTAATGTATCGCGGACGAACGCCGTGCCGCGAATATCCTTAATATTGGCGATGGCTTCATTTTGGGATAGTCGGTGTGCTAACTCCGCAATAGCTCTCTCCGCATTACCATAGAGTAAAATATCGGCTTGAGAGTCAATTAAAATGGAGCGCCTAACAGCATCATCCCAGTAATCGTAGTGGGCTATCCTTCGTAGGCTCGCTTCAATGCTTCCGAGCACTGTGGGGACATCAGGGAAGGCCTCTTTACATCGCTGTGTATACACAATAACGGCGCGATCTGGACGACGACCTGCCTGATCACCAGGTGTATATGCATCGTCTGAGCGGGCGCGTTTATCCGCAGTATAGCGGTTAATCATTGAGTCCATATTGCCGGCAGCAATACCAAAGAATAAGTTTGGTTTTCCTAGTGCCGAAAAATCTTTGGTACTTTGCCAGTCAGGTTGGTCGATAATGCCAACACGAAAGCCTTGTTTTTCCAGTAGTCGGCCAATAACGGCCATGCCAAAGCTTGGGTGGTCTACATAGGCATCGCCGGTGACGACGATAATATCGCAACTATCCCAACCTAGCGCATCCATTTCTGCGCGGCTTGTCGGTAAGAAGGGTGCTACGCCATAGCACTCCGCCCAATATTTTGGGTATGAGGATAAAGGTTCAGCCGTAGGGATCACAGAATAATGCCATGTTGTTTTAATAATGAACGAAGTCTTTCAACGCGACGTCGGTTAACACCAAAATCGTAATAACCCGTACGGGAGGCCGAGCGTACATGAATAATTTGTTGCTCTATATTTATGATTAAATCGAGATCATCAACAAAACCAAAAACACGACTGGTGATTTCTGCATGAATATGGTTCTCATCATGGATAACAGCGATATTGTTGTCGAGCTGGTTAAGCACCTCTAGCAATCGCTGTTGATCAACTGGCTGATTTTGTTTTAATTTAAAGGGTGCAATAGCATGTTCGTCATCTGCTTTACTGGAGACGCAATTGGGTTTATCTGGGCAAGGTTTTAAAGAAGGCATGTTTGCGTATGCTGGTGAGCACATAGTAATAATTAGGAGTAAAAATAGTGTTTTCATTGGGCTGTTTGGTGTTCGGTTGGTCGAGCAAACCTTTTTGACATTAAAAGGCCTATTTCAAAAAGTAACCACATGGGTAAAGCTAATAAGGTTTGAGAGATAATATCAGGTGGTGTTAATAACATGCCAATAACAAAGGCGCCAACGATGATATAAGGGCGCTTTTCAGCCAAGCTTTGTGGTGTTGATACGCCAGTTTTAACCAACAAAAACGTTGCAATAGGCACTTGAAATGCCATGCCGAAAGCAAAAAATAGCGTTAGGATGAAATCTAAATATTTGCTGATATCAGTCATCACGGCAACGCCTTCGGGCGCGGTTGCTGTCAGAAACTTGAAGATCAGCGGCATGACGACAAAATAAGCGAACAGCATACCACCATAAAACAGGAAAGTAGCAGCGCTAATTAACGGTAAGGCGATGCGCTGTTCATGTTGATAAAGACCCGGAGACACAAACAGCCAGACTTGGTAGAAAACCCATGGAATGCTAATAAAAACGGACAACATTAGGGTCAGCTTTAACGGTGTTAGGAAGGGTGAAATCACTTCAATTGCGACCATGCTAGTGCCTTCTGGCATATGGGTTAGCAGCGGTTGAGCGACCAGTGAGTAGATGTCATTCGCGAAAGGAGCCAGTGGCAAAAAAACGACGAGCAGACCAATGATCGCGTGAATAAGACGCGTTCGCAATTCAACTAAGTGCGAAACGAAGCTGGTTTCTTGGTCGTTAGGGTCAATGTCTGACATAAGGTAAAACGTTATCAGCAATGAACGCCAATAAAGCGTTAATTACTGCGTCGAGTCGTCTTTTTTAGTATCGTCGTTAGCAACTGATTTTTGATGATCAGTGTCTTTTTCTTTTTCGCCTTCCTTCATCGCGCCTTTGAAGCCTTTGATTGCGCCACCTAAGTCGCCACCAAGGTTACGTAAGCGTTTTGTGCCAAATAATAAAAGCACAATAACGAGAATAATAATTAATTGCCAAATGCCGATGCCACCCATGGTAACCTCTAATTGAAAGTTGTAGTAAGAATCATTCTACTTGGTTCTATTGGCTTTTTCATCTAGCCCAGATAGCCCAAAGCGGCGCTCAAGTTCCTTCAGCACATCGTCAGCACTTAAGTCTTGTTGTGCTAATAAGACCAGTGAATGAAACCACAGATCTGCCGTTTCGTAAATAATTTGTGTTTTATCGCCAGACTTGGCGGCAATGACCGTTTCTGTTGCCTCTTCGCCAATTTTCTTAAGAATGGTATCAAGCCCTTTATCATATAAACTGGCAACATAGGATGCTGCGGGGTCATCTTGCTTGCGCTGCTGCAAGATGGTTTCAAGTCGCTTCAGTATGTTACTCATTTTGAATAAATATTTTTGAGGTCTTTTAAAACAGGGTCTGTGTCTTGCCATTGTTCATCGACTAATTGCCGATAAAAGCAACGTTCCCGGCCAGTATGACAAGCAATACCGCCTTTTTGTTCAACAGACAGTAGGATAACATCTCCATCGCAGTCTAAGCGAATATCGTTGATGATTTGTTGGTGACCAGATTCTTCACCTTTATGCCAAAGTTTATTGCGAGAACGCGACCAATAAACAGCGTGCCCTTGTTCAACGGTAAGCTGTAAAGCTTGTTGGTTCATCCAAGCAAACATAAGTATTTTGCCTGTTTTGTGGTCTTGGGCTATAGCAGGGAGAAGGCCTTTTTCATCCCATTTTATTTCGTCAAGCCAGGTGCTCATAATCGAACCTCTATACCATTATCTTGCATGTGCTGTTTTGCTTCACCAATACTAAACTCTGCAAAGTGAAATATGCTAGCAGCAAGGACTGCATCGGCTTTACCTTTAGTGACGCCATCGACTAAATGGTCTAAGGTGCCAACACCGCCAGAGGCAATAACGGGTACTTCAACCGCTTCGCTGATGGCGCGGGTGAGTTCAAGATCAAACCCAATTTTAGTACCATCACGGTCCATACTGGTGAGTAAAATTTCACCGGCGCCTAAGGCAACCATTTTTTTTGCCCATTCGATGGCATCGATACCGGTTTCTTTTCGGCCACCATGGGTGAATATTTCCCAGCGTTTGGGTTCGCCGTTGGCGCTAACGCATTTAGCGTCAATAGCGACAACAATGCATTGTGAACCAAATCGCTCGGCGGCTTCCTTAACAAAGTTAGGGTTAAAAATAGCTGCGCTATTAATGCCAACTTTGTCTGCCCCTGCTTTTAGCATGCGGCTAATATCGGCTAATTCGCGAATACCTCCACCGACAGTTAGGGGAATAAAGACTTCATCGGCAACTTGTTCTATAACGTGCACAATGGTTTCGCGGTTATCCGAGGTGGCGGTAATATCAAGAAAGGTGATTTCATCCGCTCCTTCTTGGTCATAACGTCTGGCAACTTCAACGGGGTCGCCAGCATCTCGAATATCAACGAATTTGACGCCCTTAACAACACGGCCATTGTCTACATCTAGGCAAGGAATAATACGTTTGGCCAGTGCCATATTAAGCAAACGTCTCGGCTAGTTTTTCACCTTCAGCAAAATCAAGCGTGCCTTCGTAAATAGCCCTACCGGTTATGGCGCCCATGATGCCATCATCGGCCACCTTACCTAGGGCATAAATGTCATCCATATTGGTAATACCGCCAGAGGCAATAACTGGAATACGAATAGAGCGGGCGAGTTTGGCGGTGGCTTCAACATTGACGCCTTTCATCATGCCATCTCGACCGATATCTGTATAAATAATAGACTCAACACCGTCATTTTCAAAATGCTGTGCTAGGTCGATAACATCGTGATTAGATAGTTTTGACCAACCATCAATAGCGACTTTGCCATCTTTTGCATCTAGGCCAACGATAATATGGCCAGGGAACTCTGCACAGACATCACCAACAAAGTGGGGGGCGCTGACTGCCTTTGTGCCGATAATGACGTATTGTACGCCAGCATTAAGGTAGGTCTGAATAGTATCTTCGTCGCGGATACCGCCGCCAACTTGGATGATTAAATCGGGGTGAGCCTGCGCAATATCGTGAACAACACCTGCGTTTACAGGCTTGCCAGCAAAAGCACCGTCCAAGTCAACGAGGTGTAGCCGCTTAGCGCCTTCATTTACCCAGCGTGAAGCAACCTCTACAGGGTTGTCTGAAAAAATAGTTTCATCATCCATGCGGCCTTGGCGTAAGCGAACGCACTTACCTTCTTTAAGATCAATGGCGGGAATAAGAATCATGTTAGTTGTTCCTGGTGGTGTTAAGGGTTGCGTTTAAAGGGTATCTGTTTGATTGGAAAAATAGTTAAGCATGTCCATTTGATTCAGCTGTACCATCCCATTTTAAGAAGTTTCTAAGTAACTGCAATCCTGCATGTTGGCTTTTTTCAGGGTGGAATTGTACAGCGACTATATTTTTCCACATAAGCGCACAGGGAAAGGGGTCTGGGTAGTTTGTGGTAGCAGAGGTGTGTTCTTCGCCCACTTCGCTAGCATGATAGCCATGAACAAAATAAAATCGTTCGTTTTGAGCTATATTATTAAAAAGTGGGTTTTTATTTGTGTAATTAACTTCATTCCACCCCATGTGTGGAATTTTAATAGCATTTCCCTGTTCATCATATGTTCCTGATGGAAACTTTATAACATTTCCAGGGATAATGCCTAAGCATGTAACCCCATTGTTCTCATCGCTATGTTGCAATAACGCTTGCATACCAAGACAAATACCGAGTAAAGGTTTGTTCTGTGCGACTTGTTTAATGATGTCATCTAAACCTGTTTTTTGTAGTGCAGCCATACAGTCACGAATAGCGCCTACGCCAGGGAAAACAACGTGATCAGCAGATAAAATAATATTTTTATCGGCCGTTACAATAACAGTAGCGTTTGGGGAAGCGGTTTTTAGTGCTTTTTCGATGGAGTGTAAGTTCCCCATCCCATAGTCAATAACGGCAACGGTGGCCATAATTTAGATCTCGTTTAGTGTTACAAGCAACCTTTTGTTGAAGGGACGATGCCTTCCATACGGGGGTCTCTTTCTAATGAAAAACGAAGAGCCCGGCCAAACGCTTTAAAGATAGTTTCAGCAACGTGGTGTGCATTAAGGCCTTTTAAATTATCTATATGTAAAGAGATGTTGGCATGGTTTACGAAACCTTGGAAAAATTCACGAAATAAATCAACGTCAAAATCTCCAATTCTTGCGCGAGGGAATTCGACATCGTAAACAAGTCCCGGGCGGCCAGAAAAATCGATTACAACCCGAGATAAAGCTTCGTCTAGTGGTACGTAGGCATGACCATAACGATAAATGCCTTTGCGGTCGCCCAGCGCGTCAGTAACAGCTTTGCCCAATGTAATGCCTAGGTCCTCAACGGTGTGATGAGCGTCGATATGCAAATCGCCCTTGGCATTAATGTCCAAATCTATCATGCCGTGACGAGCAATCTGGTCAAGCATATGTTCGAGAAAGGGGATTCCCGTAGAAAAGTTTGTTATACCGTTACCGTCTAAGTTAATAGAAACTGAGATTTGGGTTTCTAGGGTGTCGCGATTAACAGTTGCTGTTCTGCTATCCATTTTTAAAGTATATGCTATGTTGCGAGTAAGCTGGCATTTTCCCAATAACGAGAAAGGATAGCAAGCAGGAAATAGGCGTTTATCTGTTAGCCGCCAACAACCGGAGGCCAGAGACTTAACGTGTCGCCATCTTTAAGCAGTGTGGAGTCACGTTTGTCTTTGTCGATATAAGTGCCATTTAAAATAACTAAATGGAGAGTCTTATGCGATAAATTTTCACGATCGGCAATGCTGGTGATGGTATCACCTGCTTGAATAGGAACCGTTCTAATTTCTCCGCCTATATTTTCAGGTGCTATTTTAGCTAAAGAGGCGAAAAGTTTGAGGGTGATTGTAGGCATGTTCTATATGGTAAAGACAGAGCAGTCACAACGACTGCTCTGTCGGATACAAAGTGATAATTTACAAACTTAGGCGTTGTTTTGTTGCTTCTTTAAGTGTGCCGTCTTGATTCCAACCACGAACTTCGTAGTATTCGGGCAACATTCTATCTAGCTCACAAACTTCACCTTTTGCAGGGCCTGCTTTGACAGGCTCACTTAATAAGCGAGGTGGAAGCGTGTCATCGGCAGCTGTGAAACCAGCATTGTTGTTGAACTCACGCTCAAGGTTCCAAACGCGCTCGCCTAATTGGCCGAGTCTTTCAGCTGTCCAGTCGCCTTCGCAGGCAGCATCAATTTGTTCTGCCACTTCTTCAATGCCTTGTGCGAAGGATGAGAAGGTGCAGATGCCGGCAGAATCAAACACACTGGTTGTATCTTGGAATGCCATCAGTAGTTCTGCTTTTCCTTCATAGGCTAATGGATCTGTTTTGAAAGGTATCCCAGCTGTTTCTGAGCCGTTAGTGTAACCACGTACGTGACAGGCGCCGCGGTTTGATGTGGCATATCCAAGGCCCATGCCTTTTACGGCGCGAGCATCATAGGCTGGAAACTCTTGCCCTTTAACAACAATAGCGAGGTCTGGACGGCCGTATTTTTCACAAAAACGAAGTGAGCTTTGAGCGAGTTCTTGTCCAAAGCCTTCATGTTTTGCAATCAGTTCAATACATTCCACCATCGCTTCAGCATTGCCAAAGTTCATTTCAATGCCGCCGGTATCTTCTTTTGTGAGTATGCCTAGCTCATATAATTCCATGGCTGCAGCAATAGTGGCGCCTGCTGAGATGGGGTCAAGAGCTTGCTCATTACAGACAAAGTTAGCATAGGTCACGGCGTCTAAATCATCAACGCCGGTATCGCAACCCAATGCCCATGCTGCTTCATATTCGTTACCACCAGAGTTGCCTTTAAAGTGCTTGTGGATGTCATCACGGTTTTTAATGCTGAAATGCTCTGGGTCGATTGTTGAGATGCGTCCGCAAGATATAGTGCAGGCAAAGCAGCCGGCATTTCGTGTTAAATTTGGCTTGCCGTCACTTTCTCTTGGCACAGCCATCGCTTCACTTGACAGTTTAGGTGCATTGTCAAAGGTGCTGTCTTGCCAGTTTCTAGCCGGTAAAGCACCCACTTCGTTCATATGGTTCATCATGACATTGGTACCTAAGGCGCTGAGACCTTGAGTCATTTCACTGTCAGCGATAATTTTTTTAGCTTTGTTGGTGGCTTCGAAGAAACGTTTTGGATCTTTTATATTGCCAACACCTTTGCTGCCTCTAAGGGTCACCGCTTTGACATTTTTTGAACCCATAACAGCGCCTACGCCGGAACGCCCAGCAGCACGATGTAAGTCATTAACGATAGCAGAATATAGGTTGCCCTTTTCACCAGGTAGGCCAATAGCAGCGATTCTTAGTTGAGGGTCTTGGTGTTTATTATGAAGCCATTCATCGGCTTCCCAAACAGATTTGCCCCAAATTTCATCCGCCGGCAGGATCTCGCATTTTTCATCAACGATGCTGATATAAACTGGGGAGCTTGCTTTGCCTTCTAGGATAATCATATCCCAGCCAGCACATTTCATTTCGTTGCCAAAAAAACCACCTGAATTTGAGCAAGCCAGAGCATTGGTTAAGGGGCTTTTAGTGACACAAGAGTAACGACCACCCGTTGAAGCCATGGTGCCTGTTAGTGGGCCTGTTACCATATACAGCTTGTTTTCTGGCGCTAGAGGCTCGACGGTTGGGTCCACTTCTTCTGTAAGGTACTTTGTCGCTAGCCCTCTCTGGCCTAGATAAAGTTCTGCCCACTCCATATTGAGAGGTTCTTCAGAAGATGTCCTGTTTGTTAGATTTATGCGTAATACTTTTTTAGTCCAGCTCATGATCTACACCCTGAATATATTAGAATTGGTTTAGTATAGTAAGTCTGATGTGGATGAAAGACAATATGTTTTGATGAAATAAACGTTGTAGGGTGTAAGGATATGCTTACCCTGATTGAGGTTGTAGATGATTATTTACTAGGGATGTCAGGTCTATACTTTTAACGTCGCTAGAAAATTTATGAGAAGGATCTCACCAAACAAGGATTGTTTGCATGGGAAGTGTAAAGGATTACACAATCAGTATGGATGCTGGTAAGGATCAAATTTTTTGCCAACCAAGCAATGCGACCACTTAACCGGCGGAGTTTACTCCGCCGGTTTTTTTGTGCCTGATATTAAGACTTTGGTGCGCGTGAGGCACGTTTACGTTCGTTTTCGGTTAGTAATTTTTTTCTTAGACGAATATGGTGAGGTGTGACTTCAACTAACTCGTCATCTTCAATAAACTCAAGCGCTTGTTCTAGCGTCATGACGACGGGAGGAACGAGTGTTAAGGCTTCATCTGTGCCCGATGCACGCACGTTAGTAAGCTGTTTGCCTTTGGTCGGGTTGACGACTAAATCATTACCGCGTGAATGAAGCCCCACGATTTGTCCTTCGTAGACTTCTTCGGCATGACCTAAGAATAATTTACCTCTTTCTTGCAGGTTGAATAAGCCGAAAGCCAATGTTTTGCCTTTGACCATAGAAACTAAAACGCCGTTTTGTCGAGAGGTGATTTCGCCGTCTTTCACTTGACCATAATGATCAAAGACACTGGTCATGATACCCGAGCCAGACGTCAGCGTTAGGAAGTGACCGCGGAAGCCGATTAAACCACGCGAGGGGCTCATAAATTCAAGTCGTATGCGTCCTTTACCGTCAGGCTCCATATTGGTTAGCTCGGCTTTACGTAAACCCATTTCTTCCATAATGGGTCCTTGGTGCTGTTCTTCAATGTCAATTACAACCATTTCGAACGGTTCCTGCATTTTGCCATCAATTTCTTTTTGGATGACTTCAGGGCGAGCAACACCTAGTTCAAAGCCTTCACGTCGCATGGTTTCTATCAGCACAGATAAGTGCAATTCGCCTCGACCAGATACGATGAATTTGTCAGGTGAGTCGCCGGGCTCAACACGCAGAGCAACGTTATGGATAAGTTCTTGGTTAAGACGGTCTTTAATATTGCGCGAAGTGACAAACTTGCCATCTTGTCCAGCAAAAGGTGAGTTGTTAACAGAAAAGGTCATGCTAACGGTTGGTTCGTCTACAGACAGCGCAGGCATGGCTTCAACATGATCAGGGTCGCAGAGTGTGTCAGAAATTCCAAGACCGTCGATGCCGTTAATGCAAACGATGTCGCCAGCGAATGCTTCGTTAACGTCTATACGTTCAAGGCCTAAATGACCTTTTACGTTTAGTACTTTGCCTTTACGCTGTTTGTCATTGCTATCAATAATAGTAACGGTTTGCCCTGGTTTTAAGCTGCCACGAGTAATGCGACCAACACCAATAACACCCACATAGCTATCGTAGGCCAGTGATGAAATTTGCATTTGGAATGGGGCGTTTACATCAACAACAGGCGTGGGAACGTTGTCTCTAATAATTTCAAATAATGGGGTCATGTCATCGGCTAGCTCATCTGCTTCTGGGCCAGCAATACCATTAATGGCAGAGGCATAAATAACAGGAAAATCGAGCTGTTCATCGGTGGCGCCAAGTTTGTCGAACAGGTCAAAAACCTGGTCAATAACCCAGTCAGGGCGTGCGCCTGGCCTGTCAACTTTGTTGATAACAACAATGGGCTTTAAGCCTTGTTCAAAAGCTTTAGAGGTTACAAAGCGTGTTTGTGGCATTGGGCCATCAACTGCATCAACCAATAATAGGACACAATCAACCATTGAAAGAACTCGCTCAACTTCGCCACCAAAATCGGCATGGCCCGGGGTGTCCACAATATTAATATGAAGACCTTGCCACTCAATCGCTGTGTTTTTTGCGAGGATGGTGATGCCGCGCTCTTTTTCTTGGTCGTTAGAATCCATGATTCTTTCTGTACCAGAGTTTTTACGGTCTAATGTGCCGGATTGTTCTAGTAATTTGTCAACGAGGGTGGTTTTGCCATGGTCAACGTGGGCGATAATGGCGATATTACGGAGGTTCTGTTTCACGAAATTAGGTTCCTTTGATTGGGTGAGTATCGGTTGATATGAATATGAGTTATGTATAGAGCGACGTTAGCTTTGTTCCCAAGGGAGTTGATGATAGCGCCAGCCCCCTAGCTTGCCTCGATGGTTGTTTTTATCTTTATCGCCTTCAAAGCCTTCATTCATGTTGTATAAGGACTGGTAGCCAGCCTCTTCTAATAATTTAGCCGCTTCCATTGAGCGTGCGCCACTGCGGCACATTAAAACAATGGTTGTTGACTTTGAAGGGACGTGCTTTTCAACCTGTTCAACAAAATCGGGTAAAGGTTTCCAGTTAGGTGGTCTTTTAAGCGGTACGTGGATAGCGCCAATGGGGTGGCCTACAAAAGAAAATTCAATAAATGTACGGGTGTCGATCAATACGGCATGAGAGTCGTTGTTAAGAATTTCGTAAGCCTGGGTAGGCGAGGTGCTTTTGATGCTAGTCATGGATTGACCTAAATTAACGTTAGCCGCTTATTATACAATGATATTTCTAGTTGAGTGGGGGTTTCAGCATTGCGGGCTTTTGAGCAATGAGAATGGCTTCATTTCGAAGGCCTTTACTAGCGTCGCCAATAAGGCCCTCCTCATGATAAATAATAGGTGTTAGTTGAGAAAAAAGGGATAATAACTCTCCTTTTTTCAGCAAAAAATCAGGGTTGCTTGGCCCGCCCGGTTGCGCTTTTTCACGCGTAAATGTTTGATAAAAAAGCAGCCCTTGTGGCTTTAGTGTGGTGATGATGTCGTCAATGTGTTGTCGGTCTAGAAAGTATGAGACCGTAACAATATCGTAGTAATTTTTTGCAAACACACCATCGTTAATATTAACAACCGAGGTGCGTATATTGTCTGCAGGCCCTTTGCGCTGATCGATCTGACTGATAGCAACCGGTGAAATATCCCAAGCATCGACAGTTAGTCCTCGTTGAGCTAAAAAGAACGTATTGCCGCCCACGCCACAAGCTAGATCGAGGGCACGTCCTTGCTTGGGCAATAGGTGTGAATATTGAGATAACATAGCAGCCGGTTTAGGATCAGCTGCTTCTCGCTGACTATAGATACGGTCCCACTTGTGTTGTAAATCCGACACTAATCGCGCCAAAAAACAGGGCTAAATAAGACCAGCAAGGTGAAAATTTCTAGTCGGCCAAGCAGCATGGAAAAGCAGGCAATCCACTTGCTTGTGTCTGGAAGGGTTGCGTAGCTACTACTAATATCGCCTAGCCCCGGTCCGAGATTGTTAAGGGTTGCTGCAACGGCTGAAAAAGCGGTGATTTGGTCTAGTCCTGTCATCATCATTAAAATCATTAACAGACCAAAAGATAAAATATAGGCAGAAAAGAAACTCCAAACTGCATTGATAACCGGCCTTGAAACGACACGTTGATCAAGTTTTATTGGCATGTCGGCATGTGGATGGATCAAATGTGTTATCTCTTTGCCAAGCTGTTTGAGCAAAATTAAAATGCGGATAACCTTAATCCCGCCTGCTGTAGATCCGCCGCAACCACCATAGAAACTCATAAAAAGAAGTAACACCGGGATGAATAAAGGCCAGTTGGCGTGGTTGGAGGAAGTAAACCCTGTCGTTGTGGCGAATGAGACGACTTGAAATAGGGTTTGTTCAATAATATCAACATGACCTAAAAAAAGTAGGACTCCCGATATCAACAGAGTGTGTACAACGAGAATGCTGAGATAGGTTTGAAACTCATTATTATGAGTATAAACTTTAAGGCTGAGTGATTTGGCTGCTCTAAAGTGAAGTGCGAAATTTATACCCGCAACAAGCATAAATACAATGCAAATATAATTTAAGGCGGTACTGTCAAAAAAAGCAAAGCTCAGGTCATGGGTTGAAAAGCCTCCAATAGAAACGGTACTAAAACTATGTGTTAGTGCGTCAAAAAATGTCATGCCGCCGATCCAATAGGCCAGTGTGCATGCGATGGTTAAGCCAAGATAGATCTCCCATAGTGCTTTGGCTGTTTCGGTGATACGGGGTGTCAATTTTGCATCTTTAACGGGCCCAGGCATCTCAGTTTTATAAAGCTGCATTCCACCGATGCCCAGCATAGGTAAGACGGCAACGGCAAGTACGACAATACCCATGCCACCAAACCACTGGAGTTGTTGACGGTAAAAAAGAATAGACTTTGGCAGCGTATCGAGCCCTGTAATAACTGTTGCCCCAGTAGTGGTTAAGCCTGAAATGGATTCAAATATAGAATCGGTTAATGACAAGGAAGGCAGACTAGAGAAATATAGTGGGATGGCTCCGGACAGTCCAAGGCTAACCCAGAAAAGAGTAGCAATAACGAAGCCATCTCGTGTTCTTAAATCTCCTTTAGCATTTTTGGCGCTTAACCAGAGCACAAAGCCGGTTAGGAAAATAGTAAAAAAACCGATCAAAAACGGTTGGTGGTTTTGTTCGTCGTAAATAAAAGACACGGCAATGGGTGGTAGCATGGTGATGCTAAATAGGCCTAATAATAGACCTGATACGCGTCTAATAACGTTGTAATGCATGTTTAATTAATAAATCGGCGAAGGAAGGATTTTGGCGGCTGAAAAAGCGCCTCTACCTGGTGAATTAAAGACTTATCTGCAACAAAAATAATCAGGTGGTCACCACTTTTAATAATGACATCCTGTCTTGCTGGAATGGAAATATTCTCTCTTACTAAACCAATAATCATGCTGCCGTTAGGTAGCTTAACATCCCGTATGGCTTGACCATCGAGGTTATTCTTTTGTCCCCTACTTGAGACAATCGCTTCAAATGCTTCGGCTTTGCCCCGCAATAAAGAATGGACACTCGCAATAGCGCCTTGTCTGATATGCGATAATATTTTTCCAATGGTGGTGTGCTGAGGGTAAATGACATTATCAATGGCCCCGTTATCTACCATGCTCATATAGGCATTTCTATCGACTAAGCTCATGACAACCTTTGCGCCAAGGCTTTTGGCCAACATGGAACATAGAATATTCGTTTCATCGTCGCTTGTCAGCGTGCAAAAGACATCGGTTCTGTCAATGTTTTCATCCAGCAAAAAGGCTTCGTCTGTAGTGTCGCCGGACAGTACGATACTATGGTCTAACTGTTCTGATAGCTCGTAGGCTTTTTCGCTGCTTTTAGTGATGATTTTAACTTGTAAGGTGTTCTCAAGCTCTTTAGCTAAACCAAGACCAATACGGCCACCACCTGCAATAATTAATCGTTTATAGGCTTTATCTTGATTGAAGAGTACGCTCAGTACTTGCTGAATATCCTTAGATGGCGCAATAAAGAAAACGCGATCGTGTTCTTCAATAATGGTGTGATAGTTGGGAATGATGATTTCGCTATCTCTATAAATGAGCGCTATTCTGGCGTAAACGCCACGTAATAAACGGGTCAAATCATCAAGTGATTTTCCGACTAATGCGCAATCTCGGTTGCATTTTGTTTCTACAAGGCTGAGGACGCCGTTAGCGAAGGATAAAACTTGCTGTGAGCCGGGATGCAAAATGAGGTTTTTTATAAATTGTACGATCTCATTTTCGGGGTTGATAATAACGTCAATTGGGATGGCGTTAGGGTTAAAAAGTTGTTCTTGAACGTCAATGAAGGTTCTTGCTCTTACGCGCGCGATTTTTTTCGGGACCTTAAATAAGTAGTGAGCGACTTGGCAAGCGGTCATATTTGTTTCATCGCTGTCTGTTGCGGCGATGATGATATCGGCATACTTGGTGCCGGCGCTTTCTAAGACATCTGGATGAGAGACATTGCCGCAGATGGCTGAAACATCAAGCCTTTCACAGACAGCGTCTATTACTTTTTGATCTTTATCAATCAGTGTGATATCGATATTTTCGCTAGACAAGTTGCTGGCAACAGTAGAGCCTACTCGACCGGCCCCTAAAATAATAATTCTCATAGGATACAGCGATAGCGCGAGTTAGCGTTTTCCTTTAAACTCAATGCCCAAGGCATGAAGTTTGCGGTAAAGGTGAGTTCTTTCCATGCCAGTTGTTTCAGCCAGTTTAGTAACGCTGCCTTTGTGCTGATCAAGGTGGTAATCAAGGTAGGCTTTTTCAAATTGTGCTCTAGCATCTTTAAGGGGTAAATCATAAAAGATTGGTATGTCGTTTGATGTTATGACGGATCTTGCAGATTCACCGAGCGTTGTTTTGACTTCAGTTAGACCGATCTCGTCCCCAATGCCTAGTATTAAGAGGCGTTGAACCACATTCCTTAGTTCGCGTATATTCCCTAACCACGTATAATCGCTTAAAAATTGTTGCGCCGCAATGGTGAATTTACGTTTTGGTAAGTTTTCTCGCTTTATGTAGTGCTGGAGATAGAAATCTAATAGTAAAGGGATATCCTCTTTTCTATCTTTTAACGAGGGCAAATGAAGGCAGGCGACATTCAGTAAATAGTATAAGTCTTTTCTAAATTGACCATTTTGAATGGCTTCTTCCAGGTCTCGTCGGGTCGAGGCGATAACTCTTACATCAGCTTTAACCTCTTCGTGGCCGCCAATGCGTTGAAATGATTTAGATTCTAATGCACTCAGTAAGCGGTGTTGGGTTTCACTGTCCATGTCACCAATTTCATCGATGAACAAGGTACCGTGGTTTGCTTTTTCCAATAAACCGTAGTGAATAGAGTCGCCGTCTTCACGACCAAAAAATTCTTCTAAGGCATTATGGGAAGTGATAATGCCTGTATTCAACTCTATAAAAGGCCCTTGTTTTCTGGTGCTATGTTCGTGAATATATCGTGCGAGTGTTTCTTTACCGCTACCAGGTTCGCCCGTTAATAATATGCGAGTGTCATGCTGTCCGAGTCGGCGTGCCTGCTCAAGAAGTTGTTGAATTTGTGGGCTGCTGCCAAGAGGCTCCTGAATGGTATTTGAATATTGTTTAAGGTCGATATTCTCTTGTTTAAGTTTTTCAGCTTCCAGTGCGCGTTCAATGGTCAGTAATAGTTTGGCAATGGATAATGGCTTTTCTAGAAAGTCATAAGCGCCTAAACGCGTGGCTTCCACAGCGGTTTCAACGGTGCCGTGCCCAGACATCATAATGACCGGGCAAGATAAATCTCCCGATGTAGACCAGTCTTTTAATAAGGTGACGCCGTCGGTATTCGGCATCCAAATATCCAGTAAAATTAAGTCATGGCGACACTCATGACGTGCTTGCTGAGCGGTTACAGCGCTATCAGCAGTAGATACTTCATAGTCTTCATCTTCGAGAATATCCCTAATTAGGCTGCGAATATCGGGTTCGTCGTCAATAACAAGAATATGAGGTTTGTTCATAAAGTGTATCCGTAATGATTAGGTTTTTTTAGGGAGTCGTAATAGGGAGTTGAATAATGAAATTAGCCCCGTGTGGAGTAACCGGCTTGGTAATGATCGTGCCGCCATGTTCCTCGATGATTTTTTTAACAATAGCCAGTCCAAGCCCAGTACCTTTCTCTTTGGTCGTCGCATAGGGTTCGAAAATGCGTTCAATATCGGAATTATCTACGCCTGGGCCATTATCAGCAATACAAATCTCGATTGAATCATTGGCTTTATTGTAGTTGGCCGATATGTTGATTTCTCCAAATTCGTCGTCAGCAATGGCTTCTTGCGCATTTTTTATCAGGTTAATGAAAACTTGTCGTAATCGAACTGGGTCTGCATAGGCGTTGGGTAAATCGTTATCAATAGTTACTATAAGGTGTTGAACTTGGCCTTGATACAAAGAAGCGATGTCATCGATAAGCTGGCTTATTGATATCACTTGGGGTTTGGACTGTGGTGGGCGTGCGAAATTCGAAAAGTCATTGACCATGCTTTTTAAGGCGCTGACCTGTTGTACGATGGTCTCTGTCGATTTTTTCAGTACTTTATTGGCATCATCATTGAGCTGTGAGTGAAGTTTTCTTTGTAGCCGTTCAGCAGATAATTGAATCGGGGTTAAAGGGTTTTTAATTTCATGTGCTAGACGTTGAGCGACTTCGCTCCACGCCGCGTTTCTTTGTGACTGGATAATGGGGGTAACATCATCAAAAATTAACACGTAACCAGATAATGTTTTATCGGCGGCATACAAGGGAGTACCTTTTAGACGTAGAGTTTTCTTTTGATGGTTAATATAGAAGATGAATTCTCGTTGCCATTCTTTTTCTTTAGCGGAAAAATTATCAATCAGTAAACTGGTAAAGGCTTCTAATTCTGGGAATTTAGCGGCAATGTCGGCAAGTGAGTATTCAATACAGGCCGATAAGGGGTGTTCGAGAATCTGGTTGGCACCATAATTGGTTGTTTTAAGTCGTAACGTAAGGTCAAAGCCTAAAACACCATTAGAAAGGTGGCTTAATATGGTTTCTAAATGAGCATGTTGGTTCTCCGCGTCTCGTTGGGCGTTATAGGCTGCTTGTCGAGAGCTAGATATTCGCAATGTCATGGCATTAAAAGAATTAATGAGGAAGCCAAGTTCGTCTTTTCGATTGGTTTTTAGTTTCTTTTCGTAATTCCCTTCGGCAATAGCTTGAGTGCCTTTAACTAATTGGCGAATCGGTGCGACTAGTTCTCTTGCAAACACAAAGGCTGCCCAGCTAGCAGCTAAAATGCTAAATAGTAGAGCAAGAGAGAGTGTCAGGGTGAAACTAAACTTTAAAGAGTCTCGTAAATAACTGAATTCTTGATAGGTCGTATAAGCATCTTCTACCGAGTCGGCTAATTGACTAATATCTTCGGGTATCTCATAGATGGCTTGTAGGTAGCGCCTTGGATTGGTGTTTTTAATTTCCACGATGCTGCGGACAATTAAGCCTTTATCGGAGCTAGGTTCGAAGCCAATAAATTCTCGGTTTTGTTTGGCGAGCAGAAGCGTTGAACTGTCAGGCGTATTGGGAATGAGTACGCTGGGATCAATGTTAGTTGTGGCAATAATCTGCCCTTGTCTTGAAAAGGCGGTGAGTTCATTGGCATTGGTTTGTGCGCGTAGGCCGGCTAAGGTTAGCGATAAAAAGATATCTGGTTCGCTTTCTAGCTGACTAGCTAATTGACGAGTCTCCTTCATTAAGGAAAGAGTACGGTTATCTAGGGATCGGCGGCTCAGTGTTAATGAGCTTTCCATCGCGGTGTCTATTTTTGCATCAAACCAACTGTCAATACTTTGGTGTAGGAGCTGACTAGAAAAGTAAAAAACAATGCCAGTTGGGATCACAGAAATGGCAAAAAAAAGCAGCACAATGTGTACCGTAATACGTGAACCAACGGCTTGAGTTGAAAACTGTTGCCAAAGCCAGCGAATGTTTGAGAATAGCAGTCCGAATAAGAAAATAGTGCCTGCGATATTGATCAGAATAAGTGCAGAAAACAAGCCATTGAATTGAGAGTTAGACTCTGTTGCATGGCTCATCAAGTACAGGCTAAATAGCAGGCTGAGTAACACACCTGCGGGAATAAAATAGGCTCTCTTTTTTACTGGGCTAGTGGCCATTGAAAGGTATTGCTACGTAAGTACCAGCCAGGGGTTATATAAGCTAAAGGGCGCATTGGAAGTGGTAATGCTTCAATATTTAGGTAGGCGTTTAAAGAAGCATTGGCATTAATGTGAGGGCTGTTTGTTAATGTGTATATAGGGATGTCAGTCAGTGTGCCTAATGAGTGAAGCGCTGCCGAAAGACTGGAAAAGTTAAGTCGTATATTATTGGTGGTATCAGAGACTTGATAGATTTTAGCTAAAGTATGGTATCTCAGTTGATAGGGTAGGGTGAGGTTTGTATGGTGTTTGTTCCAAAGCCATTTTCTAGGTTCAGTGATTGAAAGGTCAATGTTGAAGGTAAGAGTGACTCCGTTGTGCAAAGCTTCGATGGCTTCATCGCTGAGGTTATAGACTATAAGACTGTCGAGCAAAAAAGTGCTGTCTTGCTGCGTTAGTGTGGCTGTTTTTATGGTGATATTGGGTTTTTCATCGGCCAGTAGGTTTACTGGTAATAGCAGGCAAGCAAAAAAAAGCATGAAGAAGGAGAGCCGACAATAAAAGCGAATCGCCGGCATTAGATTTTTGTTAAACATGCGTAATAAAAACCATCCATATTGTTATCACCCGGTAAAATTTGCTGGCCATGTTCACAAGTGTGACCCCATTCAGCATTTATTTTAATTTCTTTTGCATCAGGGTGTTCGGCCAGAAAAGTAGATATTTGTTGGCTGTTTTCAGCTGATAATATAGAGCAGGTTGCATATAAAAGCACACCCTTTTTATCGAGCAAGGGCCAGATGGTTTTTAATAGCTTGCTTTGTAGTTCGATAAGAGTAGGAATGTCGGATGGTTGACGTAATATTTTAATGTCGGGGTGGCGTCTGATTACGCCTGTAGCGGAGCAGGGTGCATCTAGTAGAATGCGTTGAAAAGGTTTTTCATCAGACCATTCGTCGGCTTCTAGTGCATCAACGGTCATGACCTCAGCGTTGAGCTTTAATCGTTGAAGGTTTTCTAGAACACGTTGATTGCGCTTTTCATCAATATCAAGCGCTAGCAGAGAAACGGTGCCGGCGGCCTGTTCTAAAATATGGGCTGCTTTACCGCCTGGCGCTGCGCAGACGTCTAATATGCGTTGTCCGCCTTTAATGTCTAACAGTTTAGCCGCCAGTTGAGCTGCGCCGTCTTGTACTGAAGAGGCACCCTGCCAGAAGTCAGGCAGTTGATCAACATTGACCGGTTTTTCCAGTGTTAAACCTACTGTGTTGAAAGGGTTTTTTGTTGCGTGAATAGCGTTGTCGCTTAATTGCTGTAGATAGTGGTCTCGCGTGACTATTTTTTGATTAACCCGAATGGACATGGGCGGGTACTGGTTGTTTGCGGCAAGAATTTTTTTAGTTTGCTGTCCCCAACTTTTTGATATTTCTTTGACGAGCCAATCTGGATGAGAGAAGCGTTGGTTAGGTTGTTCGTCAACGGTTTTTTCAAGTGATTCTCTGTTGCGTAAAAAGTTGCGTAAAACGCCATTAAGCACACCGTTCGCCCAGCTTTTTTTTCCACGTTTACATTGGCTTACAGTCTCTGATACGGCGGCGTGGTCAGGTGTGCTGAGATAAATGATTTGGTACAAGCCGATTAAGGCCAGTACAGTAATATCCAAGTCTTTAGCTTTAAAGGGTTTCTTCAATAAAAGGTGGAGAATGGCATCGAGACGACTGTGCCAGCGAAGAGTGCCGTAGCAAAGTTCTCGACAGAATGCCTTTTCACGAGGCTCTAAATTTTCACTTAAACTTAAGGCATCGGTGAGTGATTTGCCGTGTTGGATAACGGCGCATATAACAAGAACAGCCGTTTCCCGGGCAGAGTGGCTAGTGTTTTTCTTTGCGTTCATCTTAGCCTAATGTTAATGCGTTGATGTGATGTGCAGATAGATAATCGGACGCGGACATGCGCCGTTTATTAGCAGGTTGAAGCTCGTTAACTTCAATGAAGTAATCGCCACAGGCAACAAATAATTTATTTTTCTCAGTGTTAACCTCTCCTGGCTGCCCGGAAGTGGGAAGTTGGGTGACGGTTGCCTGCCAAATGCGTAAGGGTTTGTTGTTGAGAAGCGTGTGGGCTACCGGCCATGGGTTGTAACCTTGAATACTGCGTTGAACGTCAGCAGCTGGTTTGCTCCAATCTATCAGGGCTTCTTGCTTACTGAGTTTGTGAGCATAGGTCGCTTCATTGTTGTTTTGGCGGCTCGGGCTAAGTTGTTGTGCGTCAACGAGGGGCAGTAAATCTATTAAGGCGTTGGCGCCTAAGGTCGATAATTTATTGTGGAGGCTGCTGGAAGTGTCCTCGGGCTGAATAGGGAGAACAGTTTTTGACAACATATCTCCGGTGTCGAGGCCGGTATCCATTTGCATTAGGGTAATGCCAGTTTCTTTATCGCCCGATAAAATAGCACGTTGAATAGGTGCGGCGCCGCGCCAGCGAGGCAATAAGGAGGCATGGATGTTAATGCAGCCAAATTTGGGTGTATTCAAGACAAGGTCTGGCAAAATAATACCGTAGGCGACAACAATCATAAGGTCTGCCTGATACTGTTCTAGCGTTGTTATCGATGCTGCTGATTTGAAGTTAACGGGCTGTTCAATGGGTATATTAGCGTCCAATGCGCATTGTTTGACGGGGCTAAGTTGAACTTTTCGTCCCCGGCCGGCCGGTCGGTCTGGTTGTGTATAAACAGCGCAGACATGATGCTGACTAGCCATAAGCGCTTGAAGCGTTGGCACTGAAAAATCAGGCGTGCCTGCAAATATAATGTTCATGTTTAAAGGCCAGCTATAGCGAGTTGGATTGAGTTGTTTGTTCGGCTCGTTCTTTATCCATTCGCACTAGCTTCTTTCGAATGCGATTGCGTTTTAAAGGAGATAGGTAATCGACAAATAATTTTCCGTCTAAATGATCTATTTCATGTTGAATGCATACGGCCAATAAATCGTCAGCTGTTAGCTCGAAAGGCTTGCCATGTTCATCTTGAGCGCTAATCGTTACTGACTCTGCTCTTTCTACGTCTTCATAAAATCCAGGGACCGATAGACAGCCTTCTTGCATTACTTCAATGCCTTCTTTATGAGTGATAACTGGGTTAATGAGGCAAAGCTGTTCGTTTTTATCTTCAGAGACGTCAATGACAATGAGGCGTTTATGGTAATTCACCTGCGTTGCGGCAAGTCCAATACCGGGCGCTGCGTACATGGTTTCAAACATATCGCGAATAAATTGCCTTAATTCGTCATCAAAGACGGTGATATCGGTGGCTTTTGTTCGTAGCCGTTTGTCAGGAAAATGCAGAATATTTAATTTTGTCATATTGGAAGGGGGTGAAATATGCGACGGTGGCCAATTGTTTAGAGTGAATTCTAACGAATTTAGGTTAAACTTTGAATAGTCAATATTTTAAGCTAGACTTAGAGTGTTATTAAATCGCCAATAAAAGGAAGATCGTGGCCATGAAAAAATTATTAGTGTTAGTGGTTGGAGTGTTGTTGAGTTGGAGTGTACTGGCAAACGATATTAAGCTGAACCCATCACACCCGGATCGCTACGTGGTTGTAAAAGGAGATACACTTTGGGATATTTCTGCACGTTTTCTACAAACGCCATGGCGTTGGCCAGATATATGGCAAGCGAATGATCAAATTGCGAACCCACACTTAATTTACCCCGGCGATATTATTGAGTTGTCTTTTGTAGATGGCGTGCCAAGGTTGACTTTAAAAAGAGGTGATGGAAAATTATCGCCCTCAATTCGGCGTTCTAGTTTAGCGGATGCCATTCCTGCAATACCGATTGATGCCATTGCACCCTTTTTAAATAGTCCAAGAGTGATGACGGAAGAGGAGTATGAGTCTGCGCCTTATGTAGTGGCATTTGATGATGAGCATATTCTCGGAAGTCCGGGCTACAAAGCGTATGTCCGTTCATTTCAAGACGGCATAGCCGATGGCTACATTATTGTGCGACAGGGCGAAGAATATTTGGATGGAGAAACTGGGGAGTCATTGGGTTTCGAGGCGGTCTATATCGCAGAGTCGACGGTAGAGCTGAAAGGAGACCCAGCGACTGTGATGTTGTCTAAATCAACGCGTGAAGTACGAAAAGGTGATCGTTTGTTACCGGCTATCGAAGGACCGATTGTTCAAAACTACTTCCCTCATGCGCCAAAGAGCAATATTAGAGGGCAAATTGTTGGAATCGTTGATGGTGTGTCGAAAGTAGCAAAATATGATGTGGTGGTGATTGACCGTGGCGAACAAGACGGCGTTGAAGTGGGTCATGTGTTACAAATTGATCGAGCAGGCGAAACGGTTAGAGACATCATTGCTGGTGGTGGCGCAGAAGTGACGTTACCGGATGAAAAGGCCGGCGTGTTAATGGTATTTAGGGTGTTTGACCGAGTCAGCTATGGTCTCGTGATGGAAAGCTCTCGCGTGATACACCGCCACGATGTTGTTCATACCCCGTAGTATTGGATAGCTCCAACGGGGAAGACGGGCGAGTTTCTTCAACGAGCATTCTTGCTTCTGATTATCGTCCTTGGTTAGCTTTATGGCGAATTACTGGCGTTGGTGCTAAAACATATTTATCGTTATTGGAGGTCTTTGGTACGCCGGAAAATGTTCTTGGCGCCTCCGCAGCATCGCTCAAGCAGGCTGGGCTTTCTTCAGCGGTTATTCAGCAAATAAAAAACCTGGATGAGCGTGAAATTGAGCCAGATTTAAACTGGCTCAAACGTGAAGATTGTCACCTTATGTGTTGGTACGATGAAGATTACCCGCTTTTGCTTAAAGAAATTCCAGACCCGCCGCCTATTTTATTTATTCGTGGTAATCGTAGCTTGTTAGGATCTTTGCAAATAGCCATGGTAGGAACAAGAAACCCTTCACCAATGGCCATGAAAACAGCGCATGCATTTTCAAAAAGCTTTGCCACCTTTGGCTTAACAGTAACGAGTGGTTTAGCATTAGGCGTTGATCAAGCGGCGCATGAAGGTGTTTTAGAGGCCGGCGGAAAAACAATCGCTGTCGCTGCTACAGGGCTCGATAGGGTTTACCCCGCTGGTCACAAGCCGTTGGCTGAAGAAATTATTAAATCTGGTGCGTTGGTGTCGGAATTTCCAATTGGCACACAACCAAAACCGGGCTATTTTCCGAGAAGGAATAGAATTATTAGCGGCTTAAGCTTGGGTGTTTTGGTGGTTGAGGCGGCGATAAGGAGTGGAACCTTGATAACAGCAAAACATGCAATGGAACAAGGCCGGGAAGTGTTTGCAATCCCCGGGTCGATTCACAATCCGCTTGCAAAAGGCTGCCATCATTTGATCCGACAAGGGGCTAAATTAGTTGAAACGGCTGAAGATGTACTTGAAGAGTTAGGTAACTTATCGTTGGCGGCTCTCAGTGAAGATGATGGGCAGAACGAAGAGCTTAGGTTGAATAAGACATCAATAACGGGTGATTATGCTGTTTTACTTGAAAAAATTGCGTTTGACCCCACCTCCGTAGATGAACTAATAACAGAAACTAATTTTACAGCCGAAGAGATTTCGTCTATGTTACTGGTATTGGAGCTTCAAGGTTTAGTGTCATCTGCGCCTGGAGGCCTTTTCTATCGGTGTTCAGCCGAATAAATAGAGATAAAATTAAAATAAATGAAAGAAACTATTTTTGAAGTACTTGTGTATTTGTTCGAGCATTATATTGATGCGGGCGATGAAAAGGCCCTTGAGCAAGGCAAGTTAAAAACTGAATTGCTGGAAGCAGGATTTACAGAAAACTATGTTGATCGAGCCTTTGATTGGATGGGTGAGTTAACGACTCAACCATCGCAGGTGATAGAAAACTATGTTGGTCAAAGTGCGATCCGGGTTTATTCAGCCGAAGAACGATTACGTTTTGATGTTGATGCGCAAGGCTTCTTGTTGTTTTTAGAGCAGACAGGGATTATCGACTTAACACGCCGTGAGCTGATCATTGATAGAGCGATGGCCTTGGGTGATGCGCTTCTTTCTGTAGATCATGTGAAGTGGGTCGCGTTAATGGTGCTGTTTAGTCAATCTGGCATGGAAGGTCATTATTCACAAATGGAGGAGCTGGTTTACGGCGATACTCCATTCGAACTTCATTAGGTCTTATTATGTCAGCTCTTGTCATTGTTGAATCGCCAGCAAAAGCAAAAACCATTGAAAAATACTTAGGCAAAGGATTTACTGTTCTAGCGTCATATGGCCACGTGAGGGACTTGGTTCCGAAGGAGGGCGCGGTAGACCCGGACCATGATTTTGCGATGAAGTATTCTTTGGTCGAAAGGAATCAGCGTCATGTGCAGGCGATTACAAAGGCGATGAAAAAAGCCGATGAGCTTTATCTTGCAACCGACCCGGATAGAGAGGGTGAGGCCATTTCATGGCATGTTTCTGAGTTATTGAAGGAAAAAAAACTGCTCAAAGATAAGCCGGTACATCGAGTGGTTTTTCATGAGATTACTAAAAAATCAATTCAAAAAGCGATACAGGAGCCGCGTGAATTATCAATGGATATGGTTGATGCGCAGCAAGCTAGACGCGCACTCGATTATTTGGTTGGTTTTAATTTGTCGCCGTTGTTATGGAAAAAAATCAGACGCGGCTTATCTGCTGGACGGGTTCAAAGCCCAGCGTTAAGATTAATTGTTGAACGTGAATTAGAAATAGAAGCTTTCAATAGTCGTGAATATTGGAGTATTGAAGCGGCAACTAAGGCGGCTAACCAATCTTTTAAAGCCAAGCTAACACATGTGGATGGCGAAAAGCTGACCCAGTTTAGTGTCGAAAACGCGGCGGATGCGAATAAAATAAAAGACGATATTGTGGCTGTTGCCGCCAATAAATTATTGGTTAAAAAGCTACAAAAAAAACAGCGTAAACGTAACCCAGCCGCCCCCTTTACAACCTCCACACTTCAGCAAGAAGCATCTAGAAAGTTAGGTTTTACAACTAAAAAGACCATGCAGATTGCTCAGCAGCTTTATGAAGGGGTAACCATCGGTTCAGAATCAATTGGTCTGATAACGTATATGCGAACAGATTCGGTGAACTTAGCGGCTGAAGCGGTTGATGAAATTCGTCAATTGATTGAATCGCGTTATGGTAAAGAGAATCTACCTAAACAAGCGCCGGTTTACAAAACCAAATCAAAAAATGCTCAAGAAGCCCATGAGGCTATTCGTCCAAGCTCAGCAGCAAGGATTCCTGATGAAATTAGAGGGTCGTTGTCGAATGACCAATATAAACTCTATTTATTGATCTGGAAGCGCGTGGTGGCCAGCCAAATGGTTCATGCGTTGATTGATGGGGTGAGTGCAGACCTAACCTGCGGCAAGGGCTATGTTTTTCGGGCCACAGGTTCAACGGTAAATAAACCCGGTTTCATGTCAGTGTATCTTGAAGGTAAAGATGACAGTAAAGAGGATGATGACAATAAGGAAAAAATGTTGCCACCTCTGGAAGAAGGTGCGCTAGTTGATTTGCAAGAGGTGATAGCGAACCAACATTTTACTGAACCGCCCCCTCGTTATGGTGAGGCAAGCCTAGTTAAAGCGCTTGAAGAGCATGGAATTGGCCGGCCATCGACCTATGCATCGATTATTTCAACATTACAAAATCGCGACTATGTAGAGCTAGAAACGAAACGCTTTTATCCGACTGATGTTGGGCGAATTGTAAATAAATTTTTAACGCAGCATTTTACGAATTATGTGGATTATGACTTCACCGCTAAATTAGAAGATGGCCTGGATGCCGTTTCAAGAGGTGAAATGCAGTGGTTGCCATTAATGAAGACGTTTTGGCAGCCATTTAAAACACTGATTGATGATAAGGAAGTCAGTGTTCAACGTAGCGATGTTACGCAAGAGGCGTTGGAGGAAAAGTGTCCAGAGTGCGGTAAACAGCTATCGATTCGCTTGGGTAGAAATGGACGGTTTATTGGCTGTACGGATTACCCCGAATGCAGTTATACGCGTAACTTGAATGATGATGCCGCTTCTGCAGAGCCTGAAGTTGTTGAAGGGAGAAAATGCCCAAAGTGTGAATCTAATTTAATTATTCGCACCGGTCGATATGGCAAATTTATAGGTTGTAGTGCTTATCCAGATTGTAAGCATATGGAACCTTTGGAGAAACCAAAAGACACGAATGTTGTTTGTCCTGATTGTAAAAAGGGAACAATACTTGAACGTAAATCTCGAAAGGGTAAAATATTCTACTCGTGCTCTAATTATCCTAAGTGTAAATATGCATTATGGAATGAGCCGATTAATGAGCCATGCCCAAATTGTAATTGGCCTATTTTGACATTAAAAACAACTAAAAGACGTGGCACTGAAAAAGTCTGTCCACAACAAGAATGTTCATACGTAACGCCATGCGAAGAAATGGCTAAAACTTAATAAATTAAAAGGTAAATGATGCAAGATAATAAAACATTTGTAGCCGTTTTAATGGGCTCTGACTCTGACTTTCCTGTTATGCAGGCAACACTGGATGTATTAAAAGGATTAGACATTCCGTATGAGGTGAGAGTGACCTCAGCACATAGAACGCCGGTAGAAACACATGCCTACGTTACCGATGCCGATAAGAGAGGTTGCGCGGTCTTTATTGCAGCAGCAGGTCTGGCTGCTCATTTAGCAGGAGCAGTGGCGGCTAATACCGTTAAGCCTGTTATTGGTGTGCCGCTTGATGCGGGTTCTTTACAAGGGCAAGATGCATTATTGTCGACCGTACAAATGCCAGCAGGTATCCCTGTTGCTAGTGTAGCGATTGGTAAGCCGGGTGCAAAAAATGCGGCTTATCTTGCCGCTCAAATTATCGGCTTGTTTGATGAGGGCGTTGCACAACGAGTACGTGCAGATAGAAAAGCGTCAGGCGAAGCTGTTATTAAGAAAAACCAAGCCCTGCAAGAAAAGCTTCAACAAGGGTAATCCGGTTGTGCCATCGGTTTGGCAAAAAAAACGGTTTGTTGCTCAACTTCAAGCCGGTGGTCTTGTAGCCTACCCAACAGAGGCCGTGTTTGGGTTAGGCTGCGACCCATTGAACGAAGGGGCAGTTTATCGACTGTTAGATTTAAAAGGGCGATCGGTTAGTAAAGGCTTGATTCTTATCGCATCTGATTTTTGTCAACTTGAACCTTATGTGCAGCCTTTATCTGATGACCTTATGTCAAAAATAAAGGACCAGGTATCGGAGCCAACAACTTGGTTACTGCCTGCAAAAACATCGGTGCCAGCATGGTTGACAGGTGGGCGGAGTAATATAGCGGTTCGTTTGACACAGCATGGCCTAGCTAAAGAGCTGTGCCAGTTAGCTGGTACAGCGATTGTGTCTACTAGTGCTAACATGTCGGGTTGTGAGGCAGTAAGAACGGCGTATCAAGCGCGTCTAAAGTTTTTGTCGAAAAATGTTTATACAATAAGTGGCCAAGTAGGTGGCTTTTTGAATCCCAGCCGAATCATCGACCCCTTTTTAAATAAGCAATTACGTTAACCTAAGAGATTTTATTGATGTCTGCACCCAATCCCCAGCGTGTTAAAGACTACCTGTTGGCTTTGCAAAACAACATTTGTAGCAGTATTGAAGGCCTTGAGGAAGAGGGTGGTTTTAAAGAAGACCTATGGGATAGAGGGGGCGATACAGGCGGAGGGCGTACGAGGCTGATAGAGAATGGCAAGGTGTTTGAGCAGGCGGGGGTTAATTTTTCGCATGTAAGAGGTGACGCCTTACCCGGATCAGCAACACAGAATCGTCCCAAGTTGGCAGGGCGAAACTTTGAAGCAATGGGCGTTTCATTGGTGATACACCCTCGTAATCCTTATGTACCGACATCACATGCTAATGTGCGATTTTTTATCGCAGAAAAAGACGGTGAAGCACCAATTTGGTGGTTTGGAGGCGGCTTTGATTTAACGCCTTATTATGGCTTTGAAGATGATGCAAAGCATTGGCATCGGCAGGCAAAAAAAGCGTGCGAACCTTTTGGTGATAATGTTTATAACGATTATAAAAAATGGTGTGATGAATATTTCTTTTTAAAACATCGTAATGAACCGCGCGGTATCGGAGGGCTTTTCTTTGATGATTTAAATGAAGGGGGGTTCGAACGTTGTTTCAAGCTGATGAAGAGCGTGGGTGACCACTATATTTCTGCCTACCAGCCTATTGTCGAGCGACGTAAAAGCTTGCCGTATACTGACAAGGAACGAGATTTTCAGCTCTATAGGAGAGGCCGCTATGTAGAGTTTAACTTGGTGTATGACAGAGGGACCCTGTTTGGGTTGCAAACAGGTGGCCGTACGGAATCCATTTTAATGTCATTGCCACCACAGGTTAGCTGGCGTTATAACTGGCACCCAGAAGCAGGGACAGCTGAAAGCGAACTGTATGATGTTTTTTTACAGCCTAAAGATTGGCTTGCTTAAACAGAGCTGTTATTAAGACTTGTTGCTCGTTTCTTCTCGAACAAGTTGGCTGTCTGTTTCTGATAACTTGTTTTTTTCGGCTAATTGTTGAATAACCTGATCGAGTCCACCGGCGCTTTTGATGGTTTTAGAAAAGCTCGCTTTGTAATTAGTTACCATGCTAATCCCTTCGATGATCACATCATACGCTTTCCATTCGCCAGCTTTGTTAAGGGCCATTCGGTAATTAACAGCAACGGGTGGACGAGAAGGTTGAATAATTTCAGTTTTAACCATTAGCCTTGTGTCTGTTGGGTCGAAGGTCATTGGTATGAAATGTATGGTCCATTCATCAAATTCTTTAAAGGCAGTTGCGTAAGTATTTACCAATAAGCCCTTGAACTCTTTTTGGAATGAGGTTTTTTGCTCTTCGCTTGCTTTACGCCAGTGTTTACCTAAAACAAGTCTAGAAATTTTATTTAAATCAACACGAGGTTCAAGTACTTCGTTGACCAACTGAAAAACATAATCAAGGTCATCGAGTTTGCTTTTATCCTTTTGAAGGATGTCGTGTAACAGGTCAGATGTTTCTTGGATGACTTGTTGAGGAGGGTTTAAGTCTTCAGCGCTTGCAAATGAGCTAATTGTTAATGCAAAGGCGAAGAGCCCGACGGTTAAAAAACCTTTTAGTTTGTTCATTGTCTATATCCTGTTCTTATTTTGTAGTGCCGGGTTATCCCCTGGAATAGATTATTTTCTTGTCCTATTGCAGCTTCATTTATCGTCATTGCCCCTCTCTGGTGGCAGGGGTTGTAAAAAGACGCTAGTGTAGGCATTGTCGGGCAAGATACAATACTTAATTAAAGTTTATTAGGTGTTTAATTAAGCGGCCTTTGATCTGTGTTTGTAAAAAGTATAGTCGATCAGTTTAATTTTTCTACAGTGTTTTGTCGACTAAGTCGTTAAAATGTCAAAAATGATTATAGCTTGAAATGGTGGGTAAAATGAAGATCAATAAAACAAACTCGATTCTAGTCAGAAGGCAACGACGTATGCGATCAAGCCAGTTTAGTCGCCGTTTAATGCGTGAAACAGTGTTAACAACGGATGATCTGATTTACCCCGTATTTGTGATTGAGGGCGAGAGCCAACGTCAAACAATCGATTCTATGCCGGGTGTTGAGCGACTTAGTATTGATTTGTTGGTGGACGAAGCGCGTGAACTCGTGACACTAGGGGTGCCTGCGATTGCCTTATTTCCTGTGACGCCCGCGAGTGTTAAAACAAGTTCAGCAGAGGAAGCGTGGAACCCGCAAGGTTTGGCGCAAAGAGCAGTTCGGGCGTTAAAGGCTGCATTGCCGGAGCTAGGTGTTATTACCGATGTCGCCTTAGACCCTTTTACAACTCATGGTCAGGATGGGTTGATTGACGATACTGGTTATGTGTTAAACGATGACACGGTGGAGGTGTTGGTAAAACAAGCCTTGTCCCATGCAGAAGCGGGGGCTGATGTGGTGGCACCCTCTGATATGATGGATGGCCGTGTGGGTGCAATCCGCGAAGCACTGGAGGTAGAGGGCTATACGAATACTAAAATTTTGGCCTATTCGGCGAAATATGCATCCAGTTTTTATGGCCCGTTTAGGGATGCAGTGGGTTCAGCGGCTCAGTTAGGAGCAGGCAATAAGTACAGTTATCAAATGGACTGTGCAAATACCGATGAGGCATTGATTGAAGTCGGCTTAGATATTGAAGAAGGTGCTGACATGGTAATGGTCAAGCCAGGCATGCCCTACCTAGATATTGTTCGTCGGGTGGCTGAATCGTTTGACACCCCCGTATTTGCTTATCAGGTGAGTGGGGAGTACGCAATGATAAAGGCAGCGGTACAAAATGCTTGGCTTGGGGAGCGAGCTGTTGTTTTAGAGTCTTTACTGGCATTTAAACGGGCAGGTGCGCAGGGTGTTTTAACTTACTTTGCAAAAGATGTGGCACGCTGGCTAACGGAAGAAAAATAATGACGGATCGCTACGCAGTATTTGGGTTTCCCATTGGGCACAGCTTATCGCCTATTATTCACCGACAGTTTGCTGATCAGACTGGGCAGCAATTAAGCTATGAGGCGCAGGAAGTGAAGCCCGACGTGTTTAATGAAGCGCTTGCTGATTTTTTTAAGGCTGGTGGAAAAGGTGTTAATTGCACCGTACCTTTGAAAGAGCTCGCATATGAAGCAGTAGACCAATTAACACAGCGCGCTAAATTTAGTGGGGCGGTTAATACGATTAAGCGTTTAGACGATGGTTCTTTATTAGGTGATAATACCGATGGTATAGGGCTGTTAACTGACCTTTGCACAAATTTAGGGGTGGAGATAGATGATCAGCGAGTCCTTGTGTTGGGTGCTGGCGGAGCATCTCGTGGAATACTAGGGCCGTTGCTCGAGGCAAAGCCTAGGCAACTTTATTTGGCTAATAGAACTGTCTCAAAAGCAAAAGCAATGGAAGTTTTATTTTCTTCATTGGGCCGAATTCAGTCTTCAAGTTATGAAGACTTAGCAGGAAAGCAATTTGATTTGATCATTAATGCGACATCGGCCAGTTTAAGTGGTTCTTTGCCTGAGATAGCAAATGGTTTATTGTCGCCGAACGGGGTTTGCTATGATTTGGCGTATAGTGAGCAGCCGACAGCATTTGTGTGTTGGGGTATGCAAGAAGGCGCCCGCTTATCAGTGGATGGTCGGGGTATGTTAGTCGAGCAAGCAGCGCATGCGTTTCATCTTTGGCGTGGAGTTATGCCTGAGACTTCAGCCGTCTTAAAGGGGCTAAAGTAAAGCGCATTGAAATGCTGTTGAGCTTATAAAGTTAAATGGATGAGCTAGCATCATCAGCCCATTGGCATGCTTTTAAATAGTCGTTTGAATAGTTATCACCTATGGGCCAATTAAGTTGCTGCTCATGTTTAATGATTATTTTTAAGACCTCACCCATCTCACCTTTTTGTTCAACTAAGGCGTCTATAATCTCACTTTTCAAGGGTAGGGGTTTAACGGCCTCCTTCATTGTCATGTCTAATAAGGCATCCAATGTAGACAGCAGCCCCATTAGAAAATAGCTGTTTGGGTGTGCTTTGTCGTTCTTTACGGCAATGTTTTCTGCCAATTTAGCACGTACTAAGGCATGCTTTATAAGCTCTAAGGGTTTAGAAGGGATGCTGCGCAAGCTAATTAATGTCGCCCACTTCTTTGTTTCATCAATACCTAAGATAACAATGGCTTGTTTAATTCGTTCAATGGGGTTTTTGAACGAGAAGCTGGCAGAGTTTAAATACTTTAAAAGCATATGGGTAAGATTAGGGTCCTTTTCAATGGTGCTTTCGAGTTCAGACATTGAAATGTCCACCTGGTTAACATGGGCTAGAAGTTGGATGATAGCAAACGTGCTAGCGCTAACAGTACGCCCTTTTATTAACTCTGGTCTTGAAAAAAAATATCCCTGAAATAGCTCGCAGCCTATTTGCTTATAGGCATTGAAGTCGTCGAAGGTCTCTATTTTTTCAGCTAAAAATTGTATAGCACAGGGTTGGAGTTTTTCAATTAAGGCTTTGTTGACCTCGATGGAGGTGAGGGTTAAATCAAACTTAATAATAGAGGCTAATTCGATTAAAGGGTCCCATTTTGGGCTGTACACGAAGTCATCAAGAGCGAAAGTAAACCCCTTTTCTGAAAGCTCTTGAGCTCTTTCGATAAGACTAGCGTCAGGTTGAATGTCTTCTAATAACTCTAAGATAACTTGCTCAGAAGGCAGAGCTTCAATCAGAGGGCTAAATAAATCTTCATACGATATATTGATAAAAACAAAGTGGTTGTTTGCTGCTTTTTGTAACCCTAAGTCTAAGGCAGAAGAAGCGATAACCTCAGCAGTAAGAGAATGTGCTTGTTGCTTTTCATCTTCAATCGGGCGATACAAAAATTCATAGGCGTGAAGTTCTAAGGAGCGGTTTAGTATGGGTTGTCGAGCAAACGAGAAATGACGCATGACAGTAGCCCTTAGGATAATTAATGAATGATACCTTTCAGTTTAGTTGAAGAAACGCATTAGGTTGCCTCGTTAAGGTATTTATTTTTCAATCGAACATAGTTCTGCGGTGAATAGGTTAAAAACTGGGCTTCTTTTTCATTAATGGGCCGAGCTTTTTTGACTGGAGAGCCAATATATAAATAGCCACTTTCTAATACCTTTCCCGGAGGGACAAGACTCCCAGCACCAATCATCACTTGGTCATTGACGATAGCGCCATCCATCACAATAGCGCCCATTCCAATCAGGCAACGATTACCAATGGTGCAGCCATGCAGTGTCACCTTATGCCCAACGGTTACGTCTTCTCCAATCACAACAGGGTAGCCCCCCGGGTTAAAGTCACTGGCATGGGTAACGTGTATAACGCTACCATCTTGAATATTAGAACGACGACCAATTTTAATACTATGAATGTCGCCACGAACAACGGCTAATGGCCAAATAGACACATCGGCAGCAAGTTCAACGTCTCCAATAACAACGGCGGTATCGTGGATAAAGGTAGAGTCTTCAATTCGCGGTGTTTTAGAGTCAAAAGATTTAACGTGCATGTGCGATTTCCTGTTCTATACTTTAGTGAGTATTTGTTAAAGGGAGAAAGACATGAGTGTATCAGGATTTATGGCATTGGCCGTTATTGTTGTCTTAGTGGGCTATGGAATAGCGTTGTATAACAGCTTAGTGAGCTTGAAACATAGCGTATCAAAAGCGTGGTCAAACATTGATGTGTTGCTTAAGCAGCGACATGATGAGTTACCAAAATTGGTTGAAACGTGTCGGCAATACATGAAACATGAGCAAGACACCTTGGAAAAAGTTATGTTGGCGCGCTCGGGCGTTTCAAATGCCCTAGGCGAGTCAGATGTGGCGGCATTAGGGAAGGCGGAAACACAGATGCGGCAAGGTCTCATGAACCTATTTGCCGTTGCCGAAGCCTACCCTGAACTAAAAGCAAATGAGTCGTTTAAAGAGCTGCAAAATAGAATAAGTCAGCTAGAGAATAACATCGCGGACCGACGTGAATTTTATAATGAAAGCGTGAATTTAAATAATGTCCGTATTGAGCAATTTCCAGATGTATTGATAGCAAAATTCTTTAACTTTAATGATTTTGATTTATTAGAGTTTGAAGCGTCACAAACGGCCGATGTTAATGTTAAAAAATTATTTGAATAATGAATGAGTGGGCAGAGGCCATTGAACGCTTGTCGGCTGATGAGTTTTGGGTATATTTTATTGCTACATGCCTAATTTCCTTGGCCTGCCTATATTTTTATTTTCGTTATTTGTGGCGTTATCGCATTATGCAGGACACGCCGACGGCACTGATCAGGTCGGCATCACAAGGTTATAACGAGTTTGCTGGCATCGCTAGATTATTACCTGGCGAGCCTATTATTGCGCCCTTAACGAAGCAAAGCTGTGTTTGGTATTGGTATAAAGTAGAAGAGAAACAGTCGCATTATGTGCGGGGGCGTAGCCGTACCAGTTGGAGCCTTTTTGAAACTGGTATTAGTGACGGCATGTTTTCTCTGCATGGTAAAACGGGGCGGGCAATTGTTAACCCAGATGATGCTGAAGTAATCCATTCGGTTTCTGATACTTGGTATGGCAGTTCACCTTTTCCAACCGCAGGTCCAAAAGGCTTTAGTTCAAGTGCGTTTGCTCTTGCTAAGCGATACCGTTATAGCGAAAAACGCATTCATGAAGGTGATCAATTGTATGTTCTTGGTGACTTTAAGTCGTTTAAGGAACTGGCGTTGCCAACAAAGGATGAGTCTTTAGCGGCGATATTAAGGCAATGGAAAAGCAACCCGCGGATGCTATTAAACCGTTTTGATGAAGACCGCGATGGGCACATTGATTCAGCGGAGTGGGAAAAGGCTGTTCTTATTGCAAAACACCAGTTGGCAGAGGAGTTAGCCCGTCAGCACCGTGGACCTGTTGAGCATATAATTGAAAGACCAATGAGTAGCCGCAAACCATTTTTAATTTCAACAAAAAATGAGGCAGTGCTTACCGCGAGGTTTCAATATAAATCTTGGGTGTCGCTGTGTTTGTTTTTTGCCATAAGTGGGGTGGCGCTGTGGATGATGAATGTGCGTATGGGCTAGTTTTCTAAAGACCAGTGTCGGTTTTCTTTGGCAGTCAGCTAGGCTTCTTAGTTTAAGTATTCGTTATGCAAAGTGTTGAGGCTTGGAAGCTGCACTGAAGCATGCGAAAATACTTTATTTTTCAACTGTATAAAAATATGACAAACCCTTTATTAGAAGAATTTGAGCTTCCGCACTTTAGTGAAATAACAGCAGCCGATATTGAGCCAGCTATTAATGAGGTGCTAGCAAAAAACAAAAGAGAAATAGCTTCTTTGCTTGAGGGGGGCAAAGAATACAGCTGGGAAAACCTGGTGCACCCGATTGAATTGATGGATGATTATTTAAACCGAGTGTGGTCGCCAGTCAGTCACTTAAACTCGGTGATGAACAATGACGAGTGGCGTGAAGCGTATTCTAATTGTTTACCTAAGCTCAGCGAATACTCAACAGAAATTGGCCAAAATAAAGAGCTCTACCTTGCTTATCTTTCGATTAAAAAAGGGGCTGAGTATAAGGTATTGAGCACGGCACAAAAAAAGATTATTGATAATGCGTTGCGCGACTTTGAGTTGTCGGGGGTGGCTTTGCCGAGTGATAAAAAACAACGTTATATGGATATATCGCAGCAATTGTCGACATTAACGAACCAATTTGAAGAAAATTTAATGGATGCCACCAATGATTGGAGTCAATTGGTGACAGATGAGGCTGATTTGCAAGGCTTGCCCGCATCGGCGATGGATCTACTCCGTCAAACAGCGCAGCAAAAGGACCAAGACGGTTGGATGCTGACGTTAGAGTTCCCGTGCTATATGGCAATTATGACGTATGCAGATAACCGTGAGTTACGCTATGCCATACATCATGCTTTTGTAACAAGGGCATCTGATCGAGGAACTGGCAAAGAAAGCTGGGATAATTCACAGTTGATGAAAGACATCGTGGGCTTGCGACATGAAAAGGCACAATTGTTAGGTTACAAAAGTTATGCTCATTTATCGTTGGCCACCAAAATGGCCGATAAGCCTGAGGATGTACTGACATTTTTAAATCAATTGGCCGATAGCTCTTTGCCAATGGCTAAAAAAGATTATGCGACCTTATGTGACTTCGCTGCTAAGCAAGGACATAAAGGTGCTGTTGAATCGTGGGATGTCGCTTATTATTCAGAAAAGCTACGTCAAGAGAGGTATCAGTTTTCTCAAGAAGAAGTGAAGCCATATTTTCCTGCAAATCGTGTATTAACAGGGATGTTTAAGGTGGTTGAGAAACTGTATGGGCTTAATATTTCAGAAGTAAAAGACGTTAATACCTGGCATAAAGATGTGCAGCTTTTTTCCATTACGGATGAAAAAGGTGTTCACCGAGGTCGGTTCTTTATTGATCTTTTTGCTCGTCCGCATAAGCGAGGAGGGGCTTGGATGGATGAGTGCGTGACCCGTTTTAAAAAGAAAGACGGGGTGCAAACGCCGGTTGCGTATCTAACGTGTAATTTCACCCCACCTATCGGTGAAGACCCATCGTTGCTAACTCATGGCGAAGTAGAAACGCTCTTTCATGAGTTTGGACATGGCTTGCACCATATGCTGACACAAGTTGATTACTTAAGTGTGTCCGGCATACATGGTGTGGAATGGGATGCCGTTGAGTTACCTAGCCAGTTTATGGAAAACTGGTGCTGGCAAGCAGAGGTAATGCCGTTAATTTCTGGTCACTATAAAACGGGTGAGGTACTGCCACAGGAAATATTTGAAAAAATGTTGGCAGCGAAGAACTTTCAGTCGGGTATGCAGATGGTGAGGCAGATTGAATTTTCAATATTTGATTTTCGAATTCATTTGGAATATGACGCAACAAACGATTCGCAAATTTATGATGTGTTGGAACAAGTTAGAGCGGATGTTAGTGTTGTTAAAACACCAGAATTTAATCGTTTTCCGAATAGCTTTTCACATATTTTTGCAGGAGGTTATGCGGCAGGCTATTACAGTTATAAGTGGGCGGAGGTTCTATCTAGCGATGCTTTTTCGTTGTTTGAAGAAAAAGGAATCTTTGATGAGCAAACAGGGCGTTCTTTTTTACACAACATTTTAGAAAAGGGAGGGAGCGATGATGCGCTTGAATTATTTACAGCGTTTAGAGGAAGAAAGCCAACAATAGATGCTCTCTTGAAGCATTCAGGCATTGCAGCATAAGATGTTAAAGCACGTTTTCTTTTTGCTGTTGTTTTTGCCAGCCATGGCGAATGCAGCACATATAACTGATAAATTATTAGCTGGCATGTATGCTGAACCTAATAATAGTGAACAACCTACACAGTTACTCCCAAGTGGCACACCTGTTGAATTAATAGGTGAGGCTAAGGGCTTTGTAAAAGTGCAGTTGGTGGGTGGTGAAACGGGGTGGGTTGAAAAACGGTTTTTATCAGAAGAAAAGCCGGCAAAGGTTAGGCTGCTTTCACTTCAAAGTAAATACAGGCAGCTTCAAGAAAAGCTAGATCGTGCAGAAGCGACATTAACGAAATTAAATCAGCCGACTGAAGAGGTTGTGCCGAATGAGCAAAAGAACGATCAACGTATCACTGAAGAACTACAAGAGGCGTTGGCTAAGGCGGAAAAGACCATTCAACAGCTACAGCAAGAGAATGAGCAACACCCGTTGGTAGCCAATGTGACAAAAACGGTGCCGCCGCCAACAGATAATGAGCCCGTCAGCTTTTCTTTTACAGGACTAAGTCTGTTGTTATTGGTTCTTAGTATGCTTATTGGTGTGTATCTGGGTATAAAATTTCAAGATGCCCGTCAGCTGAAACGGCATGGTGGGTTTAGAATTTAAGCATTTCCAACAACAAAGGCGCTTTGATTAGCGCCTTTGTTGCATTTTGGTGATGTAAGCAGTAGTTCTATTAATCGGCCACTTTAATGTAAAAGCATTGAATATCATCATCGCGTTCATGCCTTAACATTTGATGGTTTGATTTATCAATAAACACGCCAACATCAAGATGAGAGGCAGGGTCGGTTGCTAACATTTTAATAATGTCGCCCGGGCTAGATTTTTGAAGCTGTTGCTTGAGTCTTAATAACGGTAGCGGGCAGTTTAAGCCTTTCGCATCCAGTGTTATATCGTATTTCATATCTTAGTTTTTATATTGGTGTTACTTTATAATCTCATCATAATGAACAGTCTAAAGTAAGTATGGATTATAAGGATTTACGTGATTTTATCTCAAAACTTGAACAGTTAGGTGAGTTAAAGCGAGTCAATCAAGAGGTTGACCCTCATCTTGAGATGACAGAGATATGTGACCGGGTGTTGAAACAGGAAGGACCAGCAATACTATTTGAAAACCCTAAAGGTTATTCGATACCGGTTTTAGCTAATTTATTCGGAACGCCGAAACGGGTTGCTTTAGGGATGGGGCAAGATACTGTTAGTGCATTAAGGGATGTCGGTGAAGTGCTGGCAGCACTTAAAGAACCTGAGCCACCAGAAGGTGTAAAGGATGCTTGGGCAAAATTACCGGTTTATAAGCAAGTACTTAATATGGCGCCAAAGGTGGTTAAAAAACCCGTGTGCCAGCAGGTTGTTATTGAAGGAGAGGCTGTTAATTTGGCTGATTTTCCGATTCAAACATGTTGGCCTGATGATGCGGGGCCACTGATTACGTGGCCATTAGTCATCACTAAGGGGCCATTAGCAAAACGGCAAAACCTAGGTATTTATCGTCAACAGGTGATTGGGCGCAATAAAGTCATTATGCGGTGGTTAGCGCATAGAGGCGGAGCGCTAGATTTTAAAGCATGGCAAGCAGAACACCCAGGGGAGCCCTTTCCAATAGCCGTTGTGTTGGGCGCTGACCCTGCCACCATTTTGGCGGCGGTAACGCCTGTGCCGGATGCGTTATCAGAATATGCATTTGCAGGGTTATTACGTGGTTCTAAAACAGAAATTGCAGATTGCTTAACGCATGATCTACAAGTTCCTTCTAGTGCTGAGATTGTTCTGGAAGGCTATTTATACCCTGATGAAATGGCAGATGAAGGGCCGTTTGGTGACCATACAGGCTACTACAATGAAGTTGAACGTTTTCCTGTTTTTACGATTGAAAAAATAACGCATCGTAAAAACCCTATCTATCATTCAACCTATACGGGCAAGCCACCTGATGAGCCTGCTATTTTGGGTGTTTCGTTGAATGAAGTATTTGTGCCGATTTTAAAAAAACAATTTCCTGAAATTCAAGACTTTTACTTACCACCAGAAGGCTGTTCTTATCGAATGGCGATAGTCAGCATTAAAAAGCAATACCCAGGGCATGCAAAACGAATCATGTTTGGTATTTGGTCATTTTTACGGCAATTTATGTATACCAAGTTTGTTATTGTGACGGATGATGATGTGGATATTCGTGATTGGGAATCAGTTATTTGGGCCATGACCACACGTGTTGATCCATCCAGAGATACGACGTTGATTGAAAACACGCCGATTGATTATTTAGATTTTGCGTCGCCAGTTTCTGGCTTAGGTTCAAAAATGGGTTTGGATGCGACAAACAAATGGCCAGGGGAAACCACGCGAGAATGGGGTAAGCCGATTGAAATGAGCGTACCGGTTAAGCTTAAGATTGACGAACTATGGTCAACCTTAGGGCTAGATTAGCTGGATTGGCTTGTTGATGGAGCCAGGTTTAGTTTGTTTGCGTTTATGCTCAGCTCAAGCCCCGTTTTATAGTGGGCGCTTGCCTCGTTATTAGGGTCACCTAACTGTTCTTGCACTTGGCCTAATAGCAGATAGGCTAAGCTAGACGGTTGCAGTGAAATGCTGTCGTCTAGGTATGATTTAGCTTTGCTCCAATGCTCTTGCTCTATGCAAAGTTGCGCCAGTGCATTAAAAAATTCGCTGCTGGCCCCATGTTTTCGTAACCATTTTTCTAGCTGCTGCTGTTTTTTTTCTGCTGGAATAGTTAATTGCATATACCGAGCCAGTAAGTCAGGGTTTGCTTGTGCATTTAGGCCCTTAATCAATAGCTCTTCAGCGCTGGCATTATCGCCTGTGCGAATCAGTTGAGAAGTGTAAGCGATCAGGTAACGAGGGTTTAGCTTCTGTTTTTTGTCGAGTGCCTTCCAAATCATACTAAGCGTTAATTGGCCAGACTCAAGGTTGTTTGAAAATAACTGTGTTAACACTTTTTCTTCAACCGGCAGCCACTCTTGTGAAGCAATTTTTCGGTTGTTTTTTATGGATGGTAGTAAATGATAAAGAGCTTCCCACTCGTTTAACTGTAGGTGTGTTTTCATTAACAACGTTAAAACAATAGGGTGGTTAGGTGTTGCTGTTCTTAGCTGTTGCAGTGTGGCAAGCGCCTGTTCAAATTGACCAGCGGCGAGTTGTAACTTAGCACGTGTTAGTTGAATGGCATGTATTTGGTCGGGCAACGTCTTGCCTGCCTTAAATAAATATTCATCTCGGCGATTATAAGCGCCTTGAGACTGGGCGGCATGGGCGGCGCTAAGGTAGTTCAATAAAGGGGTGTCACTTTGTTCAGCATGCTTGACTAAGAGTTTTTCAGAGCGCTGCCAATTGCCTTCGGCAGAATTAATCAGGCCTTTATTAATTTCTTTTTGTGAGCGGGTCGTTTTACGTTTTTGGTTCCATCTGCTGATGCTTTTGGGACTACGTTTAAGAGTGAGCAGGGCTCTTAAAGAGAAATAAAAACCAATGAAAATAATCAATGTAACAAACAACAGGACTGCCAGAGACGTCTCAATGGATACGTGCCCATAAGTTAAAAGGGCGTATCCAGGTTCCAGATGTACCTGATAAGCAAGTCCACTAGCGATGACTAGAGCGAGTATGAGAAGAAGTATTAGTTTCATAGTGCTTGCCTCTATTGCTCTGCTTTAGTAGGTTCCGGAGCTGCCGAAGTTGGCATGTTATTGTCTATTGCGAGGGGGGCTGGTTCTTCAGCTGGTGGCTGTGAGCTGAGATCCTTTTTTTCTATGGAAGCAGGGGTAGCAATAGTGATTGAAGGGGCGGTACTGTCTTCGGCTGACATGCTTAATAGGGGCAAATCGCGCAGCATCTTTAACGATAAGGCAATAGAGGGAAGCTCAGCTTTGATGACTGTATTTTCAAGCTTATCAAGTTGCTTAAGGGCCGTTTTTACAGCAGGGTTGTTATTATCAAAGTAATCACCTAGCCAAGTTTTAGCAATGGCGATGTTCGCAGTGTAAAGGGCTTGTTGCTGGTTAATTAAGGCTAGCCTGGCTGATTCAAGCTTTAAGGCTAAATTTTTTCTAATCAGTTCAATGCGCTCTGGTGTCATCAACGCGGCTAAAGGTTTATCGCTGCGCCGAACGACGATTAATTTACTGAAGCTCTCCCAAGCATCGTTAAGGGTGTCTTGAATATTTTCTGGAATAGGGGAGGCATCACCTTTACCAATTTCAGGTGCTTGAGCGGTACCGGCATGAGGCGCTTTAATACCCATGCTAGAAACGGCGTCTTCTAGGGCCAAAAGTTGCGACGAAAGACCTACCGTATCTGGTAAGACGGTACTGTTGAGAAGGTTTATTTCTTTTGCTATTTGTTGACGAATGGCAAATGTTAGGGGGTCGCCATTTTCTTTAAGTCGTTGATCAGCGGTCTGTAGAGCAACAATGGCGGTATCAACGTCTCCGGCTAATTGTAAGCGGGTATTGGCCACACTCACTAAATACTCAGCTTCAGCAATAAGCCATTGACGCCTATTTTTGCCGACTTGTTGTTGTAATAAAGTGATCCTTTCATCTGCCGACTGCTCGAGCTGCTCAACGTGTGAGTTAAGGTCTGATAACTGATTGCTAACTTGACGGGTTTTAGATTGGAGTTCGTTTGAAGCTCCGGACGTGTCGTTTTTAAGTGCGTCGATGCTGCTCGACAGCTGACTAATGTGTTGAGTGAGTTGCTTAAAGGCGAGGTACCCAGCCATGGTGGCCAGAATAACTAAAAAAATGGCCAGCCAAGCAATCGCGCTTCTTGATTTTTGTTTGGGCTGATTAGTAGATGATGTCTTTGTCACTACCTTTTCAGGCTGCTTACTGCTTGCCTTAGGGTTAGGTTTGTCTTCAGTGTGCGCTTCCTGTTTTGATGAGTCATTCATGACAGATATCCGTGAGTGATAAAGATTAGGTCATTTCAATACATAGAGCCTAATGGTTGTAAAGTCAGTTATGGTCCTTTTCAGTATAGCGCCGAAACAGCTACGATGCTTGAAAAATGTGTTAGCGTTTTTTGTCTTGGCTGATGGCAGAGACTAAGCCTTTATCGCTAGCCCCATGACTAATGAGCAGATGTTGGCAGTCAAGACTGCTGGCGTAGCGGGCAAGTCGTTCGCTAAAGACCACGAAAGTACACTGTTGTTTAAGCTCACCAATAGGCCTTGGCGGGATTAGAAATAGGTTGTCTAAGGCCAGTTGACTAGTGATGGTGATGTAGGCGGGTTTCTTGATGCGGCTTGTCTTGTAATTATTAGGTAATGTGCGTTGGTATACGTCAAGAGTATCAACGGTCATGCCGCGTTTTTGTAGTTGTTCAGCCAATAAAGTACGGCCTCCTTTGCCTTTAATGATGAGCCCTTTTTTTTGCTTAAGGTCGCTTGGAAGCTGTGTAAGTAGGCGCTCAGAATTAAAGGGTTTAGCGGCAGTAATGGCAGGTTTTAAACCGAGTTGGTCCAGCGTGTCGGCTGTTTTAGGCCCAATGGCAATCATGCCAGAAGGTGTTTTTTGCCATTGATGATCTATTAGGCGATCGGCCTGTATAACTGCATTTGCACTGATAAAAATCAGGTAATCGTAGTTACTATGCTGGTATAAAGTGTTGCTAATATGCGCTGTATTTTCAACAGCTTGAATCGCTATGGTTGGGTAGCGAATTGGTGTAAAGCCTGCTGCCGTTAACAGGCCACATAGGTGATCTGATTGATGGGCTGGCCGCGTGACTAAGACAGTTTTTTCATTACTCTGCATGATCGTACAGTTTGTCTAGAATCTCTTTAGCACCGGCAGCTAAGAGACGGTTAGCAACGGTAACGCCAATCTTTTCTGCATCCTCAAGGGGGCCTTCTAGTTGTTCAGTGATCATTACACTGCCATCAGGTTCTGCGACCAAACCATGTAGGCGTAAAATATCACCTTTAATTCTTGCGTGCCCCGCGATGGGGGCTTGGCACCCACCTTCCAGTGTGAAATTCATGGCGCGTTCGGCCTGCACACGAATAGCTGTAGGCTTGTCATGTAAGCATTCAATGAGCGCTAGTGTTGCCGTGTCGCCCTGCCTACATTCTATGCCGATAGCGCCTTGGCCAATAGCCGCCAACAATGTGTTAACCGGAAGGGCCATTTTTATTCTGTTCTCAAAACCAAGGCGAATCAGACCCGCTGCAGCAAGAATAATGGCATCATAATCGCCGTTATCTAGCTTTTGCAGGCGACTATTTACGTTTCCTCGAAGTGATTTGATGTGTAAGTCAGGGCGCATTTTAAGTAGCTGGCTCTGACGCCTAAGACTTGAGGTGCCAACAACAGCGCCTAGGGGTAAATCGTTAATGCTTGAGTAGGCGTTGGAAACAAAGGCATCCCGAGGGTCTTCACGTGACAAAATAGCGCCAATTTCAAAGCCCTCTGGTACTTGAGCGGGTACATCTTTCATCGAGTGAACGGCGAGGTCTGCATCACCATTTAGCATTCCCTGCTCAAGCTCTTTAATAAAAAGGCCTTTACCACCAATTTTTGCTAAGGGGGTGTCAAGAATTTTGTCACCTTGTGTGACCATTTTAACCAACTCAATTTCAAGTGAAGGGTGTGATGCTTTTAGCAATTTAGCGACGTGTTCAGCTTGCCAAAGGGCTAATGGGCTTTTGCGAGTTGCGATTTTAATCAGAGACATGACGGTAACAAAGGATTGTGAGATAGGCGGATTATATCAGCCGGGGGCGACATGTTTAAGGAGACTCAGTCTTTCTGTCGCAGAAAACGGTTTAATTCGGCTTGGTGTCGTCGACTGATGCTCAAGGTTTCTTTATAGCCTTTAAGCTGCAGCTCGAATTGGCCCGAGGCAGATTTTGTAATAGCGTGTATAGCAGTTGTATTAACCAGGGCATTACGATGAATGCGAAAGAATTGTGTGCCGAATTCTTCCTCCAGTAATTTCAGCGAGTCTTCGATTAATATCGACTCTGTTGCAGTCGCCGCGAGAACGTATTTATGGTCAGCTTTGAAGAATAAGATATCGTTGACGTTTAGGACTTTAAGGCCATGATGTGTATGAGCGCAAAGGTGTTGGCGTGGTCGTGATAATAATGGCGCGGCTTGTTTGATATCGATGGGCTGCGCCATGTATTGCGCTGCTTTATCAATGGCTTGATCTAATCGAGCTTGTTTAACCGGCTTAAGCAAATAATCAATGGCATTTTTATCAAAAGCCTCAATAGCGTATTCGTCGTAGGCGGTGACAAAGACTACCCGTGTTTTTAATTGAGCGTTTGCTATTTCAGTAGCGGTTTGCAAACCATCCATTTTTGGCATGCGAATATCCAGTAAAGCCAGCTCAGGTTGAATATCAATGCATTGCTTTAATGCGTCAACCCCATTACTGGCATCGGCATAGACAGTGTGGTGGCTGCTAATTGCATCGACTAGTCTTTTTAAACGTTGCCTTGCCAGTGGTTCATCATCTGCAATTAAGATTTTCATAAGAGGGACTTTTGGTATGGAAATTTAAGTTGGGTCTGGAATTCTAAATCGCTTGAGCTGACCAGTAACTGGCTTTGCCCTGGGAAGCATTGCTCCATTCGAAGGCGGATATTATGCAAGGCCATCTTGTTTCCGCCACGTTCCTTTGATGCGTGTTCATTGCCAATAGGGTTTTTGACGAGTAAACGAATAATACTTTTTTCCATACTGCCAGAAATATTCAGCTCGCCGCCGTCACCGACCGTTTCAATACCATGGTAAACGGCATTTTCAATGATAGGTTGAATGCTTAACGGCGGGATGAGGGCATCGCTTGGGATGTTTGAAATATCTAACCGTATGGTTAACCGATCACCTAAACGGGTTTGCTCGATATTTAAATATTGTTGAATGAAAGCAAGTTCTTGGCTAAAAGGAATCAGTCGTTTAGATGTTTGCATATTAGCTCGAAATAATTCAGCTAAGTCTTCTGTCAGCGACTCAGCCAAGGGTGGGTCTATTCGCGTTAGGCTGGCAATGGTATTTAGGCTATTAAATAAAAAATGTGGTCGAATACGGGCCTGTAATGCATCAAGTTGTGCATCGGCTTCTGCCTTTATTTGTCTGCGCCATTGAAATTGAATGTATAGAAAGCGTAATAAAATAAGGCTAAAGATAATACTGATACCCGTATTTCTTAAATAGATACTAAGGTAGCTATTTGGGGAACTTGCAAATAGGTCTAGCTGGGGTAATAAAAAAGAGATGACCCAGGTAATGAACAAGGTTGTAAGGTTGATGGTTAAAAACATCAGAAGACATATCTGGGTTGAAGAACAACGGTTTATTTTTTCTTTCAAAGCGCAAAAAATAGCAGCGCATGTAAAGGCAACCCATAAAATAAACAAGGCATTTAAACTAAGCGCTACCCAAAAGTCACCACTTATAAAGCTGGTATTTAAGGCAAGAATAATGGCCAGTAATTGAGAAATAAGCGTGAGATACAGGACATTCTTAGCAAGACACATGTCCGGCAAAAAATAAGCTTGTTGTGTGAGAGAACTTTTGTCCATGCTGGAAGTGCTAGCCTATGTTCTATTCGTTCTAAAGTAAGCGATTCTTAAGTGATATACTAGGTGAAAATTCACTTTTATAGCTAAAGACATGTCACTAGATAAACAAAATAAATTGTGGGGCGGCCGCTTCACTGAAAGCACCGACGCCTTTGTTCAGGCATTTACAGCCTCCGTTGATTTTGATCAACGTCTAGCACCGTATGATATTCAAGGCTCAGTCGCTCACGCCAAAATGTTGACCAAGGTGGGGATTCTAACTGAGCAAGAATGTCAGCAGATAGAGGAAGGCTTAGCGGATATCTTAAGCTGTATTCAAGCGGGTGAGTTTGAATGGTCTGTTGCATTGGAAGATGTGCACATGAACATTGAGGCGGCGTTAACCGAACGTATCGGCATGGCAGGTAAAAAGCTGCATACAGGGCGTTCACGTAATGATCAGGTGGCGACAGATATTCGTTTGTTTTTGCGTGACCAGCTAGGGATGATTCAATCAGAGTTGAAGCGTTTACAACAAGGTCTGGTCAGTTTGGCCGAACAGCATACTGATACGATTATGCCTGGCTTTACACACCTACAAGTGGCGCAACCGGTCACCTTTGGGCATCACTTAATGGCGTGGTTTGAAATGCTAAAGCGTGATGCCGAACGGTTTGCAGATTGTGCAAAACGGGTTAATGTTATGCCGCTGGGATCAGCCGCGTTAGCCGGAACGAGTTACCCGATTGACCGCTTTATGACGGCAGAATTGTTGGGTTTTTCTCGCCCGTCAGCCAATTCTTTAGATGGTGTTAGTGACCGTGATTTTGCAATAGAATTTTGTGCGGCCTCTGCCTTGTTGATGACGCACTTATCTCGCTTTTCAGAAGAAATTGTTTTATGGACGAGCGCGCAATTTAATTTTGTTGATTTGCCAGACGCGTTTTGTACCGGTTCATCGATCATGCCGCAAAAGAAAAACCCCGATGTGCCTGAATTGGTGCGCGGTAAAACAGGGCGCGTAAACGGTCACTTGGTGTCGTTGTTAACGCTGATGAAGTCCCAACCCTTAGCCTACAACAAAGATAACCAAGAAGATAAAGAGCCGTTGTTTGATACCGTCGATACGGTTTTAGGGTCTTTGCGTGCGTTTGCCGATATGGTGCCGAATATTAAGCCAGTAAAAGCATCGATGCTGAAGGCCGCTAAACAAGGCTTTTCCACAGCAACAGATTTGGCAGATTACTTGGTAGGTAAAGGCATTGCATTTAGAGATGCACACGAAATTGTAGGGTTGGCAGTGCGCTTAGGAACTGAAACGGGCCGTGATTTATCGGAGTTGTCGCTTGACGAGTTGCAGGGCTTTTCACAAGACATCGGCGATGATGTCTTTCAGGTGCTGACCCTAGAGGGCTCTGTGTGTGCGCGAAACCATTTGGGTGGAACAGCGCCAAATCAAGTACGCCAAGCAATAATGGATGCAAAGACGTTGTTAGCAGAATGAAGAAAAGCTAAGAAAAAACAGTATTTTTGAAAAAATCAGCAATACTTAGGGTACGACTAATAACAGTAACTTTTAGCTAAAAGATGTTTGATTCATTGTCAGGAGGGTGGGGACAGCAAGCACTAGATGTTGCAGATTTTGGTGTGTTGGTAATGAATGAGCAAGGCGTTCAATGGCTTAACCCTTACCTGTTATCTTTGCTTCAACAAGAAGAAATACAAGATAGTACGACGTTCAAAAGTAGTGAGTTGACTTCTTTGTTACTGAGCGCCGGTAACCCCTTTCCTGTGCCGCCGCAGCAAACTCAGCAACGGTGGCTCAGGCGCGAACATATCAAGACGCCTGAGTACGATATCTACTTTTTTCATGATTGTACGGACTTAGTCATTATTGGTAATGAGTGCAGACGACTACAGGATGATTTGTCTGGCTTAAACTTAAAAGACCCAACAACTGGGATGATGAGTAATGATGTGATTGTTGAAATGCTGGATGGGCATATTAGTCGTAGTCGTCGTTACGATAACCCGTTATCGTTGTTAAGAATCAGTTATTTTTTTCCAGATCAAATGGATAGCCAACTATTCTCGCGTTGCGTCAAACGCATTGCTTATTTTCTTAAAGACCAGCTGCGCTGGGCCGATCAAATTGGCATGCTGGATCCTCATACCTTTCTGGTGATACTGCCCGAGACCAATTATCAATCTGCTGCTTCATTGTTAAAAAAATTTAATGAAGAGCCGCATTTGTCCTTGTTTGCCAAAGGTGATGGCCGCCCAGTTTCTTTTTCGGTTGGGCTAACCGAATGGTCAAAAGGGGATACGACTCAGGCAATGTTACAAGCACTACGAGATGATATCGACCTGACGGCAGTCATGTAGCGGATGGTTGGTTCAGTAAAAAAACCTGTTCAGGGGCGTCATTTAAAATGCATCAGCCTTGTCGGTCCGAATGGTGATATTAGTAAGAAAGATTTAAAAGTAGTCAAGCAGCGATTTTTAAACCTTCATAAGTTAAAAATGCAACGGGCTATAGATGCTGTTACCCCTCGGCAGAAAATATTCTTAGAATTATTACCGTTGTTATTTCACGTTAATCACCCTGTGTTGCCCGGTTATGTGTCCAGCGAAACGCCTGCCGGTATTGCTGATTATTCGCCAGATAAGCTTTCCATTGATAAAGCTAAAAAGTTGGGTAAAGGCTTTGTTTATAGCAAACGAGCCAAACGTGCTTTCGGCATTGAGTCCATTTTTTTGATGGGGAGTGTTGGCAGTATTGCATATGTTAAAGACAGTGATATGGATTTATGGCTGTGCTATGCGCCAACTTTATCAACGAGCGCCTTGGCGCTGTTGCAAGAAAAAGCCAGTAGTATTGAAAAGTGGGCAACAACGCTAGGCCTTGAAGTGCATTTCTTTTTGATGAATGCGGAAAAATTTAAACAAGGTGAAGCAACGCCCTTGTCCTCAGAAAGCAGTGGCAGTACGCAGCATCATTTATTATTAGAAGAGTTTTACCGTACCGCCTTGTATGTTGCTGGTCGTTACCCAGTGTGGTGGCTGGTACCACCAACAGAAGAAAACAACTATCAAGTGTTTGTTGATAATTTATTAAAGCAGCGCTTTATTGATCAGCATGATGTCATTGATTTTGGAGGGCTTGAAAAGGTTCCTGCCGAAGAGTTTTTAGGGGCCTCATTTTGGCACTTATACAAGGCGATCGACTCGCCCTATAAATCGCTATTAAAGCTGATGTTAATGGAATCGTATGTTGACCAGTACCCCAGTTCTCATTGGGCTGCATTATTAATGAAGGAACGAGTGTATGCAGGTGAGTCAGATGCTAATAAACTCGATGCTTACCTTATTTTGTATGATGTGCTTGAAGCGTACTTCATTGGAAGGGACGAGCCTGAGCGTTTGAACTTAATGCGGTATTGTTTTTTCAGCAAGCTTAATGAGCATGCGCGAATAGCGGCTACGCCCGATTGGCGACAACGTGTTTTTAGTGACATGCTGGCTAAATGCCAGCCGTTGCCTGATTACATTAAACATTCGTTGGACAATAAGGGCTGGAATATTTCCCAAGCGCAACAAGAAAAACAGCGTTTAACTCATGAGCTGACATACAGTTATCGCTTGTTGGTTAAGTTTGCAAAACAGAGAGTCGAAAAATCAAGGCGTGATAATGAGGAATTCCTGCTATTAGGGAGAAAGCTTAACGCGACGTTTGAAAAACGTCCTAGTAAATTAGAGCGCTCTACGATCAAACACACCTTGTTACAGCCTGAAACTAAAGTTGTATTAACGCAGGTAGTGAAAAATACGCAAACAAGCTGGCTATTAAATAGGCTGGGAGAGGGGCGCGATGAGCAATTTATACGACAGGCCCCTAGCTTAATTGGCTTGTTAGCGTGGAGTGTTGATAATGGCGTAGTCGGTAGCAGAACAAAGGTTGCCTTAAACCCGGGGGCAAGCCAGATAAGTTCACGCGAAGTCGCGCAGACACTGCATTCGATCCAGTCGTTTTTTGATGCGCTGCCAAAAAAACCGGTTCACTTGAAGGCGTATTGTCATGAGTCAGTGGTGACAGATGTCCTGTTAGTGATTAATTCAGGTTTAGATTCAATGAGTAGTTTCACTGAAAAAGGGGTGAACCTAACCAGTGAGCGGTCAGATGCCTTAAGTTTTGGCTCTCAGCGGCGGAACTTGGTGTATACGGTAGACATGCTGCTACGCAATTCGTGGAACGAAGTTATTATTGGTAAATACGAGTCAGCAACCGGTCTAATGAATTGTTTTTGTGATATTTTTGACTATAAAACACTCGGTCCTGCACAAGTGCTTCCACGTTTGGTCAGTGCTAGTTATAACTCGCCCAGAGCGATGAGTGTCGCTAAGCGAATACAAGCGTTGTTTAAAGAAGTGGCGATTGTTTTTAGACAATATGCGCATAGTGTGTCACCACGTTTCGTTATTCAGCTGGCTCGCTCGTTCTATATTATGCAGGTTAACGATGGCAAAATGACAGCCACCGGCGTAGCGGAAAATCATTTGTTTGAAGAGCTAGCAAGGCCTCAGCCAGTTTTTAGTCCAGTATATTTTGATAATAAAATTGACCCAAAAGGCTTACTGCCTGTTATTTATAGACATCATAAGGCAGGTCATACAAACCTTTATTACAGTCAACTCGGTGATAATAAGGCGCAAGTTTATATTTTAGATGAGAACGGTTCGATGTTTTTTGACGAGCAGACATTTGTGTACGAAACGTCATTATTGCAATCGTATCGGGTATTAATTGATAGTGTTTTTCATCGCCGAGGACTGGGTGCTGAGCAATTAAGTAGTACCGCTTTTGATGCGGAAATAATGTGTTATAAACTGGAGAAAATTGGCCAACATTGGGGGCATAAGCAAGTGTTCGTGTCCGATAAGATAGAACCGGATATGATAAATGTTCGGGTGGTTTATGATGAACAGACCAAAGGGACATATATTTATTGTAACGATCAAGTGTTCTCAAGCGTTGAGCAGGGTGATCAACTGTATAGCAGTGTATCGCGGTTTATCGTGCAGGCACGAAAATCTGCAGAAAAGTACCCAATATATATTACTGATATCGATGTTCCGTATTATGAACTCGGGGCAAGCAGTGATGATGCGCTGCAAATGGTTCATTATCTAAATTACAAGCAACGCATAGAGAAAAAGCTAAACGTTTAAGGCTTTAAGGTATTAACGACGACTAAAGAAATGAGTCCCCAGCCTTTAAAAAGGCTGGGGGTTTGTAAGGCTTAATTTAAAGTTGCTTAAGAACAGTATCAACATCACTGCAGGTAAAAGGGTCATCTGCGCAGTTGTCTTCTTTTCCTGGTTCACTGAATAAAGCAGTGATCTTTCCATCATCAACGATCATAGCGTAGCGCCAAGAACGCTCACCGAAGCCCAAGTTCTCTTTTTTAACCAGCATGTTCATTAAACGTGTGAACTCACCATTACCATCGGGTAGCATTTTCACGTTTTTAATACCAAGGTTTTTACTCCATTGGTACATGGTAAAGGCGTCATTCACGCTTAAGCAGTAAACTTCGTCAACACCTTTTGCTTTTAACTCTGCATACTTGGCTTCAAAGCCCGGTAGGTGGGTACTTGAACAAGTGGGTGTAAAGGCACCGGGTAATGCAAAAAGAACAATTTTTTTACCAGCAAAGATGTCATCTGTTGTGAGGTCTTGCCAGCGATAAGGGTTGTCACCTTCAATGCTGGTATCTCTTACGCGTGTTTTGAACGTGCACTGAGGTACTAACTGTGTCATAGATATCTCCTATTGGTTTAAATGGTTGGTTTATCGCTACAAGTGATAGTTTAGTCTTGATGCTTGATCAGGTAAAATCAATTGTTATTATTAATTTAATAGGTATTATCTATAGTTGATTGTTGTTAACACAAAGGTTTTTGAGCTGTTTTATAAGCTCAGTGCGTGGGTTTGTTTGTCGGCTGACTAAATAAATAGTGCGTTTCGGTTTAGGTTCTTCAAAAGGTATGTAGCGAATATTGTCATCATTGTTTTGAATCGCAATCGTAGGCATAAACGTAATGCCTGTGTCAGCAATGACCATTTGTCTCAATGTTTCAAGGCTGGTGGCCCTTACATTTTGTTCTTCATCTATACCGCTGAGCTGGCAAAACTGTAAGGCCTGATCTCTTAGACAGTGCCCTTCGTCTAATAAGAGCAAGGGTTGATTGGTTAATTCATCTGGATTAATGATGGTTTGTTCGGCTAACGGATGGTGTGTTGCCACAGCGAGTTTAAATTCGTCATCAAATAATTTTTCTGCGATCAAGCTTTCATCATGGATAGGGCCGGCTAGTAGTGCTGCATCGATGAGCCCCGTTTTTAGTTTATGGAGCAAGATGTCAGTTTTTTCTTCTACTAAGATTAAACGCAGGTTAGGAAGCTTTTTTTTAATAAGTGGAATTAGTTTGGGAAGAATATAAGGGGCGATGGTAGGAAATGCGCCTAATGTAAAATCACCGGCGAAAGGGTCTTGTTCATGTTTTGCTAAAATGCTGATGTGTTCAGCATCTTGCAAGATACGCTTTGCCGTTTCAATAACCTGCTTGCCTATCTCGGTGACTAAAACATGTTTGTTGTTACGTTCAAAAATTTTAATATTTAATGAATTTTCGAGCTTTTTAATTTGCATGCTCAACGTGGGTTGGCTAACAAAGCATTGTTCGGCGGCCTTAACAAAGCTTTTTGTTTCTGCGACAGCAACAATGTATTTTAAATCCCGAAGGTTCATGGTTTGTATGTTTAGTGAAAGAAGAGAGTTAACAATAGATTATTGTATTTAAAGTAGAATTAAAAGCCAGGTTAAAGCAACTAATAAGCTGCCGAATAATACGGCAGCTGAAGCTATATCTTTAGCTTTTCCAGATAACTCGTGGTACTCGAGCCCGATTCTATCTACCGTTGCTTCGACTGCAGAATTTATTAATTCTATTATAAGGAGAAGTAGCAAACTACCGATAAGCAGGGCTCTTTCAGTAGGTATCTCGGTGATATAAAAGGCTAAGGGGGTGGCTAGTCCAGTCAGTACTACCTCCTGTCTAAAGGCTTCTTCATGTGCCCAACATGCCTTTACTCCTGCCAGCGAGTTGCTCCAAGCTGCTTTTAGCCGTTGTATACCCTTTAAGTTTTGTCCGGCCAAGGTGGTTTCCTAAGAAAAGTTAGTATTTGACGGTTAATTTAGCGTAAGTTCTTGTTTGTGAGAGATAGAAACAAAATCAATCATTTTCTTTGGGGTGAATGGTGAACCAATCATACGTTTCCTAGCAATAAAATGTTTATTAAAGATACTTCTAGTCGGGTCATTACCTATGAAATCTATGCCTGCCAAGTCAGCCCAACTATAAATAAAGTCAGACGTTTGATAAGGGTGGTTTAGGGTTTTTTGAATTGAAGAGGTTGGATGCATTTTTTTCCATTCAGGAGATAGCCAGGCAATAAAAGGGACGGTATACATTGCGGGTGTTGGTTTGCCTTCATTCCTGCCACAAAATAAATCACCTTTTGTGTCGAAAACTTCTTCTCCATGATCTGAGAAATACACTAAAGAGCTGTTTGTTGAGGTGTCTTTTAGAATGTTAATTAAGCTTGAGACAACGTAGTCATTGAATAAGATAGCGTTATCATAATCATTGTATTCCTCAGCGTGTTCATCTGGCACCCACTCTGGCATACCAGCGCGACCAGTATATTGTTTGAAACTTTCTGGGTAACGATAATTGTATTTACGGTGCGTCCCAAGTAAATGTATGACAATAAATGTTGGGCCATCACTATTGCTTAAGGCTTTTTTGAAAGGCTCTAGGACGCCATCATCAAGCTGGCTAGAATTTTGAACACGGTTGTTGTTTAAATATACTTGCTCATCTGCTTGCTGGGAGAAGGTGAGTAATAAGGTGTTGCGCTTTGTTTGTGTTTGTTGGTTTGTAATCCAAAGCGATTTATAACCAGCTTGACGCATCATATTTATTAGAGTTGGCTTGGTTAAGTAAACATCAGGATTTTTCTGGTCGGCGAACGTTAGCACTTGTTGTAAAGCTTCAATTGTAGAAGGTCTTGGGCTAATCACATCGGTATATGTCAGTAATTCGTGCTGCATATTATCTAACAGAGGAGTTGTGTGGCGAGAGTACCCATATAAACTCATTCTTTGTGAGTTAGTTGACTCTCCTATGACAAGCACCATGGTTTGCTTATTATTTGAATAAACAAGGTTACTTAGAGGCGGTATTTGAGTGCTTTCCGCCAACTGTTCATTCATTGCGTCTAACACTTTTGTGTATTTAAAATAACCAGCAATCATATTCCAAGGTGCCGCAGGCTCAATTTTATCTTGAAATGATTTAATAGAATAATCCCAGCTTTTGCCATAAACGATGAGGGGTTTTAAAAAACCACCTCCAAAGATCAGTGAAACAATACAAATAGTAATGAGCTTATTTAATCTAGGTAGATAAACGGGCGTTATTTGGCGCCATAAGTAGATACCCGTGAGAGCATGAGTGATAGCCAAGAGAATGATTTTATAATCAAGGTATGATTCTATAAATTCCTTACTTTCTGAGACATTTGATTCAAAAATGATGAAAAGTACGCTTTGAGAAAAATCTTGCCCGTAGATGTAAAAATAACTGAGGCTAACTAGAGAGGCAGGCCAAATTAATAGGCCAATAAAGGCTGAAATTTTGCGCGTATATTGAGGCCAAATTAAATTGGGAACCAGCCAAATAGTCGATATAAATAAAGCTTGCCGTATGCCAACTGTATTTGACATGCCTGCAGCATAAATTAAGATTTGGCTTAACCCAGAGAAATAAAAAAAATACAGGTAAAGCTTGCCTAACGATTTCCAACTAAAGTTTGATGACATAAGGTTCCTATATCAGTAGATGCATGGTTTGCATTGTAGTGACGTAATATTAAGGAAGCCTTAAACGGGGAAATCATATTAGGGTTTTGTTTGAAAGTGTGGCGATGTCCAAATGAAATGGGTGAATGAGGGTCTCCGTCTTTATTGGGCTTGTGCTGTTATCGAAGGAAATTTTTTTTTGATAAAAAGTCAGTGCTTGTCAAGACAGCACGGTTGTTAACCAATCTTTAATGTGATGAATTTCTTGTGGGCAAACGGAGTGTTCCATCGGGTAAGCATGCCAGTCAACACAATAGCCTGACGCTTCAAGAAAGCGGCGTGATGAGTCTGCTTGTTCAATTGGTATCACAGGATCAAAGTCACCGTGCCCATAGAAAATTGGAATCTTAGCGTGACCGCTTTGTTCAGCGGTTGGCAATGTATCTTGCATAGGAATATAGGTTGAAAGAGCCATAATGCCTGCAAGCGTTTCAGGAAAGCGTAGGCCTGCGTCAAAAGCGATGACCCCACCTTGAGAAAAGCCAGCAATAACAATTTTTGAAGGCTCAATGCCTGTCGCGATTTCGTCATTGATCATGTCAGTAATGGTTTTGCTTGACGATACAATGCCAGCATTGTCGGCACGTTCCATTAAGTCCATTTCGGTAATGTCATACCAAGCGGGCATGACAGCGCCGCCGTTGATAGTTACCGCGATGGAAGGGGCATGAGGAAAGACGAATCGTATGCCTAGTTCATCTTGAATACCTAGCTCAGATACGATGGGTGCAAAATCATTGCCATTAGCGCCTAGGCCATGTAGCCAAATAACGGAACAACGAATAGGTGTGTTTGGGTTTGAGATAATGGCAGGAAGTCGGGTAGCTAGCATGGCGATAGGTTCAATTGGTTTCTAGAAAGGGTTAGAGTATGCCAAAAAATGCCAAACGTTTATACTGTCGATTACTGAAATAATTAAAGGGTACAAAATGTCGCGTTTATTAAAAATGATGCTAATTTGTGGGTTACTGGCCATGCTAGCTGCTTGTGGACAGAAAGGGCCGCTGTATATGCCGAGTAATCAAATCGCACAAGAATTAGGTTTGTAATGGATTATTTTCAGTACCAAGATAAGCAACTTTTTGCGGAAAATGTTTCGGTTCAATCAATCGTAGAGCAATTCTCTAGCCCCACCTATATTTATTCCCGGGCGACATTGGAACGCCACTGGAAGGCATTTGATCAAGCCTTTGAAGGACGTCCGCACTTAATATGTTATGCGGTTAAAGCGAACTCGAACATTGCGGTGCTAAATGTACTAGCACGCTTAGGTTCAGGGTTTGATATTGTGTCTATCGGTGAGTTAGAACGTGTGTTAACAGCGGGTGGGCAGCCTGAAAAAATTGTTTTCTCAGGGGTTGGTAAACGGCATGATGAAATACGCAGGGCGTTAGACGTTGGTATTCGTTGTTTTAATGTGGAAGTCTCTGCAGAGTTAGACCGTATCAATGAAATTGCGGGTGAGTTAGGTCATATTGCGAATATTTCTATTCGCGTTAACCCCGATGTAGATGCGCAAACGCACCCTTATATTTCTACGGGGTTAAAAGAAAATAAATTTGGCTTAGATATTGAAACAGCCTTTATGGAGTATCAACGCGCGAATGCGTTGCCGCATTTGAATATTACGGGCTTAGATTGCCATATAGGCTCGCAGTTAACGGATGTTGCGCCGTTTGTGGATGCGCTGGATCGGGTATTAAGTTTATTGGATCGGTTACAAGGTGTGGGTATTCGTATTGATCATTTGGATTTAGGTGGAGGTCTTGGTATTTGTTATCGAGACGAGCAACCACCATTGCCTGCCGACTATGTAAAAGCCTTGTACCAAAAGCTAGGCGATCTGCCCTATGAAATATTATTAGAACCAGGCCGTGCAATTGCCGGAAATGCAGGTATTTTAGTGACTAAGGTTGAATATATTAAACCGGTAGAAGGTAAGCGGTTTGCTATTGTAGATGCAGCGATGAATGACTTGATGCGCCCTGCACTATATCAAGCGTGGCAAAATATTGTGCCTGTTAATTTAACGTCAACAGCTAAAACAGCTTGTTATGATATTGTTGGTCCAGTTTGTGAAACAGGTGATTTTTTAGGAAAAGACCGTGAGCTGGCTATTGAAGAAGGCGATTTATTAGCGGTCCGTTCTGCGGGCGCTTATGGGTTCACAATGAGCTCGAATTACAATTCAAGACCAAGTGCTGCTGAGGTTATGGTGGATGGAGAGCAGATCCACTTAATTGGCGCACGACAACGGTTAGAAAGCTTATGGCAAAACGAAGCACTATTACCGAATGAAACTGAGGACGCAGGTTGTTAATTAACTTTAGTAAAATGCATGGCTTAGGTAATGACTTTGTTGTTATTGATGCCATAAACCAAACGGTTCAGCTAACGGCCGAGCAAATTAAAGCCTTAGCCGATCGCCACTACGGTATTGGCTTTGACCAACTACTCTTAGTGGAACCGGCAAGAATGGGTGCGGACTTTCGTTATGTTATTTATAACGCAGATGGTAGTGAGGTTTCTCAGTGTGGTAATGGCGCACGTTGTTTTGCGCTATTCGTGACACAAAAAGGCTTAACCAATAAACGCTCAATTCGAGTGGAAACAGACGCCGGTGAGTTGGTTTTAACGGTTAATGAGGAACAGTTGGTAACGGTTGATATGGGGGTTCCAAAACTCGATCCGGCAAATGTTCCATTAATAGCGAAGCAACAACAATTACAATACAGCGTTGATGTATTGGATAGGACCGTAGCGTTTTCAGCGTTATCAATGGGTAATCCTCATGCAGTACTTCAAGTTGAAAATGTCGCGACAGCAGAGGTCGAGGCAGTGGGTGCCGCGCTGGAAAGTCATAGCCTTTTCCCAGAGCGGGCGAATATTGGTTTTAGTGAAATAACGGGGCCGGATAGCCTCGCATTACGTGTTTATGAGCGCGGCGCCGGTGAAACCTTGGCTTGTGGAAGCGGTGCTTGTGCGGCGGTTGTTGCCGCAGTTCGATTGGGTAAAGTAACCACGCCAACAACGGTTGCCCTAACCGGTGGCGAATTAACGATTGATTGGCAAGGTGAAGGGGCTCCGGTAATGATGAGCGGGCCGGCGACATTTGTTTTTGATGGTATGATTGATATATGAGTACACAAGCAACTGCAACAACAGAAGGGTTAACGGCTGAACAAGTACGTGAATACTTGTTAGCCACACCAGATTTTTTTAATCAATATCCAGAGTTACTCGACGATATTCAAGTGGTAGAGCAGCACGGTGGCGTGGTTTCTCTTACGATGCGTCAACTAGCAATTTTACGAGATAAAAACGAAAAGTCTCAAAAGCAACTTGAAGGCCTATTAGCGATTGCGCGTGAAAATGATGCCTTATTCGGGCGAATGCAGCAGTTAACAACCACATTAATTGATGCTCGTTGTGTGGAAGATGTATTCGCAACACTTGATGACACCCTGCGAGAATGTTTCGGTGCAGAGTTTTTTGCTATTCGCTTAGTAGACGAAAATAGCGACAGTGTCTTCCCCATCAGTGATGTTCTCTGGCAAAAAGATAATCCTCAGTTAGAGCATTTTAAACGCTTGCTTGAGTCACAGAAGATTAAGTGTGGCTTGCCGACACACGCACAGGCGAAGGCATTATTTAATCAACAAGCGGATGAGGTTAAGTCTGCTGCGCTGATTCCACTCAAGGTCGCCCAACAAGATGGCATATTGGCCATAGGCAGTAAGGATTCAGACCGTTTTCACACAACCATGGGTACCTTGTTTTTAGAGCACCTTGGGGAGCTGGTTGCCAAACGGCTTAACTCACTGCAAGAGATAAAAGAGTAACGATGGAACCAGCGGCTGTTGAGGCACGTCAGCAGTTTTTAGATGCATTAAACGTTGAGCGTAGATTCTCTTTAAATACGTTACAAGCCTACGCGCGTGACTTATCTCAATTAGTTAATTATTGTGATGAGAATGAGCTCGTTTCATGGTCGCAACTTGATCCACACCATGTTCGGCGTTTTGTCGCACAGCGACACCGAAAAGGCTTGAGTGCTCGAAGTTTGCAGCGCGAATTATCGGCCTGTCGGAGCTTTTTTAGTTATCTCATTAAAACCAATGTACTGTTGAATAACCCTGCGTCTGGTATTCGAGCGCCGAAATCAGCGAAAACCTTACCTAAGGTGTTGGATGTCGACCAGATTAATAGTCTGTTAGAGGCGGTCCCCAATGATGACCTGGAAATTCGTGATGTAGCGATGTGGGAACTGCTTTACTCGTCGGGTCTACGGGTCAGTGAATTAGCGAATATAGATTTAATGGACTTGGACTTAAGTAGCCGAACGGTTCATGTTGTCAACGGAAAAGGAGGTAAGTCCCGCTTATTACCGTTGGGCCGGAAGGCTGTCAACGCTATTCGTAAATGGTTAGCAGTGCGGATGGATAAGGTTAAAACGGGTGAAATGGCGTTGTTTGTCGGAAAGACAGGTTTACGCTTAACCACAAGAAGTATTCAGTCGCGTTTAGAGCGATGGCGAAAACGCCAAGGCTTGCAAGGGCGCTTGCACCCACATATGTTACGACACTCATTTGCGAGTCATATGTTGGAGTCAAGCCAAGACCTTCGAGCGGTGCAAGAATTATTAGGTCACAGTAATATTAGTACCACGCAAGTATACACCCACTTAGATTTTCAACACCTAGCGTCGGTTTACGATAAAGCGCACCCAAGAGCTAAGCCGAAAAAGAAATAAGTTTTGGTTTAGTCTGGCTTTGGCAATTTACCATCCGAGGGTGTCTCTAAGATATCATTGTTAGAGGGGCCAAATAGCTTGCCTAAAAATGTAAATACGCGTTTTATTGCGCGCCATAATTTTGGTAGTGCCCAAATCATCAAGAGGATAAATAAAACTAAACCGACCATAAAAAAGGTCGGATGTTGGATGGATGCCCAAACACCTGCAAAAACGGCGATATCTTCCATAATAGAGGCGGTCCAGTTGGTGAACGGTTCGGGTGATGTGTTTATTAACGCACGGCTACCTGTTTTTGTAGCATGCGTCGCACCAGCTAAGCTTCCACCAACGATGGCTGCTGCAATTTCAGCGGCAGGGCCAATGTCACCAATAGCACCAGCAGCTAGCAGAGCGCCAGCAGGAATTCTCACGAAAGTATGGATGGTATCCCAGCCGGTATCTACGCCGGGCACCTTATCGGCAAAAAACTCAACTGCATACATTAATCCAGCAGCGGTCATTACTAGCGGGTCCGCTACAATCAATAAATCAGGCGGCAAATCAATATGACCAGTATGCGCTAAGTAACCAAGGGTTAAGAGTGTAGCGTATAAATTGATACCGCTCCCCCACGCTGCGCCCATGCTCAAGGCCAGTGTTTGAGAAATTTGGTTTAATTCATCCACAATAATCACTCCCTGTTTTACACATTGGGTAAGAATATCATAAGAACTATGAATACTAGCTAAACAAATAGGGATGCACGCTAAGGCATGATTATTGTGTAAAATAAAGGGTCAATAGTTTAAATGAGAGATTATCGTGGATTTTAGAGGAACAACAATCGTCTCTGTGCGACGAGGTGATAGTGTCGTAATAGGTGGTGATGGGCAAGTCACCTTGGGCAATACGATTATGAAAGGAAATGCTCGAAAAGTTCGTAAACTTGCAAGTGGGGATGTTATTGCTGGCTTCGCGGGTGCAACAGCCGATGCATTCACCTTGTTTGAGCGTTTTGAAGGCATGCTTGAAAAGCATCATGGTAATTTAACCCGCGCGGCGGTTGAAATGGCTAAAGATTGGCGAACAGACCGGATGCTGCGTAAGTTGGAAGCGCTACTGGCAATTGCAGACAGTAAAGACTCGCTGATTATTTCGGGTAATGGTGATGTGATTCAACCGGAGCAAGATCTTATTGCCATCGGTTCAGGTGGCCCCTTTGCACAATCAGCAGCCAAAGCGTTATTAGAAAATACAGAACTGAGTGCCCGTGAGATTGTAGAAAAATCACTCAATATTGCCGGCGATATCTGCATTTATACTAATCATAACCAAACGATAGAAGAATTAACGTCCGAGGGAAAGAAGTAATATGAGCCAAATGACACCAAAAGAAATTGTGCATGAACTTGATAAGCATATTGTAGGGCAGAATGCGGCAAAACGAGCCGTAGCTATTGCCTTAAGAAACCGGTGGAGACGCTCACAAGTACCCGAGAATCTACGCAGTGAAATTACGCCCAAGAACATTTTAATGATTGGCCCAACAGGCGTTGGTAAAACAGAAATAGCGCGGCGTTTAGCAACCTTAGCCAAAGCGCCATTTATAAAAATTGAAGCAACTAAATTTACCGAGGTGGGTTATGTCGGTAGAGATGTTGATTCTATTATACGTGATCTTGCTGACATTGCCGTTAAAATGACCCGTGAAGTCGAGATGGGAAAAGTCAAACGTAGAGCGGAAGATGCAGCCGAGGACAGAGTGCTAGACCTTTTATTGCCGCGTGCTGAAAGCGCAGATACAAGCGATACAACGGGTGATGCAACACGACAAAAATTTCGTAAAAAGCTGCGTGAAGGTGAATTAGACGATAAGGAAATTGAAGTCGAGATAAGTGCGCCTAGCGTGGGTGTGGAAATTATGGCACCTCCTGGTATGGAAGAAATGACCAACCAGTTGCAAGGGATGTTTCAAAACATGTCGGGTGATAAAAAGAAGAAACGTAAAATGTCCATTAAGCATGCTTTGGTGGCGATGGTCGAGGAAGAAGCGGCAAAACTGGTTAATGACGATGAGCTAAAGCACAAGGCAATAGAAAACCTAGAGCAAACGGGGATTGTATTTTTAGATGAGCTGGATAAAGTGTGTAAACGAGGTGATAGTGGCGGTGCCGATGTTTCTCGTGATGGCGTTCAGCGTGATTTGTTACCCTTAGTTGAAGGGAGTACCGTTACGACTAAGTATGGCCCTGTTAAAACAGACCACATTTTATTTATTGCCTCAGGTGCGTTTCACGTGTCGAAGCCTTCAGATCTTATTCCCGAGTTACAAGGCCGATTCCCTATTCGAGTTGAGCTAGATGCGTTGGTAGCAGCGGATTTTGTGCGTATTTTGACAGAACCAAATGCTTCGTTAACAGAGCAATATTCAGCCCTATTGGCAACTGAAGAAGTTAATTTGCAGTTCACAGAAGATGGGGTGGCACGGATTGCAGAAATGGCCTGGCAAGTGAATGAAGGCACTGAAAATATCGGTGCTCGTCGTCTGCATACAATTTTGGAGCGTTTATTGGATGAGATTTCATTCCGCGCACCGGCAGGCTCACCGATAGATGAAGTGATCGACGCGGCGTATGTGGACGAGCACTTAGGTGAGCTTGCTTCAGATGAAGATCTTTCGCGTTATATTTTGTAGGTAAAACATGGTAGCGATAACAGATTTGGTGCTAGACCAAAAAAACAGGGAACTGTCATTGAGTTTTGATGATGGTAGAACAATAAAATTGAGTTGCGAATACTTACGCGTATTTTCACCCTCAGCAGAAGTACGTGGGCATGGCCCTGGGCAAGAAGTGTTACAAGTTGGCAAAGAATCGGTCAATATTGTTGCGATAGAACCAGTGGGTAATTATGCCGTTCGCCTTGTGTTCAGTGATGAGCATGATACAGGCTTGTATTCATGGCCATTTCTTATTGAATTGGCAGAGAATAAAGAAGAAAACTGGCAGGATTATTTGAACAGGCTTGAAGCAGCCGGCCATCAACGTCAGACATCATAAATCAGCGCGGTTATAAGGGTTTTACTATGGTAGATAAAACGACAACTCATTTTGGTTTTAAAGATGTTCCCGTTGCAGAAAAAGTAACTAAGGTTCGAGAAGTTTTTGACTCGGTTGCACCGTCGTACGACATTATGAATGATTTAATGTCGATGGGTGTTCACCGGTTGTGGAAACGCTTCACCGTAGAGATCGCGAACGTAAAGCCGGGGCATGTGGTGCTTGATCTGGCCGGAGGAACAGGAGACCTGTCAGCACTGTTTGCTAAACGAGTTGGAAAAACCGGCAAAGTTGTTTTAGCAGATATAAATGAAGCAATGCTACGGGTAGGCCGTGATCGAATGATCGATAAAGGTCATATTTCAAACATTACCTACAATTTGGCAAATGCTGAGTGTTTGCCCTATGCCTCTAATCAGTTTGATCGGGTTTGTATCGGTTTTGGACTAAGAAATGTTACAGATAAAGAGGCCGCATTGCGTTCGATGTTTGATGTACTTAAACCGGGTGGTCGCTTATTGATTTTAGAGTTTTCAAAACCAACCAACCCACTTTTAGACAAGATTTACGACGCGTATTCATTCAAATTATTGCCTAAAATTGGTGAATTAGTTGCGAAAGATGGTGATAGCTACCAGTACCTCGCTGAATCAATTCGTATGCACCCAGATCAATCCACGTTGAAAGGTATGATGGAAGAAGCCGGCTTTGAGCGTTGCCAAGTGAACAACTTAACGGGTGGTATTGTGGCAGTTCATACGGGATATAAGCTGTAGCTGTTGTGTCATTGGTCAGCCCTTTTTTGAAACCATTGCAAATAGCGGTGAACCGTTATTTGGATTACGACCCAGAGGTTCCTAAGCAGCTAGCTAGGATGGAAGGTCGAGTTATTGAATTACATTTTCAGCAACTAGAGTTAAGCCTTTATATGATTATCAGCGCAGATGGGCTTGATATTCGAGAGGTATTTGAGGGCAAAGCTGATGCCACTATTTCAGGCACACCATTAGCATTGGCGATGATGAATATACAGTCATCAACCTCTAGCTTATTGTCGGGCGATGTGGTGATAGAGGGCGATACTGAGTTGGCTGCTCAATTCCAAACATTTCTTAAGGCGATAGAGGTTGACTGGGAAGAGCCATTATCGAAGATAACAGGTGATGTATTGGCTCATCAATTTGGAAACCTCGTTCGTGATGTATCGGGTTGGGTTCGAGAAACAACGAAGACAACCGCCATTAATGCATCAGAGTATGTTCGAGAAGAACAAAATATATTGCCCTCTAAATTTGAAGTGAATAAATTTAAAGCGGGTGTGGATGACTTAAGATTATCTGTTGAGCGGCTAGAGGCAAAAGTCCAACGCTTGATGGCGGCGAAGCTTAACCTAGAAAACGACTCAAAAAGGAAGTAACGTGATAAACCCAACAACGGCCTTTCGGCTCATTCGAATTCAGCGTGTGTTGTTGCGTTATGGTCTCGATGAGTTTGTATTTAATTTACATTTATTTAGGCCGTTACGTTATTTAACCTATTTATCCCCTAGCTATTTTTTAGGTAAACGAAAGGGTTCGCGTGGTGAACGTCTTCGTAAGGCACTAGAAGATTTGGGGCCTATTTTTGTGAAGTTTGGCCAAATTTTATCAACACGGCAAGACTTATTGCCGCCTGATATTGGCGAAGAGCTGTCGCGCTTACAAGATAATGTTCCACCCTTTGCTGATGATTTAGCGCGCCAGATTATCGAAAGCTCGTTAGAGGTTCCGATAGAAGAGGTGTTTTCGACTTTCTCACCTAGTCCCTTGGCATCAGCCTCTGTGGCGCAAGTGCATACAGCAACATTGCATACGGGCGAAGATGTTGTTGTCAAAGTGCTTCGTCCGGGAATTGAAAAAATTATTAATTCAGATGTGGGTCTGTTATATACCCTGGCGGAACTTGCTAATAAATACTGGGGTGAGGCCAAACGGTTAAAACCCTTAGATGTGGTTAAAGAGTTTGACCATACCATTCATGATGAGTTGGATCTTGTTCGAGAAGCCGCGAATGCCTCGCAGTTACGACGAAACTTTGAGCATTCAGAGCACCTTTATGTGCCCGATGTGTACTGGGATTATACGCGCCAAAATGTGATGGTGATGGAGCGAATCTATGGCACACCAATAGGCAAAATAGATCAATTGCGTGAAAAAGGTGTTGACTTAAAGTTACTTGCCGAACGGGGCGTGGAAATATTTTTCGCACAAGTATTTCGGGATAATTTTTTTCATGCCGATATGCATCCGGGTAATATTTTCGCCTCTGATGATGCAAAATACCTTGCGGTGGATTTCGGTATTATGGGAAGCGTGACGCTTGAAGACCAGCGCTATTTAGCAGAAAATTTTCTGGCCTTTTTTCAGCGTGACTACCTCCGTGTGGCGCAATTGCATATTGAATCGGGCTGGGTGCCTAAAGAAACCCGTGTTGATGAGTTTGAAAGCGCGATTCGTGCAGTGTGTGAGCCGATATTCGAAAAGCCGTTAAAAGAAATTTCGTACGGTCATTTGCTCTTACGCCTTTTTCAAACGGCGCGTCGTTTCGATATGGAAGTGCAGCCACAACTAGTCTTGTTACAAAAAACTTTATTGAATATTGAAGGCTTAGGTCGACAGCTTTATCCAGATTTGGATTTATGGCAAACCGCTAAACCGTATTTAGAGGAATGGTATAAAAATAAAGTAGGGCCAAAAGCGACCTTCAATAAGTTAAAAGAACACCTGCCGATGATGGGGGAAAAATTACCAGAGTTGCCAGAGATGATGTACCAAGTACTCAGTGATGCTTCAAAAGGTGAGCTTGAGGTTAAGTGGAGATCAGCGCAACTAGAAGAAATAAAGCAGCAAATGGCTAAAAATCACCGTAAGAGTATTATGGCAATTTGTGGTGGGAGCTTACTGATTTCAGCTGCGGTTATTTTAGGCTTAGATGGTTTTTCGCCGTTAATGCTGGGTGATGCGCCGTTAACTACTTGGGTTTTGGGTGTGCTGGGTGGAATATTACTGTTTAACGCATTAGACTAAACTTTCACGTTATTTTCACTCAAGGCGCTTAAGTTGGCGAAAAGAGGTTTTAGTGACGAGAGGTTCTGAGCATTTAGCGGCTACTAATAATTCTGTATCAATCATTGGTATAGATTGCGCGACGCAATCAAATAAAGTGGGTCTTGCGTTAGGCTCTGTTTCGAACGGCATATTAAGCATAGAGAAGGCTAGAAAGGTAGCTAAAAACGAATCTGTTGCTAATGTCGTGTCCAATTGGATAAAAGAACAAGGCAATGTTAAGACCTTAATAGCATTTGATTCCCCCTTAGGCTGGCCAGTAAAACTGGGCGAAGAGTTAATCGGCCATATGGCGGGGGCTTCGCTGAGTACCGATGCCCACCAGATGTTTCGCCGCAGAACAGACTTTTTTATAAAAGAAAAAGCAGGGAAGCAATCTTTAGATGTGGGTGCTGACCGTATTGCTAGAACAGCGCATGCTGCCTTGATGTTAATAGATGAGTTAACGGATCAGTTAGGGACGACAATCCCTTTGGCTTGGTCCGCTGAACTAGTTGACCCTATTAGTGCGATAGAGGTTTACCCTGCGGTAACTCTGAAATCTTGCCAGCTTCTTCCGGCAACAAGTTATAAGAAAGAAATCAGCAAAGAACGAAGCTGGATTTTTGATGGTCTTAGTCAGTTAATGAACGTATCAGAAATGGATAAAGAATTAGTTATCGTCGATGATGATATTTTGGATGCAGTGGTTTGTGTGCTAGCAGGTTATCACTTTATTCGTGCTGAAAGTGAGGGGCCGCGAACCAAGCAGGAACGAGCATTAGCAGAAAAAGAAGGCTGGATTTGGGCGAGAATGCCTCGGTGAGTTTGCTGATACTCAAGCACCAATTAAAGTGATAACAGTATTTTCAATAAGACAGTGTTGGTATCGGTTGTTGAGAACTTTTGAGGAGGCATAAATGCCAACAGATAAGTTGAGTAAAACAGTGGATCAGGTTGTTAGTAATGCTCGAAAAGATCGTGAGCAACGAGATACTGGTTACCGTGCGAAAGCGTTAAAAATGTACCCTTGGATTTGTGGTCGTTGCGCAAGAGAGTTTTCTCAACAGACGCTGCATGAGTTGACGGTACACCATCGAGATCACGATCATGATAATAACCCTGAGGACGGGAGTAATTGGGAGTTGTTATGCGTTTACTGCCATGACAATGAGCATTCAAGGCAACTTGATCATCAATATGGCTCATTAACTGAAGATAAAACTAAAGAAGAGTTAAGGCAACACCCCTTTGCAGGGCTGGCAGACTTATTAAATAAATAACCCCTCCCAACGCTATTATTACTTTATGCTAATGAATCAATAATAAGAAAATAAGGAGAGAGAATGTCTGAGGTTAATAAAAAAATTGTTAGGGAGTTTTTTGCAGCGATGGACAGCAAACGCTTTGATGATATGAGAGATTTACTGCACCCAGATCATTTGTTCCACTTGCCGATGGCAAAAGAACCGTTGGATAAAGATGCACATATGATTATGAATATGAAGCTGCAAGAGTCAATGACAGATTTTGATCGGCACTTTTATGATCAAATTGCTGAAGGTGACAAGGTGGTTAGTAGAATGAAGCTACGCATGAAACATGTTGGCGAGTTTAATGGTGTTGCACCGACGAATGAGTATGTTGACCTAGATGCTATTCATATTATGCGAATAAAAGATGGGTTGAATATTGAAGAGTGGGATGCAGTCGATTTTGTGCCTTTTCTTAAAGCACTGGGCTTTATTCCAAAAGACTCGAAAGGCCCTTGGGATTAAAGAGCAAGAGTCCACATATGATGTAATGGTGATAGCTCGGTTGCAGTGCTTAATGAGCTGATCTAAGAAACGCCTATTGTTTTAAAGTAACAATAGGCGTTTTTATTAAGGTGAATTAGAAGAAGAAGTTAAGGTTACTATCTGGGACGACAGTGTGATTAAACAACATGCTTCTTTTAGCCAGTTTGAGGCTATTGTCTTCAAGGCGCCAAATATCATCGCGCGATACCACCATGCGCTTTTCTACGCCATCCAGTCGGCTTCTAAGAACGGTAACAACAGAGAGAACGTTCCATTCACCCTCAACCTCTGTAGGGAACACCTCTATATTAGACACTGCGTGGTTTATCATGTTTTGAGGGTTCTCAGACCAAACGAGATTCGTCGCAAAGCGAGCAATACGTAGCTCTAATTGTTTTTTATAGTCATTAAAAATATTTGCGTCGAGAGGTTTGATGGCCTGCTTTTTTTCTTCACGTAAATAGCGAGCGGGTACGGGCATATAGTAATAAATATCGTCCGTTAGCATCGCTAGCCATTGGTCATACTCTTCATGGTCAAGTAGACGCGCTTCTTTATACAGAAGTGTTTGGAAGGTTTGGTAGGTGTCCGCATCAACAGCATTTTTAAAAGGAGATGGTTGACTCATTAGTTTTGTCCTCTTGTTGCATTTGCTTCTTCTAGGCTGTTGTAGTTTGGAACGGCGCTCCAATCTTTTGCTGCCATCATTTCTTGCCAGCGACGGTAGAAATATCGTTGGTTTTGTTCACCCACAAGGCCGTCACTAACGACGCCAGGCATTTCAGGGTGTGAGTACTCTTTGCCTAAGCCCATATTGGTGTATACATCTTTTTGGCGGGTTTGTAGGCCTCTGTTTTGTGAAGTACAGGCGGCAAAGTTTTCACCGTCATCGTTATCAAACATGCCGGCGGCGCCAAATGTTCGGCAAACATTGTCGAGCACAGTTTGTTTTAACTCGTCTGACATCTCTTTATCAACCATCGCCCACGTCCACATTTCCATTTTTCCTGGGCCTTTTGGGTGATAAACACGGAACCAATTAAGCCCCGGTAACATTTGCACATTGGGGAAAATAGTCATGTTGATTTGCGAGCCCCAAAATTGCTTACCACGCGTTTCGCCAAGGCGTGAAATAACAGTCTCTCGGTTTTCTTCAAGGTAGCTAACAGGTAGGCTTGGATCAGGGTAGAACGCATAACCTGATTGCCCATCAAGAGATGAAATAATCGAGTGACCATTCATGCCACCACCAGCCATAGCAGTTGAACTATCTACTTTAGTATTGCCTAGAGAAAGGCTTTCAATGTCCATTGAGGTAGCAACAGTCATAACACCTGCATGAGCCCAGCCAATATGATAGCCATCGCCGCAGGCGTTTTCGACAGGCAGTTTCCAGTTGACAGGGTATTCAACTTTTTGCGTTGAGCCGATTAACTCGGTGCCTTCTGGCATCGCGTCGAGCCAAACATCTAAGTACCATTTCATATCACCCAAATAATCATCCAAAGTCGGTGATTCTGGATCAAAGTTACCAAAAATTAATCCTTTATAGCTATCTACCTTGCAAACAGGGTGTAAGCCAAATTTGGATTTATCGAGTTCATTGTAATAAGCATCCTCTTCCAGCGGGACAGATTGAAGCGTGCCATCTGCGGCAAAGCTCCACCCATGGTAGCTACAAGTAAACTGCTTGGCATTGCCTTTATCTGCCTTACAAACACGGTTGCCGCGATGGGTGCAGGTGTTAAGGAAGGCTTTGACTGATTGGTCTTTTTGGCGAATAACGAGGACCTCATCTTCACCCATAAAGGTCCTAAAATAGTCACCTGGATCAGGTATTTGGCTTTCGTGCGCTAAAAATAACCAGCATTTGCCAAAGATTCTTTCTTGTTCTTGCTCATAGATGTCTTGTTCATGAAAAATAGATCTACTTTGTCGACCAGTTGTATTGTCGACCAGTTGGCTAACGTCCACTTTACCCATAATGTTCCCCTTATGTGTTGAATTTGAGAAGGATGATTAATAACTATCCATCTAGTATATATTTATCGTTCAATGCTTGTCTAACGCTTGGTTGGTAAAAACGATGAGGTTGGGCAAAAGATTGATCCAAGGCATTTTTTCTAAAAAGAGTAATCGATAACTTAATTTAAGCTGCCATAATATTAAGGTGATGGCTGTGATACCAAAAAAAATACTAAAACCCAAACGCCCAGAAAATGATGATTGTTGTGGTGGAGGGAGCTGTTGCCCGTGCGTTTGGGAGGACTACTTTAATCAACTGGATCTATGGAATGAGCAGCAAGTTAAGGAAAAACTTGATAATACGTTAGATAAGACAGACTGACTAACGCTATATCTTCTTAACGCTTCAGTGTAAAATTCACCATTTCAAAATTAGTGCGTTACGCGCTGATTATCAATCGATTAACAATAAGCAAAGATCATGAGCCCAAGACCTTCTCGTCAAACACTAGCGAATGCTATTCGTGTCCTTAGTATGGATGCTGTCCAACAAGCCAACTCAGGACACCCCGGTGCACCGATGGGGATGGCAGATATTGCAGAAGTACTATGGAATGACTTTTTGTCGCATAACCCAGCCAATCCACACTGGGTGAATAGAGATCGCTTCGTATTATCGAACGGTCATGGCTCAATGTTGTTATATTCGTTATTGCACTTGTCGGGTTACGATTTAGATATTGAAGACATTCGTAATTTTCGTCAGCTGCACTCTAAAACACCGGGTCACCCAGAATACGGATATGCGCCAGGGGTAGAAACAACGACAGGTCCTTTAGGTCAAGGTATTAGCAACGCGGTGGGTATGGCTTTAGCTGAAAAGGTATTAGCTGCACAATTTAATCAACCTAACTTCAAGGTGGTTGACCATTACACGTATACCTTTATGGGGGATGGTTGCTTGATGGAGGGTATTTCGCATGAAGCATGTTCTTATGCGGGTACGCTTGGCTTAGGCAAATTAATAGCGTTTTGGGATGATAACGGTATCTCGATTGATGGCGATGTAGAAGGTTGGTTTACCGATGATACGCCAGCACGTTTTGAAGCCTATGGTTGGCAAGTAGTTCGTGATGTAGATGGGCATAATGCTAATGATATTAAGCAGGCGATTGAGCAAGCACAAAAAGAAACGAATAAACCCACGTTAATTTGCTGTAAAACAGTGATTGGCTCTGGTGCGCCTAATAAAGAAGGGACGCATCATGTACATGGCGCTCCATTGGGTGCTGAAGAAATAGCTGCTACCAGAAAAGCATTAGGTTGGGCAGCGCCTGCCTTTGAAATTCCAGCTGAGGTAAAGAATGCGTGGGATGCAAACGATAAAGGTGAACAAGCAGAAGCTCAATGGGAAGAGTTATTAGAAGCTTATGTGGCTGAATACCCAGACCTAGCTGATGAACTATTGCGTCGTTTATCAGGTGAGTTAAGTGCTGATTGGGCAGAAAAATCAGAGGCATTTGTGCAGGCAGCGCAGCAGGCAGGTGAAACCATTGCCTCACGTAAAGCATCATTAAACACACTTAATGGTTACGGTCCTTTATTGCCCGAGCTTTTAGGGGGATCAGCTGATTTAACTGGCTCTAATTTAACTAAATGGTCAGGGTGTACAGATGTTGATGGGACGAATGCCAACGGCAACTATCTTCATTACGGCGTGCGTGAATTTGGCATGAGCGCAATTCAAAATGGCATTGCATTACATGGCGGCTTTATTCCTTATGGCGCAACGTTTTTAACATTTTCTGATTATGCTCGTAATGCTGTGCGTATGGCTGCATTGATGAAATTACGAAATATTTTTGTTTTCACGCATGACTCGATAGGGTTGGGTGAAGACGGACCAACACACCAATCGGTTGAGCATGTATCAAGTTTACGGTTAATTCCAAACTTAGATGTATGGCGTCCGTGTGATGCGGTTGAATCTGCTGTTGCATGGAAGTATGCGGTTGAAAATGAAAGCACGCCGTCAGCGCTAATTTTTACTCGTCAAAACGTACAGCACCAGCCACGCACAGCTGACCAAGTGGCGGCTATTTCAAAAGGGGGTTATATCCTTAAAGATTGTGAAGGTGAGCCGCAGGTTATTTTAATGGCTACGGGGTCTGAAGTTGAATTAGCGACAACCGCTGCTGACGTATTAGCAGCAGAAGGCGTTAAGGTTCGCGTACTATCTATGCCGTGTACAGACCTTTTTGATAGACAAGATATGGCGTATAAAGAATCTATATTGCCTGCCTCAGTAACAGCAAGGGTAGCGATAGAAGCAGGATCAACAAGCCTTTGGTATAAATACGTGGGCTTGCAAGGTGCGGTGATTGGCTTAGACCGTTTTGGTGAATCGGCTCCGGCTAAAGAATTGTTTGAATACTTTGGCATCACAGCGGAAAAGTTAGTTGAAGCAGCAAAGAACTTAATATAAGTTTCTAAACTCATGGGTATTCGTATAGCCATTAATGGGTTTGGTCGAATTGGGCGCAGTGTACTCAAGGCACTGTATGCGTCTAACCGTCAAGAGCAGATTCAGGTGGTAGCCATTAATGACATTGAGTCATTTAGCACCGTAGCCGAGCATGTAAAAAATGATTTGTCTGGGCTGAACATAGAGCTGTCTACTGATAAGAATACCCTGCTGATTGCAGGTAGGGATGTGCATTATTCGTCACAGGCAAACCCTGTAAAACTGCCTTGGAAATCGCTGAATATTGATGTAGTGCTTGAGTGTACAGGGCAATTTACTCAAGCAGAATCCGCCCATATGCATATTTTGGCAGGGGCTAAAAAAGTCCTTATTTCTGCCCTATCAGATGATAAGGTTGATGCCACGATAGTGTACGGTGTAAACCAGGCAGATCTAAAAGCAGAACATAAAGTCGTTTCAAATGGCTCTTGCACATTAAATTGTTTAGCCCACATGGTAAGTGTTTTAGATGCTGCGATGGGCGTTGAGTACGGTTTAAGCACAACTTTACATGCTTACGATGATAGGCATGAGTCAATGGTTGAGCAAATACCCATGATTCCAACTAAAACAAATTCACCAAACTCTATTGGCCTAGTGTTGCCGCACATGAAAGGAAAAATAGATGGGCTTTCTATTCGCTTATCTACTATCAATGTAGCGATGCTGGATGTGACCTTTAGCAGTAAAAATCAGACAACAGTCGCTGAGGTTAATGAGCGAATGCGGCAGGCAGCCAGTGCTAGTCTGCAAGGGGCGCTTGGTTATAGTGAGGAAAATGCAGTGTCAACAGACTTTAGCGCTCATCCTGCTTCGTGTGTTTTTGATGCTACGCAAACTAAGGTGACATCAGGTCGGCTCGTTAAGGTCGTGGGCTGGTTTGATAATGAGTGGGGCTTTTCAAATCGAATGCTGGACACCGCGCAAGCGATGATGACGAATTAAGAAACATAAAGGAACTCAGATGACGATTATAAAGATGCAAGATATAAATTTATCTGGCAAACGCGTACTGATCAGAGAAGATTTGAATGTGCCTATTAAGGCAGGGAAAGTAACCAGTGATGCGCGTATTAGGGCTAGTCTGCCAACCATCCAACAGGCGCACAATGCAGGTGCGGTGGTGATGTTAATGTCACATATCGGGCGCCCAATTGAAGGACAGTATGATGAGACCTTTAGTTTGAAACCAGTGGCAGAGCATTTGTCTACCTTGTTGGGAAAACCAGTGCGCTTAGAAAAAGATTGGTTGGATGGGGTCAGTGGTCAGCCGGGTGATATTATTCTTTGTGAAAATGTACGTTTCAATGTTGGTGAAAAAGCAGATGACGAAGTGTTGTCGAAAAAAATGGCCGCTCTATGTGATGTGTTTGTGATGGATGCGTTCGGCACGGCTCACCGCGCACAAGCCTCAACACATGGCGTTGCCAAATTTGCACCGATTGCATGCGCAGGTCCGTTATTATCAGCTGAATTAGATGCTTTAGGTCAGGCACTATTTGAACCGGCTCAGCCGATGCTGGCGATAGTAGGTGGTGCAAAAGTGTCGACTAAATTGACGGTGCTGGACTCGATGTTAGACAAGGTTGATCAACTAATTGTTGGCGGTGGTATAGCGAATACTTTTATTGCCGCTCAAGGTTATTCGGTTGGCAAGTCATTGTATGAGCCAGACTTGATTGATGAGGCGAAAGCGTTAATGTTAAAAGCAGAGCAGAATGGTGCGAGCATCCCGGTTCCGGTTGATGTGGTTTGCGGTAAAACATTTTCAGAAGCAGCACAAGCGACAGTCAAATCAGTCAAAGATGTTGAAGAGGATGACTTAATCCTAGATGTTGGCCCTCAAACAGCTGCCCAATATGCGGGTATCGTTAAAGCGGCCGGAACAATTGTTTGGAATGGACCTTTGGGCGTGTTCGAGTTTGACCAATTTGCAGGTGGAACAAAGGTATTATCACAGGCAATTGCAGACAGTGATGGTTTTTCAATTGCAGGCGGCGGCGATACGTTAGCGGCAGTGGATAAATACGACATTGCCGATCAGGTCTCTTATATATCAACAGGTGGTGGTGCTTTCTTGGAATTTTTAGAGGGTAAGGCCTTGCCTGCGGTATCAGTTTTAGCTGAACGTAGCGCCTAAAACCAGAGCCGTTGGCGCGTTGTTGCGCCTTTAACAACGTTATTTCAGAAAATCTTGTTATATTTTGGTGCCATTAGCGAGCGCCTATTCTTGCTGCACGGTTTATATTTAAGTTATTTGAACGCTTGCCGATATACACTTTACCTACATAACCAATTTCACGGCTGCTTAAATAGCGCTTAACTGAATTTATGAAAAAGATTACGCATTTTTCCCTAACGTGTTTATTACTTTTTGCCTTGATGGTCACATCTGTTCAGGCCGTAGATTTTAATAAAAATAATGCCATCGAAGTTCGCGTCTTGGTCGATGTGTCCGAGAGGATGAAAATAAGTGACCCAGAAAACCATAGAATATCGGCGCTCAAACTGTTCATCAATCTCTTGCCGAATAATGCAAACGTTGGTATTTGGATGTTTGATGAGATGCCAACAGAGATCATGAAAGCGGGTAAATCCGGTATTTCGTGGAAAACGCAGGCTCTTAAGAATGTAGAAAAAATTCAATCATCTAATAAAACAGGGGATATTGAAAAAGCGCTTGCGGTGGCTTCGCTGGATTGGGTAGAAAAAGACAAGAATGCACGTCGGCACATTGTTCTTTTAAGCGACGGAAAAGTAACGTCAGGAAAACTCATGAAAGATAATGTGGCGTCTAAAGAACGAATACTCAATTACCAGGTAGCGCGTTTAAAGGAAGTTGATGTTAGTGTTCATACGGTTGGATTTTCTGATGATGCGGATCTTGGTTTTTTAGAAACAGTGGCTAATGAAACACTCGGTTGGTTTGATGTGGCCAAAACAGCTGCACAGCTAGAACGAGCATTGCTGAGGGTTAGTAAACGCTTGGTTGAGAGAAATAGTATCCCATTAATTGCGAATACATTTACAGTTGATGAAACCGTAAGACAATTCACCGCAGTTGTTTTTAGAAAAAAAGGCTTTGGTACTACCCAGTTGGATGACCCGGAGGGTATGGATTTTGGACGTAGCAGTAATAGAAGCGGTGTTAGTTGGCACCGTGAAAAGAAATATGACATTGTGACAGTCACTAAGCCAATGGCTGGTGAGTGGAGGTTGATTGCAGCGGCTGATCCAGACAATGAAATCTTCATCACCACGAATTTGCAAATGGCTGTTGAAAACATGCCAAAAGAGATTTTTTCGGGTTCCGATACACGCATTAGAATGCTCATGACAGACAAAGGTAAGCTTCTGAAAAATAGCAATCTGTTAGATGTTATCGATGCGACGGTCGAGATTATAAATCAACGAGGGGACAAAGAAGTGCTTCCAATGCAGTTAGATATGATCAACGGCGGGTATTTTTTTGTTGATATTGGAAAAAACCTTAAGGTCGGCCCTTATGAGCTAATAGTTAGGGCTGTTGGAAATACCTTTGAGCGGATAGAAACGCTGTCTTTTTATGTCAAACAAAAGCCTAAAGTTAATTATGTGGAAATCAACCCGGTGTTCGATAAAGTACTTGAGCAAGCCGGTATTGTGCTGCCTGAAGAGGGGCTCACAGAGCAGCAGATTTTTCAATGTCCAGATTTGTCCAGTATTGTAGCGGGCGAAGAGGGTGAGCTTGAACCTGTTGTTGAGTCAGTAGAGGAAGCATCAAATTGGGCCTTAACCAGCGGGGTCGTATTGCTTGTTAATATAGTGTTAGCTGTGGCTGGTTTTTTTGGCTTTAAGTTATTTAAGAAGAAAATGACCGTTAAGGATGAGCAGTTGAGCAAAACGTTAGGGGTTTAAGGCGGCTTGTGACAAACCAGGCGGCGAGTAATATTAACGCGATGAATAAACGGAGTATTTAAATGAGTGAGTCGTTTTTAATTTTATTAATTGAGTTGGTATTTGTTTTAACAGCGATTGTTGGCTTGCTTTTGTTTAAAGTCTATAAGAAAAAGGAAGCCCTACAGAGTCAGATCACAGGGCTGGTTAAAAAGGTCGATAAAGAAGCGCAAGGCAGAAAAGAAACACTAGAAAACACGTTCAAAGCACAGGGAATTGCAGCTGATCAAGCAGGGCAAAACGCCGACCGCTTGGTGGGTGCGGAAGCCAATTGTGTTAAAAAGTTTGCGGTAGCGCAACTTAGTTTAGACTCGAAGGATATTGCTTCCTTTTCCGAAGCCGTTTATGGCTTATCAGCAGAGCACTTGGATGTGGGGTTATTAAATGCTGAGATTCTTTCATCAACACAAGTTCCAGTTGCTCCAGTGGTACAGCCAGTTCAACCTGTGCAGACAACAGTTGGTAGCGAACAAGAATCGGTTCAAGTAAATGATGATATTGAAGTCTCGCTTGATCTCGATGCGCTAGCAGACTCAGATAGTGCTGACGATGATGCTGGTGAACAGTCAGAGTCAGATGTAAAGAGTGTTAATACGGCGACACCAACCATTGAGCCAGAGGCTGAAGAAGAGCTTGAAATAGGTCAGCTTGACGGACATGTTGAGGTGTTGCGTAGCCCTGATACAACGGAAGATTCGGATGAACCCGTTGAAGAAGAGGCTGAGTTAAAAAAAGATTGAATAATCAGTTAGAGCTGGCGTAAAAAGTGATTGGAAACACAGCGCCTTAGGTTAACCCTGTATAAGAATTCGTCAAATAATCCGCTCATAATAGGGGGCTAAATACTACTTAGTTAGTGTTATAGGGTGCCTCCCATCCCCAATAAACCTTCGTTATTTATATAGCCTTTAACTTGTTGCGGCATAGAGCCCCCAGACAGTAGATATTTGTAAACAATAGTATTAGTTACGAGCATATATTAGAAAAAAATGATATAAATACTATTTTTAATAAGTCATTAGATGTTGGAGAGCTGAAAATGGAAAAAACAAAAAATAAAGTGGTTGCCCCACGCTATTTTTCAGGGTCGTTAATGTTAATGTTGGGCGTGTTAGGGTTTTATCTTGGTGGCCTTTGGGTTTGGTTAGGCACAGCGGCGTTTATTTGTCTTGTTGTGTTGGATGTAAGTTTGCCTCGTGATGAGCAGTTGCATGATGTTCGGGCGACAGGCTTGCAGCATTTCGTCCTTTATTGCCAGTTACCATTAATTGTCATGCTCTGGTTAATGTTTGCCGATATGTTGAGCACGTCGAGTGGTAGTGTGCTGGAGATTATGGGTGGTATTTTTTCACTGTCCTTTTTAACTGCGCTGGGTGGTTTGCCTCCAGCTCATGAGCTGATGCATCGTCATGGTACATTGGATCGCTTTTACTGTACTTTGTATCTCACAGTGTTCTTACTCCCGATGAATGATCTCGGGCATGTTAAAGGTCACCATTTGAAGGTCGCTACTTCTGAAGACAGTGATACACCTCGCAGAGGTGAGTCGGTTTATACGTTTGCCTTTAGGTCTTTATGGGGACAAATGAAAGACTCGATTGAGATTGAAAAAGGCCGTCTGAAAAAAACTAAAACTTCTTTTTGGTCGCCTCAAAGCCGTTTCTTTCAATCGGTTATATTAATGTCGACTTGGTTGATTATTTGGTTTTCGATTGCAGGTATTCAAGCCTTGCCATTGTATATATTAACTATGATTATTTTTTATCTAGTGCTAGGTGGCTTTAACTATACTCAGCATTATGGCCTGATCCGAGTTATTGGTGAGCCTATTGAAACGCGACATTCATGGAATCAACTAAAGCCATTAAGCCGAGCGCTTTCATTCGAAATATCTAATCACTCTGAGCACCACTTAAAACCTACGCGTTTTTATACGGACTTGCAGCCATACCCAGAAGCACCACAGCTACCGAGTATAGCGCTATGCTTTATTTGCGCATTTGTGCCGCCTATTTGGGAAGCTAAAATAGTTAAGCCTCAATTAGCTATTTGGGATGAAAAAATGGCTAATGAAGCTGAGAAAAAGTTGGCTGAGGAAGCCAATATTAAAGCTGGTTGGGTATAGATTAGAGGGATAGAGCTATACAGTGGGAATGGGCTCGCCCCTTTGTAAGTTTTAGGTTTTCCGTTTTTTTTAATGTTAGGGTTTAAAAAAACGGGGAGGATGACGGAAGACTTTGGGGTGTATGCTTCCAATTTATATGGTTATGTCTCAAGTACGTCAAATATTATTGAAGTTGTTGCTTTTAACAGTTGACCAGCTAGGGACTCACCTTGCTATTAATACCTTGGTTATGGCCTAAGGCGAGAAAAATATGGAAATTGTTAATAAAAAGGAAGATGAACTATCTATTTGCACATTTTTTTTGTTAAAAAACTAACAGCAGCATGGCTGCTCTATAGATAATTTATAGAAAGCGGCTTGGTGACTACGGCTTCTTGGGTAATTTTTGTGCACTCACCTTTATGCATCATCAAACATTAGAGCAGCTAGAAGAACGCCTGAGCAGTGTGCTCAATTTAATTATTATAGGTTTAAAAGTAAGAGACTAATCATGCATCGTTTAGAAACAAATTTTAGTGAATGGGTTATACGTTACCGTGTAGCGATTATAGTGTTAAGCGTGTTAGTCGTCATTGTCTCTGGGCTTGGTGTTCAATACCTTGGGTTTACGCCGGATTATAGAGTTTATTTTAGAGACGATAGCCCACATTTGATGGCGTTTAATCAGAATGAAGCAACCTATTCTAAATCGGATAATGTGTTTATTCTTATTGCGCCTGAAACAGGCGATGTTTTTGAAAAGGAAATATTAACCCTCGTTGAGAACCTGACGGAAGAGGCATGGCAAATACCTTATTCTTTAAGGGTTGATTCAATTCAGAATTTTCAAAATACGTATGCAGAAGATGATGACCTTATTGTAGAGGATTTGTATGCAGAGGCCAGCTCATTAGAACAGGACGATATTCAGCGGGTTAAATCGGTGGCGCTAAGTGACCCACTTCTTTATAAGCGGATTATCTCAAAAGATGGTGGTGCAACAGCTGTTAATGTAACGATTGAATTCCCCGATATTGAGCCTGAAGAAGAGTTACGTGAAGTAGTGGCTCATGCACGTGAATTGGTAAAAAAATACCAAGAAAAATACCCCACAGTAAAGTTTTATATAACAGGGATGGCATTTATGAATAATGCCTTCGTTGAGTCTGGTCAAGGGGATGGGGAAACACTTTTCCCGATCAGTTTTGTGGTGATGGTTTTATTTCTAACCATATTATTACGCAGTGTTAGTGCAGTGTTCGGGGTGACCTTGGTTATTTTTATGTCAACCGTCGTAGCCTTTGGGTTGGGTGGTTATGCTGGGGTTCTGTTGGCACCCGCATCAGTGGCGTCTGGGCAAATGATTATGGTGTTGGCGGTAGCTAATAGTGTGCATATGCTGGTCACCTTCATTTTTGATTTGCAACATAATGTGGCGAAAACAGAGGCGTTAAAAGAAAGCTTACGGATTAATTTAGTACCCATTTTCTTGACCAGTGTGACCACGATGATTGGCTTTTTGGGGATGAATTTTAATGAATCAGCACCGTATAGAGATTTAGGGAATTTGGTAGCGGTTGGTGTTTTTGCATCGATGGTTTTTTCGCTGACTTTTTTACCAGCCATCATGAGTTTTTTGCCCGTACGAATTAAGCCCGGGGAGGATGCGGCAGTCCCCTATTTAGAGAAATTCTCAAGATTTTCTATTAAATTTCATCGTCCATTATTACTGTTAATGTGTGTGGTGGCCATTTTGTCAGCCGCAGCGATACCGCTGAATACATCGGAAGAGCATTTCACTACGTATTTTGACCATAGCGTACAGTTTCGCGTTGATTCGGATGCAACTCTGGATATTATGGGGGGCACGTTTCAGCTGACATACTCCCTTCCCGCCAACGAAAAGGGCGGAGTGAGTGAACCAGAATATCTTAAGAATTTAAAAGCATTTGCAGATTGGTATCGAGAACAGCCAGAGACGATCAATGTCTTTGTTTTTACCGATACCATGCTGCGGTTGAATAAAAATATGCATGGGGATGACCCTGCTTGGCAAAAATTACCAGAAAGTCGTGATTTGGCTGCGCAGTATACGCTGCTGTATGAGATGTCATTACCTTATGGTTTGGATTTGAATAATCAGGTTAATGTGGACAAGTCAGCAACGCGGATGGTCGCGACCGTCAGGGATATGACCAATAACGAACTGATGGCGCTTGAGGAAAGAGCACAGGCTTGGCTAAAAGCAAATGTTCCCAGCACAATGACGACCATTGGTACCGGCACCTTGATGATGTTCTCGCATTTGGCTGATACTAATACCACCAGCATGATCGTTGGGTCGGTGCTGGCACTGATTCTTATTTCAGGTATTTTAATGGTGGCCTTGCGCTCGGTTAAAATGGGCCTGTTAAGCTTGGTGACCAATATATTACCCGCAGGGGTTGGTTTTGGGCTTTGGGGCGTGCTCAGCGGTGAAGTTCATATGGGCTTATCGGTAGTGGTCAGTATGACGTTAGGCATTGTGGTGGATGACTCGGTGCATTTCTTAAGTAAATATTTGCGTGCCAAACGCGAAAAAGGCTATTCGACAGAAGAGTCCATTACATACGCCTTTACTCATGTAGGCAAAGCATTAGGCATTAGTACGCTCGTTTTAATAGCTGGTTTTGGTGTGCTGATGGCATCGCACTTTGCGATGACCACCGATATGGCGCTGTTAACGGTATGGATTATTGTCGCTGCCCTAGCCGCAAACTTCTTATTCTTGCCGGGTCTATTGTTAAAGTTTGATAACAACAAAGCGAAGGTGTTGCAGCAAGACGCTAATGAGGGTGTTTGATTTGTTAATAAAGATGTTAGAGAGAAACCGTTAGATGGAACGTTTAGAAGGCTATTTTAGTCAGTGGGTTATTAAGTACCGTGGATGGATTATTGCTGTTAGCCTGTTAGTGTTGCTAGCGGCTGGCAATGGGTTGCAATATTTAGGGTTTGATAATGATTACCGTGCTTTTTTTACCGATGATAACCCTGAATTATTGGCTTACGATAAGGTTGAAAATACCTATACAAAGTCAGATAACGTCTTCATTTTAATTGAGCCAAAAACAGGCGATGTTTTTCAGCCAGAGGTGCTCAAGCTTCTCGAAGAGCTGACAACATCCGCTTGGCAAACTCCACATTCTAGGCGTGTGGATTCGCTGCAAAACTTCCAAAATACCTATGCAGAAGACGATGATTTAGTTGTTGAGAGCTTGTATGAGGAAGCTGAAGATTTACTGGCTGCGGATATCGAAACAGTTAAGCAAGTCGGTTTGTCAGACCCGTTACTATTGAAGAGGCTAGTCTCTGCCGATGGCCGTGTTACGGCACTGAATATTACCATTGAATACCCAAAAGTTGACGCGGATAAAGAGCTAAAAGATGTTGTGTCTAGCACACGTGACATGGTGGCTAAGTTTGAGAAGGCTTACCCTAATGTTAATTTTTATATTACCGGCATAGCGTTTTTAAATAATGCCTTTGTTGAAGCGGGGGAGAATGATTTATCCTTGTTAGTGCCGGTAAGTTTGTTATTGATGGTTATCATCATGTTTGTTTTATTGCGCAGCATTAGTGCAGTATTCGGCATTACATTGATCGTTATTTTTTCCGATGTTATTGCCTTAGGTTTGGGCGGTTATGCAGGAGTAAAATTAACACCTGCGTCTATTTCATCGGCGCAAATGATTATGGTATTAGCAGTCGCTAATAGTGTTCACTTATTAGTTACTTTTATGTATGGCTTGCAGCATAAAGTTCCAAAACAAGAGGCTTTGCTTGAGAGTATACGGATTAATTTACAACCTATATTTTTAACAAGCGCCACCACGATGATTGGCTTTTTATGCTTGAACTTTAGTGAATCTCCACCTTTTAATGATCTAGGTAACTTAGTGGCAGCAGGTGTGTTTGTGTCCTTCTGCCTGTCGCTAACGTTTTTACCAGCGATGATGAGTTATCTGCCAGTCCGTGTGAAAGCGGGGGAAGATATTGCTGTAGAACGTTTAGCATCTTTGTCTAAATTTGTTATTCGGTATCAAAATATTATCTTGTTAGTGTCAGCAGTGGTTGTGTTCATTGCAGCTTATGCAGCTACGTTAAATAAACCAGAAGAGCAATTTCTTAAATATTTTGATGAGTCTGTAGAGTTTAGAGGTGATTCTGATTTTGCTAATCAATCCGTTGGTGGCCTATTTCAAATATCGTTCTCTTTACCAGCTGAAGGTAAGGGCGGCATCAGTGATCCGCAATATCTAGAGCATTTAGCGCTGTTTGCCCAGTGGCTTAAAGAACAACCAGAAATTATTAATACGTATGTTTTAAGCGATACCTTAAGGCGGTTGAATAAAAATATGCATGGAGATGACCCCGCTTGGTATAAGTTGCCAGAAAGTAGAGAAATGGCTGCGCAATATCTGCTGCTATATGAAATGTCATTGCCCTATGGCTTGGATTTAAATAACCAGGTGAACATTGATAAATCAGCCACTCTTTTGGTGGTGGGTGTTGAAGAAATGAGTAATGTTGAGCTGTTAGATTTTGAACAGCGTGTGCAACAATGGATGCAGGATCATTTGCCAGCGAGTATGCAAGCAAAAGGCTCAGGATCGATTTTAATATTTGCTCATCTGACAGACAAAAATATCAAAGGTATGCTTAGCGGTTCTATATTGGCGTTGGTGCTTATTTCGATGATTCTAGTTTTTGCACTTCGTTCCATTAAGGTCGGCGTTTTAAGTTTGGTGCCGAATTTAGTCCCAGTGATTATTGGTTTTGGTCTTTGGGGTCTATTTTATGTTGAGGTGAATATGGCTTTAGCCGCTGTGGTGAGCATGACCTTGGGCATTGTGGTAGATGATACTGTGCACTTTTTAAGTAAGTATTTACGTGCTAAGCGTGAAAAGGGTTATAGCACTGAAGAGTCGATTACCTATGCGTTTACCCACGTTGGCAAAGCGTTAACCATAAGTACACTGATCCTCAGTGCAGGATTTGGTGTTTTAATGTTGTCACCTTTTGCGCTTAATTCAGACATGGCCACCCTAACTACGTGGATTATTATGATCGCTTTGGTGGTGGATTTATTACTGTTACCTATTTTATTACTCAAACTAGATAAGGAAAAAACATGAAAAAATTAGTCAGTTTATTGGTGCTTTTGTTGCCGTTAATGGCCAGCGCGCAAACGCCGGAAGAAAAAGGCATGGAAATAGCGGTAGAAGGTGATAAGAGGGATGCCGGTTTTGGCGATATGACGTCAGATATGGTGATGACACTTAAGAATGCAAATGGTGATGTCAGTATTAGAAAAATGCGATCTAAAAACCTTGAGGTAGAAGGCGACGGCGATAAGGGCTTAACTATTTTTGATGAGCCAGCTGATATTAAAGGCACGGCTTTTTTATCCTTCACGCATATTTTAGAGGCAGATGATCAATGGTTATATCTGCCCGCTTTAAAACGAGTAAAGCGTATTTCATCTAAAAATAAATCAGGCCCTTTTATGGGCAGTGAGTTTGCCTTTGAGGATTTATCATCCCGTGAGGTGGCAAAGTTCAGCTATTTGTACTTACGCGATGAAGTCATTAATGGTGAAGAGGTGTTTGTTGTTGAATCTAAGCCTAACTATAAGTATTCAGGATATACGCGTTTAATTGCTTGGATTAGTAAAGAAAAGTATCAACCGTTAAAAATTGAATATTATGACCGTAAAAATACCTTGTTAAAAACGACGACAGCAACCGGCTACCAGCAGTACATGGGTAAATATTGGCGCCCTGATTCATTAAACACGGTGAACCATCAAACAAAAAAAGAGACGCGCTTGGATTTTTCAAACTACGAGTTTCAAAAAGGTTTGTCTGATCGTGACTTTAATAAAAGCAGCTTAAAACGAGCGCGCTAATAACTGAGTACAAGTCAATGAGCTTTAAAAAAGCAATGGTAGGCGGCCTGTTGGTAGGCGGGGTCGCCTTCTTATCGTCCGGTTTCGCAAGCGAGTGGTCTGGGTATGTAGCGGGGGAGTATCGCTATTTCACGCAGTCAGCTCTAGATCAGCAGCAGTTTAATGACGCAAGCGTATCGTTTTCAGCCGCGCCGGAGTTTTATCACAGTTGGAATGATGGCGATGATGCTTTTATCTTTAGCTCATTTTTTCGTTGGGATGAGCAAGATCCTCAACGCACACATATAGATTTGCGTGAGCTGATGTGGATTCATGCCGAGCGAGACTGGGAGGTGCGCTTAGGCGTTGGCAAAGTGTTTTGGGGGGTGACCGAATCACAGCACTTAGTGGATATTATTAATCAGTCCGATATGGTTGAAAACTTTGATGGTGAAGATAAGCTTGGACAAACCATGCTTAACTTGTCGCTTATTAAAGACTGGGGAACAGTTGATTTGTTTGTACTGCCGGGTTTTAGAGAGCGAACTTTTTCAGGCAAAGAGGGGCGTTTTCGCCCAACACCGGCGATAGACGATCATACCGCTTATCAATCTGATTCTAAGGATAAGCATGTGGATTATGCTGTGCGCTGGAATCAAACGTTTGATGATTGGGATGTTGGGGTCTCCCACTTTTATGGCACGAGCCGTGAGCCAAGAATTATTCCTACAGCGACCGCGGGTGGTATCGCGTTGGTTCCTTTTTACGACCTTATTAATCAAACTGGCCTAGACGTACAAGCAACGCTCGATGAGTGGCTTTGGAAGGTTGAATTGATACACCGTAGTGGGCAGGGTGAAACATTTAACGCGTTTACAGGTGGTTTTGAATATACTTTCGTGGGTGTTATGGAATCTGCTGCTGATGTTGGTCTGATAGCGGAATATTTGTACGATGATCGCGGTGCAGACGTTGCTTTTGATAATGATATATTTGTGGGTGCTCGTTTAGCAATGAATGACGCGGCGTCAAGCGAGCTATTATTTGGCGTTATTGCTGATGTTGACCAAAATACTCAGTTCTATAGCCTTGAGGGAAGCCGGCGTATTGGTGTTAGTTGGGTATTAAGTGTAGAGGCGCGATTCATATCCGCTGCTAGCAATGATGCACTTGCACCTTTTCGCCAGGACGATGTTATTCAACTGGAGTTTGCACGCCACTTTTAATCAACCCTTGTTGCCGCTTTTTAATTGATAGCCGCTTTTGCTAAGAGGCGGCTATCAACAGTTTGCACCAAAATAGGTTGATGAATGCTCGGCTTTGATGCAGAATCGAAAAATTAAATTAATAATAAAAGGTTTTGTATGAAATTAATAACAGCCATTATCAAGCCGTTTAAATTAGAAGATGTGCGAGAGGCTCTATCTGCTGCGGGCTTTGAAGGAATTACTGTGACAGAAGTTAAGGGTTTTGGCCGTCAACGCGGTCATACAGAATTATATCGTGGGGCTGAATACGTCGTTGATTTTTTGCCCAAGGTAAAGTTAGAGATTGCGGTTTCGACAGAGCAGTTAGATAGCGCGATTGATGCAATTATTAATGCGGCGAATACTGGGAAAATTGGCGACGGCAAAATTTTTGTAACGAATCTAGAAAGAGCAATTCGAATTCGTACCGGAGAAACAGGCGTTGAGGCTTTGTAAATGAAGATCAGGGGAATTGATAGCCGTCTCTTTTTAAGTCTGTTGTTTTTGCCGACTTTAGCCAGTGCTGAGGAATTAAACGGTGCCAATACTGCATGGATTTTAACGTCTACAGCACTTGTGCTTTTTATGACCATCCCCGGCCTATCAATGTTTTATGCGGGACTGGTACGTACTAAGAATGTACTGTCTGTGTTTATGCAGTGCTTTATGATTACCTGTGTCTCGTCTGTATTATGGTTAATTGTCGGTTATAGTCTTGCGTTTGGCGAAGGTAATGCGTGGATTGGTGATTTATCAAGGGTGATGTTTTCTGGTATTAGCCGTGAAACGTTGTCGGGCGATATTCCAGAAGCATTATTTGCAATGTTCCAGATGACCTTTGCGGTTATTACTCCTGCATTGATCCTAGGCGCCTTCGCAGAAAGAATGAAATTTTCTGCGATGCTGTTATTCAGTGCTATCTGGCTGTTGGTTGTCTATGTGCCCGTTACCCATTGGGTTTGGGGTGGTGGTTGGTTAAGCGCATTGGGTGTTTATGACTTTGCCGGTGGTATTGTTGTGCATATCACAGCCGGTGTTGCGGCCTTAGTGGCAGCACTTGTTATTGGCCCTAGGAAAGGCTTCCCAGCAACAGCAATGCCTCCTCATAATTTAACAATGACGATTGCTGGTGCAGGTATGCTCTGGGTGGGTTGGTTTGGCTTTAATGGTGGTAGCGCCTTGGCTGCCAATGGTGATGCAGCAATGGCCATCATTGTGACGCATATTTCCGCCTCTATGGGGGCCTTTACCTGGATGGCTATTGAGTGGAAAAGATTTGGCAAACCCAGTGCTTTGGGTGCCGTTACCGGGATGGTTGCAGGTTTAGGTACGATTACACCTGCGTCAGGTTTTGTGGGCCCAGGTGGTGCGCTTATCATTGGTTTGTTGGCGGGAATGGTTTGTTTTGGCGCCACACAGTACATTAAGCGTGTGTTGAAGATTGATGATTCATTAGACGTTTTTCCCGTGCATGGTGTTGGGGGGATTTTAGGGTCCTTAGTAGTTGCTGTGTTTGCATCCACCCAGTTAGGTGTTTTTAGCGGTTATGGTTTTGCCGATGGTATTACAACAATAGCAGGCCAGTTATCTGTTCAAGCAATTGGTGTAGTAACAACCATCGTGTTTACAGCTGTCTCCACCTACATTATTTTGAAACTTGTTGGTGCTTTAACCGGCGGTCTGCGAGTGGATGAAGAAGCGGAGCAGCAAGGACTGGATGTTGTTTCGCATGAGGAAACGGGTTACAACCTGTAAACAAAATAAGCGAGATAAAAAGCCCGGCTTAGCCGGGTTTTTTATGCGAGGTCTGGACACGCTATAAGAAAAATTAGGAGAGCACGATGATTAAATTATATGGTTACCCAAGGTCGAGAAGCACGCGTGTAGTTTGGATGCTGGAAGAGTTAGGTGTCGATTATGAGTACATCAAAATAGAGTTGTTAAAAGGAGCTGGGCAGGCGGAGGATTATCTAAAGGTTCACGCAGATGGCAAGGTGCCAGCGATTGATGACGACGGTTTTGTACTAACAGAATCAGCGGCTATTATGACGTACTTGGGAGATAAGTATCCTGCGTCAAATTTAGTGCCAATGCCAAATAGCAAGCAAAGGGCAAAATATGACGAATGGTGTTTCTTTGTGCTCACAGAGTTAGAGCAGCCATTATGGACGACTGGAAAGCATACGTTTGTTTTTCCTGAAGAGAAGCGTGTACCAGAAATTCTTGAGATTGCGCGTTGGGAGTTTTTAAAAGCTTGTAAGGTATTGGCGCAGCGTTTAGAGAATAAAACGTTTGCCTTAGGTGAGTCGTTTTCTGCAATTGATATTCTAGTGGCGCAGACGCTTCTTTGGGCAAAGGCGTTTGATATGCCCACCGGCTCTAAAGAGTTAGACGCTTACCGTGACCGAATTAGCGCAAGGCCATCACTCGGTAGAGTCGTGGATAGAGAGACGGCGGCGAATTAATAATAAATTCTGGTCTATTCATAGACTTAACTTAGGTGCTACAATAGTGAGTTCATTCAAACTACTTAACTTTCGGTGTAAGCGTGGAAGCGATGTTTGGATAACATTTTATTAACTTAACCTTCGTAGACTTATGACTGACTTATCCAAATACAGAAATATTGGTATTTTCGCCCACGTGGATGCGGGTAAAACCACCACGACAGAACGTATCTTAAAATTAACCGGCAAAATTCATAAAACGGGTGAGGTTCACGATGGTGAAGCGACAACTGATTTTATGGAGCAAGAAGCTGAGCGTGGAATTACGATTCAATCTGCAGCAACATCTTGTGAGTGGAACGGTCACCGCATGAACATTATCGACACACCGGGACACGTTGATTTCACAATCGAAGTGTATCGTTCTTTAAAAGTGCTTGATGGTGGTGTGGGTGTTTTCTGTGGTTCTGGTGGTGTTGAGCCTCAGTCAGAAACAAACTGGCGTTATGCGAATGAATCTGAAGTAGCTCGTGTTATTTTTGTGAATAAGCTAGATCGTATGGGTGCTGATTTCTACCGTGTGGTTGATCAAGTTGAGAATGTGCTGGATGCTAATCCATTAGTCATGGTGTTACCAATTGGTATTGAAGATGACTTCACAGGTGTTGTTGATTTGTTAACACGTAAAGCATACGTTTGGGATGATTCTGGTCAGCCTGAAAACTACACAGTGAGTGAGCCTCCAGCTGACATGGCTGATAAGGTTGAAGAGTACCGTGAAAAGCTTATTGAAATGGCGGTTGAGCAAGACGATGACTTGATGGAAGCATACCTTGAAGGTGAAGAACCTTCTATGGACGACATCAAACGTTGTATCCGTAAAGGAACAATCGCACTTGACTTCTTCCCAACATATTGTGGTTCTGCCTTTAAAAACAAAGGTATTCAATTAGTATTGGATGCAGTTGTAGACTTCTTACCGAATCCAACAGAAGTGAAACCTCAACCAGAAACAGATGACGAAGGTAAAGAAACAGGTAATTTTGCGATCGTTGACGAAAAAGGTCCATTACGTGCGTTAGCATTTAAAATCATGGATGACCGTTTTGGTGCCTTAACATTTATCCGTATCTACTCAGGGGTAATGAATAAAGGGGATACTGTTTTAAATACCTTTACGGGCAAAACGGAACGAATTGGTCGTCTAGTTGAGATGCACGCCGATGAGCGTATTGAGCTAGACGGTGCTGTGGCTGGTGATATTGTGGCTGTTGTAGGCATGAAAGATGTACAAACAGGTCATACATTATGTGACCCTAAAAACCCAGCAACCTTAGAACCAATGGTATTCCCTGATCCAGTGATCTCTATTGCTGTGTCACCTAAAGATAAAGGCGGCTCAGAAAAAATGGGTATTGCGATCGGTAAAATGATCAAAGAAGACCCATCCTTCCGCGTTGAAACAGACGAAGACAGTGGTGAAACTATTCTTAAAGGAATGGGTGAACTTCACTTAGATATTAAAATCGATATTCTTAAGCGTACCCATGGTGTTGATGTGAGCGTGGGTAAACCACAAGTGGCATACCGTGAAACCATTACTAAGCGCTTAGAAGATAGCTACACACATAAGAAACAATCAGGTGGTTCAGGCCAATTTGGTAAAATTGATTATGTTCTAGAACCAGCTGAAACCGGTGAAGGCTTTAGTTTTGAATCAAAAGTAACCGGTGGTAATGTTCCTCGTGAATACTGGCCTGCGGTTGAAAAAGGCTTCGAAAAGCAAATGGCAAAAGGTGTGTTAGCGGGCTACCCTTGTGTAGACGTTAAAGTAACCTTAATGGATGGTGGTTTCCATGCAGTGGATTCATCAGCCGTTGCGTTTGAATTAGCAGCGAATGGTGCGTACCGTCAATCTATGCCTAAAGCAGGCGCGCAGTTAATGGAGCCGATCATGAAAGTGGACGTGTTCACACCAGACGATCACGTCGGTGACGTTATTGGTGACCTTAACCGTCGCCGTGGCATGATCAAGTCTCAAGATGCGGGCGCAACAGGTGTACGTATTAAGGCTGAAGTACCACTTAGCGAAATGTTTGGTTACATTGGTGACTTACGTACGATGACATCAGGCCGTGGTCAGTTCTCTATGGAGTTTGTTCACTATATGCCTTGTCCTAAAAACGTGGCTGAAGAAGTGATTAAAGAAGCCAAAGAGCGTGAAGCTAATAAATAAGTTAGTACGCGGTAAATAATAAAAGGGCTGGTTTTTACCGGCCCTTTTTTATGCAACACTATAAAATAAACGTATGAAGGTATTAATTGTCGCCGCTCTTTGGCCAGAGCCTACATCGTCTGCAGCGGGCCGGCGAATGATGGATTTATTAAAGCAGTTTCACGCGCAAGGCTGGTCCATCACCTATGCTTGCACAGCAATGGCGTCTGAGCATTGTTACCCGCTTGAGTCGCTCAATATTAAACGACAAAGTATTGCGGTTAATGATGCTACATTTGATGTATTTATCAGCAATTTATCGCCAGATATCGTTCTGTATGACCGCTTTATGGTGGAAGAACAATTCTCTTGGCGGGTAGAAAAGCATTGCCCAACAGCGATGTCGATGCTGGAAACATCAGACCTACACTGTTTACGCAGTGCACGTGAGATAGCAGTAAAAAAAGCTAGGGAGTTTAAGCAGGCTGATTTAATGAACGATGTCGCTTATCGAGAGATTGCGAGTATTTTGCGTACAGACCTAACATTAATTATCTCAAGCTATGAGATGACGTTATTGAGCTCGGTATTTAAAGTGGATGAGTCCTTGATTCATTACCACCCCTTTATGGTAGATACTAAAGATGCCCAGAATAAGGCTAACAATTGGCCTAGCTATGAAGAGCGAAACGGCTTTATCTGTATTGGTAATTTTAAGCACGCGCCAAATTGGGACTCTGTGCAGTATTTAAAGCAAGAAATATGGCCGCGTATTAGGCAGCAGTTATCGGCAGCAGAGTTATTCATTTATGGTGCCTATCCACCCCCCAAAGCGTTTCAGCTGAATAAAGAAAAAGATGGTTTCTATATAAAAGGACGGGCAGATAATGTAACAACCGTGATGCAACGTGCGCGAGTATGTTTAGCGCCGTTGCGTTTTGGAGCGGGCTTGAAAGGCAAATTATTAGATGCGATGGAGAACGGTACGCCGAGCGTTACCTCATCAGTAGGGGCAGAGGCTATGCATGGAGATTTGCCATGGAACGGTTTTGTTGAAGATGAGCCGCAGGCGTTTGCAGACTTAGCAGTGAAGTTGTATGCAAATAAGTCGATGTGGCAAACATGCCAATCGCAAGGTATGGATATATTGCAACAGTGTTATTCATCAACACGGTTTATGCAGCCGCTAATAGAAAGGATTATATCGGTGAAAGATCAGTTAGCCGCCCATCGTCAGCATAACTTTCAAGGTGCTATGCTGAAACATCATTTAATGAAAAGCACAAAATACATGTCTCTTTGGATAGAAGAAAAAAATAAAAGAAAAGAATAATTATGGCGAAAATCATGGTGATGGGGTGTGGTGATGTAGGCATGGGGTTAGCTGAAAGGCTGGCGGCGACAGGGCATGAAGTTACTGGGGTGAGAAGAACCTTGCAGACTCAGTCCTCAGATATTCATTTTATTCAGGCAGATGTGACGAATGCTGAACAGGTGGGTGCGTTAGACTTTAATGTTGATGGCCTTGTTTATATATTGTCTCCTACAGGGCGAGACATTTCTGCATACAAAGATGTGTTTAAAATAGGGGTAGAGCAGGTGCTAAGTGCATTAAAACAGCAAAACCCGACGCTACCGATATTTTTTATATCATCCACAAGGGTATATGCTCAGCAACAAGGGGAGTGGGTGAATGAACAGTCAGTAACAGAGACAATGGACGAAAGAGGGCGGCTTTTGTTGCAAGCTGAAGGCCTGTTTTTAGCATTTAATGAGCATGCAACAGTGATTAGGTTTTCTGGAATTTATGGGCGTTCAAACTACTTTATAAATCAGCTTAAAAGAGGCACAGAGATTCAAAAAGTCCCTCCATATTATACAAACCGAATTCATCGAGAAGACTGTATCGGCGTACTTGAATTTTTGCTAACTAAGCAGTTGAATGGTGAAGGCTTAGAGCGTATTTATTTGGCCTCTGACCTAGATCCTGCCGAAAAATGGAATGTGGCAAGCTATATCACAAAAAAACTAGGGTTAGCCTCTTGTAGTGCAAAGATATTAGATAAAACGGCTAGTCGTAATAAGCGAATAGATAGTCGGCAATTAACCGAGGGCGGCTACCAGTTTAAGTATGCGAGCTATGAACAAGGCTATGAGGCTTTGATGAATGAAGAACGCTAAATCAATCGTTATATTAACCGGTGCAGGGGTATCGGCGGAGTCAGGCATTAAAACCTTTAGAGCCAGTGATGGGCTTTGGGAAGAGCATAGAATAGAAGAGGTGGCTACGCCTGAAGGCTTTGCAAGAAACCCGGCATTGGTTCACCGTTTTTATAATATGCGTCGGCAGCAGTTATTAAGTGGCGAGGTGAAACCAAATGAGGCGCATCTTGCAATCGCTGAGCTAGAAAAAAACAATGAACTGTCTGTATTAGTGGTAACGCAGAATATAGATAATTTACATGAGCGAGCAGGCACAAAAAATATTATCCATATGCACGGCGAGTTATTGAAGTGTTTTTGTAAGCAGAGCGAAAAACGATTTACAGTTTATGAAAATTTAAATGAAGACTCGGTGTGTGAGTGCTGCGGACAACAAAAGACCCTGCGACCAGATATCGTTTGGTTTGGCGAAATGCCCTATCAAATGGATGAGATTTACAGAGCGATTATCGAATGTGACTTGTTTCTGTCAATAGGGACATCGGGCAATGTATACCCTGCTGCAGGTTTTGTAGAAATGGCTAATCAAGCCGGAGCCCATACAGTAGAGCTTAACCTTGAGCCCTCTCAAGTTGAGTCAGAGTTTAAAGAAAAAATCTATGGCCCTGCAAGTGAGGTCGTTGCAAGCTACTTACGCCAATTAATGTAATTTAATAGCGGTGTCAGGGTAAGGCTGTAACTCGTTTAATGGAACGGACATGCCATCTGGCATGACGATACGAGCGTGGTGCCGGTGTAAGCGTCTTGGCCCTGAAACACCGCACGAATGAGCAATAGTAGACACCTCTTTAACTAAGTTCTTTTGATAATTAGCAACGCGATTTGCTTTATTCGCTGGATCGAGACCACGTTGTAGGTCACGGTTGTGTGTAGTGATGCCCGTTGGACAGGTGTTTTTATTGCATTGCAGGGCTTGTATGCAGCCGAGAGCAAACATGAAACCACGTGCTGAGGTGATAAAGTCGGCGCCTGCGCACAAAGCCCAAGCGACCTCAGCAGGGTTAATACGTTTGCCGGAAGCGATAATACGAATACGTTTACGAAGGCCATATTTAAGAAGGGTATTCTCAACCGCTGGTAATGACTCAGTAAGCGTTAGTCCGACATTATCAATTAATGACATAGGCGCTGCACCGGTTCCGCCATCGCCACCATCAATAGTAATAAAGTCGGGAGCGGATTCTTCGCCACGAGAACAGATTAATTCACACAGCTCCTCAAGCCATTGCCACGAACTGACAACGGTTTTAAAGCCAACCGGTTTGCCGGTTACATGGCGGACATGTTCAATTAAATCCAAAAGCTCAGTGGTTGAATTAACATCAACGTGACGGTTTGGGCTGATTGAATCCATACCGGCGGGTATGCCACGAATATCGGCAATTTCTTGGCTGACTTTTAAACCGGGTAAAATGCCTCCCTTTCCTGGTTTAGCCCCTTGGCTGAGCTTAATTTCAAACATTTTAACTTGATGGTGTCGGGCAATCGATTCGAGTTTCTCATCACTTAATTGTCCGTGCTGATCGCGAACGCCATATTTAGCGGTACCAATTTGAAAAACCAGGTCACAATCACCTTCCAAATGGTAAGGGGACAGGCCACCTTCGCCGGTGTTATACCAACAGCCGGCTTTTTTAGCGCCGTGTGAAAGCGCCTGTACTGCAGGCTTGGAAATAGCGCCAAAACTCATTCCCGAAATATTAAAAACCGATGACGTTGAATATGGTTTGTTGCAATAGGGGCCTATCATGATTGGGCCTAAGGCAGCGTTTTCATGTTCCAGTTTTGGAAAGGGGCAATTAACGAAAATAATAGCACCGGGCTGTCGTAGGTCTTTGGTTGAACCAAAAGCTACAGTGGCATCTAAATTTTTTGCAGCCCGATAAACCCAACTTCGTTGAGCGCGGTTAAAAGGCAGTTCTTCACGATCCATGGCAAAGAAATATTGTCGAAAAAACTCGCCTCCCTTTTCAAACAAGAACCTAAAGCGGCCTATAAGCGGGTAGTTTCTTAAAATAGTTGATTTTTTTTGCGTGCGGTCTTTGACGTAAAGAATAACCGAAAGTATGAGGAATGCGGTCAACGCAAAGACAAAGGCAGCACTTAAGAACTCAATGGATCTTGATAAATAAAGTGCAACATTCATTGAAAATAGACTATCCATAATTTAATTATCCCTTAAATTTTTTAGCAATCCAAAAATCTAAACTAAGGTATTTTCCCGCACCCATAAAAAATAGTACAAGTAACATGATGAAATAAGTGCTCGCAAATTCAATACCATTATTCAAGATAACGACACTACCATTCTCGGTGAGCCAGTTGTAATTCCCGTGTTCATGAAGAATCTCTTTTGCAACGTTGAGACGCTCAACAGCGCCACGAGTTCGCTCATTGGCAAACAAGCCGCTGCCTTCAGCAATGGCTAACCAACCATTGGGTAAATGCACGGTCACAGCAGCAACAGCCATGGTGATCATTAACGGAATAGAAACCCACCTAACAGCAAGCCCAATAAGTAAAAGAACGGCGCCAATAATTTCTCCCCAAGTTGCAGCAGCAGCCATAAAATAGGGGAAAGGTAAGCCCAAGCCATAATCAGCATTGCCAAACCAGTCGACAGTGCTATCAAAAGCCGCTAATTTTTGGGTGCCAGCGAGCCAAAAAATGGGTGCAAGATAGAGCCTTAATGCCAACGGTGCCAAAAAATCCACTGAGCGAGTACTATTTAAGACAGATTGAAGTTTGTTAATACATTTAATCATGGGTAGTCCTTAATTTATTTCGGTCAGTAAAATAGACCCATTGATAAACTAAGTTCTTTCTGCCTCGTCTGTTAACGCGTTTAACCGTTGTTTGTGGCGTAGCCAAGCGCTAGCACCCGCACCGGTTAGGATGCACCAAACAGCAAACAACGCACCGGGTAAGGCTGTTTCGGGGGAAAAGTGTTTAAGGGCAAGTGCCACGCCTAAGCCCGCATTCTGCATGCCGATTTCTATCGCGAGTGTTAAGCGATAAGGGGCGCTAAAGTGAGAAAACTTTGCAATGCTCCAACCGAGTAAATAACCCAGTGCATTGACGGAAATAATAACTAAAAACAACTGAGGGGTAATGCTATTTAAACGGTCGTGGTTAGCAGCAACTGCATAAGCGCAGATAATAATAATGGCCAGTGAAGCCATAGAAGGGGCGAACTCAATGAGCGGCCTTGCATGTTGACCTAGGGTTTTTCTAATCAGCATGCCAAAGGTGAGTGGCAGTAAAACCGTTAGTAAGATGGTTCTCATCATCGGCCAAAAGGGAATTGGCAGGTAAGTGCCGCCTAACCATTCAACTAATAATGGAGTTAAGGCAGGCGATAAGAATGTTGCTATGGTGGTGAGCGTGACAGAGAAAGCGACGGCTCCGCCGGCCAAGAATACGATAACATTACTGGCCATTGCGCCGGGTGCGCAACCGACAATAATAACGCCTAAAGCTATTTCTGCTGGTAAACCGGCCAACCAAGCGGCGGTCGCGCCGAGTAGGGGCATAATACTGTATTGGCTTAAGATACCAATTAAGATCGGTTTGGGAGTTTTTATTGTTGTTTTTAATTCATCAGGTTTTAACACTACGCCCAAGGCAAACATAGAGGCGGCAAAAAACCAGAGAAAATAATCTTTAAAAATTAAAAAAATAGCGGGTTGATAAAATGCGATCACAGCGCATATGAGCGTTAATGGCGCCATGCCGCGAGAAATGAGGTTAAGTAGTTTCATGGGCTTAAGGATAAGTGTTTAGCAGCAAATAACACAGCTATTTATGGATTAAACGCGGCAATAGCAGTGTGGGTTCGATAGTATTTTGTATGTGGACTGTGGTTTATGCAATAGAGAGTAAGGCGGTTGATAAGGGCATTAAAGGGCTATCGCTTAATTTAGCTGCCTCCTTCATCAATTGACGGGCTGGTTCGCCATCCTGTAACCAAGATTACGCATGGTTAATGAGCGGCCAGTCGCTAGCTGTAAGCGCTTATAGTGCTCACAGGGAATCGAGGACTAAGTGATTTTCTGCCTAATAAGAAATAATTAGTTTGCTTAAATAGGCAGGTAACGTCATCGTCTAATAGAAGGTAAGTATTGTAGCGTTAGTTACAGGTCAAACGGCTCGTTAAGTATTTTTTCAACCGGTAAGTTTTTCAAGCGAACGTATTGAGGGAGGCCATTAACGTAAGGAGGAGAGTCTTCACCCATAATTAAAGGTCGCAAGTATTCTTCACATTCAGGGGTAATGCCAAAACCATCTTCACTGATGTAATGCGCAGGAAGCATTTGCTCAACATTAGCAACATCTTTTAATTCGCCAACACCTATTTCCCATTGGTATGGATTATTGCTGGTGCGAACAATGGTTGGCATGACAGCGGTTTTTCCGTTAAGCGCAAGCTCAACCGCGGCTTTGCCCATCGCATAGGCTTGGTCTACATCGGTTTTAGAGGCGATATGGCGTGCGGCACGTTGTAAATAATCTGCCACAGCCCAATGGTATTTGTAGCCATGGGCAGTTTTAATCATGTCAGCAACTACCGGAGCGACACCACCTAGTTGGGCATGACCAAAGGCATCACGGGTGCCAGCCTCCGCTAAAAACGTTCCGTCAGGATTCCTAACTCCTTCAGAAACAACGATGCAGCAGAAGCCATGTTTTTTAACAGTGCTCTCAACTTTGGCTAGAAATTTTTCTTGGTCAAACGTAATCTCAGGAAACAAAATAATATGTGGTGACTCACCTTCTCTTTCAGCTGCCAACCCACCAGCTGCGGCAATCCAACCCGCATGCCGGCCCATTACTTCAAGTACAAATACCTTGGTTGATGTGCGTGCCATTGAGGCAACGTCAAAGCCAGCCTCACGTATTGAAACTGCCACATATTTGGCAACGGAGCCAAATCCTGGGCAGTTATCAGTAAGCGGTAAATCGTTGTCGACAGTTTTTGGAATGCCGATACAACGCAAGTCATGTCCTAATGATTGACTTAATTGGGAGAGTTTATGCGTGGTGTCTTGTGAATCACCGCCGCCATTGTAAAAGAAATAACCAATATTATGAGCTTTGAAAACAGCAATAAGACGTTCGTATTCAGCGCGGTTTTCTTCAAAGCTTTTTAATTTATAACGACATGAACCAAATGCACCTGAAGGGGTATAACGTAAGGCGGCAATATCTTCATCAGACTCTAACGATGTGTCTATAAGGTCTTCGGTCAAGGCGCCAATAATGCCATTACGGCCTGCGTATACCTTGCCTATTTTATCGCCATGTTGACGTGCAGTTTCAATGAGCCCGCAGGCGCTTGCATTGATAACAGCGGTGACACCGCCAGATTGAGCGTAAAAAGCATTTTTAGTGGTCATATATCACCAGATAATTTGTAGAGGGCGCATTATAAATGCTGAATGATCATATCGTCAGCATATTTGAAAAACAGTGGTGATTAATAAGCTATGTAATGCGGGTTAGCCTGAACTTTTGTTTAGAATAACAGAAACAATTGGCGCTTAACGTTTAAGGAATAATGCCAGATTTGCGCTATAGTTAAGAACGTCTGGCGGTGATGCGTTGACTTGCGTTAACGATTGAGTCATTGCCGATCAAAAACCTACTTGAGAAGGTGTATAAGCATGTCGTTATCTAAACAATTACTGATTCTTATCTCTGCGCTATTTCTGATTATTTTCAGTGTGAATTTTGTATTGAGTGTAAACAATATAAGAAGCTATTTGGAAGGGGAGTCACAAATTCATGCGCAAGATACGGCGACCTCATTGGGCTTATCACTTAGCCCCTATATGGTGGACACTCAAGACCCCGTACTTGAAACAATGATGAAAGCAATATTTGATCGTGGTTATTACAAGGAAATTAAGCTGGTTGATGTGACAGGGCAGAGTTTGGTAACACTGAGGAATGATAAAACATTTGCTTCAGTTCCTCAGTGGTTTATTGACTTTGTGCCCATGCAAACAGCTCGTGCCGACAGTGAAATTAGTTCTGGTTGGAGTATCAGTGGCACTATTTCGGTAACAATTAATCCTGGCTATGCGTATTTTAAACTTTATGAGCAAGTGAAAACGAGTTTCTATTACTCGCTTATGGTTTTTGCTGCATCGATTGTTTTGTTGTTGTTGGTGTTGCAAATAACCTTGTCTTCGCTGAAAAGAATTGGCGTCATGGCAGAAACGATATCGACAGGGCATTTCGATATGATTAAGCGCTTACCTTGGACAACTGAGGTTCGAAAGGTGGCTTTGTCGATGAATGTAATGTCTAAAAAGTTAGAACGTGTCATTCAAAACCTGAACAAAAAACTGGAGAACATTGGTAAGAAACTTCAACTGGATGAGTTGACTGGGTTAAGTAAAAAAAGCAGTTTTGAACTGAGGCTGAAAGAAGTGCAAAGCTCACATGAAGAGGCTTTTGTTTTTATGATAAAAATAGATGCTTTAACAAGTTTAGTCAAAGAGTTAGGCCCTGATACGATAGATCAATTTATTAAGGATTTTGCTGAAATATTAAAATCAAAAACGAGCGTTGACTCTTCGGTGGATATCGACGCATATCGTTTTTTTGGTTCAGAGTTTGTGTTGTTAATGCGCGGTGCAACAGTTGATCAGTCAGAAAGGTTAGCTCGATCATTAAGCACTTCATTTGCTGAATTGGGCGAGCAATATAATAAAAAAGATATTGCACATATAGGCGTTGCGGCCTTTGACCCATTTAGTCCGAAAAACAATATTTTGTTGGCTGCTAATGAAGCGTATGAACAAGCGCAGCTTATTGGTGCTAATAGCTACTACCTTCGAAAAGGTAAAGATCGAGCGAAGGATATGGCTGAATGGAAGGAGTTGGTGTTTGATATTGTTGATAATGATGACTTTAAAGTCTCCTATGTCAGCACAACGGAGAACCTCCAAACGGCGGATGTGTTGATGCAAGATGCCTTTTCTGAAGCACTTGATAAGAATGGTGATGTGCTTTCAATTGGCACCTTTGTTTCGATAGCCGAAAAGTTTGTAAAGATTGTAGACCTCGATAAAGGGGTGGTGTCTCGAGTCATTGATCATATCAAAGAGAATAATATTTCCAATCAAATAGCCATTAACTTATCCAGCAGAACGGTAAAGAGTAGTGATTTTAGGGGCTGGTTGACAGTTTTGTTAAATCAAAACCAGACGGTTGCAGGTCAGTTAGTTTTTAGCTTGTCGGCGTATGCCGTTAATAAAGAGATCGGTGTGTATAAAGAATTTATTCACTTTATACGTAAACATAATGCCAAGGTTCTTATTAAGCGATTCGAGACGCAGTCAATGTTGCCCCAGGCAGTTAAAGAGTTAAAACCTGACTATATTCGTCTGGCCCGAGACCTTGGTAACGGTATTGCGCAGGATGTTGAGAAACGTGAGTTTGTAAAAACAATGCTTGAAATAGGAGAGTTATTAGATATTCAGGTGTTAGCAGAGAATATTCAGGTCGATGAAGACATTGCCTGTTTAACAAAAATGGGTGTTTTAGGCGCTAGTCGTTAGTCTATAAAACGATTGATCTGCTATATGAACACCATCTGCCAACAAGCGATTGCCAACAGGGGTTCTAAGCGTCCGTGCAGCGCTTGGTTACAGCTTATCGTTTTTTTGTTTTGCTTGGTGGTTGTTGTGGTCTCTCCAGCGGCACTAAATTTTAGTTCAGAGCTTATCGCCAAGGTGGAAATGAAATATGGTAAGCATGCGTCAAACAGGGTGTTAGCCTGGCAAGGGCTGATTCAGTCGGCAAAAAATCTACCTGAAAAAGAAAAACTGGAGCGGGTTAATGACTTCTTTAATCAACAGCTTGAGTTTGTGGATGATGATGAGTTATGGGGATTAGTTGATTATTGGGCAACACCATTAGAAGCCTTATCTAAAGGGGCGGGGGATTGTGAGGATTACTCAATTGCTAAGTATTTTACGCTTATTGAGTTGGGTGTCCCAGACAGCAAGATGCGAATCACCTATGTGAAGGCCATTGAGTTGGATCAAGCACATATGGTGCTGACGTACTTTGAAAAACCAGGCAGTATTCCAGCGGTGTTAGATAATTTAAAACCAGCTATTTCTCCGGCATCTATGCGGCGAGACCTATTACCTGTCTATAGCTTTAACGGTTCGGGTCTATGGTTGGCAAAGTCGCGAGGGACCGGAAAGAAATTGGGAGGTTCGGATCGTTTAAATAAATGGGGAGGTTTGAAAAGCAGAATGAGAGTTAATAAATTCTAGTTCTCTAATAGGAATTTGGATTATATGTTTTAAAAGTAAGTCAAAAAAAAGCCATCAACAAAAGTTAATGGCTTTTTAGTTTGTTTACGTTAGTAACTACTCAGGGGTTGCTGAATAAGTAGGTGTTACTTTTCCTCTTTGTGAGGCGCCAATCCAAGGTTGAACCTCGGGTAAGACGGTAGTCTCTTCGGGTAATGCAATATTGAGGTAATTATTCAGTGCGCCTGCGCTGGCAAGGATTCTGAATTGTGAGAATAGCTCGTCGTATTTAGCATTAGTGTAAGCGCTTTTAGCAACAAACATTTCGTTAGCAGAGTCTAATAAATCTAATAGTGAACGACGGCCAATATTAAATTGTTTTTGGTAGGCTTCGCTGCTTTTAATGCTTGAGTCACGGTGGCTTTCAAAAAATGCCATTTGGTTTTTTACCGTTTGATGGGCAATCCATGATAATCGCATGCTTTCTACGGCTTGACGGTACGTGTTATCTCTGATGCTTTTTGCCTGGTTGATCAGTTGAGCGGTTTCTTTACGACGAGCAGCATCTTTACCACCGTTGAAAAGGTTGTAGCGTAAACGTAGCATTGCAGCGGCATCTTCATTGACCTCTTCAATACCATCAATATTTTTGTCGTGAGTGGCGCTGAGCTCAAGGTCAATACGTGGTAAAAAGGCCGTTTTTGCTGTTGCGTGCTGTGCAATAGCGGATTTAATATCCGAATTTGCTGATTTTAGAATTGGGTGGTTAGCAATGGCACTATCAACCGCTTGGTCGAAGGTGGCTGGTAAGGCGTTTTCAGGCGGATTGATGGGTTCTAGTTCGGAAGGTAAGCGGCCTACTACCCTTAGATAAGCGGTTTGGGCGTCTTTTAAATTACCTACTTCGGATAAAACATTTTTTTGCGCTAGCGATAAGCGGCCTGTTGATTGTTCCACATCTGCCCTACGACCAACGCCACGACTGCTCCGAGAGGAAATTTGCTCGTTGGTGCTTTGGTGAACCGCTAAGTTTTCTTCAGCTAATGCCAATAGTTCTTCGCGACGTAAAACATTAATATAGGCTTCAATAGCGTTGAGGGCAGTAATTTCTGCTTGGCCAAAAACTGTATAAGCACGAGAGTTTGTTCTAGCCGTTTGGCGGTTAACCTCACTAGCCGTCGCAAACCCGTCGTAGATCATCTGTCTGACTTGGATAGAGGCTTCATCTCTACCAAGAGATTTGGACTCAGAGCCATCTGCCTTTGTTGAAGAGTTAAAAGAGCGTTCCCAACCAGCACCAACGGTAATATCCACAGTAGGAAAGTAGCCAGCTTTTGCCTGGCTAATTTCTTGCTCAACGGCTAAACGCTCAGATTTGGCGGATTGAATTTGCGGGTTTTCATTGATGGTATGTTGAACTGCGTTTTGTAATGTCTCTGAGTATACGGAACTATAACTTAAGGCGAGAATGCTACTGATGGCGATTTTTAATTTTACGTTCATTTTTTTTCTCTTTGAAATTTTATGTATTTAAAACGCGGTTAATTAACCGTCTATGATTGAAATCTAATGTATCGAGCAGAATAAGGTCAATCATAATTCTTTAATCAATAAGGCTAAGTGTAGCCTATCTGGAATTTGTAGTTTTTTAAAAATTGACGTCAAATGAGCTTTAACAGTTCTTTCGGAAATATTTAGGTTGTTTGCGATTAATTTATTGCTTTCGCCCTCACTGACCATCTTGGCAACTTCTTTTTCTCTAGAAGACAATGTGGCCAGTAAAGGTGACGATTTAACCTGCTCTATATTAATAGGGTTGTTCTCGCTTTTAGAATTCTTTTTTATCAAGGCCTCGATAATAAGTGGTACAAGGTGGCGCTGTATCCATGTATCACCTTGTAATAGGCAGGTTACTGCGTGGACTATAAGTTTAGGAGAGTCAGACTGGCAGCAATAACCAGCTACACCATGGACGAAGGCATTTACTTGTTGGTTTTCTGACCAGTCCCCACCAACAATTAGTAGGCGCGCTGAAGATGACTCTATGGTTGTGATTAAATCAATGTCAGTATCGACTTTTTGTGAGTCAACAAGCGCAAATGAAATGTTGCTTAATTCCTGTGTATTGGTGACTGTGAATATGTCGAAATGATTGGATAAAACGTCCGATAAGTGTTTAACGATAACTGGGTCGTCTGAATAAATAGCGATACGGTTCATTGGTTCGCCTCTATATAATTGACAGCCTGAGGTAGTCGCTTGAAGTCAATATGATTGTCTGGAAACCACATGTTAGCGCTCCTTGAGCGCACGCTCTTTCGCTTTTAGAATAGGCTTGAGCAAGTAATCCAGCACTGTTTTTTTGCCAGTCAAAATGTCAACATCTGCTGTCATGCCTGCAATAATGCTTAGTTTTACACCATTTTTTTCAAGGTAGTTCTTTTTCGTACGTAATCGAATGATGTAGTAATTTTCGCCATCTTCTTCATTGGTAATGCTGTCGGCGCTAATATGCTCGAGCTCTGCTTCAAGTCCGCCATAAATAGAAAAATCATATGCAGTTAGCTTCACCATAGCTTTTTGTCCAGGATGAAGAAAAGCAATGTCGGCAGGCCTAATTTGCGCTTCAATTAATAGCTGGTCATCAAGTGGGACAATTTCAACTAAGTCCATTCCGGGTTGAATGACACCACCAATTGTGGTCACTTTTAATTGCTTAATAACACCGTTAACTGGTGAAACAACACGCGTTCGTGTTACCCGGTCTTCTAGCGCAAATGTCGACTCACTGGTTCTATCTAGCTCAGCTTTAGTCTGGTTTAACTCTTCAAGAGCTTTGGTTTGGAAGCGTACCTTAGTTTCATGTAGTTTGTTTTTGGCTTCTGTTAATTGGCCCCGTATATTGTTGGCCTCTCGTTTGATTTGTAAAAGTTCTACTTTGGACATTGCACCCTCATTAACTAATGGAGCAGACATTTCTAATTCTTCTTGTAGTAAAGCATAGCCTCGGGAATATTGGTTTATTTGTTCTTTAATTGTTTGGGTTGTAGCGTTTAACTCATTACGACGAGACTTAAAGAGTTGCACAGCATTTTTAGCAATATCAGGTGCGTTTTCTAACACATCGGCAGGAATAATCAGATCTGTATTGTTGACTTCAGCAGTTAGTCGAGCTGTTGCCGCCAATAATTCATGATATTTGAGTTTCGTTTCATTTAAGGAGGATGCAAACCTAACAGCATCGAGTTGTAACAGTGCTTGGCCTTTTTCGACAGTTTCACCTTCACGCACAAGGATCTCAGCTAGAATGCCGCCTTCTAAGTTTTGAATAATTTGAATCTGGCTTGAGGGGGTTGTTTTGCCCAAGCCACGTGTTACTTCATCCAATTCGGCAAAGTTGGCCCAAATAAGAGCAATGATGATGAAACTAAAACTGACCCATAAAATTAAGTGACTTTGAATGGATGCACCATATAAGCTGGCTGCATTCACGTCGGTTACATAGGCCTGGTTTTCGGCGTGTTGTTTATATTTCTTTTTAATGTCTGAGGCTTTATTGAACATCACTAGTTTGAAACCTTGATTTGTCCTTTTTTCAATGCTTCTAGCACTTGGTCTTTAGGGCCATCGGCCATAATTTTAGCGCCATCTAAGACGATAAGTCTGTCTGCCAGCGATAATAGAGAGGCTCGGTGGGTCACTAAAATAAGGGTTTGGTTGCTTAATTGCTCTGATAGTTTCTCTTTGAAGCGCGCCTCAGTGCTATTATCCATAGAATTACTGGGTTCATCCATAATGAAAATAGGTGGCGATAGTAACAAAGACCGAGCCACGGCTACACTTTGACGTTGTCCGCCAGATAAAGAAGCGCCTCGTTCGCCAACGGGCATATCAAACCCCTCTGGGTGACGATTGACAAACTGGGTAACACCGGAGATTTCAGCAGCATGTAAAATAGAAGTGTCGTCAGCGTAGCGTGAACCCATTGTAATATTGTCTTTAACACTACCAAACATCAACGAGATATCTTGCGGCACATAACCAATTTGGCGACGAAGGTCAGACGGGTCAATTTGCCGAATATCTGTTCCATCTATCAAAATAGAACCTTCTTGAGGTTCATACATGCCGAGCATTAGTTTTTCGATAGTACTTTTGCCAGAACCAATACGGCCGATAAAGGCGATTCGTTCACCAGCTTTAATTTTGAATGAAATATTATCCAGTGCTTTAATCGGCTGTTCGGGGTAGCTAAAGGAGATGTTTTTAAACTCAATGTCGCCCTTAAACGTTGGGCGGTGTAAGTATTTTTTACCCGGTTCGCGCTCAACCGGCAACGACATCATATTAGTCAGTGTATCCAGTGATGTACGAGCTTGGTGGTAACGGGTTAGTAACGAGGCAACCTGCCCAATAGGTGCCAGTGCACGGCCTGTTAAGATGGTGCAGGCAATTAACCCACCGGTTGTAAGCACACCTTCAGATATTTTATACACGCCAAATATAACTACCGATACAGAGGCGATCTGGGTTAAAAATGTCGTCAAGTTAACGGCAATTGAGGAATAAAAGCGTGATTTAAGGCCTAGGCGAGAAATCTGCCCAATATTTTGTTCCCATTTGCTTTGCATTTGACCTTCAGCACCAGAGCTTTTGATCGAGTCTAGATTGTTAAGCGACTCGATCAATGTGGCGCCTTTTTGAGCAGAGAGCTTAAACAGCTCGTTGATAGTGTTCTTAAGTGGTTTTTGCACGGCTATACCACCCAAAATAGCCAGTGGCAAAATAGTTAGAGGCACAAACGCTAAGTGACCACCGATCATATAAATAACCGCAATAAAAATAAATAAAAAAGGGAGGTCAATTAAAGTGGTCAATGTGGCAGAAGTTAAAAAATCTCTGAATGATTCGAATTCACTAAGGTTATTGGCAAAAGCACCGACAGACTTAGGACGGTTTTCCATTTTAATGCCCATAACCTTTTCGAAGATGGTCGCTGAAAGAATAATGTCTGATCGTTTGCCTGCAACGTCAATGAAATAGCCTCGAAGCGCTTTCATGATAAAGTCAAAGGTAAAAACAATAATAACCCCAATTGCAAGTACCCATAATGTTTCAAGTGCATGATTAGGTACGACACGGTCGTATACGTTCATAATGAACAGTGGAGAGGCTAGGGCGAATAAGTTGATGAGTAACGAAGCGGCTAGCGCCTCACTATAAATTGGCCAAGACTTAAAGATAACATCCCAAAACCAATGTTTTGCTTTAGGAATAACTGAGTTGGCTGTTCTACTATCAAAGCTGTGTTCTACTTGAACAAAAAAAGCGGAGCCAGTATAGGTTTTATCCAATGCGTTTAAGGAGACTGTTTTTTCACCGCTGTCGGTTTCAGGTAAAATAATAGTGCAATTACCATCATTGTTAGAAATTAAAACACAGGCCTTATTGCCCTCGAGAAGTAAAATGGCTGGTAGAACTAGGTTGGATATTTCAGCTAATGGGCGGCGAATGAGCCCTGTTGATAAGCCGGCTCGTTGAGCAGCCCTTATGAAAAGTGAAGCATTCAGCTTGTTGTCAATTAACGGTAAGCCAGCCGTTAACGAGTCAGCAGAGTGTGGTCTATTGAGTAGTTTACATACAGATAATAATGCCAGTAACAATGGGTCATCTTGGCTAGTTATACCTGCCATATTTTCTAATCGCTCATTTCGGGCTGTGTCTGTCATTTTGTCTTATCGTGAGTCGTTAACATTCTTTTGAGTATGTTAAGTTTGATTAATGTTTTGTGTTTAGTGATACTAGAACAAAAATAAAATAATGCAAATGGAGCTGAAAATGCCTTACGTTAATCGTAATTCTGAAGGTGAAGTTGTTGAGCTGAGAGAGTCTCCCTTCACCCCTGAGAGTGAATGGCTTGAGCTGGATCATATAGAAGTTGTTAGGTTTCTTCGGCGGTTCGAAAAAGAAAATGACTTAAAGAAGTCGTTAGACAATTCCGATGTTGAAATGGCGCGCGTGGTGGAAGACTTAGTAGATATGCTGATGGAGAAACAGGTTTTTGTGTTTACAGAGCTTCCAGAGGCTGTACAAAGTAAACTCAATGCAAGAAAGAAATTGAGGCGTGATGTTAATGATATTAGTAATTTAATAGGCGAAGACGATAATATTTTTTAATCTCGAGGAAGTTATAATTAATACTTTCGTACAGTAGTTAAATTTTAAATACGTGCTAAGCTTTTGTTTATAGAGTCTTCTTTAGTTGAAACAGAATGACAAACGTATTGATAATTGAGAAAAGAGACCAAATCAAACAAGCTTTCTTAAATGAGAAAGTATATACGGTTGTGTCTAACAACAAAGCCCAGGCCCTAAATATGGTAACCGAAAGTGAGCCACTGGTGGTGTTGTTGGATTACTCTTTTATGCAAATTGAGACGGTAAGTTATATAAAAGCGCTTCGTGCAAAGTGCTCTCACTGCAAAATAATTGTTATTGGAGATGCTCTAAGTGACAAAGAGGTACTAAATTGTTTGATTGCTGGTGCAATAGGGTACCAAAATTTAGATCGCTTAAGGGAGTACGCTAGCAAATTAATTGAGGCTATTAATGCAGGTGAGGCTTGGATAACAAGACGACTAACAGCTAAGTTGCTCGAAAAATTATGTGGTTATTAACAAGGGTGTAATGGATCAACTTGTACAACGAGAGTCCATAAAGACAATGAATAACCAGCAAATACAAACAACTCTTAATTTTGGCTTCAATGTGTAGAAGGTGAATTAAAGGGTTCCCGAAATGGAGGAAGTCATGGCTAATCATATAGGTACAGTACAATCAGTAACAGGCATAGTGAAAGCAGTCGCAGAAGATGGTTCCGACCGAATTTTAAGTGTGGGCGATTCCGTCTTTGAAAACGAAAAGGTGATGACAGGCGACGGTATCATCGTAATTACTTTTTCTAATGGGACTGTCATGGACTTGGCTAGTAATTCGAGTATCGTTTTAGATGAAGATGTGTTTAATTTCGATGGCGAACTAAGAACACAAAACCGTTTAAGCGCAGAAGATGAAGTAGCTGCGCTACAAGATGCTCTAATAGACTCAGATTTTGACCCAACAACTGAGTTGCTAGCTCCAGCAGCTGGTACCCCTGCGGCCGGTGAAATAGGCGATAATAATGGTCATAGCATTGTCAGTGTGGATTATTTGAATCCAAAGGCGCCAGTAACATCAGGGCACGATACAACTGGAATAAGCCAAGAATTTTTACAACCAGATGAAGAGCTACCCCCTGTTGAAGATGAACCTGAGAAGCTGGATGAAGTGCCAACAATTAGCGTGACAAGTGGCATGGTTGATGAGCGAGGCTTGGAGACAGGTACAGGTGAACTATCTGACGGTGATGCTACTAATAATAGTGATGGGTCAGAAACAACCACGGGCATGTTTACTTATGATGTAGGTAGTAACACACCTGGACAAATTGAAGTTCAAGGCAAAGATGGTGCTTGGGTAGTTGTGAGCAATGGTAGTGTTATACAAGGTAATAATGGTGTTCTAACTATCAGTGAATCTGGTGGTGTCTATAGTTGGGGGTACACGCTAGAGAATAATGTAATGCATGCCGGCACAAATGTAACAGGTGTGAATGACCAAGTATTAGGTGAGTCTTTTTCTGTGCGTGTCTCAGGTTCAAACCCAAAGGCATCAGCAATGACTAAACTAGATATTGCTATTAATGATGATGGCCCTATTCTTGTGAAAGGGCAGTCTAGTGCAGAGGCCTCTGAGTTTACAATTGTTAATCATGATGAGGTCAGTTCGGCAGGCTACCATAATAGTTATGGCTACTATGTTAAAACACTGAACCCTGATGGAACGGTTAGCTCCAATTACCCAACTTCTGGGGTCATTATTGCCGCTGATGTCCACCATACTCATGCTGGGTTCGATCCAATAACGGTTACTGGTTATAGTCAAGAGCAGATAGGGTATTTTTTGATTCCTAATGGGGATCAGCTTAACAAGATAGATAATAATCAGACAGTTACGTTTCAAGAAGTAGGTGGGCAGTGGCAAGCTTTTGCAGGCGCGACACCTCTTTTGGGTAGAGGCTCTCATGTTCTATTTGATCTTGCAGAGCTCAATAAAGATGGTCAAAATCATATGGAAGATAATGTATTACTAGGCAATCAAAATTGGGAAGATTTGCAAATCCCCTATGGTGATGGTGATTACAATGATGTGAATACGAATGTGGACTGGACTAAGGTTACTGTTACAGGTGACGTGGTGGAGTCAGTTTCATTTGGCGCTGATGGGCCGGGGGCTGGTGAAGCCCTTAATTTTACTTTTGATGTTACCGATATAGAGTCAACAGGGGTGGTTAAATCAAATGGTAACGATATTGTTTTTAAGCCTAAAGATACAGATGATGATGGGGTTAATGATCAAATCGTTGGTCTTGCAGATGGTGATGAGGTGCTTAGAATTGATGGGATTTTAGAAGGTGATTATCAAATTAGCATACTGGGCCCAATTGATGATGGGGCTGATGATGTAGATGTAGGTATCGATGTTCATGTTACTGCGTCAGATGGTGATGGTGACATGGTGGCATCGGTTTTAAATGTCAATATAAATTTTGACCTTAACCAAGTGTTGAGCGAATCAGAACCCATGGACTTACCTTGAGTTATAGGTTTGAGCAAGTAATGTGAGGTTAAAGATAGTAGGCTGGTTTGATTGAAGTGGTCGATTATTGCGAAGGTGGTTGGTTAAACGTATAAAAGCATGTGTTGAAATGTGCTTTAAGCACCTTTAAAATGTCTCGCATTTTCCTGATGGATGGTTCTTTGATTTTTATTAACTATAAAATGATTGACTAGCAGATAGGCGTTTAGCATTTTTGGTTAGATCGTATTGTGTGTTTATTTCTAATATTTAGGTTTGCTGGTTGTTGAGTTTTATTTATGCTTAAGTGTTTTCATAAGGCTGTATGCTGTATGAGTGACGTATAATATGACTTACCGAGAGATTCGAAATATTTTAATATCAACGGTCTTTTTTCTTTAATTCCTTTTTTTAGTGTGTGTCTACCAACGGAATCCTCGATGGTTTCGTCGCTATTAAGTTTTGTTTGGTAAAAATGTTATTAAGACCGAATTATGGCGACTATTTTACATGGGGAGTTAGATAACAAGAGTTATTGCGACAGGAAAAATTTGGTGCGCTCGGCGGGAGTCGAACCCACGACCTTCGCCTTCGGAGGGCGACACTCTATCCAGCTGAGCTACGAGCGCTTTGTATATTGTTGCAGTATTATAACGTGATATGTTGATAAAAGATTGAACTGTTTTTTCTTCGGGTTTATAGGCTAAGGGTTTATAATCCTGAAAAAATATCACTAAATTGGAGTTAGTACGTGAGTGAAGATAAGAAAATTTTAAGTGACCTAGGTGTCACGATAGGTGTGTTAGTTATTATTGCTATTGTAATTTCTTTTGTAGCGATTGGTTTGGTTGACGAGAAGCCAATGTCTGCAGCAGCAGAAAAAAAGGTTTTAGATAGAATTAAACCTTTAGGTGAGTTAGCAACAACGTTAGCCGAAGCTAAAAAAGCTAGTCCAATTGTTGAGCCGCCAGTGGTGGTTGCAAAGGAACCTATGTCCGCAGAGCAAGTTTATAATACGGCGTGTATGGCTTGCCATGCAACAGGGGTTGCGGGCGCACCTAAAACAGGTGATGTGGCAGCTTGGGCGCCTCGTATTGCACAAGGTGAATCAGTGCTCTTTGAGCACGCGACCAAAGGTTTTAAAGGCATGCCTGCACGAGGTGGTTCTGCTCAATTATCTGATGCAGATGTGACCGCAGCTATTGATTATATGGTTGAGAGAAGTCAGTAATTTAATTTAATAAACTTTTCATAAGGGCCAGGCTTTCCTGGCCTTTTTTCTTTTGTTCTTCTGGGTTTTTCTTTTGGACGGCGGCCCAATCTAAATCGTCGACGGGCAGTTCGGTTAAGAAACGGCTGGGTTCTGTTGATGAAACATCACCGTATTTCTTTCGTTGCGCGCAATAACTAAAGGTGAGCTGTTGTTGGGCTCTTGTAATGCCAACGTAAGCCAGTCGTCGTTCTTCTTCAATTTGATCAGTATCAATGCTGTTTTGATGAGGCAGGATGCCTTCTTCCATGCCAATTAAATAGACGTAAGGGAACTCAAGTCCTTTTGCGGCGTGTAAGGTCATGAGTTTTATTTGGTCAGTTTTTTCTTCTTCCTCGTTGCGCTCTAAGCTGTCGAGCAACATCATGCGTGACACAATATCGCCCAAGCTGCGCTCTTCTTGTGATTTTTTAGCGCTGTTTTCAATCCATTTTATTAGCTCTAATACATTGTTTATTTTTCTTTCTGCCTGTTTGTCGCTATTGGCGTGAGTTTTAATCCAATCGTAATACTCAATGTGTTGAAGCATCTCATGAAGGATGGCAATCGGGTCTTCTTGTTGTGTTCTATCAGATAAGCTAACAATCCAGTCGCAGAAAGAGCGCAGTTTGTAATAGGTTCGTTCATTTAACTGTTGTTCAAGCCCTATTTCAAAACAAGCATCAAATAAACTAATGTGGCGACTATTGGCATAAAGGGCGAGTTTTTCGACAGTGCTGGTGCCAATTTCACGGCGGGGTGTATTAATAACTCGGAGAAAAGCACTGTTGTCATCTGGGTTAATAAGCAGTTTGATATAACACAGGGTGTCTTTTATCTCAGCATGGGAAAAAAATGAAGTGCCGCCGCTGATGGCATACGGTAACGATAATTCCCGTAGGCTTTTTTCTAACAGTCTTGCTTGGTGGTTGCTTCGGTAGAGGATAGCAAAGTCAGCATTGCTGGCCCGGTGTTTAAATTTTATACGAGAAATTTCGGCCGCGATTTGTTGTGACTCCGAAAACTCATCTTTACATCTGATGACGTTAATTTTCTCATCACTTTTGATGTCGCTCCAAAGGTTCTTTTCATATAAATGCGGGTTGTTGCTAATGAGTTGGTTAGCTGCTTTTAAAATACGTTGATTAGAGCGATAGTTTTGTTCGAGTTTAATGATCTCTAATCTAGGGAAATCCTTTTTTAGTGTGAAGAGGTTTTCTGGGTTAGCCCCTCGCCACGCGTAAATGGATTGATCGTCGTCACCAACGACGGTGAATTGTCCTATGGCGCCAACTAAATGCTTAAAAAACTCATATTGTGTGGTGTTTGTATCTTGATATTCATCGAGTAAAAGGTAACGAGTACTGTTTTGCCACTTTTCTAATACTGACGCGTGTTCGTTAAAAAGGACTAACGGCGTTAAGATTAAATCATCAAAATCGACCGCATTGCATACGCGGTTATATTGCTGATATTGTTCATATAATGCAGCAGCAAACTGCTGTTGAGCGTCTTCAGCTAAAGACATGGCTTGTGCGGGCAAGATAGCTTGGTTTTTCCAGTCGGATATTTGCCACGAAAGGGGGGATATTTGAGCTTTATCTAACTGATGTTGGCTATTATCTAAAATATCTTGTAGGACCTTAAATTTATCCTGTTCATCTAAAATGCTAATGTTCTTTTTAAAGCCAAGTGTTTGATACTCCTTGCGAATAATATCAAGACCTAGGGAGTGAAATGTTGATATGCGAATGCCTTTTGTTTTTTTTGACGAACAGAGTTTGTCAACACGTGAACGCATTTCTCTTGCCGCCTTATTGGTAAAGGTAACGGCGGTAATATGTTTGGCTTCAACACCGTTACTAATAAGGTGTGATATTTTTTCGGTAATGACGCGGGTTTTTCCGCTGCCAGCACCTGCAATAACAAGTAAGGGGGTGTCCGTTGTGATAACAGCTTTGTGTTGTTCTGGGTTTAGTTTGGGCACGGCGACTTAAAAGATGAGTTTGGGAGCAAATTTTACTCGTTCTTTATGATATTTTCAGCGCTTTATGTGACGCGTTTATCCATGCGGCGATAGCTTAAGGCTTCAGTTAAGTGGTGGCGTTGAATATTAGTTTGATGGTCCATATCGGCGATGGTTCGCGAGACACGTAAAATGCGATGATAGGCACGGTGCGATAAACCCAGTTTTTCAATTGCCTGCTCTAGTAGCTGATGATCTTCATCGCTTATTTGGCAATGTTGTTTGATTTGTGCAGTGGATAATAATTCGTTGAGTTGACCTTGTCGTTTTAGTGCTTTTATTTGCGAGTGTTGCACCCGTAAAGCAATTTGTGCACTACTTTGCTCACCTCCGTTAGTGCCTTTACGTAGCATTTCACTGGAAATACGGGGTACCTCAATATGCATATCAATTCTGTCGAGCAAGGGGCCGGATATTTTGTTTCGATAACGGCTGATTTGAACAGGGTTACATTGGCATCGTTGAGAAGTATCACCAAGGTAACCGCAAGGGCATGGGTTCATCGCGGCGATAAGTTGGAAGCGAGCAGGAAATTCTGTTTGGTGGTTAGCGCGGGAGATGGATATTTTTCCATTTTCAATAGGTTCGCGTAATACCTCTAATACTTTACGGTCAAATTCGGGGAGCTCGTCTAAAAATAAAATGCCATGATGCGCGAGTGATACTTCGCCGGGTTTTGGCGAACTGCCACCACCGACTAAAGCAACAGATGATGCGCTATGGTGAGGAGATCTAAAAGGAGGCATCCGCCACTGGTGAGTATCAAGGTTGTGCTGACTAATAGAGTAAATTGAGGCGGTCTCAATGGCCTCTTCTTCGCTTAGTAGCGGCAAGATGCTTGGTAATCGAGCTGCAAGCATTGACTTGCCGGTTCCTGGGGGGCCAAGCATTAATAGGCTGTGGCGTCCAGCAGCGGCAATTTCTAGTGCGCGTTTGGTGTGTTGTTGCCCGTGAACGTCTGAAAAGTCGAGAGTATTTATTGAGGGAGAGGTTACATCATTTTTAGGTTTAAAAAGAGGTAGTTCTTGCTGTCCATGAAGGTGCGAGCAAACAGCTAGCAGATGAGGAGCGCCAATAATATCAACACTTGAGATGAGCGCTGCTTCGTGTTGATTATGGGTGGGTAAGCAGAGTGTTCGATGGCTTGTTTGGCAGGCTATAGCTGTGGGTAATGCGCCTTTAATGGCTCTTAATTCACCGCTTAACGATAATTCGCCAAGAAACTCATAATCAAGCAGTTTGTCGTTGGGTATTTGGCCCGAGGCTGCAAGAATACAAAGCGCTATGGGTAAATCGAATCGCCCGCCTTCTTTGGGTAAATCAGCAGGTGCTAAGTTAATGGTGATGCGCTTAGCAGGAAACTCAAATTGACAATTGAGAATAGCGCTGCGTACGCGATCTTTACTTTCTTTAACAGCCGCCTCAGGTAAGCCAACAATATTTAGGCTGGGTAAACCGTTTGCTAGGTGCGCTTCAACGGTTACTAATGGCGCATTAATGCCAGTGGAGCTGCGCGTTAGAGTAGTAGCTAGTGACATGGTGGAATCCTTTCCTTAACAGCATGATTTAATGAGGAAGCTTTAGGTGTTATTGTTTTTCGTCAATTCATTAAGAGTTTGTTCAAGCGCATCTAACTTCTCACGTGTTCTCGCAAGCACAGCACTTTGTACATCAAACTCTTCACGCGTAACTAAGTCTAACTTAGCAAACTGTTGTTGCAAAATTGATCTAAAGTTTTTTTCGGTTTCACTTTTAATGCTTGCAAGGTCGTTGGGTAAGTGGTCGATCAGCGACTGGGTAATGCTTTCAATTATAGTTTGGTTAATCATAGCTATATAGGGTATATGAAATTTAGTTAATGCACCGGTTAGGTGCGTGAAAAACAAAAAAGGCCGTAATTAGTGCGGTTTTGTTGTTTTTTTTTTAGTAAAAAAGCTTGATTTTGGCCATTTGTGCTACAATAACAACAAATACCGTTTATGCAAAAAACACTTTAAAGCTTGGACGGTATCATAATTTATCAACAACAAGGAATGAAAATGAAATTATTAAAAACAACTGCAGTTGCTGGCTTATTGGTTGCTTCAAGTGCAGCAAGTGCTATCGAAATCAGCGGCAACGTTGCTTTAACAACAGACTATATCTGGCGTGGTATGTCTCAAACTGACGGTTCACCAGCGATTCAAGGTGGATTTGATGCGGACTTAGGTAATGGCGTATATGCTGGTGTTTGGGGTTCAAATGTTGATTTTGATTCTGACGAAAGCATGGAATTTGATGTTTATGCTGGTTGGGCTGGTGAGTTCAATGGCGTTGGTGTTGATATTGGTGCTATCCATTACGCATACCCAACATCAGGAACAGAGACAGATTTCACGGAAGTTTATGTAGGTCTTTCAATGGGTCCTGCTTCTTTGACTCAGTATTTTGGTGTTGATTTAGGCAGCGATGACCTTGGTGATTACCGTTTAGGTAACTACACAGACCTAGGTCTTGATCTTGGCGAGTACAACGGTATCGCTTTTGCTGCTCATGTTGGCTACTATGATTTACAAGCTGACTCAAGTGACTACTGGGATTGGAAATTAGCTGCATCTACTACTTACATGGGTGTTGATGTAGAAGTTGCTTACACAGATGTTGATACTAACTCAGACAACGTAAGTGATGCACGTGGTGCATCTGACGATGCTGCATATGTATTAACTGTTTCTAAGTCTCTATAAGACTGAGTTCAAGCAGAGCTTCTCTGCTTATTTAACTTGTTTTACCCTAACGGGTAATGAGTTAAGCAGTTTAAAAACACCCCTCCTTGAGGGGTGTTTTTTTATGCCCAACGTAAATAATAAACTGGTTATAGCTGGTTCATTGGCTGCACTAATATGGGGCAATATTTGATTTTAGAGTTTTCCTCGCTCGGCTTTTTATCAGTTAACTAATTGAATATTAACGTTTTTTTAAATATGGCATGCCCTATGCATTATTATCCCCGTCAATAAGACATCAAAGAAAAGAGGAACAATAATGAAACTAGTAACAGCTGTATTAAAGCCTTTTAAATTAGATGATGTTCGCGAAGCGTTATCTGATATTGGGGTTTCCGGCATTACCGTCACTGAAGTTAAAGGTTTCGGTCGCCAAAAGGGTCATACGGAACTCTATCGTGGTTCTGAGTATGTTGTGGACTTTTTGCCTAAAGTAAAAGTTGAGATTGCCTTGTCAGATGAGCAAGTTGAGGAAGCAGTCGATTCAATTATTAAAGCGGCAAACACTGGAAAAATTGGAGACGGCAAAATTTTCATAACTGAGCTTGAAAAAGTTGTTCGTATCCGTACTGGTGAAACTGGCGCTGAAGCGCTTTAATTTAAATAATTGGAGGATCTCAACGTGGATCAAATACTAGAGTTACAATATGCGCTAGATACGTTTTATTTCTTAATGTGTGGTGCGCTTGTTATGTGGATGGCAGCTGGCTTTTCAATGTTAGAGGCAGGTCTTGTTCGTTCAAAAAATACAGCAGAAATTTTAACTAAGAACGTAGCGTTATTTGCTGTTTCATGCATTATGTATTTAGTGTATGGCTATGAAATTATGTATGGTGGCGGTGCCATGTTAAGTGGTATTGAGCTAGACGGCGCTGCAACTGCTGATGCTTTGACAGCTACTGTTTTAGCAGAATCAAAAGAAGCCGGGTTTGATGGCGGTTCTGTATATTCAAATGCCTCAGACTTTTTCTTCCAAGTGGTGTTCGTTGCTACAGCAATGTCGATCGTTTCAGGTGCGGTTGCTGAACGTATGAAGTTATGGGCATTCTTGGCCTTTGCTGTCGTGATGACAGGCGTGATTTATCCTATGGAAGGTTCATGGACATGGAACGGTGCAGATGTCTTTGGCATGTATAACCTAGGCGACCTTGGCTTTTCAGATTTTGCAGGATCAGGCATTGTACATATGGCTGGTGCAGCTGCAGCGTTAGCAGGTGTTTTATTGCTGGGTGCTCGTAAAGGAAAATATGGAGCTAATGGTGAAATTCACCCTATTCCCGGAGCAAACTTACCCCTAGCTACATTGGGTACATTTATTTTATGGATGGGCTGGTTTGGCTTTAACGGTGGTTCTGTGTTGAAGCTAGGTGATATCGCGAGTGCTAACTCCGTAGCGATGGTGTTTTTAAACACGAATGCTGCGGCCGCTGGTGGTGCGATGGCGTCATTAATCATGGCCAGAATAATGTTTGGTAAAGCTGATTTAACGATGTTATTAAACGGTGCATTAGCAGGACTTGTTGCGATTACTGCTGAGCCTTCAACACCGACTGCGTTGCAAGCTACTTTATTTGGTGCAGCTGGCGGTGTTTTGGTTGTCTTATCAATTGTGACACTTGACCGATTAAAAATAGATGATCCTGTAGGTGCTATCTCAGTACACGGTACTTGTGGCCTATTAGGGCTTTTATTGGTGCCGTTAACAAATGATGGTTCAAGCTTTTCTGGTCAATTGATCGGCGCGGCAACTATTTTTGTTTGGGTGTTTGTTGCAAGCCTTGTTGTTTGGGGTGTGTTGAAAGCTGTAATGGGTATTCGTGTTTCAGCTGAAGAAGAATATGAAGGTGTTGACCTTAGTGAATGTGGTATGGAAGCATATCCAGAGTTTACTAATAAATAAACGACATATTTAAGTGATACAAAAAAGGGCGCTTAAGCGCCCTTTTTTGTATTTGAAAGAAACCTTACTCAGTTAATAGTGTTTGTGCTTCGCGGTATTTAGCCGCTGTTTTATTTGCGATTTCCGCTGGTAAGGTAGGTCCTGGGTTTGTTTTATCCCAATCTAAGGTTTCTAGGTAGTCACGAACGATCTGCTTGTCAAAGCTAGCAGGACTTGTGCCCACTTTATATTCTTTTGCATCCCAAAAACGTGATGAGTCAGGTGTTAACACTTCATCAATAAGGTGTAGCACGCCATTGTCATCTAAACCAAATTCAAATTTAGTATCAGCGATAATAATATTACGTTCTAAGGCGTATTGAGCAGCCGTTTTATATAAGGTTAAGCTGATATCACGCACTTGCTTCGCTAAATCTTCACCTAATAGTTGAATAGTCTCTGCGTAAGAAATGTTTTCATCGTGATCGCCAACTGCTGCTTTAGTTGAAGGTGTGTAAAGCGGCTCAGAGAGTTGTGAGGCTTGTTGTAAATTTTCAGGTAATTGAATACCGCATACCTGTCCTGACTTTTGATAGTCTTTCCAACCAGAACCTATTAGGTAGCCACGAACGATAGCTTCAATAGGTAATGGTTTTAGTTTTTTTACAATGATCCCACGTTTTTCAAGGCGCTGGCAGTCTTTCTCATCATCTAATACTTGATTAAGTGTTAATTTAGATAATTGATTAGGGATTAGGTGGGCTAATTTTTCAAACCAAAAATTGGAGACTTCGTTTAGCACAATCCCCTTGCCAGGAATAGGATCGGGTAGAATAACGTCAAACGCAGATAAACGATCGGTGGTAACAATTAACATGTGCTTATCATCAATATCATAAATGTCGCGAACTTTTCCTTTATGGATAAGTGGCAGGCTGTTTAGGTTGGCATCGAGTAAGGAAGCTGGAATAGTCATTTGATTTAGTATGCTTAGTAAAAAAGCTGCTAATGATCTAATTTTATTAAGAATTTTGCAAGTAAAAGGTGTGAAACGATGAGATGGACGGGTAAATTATTAGGCGCTGTTTTTGGTTATATGACGTTTGGTGCTTTAGGTGCGCTACTGGGTGTCTATATTGGTCATAAATTTGATACAGGTATGGCACAGAATCCATTTGATCCAGAGCGCCAGCAACGAACAAAAAAGATATTTTTTAAATCTACATTCGCGATCATGGGGCACCTTGCTAAAGCGGATGGGCAGGTGTCCAAAGAAGAAATTCAAATGGCTCAGCAGGTAATGGCTCAAATGGAGCTATCCGCGGCGATGAAAAAAGAGGCTGTTAATGAATTTAATCGCGGAAAAGCCCCTGAGTTTAATTTAGATGCCGAGCTGGATGAATTTAAACAGGCCTGCCAGCGGCAAAAGAACTTAATTCGCATGTTTATTGAAGTGCAGCTTCAAGCAGCTTATGCAGACGGAGAGCTAGATGATGCGGAAGATCAAATATTAGCGCATATTTGTGGACGTTTAGGTATTCCTCAGTTTGCATATGAGCAGCTAAAGCGTATGTTGGGAGCGAGTCAACGACGGGGGGCGCATCAACAAAGCCGATCAACACCAGAGGAGGCCTACGCTATTCTGGGAGTGAGTGAGTCTGCAAGCGATGCGGAAGTAAAAAAAGCGTATCGACGCTTAATTAGCCAACATCATCCCGATAAATTGGTATCAAAAGGCTTACCTGATGAGATGATGAAGATAGCAAAAGAAAAGACGCAGCAAATCACAGAAGCTTACGATACCATCAGAGACCTTCGAAAGGCAGCTTGAGCTTTTTAATGTTTGAGCTATATTCAATTGACAATACACTAAATATATAAGGCTTCGCCATGGAATGGCTAAGGGTTTAACGTTTATGGATGAACAAAATCTCAATCTGCAATCAATACCAACGAGAGGGGCGCAATACTTTAGCGATGATGTTCGTCATTATCAGCAATTATTTGATTTAAACCTTAACCCCATGATGGTGTACTGTGATGACGGCTTGATTGAATTAAATAAGGCCGCGCTGCAGATGTTTAATGCAGCTTCTCGAGATGTGTTACTGGGTCTTCATTTGTTTTCGCTGGCGCCAGACTGTCAACCGAATGGGGTTGCTTCAAAAGAACTTTTTAGCCATTTACTGCAAGAGGCTACTTCAAAAGGTAGTGCAAATATTCAATGCATCTGTAAAAGATTTGATAGCGATGACGAGTTCCCTGTGGAAATGGTGATGAGCTTGTTAGATTTGTCCGACCAAACCTTATATCAGGTGACGCTGGCTGACTTATCACACCAGCAGCGCTGGCAAAATGCGCTTCAGGTTGAAAAAAAACACGTCGAATTAACGTTGAAGCACGTCGATAACGCAGTCATAACGGCATCACAAAATGGTCTGGTGACGTATATAAATGAGGCGGCCTGTCAATTGACCGGTTGGAATTACTCAGAAGCGATAGGCGTGCCGGTTAAACGTGTGGTTTGTTTAGTAAAAAAAGCCTCGAATACGTTGCTGAGTTATTACTCTAGCGATGAAGGTAGGTCGTTTAATAGTGTTGAACAGCTCCCTCGTAATGTCATGCTTGTGACGAAAGGCGGTCAACGAGTCCCTGTGCAAGGGAAGATGTCTACTCTAGAGGGGGCAGGTGAGTTTACTACGGGGTGTGTCATTACACTCGTCGATACAACCGAGCATTCAGCTTACAGTGAAGAAATGATATGGCATGCAACGCACGATATGTTGACGCGTTTGCCTAATAGGGCCTTGTTAACAGACCGTTTTGAGCAGGCGCTTCATTTGGCATCGAGACATGGCACTAATTTGGCTGTTTGTATGATGGATCTAGATGAGTTTAAGCCGGTCAATGATACTTATGGCCATGAAGTAGGGGATAAACTATTAATTGAAGTGGCAAGCCGTCTGAAAAAACAACTTCGCCAGGAGGATACTGTTGCCCGGTTAGGTGGTGATGAATTTGTTATTTTGATCGGTGAGGTAAGTCAAAAACCAGCGTTAGTGCAAGCCTTGTATCGTTTAAAAGCTGCGGTGTCTGCGCCTTATCGGATTGATAATAAAACCATAGCAATCTCTTGCAGTATTGGCGTGGCAAACTATTCGGGTGAAAAAGTAAATGCTGATACGTTATTGCGACAAGCTGATCAGGCGATGTATGACGCTAAACAATCAGGCCGAAATAGAATTCATTGGTTTGATGTGGAGCAGAACCAAAAAGCGCATGATTCTGAAAAAGTTATTAAGCGAATTGAGCGCGCACTAGCGGCTGGTGAGTTTGAGCTGCATTATCAGCCCCAAGTAAATATGAGAACCGCTGAGGTTGTTGGTATGGAGGGTTTGCTACGATGGCGACACCCTGAAAAAGGCCTGATACTACCAATGGAATTTTTGCCAATTATCGAGCAGCATGAGTTAATCATCAGCTTGGGCGAATGGGTGATAGCATCAGCATTAGAGCAACTATCGGTTTGGCAAAAACAGGGTAAGCAGTGGACGGTAAGCGTCAATATTGCAGCAAAACATTTTCATTTGCCTAGTTTTTATAGACGATTGAGAGATAGCTTAAAGCAATACGCCAATGTGGAGCCAAATAAGTTTGAAATAGAAATACTAGAGTCGGCAGCGCTGTGGGATATTCAACACGTACAGGCAGCTATTAACAACTGTAAAGGCTTAGGTGTGCGTTTTGCGTTGGATGATTTCGGTACAGGGTACTCATCGTTAGGTTACTTGAAGCGATTACCTGCCGATAGGCTAAAAATAGACCAATCATTTGTCCGAGATATTTTGGATGATAAAGAAGATTTGGCGCTTGTGCAGGCGATTATAAGCTTAGCGACGACATTTGAACGAGAGGTGCTAGCAGAGGGTGTCGAAACCGCTGAGCAGGGAGGGCTCTTGATGCGTTTAGGTTGTGATGTTGCGCAAGGGGAATGGATCGCAAAGGCAATGCCGGCAGAAGCGGTAATCGCTTGGTCAGAAAAATTCACACCCGATGCGAGATGGAGCGTTTGGTCAGAAACGGAATGGGATCTCAAGGTGTTTCCGTTATTGGTAGCGCAGTACGACATTCGTGAATGGGTTAATAATGTACTGAACCCAATTGAAGACGAAACATTAGCTGCTGAAAAAGCGCTACTAAGTGATGAAAATAGGTGCCGTTTTGGGGCTTGGTATCATTCAGATGGGTTAAAGCAGTATGGTCACTTAGCTAACTTTGGAGCTATAGACAAGCTGCATCGGCGTTTACACAGCGTAGGCGACCAAGTTATACAATTGTATAAAGCGCATCATAAGCAAGAAGCAAAAGAAAAGTGTGCAGAACTTCGTGAGATCAAAGATGGATTGCTGTCGATATTGGATGAACTGCAATTAAAGGTGTTTTCAAGCTAACGCCTTTGTGGGGCGATAAAAAACTGTTGTTCTACGACTCTACTCGTTAAAATTAAATGTATTTTAATCCAATGAACAGGAGGTGCTATGCCATCATTTGATGTGGTTTCAGAAGTCGATACACACGAATTAACCAATGCGGTTGATCAGGCAAACAAAGAAGTGAGTACGCGTTTTGATTTTAAAGGGACTGATGCCTCTTTTGAATTAGCTCAACATGAGGTTGTTCTAAGTGGTGAATCAACATTTCAATTGGGTCAGATGCTGGATATTTTTCGCATAAAATTATCTCGTCGGGGTGTTGATGTTGACTGTATGGACGTACAGAAGGCCGAAGAATCAGGCTTAAGGGTGCGCCAAAAAGTGATTATCAAAGAAGGCTTGGATAGCGAATCGGCTAAGAAAATAACCAAGTTAATTAAAGAAAAAAAATTAAAAGTCCAAGCGCAAATTCAAAAGGAACAAGTTCGTGTAACGGGTAAGAAGCGCGATGAGTTACAAGCGGTAATGGCTTTATTAAAAGCGGAAGACTTAGGTATTCCATTACAGTTTAAGAATTTCCGCGATTAGTATTGCCTGGCCGGCAAACGGCTGCCGGGACTATATTCTTTGCTCTAGATAAAATAAGTTATTTAAGTAAATAAAATTCCTAACTAGTTGTTTTTTAATGTAATAAATAAATAGGCATATCAATTGCTTTGTTTTTATTAAGATTAATAAATAAAGGGTTAGATGATGCGATTTTTGTCGGTTTTTAATGTAACGCTGTTGATGTTGTTAGGTTCGGTAGTTGTGTTGATTTCCCCTAGCCATTTGTTTGCGTTGATCAATGTCCCTGGGTTGCTGGTAGTGTTAGGTGGTACTTTATGTGCTGTGATGCTTAGCAAACCGAAACATAAAGTAGTGCAGTTGTTACGCGAATTGCCTGATATTATTCAAGGGAAAGAAAAAGCGTTTCAAGGGCGTGCGGAGTTTAAACAATTGCTCCGTTGTGCGCAGTTGTATCGCTCCTCTCAACTGCGAGTGCTAGAGCAAGAAATTAAATTGGCGCAACAGCCGTTATTAAGGAAAGGCGTCCAGCTTATTCTTGATAGAACCTCGTTAGAAGATATTGATACTATCCTGCGAAAAGAGCGAGCTCGTTTGCTAGTAGTCAATCAGGAAAAATCACAGATTTTACGTTTAATGTCGAGTTATGCCCCTGCGTTTGGGATGCTAGGAACCTTACTGGGTATGATACATATGCTTTATGGTTTGGGCGATGTAGGCTTGGATGAAGTCGGTGTCACAATGGGGTTTGCTCTGCTGACAACATTATATGGTTTGGTTGTTGCTAATTTGGTATGTAAACCACTGGCGATTAAATTGGAAAAAGTTACGGCAGAGCATGCCGCGCACCTTAATGTATTGTTAGAAGGCTTGGTGATGGTGTATCAAAAGAAACACCCTTTTGTGATTCGTGACATGTTAGAAGCACACGGAATACCAGCAGACACAAAACCTGAAACAAAAAGAGCCACCACTAAAAGTAGACTGTCTAAATTATTACCTTTAATGGCCTCTCATGTCGATTGAACGAAGGTCACAGTCTAGTGAAACGCTGCTTCCAGTAGAGGACAATGAGTCGTGGGCGGTAAGTTATATTGATCTATTGCTATTAATGGTGACACTGTTTGTTTTGCTGCTCGGGTATCAACAACAAGGCATTCAGTCGGCAGAGGAAAAGTCTCGGGCAGCTAAAGCCATGCAAATATCTCCCTCTGTTGATAACGGTGCCTTTTTAGATCAGGTTTACCTTAGTCATTTAAAAGACCGGGTGAGCGTGGTAGAAGAGCAAAATATTATTAAGCTGGCGATGAGCGATAGTATTTTATTTTTCCCTGCAGATGCTACGTTAAGCCGCTCTGGTGAGCGGGTGCTAGATGAAATAGCGCTGATGTTAAAGCAGCGCCCTTGGCATATTCTGGTGGAAGGTCATACAGATAATCAGCCGATTTCTACGCCAAGGTTCTTATCAAATTGGGAGTTATCATCTGCAAGAGCGACGAGTGTCACGCGGTATTTAATCGGTCGTGGTATTGCTCCACAACGATTAAGCGCTATTGGTTATGCAGATACTCGGCCGATAGCTAGCAATATAAAGGACGAGGGGCGCAGTAAAAATAGGCGCGTAGCGTTAGTATTACGGGTTGCTGAGTAACCTATTATTGGTGTGACCGGTTTGTTATAAAAGGCTAAACACAAAACCGATCATCGCGCCAAAAACGCCGCCCCATACCACTAACCAACCCAAATGTTCTTTAATCATTTGCTGGATAATGATTTTGACCATATCGGGTGTCAATTCATCTAGTCTTTTTTCGACAATAGCCTCAATGTCATCGATTAAATCACCGCTGATTTGCTGAGCATTAATGCCTTCATGTATGGCGTCGATAAATGCTGGGCTTTGGGTCATCTGTGCAAGTGTTAAGCGAATCTTTTTACACACAGGTTCTTTCAAAGGGTCGAGCGCAGCAACGCCACCAACCATGGCTAGCATGCTGCCAAAGGATGACTCGGCAATCGCATCAACCAGTCCTTGAAAGAGTTGGTCATAATCAAGCCGATCAAGAAGTGGTTCAACATTAAACAGCTGTTGGGCGGCATCTTCTTCACGCTGTAGAAAACGTTGTATATTTTCCTGCGTAAAAAATTGCCGCATGATCAGGTCTTGAATGCCGCGTTTGAACTCTTCGAAATGAGCAGGAATAATGCCAGAGCCATATAGAAAAGGTACTTTTTCGAAAAGCATATGAACCGCAATCCAATTGGTAACTGCGCCAGAAAGCGCGAAAACACCAATGGCTCTAATATTCTCAGTGTATAGCGGGGTAAAAAAACTAGCGATAATAATGCCAACTGCCAATAAATTGGTGACTAAACTTTTGTTCATAAGACAGGTTGTTTTTTTAATTGATAGGGTTTTGCTCAAAAGGTCCGCGTTAACCAACCATGTATCGGCCAGCGGTAGCAATAACGATAACACTCAGCCCAATGATAAGGTTGATGGCAATTAACAGACGAATTTGTCCTAGGCTTTTAGCCGCGCCTTCCCAGTTCTGTTCAGTAACGGCGCGTTTTAATTTACGTGTAGGTGCAAAGAAGATATGCATAAAAATAAGCACCATAATGATACCCATGCTCATCATGAGGTGAACATAGGGTGCAACATATTTCATGCCGCCAAATTTATTGAAAATAAGCCAAAAACCTGTGCCAAGTAGTAGTACAACGCAAACCCAGACCCAAGGGAAGAATTTGGCAAACACAGTGGACCACAAGCTGAGTTGTTGAGGAGAATCAAGTTGGGTGGCAATACTGGGGCGTAAAACAAGGTAAGCGAAAAACATTCCGCCTACCCAAATAACAGAAGATAAAGCGTGCAGACTAATTGCTAGAGAGATCATGAGTATTCCTTTTTTATTGTGATTGAAGAGGGTGTTTAAAAACGTGTATAAGCCAATTATGTATCGATAAAACCAATGTGTCATTTAAACCAGTAAAGAGATGGTCGGCACCTGAGATTTCAACTTGACGGTTAAGAGGGTTGCTCTTAACCAGCGCTAATTTTCGCATAGGAGCGGTTTTTTTTACATTATCAAGGTCTTGGCTGCCAAAGATGTCGAGAACAGGGATGGATAAGTCCCTTAAATGTTCAGTTGCTTGAGCTTCTGGTAAGTCAGAGGCCAAGGTGGGTAAGCCAATTAGTACAAGAGCATCACAGGCTTTTTTGTCTTGTTGGGCTAGAAAATTTGTTGCCATAATGCCACCCAAGCTATGTGCTATTAATACGCAAGGGTGGTTGTCAAAGTTTTCACGCATGTAGTTTAAGGTCGACTCGATTCTAGGGCCGCTTTCTTTAATTAAAGCTAAATGATCGTTAATAGAGGCATCATCAGAAGCCATTGGGAGTTGAATGGATGCGGTGACCCAGCCCATTTGTGCCAGTTGACTACGCAATGGTCGAATGATTTGTGGTGCATTTGGGTTTGAGCCCATGCCATGCAAAATAATAATACTACCGCGCAACTGTTCAGGCTCTTCATTATTAAGTAGCCCCAAAAACTCGACACTGTCGGTTTTTAAAGTCAGTATGTCGCCAATGATAATACTGTCTTTGACGCTTTCTGCGATGCGCTTTTCTTTGTCTAAGTCTGCGCAAAATGCAAAACCGCTAGCAAGTAGACCAAAACTGAATGCTAAAAAAGGTAATAGTTTTTTAGGCATGGTTGAGAAGTATTATGTGAATGAATTGAAGTGCTCATGGTGCATTAGTGTACGTAAAAAATCTAGACTAAAGCAGGTATTAGCACTGCTAATTCATACAATGGTTTTTTGTCAGATATGAAAACAGTTTTTACATGGGTAAAATACGGGCATGCAAGATCAACGGTTAATCTTTAAATTGGCTATTTCAGCAGAAAAATATTTATCTGTTTATAAAGGCCATGCGAACAAAATCTCAACCATCGCTAGCGACGGAAGACGAATAGAGTTTTCGGCAGATAATGTGCGACAGTTTTTAACGCATGATGGAATTTATGGTGTGTTTGAAATGCACATTACTGCAGAACAAAAGTTTTTATCTATTAGGCGGTTAAGATAAGCCGCGATGTAAGGCCTATAGGGCTAATGGAGATGAAATAAAATGCAAATTCGGGTACCCTTCTTCCTTTATTAAAAAGTTGCTTAAGAAATGAAAACACCCTTAATTGCACCGTCTATTTTATCGGCTGATTTTGCTCGTTTGGGCGAAGAGGTCGACAATGTGCTATTTGCAGGTGCAGATGTCGTGCATTTCGATGTGATGGACAATCATTATGTGCCGAATTTAACCATTGGGCCATTAGTGTGTGAGGCGCTGCGCAATCATGGCGTAACTGCACCGATTGATGTCCATTTAATGGTCAAACCAGTAGACCGAATTATTCCTGATTTTGCAAAAGCAGGGGCTAGCTATATTACCTTCCACCCTGAGGCATCTGAACATATAGACCGCAGTTTAGGCCTCATTAAAGAATTAGGTTGCAAGGCAGGGTTAGTTTTTAATCCAGCAACGCCATTAAGTTATCTAGATCACGTGATGGATAAGCTCGATGTGATTTTATTGATGTCGGTAAACCCAGGCTTTGGCGGGCAAAGCTTTATTCCTTCTACGTTGGAGAAATTACGTCAAGTTCGTCAACGTATTGATGTGAGTGGGGCTGATATTCGGCTTGAAGTAGATGGTGGTGTAAAGATTGATAATATCGGTGAAATTGCCGCTGCCGGTGCAGATATGTTTGTCGCTGGTTCGGCCATCTTTAACACCGATGATTATGCAAAAACTATTGCAGCTATGCGTGAGAAAATAGCAAAGGCAGTTGCTTGAAAACATTGCGTGACAATTGCCAAACAAAGTTAGTGGCCTTTGATTTAGATGGCACATTATTGGATAGCGTGCCTGACTTAGCAAAAGCAGTGCAACTAACATTGGCGGAGTTAAATTTACCAACGCAACAACAAGACAACGTGCGTGGCTGGATTGGTAATGGCGCACGCGTACTAGTAAAACGTGCCTTGTCGGGGGATATTAATGGCGATATACCGAAAGACTTGTTTGATAAAGCCTATCCAATATTCCTAAAGCACTACGCAGATAACCTAAATACCGACAGTGAGCTTTATAATGGGGTGGAAGACACATTAGCTGCTTTCAAACGGGCAGGAATAGCTATGGCCTGTATTACTAATAAGCCAGAACAATTTACGCTGCCTTTATTAAAGGAAATAGGGCTGAGCCAATTTTTTGATAAAGTTGTCTGCGGTGATAGCTTTGAGCACCGAAAACCACACCCGATGCCACTATTAGAGACGGCGAAGTTTTTTAACGTATTACCTGAGCAGTCTATTATGGTGGGTGATTCGGTCAATGATATTATAGCGGCCCAAGCAGCTGGTTTTTATTCCATCTGTGTCAGTTACGGTTATCACGGTGAGGATGATGTGCATCAATTAGGTGCTGATGTTGTCATACAACACTTTTCAGAAATAGCACAGTTGCTGGAAAAAGCCGCATAAGAGAAGGTGCCAAATATGGGTGATGTAAAACTAATGAAAAAACGATGGCGGTTCGGCTGAATGATTTAGCAGAAGCATTAAAACCATTGATGAAGTAATTAAGAGACCGTGTGATGACACCCGAAAAATTTAAACAATATGCCGATCAGGGCTATAGCAAAATTCCCCTGATGAAAACGATTTTGGCCGACCTAGAAACCCCATTAAGCGCCTATATGAAACTGGCTAATGGGCCTTATAGTTATCTTTTTGAATCTGTACAAGGTGGCGAGAATTGGGGGCGTTACTCGATTATTGGCCTACCGTGTAACGAAGTGATTAAAATAACGGGTAACAACATTCGCTTGGAATCGAATGGTCGACTAACAAACAGCCTCAGTAGTGATGCCCCTTTAGATTGGGTGAGACAGTACGCATCGACATTTAATATACCGGATATTGATGGCCTGCCACGATTTAGTGGCGGCTTGGTTGGGTACTTTGGTTATGAGACTATTCATTATATCGAGCCAAAAGTCGCAGAAAACAGCCAGCAAAATAAAAAAGAAGATCCAATAGGTTCCCCAGATATCTTATTAATGATTTCTGAAGAAGTGTTGATTTTTGATAACGTTAACAATCAAATAATGATTGTGACTCACGTTGATCCAACGCTGGAGACTGCCTACCAAGATGGTTTGAGTCGTCTTGAAGAGCTTAGCCTTCAATTAAATACTACTGAAATACGCTCTACGTTTGGGCAAAGTCAATCACCAGCGATTGATGAGTCTGGGTTCGTTTCGGGGTTCACTCAAGAAGGCTTTCAAGAAGCGGTTAAAACGGTAAAAGACTATATCGTTGAAGGCGATGTGATGCAGGTGGTCTTATCGCAAAGGATGAGCATCCCTTATGAAGAGCCGCCAATAGACTTGTATCGTGCACTACGGTGCTTGAACCCATCTCCATACATGTACCATTTAAACTTAGACGATACATATGTTGTTGGCTCATCGCCAGAAATTTTAACGCGCTTGGAAGATGAGCAGGTAACGGTTCGACCCATTGCCGGTACCCGCCCGAGAGGTGCGACACGTGAAGAAGATGAGGCCTTGGAGAAAGAGTTGCTGGCAGACCCTAAAGAATGCGCCGAACATTTAATGTTGATTGACTTAGGCCGTAATGATGCGGGGCGTGTCTGCAAAACAGGTACCGTAGAATTAACCGATAAAATGGTCATTGAGCGTTATTCTCATGTTATGCACATTGTATCGAATGTGACAGGGCAACTAGAGGCTGGCCTTAATGCTATTGATGTCTTGGAAGCGACCTTTCCTGCGGGTACCGTTAGTGGTGCGCCAAAGGTGAGGGCAATGCAAATTATTGACGAGTTGGAGCCGGTTAAGCGCGGCATTTATTCGGGTGCTGTTGGTTATCTGTCGTGGTCGGGGAATTTAGATACAGCCATTGCTATTCGAACAGCAGTGATAAAGGATGGGCAGTTGAATATTCAGGCGGGCGCAGGCATCGTGCATGATTCTGTGCCAGAGAACGAGTGGGCTGAAACAATGAATAAAGGACGGGCTATTTTTAAAGCAGTGGCGATGGCAAAACATGGTTTAGAAGAAGGTGAAGGTTAATGGCCACATGTAAATTAGTGATGATTGATAACTATGATTCCTTTACCTATAACTTGGTGCAATATTTTGCTGAGCTAGGCGCCGATGTGCATGTTGTGCGCAACGACCAAGCGACTATTGATGAAGTAATTGCGATGCAGGCCGATCGGTTAGTGATCTCGCCGGGGCCTTGTACCCCAACTCAAGCGGGTATTTCTGTTGAACTTATTAAGCAAATGGCTGGTTCTGTGCCGATTTTAGGCGTTTGTTTAGGGCACCAGAGTATTGGTGAAGTTTTTGGTGGAAAGGTTGTTCACGCAAAGAAAATTATGCATGGTAAAACATCGGATATGCACCACAATAATAGCGGCGTTTTTACTGGTTTAAGTAATCCATTTAAAGCCACACGTTACCATTCATTGGTGGTGGAAAAAGACTCCTTACCAGACTGTTTGGAAATAACAGCATGGACGGAAACGGAAACAGGTGAAATGGATGAAATTATGGGCTTTAAGCACCGAGAGTTAGAGGTTGAAGGTGTACAGTTTCACCCAGAGTCCATTTTGACTGAACACGGGCATGATTTATTAAACAACTTTTTATACAAGGTCTGAACAATGGATATTAAACAAGGGCTTGAAACAGCTATTAACCATCAAGATCTTGCTACCGATGAGATGATCGATGTTATGCGCCAGATTATGTCAGGTGCAGCAACAGAGGCGCAAATTGGCGGTTTTCTAGTCGCATTGAGAATGAAAGGGGAGTCGCTCGACGAAATTGAAGGTGCCGCTATTGTGATGCGTGAGTTGGCAGCAACTGTGCCAGTGAGTGGTGATTTTCTAGTTGACACCTGTGGAACAGGTGGTGACGGTTCAGATTTATTCAATGTTTCAACGGCAAGTGCTTTTGTTGTGTCAGCAGCCGGCGCGAAAGTGGCCAAGCATGGTAATCGCTCGGTTTCCAGTTCAACAGGTAGTGCGGATGTGCTAGAAGCAGCCGGCATCAACCTAAGTTTAACGCCAGAGCAGGTGGCTCAGTGTATTCAACAGGTGGGTATCGGCTTTATGTTTGCCCCCGCTCACCATAGTGCGATGAAGCATACTATTGGGCCGCGTACAGAATTATCTCAACGAACCATTTTTAATATGTTGGGGCCAATGACAAACCCAGCTGGCGTAAAGTCGCAGGTGATAGGGGTGTTTAACGAAGCTTTATGCCAACCTATCGCGAATGTTTTGCAGCGATTAGGCAGTGAGCGTGTGCTTGTGGTGCATGCGCAAGATGGGTTGGACGAAATTAGTTTAGCCACTCCAACATACGTCGCAGAATTAAAAAATGGACATGTTGTTGAATACAAAATAACGCCTGAAGAAATGGGGGTTGCGAGTCAAAGCTTAATTGGCTTAACGGTCAACAGTGCTAGTGAGTCACTGGCTTTAATAAACGATGCTCTGGGCTTACAAAAAACAACAGAAGGTAAAAAGGCGGCGGACATGCTTGCGCTTAATGCGGGTGCCGCATTATATGTTTGTGGTAAGTCAGACAGCATTAAGTCTGGTGTTGCATTGGCGCTTGAGACCATAAACAATGGTAAAGCTTTGCAAAAAATGGCTGAACTAAAAGAGAAAACACAAGGCTTTAAAGATGAGTGATACCCCCGACGTTCTAAAAAAAATAGTAGCGCGTAAGCACCAAGAGGTTGCCGAGAGGCTTGAGCGTTTTTCCATTGATGATTTAAAGCAGCAAATTGCACAGGCTTCGCCGGTTCGTGGTTTTGTTAAATCGATTAAGAAAAAACTGAGTAACGGTGAAACCGCGGTGATTGCTGAAGTAAAAAAAGCGTCACCGAGTAAAGGCTTGTTGCGCGAGAATTTTAACCCAGCTGAGATAGCAGCCAGCTATGAAGCAGGTGGTGCTGCTTGCTTGTCGGTACTGACCGATAAGGATTTTTTTCAAGGCTCAGAAGCGTATTTAAAACAAGCAAGAACAGCGTGCAAGCTGCCGGTTATTCGTAAAGACTTTATTGTAGACCCTTATCAAGTGTATGAGGCTCGTGCGATCGGCGCAGACTGTATTTTATTGATTGTTGCTGCGCTTGATGATGAGACATTACAGGGCTTGTATCAATTAGCTGGCGAGTTAGGTTTAGATGTGCTGGTAGAAGTTCATGATGCGGATGAGTTAGAGCGTGCGTTACGGTTGGATTTAGCCTTGATTGGCATAAATAACAGGGATTTAAGAACCTTTGACACGTCATTAAAAACCACGGTGGACTTATTGGAGCATATTCCTGATGGAGTTATTGTTGTGAGTGAAAGCGGCTTGCACAAACCTGAAGACATTAGCATGTTAAAAGAGCATCAGGTGCATACCTTTTTGATAGGTGAGGCCTTTATGCGTTGCGATGATCCTGGCGAGGCCTTAAAAAGGCTAATTGCTTAGCGAGCCTTTTTTACCAAGATTGTTTTGCCGCTGACTTCAATCAATCCATCTTCGCCCATTGTTTTTAGAACCCGACCAGCCATTTCACGTGAGCAGCCGACCATTCGGCCTAGGTCTTGTCGCGTAATTTTAATTTGCATGCCATCGGGATGGGTCATCGCTTCAGGGGCCTCGGTTAAGTCGATTAATGTTCGAGCAACACGGCCACTGACGTCTAAGAATGCTAAACGCCCAGCTTTGCGACTGGTTTGCAATAGACGCTTGGCCAATTGGCGGCCTAGTACGGTAATAATTTCTTTGCTATCTGCTTGGAGCTCATTCTTAAGTAAAGAGTTTAAGCGGTTATAACTAATGCCCGCAAGCTGGCAGGAAGAAGAGGTTTGAACGTAAACGTTTTGTTTGTCACGTGTCAGGGTCGGTTCAAAAAAACTCGCTTCGCCAAGGAAGTCTCCGCGACTTAAATTGGCGAGAATAAATTCGTGACCATCGACTTCATCGATGCGTACGTAGGCGGACCCTTCAATAAAATAATATAAAGTGTTTATCTCATCACCGGGCTGAATAATATCTGTTTTATTCGGGTATTCGTGTCGGTGGCAAAAGCGGATAAACCTAGCAAAGGTTTCATCCGACATACCAGAAAAATTAAGAAGGTTTTTTTTTGTGCTCATTCCCCAAAGTGTAACAGAGATTATTTGAAATAACCTACGTCGTAAGCCTTTTGATGGTCGGTTTAGCAAACGTCATGTTGCTGGCTGGTTTTATGATATTCTTTGCGCCTAAAATTAAAACAAGGGTTTGAAAATGGATGTAAGAATAAAGTGGGTTGAAGGCGCGATGTTTCTTGGCGAATCAGGCAGTGGGCATACCGTTGTAATGGATGGTGCGCCAGCAAATGGCGGTAGAAATTTAGGGCCTCGGCCAATGGAAATGTTGTTAACTGGTATGGGCGGTTGTACAGCGTTTGATGTAAAAATGATTTTGGATAAAGCGCGTCAACAGGTGACCGATTGTGTGGCAGAAATTCATGCTGAGCGTGCTGAAGAGGTCCCTGCGGTGTTTACTAAAATTCACGTTCATTTTATCGTGTCTGGTAAGGGCTTAACCGACAAAGCTGTTGCACGTGCTGTTAATTTATCAGCTGAAAAGTACTGCTCGGCCTCTATTATGTTGAGTAAGGCTGTTGAGATAACCCATGATTATGAAATTGTGGATGTTGCCTAATGAAGCGGCCTAATCCAACAACTGGCTTACGGCATGTTGCGTTAAATGTACAAGACTTAGTAGCCGCTGAGCATTTTTATGTTGAGTTAATGGGAATGTCTGTTGAATGGCGACCAGATGAACAGAACGTTTATTTAACCTCAGGGAATGATAACTTGGCCCTGCATGTTGTTACAGGAGAAGAGGCAGGGGTTCCAGCATTAGACCATATTGGCTTTTTTCTGGACCGAGAAGACGATGTAGATGATTGGTTTGAGTTTTTAAAACATCATGGCGTTAAAATGAAAACTCAACCACGCAAACACCGTGATGGCGCAAAAAGTTTTTATTGTTATGATCCTAGCGGCGTAACGGTGCAAATTATTTGCCACCCGCCTTTGGTTGGTCATTAATTGTATCGATGTCGCAGGCCACTTGATGCATAGCTGATGTTAGTGTTGACAAATCAGCTGTCGTCATAATATAGGGGGGCATCACGTAGATGAGGGTTGAAAAAGGACGAACCCATACACCGAGTTCTACAAACCGGGGTTGTATCCAATCGATATCAACGGGCTGATGCAGCTCAATGACACCAATCGCGCCTTTAACACGAACCTCTTTTACAGCGCTCAGTTGTGAACAAGGCGCTAGTTCAGATTGTAATTGTTTTTCAATCCTCTGTACCGAGGTTTGCCAGGGCGAAGCCAATAAAACCTCTAAACTGGCATTAGCTACTGCACAGGCTAAAGGGTTAGCCATAAACGTTGGACCGTGCATTAAGGTTGGGTGTTGGCCTCCGCCAATACCATCGGCTACTTTGCTGGAGCACAGCGTGGCAGCGAGGCTTACATAACCGCCGGTTAGCGCTTTTCCGACGCATAAAATATCAGGTGCAATTTGCGCTTGCTCGTAGGCGAATAAGGTTCCAGTACGGCCAAATCCAGTGGCTATTTCATCCAGAATCAGTAGTACATCGTGCTCATCACACAGCTCACGTACTTTTTTAAGATAGGCGGAGCTATAAAACCGCATGCCGCCTGCGCCCTGCACCAGCGGTTCTATAATCACGGCTGCAATAGTACCTATATTGTCTTTTAATAAATGCTCAAAATCATCAATGGCGGCTTGATCGTATGTAGTTTGGTCTCGGCAATCAGGGCTTTTTGCAAAAAGGTGTTGAGCGAGAACGTTACTAAATAGATGATGCATGCCATTATCGGGATCGCAAACGGCCATCGCACCAAAAGTATCACCGTGATAACCATTTTTAATGGTTAATAAGCGTTGTTTTTGCGGTTGGCCTAGTGATGAGCAATACTGAAGGGCCATTTTGATTGCAACTTCAACGGCGACTGAACCAGAATCGGCAAAGAATACATGTTGTAAATCATCGTGGCTGATGTCGATGAGTTTTTTTGCTAAATCAACAGCAGGTTTGTGCGTTAAGCCGCCAAACATCACATGTGACATAGATTTGAGTTGGTTTTCAATAGCGGCATTTAAAGTGGGGTGATTGTAGCCATGAATGGCCGCCCACCAAGATGACATGCCATCAATCAATTCACGGCCATCTTCAAGCGTTAATCGAACGTCAGAAGCTGATTTTACGGGGAAAACAGGTGTTGGGTGGCTTAGGCTGGTATAAGGATGCCAAATGTGTTGCTTGTCAAAATTGACAAGGTCTTCCCAGTTATTGCTCATTTAAGACTAAACCCAAAAAGATGTTTTTGTCATGATTTTTGAAACAAGCCGCATGCCTTGTTTAATGGGGGCAGGTAACTCAGCCCCGCCTTGCTCGATGGCGCTGGTGGCGTGCTGGTTTTCATCCTCGTGCATTTGTTCAAGGATGGCACGGGTTTTATGGTCGTTGTCGGGTAGCTTTTCGAGATGGCTATCAATATGTTGAACGACCTGTTTCTCTGTTTCGGCTAAAAAACCGAGGCTCCATTTGTCGCCGGCTAAACCGGCGGTGGCGCCAATGGCTAAAGAGCCCAAATACCAAGCAGGGTCTAGAATGCTGGTTTTTTCGCCAAGCTGGTCAAGACGTTTGCGACACCAAACAAGATGATCATTTTCTTCTTCGGCAGCTTGGGTCAGTTTTTCTTGCACGGCCTTGTTGCGAGCAGTTAATGACTGACCCTGATATAAGGCTTGGGCAGCGACTTCGCCAGCATGGTTTACACGCATCAGTTGCGCTGATAATTTAGCTTCGTCTTCATTAAGGTCGTTATCTTCGACGGCGTCAGACGGGTTTTCTCGCCCTGTTGTTTTAGCATGCCCCGCTAAGGTTCGTAACACACGGTCGGCATGAGCAATGAGGTTGTCAGCGGTGGAGTAAGCTCTTTGCATGGTTATACCTTTAGTTGTTGTGCTAGTAATGATACCGGATGCAAGGTGGTGGTGTTAAGCCCTGCTTGTTTTAAACCAGAGCGGATATGCAGTGCGCAGCCTACATTACTGGTTAGTAAATAATCAATTGTGTGATCTTTTAAAGGAGCAATGGTTTGATCGCGTAGGGTGGTTGCGGTTTCTTTGTGGGTGAGCATGTAGCTACCAGCCGCGCCGCAACACATTTGATTGGGTTCGAAAGAGCGGATGTTTAATTCATTGATATTAGCAAGTAGTTCAGTAATATCGGTGGTTGAGGGGTGAACATTTTTTAAGGTGCAAGGGGTGTGAAGCCAAGCCGATGCTTTCAGTGGTTTGAATGTGAGTGTACTTAAATAAGGCGCAATAAAATCACTGATATCAACGACTTTTTTTGATAGAGCATGGTCATATTCGGCTAAGGTAGAACCGCAACCACTGGCGACCGTAATGACGGCATCGTAGTGTGTATTATCAAACGTGTTTTGGTTGTTTTGGGCGAGCTTTAGTGCTTGCTGATGATTGCCAGCGTGTAAATCTATCGCGCCACAACAATATTGGTTTGGGGGAATGGAAACGTCAAAGCCACAATGTTGAAGAAGGAAGACAGTATCTTCTAGTGTTTTAGAATCAAGCACCTCTGTGGCGCAACCAGTAAAGAGCGCAACGTGCCCTCGCCTTTCTGCAACCAATGTCGGGTATGTTTCGTTAAACTGATTAGAGGAAATTTTGGCGGGCAAATAAGTATTTAGTTGTAAAGGGAGTTTACTTAAACCAACTTTCTGATAAAAACGCAGAAAAAAGTTTAGACTTTTCCTGTATTGTCCTTTGAGGCGACTAATGAATGAGCGTTCTAACAGGCTTAATTTATTATGCTCGGTGGTGTTTGTGTCGCCACGAAAGTCGTTGATGAGCCTAGCATATGGTACTTTGGCGGGGCACATTTGTTCGCAGGCTCTACACGTTAAGCAGTTATCAATGTGCTCGCTAAGCGTGTTTGTTAGTTCGAGATGGTCTTCTGACCAACCTTGAATGAGGGCTAGGCGGCCACGTGGTGATTCGTTTTCATTTTTAGTTAAATTGTACGTGGGGCACTGTGGTAGGCATAATCCACACTTAACGCAAAGGTCTGTATCGGTATAGTTGATTTGGTTTGTCAAAATAATAAAATAGGCAAGAGTGCGGATAATTCGTTATAATTAAACATTATATAATTTTATTTAAATAAACATTATGGTTATAAGTAAAAAACAACTGACGCATTTGAAGCGCTTAGAAGCGGAGTCTGTGCATATTATACGTGAAGTGATTGCTGAATTTGATAACCCGGCAATGCTTTATAGTGTAGGTAAGGATTCTTCGGTGATGTTGCATCTGGCACAAAAAGCGTTCTTTCCTGCCAAACCACCGTTTCCTTTGGTGCATGTGGATACCACTTGGAAGTTTAAAGAAATGATCGAGTTTCGGGATAAGCGGGCCAAAGAAGTAGGTATGGACTTGATTGTCTATATTAACCCAAAGGGTAAGGAGCTAAACATATCTCCATTTGAACATGGCTCATCGATGCATACCGATATCATGAAAACAGAAGGCCTGCGCCAGATGTTAGATAGTTATCAATATGATGCGGTGTTTGGCGGCGCTCGTCGTGACGAAGAAAAGTCACGAGCTAAAGAACGAATTTATTCATTCCGCGATAAAAATCACCGTTGGGACCCAAAGGCGCAACGCCCAGAATTATGGGATACCTATAATGGGCGCCATCAAAAAGGGGAGTCGATTCGAGTATTTCCGTTATCTAATTGGACTGAGCTCGATATTTGGCAATATATCTACCTTGAAGGGATACCTATTCCTGATTTGTATTTTGCAAAAGAACGCCCAGTGGTTGAGTACGGTGGAACCAAAATAATGGTCGATGACGAGCGTATGCCTGAAGAGTTACGTGACAAGGCGGTGATGGAGAAGGTGCGTTTCAGGACGCTGGGTTGTTACCCGCTAACAGGGGCAGTGGAGTCTACAGCGGAAACATTGCCTGAAATTATTCAAGAAATGCTGCTAACCAAAGTATCCGAGCGCCAGGGGCGATTGATAGACCATGATGAATCAGGGTCGATGGAGAAGAAAAAGATTGAGGGGTATTTCTAATGGCTGTTGAGCAAAATAACTTGATTGCATCTGATATCGAGGGGTATTTGAAGCAACATGAAAACAAAGAATTATTACGTTTTATTACCTGTGGTAGCGTAGATGATGGGAAAAGTACGTTAATTGGACGTTTACTGCATGACAGTAAAATGATTTTTGAAGATCAGTTGGCGGCAATTAATAATGACTCTAAAAAGCACGGTACAACAGGTGAAGCGGTTGATTTGGCTTTACTGGTTGATGGCTTGCAATCTGAACGTGAGCAAGGCATTACAATTGATGTGGCATATCGTTTTTTCGCCACGGACAAACGTAAGTTCATCATTGCAGATACCCCAGGGCATGAGCAATACACGCGAAATATGGCAACCGGTGCGTCTACAGCCGATTTAGCGATTATTCTCATTGATGCGCGTTATGGTGTGCAAACACAAACACGACGTCATAGCTATATTACAAGTTTGTTGGGTATTAAGCATATTGTGGTAGCCGTCAATAAGATGGATTTGGTTGAATTTAGCGAACAGCGTTTTAATGAAATTAAAGACGAGTATCAGTCGTTTGCAAAAGAGGTAGGTATCAACTCGCCTGTGTTTGTTCCCGTGTCAGCGTTGACTGGTGATAACGTTGTTAATGCCAGCAAAAATATGCCATGGAATACCGATGCGCCGTTGATGGAGCAGCTCGATACGATTCCGCTTGAAGATACGGTAAATCTTGAAAACTTCCGCTTACCAGTACAGTACGTAAACCGTCCACACTTGGACTTTAGAGGCTTTTGCGGCACCATTGCGGCGGGTAGTGTCCAGGTGGGTGATAGCATTACCGTGCTGCCATCGCAAAAAACATCAGTAGTTAAACAGGTAATTCAGCCAGCAGTTAGTGAAAGCGAAATGAATGTTAGCGAAGCATTTGCGCCAATGGCGGTCACCTTGACGCTTGAAGATGAAGTGGATATTAGTCGTGGCGATATGATTGTGAAAACGACTGATCTTCCAGACGTCGCTGACCAGCTAGATGTCACCTTGGTGTGGATGAATGAAACGGCGATGAATACAGGGGTGGATTACCTAATCAAAAGGGCTAGTAATGTTGTGCCAGGTAGGTTTGAGCAGATTCATCATAAGGTCGATGTTAATACATTAGAAAAAATTGAAGCCAGTGAATTGCAACTCAATGAAATTGCTCGTTGCCGCTTATCGCTGAAGCAAGCGATTGCTTTTGACGCATATGCCGATGTAAAGGGAACGGGTAGCTTTATTGTGATTGATAAGTACACCCACGCCACGTTAGCGGCGGGTATGATTCAAGAGAAATCTACTGTTGCCGCAAACGGCCAATCAGCAAAAGAATACAGTGCTTTTGAAAAAGATTTAAATGTATTGATTAGACAGCACTTTCCCGAATGGGGCTGTCGATCGATTGATGATTTGCTCTCGTAAAGAATCACTTGGTGTTAGTCACTGCATGGAAGCAGGGCTCATAATCCGGCTTGCGAAGGCCGATAAGTTAACGAAAATAGTTAATGAAAATTCTTAGGGATAGGACGTAGAATACACGGATGTATAAAGAAACGAATAAGCGCTCTCTTATCAAAGGGGTGACGTGGCGTATTGTTGCGACAACAACAACGATGCTGATTGTCTACGTGTTTTTTGGTCGACTGGATCTTGCTATTGCAACGGGGTTGCTGGAAAGTGTTTTAAAAATTGGACTTTTTTGGCTGCACGAAAAGGCTTGGCTAAAAGTGCGCTGGGGGAAAAAAAGAATAGAGCCTTTTAATCTTTGGTTTACCGGCTTACCACTGAGTGGCAAAACGACCATTGCTGATAAAGTTTTTGAGCAACTTGAAAAGCTTGATATCCCCATTGAGCGGATAGATTCAAAAGATATTCGGGACCTCATCCCGAATATTGGTTATACAAGGGACGATAGAAATCGTCATATGCACCGTATTGGCAACCTTGTTTGTACCTTGCAGAACAATTCAGTGTCAACTGTTGCCTCGTTTGTTTCACCGTATAAAGAATCACGCAGAGCAATTCGTGAAATGGTCAGAAATAATATTATTGTTTACGTAAAGGCAGACATCGAAACGTGTAAAAAGCGTGATCATAAGGGTGCTTACGCAAAAGCCTTAAGTGGGGAGTTTAAAAACTTTCCTGGCGTCGATGAGGTATATGAGGAACCTGAGCATGCCGAAGTAGTCGTTGATACGGATGCTTTGTCAGTTGACAAGTCAGTTGAAGTAATTGTTAAGTACGTTAAAAAGCATTACATCAAATAAGGGTAAATAAATGAGTACAAACACGGTATGGCATGAGCATCATATTAGTCAAAAGCAGCGCTCTATTTTAAAAAAACAAAAACCTTGTATTTTATGGTTTACCGGCTTAAGTGGTAGTGGTAAATCAACGGTTGCTAATGCAGTAGAAAATCAACTGTTTGCGATGAAGAAGCACACCTATTTGCTCGATGGCGATAACGTGAGGCAAGGGCTTAATAAAGGACTTAGCTTTAGTGAAGAAGATCGAATAGAAAATATCCGCCGCGTAGGTGAGGTGGCTAACTTGTTTTGTGATGCAGGCTTGGTTGTCGTTACTGCGTTTATTTCCCCGTTTGCTAAGGACCGTCAAATGGTGCGAGATATGGCCATGCAAGGCCAGTTTGTGGAGGTGTTTATTGATGCACCATTAGAGGTTTGTGAGCAGAGAGATCCTAAAGGGTTATATAAAAAAGCGCGTGCAGGAGAGATTAAAGACTTTACGGGTATCGACTCACCTTATGAGGTGCCGGTAAACCCTGAGCTGCATGTTGTTAACGACGGCATTAGTATTGAAGAGGCGGCTACGGAAGTTGTGGCTTACCTTAAAAAGAACGCATATATTTAAAAATGTTAGATAATATAAACATAGAAGACATTGTGGCACTCGCAAAAAAAGCAGGTGATGCCATTATGGATATTTATCAAAAAGATTTTGAGGTTGAGTTTAAGGCGGATCAATCGCCACTGACTGAGGCCGATACGGCGGCGCATAAGATTATAGAGCAAGGCTTAAAAGAGCTGGATCAAAAGAATAACAGGCTAATCCCCCTTATGTCAGAAGAAGGCAAAAATATTCCTTATCAGAATAGAAAGGATTGGGACTACTTCTGGATGGTTGACCCTGTAGATGGCACTAAAGAATTTATCAAAAAAAATGGTGAGTTCACCGTCAATATTGCCTTAATAAATCAAGGCATGCCTGTTTTAGGCGTGGTGTATGCGCCAGCGCTGGGGCAAATGTATTGGGCTAAGCAAGGCGAAGGGGCCTTTAAAGACGGGCAAGCTTTACCGTTAAAACGAGCTGAGCAGCGAGATAGCTATAAAGTAGTAGCTAGTCGTTCGCATCTGTCTGATGAAACAAAAATATTCATTGATGAGATAAAAACAGAAAAAGTCAAAGAGCTAGTATCCATTGGTAGTTCCTTGAAGCTTTGTCTCGTTGCAGAAGGTGAAGCTGACATTTATCCAAGACTAGGACCAACAATGGAATGGGACACGGCTGCGGCACACGCGGTTGTTTTATGCGCTGGAATGAAGGTATGTGAGTTTAATAAGGGTGAGATCTCAAAACCGCTTGTATATAATAAACAAAATTTACTGAATCCTTTTTTTATTGTTTCATCCATTAGCTAACAAATAAACTTATATGGCTTACTATAAACAGCATATCTTTTTTTGTACCAACCAGCGAAGCGATGGTCGTGCATCTTGCCAAGACCATAATGCACAAGAAATGCGTGATTACTTAAAGAAGAAAGTAAAAGAAGCAGGCATTGCAGGACCAGGTGGTGTAAGGGTTAATAATGCAGGGTGTTTAGATCGCTGTGGTCAAGGCCCTGTGCTGGTTATTTATCCCGAAGAAACCTGGTATCAATTTAAGAGCAAAGAAGATATTGATGAGATTTTTGAGCGGCAGATTAAAAATAACCAACGTGTAAATAGGTTAGTTATTTAAGCTATTTAAAGTAGAATCCAAGATTTTTTTGGATTTTTAACGGCCTATAGGTGGTCGTTTCAGCAATCCAGCAGGGTTATTTAGGAATGAATATGAGATTAGTAGTTACTGGTGGGGCAGGCTTTATTGGCTCAGCGGTTATCCGTCATATTATAAATGACACGGAACATATGGTTGTGAATATCGACAAATTAACCTATGCAGGTAATTTAGAATCATTGGCAAGCGTGAGTGGTAGTGAACGATATACGTTTGAGTGTGTTGATATTTGTGATGCGCAGGAGGTAAAGCGTGTTATTGAGTATCATCAGCCAGATATTATTATGCATTTGGCCGCAGAGTCACATGTGGATAGGTCTATTGATGGCCCTGGTGAATTCATTCAGACGAATATCGTCGGCACCTATATAATGTTGGAGCAAGCTCGTAGTTATTATCGCCAGCTCGATAGCGTGCAACAAGAGAGCTTCAGGTTTCATCATATTTCAACTGATGAAGTGTATGGCGATTTGCCGCACCCAGATGACGAGAAATTCAATTCCAATCACTTGCCACTTTTCACAGAAACAACACCTTACGCGCCAAGTTCACCGTATTCTGCCAGCAAAGCAAGCTCGGATCACCTTGTTAGAGCTTGGCAAAGAACTTACGGCTTACCAGCGATCATAACAAATTGTTCAAATAATTACGGTCCGTACCACTTCCCCGAAAAACTCATTCCGTTGGTCATTCTCAATGCTTTAGAAGGCAAGCCGTTGCCTATTTACGGCAAAGGTAATCAAATTCGTGATTGGTTGTATGTTGAAGACCACGCTAGGGCCATAGTGCTTGTTGCAACTAAAGGTAAAGCGGGCGAAACCTATAATATAGGTGGTAACAACGAGAAACAGAACATTGAAGTCGTGCAAACAATCTGCCATGTGTTGGATGAGCTTGTTCCAAAAGATGGTTATTACGAAGATCAAATTACCTATGTTGCCGATAGACCAGGGCATGATATGCGCTACGCCATCGATGCGAGTAAAATAGATCAACGGCTCGGCTGGAAGCCACAAGAAACTTTTGAAAGTGGTATTAAGAAAACAGTTGAATGGTATTTGAATAACCAAGCGTGGTGTCAGCATGTTCAAGATGGCAGTTATCAGCGTGAAAGGTTAGGGGGTAAGTAATGAAAGGAATAATTTTAGCAGGCGGTTCAGGTACGCGTTTGCGCCCAATCACACAGGGAGTCTCGAAACAGTTACTACCCATTTATGACAAGCCGATGATATTTTACCCGTTATCTGTATTAATGTTAGCGGGTATACGCGAGGTGCTTATTATTTCTACGCCGGAAGATTTACCAAACTATGAGAAGCTTCTAGGAGATGGTAGCTTTTATGGTATTGAGCTTAGTTATGCCATTCAACCATCGCCAGATGGCCTTGCGCAGGCGTTTATTATTGGTGAAGATTTTATTGGCGATGATAGTGTCTGCTTGATTTTGGGCGATAATATTTTTTATGGTGAGTCATTTTCAGAAAAGCTAAAAAAAGCGACCACTAGAAAAAAAGGTGCAACTGTATTTGGTTATTGGGTAGATGATCCTGAGCGGTTTGGTGTTGTAGATTTTGATGATGAAGGTAATGCTTTATCCATTGAGGAAAAACCAACTAATCCAAAATCAAACTATGCGGTAACTGGGCTTTATTTTTACGACAACGATGTCATTAATATTGCAAAGTCAGTTAAGCCGTCGAGCCGTGGAGAGCTAGAAATTACAGCGGTCAATAACGCTTACCTTAAACGCGGTGACTTGCAGGTGAGTGAGCTAGGTCGAGGTTTTGCATGGCTAGACACTGGAACGCATGATAGTCTTATGGAGGCAGGGCACTTCATACAAACTATTGAGCATCGGCAAGGCCTTAAAGTGGCTTGTTTAGAGGAAATTTCCTACCGCAGCGGTTGGATTAGTAAAGAAGAATTACTAAAGCGTGCTGAAACATTTATTAAGACAGGGTATGGGCAGTATTTACGTAAAATAGCGAATATCAAAACACCTGAATGAGAGTGCTTCTTACGGGTTGTCAGGGGCAGGTTGTTTACTACCTTGAAAATCAGCTAAAAGAAACATCATGGACATTATTGTCATGTGGACGAAATGATCTAGATATCAGTGATGGAGAGGCCGTAATTGCTGTAGTTCAGAGCTTTATGCCAAATGTTATTATCAATGCAGCGGCCTATACGGCTGTGGATCGTGCTGAATCCTAATCTGAATTGGCTTTTAAAGTAAACACAGAAGGCCCTGAAAACCTGGCTAAAGCTGCGTAGAAGGTCAACGCAGCACTACTGCATATTTCACGGATTATGTATTTTCTGGAAATAAAGAGGGGCTCTACAGCGAATCAGATGCTGTTGCACCTAATGGCGTTTATGGTGTAAGCAAATTGGCCGGTGAAGCAGCAGTAATCAAACATTGCCCTCAGCATATTATTCTTCGAACAGCGTGGGTATTTGGCGAGCATGGGCAGAACTTTGTTAAGACGATGCTCCGCTTGAGCCAAGAAAAAAACAATTGAGTGTCGTTGCTGATCAGTTTGGTGGGCCAACCTTTGCTGGGGATGTTGCTAAAACACTCATTAAGATTGTGAGTCAAATAGAAGTTAATGCGAATTGTTGCTGGGGTGTGTACCACTATAGCGGCTCACCACATGTTAGTTGGTTCCAGTTTGCAGAAACTATTTTTAGGGAAGCTCAGGAGCAGGGGATTATGGAATGTTCGCCAGTATTAAGCGCGATAGAAACATCCTGCTATCCAACTGCGGCAAAACGGTCAGCGAACTCAGCATTGGATTGTGGCAAAATTAATCAAGTTTTTGGAATCAAACAAAGTGATTGGGTTGGTGCTTTATTGCGGATAAAACACTACATATAAAAGCACAGAGATGAAGGTGATAGAAACAGATATACCAGACGTGAAGATCATCAAGCCAACAGTATTTGGTGATGAGCGGGGTTTTTTCTTTGAAAGCTTTAATGCCAGAGCATTTAATGCAGCTGTAGGCCACGCAGTAGAGTTCGTCCAGGATAATCATTCAAAATCCAGTAAAGGTGTGCTGCGCGGCTTGCATTACCAAATCCTGCAACCACAGGGTAAGCTGGTTCGAGTTGTAGAAGGTAAGGTGTTTGATGTAGCGGTGGATATTAGAAAGTCATCACCTACTTTTGGGCAATGGGTTGGCGTTACGTTATCAGCAGAGAATAAAAAACAATTGTGGGTGCCAGAAGGCTTTGCTCATGGGTTTATAACACTCTCTGATAGCGCTGATTTTTTATACAAAACAACTAATTATTATGCGCCAGAATTTGAAAGAAGTATTATTTGGAACGATCCTTCGATAAATATTCATTGGCCGGTAGGCGTCGATCCGCTTTTATCGGCCAAAGACCTGCAGTGTCCGGTATTTAAATCTGCGGAACTGTTTGGGTGAGAAACTATCCGTAGGTAAGGCGTCCCTATATGTCACCTAGCTGGTGTGAGTCTGGGATATTATGTCTAGATTATTTAATTAACTGTTTTGAGGTAATTTGGTATAAAGCCGGTGTTGATATAAGCCTGAGGTTGGGCTTTCTTATTTGGGTTTTGTGGTGTGTTATTGAGCCCATTATTTATTTAGGGTGTTTTTTACATAAATGAAATGAGTGAAACATCGAGCCGTGGAGAGTTAGAAATTGCCGCAGTTAATAATGCTTATCTGGAGCATGGTGATCTGTAAGTAACAGATTAGAGCGCAGATTTGTATGGTTAGATACAGGGATGCACGATAGCTTTATGGAGGCGGGCCATTTTATTCAAACAATTGAACGGAGCCAAGGGCTCAAAGTTGCTTGCCTAGAAGAGATTGCTTATGGCAATGGTTGGATTGATAAGGAGGAATTGTTGTCACGTTCAAAGACTTTTATTAAAATGGGATATGGACAGTATTTGCAAAAAATTGCCGGCTTTTAAATACGAGAATGAGGGCTCTTCTTGCCGACTGTCTATGGTAAGCAGGCTATTATCTTACCTAGCAAATAAAGGAAAAGTCATGGGCTTGGCCTAACGAGTTAGGTTTTGGTGATAGAATATCCTCCAATCGGGTTGTCGAGGAGGTTTACGCTAGAGATGGTCAAGAACCACGGCTGTTCGGTGGTAGACCGCATAGAACTCGAGCCTTTATTTACTTCAGAGTAATACAAAGTAGCGTTTAATGAGGCTCGTTATTAATGAGCTATAAATAGTTAGCAGATGTTCAAGCGATAAGTCTGCTGGTTTCCCAATTTATACTAGGCGTCAGGCTATTTTAAAGCTGTGCTGTTGCAAAATAGAGCAAAGGTATGGTGTAAAATAAGGCGCTTGGTTAAAAGTGTTGGAAATTGTAAGTAGCATATTTAAGGAGGTGTATCGTGAGAATGATAGGTGCAGAGATGCTGGATGTAAAAGCTATTAAGTCAGCCTTGTTTAGTGTGTGTTGTTTGTAGGAAGTAAAAAAAACAATTATGGGTTGTTGCTGGCTTTTTTGTCTTAAGTGAGGGTGCTGATGTTGTGTGCCCGACGATAGATTATTATGCTCCGTAGCATGAGGGCCGCATCATTCGGCGCTTGATAATAGACCGAGAGTTCAATGCAAAACTAATAATGTCATAAAATAATGCTAAGGGAGTTGGTTTTGACGCTGCAAAATATTTTTTTTATAAAATACATTGAAAATGAATAGGTTTTATTGGGAGTTAATTTGGTATAAAGCGACGTCTGAATTAAAAGCAGAGTCAAGCCGTTCCTACCTTGGGTTTTTATGGTGGATCGTTGAGCCGGCACTTTATATGGTTGCCTTTTATATTGTTTTTGAGCTGGTGTTTCAAAGAGGTGGGCCGGGCTTTATCCCTTTTTTATTATGTGGGTTGATCGTTTGGAAGTGGTTTGGAAGTGTTGTTTCCGGGGGTGCTAATGCTATAACGTCAAATTCTGCGTTAATAAGGCAAGTTTACCTCCCTAAATATCTGCTTCCAGTGAGTATTTTGTTTAATGGCACAATCAAATTTTTAATTGTGATGTGTTTGTTTGTTTTATTTTTGTTGCTTAATGGAGTTGTTCCGGCACTTGCATGGCTAAGCTTACCGCTAGTGATAATTATTCAGTTTTTATTTATAGCCTGTATAGCTGGCTTTGTCGCGTCTGTTGTCCCATTGCTGCCAGATATTAAGTTGATATTAGATAATGTGCTTATGTTGTTATTTTTTATTTCAGGAGTCTTTTTTGATATCTCGTTGGTGCCTGAGAATGTAAAGGCATATCTTGCCTTAAACCCAATGGCGGTAATTATTGAAAGCTATAGAGTTATTTTAATCAATGGGAATTGGCCAAACTTTATAATGCTGGGTCTCGTTCTTTTTCTTTCAATACTGCTGCTTTATGTCACTTACCATATATTTAAACATTATGATCGCGTTTACCCTAAAATATTAATATAAATGAGCTATGTATAACTCTGAACCGATTATAAGTTTAAAAAACGTGGGCGTATCATATCGTCGACGAGCAGGAGTGCTTAGGTGGAATAAATATTGGGCGCTGAATGATATAACGTTTGACCTATATAAAGGTGAAACGCTTGGCATCATTGGTAGAAATGGTGCCGGCAAGAGCACTTTGTTACAGGTTTTGGCGGGTATTATTTCACCAGATAAAGGTGTTATTACTCACAATGAAAGCACGGTATCTTTGCTAAGTCTTCAGGTGGGGTTTTTGCCGCATATAACAGGCCGAGAGAATGCTATTTTAAGTGGAATGCTGCTTGGTATCAATAAATCTGAGATAGAGAAAGCAATGCCAAAAATAATCGAGTTTTCAGGTCTCGGTGAATTTATAGATCAACCTGTGAATTCATATTCCACTGGAATGAGGGCAAGGCTAGGTTTTTCAGTTGCAAACCAAATGGATCCTGATGTTATTCTTGTTGACGAGGTATTAGGTGTGGGGGATGTAGAGTTCAAAAAGAAATCTGCGGCAGCAATGAGAGAAAAGATATCATCAAATAAGACAGTGGTTATAGTTTCTCATGATGAAAAAACCTTAAAAGATCTATGTGACCGAATTTTATGGGTAGATAGAAAAGGCATGTGTGTAGAAGGGGGTATTGATGATGTCTTGATATCCTATAATCAATCGTATTAAAAATAACTTAGGGGTTATGTGTAGTGAGTGCTAAGAGTTTAACTAAGTTTGTGATTCTTACTCGTGGTAGGACTGGGTCAACGGCAATAGTGGATGAAACCAATCAGCATCAAGATATCTCTTGTAAGCAGGAGGTTTTTGTTAGTCTTAGGGTGACTCCTTTATATGCTTTGTATCAAAAATATGGAACATCTTTTGAAGAGTACGGGTTTAATGAAGAATGGTTTCCAATATTTGCTTTATGGTTAAAGCAATTTAAGAAAAGTAGGCTTTTATCTAAAGTGAATTTTTTGAAAAAAATTTATAATCCACTTAATATTCGTAGGGTGAATCGGTATTTGGATGAACTTGAGAATCATGGTGTTAACCTAGGTTGTGAGGTACTGGGTTTTAAGTTGTTAGAGCATCAAGTAGCAGAGATTCCCGGCTTTATAGCTTTGTTAAAGCAACGGAACTATAAGGTGATCTACCTTGAGAGAAAAAATGTTGTTAGGCAGGTGCTCTCGGGTGTAATTGCAAATAAACGTAAAAAATTTAATGCTAAAAATTATCAGTCGGATGGTCAATTATATGAATTGGATCTCAATAATTTTAAGAGTCTGATAGAAGGAGAGTTGCACGCAATACGCTCGCAGAAAAAGATGGTTGAAGGGAATGGTTTTGACTCACTATTAATTAATTACGAGGATTTTTTAAATAACCGCCCTGAGTTTTTCAAAGAAATTTTTGAATTCCTAGGTGTGGATAATGTTCTTCCCGAAGGGTCTGATTTTTCTATCATGATACCTAATGTCAAAGATGTAGTTAAAAATTATGATGAATTTTATGCTTGTATCGAAGGTATGGGGATGCGCGAGTATATTGAAAGCTAAGAACGAGTGGTAAATGTGAGAGCACAGGGGATGAGGTTTTTATGGAAACTACCTTTATTATCGCTAGAAACTTATCAAGTAGCTGTTAAAAAACTAATTAATTTTTGAGCGAATATATAAATGAAGCTTATTAAAGTTGATAGTCCTCAAGGTGCTACCAGAAGCATTAGGGCCACTAAATTGGCTATTTTTTATAGAGAAAAGCTTAAGCATATTAGGTTGATTCGTATTGTTGTCCGAAGGGTTTGGGGTGCATCTTTGAGTTTGTATTCGAATCTGGAAAACGCTTACAAATGTTGTTTGTTGGGGGGTACTCATAGAAGACGGCGGTCTTTAAGCAAGCAAAGAGATTATGTGGAACAGAACGCTATATTTTCTCACAAATTATACGACTTTGAGCCTATACCCTTAGCGCAACCAATTGTTTACCCCGTAAAACATAAGGAATACCTGGACTCAGTGGGAGACCACCTCGTGTTCCCAGAACTATCTATTAAAGTTTTGCAAGAAGCCACTTGTTATGGTGGCACAAATATGGTTCTTGTGGGCGCTGAAGTGATACATCATGACCTGTATGATTGTAAAAGCGACTTAACCAGTGAGGAGCTTCATTGTAAGGTAAAGGTTTTTCCAAAAAAAAACCAAATTAGATGGCTCATGGAAGATCAGGATCCCATTCGGCTTTCACGAGCAGCGGTGTTTGTCGACGCGTGTGCTGAGAATTATGCTCACTGGTTAACTGAAGTGTTGCCTCGTATAATGCTTTTTTGTTTAGAAGATTCATATAAAGATGTTCCCCTTATTGTAAATGACGGGCTGCATGAAAATATTATGAGCTCTCTTGAGTTAGTGGTAGGTGTTGGACGAGAGGTTTTAGTTTTGCCTGCAGGAAGAGCGGTTTTGGCTGATGAGCTTTTTGTCACCTCGGTGGTTGGTTATGTGCCATTTGACCGGAGGAAAAATAAATTTATGGAGTTCTCGCAAGGAGTTTTTAGCGCTTATGCTTTAAGTTTGCTTCGAGAGACTATAAGTGGTTCAGGTTTTTGTGCCGAGAAGGGTGCCGCCTCACCAGAGAAGATATTTTTAAAGCGAAATTCAGGGTTGAGAAAGGTTGTGAACACTATTGAAGTTGAAAAAATATTGGTTGGGAAAGGATTTGTGGTTGTCGAGCCGGAGAAGTTAAGTTTTATACAGCAAGTGAAGTTATTTAGTCATGCTAAGCAAGTTATTGCCCCAACAGGTGCGGCGTTGGCGAATGCAATTTTTTGTAAGTCAGGCGTCAAAGTGGCTGTTTTAATGGCTAAGAACAAGGATATGATATACAGGTATTGGGTAAATATGCTGTCGCCACTCAAGTTAAAAGTGTTTTATGTATTAGGTGAAATGCACCAAAACCTAGACCTTGGGATACATGGGGATTTTTATATTGAGGCCCACGATGTACTCAATCTATTGAATGCAATGGAGGAAGAGTGAGTGACATACATCCATCAGCAATAGTTTCCCCCAAAGCGATATTAGGAGAAGGCGTTCAGGTAGGACCATTTTGTATTATTCATGATAATGTGATTCTGGGAAGTAAGGTAAAAGTAGAGGCGTATTGTGAGCTTGGAATAAAGACCCCGCTAAGTGATGGGGGGGCGCTAGTTATTGGGACGGGGGCATTAATTCGCTCTCACTCTACTTTCTATGAATCATCTGTATTTGGAGAAGGTTTGGTTACAGGGCATCAGGTAACGGTAAGAGAGGGGACAGTAGCTGGAAAGGGTTTTCAAATTGGCACGTCGAGCGAAATTCAGGGTGATTGCTCTGTTGGAGATTACGTGAGGTTTCAGTCAAATGTTTTTGTCGGAAAAAAAACTATCATTGGTAATTTTGTTTGGGTTTTACCTTATGTTGTATTTACTAATGACCCTACACCTCCCAGTAATGTGCTGCTGGGCTGTACGGTTGAAGACTATGCAAGTATTTCTGCTGCGTCGGTAATTCTTCCAGGCGTGATAATCGGCCGTCATGCGCTTGTTGGGGCTCAAGCTTGTGTTACAAAAAATGTGCCAGCGAATATGGTAGTAGCAGGTGTACCAGCACGTGTAATTGGAGAAGCAAAAAAAATTAAATTGCGGGATGGATCAGATCGGTCTGCGTATCCATGGACGAAACATTTTACACGCGGGTACCCAAATACAGAGACCAGTACTTGGTCTGAAAGAGAAGGAGAGGAATAATGATTGAGAAGTGTTCTATTATTGATTTGCCGCGAATAAATGATCCACGCGGTAATTTAACGTTTGTCGAAGGAGGAGAGCATATCCCTTTTGATATTCGTCGTGTTTACTACTTGTATGATGTTCCGGGGGGATCGGAACGCGGTGGGCATGCTCATAAAGAGCTACACCAGTTAGTTATTGCTATGTCGGGCTCATTTGACATTCATCTTGATGATGGGGTTTCAAAAAAGACAGTACATTTAAACCGTAGTTATCAGGGGCTTTATATTTGCCCGATGATTTGGCGTGATATCGATAACTTCTCATCTGGTGCAGTATGCATGGTCTTAGCCTCAGAATATTTTGATGAGCTAGATTACTATCGAGATTATAACGAATTTATTGATGTATCTAAAAAGGTGGTTAAATGAAGGAGGTGCCTTTTTTAGACCTTGCACAATTGCATCAAACTATTCGCAAGCCATTAGATCAAGCTTATAAACGTGTAATGGACTCTGGTTGGTTTAGTATGGGAGGTGAGCTTGAGGCATTTGAAAGCGAATTTGCACAATACTGTGAAGTAAAGCATTGTGTTGGCGTTGGGAATGGGCTTGAGGCGCTCCATCTTTTGCTGAGAGCTTATGGCATAGGAGCAGGTGATGAAGTCATTGTACCTTCTAATACCTTTATTGCTACATGGTTTGCTGTAACTGAGTGTGGGGCAACGCCTGTTCCAGTAGAGCCGAATATAGACACGCATAATATTGACCCTGTGTTAATTGGAGAGGCGATTACTAGCCGTACGCGGGCCATCATCCCTGTGCACCTGTACGGGCAATCGGCAGATATGGATCCAATAAATGAATTAGCAAGCAAACATAGTCTTCTTGTCATTGAAGATGCTGCGCAAGCGCAAGGGGCTCGCTATAAGGGTAGGCGAGTTGGGTCACTGGGGCATGCTGCAGCCACAAGTTTTTACCCAGGAAAAAACCTTGGTGCATTAGGGGACGGAGGCGCCATACTAACAAATGATCAGCACCTTGCTGATAAAGTTAAATTGCTTAGAAATTACGGTTCTGAAACTAAGTATCAGCATGATGTGGTCGGCGTGAATAGTCGACTAGATGAAATGCAAGCAGCTTTTTTAAGAGTAAAGCTTTCGGTACTAGATCAATGGAACGAGCAACGCAGAGGTGTAGCGCGACAGTATTTAGAAAAATTAGATGGCGCGGGTTTTGTTTTACCATATGTGCCAAAATATGCAGAGCCAGTATGGCACCTTTTTGTTATTCGTTGCCAGCAGCGAGATAAATTAAAAGAGCATCTTGAGAATCATGGTATTTCAACGGTCATTCATTATCCAGTACCGCCTCACCTGCAAGTGTGTTACCCAGGATTTAATGGTCATCACTTGCCTCTTGCTAAGGTGTTAGCAGATGAAGTGTTGAGTTTACCAATGTCGCCTGTTCTTGAGCCGGTGGCGCAGGAGGGCATCACTAAAAGTCTTTATGGTTTTCTGAGTTCTTCAGCTAAGAGCGACGTTTCATAACGTATTTGATCAGTAGACATAAATGAAATTCATACATAGAAATGAGGGTAGTGATGTCAGAAGATATTAGTATCATAATGGCCATCTATAATCATGAGAATACGCTGGCAGAGGCTATTGAAAGTGCGCTAATGCAAGTAATGCCATATAAGAGTGTTATTTATTGCCTAAATGATGCTTCTACTGATAGAAGCGGTGAAATAGCCAGCAGTTACGAAAAAAAATACCCAGATAGGGTCAAAGTTTATACTAGCCCTGAGAATTTGGGCTCAGGGAAAAAGTCATTTCTATATCATCGCCCCCCTGTAAAAGGGAGGTATTGGTGTTTATTAGCCGGTGATGATTATTGGACTAGCTCTGATAAATTGAGACAGCAGATCGGATTTCTTGATAGTCACCTTGACTATGTTGGCTGTAGTTGTAATACCATAATGAAAAATGAAGTTACCGGCGATGAAAGTATAATTGAGCCATCTCGAAATACTTGGAATCTTTTTGATTTGATATTGCTGAATCACAAATATGCACAGTATGTACATACCACCAGTATAATTTGGCGTAATATTTATTCTGATAATGACACTTTTTTACCTCCAGGTTTCAAAAAGGAATATGCGCATGGGGATGTGATGCTGTCACATATGATGCTAGACAGTGGTGGAAAAATGAAGAATATTCCAGAGGTCATGAGTTGTTATCGCGTCACCGGAAAAGGTGTATGGACTAGCAAATCCCAAAATAAGCAAGAGAATATAAATAAGAGTTTGAAGAAATATATATATCGTTCATTGCCTTTTAAATATAAAGTTTATCTGTACTTAGAGTTAGTGTGGCGTAACTCTGGGAAGTTGAAAAAGCTTTTTCCAGGGCCGGTTAATGAGTAAAGAAAAATTTAGCTTTTATAAAGAGCACCCCAAAACCTGTAATCCTGATGATTTTTGGGGGCAGGTTAAACGAACTGTGAACGGTGAACCGGTTGCGCAAGATCAGATTGATATGATCGTTGAGGCGGTAGTGAAAAGCCTTGAATTAAATGAAGACGATACGCTGTTGGATTTGTGTTGCGGTAATGGGGCGCTAAGTACATTGCTTTTTAAGCACTGTAAAGGTGGCTTAGGGGTGGACTTTTCTGAGCACCTAATTTCAATAGCAAATAGGTATTTTTCTAACCCGCCCGATCAAATGTATCATTTGCAGGACGTTATTGAGTTTTGCGAAGATCCAATAATGCCGTGTAATTTTTCTAAAATGGTTTGTTATGGGTCATTTCCCTTTATTGAGCAAGAAAGAGCAGAAGCAATGCTGTGCTTGCTTAATAGTAAATTCCCGAATATAGAGCGCGTTTTTATCGGGAATTGTCCTGATAAGAGCTTGTTAGAAAAGTTTTATGGGGATAGAAAACTCACTCCTGACAATGAGAGCGATCCTGATACTGCCATTGGTATTTGGCGTACTCAAGAAGAGTTTATCTCACTAGCGAAACACTGTGGTTGGAAGGCGACTATTCATATAATGCCCGAGCAGTATTATGCCGCTCATTACCGCTACGATGTTATTTTGACAAAGTGAATATTGCGATGGAAAAAATACAGGTTGCGTGGGTATCAGGTATGCCGCGCTCTGGAACTACTTGGCTTTCGCAAATTCTTGCATCGTCACCGGAGGTCAGGCTAAAGTCTTGCCCACTGTTTTCATATGAATTTAAGGATAGTTTGGACGAAAATAGTTCAGCGGAAGAATGGGGGGAGCTCTTTTCCAAACTCTATCAGACAAGTTCTGAGTTTCTAGATCAGGAGCATCTCCGTAAACATGGGTTGGTGCCTTCTTTTAAAGAGAAAAATGAAAACCCTCAGCACTTAATTATTAAATCTAATCGATTTCATAATTTAACGCCTAACATTTTGAAGTTAAATCCTCAGGTCCGTTTTATATATATAGTACGTAATCCTTGCGCGGTTCTTTACTCTTGGTTAAGTAACTCTAATGAATTTCCTTTGAATGCGGATCCATTAGCGGAGTGGAGAACCGGTCAATGTCGAAAAACTGGTCCGGGTGAGTTTTGGGGGTTCGATGACTGGAAGAAAGTTACTACAAAAGCTCTTAGACATAGTGAGCAGTATCCAGATCGGTATAAAATCATACGTTACGAGGACCTTGTGCGGGATACTCGGTACTATATCAGAGAAATTTTTTGTTTTTTTAAAGTGCCATATGGGTCTCAGACTCATGATTTTATTGAGTTTTCACATAGTCGGCATGACGATCACCAGCACTCTGTGTTCAAAGATCCTAAACTAAATAACAAATGGGAAAAAATGCTTGACCCGGCGATTGCTTCGGAATGTTTGGATGAGATTAGAGGTACGGAGTTAGAGAGGTTTTATAAATAATGAATTATTTATAAAATTTTCGAATCAATGATATATTGATTTTATTTTTTCGAGACTCTATGGATATACAAGTTAGCAGGAAAGAGAAGCTTAATGATTTGGCTTTTTTTGGTGGTAGGTGCTTATTTACAGAGCCTAAGTCTACATCAAGTCTGGCTAAGCCAGATTTTGACAGTTTCCTGGACTATTCTGAGCAGTTCTTTAAGCGGCAGCACTATACCAATAACGGGTTTTTAGTAAAGCTGTTGGAAAAGCGCCTTGCTGAATTTCACGATACCCAATTTTGTGTCACCTTCTGTAGCGGGTTTTGGGGGCTTGTGCTGGCAATTACTTCGCTTGGACTTAAGGGAAAGAGCGAAATTATTATGCCGTCTTTGACATACCGTAGAATGGCAGATATTGCGGCGTGGGCTAAGTTGAAACCTCATTTTTGTGAGGTTGACCCAAAAACATTATCTATGAACCGCTATACAGCAGGTGAGTGTATCAATAGTGAAACTGCGCTGATTCTGGCAGTGCATCCCCTTGTTAATTGCTGTGATGTTCAGGGGTTAGTCAGCCTTGGCCTAGAACACGGTATTCCTGTGTTATTTGACTCAGTTGAGTCTGTGTACGAGTCAACAAGTATTGGCAAAGTAGGCAGTTTTGGTGATGCGGAATGTTTTTCAATGCATGCCAGTAAGTTGTTGAATGGCTTCGAAGGTGGCTATGTCACTACCAATAATTCGGAATTAGCTCAAAGGTTGGCGTTATTACGAAGCTTTGGGTTTGAAGGGCAGGATAACTGTGCGGTTGCTGGGGGTCTCAATGCAAAGCTTAATGAAATACATGCGGCAATGGCGCTTACTAACCTAGATGAAATTTCTCAATTGGCAGCTAGGAATAAACGACGTTACCGACAGTATCAATCAGAACTGCAGGCGATACCTGGCATTCGCTTGGTTGAGTTCGATGAATCCTTCAGTACTAGTTATAAAAACGTGGTAGTTGAGTTACTTGATAGTTGGCCACTAAAGAGAGATGAAACTGTCGATATTTTGAATGCTGAGAATGTTCTTGCTCGTGCATATTATTCACCTCCATTACATCGTAAAAGGATGAGTTACCCACATGTTCCCGCATCTCTCAGTGAAACGGACCTTCTTTCTGAGCGCTTTATGCTTTTACCATGCGGAGATCATGTGGAATTAGGTGATATTGGTGAAGTTATTAGAATTTTGGAGTTTATTGGTTCTAATGGAGTTGAAATTGCCAGTCGACTAGAAGAAAGAGAAGCAAGCTAACATGAAAAAAGATAATTTTGCCTTGTACGGTGGTCCTGCGGCATTTGACAAACCTTTGCCTGTTGGGCAGCTTTACTTTCCTTCATGGGAGCGCTATGAAGTTGAAATGCGTGGTATTTTTGAACGACGTTACTACACTAATCAGGGGCCATTAGTTCAAAAATTAGAGGAAAGGCTTCAGGATTTTCTTGGTGTCAAACATGTAATCTGTGTTACGAATGCAACTATAGGGTTGATGATGGCAGTAGAGGTATTAGAGCTTTCTGGAAAAGTAATCTTGCCTTCATTTACATTTATTGCATCTGCCCAATCACTGAGCTGGACTGGTGTTGAGCCAGTCTTCTGTGATGTTGATCCTGGTACTCACCAACTAGCAATTGAAAAATTAGATTCATTAATTGATAAACATGTTTCTGCTATTATGGGTGTGAATTTGTGGGGGGGTGCATGTGATCCGGAGAGGTTGGAGCACTATGCAAAAGACAGGGGGTTAAAGTTATATTTTGATTCTGCTCATGCTTTCGGGTGCGAGACAGATGGGAAAAAAATTGGAGGGTTTGGCAGTCTCGAGGTTTTTTCTTTTCATGCAACCAAGGTTTTAAGTGCAACGGAAGGTGGGTGTATCAGCACCAATGATGGCATGCTTGCAGCGCGCTTAAGAAATATTCGAAGCAGTTATGGAGCCGGTAAGTCTGTGCCTGTTGTGAAGACTTCAAATGGCCGGATGTCAGAAGCACAAGCCGCTATCGCTCTTATGAGTTTTGAGGATTTCCCTCAGAATCAACAAAATAATGAAGGCTTGTTTCGTATGTATGATGAGGGCTTGAGGAGAACTCCTGGGATTAAGTTGGTAAAGCCAGCCGGTGTTACGTTCTCAAACTACCAGTATGTTGTTTGCGAAGTTGATGAAAGTATTTTTGGGTTGTCGAGAGATTCATTGATCAAAATTCTTAAGGCCGAAAATGTGAATGCGCGGCGTTACTTCTATCCAGGTGCTCACCGTAGCATTGAGTATCAAAATAAATTATCGAGTTATCAAGATAGCTTACCGGTCACAGATCACCTGTGTGCCTCATGCATCCAACTGCCAATTGGCGCAATGGTTGATAGCAATGCAGTAGAAGTGATTAGTGAAATCATTAATAAAAGCCATTACAATTCTGTATCTTTGCGGGCGTTATTAGAAGGTGGGAGTAAATGAGGCTTGGTATTATGCAGCCCTATTTTTTCCCATACCTAGGGCATTTTTCTCTGATTTCTTCAGTAGATAAATGGGTAGTATTTGACGTTACTCAATATACACCTAAATCTTGGATGAGCAGGAACCGTATTTTGCACCCTAAAACTGGTTGGCAGTATGTAAACGTTCCGCTTTCTAATTCCTCTGCTTCAATTAAAACGTCAGAGGCTAGAGTATTGAGTTTGGCAGACACTAAGAAATCAATTATTGGAAAGCTGTCTCACTATAAAAAAAAGGCTCCATATTTTTACAAGGTGAGTCAGTTGGTTCAGCGAGTATTTGAAAATTGCCTAAGTGATTCACTTGTGAACTTAAATGTTAGTGCTTTAAGTGAAGTATGTGATTATTTGGAAATTCCGTTTTCATACCAGATATGTTCTGAGCTTGATCTTGTTTATCCAGAAAACATGGGGCCTGGTGATTGGGCACCATATATTTGTGAATCTCTTGGTGCGTCTGAATATGTCAACCCATCTGCAGGGAAAGGTCTTTTTGATGTGCTGGACTTTGAAAAGAGAGGTGTGCTCTTGTATTTTGCTGAATTTTCAGAGTTTAAATATGATACCTCGTTAAATACTTATGAGCCTAATTTATCGATATTAGATGTGATGATGTGGAACTCACCAGAAGATATTATAGCCGGTTTGAAACTAGGGACTAAGCTAGTTAAGGCTTATTAAGTTGGACACCCCGTAGCCACAGGTAGAGGCTTAAAAATGATTGTAGATTACCAGATTGAAAAATTTGATGACAGCACTGTATGGCTAAGACATTGCAAGTGAGGTTTAAAGGCAGGTCCTCAATACGCTCTTTGCATGAAACAGTTTCTGTTTTAACGAATAAAGGGGACTTTGATCAAGCATTACGGTTGATTCATGACTTTGTAGAGCGTGTTTTTACCGAACCCCTCTGTGTCTCGCAGGTTTTTGGCTCTAAAACGTTAGATGATTTGTGTCAGCGTATAGGTAAGGCTAATTTAGTAAGTATTAAGGAAGAGCTTGGATGCATAGAACCCAAGCAAGCAGATAAGCCAATCTTTGTTTATATTGTTACTAAACTACAGAAGTCTGGAGGGCACACACGAGTTATTGAAGACTTTATTAAAGCCCGACCAGAGGGAGAGCATGTATTATTGTCAACAGAGTTAGCGGGGCGATCAGGCCCTAGCTTTCTAACTGGAGGGCTTGAAAGAAGAGCTAGCATAACTTTTAAACAAGCGCCGAAGCTGAGCCTTCAAAAACGATTGGGGTGGTTGCAGCGGCAGCTACTTGAAATTAACTCAGAAAGAGTTTTTTTGTTCAATCATCATCAAGATTGCGTTGCTGTGGCTGCAATTCAGCCTGAGATGAAGCTCAATGCTAGTTTTTATCATCATGGTGATCATCACTTAAGCCTTGGTGTGTACTTGTCGCATCTTGAACATATTGATCCCCACCCAATGGGTTTTCACCATTGTAGGGATGCGCTTGGGATCGAGAACGTTTATATGCCGTTAATGATTGAGGATAAAGGTAAGCGGCCTAGTGACCAGCCCTTTATGGCTAATGGTACGCTTACTACTTGTACTGTTGGTAGGGCAAATAAAATTGAAATACCTTACTTCATTAGTTATCTTGATGTGGTGCCTGAGCTATTGAAAACAACTGGGGGTCGGCATGTTCATATTGGAACACTTTCCCCATGGGCTAGGTATAGAGTTTGGCGAGGAATGAAGCGTTTGGGTATTGCAAAGGAGCGTTTTGTTTATATTTCCTGGGAATCTAATATTTGGGGGGCATTACATAAGTATAAGATTGATTTGTATATAGCATCATTTCCTTATGGCGGAGGGTTAACATTGGTTGAGGCTATGGGGGCAGGGGTCCCAGTGGCTCTGCATGAGCATATATTTTCTCGGGTTTTAGCAGGGATTGACCTTGCCTACCCTGAGGTGTTCAGTTGGAGGTATCCTGAAAAATTATTGTCCTATTGCTCATCACTGACACCTGAAGTTTTAATGCGGCATAGTCGACTGGCGCGGAAACAATATGAGTCTTGTCATATACCAAAGGTGAGCTGGTCAGAGGAAGGAAGTAAATACACTCCGGCTGCATTATCGAACGAATATGATGTATTAAGTGATGAAAGGGCGGCGTGGATGACACAGCAAGTTAGCCTTCATGGGGTTATTTCTCGGGTGGTATATAGAATACTGCGTAGACTGAGGAGTTATTTATGAGTTTGGTTGGTTTTACACTTCTTAGGTTTGAATGATTTCTGGAAACAATTCTCCTCTAAAGAAAAGCAAGCTAGGCTAGTATGATAGAGTTTTTTAGGTTTTATGAAGTTTCAGTTGCAATAATAAAGTACTTATTGGGGGTATTGCTAATATGCTGAATAAACCACCAATTATTTCTATTTCAATTGTGAGTCACCTTCAAGGTAGTCTTGTTAAGTTATTGTTGGGAGACATTGAAAGCGTATGTAAAGGAATGTCAATAGAAGTGTTATTGACACTAAACTTGGCGGAAAATTTCGATGTTGATGCTGAGAATTATTTTTTCCCCATTACTATCCATTCTAATAAGCAGCCAAGTGGCTTTGCTGAAAATCACAATAGGGCTTTTTCTCGAGCGAGCGGGCAGTTTTTTTGTGTTTTAAATCCAGATATAAGGATTAATGATAACCCCTTCGTTCCTTTAATCAGCTGTTTGGAAAACCCTTCAGTTGGAGTGGTAGCGCCCTTGGTCTTTAATGAGTATGGTGTGCTGGATAATAATGCGCGCTTTTTTCCTTCGCCATTAAAGATACTTTGCAAGGCATTAGGTGGCTGCAAGGGTAGTGACTACGAAGTAAAAAAAGAAGTTATATTTCCTGATTGGGTGGGGGGTATGTTTATGCTGTTCCGCTCCAAAGTGTATAAAACAATGTATGGGCTTAATGAGCGGTACTTTCTTTATTATGAAGATGTTGATATGTGCGCAAGGTTGCGCTTGAGTAGTTACCAAGTTGCGCTGTGCCCAGATGCTAAAGTGGTTCATCATGCTCAACGTAGTAGTCATCGCAGTTTTAAATATTTTCGTTGGCACCTAGCTAGCATGATACGTTTTTTGTGCTCACGTGATTATTGGCGACTAAAATACGGAAAATAGGTGGATTTTTTAATATTAAAAAATATGAAGATGCTCGCAAAAACGCTACCAGCCAGTTGTTTTTCATGAATACCCTAAAACAGAATAATTTTGATGTATTAAGGTTTTCTTTTGCATTTATCGTTTTCTTAGTACATTCGTACGCGCTAACAGGCGTTAGTGACTTAGTAGTGTTGAGTCGGTTTTTTTCATCGAGCCTAGCGGTTAAGGCATTTTTTATAGTCAGTGGCTTTTTGATCTTTATGAGCTATGAGAACTCAAGTAATGCAAAGAACTATTTTTTAAAAAGAGCCAAGAGAATTTACCCGGCTTATTTTTTTGTAATTATCATCAGTGTCATTTTAGGGGGAGGTATCTCGACGTATTCATTGGGTGATTACTTCTCGATTTCTCTTCTAGAATATATTTTTGCTAATTTATTATTCCTTAACTTCATACAGCCAAATCTACCTGGAGTTTTTGAGGGGAATCAAATTGAGGCAATTAACGGTGCGTTATGGACACTAAAAGTCGAGGTGATGTTTTATTTAAGCGTGCCGTTAATTGTATGGGCTTTTAATAAGTTCGGGCGATTACCTATGATTATTGGTTTATATGTTTGTTCCGTTTTTTACTCGGTGAGCATGCATATGTTGGCAGCTAAAACGGGGTCAGAGTTTTATTTGCAATTACAACGGCAACTTCCAGGGCAGTTTGTGTATTTTATTTCAGGTGCAATTGGATATTATTATTTTGCTTGGATAAGCAAATATGCAGCAAAACTCTTGTTGCTTTCTATTGTGGTTTTTATTTATCAGCAGTGGCTGCCTTGGCTGACCATTGAACCTATAGCATTGGGTATGATTGTTATTTATGTGGCACGAGTTATGCCATATCTTGGCAATTTTGGGAAGTATGGTGACTTCTCATATGGAATTTATATTATTCACTTTCCTGTATTACAATTGTTGGCCTCGTATACTGTATTTAATGCAAACCCATGGGAGATGCTATTTGTAACGACTCTTATAATTTTGCTAGGGGCTTTTTTACTTTGGCATCTAGTGGAAAAGAATTTCTTTCAGAAATCCTCTCATTACATTGAGGTTGAACGAATATGAAGGTTCTTGTAACAGGAGCTAACGGCTTTGTGGGTTCTTCACTCTGTAACGAACTTTTACAAAAGGGTTATGACGTCACTATTGCGACTCGTTCCAAAAGCGAGGGGTTCCATGGTTTTAAAAAGGTGCGTATTGATTCGATAAATGCTCAAACAAATTGGGCAGTAGCGTTAAAAAAAGTCGATATAGTGATTCATCTTGCTGCACGGGTTCATGTGATGGTAGATGAACCATTAGGTTCTCTTGCTGAATATAGAGAAACCAATAAATATGGTGCTTTGAATCTAGCGGAACAAGCTGTTGAAGCAGGTGTAAAACGGTTTATATTTTTAAGTACAGTCAAGGTAAATGGAGAGTTTACAGATGGAATGTCTAGGTTTTCTCCGGATGATGACTGCATAACAAGAGGTTCATATGCTTTATCGAAGTATGAGGCTGAACAGGCTTTGTCAGCAATAGCGAAAATAACTGATATGGAGTTAGTTATTATTCGCCCACCTTTAGTATACGGGCCAAATGTTAGAGCTAACTTTGCTTCAATGATGAAATGGGTAAATAGCGGTTTCCCTCTTCCCTTAGGCGCAGTGCACAACAAACGTTCCTTAGTGGCATTAGATAATTTAGTGAGTTTTATTATTCATTGCATTGACCATCCAAAGGCGGTTAATGAGGTTTTTTTGATTTCAGATGGCGAAGATGTGTCGACAACTGAGTTGCTAAAGAAGGTAGCAAAAGCTCTCGATAAAAGAGTTTTTTTGTTGCCCATTCCAGTTAATTGGATGAAGTTTGTGGCGAAGTTGGTTGGGAAAGCTGATATTGCTGATCGATTATTTAGCTCTTTGCGGGTTGATAGTTCTAAAACTCAAGAATTACTTGACTGGAAGCCGGTTATCACAATGGATGAACAGTTGAAGAAAATAGCGGATGCGTATTTAAATGAAAAGACTGTTTGACCTGTTTTTGGCTATTAATGCCGCTGCTGTTCTTTTAGTGCCTATTTGTATTGTGGCAATTTTGGTTAGAGTAACGTCGAAAGGCCCAGCGTTATATTGGTCTGATCGAGTAGGTATTAACAATACTATTTTCAAAATGCCTAAATTCCGTAGCATGAAAACAGATACGCCCGCCGTTGCCACTCATTTATTAAAAGACCCGAAAAGTGTACTGACGCCCATTGGCGATTTATTGCGTAAAACAAGTTTAGATGAGCTGCCGCAACTATGGTGTATTTTAAAGGGTGATATGAGTTTTGTTGGCCCCCGGCCTGCGTTGTTTAACCAAGATGATTTAATTGCTTTGCGTACAGAAAAAGGTGTTCATCAGTTAGTGGCAGGCTTAACCGGTTGGGCACAAGTAAATGGTCGTGATGAATTGCCTATATCGCAAAAAGTAGAGTTGGATGTTGAGTACATGCATCGACGCTCTTTTTTATTCGATATTTATATCCTTTGGTTAACGTTTCTCAAAGTGCTTAAAAGGGACGGTGTTTCCCACTAATGGTAATAGTGGTCCAGCGATTAAATGAATGTGTTTTCATTGGGTAAACTTAGCTAGGAAAAAAAGCCAATATTTTGGTTTCTTTGATAGACTTACTTATTTAAAAGGTGATTTCAAGGAGCGTGGGTGTTGAAGGTTAAAAAGGCAGTGATTCCAGTTGCGGGATTAGGGACTCGTGTTTTACCTGCTAGTAAAGCGATCCCGAAAGAAATGATGCCGGTAGTTGATAAGCCGGTTATTCAATATGTGGTTGAAGAAGCTGTTGCTGCGGGGATAAAGGAAATTATTTTGGTGACGCGTGCGGGTAAATCAGCAATTGAGGATCACTTTGATTCGCATTATGAGCTTGAGGCTGAGTTAGCACGTAAAAATAAAGCGGAGTTGTTGGCGACCATCCAAAATATTGTACCCCCAGATGTATCGATTATTTCAATTCGGCAACCCGAAGCGAAAGGTCTTGGGCATGCTGTACATTGTGCGGCGAGCATAGTTGGCTGCGAGCCATTTGTGGTTATTTTACCTGATGTGTTGGTGAATAACGGGGGCGATAAAACGACTGACCTAATGAGAATGGTCGTTGAGTTTGAAAACAAGAGGGCGGCACAAATTATGGTCGGAGAAGTTCCCGACAATAAAGTTCACTTGTATGGCATTGCTGATTGCGGAGGTATCGTGCCAGAGAGTGGCCGATCCATAACTATTAAGGGTCTGGTCGAGAAGCCAAATCAAGACGAGTCGCCATCAAATTTAGCCGTCATCGGCCGTTATGTCTTACCCGGGAAGGTTATGAGTTTGTTAGCTAAAGGCAAACCTGGTGCAGGTGGCGAAATCCAACTTACGGATGCTATTGATGCATTATTGGAATTGGAATCGGCTGAGGCTTATAAAATGATGGGCGATACGTATGATTGTGGGGAAAAACTGGGTTATTTAAAGGCTAATCTTGCGTATGGTTTACAGCATAGTGACACGGCCAACGGTTTGAGACAGTTTATCAGCACGTTAACTAGCGCACATGGATAGTGGTGAGATAAAAGCATGGGTTGATCTTCAGTCACACGCTGAGGAAATAAAGGACTTGCACCTAGCTGAGCTATTTCGTCTAGAGGCTGATAGGTTTGGTGAGTTTAGTTTTTCTACCGAGAGTTTTTTATTAGACCTTTCTAAGCAGCGTATTACCAAAGAAACACTGGGTAAATTAACAGCCTTAGTTGAGCAGCAAGCGCTGGGCGAATGGATTGAGAAATTATTTACTGGAGAGCAAATCAATGTATCGGAGGGGCGTTCTGCGTTGCATACTGCGTTACGGCTCCCCATAGAGGAAACCCTTAGGGTTAATGACCGGGTTATTACGGAAGATATCCATGCTTCTTTAGAAAAAATGGCGTTATTGGTTAGGCAGATTCAGCAGGCTCAGTGGCGAGGTTTTGATGGTCGACCTATTCGGTCAATTGTAAATATTGGGGTTGGAGGTTCAAACCTTGGGCCGTTAATGGCTTGTGATGCATTAGAGCAATATACGCCTGCTGAAAGCAAGCAACTTGATATCCATTTTGTATCATCAATGGATGGCAGTGAACTAGAAAAGCTACTGCCTTTATTAGAGCCCGCGACAACATTATTTATTGTGGCCTCTAAAACATTTAGCACAATTGACACCTTGGCAAATGCAAATACTGCTAGGGAATGGTTGTTAAAAGCAAGTGGGAAATCTGTTGATTTAATTAATCAACATCACTTTATTGCAGCAACTGGGAATATCCGTGCGGCACAATCATGGGGAGTTCCCGAGAAAAACCAATTATTATTTTGGGATTGGGTTGGTGGGCGATATTCTTTGTGGTCAGTAATAGGGTTGCCTATTGCGCTTAAAGTTGGTGTGGAAAATTTTCGTGCTATTCTTAAAGGTGCTCATGCAATGGACAGGCATTTTAGAGAGACGAGCTTTGATAAAAATTTGCCCGTTTTATTAGGCTTGGTTGGCGTCTGGAATATTAACTTTTTGAATATTCATGCACACACAATTTTGCCTTATGATGGGCGCCTTTCACATTTACCATCTTATTTACAACAGTTGGAAATGGAAAGTAACGGAAAAAGTGTCAATGCCAAGGGAGAGCGGCTTAATTACCGGACCTGCCCAGTGCTATGGGGTGAAGTAGGCTCGAATGCACAACACGCGTTTTATCAGCTTTTACATCAAGGTACTGAATTGGTGATGTGCGACTTTATTACCACAGCGGTACGCTATGAGGGTGAAGGTGAAGAGCTTCAATTGCAACATCAGTTATCGCTTGCTAATTGCTTGGCGCAATCTAGACTTCTGGCCTTGGGCGCCGAATCGGAAAATGATTTAGGTTATCAGCATTACGACGGTAACCAGCCGAGTACTACGATTATGTTGGATGAATTAACGCCGGAAACATTTGGTGGGCTGATCGCCTTATACGAGCATAAAGTGTTTGTGCAGTCAGTGATTTGGGAAATAAACCCGTTTGATCAGTGGGGCGTGGAAAAAGGCAAAAAGCTAGCTTCATCATTATTACCAGAGTTTCAGTCACAGGTGAGTGGGGATCTGGATTCATCTACTAGGGGATTGATTCAGCGTGTTCAACGTCAACAGGCTCAGTATGAAAGTTAATGTGTATGGTGTGGGGCTTTCTGCCTGGGTTGCGGCGACATGCCTAGCTAAAGTAGGAAATGATGTAGCTATTTGCGGTGTGTCGCAAGGTGAATTAGGAAAGATTCCGACGGTTCGTGATGAGCCGAATTTATTGCAACAGTTAGAAGCGCAGATTAGTAGTGGCCGACTTAGTCGGCGTAACGAGGGAATGCAGCCAGAGGCGAATATTCATTGGCTTGCATTTCAGCCGGATCAGCAGTACAAAGCTGAGCAAGTGATGGAGCGGCTTTCTCAATCAGCTCAAAATGATATGTTGATTGTTAATCAGTGCAACTTTGCGGTGGGAGCGACACGTGACCTGCAAACTCGATTAAAAGGGAAGGGCTATGTGGTGTATATCCCCGATAATTTACAAGAAGGTTCGGCGATCCAGGGTTTTAGTCAACCTAACGGGATCGTTTTGGGGCTAGATCATGATAAGGCATTAGTTAAGGCTCGAGCTTTATTAAGGCCGTTTAGTGAGGGCTTGAATACACTGCAGTTAATGACAACTCGTGAAGCTGAATTTACCAAATTTGCTATTACAGGCATGCTCGCTATTCGTTTGGGCTATGTTAATGAATTGGCTAATCTGGCAGATCAGTTAGGTGTGGATATTAGCGTTGTTCAAGAAGGAATGAGGGCCGATACAAGGATCGGTGAGCATTATTTGTCGCCGGGCTGTGGTTTTGGAGGGCAGAACTTCCATGCTTATGTCTCTAAGTTCTCTGGCATTTTCCAACAGCAGAAACAACAGCAATCATTATTAAAAGCAGTTGTTGACGAAAATGAAGTGCAAAAAGAGTTGCTGTTCAGGAAGTTATGGCAACACTATAATGGTACTTTGGACGGTAAGGTGGTTGCAATTTGGGGGTGTTCATTTAAGCCAGGAACAGCCAGCATTGATAATGCGCCCAGTTTAAAAATAATTAATGCACTGGTTGCGCAGGGGGTTCAGGTTAATATTCATGACCCAGAAGCAATGCCAAATATAAAAAGTTATTATGCAGGTGAAAAATTGATCCGTTCTTGTAAAACACCGATGGATGCAGCAGATGGTGCTGATGCTTTATTACTCGTTACAGAGTGGCCGCTTTATTGGTCACCTGATTATGAGCAACTTGCTAAATGCATGAGCGATCATCTGATCATTGATGGGAGGAATGTTTTTGATAAGGAGGTCGTTAAGCAGCATGGGTTTTATTATTTAGGAGTGGGACGGTAGAGGTGTGAGTTGAATATGGATATTTTTTCACTTCCAGGTTGGTTCATTAGTCGAAGCAGGCGGATAAAGCGTACGGTTACGCTGCTATTTGATTTTATTGTTATTACGTTGGCTTTATGGGTATCCTTCTCACTACGGCTAGGTGAGTTTTATTGGCCCGAAGGCAGTGTGATTTGGTTGTTTGCTGTTGCGCCTTTTATAGCTACGCCAATTTTTATTAAGTTGGGACTATATCGTGCGATTATTCGATATATTGGCTTTCACTCTTTATGGGTTGTGGTTAAGGCGGTTTCTCTTTATAGCTTGCTTATTACTTTTTTTGTTGTGTTGGCGAACATTGAAGTCGTGCCGCGCTCTGTTCACATCATCAATTGGTTGGTGACCTTATTTGTAGTGGGTGGAAGCAGGATGTTGGTGCGTTGGTGGCTAGCAGGGGCGGTTCCAGCAAATGTAAGTGCAACTCGTAATGTGGTTGTCTATGGTGCAGGCTCATCGGGTACGCAAGTGCTAGACCAGTTACGTATAAAAAACGGTATGAAAGTGGTGGCCTTTATTGATGACGAGACATCACTTCATAGCCGACAAATTCGAGATATCCGTGTGCGCCCCTTTTCACATTTGAGTCGCCTTATTGAGCGCTATGGAGTGAAGGATGTGTTATTGGCGATGCCCTCAGTGTCACGGTCTCGCCGTAACCAAATTATTGCTTTGTTGGAGCCTTATCCGGTAACAGTGAAAACGTTACCAACATTAGCTGAAATTGCCGAGGGTGAAGTAACGGTTGATGATATAAGAGACGTTGAAATTGAAGATTTATTAGGCCGTGATCAGGTATTGCCTAATAAATCTTTGATGGCGAAAAATATACATAATAAAGTTGTGATGGTAACGGGGGCAGGTGGCTCAATCGGAGCTGAACTGTGTCGTCAAATCTTGCAGCAAAAGCCAAAAGAGATTGTTTTATTTGAGCATAGTGAGTTTGCTCTTTATATGATAGAGCATGATTTAAAAAATCAGCCGATCAGCGAAGAAGTGGTCATTAAGCCTGTCTTGGGGTCGGTAACAGATTCAGATCGAGTTTTATTAGCTTGTCAGGCGGCGCACGTTGAAACGGTATATCATGCAGCAGCCTATAAGCATGTGCCATTAGTTGAGCAAAACCCAAGAGAAGCAATTAAAAACAATATTCTGGGGACCTTATATACAGCTGAGGCAGCATTAAAGTCGAAGGTTAAGGACTTTATACTGATCTCAACAGATAAGGCTGTGCGGCCTACTAATACGATGGGGGCTTCAAAAAGAATGGCTGAATTGGTTTTGCAGGCATTAAGTAATAAGCATAGAGGCGTATCTGCAACACAATTTGCGATGGTGCGTTTTGGCAATGTGCTCGGCTCGTCAGGCTCCGTCATTCCTCTGTTTAAGAAGCAAATAAAAGAAGGTGGTCCAGTGACTGTGACGGACCCTAAAATTATTCGTTACTTTATGACAATCCCTGAGGCAGCCCAATTGGTTATACAAGCGGGTGCCATGGCAAAAGGTGGCGATGTGTTCGTTTTAGACATGGGCGATCCTGTTAAAATATTAGAATTGGCAAAGCGAATGATTCATTTAAGTGGACTAGAAGTTAAAGGAGATGATACGCCGCACGGAGACATCGAAATAAAGTTCACCGGGTTACGCCCGGGTGAAAAGCTGTATGAAGAGTTATTGATCGGTAATGATGTGAAAAATACAGACCACGAAAAAATCATGCGGGCTAATGAAAGTATGATTCCTTGGGAAGAGCTGAATGTTCTTATTAGACGTTTGCAGCAAGCGATTAATGACAATGATGATGTTGAAATTAGAGCGGTATTATCAGAAGCAGTGGTTGGTTATAAACCACAATGTGCTATTGCGAATGTGCTTCATTAGACGTTTTTAGTTCGATTTTATAAAGTTTTGTAACTTAACATTGTGATTTAGATAAAAAATAGATAGAATACGCGGCTCTTTGATAGACCCGCATCTCGAGTGAGTGGAATTAAGAAATGAAAACATTTAGCGCAAAAACAGAAGAAGTAGAACACGATTGGTATGTTGTTGATGCCGAAGGTAAAGCGCTGGGGCGCTTAGCCACAGAAATAGCACGCCGTTTACGCGGTAAGCATAAGCCTGAATATACACCTCACGTTGATACGGGCGATTACATTGTTGTCATTAACGCTGAAAAAATTGGTGTGACAGGCAATAAAGAAAAAGACAAGATGTATTATCATCACACAGGTTACATTGGTAACTTAAAGTCTGTTTCTTTAGGTAAGCTTCGTGAAACACACCCAGAGCGTATCATCCAATCAGCTGTTAGAGGCATGTTGCCGAAAAACACATTGGGTCGAAATATGTTCAAGAAAATGAAAGTATTTGTTGGCGCTGAGCATACGCATCAAGCCCAACAACCTAAAACATTAGAACTATAACAAGAGTTTATTATCATGGCACAAACCCAATATTATGGAACTGGTCGTCGTAAAAGTTCAGTTGCACGTGTTTTTGCACGTCCTGGCAAAGGCGAGATTAAAATTAACAATGCAACGCTAGATACTTATTTTGGCCGCGAAACTGATCGTATGATTGTTCGTCAGCCACTAGAAACAGCAGAAGCAATGGAGAAATTTGACCTTCTTATCACTGTAAAAGGTGGTGGAACATCAGGTCAAGCTGGTGCTATTAGATTGGGGATTACACGCGCATTAATGGAGTTTGATGGCGAGTTACGTCCTGCCCTTCGAAAAGCAGGTTTTGTAACACGTGACTCACGTGAAGTTGAGCGTAAAAAAGTTGGTCTTCACAAGGCGAGAAAACGTCCTCAGTACTCAAAACGTTAATCGTATTGATTCAAATAAGGGCGAAAGTTCTTACTGTTTTAAAAAAAAGCCCATTATTAAATGGGCTTTTTTTTGTGCAAAAAGCAAGGAAATCGGTATGTTGATATCTTTCTTAACGGTTGGTCTATACTTCAAACATGATTATTTAGATACTGATTGATGGCAGACTATAAAGAGAAGTATAGGCGTGCATTAAAAGAGCTGGATGAGTCCGAGCAAAAGGCGACGGATAGTATTCAGGCGTTGTATCAAGTGCTAATGTCGATATTAAAAGGAGTTAAAGGGCACCATAAGGCAATAGATAAAGCGATTAACTCGTTACCTAGGAATACGCCCAATGGTGAAGGAGCACCTGTTGAAGCATTAAGTCGTGTAAGAGACTTAGTGATAAGCTATTTTGATAAAGACGATTTACGTTCAGCAATTACCACGTTAGATATTCTGTTAGAAAATTTAAAAATGTCAGATGTATTGGGTGATGATGTTGAGATCTTGCAAAAAGATGCCGCTAAGATTCGTACTCCAAATGAGTTAAAAGCTTTTACCCGAAAAGTCGTTAATTTAATAGTTGGGGCGCTTTTTGATAATAGTGGTCCTTCAATTAAAGCTTCTTTAAACGGATTAAAGGGTGATCTAACACGTCAATTAGGAAGTCTTGAAGCATTAGACGCCGGGCTTGCAGAGTCGATTAAGGTGGCTGGGTTACATAAAGATATTGAGAGGATTGCCAACTTATCTGACCTTAGTACTTTTCATAAAGAAACTTTTGATGTGCTAGGAAACGGCATCGTAAACAAGAATGAGCTTATTGTTGAGTTCTCTGGGCTTGTTGAAACAGTTATTCATAAGTTGGCTGAACTTTCTTCAGATCTTAGGCAAGCAGGAGCTGAAGAAGCAGATGAATTAAAAGATCGATGGCGGTTGACTGAGTTGATGGGTGGTCAGGTTAAAACATTGCAAGAGTCGGTGTTGCAAGCAGATAATTTAGCGTTATTAAAGACCTTGCTGACCAAACGGCTTGCTGAGTTTAGTCAAACAGTCTCTGAGTTTACCGAGGTAGAAAGGTGTCGAGTAGGTGAAGCCGAAGGGTATGCATTTTCCGTAGCGAATAAATTAAAAAAAATGGAGTTACAAGTTCAAGAGCTGAAATTATCGCTAATACAGGCACATAAAGAAGCACTGGTTGATGTGTTGACTGGGGTTGCAAATAGGCGAGCGTTTGATGAGCGTATTAGGCTCGAGTACGAGCGCTGGAAACGAAATGCAGAGCCTTTGGTGTTGGCGGTGTTAGATATTGACCGTTTTAAAAAAATTAATGATACGTATGGGCACTCTGTAGGTGACAAGGTGTTATGCACGATTAGCCAGTTAATTAATAAGCAGGTACGAGAAAGTGATTTCTTTGGTCGAATTGGCGGCGAAGAATTTGCTGTTATTTTTACAGGTAGTGACCTTGATAGTGGGTTAAAAAGGTTAGAGCAATTTCGAAAAAGTGTAGAAGATTGTAAGTTTGGTTATCAAGGTAAACGACTTACAATAACAATGTCTGTTGGTTGTGCCGAGTTTGCTCCTGGAGATACGGTAAGTGATGTTTATGGAAGGGCTGATCAGGCCTTGTATAAAGCTAAAAGTTTAGGAAGGAACCAATGCTTGAGTGAGCGGGCAATATAATCCTTAAATGTTTGGCGTAGTTAGCGGCGCGCTTGTAATGTCGTTATCGCTTGGTGAGTGCTTAAAAAAATATTTTCCGTGCCTATCTTTTGTAGAAACTCAGTATCTTTCAGCTTATCCATAACCGGACCTTTTATTTCAGCTAAGTGTAGCTGAATGTTGGCTTTTTCAAGTCGGTAAAGAATGTCACTTAAGGATTGTAGCGCGCTGGTGTCAATAAAGCTTATCGACTGACAAATAAGTACAATATGGTTAATCGACTGGTTGTCCGCAACCAACCCCATAATATTGTCTTCAAGGTAGTTTGTGTTAGCAAAATAAAGGTTTTCGTCAACGCGTATGGCAAGAATTTCTTTATCCGTTTTTACTTTATAGCGCTTGATGTTTCTATAATGCTCAGAGTTTCCCACTTGCCCAACTACAGCAATATGAGGTTGGCTGCTTCTATGTAGGTATAAGCCAATAGAGATAATAATGCCAGCCAGAATGCCGCTTTCTACATTAATAAATAACACAGTAAGAAAAGTTATTAACATCAAAGTGGCCTCTGTACGGTCGTAGCGCCATGTGTGTTTAAGGGTGTGTGTGTCAATGAGAGGTAGTACGGCAAATATAATAACTGCACTGAGTGCAGCCTTTGGTAAAAAAAAGAATAAGGGTGTTAAAACAGACAGCGTCAAACCAACTAAACAAGCCGTAATAATAGACGCCAAGGGGGAGTTAGCGCCGGCGGTGAAATTAACCATCGAACGACCAAAACCTCCAGCTACTGGATAGCCACCACTAAGAGCTGATGAGACATTGGCAGCACTGAGTCCTAAGAGTTCCTTATTCGCATCGATTTTTTGTCGTTTCTGCCCAGCCATGGATTTTGCAATAGAAACACTTTCTAGATAACCAATTAAAGCGATAAGCAGAGCAGAGGGAAGGAGTTGTTTAAATAGTTGCTCATCGTAATTAGGCAGAATAATATGAGGAAGCCCTGGTGGAATATAACCAACCACGGATACCTCAAATCGTGTATTTAAATGGAAATAATAAACAACAAGAGTGCCAGTAACGGCAACAATAAGAGGGCCAGAATTCGATATAAACTTTATGCTGTTAGGGTTAAATGCTTTTTTCTTTAAGAGGTTTGCTAAAGGGCCTTTAAACCACCATAGAAGCATTAAGCTGCAAACTCCGAGGATGCTTGTTACTAGGTGTCCTTGGGGAAGTTGGGTAACGATATGGGTTATAGCCTGGTAAGGGGCGAGCCCTTCGGTGATGTTTAAACCAACAATATGTTTTACTTGGCTTAAGGCGATAATGATAGCTGAGGCGCTAATAAACCCGGAAACAACGGGGTGACTTAGAAAATTTATAATACTACCTAACCTAGCTGCTCGCATTAATAGCAATATGATGCCAGTTAATAAAGCCAGAGTGTTTGCTGCGTTTATTACTTCGTCAATATTGCTGATGCCTAATTCGGCGATAGTGGCGCCTGTCATTAACGACATAATACCGACCGGCCCAATGGCCAATGTTCGACTACTGCCGAAAGCGGCGTATAAAATGATTGGAAGAACGGATGAATACAGGGCTACTTCGGCGGGGAGCCCTGCCAACAGACCATAGGCCATAGATTGAGGAATAAGGACAATAGCAACAATGACGCCAGCAATTAAATCCCCCTTTAATTGAGCGGTTTGGTACGTCTTGATCCAGCTTGGTAGAAGCATGATGTAAAACCTTATTGCGCCGTATTTTTATCATTCGTAACGCACCTGAGCTAAATGCAGGGGTACGTTCTTTAACAGAATTTATAGGTATATTAAATTAGCATAAATATATAATAACTTTATTAAGCTGTTGTTTAAAATTGACTTCAATCATTTTTTTTGTTGCAATGCAATAAAATTATAATAAAATCAATTAGTTAAAAAAAATATATTGTTGCTTTTTTGCAAAAACACTGTATTATTCATTTTAAGAGCAAGGAGAGGGGAAAGACAGTTTCTTTTGTAGTTAGAAGAGCTGCATAAAAAATAATAATAAAAATAAAAACTAGGGGGCTTTTAGCCCCTTTTTTTTGCCTGAAATAAATGTTCTGGAGGCTTTGGTTTAAAGCGTTAAGGTTTGGGTCCCCTGTTCACTGGCAAGCAAAACAGTATCAGCCGACCGGTTAGCGAATAGGCCAGTTGTTACAACACCGGTAATGTTATTGAGTGTGTTTTCCAGTTTTATTGGCTCTAAAATATCTAAACGGTGAATATCTAAAATGACGTTGCCGTTATCAGTAATAAAATTTTCTCGCCAGACGGGCTGACCACCAAGTGCTGATATGGTTCGAGCCACATAACTTCTAGCCATCGGAATGACTTCTACAGGTAGCGGAAATTTGCCCAATCGAGAGACTAACTTGCTGTGGTCGGCAATACAAATAAAGTGTTTGCTGGCGGCGGCAATAATCTTTTCACGGGTCAAGGCACCACCGCCTCCTTTTATGAGTTCTAAATTCGTATTAATTTCATCGGCTCCATCAACATAAATATCTAAAGTGCCCACGGCATTTAAATCAAGAACCGGGATGCCTAAAGCCAATAATCTTTCTGTGCTGGCCTCTGAACTTGAAACGGCACCTTCAAATTGATGCTTAAGAGGAACCAATAAATCAATAAAGTGGTTGACCGTTGAGCCGGTACCAACGCCTAAAATACGGCAGTTCTTTACGTACGGGATAGCGGCTTGTGCGGCTAGTTTTTTTAAGTCGTCTTGCATGAGTAAAAGATTGGCGTTAGTTGTTAAGAAGTATTCGTATGATATATCGCATCTAAGCGTAGTTAGAAGCTATTTAATCATCATTTTTTATAATGCATCGGATGAGTCGCCTAGTAGGCGTTGTTTTGCCTTGGCTGAAAAGCAGACCACTCCAAGCTCTGTGACGATGGCATCTAATGGAACATCCCAGGCTTCAGGCTTAATAGTATCAACCATTTGCAGGCTATAAGCGATACCCACTAAGAGCGGTTTTTTTTTGCATGCCGGACTCAACATAAAATTGAGTGTACGGTCATAGTAGCCGCCACCCATACCTATGCGATGGCCTAGCTGGTCAAAACCCACTAAAGGAATAAGTATGCTGGTTAATAATTTAGCAGGTAAATAGAGCTGTTTGGCAGGCTCGGGGATATTGAATCGATTGTTTTCCAATGGATCGCCCCATAGATAAGAAGAGAATCTAAGTCTTTGCTTATTTAAAGCCGGGAGATAGTGTTTGCAGCGGGTCTTTGAGCAAGCTTGTATGAATAAATCGAGTGTCGGTTCACCATCATTAGCGAGGTAACTCGCAACACTTGAGGAGCGAAGAAGTCCTGTTTTTAACAAATGTTGGTTGATGCTGTAATCAAACCGGGCTCTATCAGAGGTCGAAATAGCGTTACGTCTGCGTCGTAATGATTGTCTTAAGGAAGGTATTAATTGGGTCATAAAATAGGGCGCTTCCCGCCAGTGCCGTATTCAGGTTTCTACCTTGAACCGATAGGTTCAAGTGGGAGTCGGACATTTGCATTAGGCTTCTCTATGTAGAGCGTGCACACCAACAAAATGATCTGTCTTCCCGGGTAGGTAATTAGGTCCAAGGGCATTTCACCTTAACTCGAACACCGCAGGAAACGCACTGACAGTGTAACCCTATGAAAAAAAATTAACAGTATATTTTTATATTTAAAGAGAGATAAAAAATATTTTTATTATTTTACAGCTGATCAAGATGTTTTCTAAAGAGTGTAAAGCCGCTTCGTTTTGCAGCTAAGGTTAAACAGATTGCGGTTGATGTCGTATGAAGTCTATCTAATTTAATGAGTAGGGCAAATTAAAGTTAAAGTAGGAAAACTATTTACCGAAGGCGTCTATGGCAAAGTCTAGTTTATTTTGAAGGGCGATTATTTTGTCACTAATATTTAAAGAGGCGCCGCTTTTTTTTTGGTTTTCAACTAAAAAATCATGTGTGATATTGAGGCCAGCCATTACGGCTATGCGGTCTAAGCCTACTACTCGTCCGGATTTTTTAATGCTTTGCATTTTTTCATCTAAAAACCGAGCAGAAGACTCAAGCCCTGCTCGCTCATTTTCAGAGCAGCTGACTCGGTACTCTTTATCTAGTAGGTGTAAGGTGACAGTCGTGGAAGTTGACATGCTTATATTTCCATTAATTTAAGCCTAGAAATCATTGACTCAATACGCGTTTTAGCTTTTTCAGTTTTATCCATTAAAGCACTGCGTTGTTGAATGAGATCGGCTTGCTGGCTCTTGAGTTGTTGGTTTTCTTCATGCAGGTTTTGGCACACTTGAACAAGTGCGTCAATTTTCTGCTCAAGGTGTTGCAAGTCAATTTCTGGGTTTTGTTCTTTATTCACAAGATAAATAGTAGGTGTGATTGCTGAGAAGGTCAATACCGTTAGTAATATAGTCGGTAAGTTTTGGTGCCTCGGTCACGTAATGATAGCATAGCCACATTGATAAATTGTTTGGAGTGGGCAGTGAAACGTTTAGGTAATTATGAGGATTTGCAGTTAATTTTTGATGAGCATGATGCTGGTATGAATGTGTCTGAAGCACATGGCTTGGCGTCAGGCATGCTATGTGTGCAATTTGATGCAGACTTTAATCGTTGGATAAGTGCAATATTTGATACGGAAGATCAGCTAAAAGCCTTAACGAATGAGGATAAGCAAGGCTTAATTGGTTTGTTTCAAGGTACATTGGAATTGCTCAAAACCGATGAGTTTATTTTTGACTTGTTGCTACCCGATGAGGAAGAACGGATTGGTGTGCGGGCAGTTGCCATGAGTGAATGGTGCCAGGGTTTTTTATATGGCGTGGCTTATATGGGGGTCGGTGATGATAAAGATTGGAGTGAGGACTGTAGAGGCATATTAAGAGATTTAATGGAGATTTCACGTTTAGATGCCGACAACTCAGATGAGTCAGATGAACAAGCGTTTATGGAGTTACAAGAATACGTGCGGATGGGCGTGCAAATTTTAATGCAAGAACTGCAACCAGATAGCGATTCATCAACGGAACAACCAACGCTTCACTAGCGAGATATAAAGGAGGCTTTGTGATAGAAGAGCAAAAAGAATTTGCCCGTAGAAGGCAGCAATTTTTACGCATGGTGGGTGAAGGGAATATTGCGGTGATCGCCAGCGCATCTATTATGCAACGTAATAGCGATGTGGAATTTCATTTTCGTCAAAACAGTGACTTCTTTTATTTAAGCGGTTTTGATGAGCCTGAATCGGTGATTGTGTTTGTACCAGGTAGGGAACAAGGCGAGTATGTTTTATTTTGCCGAGAATATGATGAGAAAACCGCTTTATGGGTAGGGGCGAGTGCGGGCTTAGAAGGCGCGGTTCGTGATTATGCTGTAGATGATGCATTTCCGATTGATGATATCGATGATATTTTGCCTGGCTTATTGGAAAATAAAAATCGGTTGTATTTCCCAATGGGGGCACAGCCTGATTTTGACCAACAATTGATGGATTGGTCTCAGCAAGTAAGAGGCCGCTCTAGGGCAGGGGTATCAGCACCCGCAGAGTTTATTTCGTCAGATCATATTTTGCATGAAATGAGGCTTATAAAGTCAGCACAAGAAATTAAATGGATGAAAAAGGCGGCAAAAATATCAGTTAAAGCACATATTAAGGCTATGCAATCTTGTCGTCCGGGGATGTATGAATATCAAGTTGAGGCAAACCTTAAGCACTGTTTTATGAGTCATGGCGCACAGCAAGAAGCCTACCCAGCGATTGTCGGTGGTGGGCATAATGGATGTGTTCTGCATTACATAGATAATAATGCCGTATTAAATGATGGTGATTTATTGTTGATTGATGCGGGTTGTGAATGGAAAAAATATGCATCTGACATTACCCGAACTTTCCCCGTAAATGGTGTGTTTAATGAAGAGCAAAAAGCGCTCTATCAATTAGTATTAGATGCCCAGTACGCAGCTATAGAGCAAGTTAAACCCGGTAACCATTGGAACGACCCGCATGATGCTGCGGTTGAGGTGTTAACAAAAGGTTTGGTTAGGCTTGGTTTGTTGCAAGGTAGCTTGTCAACATTGATTAAAAATGAGGCCTATAAGCCGTATTATATGCATCGTACAGGGCATTGGTTAGGGATGGATGTACACGATGTTGGGGATTATAAATTAGATGATCAATGGCGCTTGCTGGAGCCCGGCATGGTGTTGACCGTTGAGCCTGGTTTGTATATTCACCCAAATGCTAATGAAGTCGATAAAAAGTGGCGTGGGATGGGGATACGCATTGAAGATGATGTGCTTGTCACTAAAAAAGGGCATGAAGTGTTGACTGATAGTGTGCCTAAAGAAATTAAAGACATCGAGTCGCTGATGAGCAAGGTTAATGACGACTGATTACGATCTTATTATTATTGGCAGTGGGATGGTCGGTGCATGTCTAGGTTTGGCGCTGAGCCAGACATCGCGCCGTGTTGCTATTGTAGAGGCAAAGACCATCGATGAAAAACAAGCCGATAGTGTAGGGAAAAGAGCAATAGCCTTGTCTTGGGGTAGTAGGGGAATTCTTGAACAGTTAAATAGTTGGCAAGAGCTGAGTGATGAAGCGATGCCAATACGGCATATACATGTTTCCGATAAAGGACATTTTGGTAAAACGAGACTGTCAGCACAAAACCAGCAGGTTGAGGCGCTGGGGTATGTGGTAGAGGCTAGGTGCATTGAGTCGGTTGTTTCGACCAAGTTGGCAGCTACCACGGTAGATGTTTTATCGCCGGCAACGCTAAGTGATTATACGGTTAATGACAACGGTGTAGAGGTGATTGTTAGTGTTAATGGGAAAGAGCAAACACTGTCTTGCAAACTATTAGTTGGTGCAGATGGCGGGCTGTCAAAAGTTCGTCAACTAGGCCCTTTTGAATTAAAAGAATATCCTTACGATCAGCAAGCGATCACGGGCTTAATACATGTTGAGTCAGATGGAAATGACGTTGCTTATGAGCGGTTTACTAGCGAAGGTCCAATTGCGATGTTGCCGCATTTTGATGGGCTTTATTCGTTAGTTTGGACAAAGCCGTCTAGTGTAGCCGAACAGGTGAAAAACCTATCAGAGGACGCTTTTCTGCAGAGGTTGCAATCACGCTTTGGGCAGTGGTTAGGGGAGTTGTCGCTAGCGGGAAGCTGCCAAATGTTTCCATTGAGTCTGTCGCATGTTCCGCAGAATATTTCAAATCGAGTAGTGTTGATTGGTAATGCTGCACACCAACTTCATCCAGTGGCGGGGCAAGGGTTTAATCTTGGCCTGCGTGATGCAGCCATGCTAGCAGGGGTGATCATCTCAGCGCAGAAAGATGAGGAGCTTGATGATGTGCTTGAAGTTTATGCGCGACATCGCAAAACAGACCAAGCATTAATAACAGGGTTTACCGACAGTGTGATTAAATTATTTTCAACAGATAACGCGGCGCTGAGTGTGATGCGAAATAGTGGTTTGTTAATGTTGGACAACATCCCCTTGTTGAAGAACGAGTTTGCGCGACAGGCTATGGGCTTAGGTGCTCCAATCGCAAGGTTAAAGGTCAGTTAATGAGCGAAAAAAAATACCAAGTAGCGATTATTGGTGGCGGCATAACGGGAGCAACAGTGGCTTGTTTGTTGGCTGAAAAAGGCATCTCGGTTGCCCTGGTGGATGCTGGCGATCCATCTGCTGAATGGCCTCAGGAGAGTTATGATTTACGTGTTTCTGCACTCACCCTTGCCTCGATTAACGTGTTTAAATCATTAGGGGTTTGGGACGAGATTGTTCAATTGGGTGAGCAGCCAATTGAAAAAATGTATGTGTGGGATCATTTCGGTAGTGGTGAGTTAGCCATCGATTCGGCCGAGGCTGGTGAAATGCAGATGGGTGCGGTGGTGGAAAATCGCATTACTGTCTTAGCATTATGGAAAAAACTACAGCTGTTAAAAAGCTGCGATGTTTTTAAATTAACGCAATTGATGAGTTTTGAGACTAATGAAGATGGTGTGTCGATTCAGTTGTCAAAGAATACCCAGGTCAACGCCCAGCTATTGGTGGGCGCTGATGGATCAAATTCTAAAATACGGCAACTAAGTGGAATAGAACACTATGGTTGGAGTTATCAGCAAAAAGCGCTGGTGGCGATAATCAAACCGGAAAAACTACACCAAAATACTGCTTGGCAGCGGTTCTTGCCAGAAGGTCCTTTAGCTTTATTGCCTTTACGCGATGGTTTGATCTCTATTGTTTGGACATCGTCGGTGGAAACAACAGAAGGTTACTTAGCCTTGTCGGACTCGGATTTTTGTAGAGAGTTAGTAGAGGCGTCTGAGCAGCAGCTTGGTAAGCTTGAGTTGGTAAGCCAACGCGGAGCATTTCCATTAGCGTTACAGTTTTCATCGCAATATTGTCAGCAGAGAATGGTTTTGATTGGTGATGCGATTCACACCATTCATCCGCTTGCAGGGCAAGGCGCAAATTTGGGGCTCAAAGATGCTACGGTATTAGCCGATGTGGTGTTAAAAGCACATATAGCAAAACGCGATATAGCCAGTGAGCAGGTATTGCGACGTTATGAGCGTCAGCGTAAGGGCGACAATTTGTTAATGATGGGCATTATGGATGGCTTTAAACGGCTTTTCGCTGCAGATCAATCACTTATTAAGCTGACTAGAAGTTCGGGTATGGGTTTGATTAACCAGTCGGCGTTATTGAAAAACCAAATTTGCAAATATGCTATGGGGGTTTAAGTTCAATCAGTTGTCAGTAGGCCCGAAATAGACAGTGTGTGTTCGGCCGCCTTTCTGCCAATAGACGTTAAATATCCGCCATCTTTTTTGTCGATTAACCCTTTATTGAACAAGCGAGCGGCGGCATCAATAGTTGCTGGGCTAGCGTCGTGATGTATTTTTATGCCCTGCTCGGTATTGCTAAGATCGTACTGTATAAGGATGTTAAGTTCATCAATGAGTTCTTGGTTGAATTTCATTATTAATCCCCCTAAGTTGGACCGCATACATTCTTTTTAATGTGGGTGAAACAGTAACACTATTTTTCAGTGTGGGCAAAAAGATCCGATGGCTTGAAAATTTTTGTTGATGGAAATAGTGACTTTAGCAGGGTACAATGGATTATCAATTAACCTCTTTTGGGAGAGATCGGTATAACACCGACGCCGAAGGCGCAATTCGCTCGGAATCGCTCAGGCAAATGGACCATAAGAGAATTTACCGGCTTGTCGGTAATCAGTTGACTCTGGAGAGAGGTTAGGCGGATACGTTTAGCCCACCGAAGAGGCAAGAGGGCAAAAGCTCTTAAACTTTCAGGTTTTGGACAGAGGGGCGGCATGTGGTTTCCGCGTGCCGCCCTTTTTTTGTGCGGAGAAATTAGATGACTAAAAAGACAATTTTAAATGATGCGCACCGTGAACTGGGTGCCCGAATGGTGGATTTTGGTGGCTGGGATATGCCAGTAAATTATGGTTCGCAAATAGATGAACACCATGTGGTCAGACAATCGGTTGGCATGTTTGATGTGTCGCATATGACTGTTATTGATATTAATGGCGCGCAAGCGAAAGCTTTTTTACAATACCTGTTAGCGAATGATGTGGCGAAGTTAACTCGACAGGGAAAAGCTTTATATAGTTGCATGCTGAATGAAGCAGCGGGCATTATTGATGACCTTATTGTTTATTTTTTAGACGATAATAATTATCGTCTAGTGGTTAATGCTTCAACGCGAGAGAAAGATTTAGCGTGGATTGAAAAGCAAGCCGACACATTTGAAGTGACCGTGACTGAGCGGCCTCAATTGGCAATGATTGCAGTACAAGGTCCAAAGGCTCGTCAAAAAGTTTGCCCATTATTACCGGAGCGGTTAGGGCTGTCGGCAGCTGAAATTAAACCATTTAGTGCCTGTTGGTATGGTGAGTGGTTTATTGGCAGAACCGGCTACACCGGAGAGGATGGCTTTGAGATTATACTGCCCGAAGAGAAAGCAGAAGGTTTTTGGAAACAGTTAATCGAAGTGGGTGTTAAACCGTGTGGTTTGGGCGCAAGAGATACGTTAAGGCTGGAAGCAGGTATGAATTTATACGGTCAAGATATGGATGAAAGCAAACATCCTCTAGAGTCTGGCTTAGCATGGACGGTAGCCTTTCAACCTGAAAACCGTCACTTTATTGGCCGTTCAGCGCTTGAGACGATAAACGCTAACGGTGTCAGCGATCAGTTTGTAGGTCTGCTGCTAGAAGATAAAGGCATTCTCAGAGGGCATCAAAAAGTCGTCTTGCAAGATGGCTCTACTGGCGAAATAACCAGTGGCGGGTATTCGCCGACAATGGAACGTTCTATTGCGCTGGCACGTGTACCAGCAAATATTGCTGAAACATGTAAAATTGATATTCGTGGCAAACTTAAAACGGCAAGGGTAGTCAGCCCTTGTTTTGTTCGTCATGGGGACGTACAGGTAACGTTATAACAACATCAAGCGAAATGATCGCTTAAACGAAATAAGTGCCCTTGGGGACAAAGAGAGGAAAAAACATGTCAAATACACCTGATGATAGAAAATATGCGGATTCTCATGAATGGGCATTACTGGAAGCCGATGGTAATATTCGCGTTGGGATAACCGATCATGCGCAAGAACTATTGGGAGATTTAGTTTTTGTTGAGTTACCTGAGGCTGGTCAAGCTGTTGGTAAAGGCGATGAGTGCAGTGTTGTTGAGTCGGTAAAGGCGGCGTCAGATATCTATAGCCCCGTAACAGGGGAAATTGTAGCGGTTAATGACGCATTAGAAGATAGTCCAGAAGCAATTAATGAGTCACCATATGACGAGGGTTGGATTTTTGTCGTAAAACCAACTGATGCCAGTGAGCTGGATGATTTATTGGCTGCTGAAGGCTACGAAAACTTAATCGACGACGAGTAATAATATGCCCTTTATTCCCCATTCAGAGCAAGATATCGAACAAATGCTATCGGTCATTGGCGCGGATAGTATTGAAGACTTGTTTGATGAAATCCCGGCAGATTTACGGTGTGGTGATTTAGAGAAAATCCCACAAGGTATGAACGAGATGGAAGTGACTCGTCTACTTCGAGACCGTGCGGCACAAGATGGCTTACCACTATGCTTCTTAGGTGCCGGTGCTTACGAACACCATATACCTGCTGCTGTTTGGGAAATAACCACGCGTGGTGAGTTTTATAGTGCGTATACACCCTATCAAGCCGAAGCTTCGCAAGGAACCTTACAGTTGTTGTATGAATTTCAGTCGATGATGGCCAGTTTAATGGGCATGGATGTATCAAATGCATCGCTGTATGACGGTGCTTCGGCACTCGCTGAGGCTGTTCTAATGGCGGTGCGTGCGAATAAAAAGTCTAAATCACGGAAAATATTAATGCCGGTGACGACGAACCCTGTTTATCGTTCAGTAACAGAGGCGATTGTCAACAATCAAGATATTGAGCTGGTGGCCGTGCCGTATGATTCAGAAACGGGCCAAACTGATTTAAATGCGCTCGACTCGTTTTCAGGCGAAGATTTTTCTGCCTTGGTGATTCCCCAGCCTAACTTTTTTGGTGTGATAGAAAACGTAGATGCTTTAACTGCATGGGCAGCTGAGAATAAAATGCTGTCAATCGCTGTGGTTAACCCAGTAGCAATGGCATTGTTAAAGCCACCAGGTGAGTGGGGGCAAACAGGTGTTGATATTGTTTGTGGGGAAGGCCAGCCACTGGGTGTTCCGTTAGCGTCAGGCGGGCCGTATTTTGGCTTTATGTGCTGTAAACAAAAGCATGTTAGACAAATGCCTGGTCGAATTATTGGTCGGACAACAGATCTAGATGGTAAAGAAGGGTTCACCTTAACGTTGCAGGCCCGCGAGCAGCATATTAGGCGTTCAAAAGCGACATCAAATATTTGTACAAACCAAGGGTTATTGGTAACAGCGGCTACTATTTATATGTCCTTGCTTGGTCCAGAGGGACTTAAAAAAGTAGCACTCAATTCACATAAAAACACCCAACTTTTACGCAATCGCTTGCAAGCTATAAAGGGTGTGAAAACAGTGTTTAATGCTCCCAACTTTCATGAATGCGTTCTTCAGTTGGACATGGACGTTAAACAATTAATTGATACGTTGGCGCGAGAACACCATATTTTGGCTGGTTTTGAAGTGTCTACGCATTACCCTGAATTAGGTAATGCCTTGATGGTTTGTGCTACTGAAACACGCACAGAAAACGACATTGAGCAATTTGCAACGACGCTCGATACATTATTAAACGGATAGGAGAAATAACCATGGCAACAATTACACTACAAAGTAATGAGATTCATACAAACGGCGATGTTCCTGCAGTGGGTTCAAACGCGCCAGACTTCAGCCTAACAACTAAAGAGTTGGCCGATGTATCGCTCGCAGATTATGCCGGTAAAAAGAAAATAATTAGCATTGTGCCAAGCTTGGACACACCAACTTGTCAGCTATCAACCAAAAAATTGAATGAATACGCTAAGAGCCACCCTAATACAGTGATTCTTGTTGTATCGGCGGATTTACCATTTGCAATGTCGCGCTTTTGTGGCGACGAGGGCTTAGAAAATGTCGTTACCTTGTCAATGATGCGCGATCGTAACTTTGCAAAAGATTATGGTGTGCTGATTGGTGATGGACCGCTGAAAGGTATTACAGCGAGAGCGTTAATTAGTTTAGATGAAAACAATAATGTAAAAACGTCAGAATTGGTGGCTGAAATTGCCGATGAGCCGGATTACGAGACAGCATTAGCCGCACTATAAAAGAGATAAATTTGACATGCTGATATTCGAGCAATCGCACAGTGGGCGGGCGTCAAACGCTCAGTTGCCGCAAGATAATGATGCTTTGGCTTCATTGCCTGCAGACGCCTTAAGAACCTCCAAGCCAAATTTACCTGAGGTTTCAGAAATGCAGGTGGTGCGTCATTTTACGCGCTTATCTCAGAAAAACTTCTCGATAGATACGCATTTTTACCCGTTGGGTTCTTGTACGATGAAATACAACCCACGTGCCTGCAATACGCTAGCGAGTTTACCTGAATTTACTGGGCGGCACCCACTTGGGCCAAGCTTGCACGGTCAGGGGTTTTTATCGTGCATGTATGAACTACAAGGCATGTTAAAAGAGGTTACAGGGATGCAGGCAGTCTCTTTGTCTCCTGCGGCCGGTGCTCAAGGTGAGTTCGCGGGTGTGGCGATGATTAAAGCCTATCACGATGAGCGTAATGATACGGCGCGTTGTGAAATCTTAGTCCCTGATGCGGCACATGGTACTAACCCAGCATCGGCTGTTATGTGTGGTTATAAAGTGCGAGAAATCCCCACTGGAAAGAATGGTGATGTTGATATTGAGGCGCTAAAAGAGGCGATTGGCCCGCAAACTGCGGGCATTATGCTGACAAATCCAAGTACGTTAGGTGTCTTTGATCGTAAAATAAAAGAGATCGCTGGCATTGTGCATGATGCCGGGGGGTTGTTGTATTACGATGGGGCTAACTTGAATGCCATTTTGGGTAAAGTACGCCCCGGTGATATGGGTTTTGATGTGATTCATATGAACTTGCACAAAACGTTCTCTACACCACATGGTGGTGGTGGGCCAGGGGCAGGGCCAGTAGGCGTCAGCAAGCGCTTGAAACCGTACTTGCCAGTACCAATTGTTGGTAAGAAAGAAGGGCAGTACGTGTTATTAGATGAACAAGATTGCCCTAAGACGATTGGTCGCTTGTCTGCTTTTGCAGGTAATGCGGGTGTTTTGTTACGAGCTTATATCTATGCAAAAATGCTCGGTAGAGAGGGGATGTCACGTGTTGCAGACTTTGCGACCTTGAATGCAAACTATTTATTGAAACGTTTAATGGCGGCAGGTTATGACGCTGCATACCCTGAGCGGCGTGCTACACACGAATTTATTCTAACGCTTAAAAAACAAGCAAAAGAACTTGATGTAACGGCGATGGATGTGGCGAAACGTCTCTTGGATTATGACTTCCATGCGCCAACAACCTACTTCCCATTGTTAATACCTGAGTGTTTGTTAATTGAGCCAACAGAAACTGAAGCTAAAGAAACGCTCGATGAATTTGTCGACACGATGGCGAAAATTTTAGATGAAGCAAAAATGCAGCCAGAAAGCTTAAAAAATGCGCCTTATAGTCTACCTGTAAGACGCTTAGATGATGTCAAAGCGGTTAAACAGTTGGATGTAGTATGGCAGGAGTTAAACCAATGAGTGCTGTAGAGTCAAAGGATATAAATGCCGAAGCGGGTGCTGACATGAACGCTAAGCCTCAATCAGCATTAATTTGTGGCTCAATGGCATTTGATACGATTATGGTGTTTCCTGATAAATTTCAACACCATATATTGCCCGATAAAGTACATATGTTGAATGTATCCTTTTTTGTACCTGAGTTACGCCGTGAGTTTGGTGGTTGTGCAGGCAATATTGCTTATAACTTACATTTGTTGGGTGAAAACGCATTGCCCATGGCAACAGTGGGTAAAGATTTCGCTTCTTATGCGCAATGGATGCTTAAAACAGGCGTAAAGCAAGACTATCTAAAAGTGCTGGAAGATGACTTTACCGGTCAAGCTTATATCACCAGTGATATGGATGATAACCAAATTACTGCTTTTCACCCTGGCGCAATGGGACGCTCCGAGCTTAACAAGGTGCCTAGCGATGCGAATATAAGCATTGGAATAGTCTCCCCGGATGGTAAAGCAGGGATGATTGAACATGCTAAGCAATTTGTTGAAGCGGGTATTCCATTTGTTTTTGACCCGGGTCAAGGTATGCCAATGTTTGATAGCGATGAATTAAAAACGTTTATTGAACAAGCAACATGGGTGACTTTAAATGATTATGAAGCGGCGATGTTGCAAGAAAAGACGGGCCTTTCACCACATGAAATAGCTGAGCAAGTAGAGGCATTAATTATTACTAAAGGCGCAGAAGGGTCGTTGGTTTATACCAAGACGGAGCGTATCGATATTCCGCCTGCAAAAGCAACAGCATTGGTCGACCCCACAGGGTGTGGTGATGCTTATCGCGGTGGCTTGCTATACGGCTTGATGAATGGCTTGGATTGGGAAGTAACAGGGCGTATTGCGGGGCTAATGGGGGCGATTAAAATAGCCCATGCGGGTACGCAAAACCATGTTGTGACGCTAGATGAGCTCAAAATGCAGTATGCAGAACAGTTTGGCGGCTCATTTTAAAGAAGTTGTTATAAAAGGGTGTAGGACGACCTATATCGTCGTGCAATGACGACATTAAGCCCTAAAGCTAACCAAGCCGTTATCAACGGCTGGTTAACAGTATTGGCTAACATGAGTCGCGAAATACACGACTCATATTAGATATTGTTACAGCGAAGCGGTCATTTATTTTTTAAATGAGTTAAAAAATTGCTGAGTTGCTTCAATGTTGTTTGCCATTATTTTCTTAAAAGCGTTAGTAATGTGATAAAGGTCTGTTGGTTTGCCTTCAATAATTCGTTTATAGAAAATACCTGTTTCTTTTGTTGCTTTAGAGGCACCTTCAACAAGCGTTTCGTTTAGCTCGGTTGCGTGTGTAATGGCCTCTTTAGACTTGGTTTCTAGTTCATCTATGGTTGTCATAATCTGTTCCTTTGTTAAATGATGCGGTGCACAATATCTCATGCCATATCTTTTATGTCAACACAAGAATATAAATTTTATTGGCGTGCTGGGTCTCTAGTTAGCTTATGAAAACAGCTTGCTGAGGCTAGCCTAGCCAGTAGTTTTCACAGCCTTAAATGGCGGTTAATCGGCTGTGCTGATAGAAATGGAGGCTCTTCAAATACTAGAGCCTCCGTTGAAAGTTAAAGTTAAGAACTGGCTGAAGAACAGTTACCTTTTAGGTCTTTAATGAGCGCTTAATTGTTAATTAAGCTGCTGTGAAGCAGGTTTGACAATAAATTTGAATAATAAGGCAGTTATTGCAATGCTCCAGACGATAACAGCACCGCTGGGTAAATCAAATAATGATGAGCCAATTAAGCCAAACCCATAACCGGTGGCACCAATGAGAAAACCAATTAAGAGTGGTTTTTTATGCCCCAGGCTACCCAGTGCAGGAATAATTAAGCTCGCAAACACTAGATACACCCCGATCAGTTGAACAGAGTTGGTAACCGCTAACGCAAATAAAATGTAAAAAACAAAATTACCTAAGCGGTTTCGAAAGTTAAATAATAGCCAGACAATTAAGCAGGTTACCAAGGCCGTAGGTAAAAGTTGATCGCTAGTGGTCCATAATATTTGACCGACCAGTAAGTCTTTCAGTGAATCACCGCCATGTGGGTTATTAGCAAGCAGCAAAATACTAGCGGTAGCGGCTAAGATAAAACTAATGCCAATAAGGGCTTCTTGGTGTTTTCCCCAGTGCTTTTCGGCCCAGCTTAAGCCTAATGCGCCGATTAAAGAAGCAGATAAAGCGGCGACTTGAACCTCCCAGCCATGTGCTTCCCAGCCAAAATGCCAGGCTACGATAACCCCTAAACCAGCCATTTGTGCAATAGCTAGATCAATAAAAATAATGCCGCGTTTCAGAACTTCTTGCCCAAGTGGGACATGCGTTGCGAGGACCAGTAGGCCGACAATAAATGCCGGCCCAATAATCGAAAGTTGAAGTCCTTCAATGTTCATGATGTAACATTTAATAATTGACTGAGGAGTCGGTCAAACCAATTAATTAGAGTTTCATTATTATCAGGACTGAGGGGTAAAGCAATGGCGGGGAGCGCCGTTTTACTGCTTAGCCAACGTGCCGATTTATCACTTTGGTAACTAGCATAAAGTAACATCTGAGCAGGTTCTTTTTTCAATGTTCTTAGTACCTTAGCAAGGTGAGTGCTACTTGCTGGAATACCGGGTTTTGGCTCTAGAGTTGCTACTTGCTTTAAACCTAACCAGCTTGATAGATAGACCCAATTATTATGGCTTACAACGATAGGTTTATCGCGTAATGGTTTGCTTCGCTGTTCCCATTGCTGCATTGCCTGTTGCCATTGCTGAGTAAAGGTTGCTAGGTTGTGTTGGTAATATGCTTGATGAGAGGGATCAATCATTGCTAGCCTGTCAGCTAAGGCCACGGAGACTTGAGCGATGCGTTTAGGGTCTAGGTGAAAATGAGGGTTTCCGGCAGCATGAATATCACCGAGACTACGATCAAGCACGGTTGGTTTGTCCATCAGGCTAACGTAGTCAGCAGCCATAAAATAGCCTGTTTGACCGACCTGCACATTAGGGTTAGCAGATTTACGTAGTAATAAAGGAAGCCAGCCTGTTTCGAGGTCTGCACCTGTGCAAACTAACAGGTTGGCGCGGCGCATTCTGGCAATCAGGCTGGGGCGTGCTTGTATATGATGAGGGTCTTGCATCGCAGTTGTAGCGCTGTTGACGTGCACTTTATCACCACCGAGAGCTTTAGTTAGCGCTGCCCATTCAGGTTCACATGCAAATATATTGAGTTCAGCATGGGCGTAAAATGGGCTGAGCAGAGTGAGTAATAAAATAAATGTTTTTTTCCATGGATGTAACATAATTGTCTCCAAACAAATGAATGTCGCACAGGCACAAAAGGCCTGTGCGATTTGTTTTTAATATTGATGAGCGCCGTGACTGCCTAGGCTAGTAGTGTATTGTAAGAAAATCTGATCATCTGATTCCTGGTAGGATTTATCACGGTTAAATTGCAGCCGTATCCTAGAAAATTCACTCGGTAACCACTCGATCATTGCACTCATACGTTTAGGTTTAAAACCGTCGCTATCTAAGCCTGCTTCCATTAACACATCGTCATCGAAGCCAGTGTTATCACTTTCTAACTGGTCATAACGAAGCCCTGCTCGCCACCGAGGTTTAAATTGATAAATAGTTTGTGCGTACCAGCCTTTTTGATGGCCGTCGAAGCTGGTTTCTTCTAGAGGTGGGCCACTGTTTAGCATGCTAATGGTGCCGTTTTCTTTACGGTCAAAATATTCAAACTGTACCTTAACATGTTGGTTTTTAGGGTTACCATTGGGCGCCCATTTGTAGACAAAATCAACAGCGTTTATTTTGCTATCGCCATCAAAAGATGGGGTTTCTTCAGCGCTATCGTCTTCACCATGGGCGTGGCCACCACCTGTACGACCTTCTATGTTATTAGCTTGCCAATGACTTAAACCCAATTGCCAACTGTGTTCGATGCCGATATCACCACCGATGTTAGCAAATACTGTTGCTGCGCCAATACCACTTTGCTCGCCAGCGGATGGGAATTGGCTACCACTCATAATTTCTGCGCCTAACTGTAAAAAAGTATCGGTCGGTGCTATATAACTTAGTTGAATACCATCATCCCTAAGTTGGTCGCCAAATAAGCCGCGATAAATTAACGGCGCATCGGCAAAATCCCAAGTATGAACATGGTGTTCATTCAGGTACCCCATGGCAGAAAAGAAACGACCGGCCTTGATAGTTAGGCCATTCCCTAAACCTAATGTCTGTATATAGGCTTCTTCTAGGTCTACTTCGGTGCTACCGTCATCATTATGAAAACCAAGAGTGGCTTTGCCATAAAACGTGTTGTCAATGTTAGCGCTCATGACCAGTTCGCTTTCGCCCACTGCAAACCCTTGGCTACCTAGGCCAGATTCGCCACCGAGCATGAAGCCGGGCAATGCGTAATCATCGGGGTCATTGCCCATGTCGGCAAAACGACCATCGAGAATAAGGCTAATGGCTGGATTGAAAGAATTTTGGGTCAGGAAGCTACTCTGTTTCGGTTTAACTGCTGCTTCCTGTGTTTTGAGTTCGACATATTGCGTTCTTTTTTCGGTTTCTATTAATCTAGACTCAAGGGCCTCAATGCGTTGTTCATAGTTCTTTTTAAGGGTGTCTAGCTGTTGTTTTAATAAGGCAATTTCAGTGTTAGAAAGTGCCGGGCTAGAAATAAGTAAACTGGCGATTATTGCAGCCATAGTAAATGCTTTACGCATAAGTAATTCTCCTGTAACAAAAAGGTAGTCACGCAAGGTCAACCCATCGCGTAACGTTAAAATGTGGTTTACAAGAAAGTAAAGGGAGGTGCGCGAGCGAAATAAGCTGTTTTTAGTAGAGGAACTTGCTGAGTGGGAATACCATCAACATGTGTTTTAGACAATAGTGGAACAGCGGGGAGTCGAATAGCCGAAACGAGTCCATTGCTAGACTTTTCACACTGGACAAATACCGTGCACGAATGGCTGGCTTTGTGAAAGGAATGCTCTACAGAATGGGCAAGCGCAGCCATTTGACTGATAAGCATCATGCTTATCAGTGCAATAGGTATTAAGACTTGCTGCCGTTTTTTCATTTATTGAAATGGAATATATGCCGAAGGTTAATACCGACAGCTGATTTTAGAGTCCTTCTAAACAACTAGGCAATATATAACGGCTATGCTTTTTTTACAAATATAGATTTCAGCTTCATTGGGCCAATACCAGTGATTTTACAGTCAATGTCATGGTCCCCTTCAACTAAGCGAATATTTTTTACCTTAGTGCCGACTTTTACAACAGATGAAGAGCCTTTAACCTTTAAGTCTTTGATAACAGTGATGCTATCACCATCTTGTAAAAGGTTACCGTTTGAGTCTTTTATGACTAATTTGTCAGTGTCGGTTTCGCTTGAATTGGCGGACCACTCATGAGCACACTCAGGGCAGATATACACAGTCCCGTCTTCATAGGTGTATTCTGAGTTGCATTGGGGGCAATTAGGTAAAGCACTCATGTTAGATCCTTTTGTGTGAGCTAATGGGGGAAATACCATTATAAGTTTTTACCTGTCTTATTGGCCAGTTAAAAGGACTAAGGGGGTGTTTAGCGATTAATGATTTTAGGTTATTCGGTTAGTTTGCCACGTAGCTTTTTTAATTGGCCGCGTTGAGTTTTATTATCAGTCCGTTTTTTCTTAGCATTTTTGCTAGGCGAGGTTGCTCGCCTAGCTTTTTGACTAACCGTTACGCTTTTTATGATCTGTTTTAGGCGTTCTAGCGCATCGGCACGATTTTTTTCTTGGGTGCGGTATTGCTGAGCCTTAATGATGATAATACCCATATTATTAATACGGTGATCTTGTCGACTTAATAATCGTTGTTTAAAAAGCTCAGGCAGGGAGGATGCGTTAATGTCGAAACGTAAATGAATGGCCGATGAGAGTTTATTTACATTTTGCCCCCCAGCTCCTTGCGCGCGGATAGCTGTAAGCTTAATTTCATCATCAGCAAGGGTGATATGAGGGGTGATGACTAACATGAACTTTATTGCGGTTTAGTAAAACGGGTGCTAAATATTGGTTTAGCCAAAACAAGGAAAAAGGCAGCCGAGAGTACCGAAGAGGCGAAAATCATACACATCACCATAATTTGATAACGCACAGCAATCAGTGGTGATACCCCAGATAGTATCTGCCCGGTCATCATGCCCGGCAAAGAGACTAGGCCAACCGCAAATAGCGAGTTTATAACCGGGATCAGTGAGGCATGAAGTGCAATACGCCGCGCCTCCAAGTAAGAGACATGGCGATCTATTTCTGCATGGATACGCTCAGCGGCTAAACTAACGCTATTCATCGCATTGGCGAAAATCATTCCAGCTAATGGAATGATGATTTGAGGCAAATACCATGGCTTTAAATTAAGTACACCTTGAGTGATAACCAGCAGGGTAAAACCACCACCAACAATAATGGAGAGAAAGGCGTGTTTATACAATAGGTTACGCTTTATCGGGATCGTGCCTAGAGCAATCCAGCTGGAGGCAAAGACCATAATAGCTAGAACAGTGATAACAATGGCAGCATTATCAGCGTTAAAAATGTAGCTCAACAGGTAGCCGACTAAAAGCAACTGAACCAACATGCGTGCCAGGGCATAAAGTGCGTTGCTTGACTCTAATGACCATTTACACAAAATAGCCAAGGCGAAAAGAATAGGGATAAAAGATAGCGCTAGATTTAACAGAGGAATATTTTGAATATCGTGTCCCATCTAATCGCTGTTAACTGTATTAGTTAGGTGCGTTTATCTGCTTGGCGCTTGTTTCGAGCGCTTTGCTTTTCTAAAAACAAGGCGAGTTCTTTTTCTGCCCATTGGACGGCTTCAGCTTCTGATTTAAACCCCGTTTGGGTTTTTGAAATAACCGTGTTTTTTGAACTGGCGCGACGAATGATGTCGGCTCTCCAGCTATCTTTTTCTGCGGAAGTTTGAAAAGTGTACTTTTTAGTAATGCTCATAAGTATAAGTTTGTCTTGAGTTTAAGAATCTGTTTCTAGCAAGCGTATGCCATCTTTTTCGATATTGATAATGCGCTGCTTATATAAACCACCAATGGCTTTTTTGAACGCACCCTTGCTCATCCCGAAGGTGTCAGAGATGATTTCTGGGCTGGATTTATCGTGAACCGGTGCAAAGTTATGGTTCTTTTTTAAATAATTAAGAATAATTTTACTGTATTTATCGCGTGTTTCTTTGCCGCCTTGGAGGCTTAAGTCTATTTTACCGTCGGGTCGAATACGTTTAATAAACCCTTTTTTTGATTGCCCGAAACTTAATTTTTGGAAGACATCATTTTTGTATAAAACCCCCCAATGTGAATGGTTAATGATGGCTTTAAAGCCTAAGTCGGTGCTGTTCGCAATGATAAGGTCAACTTGCTGTTGTGGGGTAAAGTCATGAGGTGCTTCATCATCGATGAACTTGTCTATTTTTGATGAAGCGACAATGCGCCCATCATTCTTGTCGAGGTATAAGTAGACTAAATAGGATTTGCCAACATCCATTGGTCGATGTTGTTCAGCAAATGGTACAAGAACATCTTTTTCTAACCCCCAGTCCAAAAAAGCACCCACATGTGTACGTGCCACGACTGTTAGGTAGGCAAATTCACCAACCTGAGCTTTGGGCTTTTTTGTGGTGGCAATCGGGCGGTCTTCTGAGTCGAGGTATAAAAAAACATAAATCAACGAACCAACGGTTAAATCACTTGGAGCCTGCTTGTTTGGCAGGAGAACTTCACCTAATTCTTTAGCATCTAAATAAAAGCCGAAGTCGAGCGACTTGATGACTTCTAATTGATGTGTTTTTCCTAGCGTAACCATGGTCTACTCCTAATATTCGGTGTGCTGGCAATTATACAGGTCGTTGACAGTTTAAATAATTAAAACAGATGGCTTCCTTGCATCAATACGCTTTATTGACGCTGTGTTTGCCAAAGAGCGGCGTGACCGAAGGTTAACATTACTGCGTCATCGATTATCCCAATAACGTTGCATTTCATAATATAAGAATGAGGCCGTCCAGGTGATTAATACCAGTCCGGTTAATGACTCTAAGCCGGTTAAATGGCGCAAATCACCGATGGGTTGAATATCCCCAAAGCCTAAGGTTGTAAAGGTGGTGAAAGATAAATACGTGCAATCAAGCAAACTACCATCAAAATTGCCTTCTAAATGCCCCCAGCCTTCAGCATGATGCATAAAGTAAAACGCAAAGGCAAAGACCCAAACCTCTACCGCATGCGCAATAAGCGCAGTAAAAACGCCAAACAGTATTCTCAGTCGATGCTTTAATTTCATTTTTGGGATATATCGAGAAACACGGTATAAAAATTCGTAATGGATGATCACAGCAATGGCGACAACGAGCGAATTTAAAAAAAATATATGAAACATTGATTTGAAGAATAGGGGCTAAACGTAATGGTTATTGGTTGATTGTATACTGGCGGGCAGAAAATTATCGTGTTCATACGTATGAACGATTTATCGGCCTTAAGGGTATTCCGCCACTAGGTCGAGTGGGGTTAGATTGGGACAGTGGTCAAGTAGTGGGTAGTAGGCGGTGATGATAATAAATTGGCGAGTTTATCAATATCGCCACGCTCCGTCCGCCAGGCCATATAGCTTTCGTAGTCACTGCGTTGGTCCCACTTTTCAAGTAAAACAATATGGTGTCTATCGTCCTCATCACTGGTTACCGAAACACTTTTGCAGCCTTTGAAGGCACGTGTGTCGGGTAGGATCGACATAAAAACGCTTAATAGCTCTTCTCGGTTTTCAGGGTTAACTTGTAAATCTAAAATAACATCAACTGTCATAGCGATACCTTTTACATGGTTTGCCCGTAGGACTGTCCAGTATATGCCTATAAACTAAAGCCCGCAAGAATGAGGAAATACCCTGAGACTGGGCTTTATTCACCGTTACATAAGGGAATAAAGCGTTGTGAAGAACGAAAAAACTCGATATTTGGGAGTAGGCCTTATAAACCGAGAATCAGGCCAAAACCAGCGACTAATAAACTGGCCTAACAGTAAAATGAGTAAGCAAGCTGTTTTATCGTGTACGTTTTTGAATATTTAAAACGGGTTAACGGTGTGTTAGTGACCAGCAATAATGTATTTTTGGATTTCGTTCAAAGTCTTTTGATATTGTTTTTTGACTAATATTTTGAACAGCCAAGTGGGTGAGCGAGGCTTCGTTTAATTTAAACTTTCGAAAGTTAGTTGAAAAGATCATTGTGCCTTTTTTGCTTAGTAACTTTGCCGCTTTATTAATTAATTCAACATGATCACGTTGAATATCAAACACATTGTCCATCCGTTTTGAGTTGGAAAAAGTGGGTGGGTCAATGAAGATAAGCTCGTACTTTTTTTGCTCTTCTACGGCAGTATCAAGCCATTCCATGCAGTTAGCTCGAATAAGCTGGTGCTTGTCTAAGTTTAAATGGTTTAGCTCAAAATTATTTTTTGCCCAATCTAAATAGGTTTTTGACATATCCACAGTTGTAGACGTGGTGGCACCGCCCAGTGCCGCATGTACAGTTGCCGCGCCTGTGTAGGCAAATAAGTTTAAAAACTGTTTACCGCCGGCGTGTTCGCCAATCCAAAAACGTATCGGGCGATGGTCTAAGAATAAACCTGTATCGAGGTAATCTTTGAAGTTGACGAGAAACTTTGCCTGCCCTTCGCTGACTTCATGGAAACCACCGTCGGTGCCTTGTTTTTCGTATTGTGTGTGACCTTTTTGGCGACGACGAATTTTCAGTGATAATTGCTGGGGAGGGATGTTTAATACCTCTGGCATAACGGCTAAGGCATCACGAAGACGTAGAATAGATTTAGCCTCATCAATGGTTTTTGGGGCTTCATACTCTTGTACATGTACCCACTTTTTTTCGCCTTGGTAAACATCAATGGCCAATGCGTACTCGGGTAAGTCTGCATCGTACAAGCGGTAACAATGGATGTTGTTTTTCTTCACCCAAGGGGAGAGTTTTTTAATGTTTTTGCGCAGGCGGTTTGCCAGCATGGTAGCGCCGTCGCTCCAATCACCGGGTGTCGGTAGTAAGGCTTTTTTTAAATTGTCGCCAATGTGTTGTTGCTGACTGGCATGCTGTCCTTCAAAGTGCCGTTCTGGGGTCACCGAAAAGTTAAAGACTTTACAAGCGATAGCGCCGTTAAATAGTTGGTACGACTTATGTGACTTTAATGAAACATTAAATGCAAGTTCAACATTACCGGTAAACACAGAGGCTTGCCAGCCGTTAAAGCGGGCCTTTAGGATGCTGCCAATTTCTTGATATAAGGGTTTGAGTTGTTTAATGTCGCCGAGTCGCTCACCATACGGTGGGTTAACGATAAACAAGCCAGGTTTCCATGACGGATCGGGGGCTACTTTTGTAAGCGGTAAGCTGGTGGCCTTAATAACGTCTGTAAGATGAGCCGCTTTAATATTGGCTTTAGCAATGCCAGCGTGTTTGATGCTGATATCAGAGCCGGTGATGGGTGGGATGTTATGTAGGCCTTTTTCTCGGCGATATTCGGCTTCTTTTATCAGTCGTTGCCATATTGTGGGGTTAAAGTGTTTCCAGGCTTGAAAGCCAAAATACTCACGCAGCAAGCCAGGTGCAATGTCGCCGGCCATCATGGCGGCTTCAGTTAAAAAGGTGCCTGATCCACACATGGGGTCGTATAAAGCACCGCCTTCGGCGGCTATTTTTGGCCAGCCTGCGCGAATTAAAATAGCCGCGGCAAGGTTCTCTTTTAATGGCGCTTCTACAGACTCAGTACGATAATGACGACGATGTAAGCTGTCGCCAGATAAGTCTAAGCTAAGCGTTACTTTATCTTCATTGATATATGCGTTAATGCGAATGTCTGGTTGCTCACGCTGGACGTTTGGCCGCTCGTCTGTCGCTTCTTTAAATTGGTCGACAATAGCATCTTTGATAACTTGCTCGGCATATCTCGAGTGGTTAATTTTTGAACGTCTAATAGAAGCGTCAATGGCAAAAGTGTTGGAGACATCGAAGTGCTTGGACCAATCTATTTTTAAGGCACCGGCATACAATTGCTCAGGTGTTTGTGCTGCATATCGAGCCAAGGGCACTAAGACGCGATTAGCAAGGCGAGACCATAGGCAAACGCGTAAAGCCATTTCCAATTCACCCTCAAAATAAACTCCACCGGCAGCTGGTTTTACTTGCAAGGCGCCGATTTGTTCCAATTCGTCGGCTAAGATCAGCTCCATGCCTTTGGCGGTTGTCGCGAAATAGTTATTGAGTTGTGGCATGGATATCCTTTTTAAGGTGGGTCGGCTAGAGGTGCTTGATTTGCAACGAACTAAGAAGGCTGGGTCCTTAGCGGTAAAAACTTAAGCGCTATGCGCATTTTAATCGTTTTTACGGCAAGGTAAAGGAAGCAATTACTGGCATGTGGTCAGATAAAGTGAGTGACTGAGCTTGTTCTACAAACGCATTTTGTACAGATAAATTTGGGCTGTAGAAGTAATAATCGATTGTCCGGTCAGGGTCTTGGCTTGATGAACTATTGGGGGCATAGGTGAACCATGCTTTGCGTTGCTCGGATTGCGTGTTTGCAAGGCTGGGTACCGCTAAATGTTGCTGGTACAAGGTTTCTATTGCAGATTGTTGATCGTAATTGAGACGTTGTTCTTGTGCGAGTAATGGATAGGCATTAGGCGGCAGTAAATTAAAATCGCCAGCAAGAACCCAAGGCGTTTGAGTCTTGTTAAGCGAATGTAATCGTTGATTAATTTGTGTTACTTGCCGTTCAAGGGTGTCGGTGCCTTTGGAAAAGGCGGATAAGTGAGTGTTTAAAAGCACCAGTTTATCTGCACCCTCTATGGGCAGGTGAACTTCCTGTAAGGCACGCTTAAGGTTAAATAATTGCGTGATGGGGTCTTGTGGGATAAGGCTGAGTTGAGTGCGTGTAGCCGTGGTTATTTTGTATTTTGAAATAATACTCAACTTGGTGCCCACAGCGCCCATGATACGTGGGTGAGGGAGATAACGGGCTTGCCAATAAAAGCTACTGGTATGACAGGCATAATCGCTGGGAAGCAACTCAAGTAATTGAGCTAATTGATCGGCATGATCTGTTCGCTGAGCACCTTCATCGACTTCTTGTAAGAGGATAATATCCGGATTTTGCTGTGTAATTAGGTTGGCTAAACCCTTCAGGGTTTTTGTGATGTCGTCGCTAGAAGGGCGTTCGTCGGGACCGGTATTATTAGGCAGGTCATAGAAAAAAACATAGTTTTTCCCCGCCATAAATTGAACATTTTGGTTATACAGCTTAAGGGTTTGGCCCGCCGTTAAACGGGGTGTGTTTTCGCCACAGTATACCGCTTCTTGTTGAAGAGCTGGTGGGTGGTATGTGCTAAACCACACTAAGGCAAACAGCCCTAAAAGACAGAGGCTGAGGGAAAATAACAGTCGATAAAAGACCTTTGTTATATCCATGTTATGAATGTACTTGCATCTGGTCTATTGATTTACACGTTATTTTAGTTTGATAGCGATACTGTCTATATTGTTGCGGTGCAAGCGATTTTGAATTTTATCGACCATTCTAAAGGAAGTGTACGGGCCCGATTTAACTCGGTGCCAAATGCTACCGCTTTGGTTTACTGTTTGTACGGTCGATTCAATACCTAACAATGCTAAGCGGGCGCGAAGAGTATCAGCCTGCTGAGCTTTTTTAAAAGAACCTATTTGAATAATAAAGGTGCCAGGTTTGCTTTTTCCAGTGCCTTCTAGCCGACGCCTTTCTTCAATTTCATGCTCAGGAATAACAATTTCCATGTCGGGCAATATTTGATAAAAATCAAAACGTGGTTTAGTGCTGTCGATGGGTTTTGCAGTTGTTGCGATGGGCTTTTTTACATCACGTACGTCTTGTTGGCTAACAGGTCGCTTCACATCAGTAACGGGTTTATTTGGCGCTTCTTCCAAGTCAGATAAAAACATCGCAAAACCGCCAATTAATAGGCCAGTAATTAGCCACCAATAACCGGGAATAGGGCGTTTTTTTTTGCGCGCGTTATTGCTGTTAATTCGGTTTTTGTAATCTCTAGGCACTACATGGACTCCGGTGCATTAACGCCCAGTAGCTGTAAACCATTGGCTAGGACTTGCTTTGTTGCATTAATAAGAACTAGGCGAGCTTGCATCAGTGCTACATCATCAACAATGAATTTGTGTGAATTGTAATAACTGTGAAACTGCGTAGAAAGTTCACGTAAATAATGGTTAAGTTGATGTGGTTCGTATTGCTGAGCGGCTTGCGTCAGTTTTTCTGGGTAACGGTTTAAGGTATCAATCAGGTTGGTTTCGTGCGTTTGCGCTAATTGATTTAAATGCTTTAAACCCTCCTGTGCACTATAGCTGAGGCCTTTTTCTGTCAGTAATCGCATCACACTACAAACACGCGCATGAGCATATTGAACGTAATATAAGGGGTTTTCATTGGACTGCGAGGTAGCCAAATCAAGGTCAAAATCCATGTGCTGCTCGGCTTTACGCATGACGTAAAAATAGCGTGCAGCATCAGCGCCGATTTCATCGCGTAACTCCCTAAGTGTTACAAATTGACCAGAACGGGTCGACATTTGCATTTTTTCGCCACCTTTATACAAAACGGCAAATTGGACCAGCAAGACTTTCATACGCTCGGGGTCTGCGCCCATCGCTTGCAAAGCCGCCTTAACACGTGGCACATAGCCGTGATGGTCAGAGCCCCATACATCGATGATATCGTAACCACGTTCGAGGGTGTGTAAATGATAGGCTATATCGGAGGCAAAGTACGTGGTTAAGCCATTATCGCGAATAACAACACGGTCTTTTTCATCGCCAAACTCGGTTGATTTAAACCACCAAGCACCTTCTTTTTGGTACATATAGCCAGAAGCTTTAAGCTTTTCAATGGCTCGATCAATGGCTCCTTTGTCCATAAGTGAGCGTTCTGAAAACCAATCGTCGTAATGAACGCCAAAGTCTTCAAGGTCTTGACGAATATCGCCGAGAATGGATGTTAATGCGGCGTCAAAAAGAATGCGGTAGTTTTTATCCCCTAAGGACTCTTTAGCACGCGCAATAAGGCCGTCAATATGTTTTTCCTTGTCGCCGCCATCAGGCTCATCGGCCGGGATATCAAGAAACACATCACTGACAGGCATGTTAAAGGTTTGGCCATGTGACTGTTTAATCAGCGTTGCAATGTCAGCAATATAGCCACCTTTGTAACCGTTACTTGGAAACGGGATGCTTTCACCACAAAGTTCTAAATATCGTAGCCATACGCTGGTAGCTAGGATGTCCATTTGGCGGCCAGCATCATTAACGTAATACTCGCGATGGACATCGTAACCAATGGCTGTCAGTAGATTAGCAACGGTTGCACCGTAGGCTGCACCTCTTCCGTGCCCTACGTGAAGGGGCCCGGTTGGGTTCGCTGAAACGAATTCAACTTGTACCTTTTTACCTTTGGCAATATTGGAGGTGCCAAAGCGAGAACCTTGTTCAAGAATCTGTTTGATGACGGCGTGTTGGCTAAGCGGGTTGATGAAAAAATTAATAAAGCCTGGGCCGGCTATATCAACACTTAATACGTCGCTGTCTTCTGGCAAGCTATTGATAATAGCTTGGGCTATTTGGCGAGGGTTCTTTTTTGCAGGCTTTGCCAACATCATTGCAACGTTACTGGCGTAATCACCATGAGATGGGTCACGAGTATGCTCAATTTTGATAGTAGGCGTTAACTCTTCAGGCAATTCGCCTTGAGTTTGTAGCGATGAAATGGCTTGCTGAAGCAAAGAGGCCAAACGTGTTTTCATAGTAAATTTAGATCGTTGATTGATGCGCTGAATAGCTGTTCGGTGTTGAACACCGTTGTCATTGCGTATTATCGCTTGTGGGGTAAAACTTGCAAGTCTAAACGCTGTTAAAACAAGTCAATGGGATCAACATCAATGGACCAACGTACCTTACGCGAGGATTTGAGTTTTTCAAGTTTCGGTAAAAGCTGCTGTAAAAATTGATGGCGGGGTTTTCGCTGGGCCGATTCAATTAATAATTGATAGCGAAACCGTCCCGCCCTTTTTAGCATGGGGGCTGGAACGGGGCCTAGAATTTGAATCAGCGGTGCTTGAATCGTAGAGATCAACTCCTTAGCATCGTTTAGGAAGTTTAGAACCGCTTGTTCATTGATGGCGTTCACTCGTAATAGAGCTTGATAATGGTAGGGGGGCAATTGGGCTTGCTGCCTTTCATCCAGTGCCTCTTTTGCAAAACGCGTGTAGCCGTGCGTGATTAAGGTGTTTAATAAGGGGTGCTCGGGGTGGTGGGTTTGAATGAGTACCCGGCCGAGTTTTTCTTCGCGTCCTGCACGGCCAGCGACTTGGGTAATAAGCTGGGCCATACGTTCGCTAGCTCTGAAATCACAACTAAACAGCCCTGCATCAATATCAACAATGCCTACTAAGGTCACATTTGGGAAGTGGTGTCCTTTAGCAAGCATTTGCGTGCCGACTAAAATTTGAGCGCCGCCTTCATGTACTTTGTCAATGACTGACTGCATGGCATTTTTTTGTCGTGTGCTATCGCGGTCAATTCGACTCACAGGGGTGTCAGGAAAGTGCGAGCTCAATGTTTCTTCAACGCGCTCAGTCCCAAGCCCTAATGGAAATAATTCTGCTTGTTGACACGATGGGCAGGTATTCGGAATGGCATGTTCAACTCCGCAATGATGGCATCGAAGTAAATTGGCATTTTTATGAATGACTAGACGAGAGTCGCAACGACGACACTGTGCAACCCAACCACAGCTATGACACATTAACACGGGTGCAAAGCCTCGGCGATTCACAAAGAGTATGACTTGTTCGTTCCGCTCAAGTGTTTTGCCAATCGCTTTTAAAAGCGATTGGCTTAAATGATTGTCTAACGTTTGGTTTCGGCAGTCTAATAAACGAATATCAGGGTGTGAGGCACCTGCGGTACGCTCGGGCAACACTAATTGTTTGAAACGACCTTGTTGTACGTTGTATAGACTTTCGAGCGAGGGTGTTGCAGTGCCTAATACGATAGGGATGCTGTAGTCTCTTGCACGCATAACAGCAATATCTCGAGCGGAATAGCGAAAGCCTTCTTGCTGTTTGAATGATATGTCATGCTCCTCGTCCATAATGATCAGGCCGGGCGTACGCATCGGCGTGAATACTGCCGAGCGGGTGCCCAGCAATATATTGGCAAGGCCTTCTTTTAATCTAAGCCAGGCTTGAGCTCGTTGAGTGTCGTTAAGGCCGGAATGTGAAATGACCATCTGTGCTGTTAGGCGTTGCCTAAATCGCTGAGCTAATTGAGGTGTTAGGGTGATTTCAGGCAATAAAATTAACACCTGTTTTCCAGCACTAATGACGTGCTGAATAAGTCGAAGATAAACTTCTGTTTTTCCACTACCGGTGACGCCATCTAATAAAAATACTTGAAAGCCTTCGAGTGCCTTAGCAATTGAGTCGATGGCAGTTTGTTGGGCCGGGTTTGGGTCAAATAAAGGTGTGGTCGGAGAGTGTGTGGCTGTGTTGTGTTCTTGTGAGGCAGTGACCCAGCCTTTCTCGATCATGCTTTTAAGGGGCGAGCGCCAGTTCCAGTCAAGTGTGGAAAAGAAATCACGATCAACAGGTGCATCGGCGTTTTTTAGTTGATGCCATAAGCCTAGCTGCCTTGGGGAGCGTTTTAAGGAATTTTCATCGAGTGTCAGGCCATGTTTGGATAATGCGTATCGCGTGGTGAGCTCTATAGTGGGTGTTAATCCGGCTCGAAGCTGTTTTGGGAAGGCCTGAGCAAGCACCTCGCCGATAGGGTGATGATAGTAGTTAGCAGCCCATTTATATAGTTTTAAGTCATCAAGCGATATTAGAGGCTGTCTATCAATTAATTGGGAGATGGGTTTGAGTTGTTTTCGGCTAAGTTCGGTTGACGAAGAAATGTTAAGAATAACGCCAATTTTTTTTAATCGGCCAAAGGAAACAAAAACACGCTGGCCGATTTGGTAATCAGAGCGAGCCGAATTTTTTATCGGGAGATAGTCAAAAATACGGTGCAGGGGGGTGTCGACAGCAATATTGAGGTAAAAATCAGACATCAAGTAAAAGCGTTATTTGTTTTGTATCAGTTAGCCTGAAAAGATTAAAAAAATCTACAATAAATCGCTAACTTAATGAGTTAACTATGGTTTTTATTTTATCCACATTTTCTGTGGATAACTATGTGGATTATCTATTTATAATAGCTCTCAAAGCCCATGCAAAAAGGGCTGACATCAAATTGTAACAAAATAAACCATTGTTAACATATCTATAAAAAACAACAAGTTATATAATGCAAGGGTTATTTTAATCATTGCGTCGCAATATGTTTATGGCGACTAATCTAGTGTTTTTAGCTTGTGAATAAGAAGTCTTTGTGTATAGGGCTTAAGGCGCCTTTCAGCTAAATTATTACAAATAAGAAGGTCAAGTTAAGTGTTGCCGTGAATGTCTTTATATTCCTGTTATTTGTTTAGACTATCAATGTTTATCACTATCTTTTTGTTCAGCTTAATGTGTTAATTATTAGCCATAGCGTGAGATTGACCATTCGTTGTGTTATTGGTGTAGGTGTACCATAATAAGGTTGTCAAAGATGATAATAGTTAATCAGGAAGAATTTTCTGCTGGGTGTGGCATCATTTTTTAACTTGAAAGATAGCCGGTGCTATCGAGGTCTAATATTGCAACAGAAACGTAAAAAACTGGAATATGAGCGCTTAGTGTTGGCATATAGTGATGAACTTTTTCGTTACGCGCTTTGGCTATGTCACGATAAAAACATGGCTGAAGATTTGCTTCAAGAGACCTGTATGCGTGCTTGGAAGTCATTGGATAAATTACGTGATAGTTTATCCAGTAAGGCGTGGCTGATGACGATCTTGCGAAATGAACATGCCCGTCAATATGCACGCTTCCGGCCGGAGATAGTTGATTTCGATATAGATATGTTGAGTTTGAGGGATGTAGACAATGATACGAGTCCTGACGCGTTTGCTCTTAAGCAGGCATTGAATGAGCTTGCGAATGAATATAAAGAGCCGCTGTTGTTGCAGGTAATTGTTGGATTAAGCTGTGAAGAAATCGCCTCGGTTTGTCATATTTCTAAAAGTGCGACCATGACCCGTTTGTTTAGGGCAAAACAGAAGTTAAGAAGTGTTTTAAGGCCCGAAGCGGGCCGGGCAGGTGAATGATGAAATGTGATGATTTTAAATTTGAATATACAGTCGCAGCAAATGAGGTTGGGACAGAGGCCAAAGAGCACCTAGCATCCTGTGAGCAGTGTCAAATATTTGCAGCGCAAGAAAACTTGTTTGAGCAGCAATTAAAAGAGGTTGTTAACCGAGGTGTTCCAAGCGGTTTAAAGCATTCGATAAGAGACTATGTGTATAAGGCACCTTTTTGGAGTGCGACTAAAATGAAGCCGATTGCCTTTGCGGCATCGTTACTATTAGCGGTAGGCTTGGTAACGTTTATACCAACGCAAAACGAAGAGTCAGTGTTGCCAATAGATCAGTTAGTTTACGAACACTTTTCACACGATGGGGCATCTTCAACGCATGTGGCTTACCCGCTTAATGAGCAAGAGCTCATAAAGTTGAGTAAAGAGTTTGGTATACGGGTGAGGTTAGCTAAAAATATTAGCTTTGCAAAAAAGTGCCCTATTGGAGATAGTTATGGCTTGCACATGGTGTATCAATACCATCAGCAAGCCATAACGATTATTTATATGCCAGACATCAGTCTAGATAAAACCCTACCTTTCCATTATGCCGGTTTACATGGCTGGGTTAAGCCATTGAAAAATGGCTCGATGGCCGTCTTAGCTGGTACAGCGACTGATATACCAGACGAGGAATTTGCCAGCAACGCAGTAGAATGGCTCTAATCATTGCCTTTTGAGTGATCCCTAGCAAAAATCAAGTAAAAAGCAGGCAGAATATAAAGTGTAAATATAGTGCCTATACCTAAGCCAGTAGCAATAACTAACCCAATATCAAACCGACTAACCGCACCAGGGCCTGATGCAAGTAGCAGCGGAACCATCGCAACAATCATCGATGCAGTTGTCATTAGGATCGGCCTTAAACGTACTGTAGCTGCCTCCTCAACGGCATTTCGAATAGAAAGCTTTTCCGTAATTTGTAATTGATTGGCAAACTCAACAATTAAGATACCATTTTTAGCGACCAGCCCAATTAAGGTAATAAGCCCAACTTGAGTATAGATATTCATCGTTGCGACCCCTAGCATAATAAAAGCCATTGCACTGGCCAACGATAAAGGCACCGACACTAAAATAATAAGCGGGTCACGCCAACTTTCAAATTGGGCGGCTAGTACTAAGTAGATAATTAACAATGACATAAAGAAAGTTAGAACAAGCGCGCTACCTTGCTGTTTGTATTGTCGTGAACTACCCGTGTGGTCCCACTTAAAGCCTCTAGGGAAAGATTTTTGAGCTTCTTCTTCAAGATAAGCTAAGCCATCTCCCATGGTCACACCTGGGCGTAATAAGCCCTCAATAGTTATACTGTTAAGTTGTTGAAACTGTGTGCGTTTAGCCGGTTCAACTTGCGTTGATACGGTGACGATTGAACTGATAGGAACCTTCTTGCCTGATGAGGTTTTTAGGTAAATGTTATCAAGTTTTTCAATATCTGAGCGACTAATATCGGCTACTTGCGGAATCACTTTATAGCTTCGCTCTTGCATGCTAAAGCGATTCACATAACCTTCACTAAAATAAACCGATAAGTTACGGCCTATTTCTTCCATGCTGATCCCTAAATCTGCCGCACGGTCTTTATCAACCATCAAATTGTACTTAGGTCTGTCAAATTCTATGCTTTTTTGTAAGAAAATAAAGTTGCCGCTTTGCATAGCTTTACCAATCAGCTCACCTGTTACATCACTAATTTGACTATAATCAGCGTCAGAAATAACAACAAACTGTACAGGCAATCCACCGCCTGCGCCTGGAAGACCTGGTGGCTGTACAACAGCTGTTCTCACACCTGTAAGCGAGGCCACTTTTTGTTGGAGCTCGGGCTGTATCTCCATCTGAGTACGTTCGCGGGTGGATTGATGGCCCATTTTTAGGCCGCCAAGTAATTTAGTCGTATCATTCCCTAGCCCCAGCAAGATGAAGCTATGATCATACTCAGGCATGGCTTCAAAAATATCTGATAGCTTTTTGCCTTGTTGTTGTAAAAAGTCAAGAGTAGATGTCTGCGGTGCCGTACCCATCGCGATAAGCAAATTCCTGTCTTCAATGGGAGCTAATTCTGATTTTGATAACAGGTACATCGGGTAAAGGCTTAATAACACAACCAAACCAAATATAACGGGAATAGATGGGGTTGATAATAAAGGCGAAACAGTTTTTTTGTAGCCACTGGCTAATTTTTCAAAAAAGTGTTCAGCGTACTTTTCAAATCGGCCGGCACTTTCAGAGCTTTTTAGAATGCGAGCACTCAGCATAGGAGCGAGTGTTAGCGCAACAATGCCAGAAATAAGGACAGCAGCAGCTAAAGAAAAAGCAAATTCAGTAAACAATGTACCAACTAATCCACCCATAAAGCCTATAGGGAAATAGACGGCAATAAGGGTAGTTGTCATTGCGATGATAGGCAAGCTGAGTTCTTTTGCGGCATCTATGGCTGCTTGAATACGTGGTTTTCCCATGTCGATATGGCGGTGAATATTTTCAACCATGACGATAGCATCATCCACCACTAAGCCAATTGCTAAGATCATCGCCAGCAAGGTCAGTAGGTTTAATGAAAAACCAAACGCTAGCATAATGAAAGTTGCACCAATGAGTGATAAAGGAACGGTGACTGCCGGTATAAACGCAGCACGCATGGTGCCTAGCGATAGGAAAATAACAACAATAACAATGCTGATGGCTTCAAGTAAGGTTCTTCCTACCTCGTTGATGGAGTCGCTGATAAATTTACTCGCATCATAGGGCATGTGAGACACAAGTCCCTCGGGCAAGTTATTATTAATGTCTACCATGGCAAGGTTAACCCGTTTAGCTACATCAAGCGGGTTTGCGTCGGGCGATTGATCTACCGTCATAAAAACAGCAGGCTTTCCACTGTAGAGGTTTTCGCTTTCGTAACCTTCGGCGCCAAGTTCAACATCGGCTATATCAGATAAACGAATTAGGGTGTCGTTTTGTTTGCCAACGACCAGTGTTAAGAAATCTTCTTCTTTAGCGACATCGGTTGTAGCGCCCATCTCAACACTGACCAGTGTGCCTTTTGTTTTACCAACACTGGAAAGGTAGTTGTTTCTGCGTAAGGCGGCAGAGACATCTTCAGCGCTCACACCTAAAGCAGCCATCCTTTTTGGCTTTAGCCAAATACGCATTGCGTATGTGCTATTGCCTAAGAGGCTTGCTTGGCCAACACCTTCAATGGATTGTAATCGTGGTTGAACGACACGCAATAGATAATCGGCGATTTGAATATCTTTCATGGTGTCACTAACAAAAGCGATATAAATCAGCGAAGTGGTAGACCCTGTTTTGGAGGTGATGATAGGGTCTAGTGCTTCTTGAGGTAATACACTACTTTGACTAGCCACCTTGGCTTGTATTTCTGCTATTGCGGCATTAGCGTCATAATTGAGGCGCATATGAGCCTCAATGGATGAGAGACCTTGTGTGCTGGAAGAAAAAAGGTAGTCTATTCCCTCAGCTTGGGCAATGGCCTGCTGTAAGGGAGTGGTAATAAAACCTTTTATAAGCTCACTACTAGCGCCAGGGTAAGACGTAGTAATAGAGATGACGGTATCTTTGGTTTCTGGGTACTCACGTATTTCTAGTGAAGCTATTGAGCGCAAGCCCAACACCAAAATAATTAAACTAACAACGCTGGCTAATACAGGTCGCTTAACGAAGATGCTGGTAAAGTTCAAAGCAATGCCTATTGTTGGTTATTGGAAAGGGTAACTACCTGACCGTTTCTGAGTTTTACGTGACCCTCATTAACGACTATATCGTTTAGTTGGAGTCCTTTAACTATTTCAACGCGGCCTTCTTGATGGGCGCCGGTTTCAATATTACGTAGCTCAACACTATGTTGGCCGTCCTGTTGTTTTACGACATAAACGCTCTCACCATAGGTATTAAATAAAACAGCGGTTTCAGGCAATGTTAAAACGGGACTGGCTTTTGAGGTAATAGCGGTTACTTCAGCAAACATCCCTGCTCTAAGTTTTTCATTGGGATTGTCGATAGTGGCTCTAACGCCAATAGAACGGGTTTCTTGATGTAGGCTTGGGTTTATCGCTTGGATATTACCTGTAAAGACTTCGTCGGGGTAAGCTTGAACCTTAACCTTTACCAATTGCCCTGTTTTAAGTTGTGCAAAGTGGCGTTCAGGAAATGAAAAATCGGCGATGATGGGCGATAAGGACACGAGTTGGGCAATTTGAGCGCCTTTGTCTAAGTATTGTCCAAGGCTGACAAGTCGAATACCTATTTCACCAGAGAATGGAGCACGTATTTTCTTTTTGTTAATAATGCTTTGTTGCGAAATAACGGCTGCTTTTGCGATGTCTAATTCGGCACGGGCCTCATCATGACTAGATAGGGAGGTTGCTTTGTTTTTTAACAAAGTGACCTGACGTTTAAATTTTATTGTCGCAAGCTTTTCAGCTGCGACTAAACCATCAAGGTTTGCTCTATCTGTTGAGGTATCAAGCTCGAGAATCAAATCGCCTTTTTTCACAGTGGCGCCTGAGTCTACGTGCAGAACGGAAATGATGCCTGCAATTTCATTGCTTAAAACAATGCCTCGTACAGGGTTAATGGTGCCGACTGATGACAAGGTGTTTTCCCACTGTTCTTTAATCACCTCGACCGTTGTTACTGTAGGCGGCGGTGGTGCTTTGCGGGATGACATTGCTTTGTTGATTTGAAGGAATTTCGAACCGAATAAGCCACCAAATATCACGATAATAATAATGGCTAGTAAAAGTATTTTTTTACTCAAGGGGGTCTCCGTAATGATGCTTGAATTGATTGCTAGCGGCCTAAGTATACGCCGTCAAAGAAGGCTTCTCAAACTGAATATTAGCATTCTTTAATGTAAAAACATTGTTTATCCGTTAAAAATAGACTAAGACTGCAACAGGAAAAGGACAATTTAGGCATAATAGACTGACGTTAGATATAGAGTAAGGCGTTGAATGAAAAATATAAAATGGGTTTGTGTTGGCCTAATACTGATGCTGTCGGCTTGCGCGCATATAACAGAGCAAAAAAAGTTAGAGCATCTAGATGCTAAACAAAAACTGTTTATGAAAGCGTTACGCTGGAAGTCGTATGAAACGGCGGCAAGTGTTATTCGTTATAGAAATCCAGCGCGCAAATTAGCTCCAATTGATGGGCTTAATAAAATTACGGTGACTTCTTATGATTTGATAGGTTCTGTGCCCAACGAGGAGGATGACACCATCATAGCGCAGGCATTATTTGGTTATATCCAAAATGAAACAGGGCGTGTCTATCAAGTAAAACATACTCAAGTTTGGTGGTTCGATGAGGAGTCAAAACAGTGGTTTTTAGACAGCGATATGCCGGACTTTAGAATAGATTAAGTTTCTTTGTAATTGTTGGCTTGTCAGATCTGCTCGAATGTTTATTTTTTCGTGAAGGTTTTTGTTATCGCCACAATTTATAAGTAGTTGGCAGTATTTGTGCCTTCAAGTTTGTCTTGAAGGTTAGTGTTGGTTGGCAATAAACGTTTAAGCCCTTCTTTAAAAGCGCGTATTTCATTGATAATGCTTGATGTTTTGTTTATAACGACGCCGATTTAAAAGGTAGGAAACTAGTGAGGTGGTCTATCTGTGCGTTAACCTGTATTTTTTCATCGTCAATAAACTGTTCAATGGCTTGACGAAATTCGGCATGTAATATCATGTGGTTTGACAAGGTTTTGACGGGCTTGAAACCACGTGAGATTTTATGTTCGCCTTGAGCGCCCGGGTCAAAGCGCATGAGTTTATGATTAATACAGTATTCAATGCCTTGGTAATAACAAGCTTCGAAATGTAAAAACTCATATTCTTGCTCACAGCCCCAATAGCGACCATACAGTGTTTGATGATCTTTAAAACACAGTGCAGCACCAATGAGCCTATTGTCTTTTTGGGCGCAAAACATCACCAAGTTCTCAGCCATGGTTGACAGTAATAAGTTAAAAAATTCTAAATTTAAATAGCCTTGTTGCCCGCTACGCTTTAAGTATGTGAAATGATAAAAACGATAAAATTCAGCCATTAATTGTTTGCTAATATCACGACCATCGACCACCGTCATTTCAATACCTTGTTGAGTAATTGACAGCCGTTCTTTACGTAATGTTTTGCGTTTACGTGATTTAAATGTTTGCAGGAAATCGTCGAAAGACGTGTAGTGATGGTTGAACCAATGGTATTGAATGCCACTGCGTTGTTTATACTCGGAGTCCTCCAGTAAGGAAGACATTTCGGTGTCAGGGAAAAGCACATGCCAACTCGATAACCCCACTGAAGAAACTGAATCGAGAGCAGCCTGTCGGATATTTTTAATGATGGTCTGTTTTTCTTGTGTCAGTTGAATGCGGTTGTGAAAAGCTAAACGAGGGCCTGTGGATGGTGTGAAAGGGATGGCTGATAATAATTTAGGGTAATAGTGTAATTGGTGTTGCTGATAGGCATTGGCCCAAGCCCAATCAAAAACGTATTCGCCGTACGAGTGGGTCTTAAGGTAACAAGGCATGGCAGCGATAATGTCATCTCTATCGGTGACAATAATATGATGAGGGGTCCAGCCGGTAGAAGCTTGGGTACAGCCGCTTTGTTCAAGTGCAGATAAAAAAGCATGTTGAATAAACGGATAATCAGTTTCAAATACACTGTTCCAGTGTGTGTCTGATACCTTAGATATGCTAGAGAGAAATTTAATATTCATAGTGTTAAGGTTAACGAAAAATAATGATTAAGGCGCATGCCATTGTAGTCGTTTCTAGCGCTGTTATGGCTAGCTATTATGAGAACCATTGGCGATAACAAGCCACTAAAACGCTGACGCTGAGCAGTTCAGATAGGGTTTTTAAAGAATAAATCGGTAAAGCTAAATACTGGAATTATATATTGTCGAAAAGTAAACAATGGCATAGAGTATTCTTTACAAAAAAAACATGATGGATAGGGATATGTCTAACGAAAGTATGGCTCAAAAGAAGGAACGAACCCAAACAAGTGGTTTGATCCGTGAGTTACTCGAAGAACGAAAACAAGTCTGGTCTTCTTACTGTGCAGTATCGGGCATTGAGGAACATAAAGGCCAAAAACCAATCGAGGAACTGCTTCAAGATTTTTGTCAGTTGACGGTTGATTATATTTCATTAGGACATTTTGGCGTGTATCAACGCATTTTAGCGGGTAATGAAAGACGTAAGTCTGTACTGGCCGCCGCTGAGCGCATCTACCCAAGTATCTCTAAAGCTACTGAAACTGTTTTAGACTTTAATGACAAGTACCAGACGTTAACGCCAGCAATGATTTTAAATGAATTGGCTAGCGACTTATCCTCAGTCGGTGAAAATCTGGCAAACCGAATTGAGTTAGAAGATCAATTAATAGGCGAAATGCTTGCCTAGACCACAGATAAAGTATTGCCCTGAATGTGGTAATAAAACGGAGTCAAAAACGCCCGAGGGGGATAACCAGATTCGGGATGTTTGTGACGCCTGCGACCTTGTGCATTATCAAAACCCACGAATTATTGCCGGCTGTATTCCTGTTTGGGAAGATAAAATTTTGTTATGTAAGCGCGCTATTGATCCTAGAAAAGGATTCTGGACATTGCCAGCAGGTTTTATGGAGCTGGGTGAAACGACCGAGCAGGCGGCTGTACGAGAAACTTTGGAAGAAGCCGAGGCGGTTGTCCAAACTGAAGAGCTATACGCGGTTTTTAACTTGCCACACATTGACCAAGTGTATGTGATGTATCGTTCAGTATTATTAAAGCCAGAGTTTTCAAGTGGTGAAGAAAGTTTAGAGGTGCGTTTATTTGCGGAGCATGAAATTCCTTGGGATGAGCTGGCTTTTGAAACCATGCGTAAATCGCTAGAGTTTTATTTTCAGGATAGACAGTCCGGTTGTTTTAAGTTTAGGTCTGCAGATATTACAAGACCGTTATCTCGTTAACCATTTAGCCATGGGTGTGAAATGAAACGAGAACAGATTATTCAATGCCTAGAGCCGGCAAGCAGCCTTCAAGGTTGGTCGCAGCAACAGCGTAAAGATGGTTTACGTAATGCAGCTGTTCTGATTCCTTTGGTTGAACGTGATCAATGGCAAGTTTTGCTAACTAAGCGTACCGAACATCTTAATAATCATGCTGGACAGGTTAGTTTTCCTGGAGGACGTGCTGACAGCATTGATCTTTCGCCACTACAGACGGCATTACGAGAAACCGAGGAAGAAGTGGGGATTCAACAGGACTTAATAGAAGTGGCCGGAATTATCGAGCCCTTTTTAACGGTAACTAATTTTAAAGTCGTTCCCATTGTGGGTTTTGTGGAACCTTCGTTTACTCTCAATATTGATGAGTTTGAAGTGGCTGATGTGTTTGAGGTGCCACTATCAATCTTGGCAGACCAGTCTTGTTATGAAAGAAAAGAAGTTGTCTGGAAGGGTCAAAATAGGATGTATTGGGAGTTGATGTACGACGGCTTTCAAATCTGGGGTGCAACAGCCGCTATGCTGTATGCATTTGCTGACCGTTTAAGGGTGGCGAAAAACACCTAATTTACTAGTTTTTGGCTGAGCTGGGCCGGTACTTGTTTTGTAAGCCTTGCAAGAAATTTCGTAGGACTTGGTCTTTACAAGGACGATAATGTTTATGGTCTGTGCGACGAAAAAATGCGCTTAGCTCATGTTTACTAATGGAAACGCCATTGTTTGATAACAGCGCTAAAACGTCTTCATTTTTCATGTCGAAGGCGATTTTAAGTTTACGTAACACGATATTATTAGTGATTTTTTTATCGGGCTCAGGTGTGGGCCTATCCTGTTTTCCTCGTCGGTCGATAATCAACCCATTTAAAAATATTGAAAATGAGGTGTCTCCACAGCTTACATAAGCTTCGTCGTCATCTTTTTTTAACCAGTTGCTTATTTGCTCGCGTGTCACCTCGTGATCTGCCTGTTTAAAAATATCGATCATTTTTGCATCATTGAAATCGAAGGTGTAGCGAAGGCGGCGTAAGATATCGTTATTGGTCACAAAGGTTCCTAGAATGGTTTGGTCTGGTTGGTGAGAGTATTTTACAGCTTCGTGGGAGCCTGTAGTTCATTTTTTGTATGCGCTGAAAAAGTAAACCGAATAATAGGTGTTTTACAGTGACGAAGCTTTATTGATTTTGTTCTAAGGCCAATAACTGTTTTTTGGCCGCTAAGCCTCCCGCATAACCGGTCAGGCTGCCATGGCTGCCAATGATTCGGTGACAAGGAATGATTAAACTGACAGCATTAGCGCCTATGGCATTAGCAACAGCACGAACAGCCGTTTTATTATGAATAGTGCTAGCGATTGTTTGGTAAGAAGTAGTTGAAGCGTATGGGATGGTTTGTAGGCTGCGCCATACGCGTTGTTGGAAATCAGTGCCTACCATTAAAATGGGTAAGTCGAATTGTGTTAATTCTTGGCGAAAGTAGCGATTGAGTTGCTTAAAGGCCGTGTCGATGATAGCGGTTTTTTTGTTGACATAATGCGCGTTTAGACCCGTTTGTAGGCGTCTGTCAATGCTCGCCCGTTTTTGCCGCTGTTGCCAATCACATAGGCATAGTTGATTCTCAAAGGAGCCAAGCAGTAGTTCACCTAGTGGGCTATCGTATGATTGGATGTGGATTTCATTTAGCGATCGCATGCTATGGGATTCAGTCCTTTGTAGCGATAGCCCAGTGAATTAAGCGGTTAGGCTACGAGAAACAATTTCAGACACATCTTTTGATAGTGGTGTATGAGCTTGTATGCGCGATAGCTGCGCCTTAATCAATTGTTGTCGCGTACTATCAAATTTTTTCCAGTGGCTTAGTGAATTAGCTAATCGAGCCGCCACTTGAGGATTAATGCTGTCCAGCAGAAGAATGTTATCGGCTACAAATTCATACCCAGAGCCGTCTATTGCGTTAAAGTGCAAAGGGTTGGCTGTGGCAAAAGCGCCAATCACACTCCGAACTCGATTGGGTGTTTTCATGTCGAAGTCTGGGTGCTGAGTTAACTTTTTTACGCTGTGTAATGCGTCGGTTTTTTCTGAACAAGCTTGCAAGGCGAACCATTTGTCGATGACCAGGTCTTCATTTTTCCACTGTTGATAAAAAGCATCAAAATAACTCACATTGAGTGAGGTATCGAGGTGGCTTAATTCGGCTAGCGCAGCAATTTGATCGGTCATGTTCCGAGCCGTTTCAAATTGTTGAATACACATTGAACGAACCTCATCGGTTTCTAACGCCATTAAATAATCGAGACAAAGGTTTTTAAATGACCGTTGAGCAATACTTTGTGAATCGGTGCCAGCGCCTACGTGATGATTAGCGTGATAGTGTGCTAGCCATAGGTCTTGTAGAGATGAGGCTAAGGTTTGCTTAACAATGCGGTGTGCTTGGTATAAGGCATCAATATCAATAGTGCTCATTTGTTCGGCCAGGTAAGCTTTGCTTGGAAGGCTTAATAATAATGATTGATAAGCTAGATCTGCTAAAGGCTGTTGCAAAATGGCACGGAATGTACCCACCAGTTCATCGGGTAAGGGCGGTACCTTATGATGGTTCTGTATCGCATCAAAGGTTTTAAAAATAAAATAGCTTAGGCAGTTTTGTCCTGCTTCCCAGCGATTAAAGGCATCTTTATCATGTTGAAATAAATGGATTTTCTGTTCAATGCTAAGTGTTTGTTGCAGTTTTATCGGTGCTGAAAATCCACGGAGTATAGAGGGGGTGGGCTCTGTATTAATATCAGTAAAAGTAAATGATTGCTCCGCTTTAGTTAACTCAAGAACCGTTGATGTTTGCTCGCCATGCAGGTTAAGTTCTTTGCCGTTGTCATCGAGTAAACCCAGTCGAATGGGGATGACTAGAGGCTCTTTATTGGCTTGAGTTGAGGGGGAGTTATTGTGTTGTTCGAAACTTACGGTGTAGGTTTTTTCGTTTTGGTTATAGCTTGTTGTTACTGTAACCGTCGGCGTGCCTGCTTGACTATACCACTGTTTAAATTGCTCAAAGTTGGCGTTATTCGCATCTTCTAAGGCAGTTACAAAGTCTTCGGTGGTGACAGCTTGTCCATCATAACGTTCGAAATATAAGTCACAGCCTTTTCTAAAGCCGGTTTCACCTAACAATGTATGAAGCATTCGCACAACTTCAGCACCTTTTTCATAGATAGTAAGGGTGTAAAAATTATTGATCTCAACGAAGGAGCTGGGGCGAATAGGGTGTGACAATGGCCCCGCATCTTCAGCAAATTGATGTGTGCGAAGCATATTGACATCTTTAATACGTTTTACCGCTTCAGAAGTTTGATGGGCGGTAAACTGTTGATCGCGAAAAACGGTAAAGCCTTCTTTTAAACTCAGTTGAAACCAATCTCTACAGGTAACGCGATTGCCGGACCAGTTATGGAAGTATTCGTGGCCAATGACAGCTTCGACATTTTCAAAGTCGGCATCAGTAGCGGTTTTTTCACTGGCCAAAACATATTTTGTGTTGAAAATATTGAGGCCCTTATTTTCCATTGCCCCCATATTGAAATGGCTCACAGCAACAATCATATAGATATCAAGGTCGTATTCGCGACCAAAGGCTTGTTCATCCCAACGCATGGCATTTTTTAAAGACTGCATGGCATGTGACGTCTTATCTAAATCATGCTCTTCGACGTACACTTCTAACGCAACCTCTCGCCCCGAACAGGTTGTAAAAGAGTCTTTTAAGCAAGCTAAATCTCCAGCGACAAGCGCAAATAAATAGCTAGGTTTGGGGAAAGGGTCATGCCAACGGGCAGCGTGTTTATTATCTGCTAGGGCAATGTTTGGGCTACCAGTGCGGTTGCCGTTGGATAATAAAACGGGGTATTCATCTTTGTCGGCCACCATCGTGACGCTAAAGATAGACATGACGTCTGGCCTATCTAAAAACCAGGTAATACGTCTAAAGCCCTCGGCCTCGCACTGGGTACAGAGCATGGTGTTTGATTTATATAAACCACTAAGCGCTGTATTGGTGCTTGGGTTGATGTGATTGCTGATTTCTAAAACAAAACGAGCACTAGGGTTGTGAATAGTGAGTGTTTTATCATCGAGTGTATAGTGTTCAGGGTGAAGTCTTTCACCATCAACTTTAAGGTCAATAAGCGTTAGCTCTTCACCCATTAATACCAAATCAGGGTTAGTTTTTTTACAATCAGGGTTACGGTAAATATTGAGGCGAGAATTGACAAGGGTTTTGTCAGCCGATAAGTCAAAATGAAGCTCAGTTTTGCTAATTAGGAACTCAGGAACGGTATAGTCTTTTAAGTAAATAGTTTTTTGTTCGGAAGTAGACATAAGGTTATTTTGATTTAAAGGAGTGGTAGGCAAACAGTAACCATGCGATGAGCAAGGCAACGCCACCAATGGGTGTGATTGCGCCGAGAATGGTGATGCCTGTTAAGCTGAGGATGTATAGGCTGCCAGAAAAAATTAGCATCCCGGCAAGCATAAACCAACCCGCTATGCGTAATAAATTAGATGGATTGTTTTGGTGTAACACGCCGATGAGAATCAGGCCGATGGCATGCCACATTTGATAATCCGAAGCGGTGTGGTAAACGGCTAAATAATGAGGCGATAAGCTGCCTTTAACAGCATGTGCTCCAAAGGCTCCCATTACTACGGCCAAGAAAGCAAAGAAGGCCCCTAAGGTGATAAACGGTAAGGTTTTCATAAGGTGTTACTTTTCTAGTAAACGTGGCATTACTTCAACCAGATTGCAGGGCCGTGTGCGGTAATCAAGCTGTGCACTAATTAATTTGTCCCATGCGGTTCTACAAGCACCTGATGAGCCGGGTACGCAAAAAATATAATGTCCATTAGCAACGCCAGCAATGGCTCTTGATTGCATGGTTGAGGTACCTATTTCATCGTATGAAAGTGTGCGAAAAACTTCACCAAAGCCTGTCAATTCTTTATCTAGTAAAGGTTTTACAGCTTCAGGCGTGCCATCACGGCCAGTGACGCCAGTGCCGCCAGTGGTGATGATGGCATTAATAGCTGGGTCGGCAATCCAAGCGGATATTTTTGCGCGAATTTGGTAGATATCATCAATAACAATAACTTTTTCTGCACACTGGTGGCCTGCATCGACGAGTCGATCAACCAGTGTTTTTCCAGAAGTGTCGGTTTCTTCTGTACGCGAGTCTGAGACCACCATAATGGCGATATTAAGTGGAATAAATTGACGAGAATTTGTGGGCATTTTGGCTACCGAATAAGTAAAAAGAAGGCACTATTACCGCGTTGAATATTCAGTAGTAGCGAGTTGGATCTACGTTGTTTGATGGCATTGGTTAGTTCAAGGATGTTACGAACGGGAATGCGGTTTACTTGGCTAATGATATCACCTTTACGTAAACCGTTTAGCCAAGCAATAGAGTTGGTTGCGACGTCGGCAATTTTGACGCCGTGTTTGATGTTGTACAGTTGGTCACCATCAGATAAGTTAGACAGTGTTACCCCGACCAATTGATTATGAATACGCGCCCCATCGATAGAAACCACTTCATGTTGAGCGATGGTGATAGAGACAGGTAGTTGCTTGCCGTTACGTAAAATTTGTAGTTTGGCATTGTCGCCAATAGTTAGCAGTCCTAGGCTGTTACGTAAACTGGCACTATTTTTTATCGGTTTGCCATTTATGCTTAACACAATATCGCCGGGGCGTAAGCGGGCTTTTTCTGCCGGGGAGTTGGCAGCAACTTGGCTAATAATAACGCCATGTTTGACCCTAAGACTAAATGCTTTCGCCAGTTCAGGGGTTAAGTCTTGAACACTAATACCTAACTGCCCACGTTTGACTTTACCAAACTTAACCAATTGGTCTTTTAGGCTAACGGCCATATTACTAGGGATCGCAAAACCAATACCAACATTGCCGCCGCTCGGTGCCAGGATGGCGGTGTTAATCCCCACCAGTTCACCTTTCAAGTTAATTAACGCGCCACCAGAATTACCAGGATTAATAGACGCATCTGTTTGAATAAAATCCTCATAACCTTCAATCCCAAGGCCAGAGCGGCCAAGCGCACTAACAATACCTGAAGTGACGGTTTGCCCAAGGCCAAACGGGTTGCCAATGGCAATAACAAAGTCGCCAACCCGTAAAAGGTCAGAGTTGGCGATGTGTAAATCGGTGAGCCGATCGGCCTTAATTTGAATAACCGCAACGTCAGAATCAGGGTCGCTGCCGACCACGTTGGCGTTAAATGAGCGGCCATCGCGCAAAGTCACCGTTATTTTGTCGGCTTTATCAATAACGTGATGATTAGTAATGATAAGTCCTTTATTTGCATCGACGATGACGCCTGAACCTAAGCTTTGCGTGGAACGCTTTCTTGGTGTGTTGGGGAGCTGGAAAAAACGTCGAAAGAAAGGGTCTTGTAATAGAGGGTTTTCGTGCTGTTGAACCATACTTCTAGTGGCAATATTAACAACAGCAGGCGTTACTTTTTCTAAAACGGGCGCTAAGCTAGGCAGTGGTTTTTCGCCTATAAAAGCAGGCAGTGCAGCGTGCGTAGGTAAACTCGTAGCAAGGACTAATAAACCGATCAGTACAAATTGTTTAAGTCTTAACATCATAAACCTCTATGCTATTGATCTACATCGTCGGCGTCAACTTGTCCGCTCATACGACGACGTATGTGTGACCAAGACATACCTGTTGTCATAATAAAACATAAAATACATTGAATAATATAAGTGATCGCATCGATGTTATCAGCTGGCACAAGCCCCCAATCAACAATCATCCAGAATATGGTGCCAAAAAAAGCAATTGCCAAGGCAATGCCGATAGCACCAAGGGAGCGTAAAGTGGCGCGTATATAAATGACCCAACCAATTATTAAAATCAGCCCGGCAAGTGCCATAAGGGGTGTTATATCGGGTGTTTTTGTGACGACCCAATGGTAATAAGATAAGCCAGCGGGGTTGTAGCTTGCAAAGACGAGTACTGTTGCAATGGCTAAACGAATGAAAAAATTAGTGGCCGAGAACTGATTTGTTTTCAATGTATTATCCTTGATGAGTCACCTTGATTGGACGTATTCTAACTGAAAATGCTAACTTCTTTGCGAACGCTTTAAAAGCGTTTTGAAAAAAGCGTAGCAAGTGTGACGTAATTGGAAAACACTAATTTCTAATGTTGAAATCAGACCATTTTTATTGCATGCACTACACTGTGTTGTATATATAGATAATTAATTGATCAAACCAAATTAAATGAGCGTGAGACCACATCAAGATAATCAAGCTATTTTAAGGAATTTTATTCCTTTAAATACCTTACCAAGTGCCCACTTTTCAACTATATGTGATGAATGCCATATCGAAGAGTGTGACAAGGGAGTGGTGTTGTTTGAGCAAGGTGATGAGACTAAAGAGTTCATCTATTTAATTAGCGGAATGATTAGTTTATTTGCCGGTGAGATGGAAATGGAAACCATCGTAACAGGTTCGGAAGTGGCGCGTTTTGCAATCGCCCACCAATTGCCCCGTAAAGTTCGGGCGGTGACGAAGTCTAAAGCGCGCATTTTGCGTGTTCCTACTTATATGCTGGATATAGATAACCCTGGTGAGGACGAGCAAACTTATTTGGTTGATGAGGTTGGCGATCATGGTGGGGACTGGATGACAACGATGCTGCAGTCGCCAGTATTTCAACGGCTGCCAGCCTCAAATTTACAAAAAGTAATGATGCAAATGGAAGAGGTTACTTTTTCACCTGGAGACGTTGTTGTTAAACAAGGAGACGAGGCGGATTTTTATTATATTATCAAGTCAGGTAGCTGTGAATTGATCCGTCAGCCTGCTGAGGGCGCGCGGTTAATTAAGTTGGGTGAATTACACAGTTGTGATGCTTTTGGCGAAGATGCGTTGCTATCGGGGAACCTTAGGAATGTAACGGTTCAAATGAAAGGCAAGGGACAAATGCTTCGGTTATCAAAAGCTAATTTCATTAAGTTGGTTAAAGAGCCGGTTTTGCAATACGTAAACTTTCAAGAAGGACAGGGAAAAGTCAGTGCTGGTGCCAATTGGTTAGACGTAAGAGGGGTCGATGAGTATGTTGATGATCATATTGAAGGCAGTGTAAATATCCCCTTCTTTTCGTTACGAATGAAAATCGCTGAGTTGCGCCATGATCAATTACAAGTATTGGTCTGTTCCAATGGTCGAACCAGTGAGGCCGCAGCATTTCTACTATTGAAGTTTGGTTTTAATGCTCTGATTTTGAAGGGGGGAATAGCTAGCAAGCATACTAGTAAGAGCAAGCAAAAGGCATCAGAATTGTCCTTAAAAGAGGTGCCGTTATCAGCCGTTGCGACAGCATCAAATGTGAGTCAAGGTGCGACGGTTAGTAATGCTGACGGTTTGAATACTAAGCAGTTAGAAGAGGCGCAACGTAAAATAGCAGAGCTTGAAAAATTATGCGCGCAATCAAATGAAAGGTCCAATAAGCTTGAGTTAGAACGTAGGGGGCTACAGCAACAATATGAGCAACAAGCAGCCCTAGTCGCTGAGCTGCAATTATCATCAAAGCGTGTGTCAGACGAGCTGCTAGCACTGCGCAATGGTCATGGTGACCGTGAGGTGGAAATGAGCCAGGCGCTGCTTGCTGAAAAAGAAGCAGGTTTGCGGCTTTCAAAAGAACTGGAAGATAAAGCCCTAGCGCTGGATAAGGCGCAGCAAGCGATGGAGAGTTCTCGTGAATTGCTTAGCCTGTTAGGCGAAGACATTAAGGCGAAGGATAAGGAGCTCGATGAGCTTAAACGAACGATCAGTGATGTTAATACTCGAGAGGCAGAAACGACAACAACGTTTAAGGAAACGTTGGCGATGGCAAAACAAGAAGCCATCGAATTAAGAAACCAAAAAAAGGCCTTGGAAGAAAAAGTAGAGGCGACTGAGCGCGAAATGGGCGCGTTACTTAAATCTCAAACTAAACTGGAAGAAGAAAATAAACAGCGGATTAGTGATAAGGAAGCGGCTAACTTAGAAAAAGATAATCAAATTCAGCAGCTAAACTCCCAATTGTCTGAAATGCGTTCGACTATAAAGAGCTCGGGCCAGTTGCAAACACAATTAGAGAGCCAACTTTCGCAGACTAGGCATGAACTAGAGCAGTTAAAAGAAAAGCAAAACGATGCGATAGAAAGAAATAAAGCAGAGGCTGACGCGCGTCGCCAAGAGCTTGAAAGCGATATAAACGCGTTAACACAACAAGTAGAAGAAAAAGATACAGCGTTAGAAAAGCAAACAGAGGCGCTAGACGTCTTGGCGGAAACCTGTGAATCGTTGAAAGAGAAAAGCAGGAGGTACGACCAAACCTTGCATGAAAAGACAACTAAACTTGAGGCTTTGACGAAGGCATTAGAAACGGCAGAGAAAAAACTTGAGGCGTTTAGTCAAGAACGAGAGGACCTAGAGTCCGCTGTGTTAGAAAAAGATACGCTGTTGGCTGAATGGCGTGAACAGTCTGTTGCAATGAATGCTGAGGAAGCTGCTTTAGAAGAAAAGCTAGCACAGTCGGACAGTCATTTATCGAATGTGTTGGCTGAAAAAACAGTTTTAGCTGAACAGTTAAATGAATTGCGAGAATTGACCGATGAGCTAAAGAGTAACGAAGATAACTACTTAACGGAGGTTGACAGTCTTAAACAACAAAAATCACAAGCAGAAAAGGCGTTGGCTGAGTCGCTTAATGAATCAGAGGCTCGAACAGAACAGTTTGAAAAAGAAGCGATAAAACTACGTCAGCAGGTGATTGCCCTAGAAAGCTCTCTGAGTGAAATAAGCTCAGGCAAAGAGTCGTTAGAGAATGAGTTGAAGAAGCGCCTTGCCGAGGCGCAAAATGATGCCAAAGTAGCATTAACAACGCAACAAGATGTTGAGCAGCAACTGAATCGCGAAGTGAGTGAAAAGGAAGCTATCCAAAAAAGTCTAATAGCCTTGGAAAAACAGTTGGCGCAGAGGCAGGGTGAGCAGCAACAATTAAGCAAACAGTTAGATGAGTCGCAAGAAAAGCTTGAAGAGCTGCATGAAGGAGGAGAAGCTGAAGTATTACGTTTAACGAAGTTGCTACAGCAGGCCGAATCAAAACTTCAAGAAAGAAACGTAGAGTTTAATTCGTTGGCTAAGGAAAAAGAGGGTGATGTAAGACAGTTACAACAAAAGGCCGATATGCTTGAAGCCGAGTTGGAAATGCTGCAAAGAGCTGAGGCTGAAAACGCGCAGGAACTTAATAAGTTAGCGTCAGAAAAAGAAGCCGCAGATCAAGCGTCATTAGTTGCTAAATCTCAGCTTGATAGTCTGTTGATTGAGCAACAAAAAGTCACCGCAGAGCTGTCTCAAGTACGACAAGAAACGAAAATAATCCTCGAAGAAAAGGAGGCTAAAAATGCTAAATTAGCAGGCTCGTTAGAGCAGTTCAAAGGGCAGCTAGTATCAGTGCAAACTGAGAAGGATGAGCTACAACAAAAATTTCTTGATGCGGAAGCGGTTTTGTCGGATGCCACGGGTGACCAGCGAGAATTATTGGTGCAGCTAGAAAAAGCGCGTGATGAGTCGGTGGAGTTAACGCGGATGGTTGAATTAAAACAAGTTGAAATGGATGAGTTTGTAGCGCTAAAAAAAGAACTAGAAGAAGAGTTGTTGACGTCTAAAGAAGTGCATAAAACGATGGGAGTTCTAGTTGATAGCAGTGAGCAGCGTTGTGATGAATTGACTAAGACTCTAGCCCTACAAGCATCGGAACAGCAAGATAAAGAAAGTGTGTTTGAAGAGCGATTGAAGGGCTTGGAACGCCAGCTTCAGCAGACAGAGATGGACCTTCAAGCAGAACGTGTGGACCTGAAAGAAGCAAAAGCAAGTTTATCTTCCAGTGTCAGTGAAAAGGAAAAAATGCAGGTCGCATTAGACGAGTTAGAGCAACTTAAATTATCGGGTGATAAGGTTGTTAACGTATCACAGCAAAAAATGGCTGAGCTGGAGCAATCGCTAAAAAGCCTTAAAGTGGAAAAAGAACAGTTGATCGAAGCGCATAATGACGCAGATGAAAAAACTGCTCAGTTAACTGAGCAACTATTAACGGCACAAAATGCAGAGAAAGAAACATTAAAAAGATTAGATCAGCTAATGAGCTCACTTGAGACCGATAAGCACGAAAAAGCGGCCCTGGAAGAGAAGCTGGCGGATATTAATAACAACAATAATGAGTTGAAGCATCAACTTGAAAAGATGGAAAGAAATGCGTCTAGTGCGGTCGAGAGTGATCCAGCAGAAAAACGAATAAAAGAGTTGGAAAAACAGTTAGATGAGGCGTCAACTATGTTGCTGGATCTTGAGATAAAACTAGAGACATCCTCTAGCGATGTAGTAGAAGAACCCAGTGAAGAAGAGAAAAATGCTCTTAAAGCACTTCAGTCAGAGCTAGATTTAGTTCGGGAGCAAACAGAAAAAGATATCCAAGCAATGCAGCTAAAAGTAGAAAATAGTGAAAAAATGAATTTGGCGCTGAAGAAAAAGATCTTGACGATGCAAACGTTAGCAAACCAAGAAGTGCTTCCTGAGAAAACACAAAAAGAAAAGAAAAAGGGCTGGTGGAAATAATACAAAAAGATGGTGTTGAATATGTGGCTGCGGTTGAAGTTGAAACGCTAGCAAGCCTAAGTTCCAGAGCATTTGAAGTCGACTTGGGTGATAAAGGTGCTTGCAGTGGTTTTTTTGTGCGCGAGCAGGGCATGACGCTGAGAGCGTATAAGAATAACTGTCCCCATACAGGGGCGCCATTGAACTGGATGCCAGACCAGTTTTTAAGTCGAACTGGTTTATATATTCAATGCTCTATTCATGGGGCGATGTTTAAAACACAAGATGGCGAGTGTTTTGCTGGGCCATGTAACGGGAAGTGGTTAAAGGCATTGAGCTTTATTGAAAAAGACGGAATGTCTTATATTGCATTACTTGATCTCGAAAAAAGCCCGTCAATTTGACGGGCTTTTTAAGGTATTTTTGCGCAGACTATGGCCTGTGCAGAAAGCTAAGTGCTGATTGGTTCAGACTTATTTTATTTTAGCTTCCTTATACATAACATGCTGTCTAATGGTTGGATCAAACTTTTTGATTTCCATTTTTTCTGGCATATTACGTTTGTTTTTTGTTGTTGTGTAGTAATGGCCTGTTTTAGCGCTTGAAACTAATTTAATTTTATCTCTCATTTTTCAGTCCTTAAACTTTTTCGCCACGTGAGCGAATGTCGGCCAAAATAGCGTCGATGCCATTTTTGTCAATTGTACGCATGCCATTTGCTGAAACGCGTAAGCGAACAAAACGATTTTCGCTTTCTACCCAAAAACGGTGGTGATGAAGATTCGGCTCAAAGCGACGACGAGTTCTGTTTTTCGCGTGAGAAACATTGTTTCCCGACATAGGGCGCTTGCCAGTGACTTGGCATACTTTAGACATGATAAAACCTCTATTAAAATTAATTGATTGGCAACTTACTGCGAAACGGTGCGAATTTATACCAGAATATGATAATTGAGTAAAGAAAAAATTCGTTTCTATTCTTAGATATGGCCTAGTTCAGTGAGTGAGGAGGCATCGCCGCTGCCGATGATTAAATGGTCTAAAACGCGAATATCGATTAACTTTAATGCCTCGATTAATTGGTGGGTAATCTGTATATCGGCTTGACTGGGTGTTGGATTCCCTGATGGGTGGTTGTGAGCAAAAATTACTGCTGCGGCATTGTTAGCAAGTGCGCCTTTAACAACTTCTCGTGGGTGTACACTAGCACCATCAATAGTGCCAAAGAATAATTCTTCAAAGGCAAGAACGTGGTGCTTGGTGTCCAAATAGAGACAAGCAAATACCTCTCTTTGCTGATGAGCTAGTTTGCTTTTTAAGAACTGTTTGGTGTCATCGGGGGTGTTGAGCGCGTTTTTATGGCGGATATTTTCGTGTAAATATCGACGTGCCATTTCTAGCACGGCTTGCAATTGTGCATATTTAGCCTTACCCAACCCATGCCCCTGACAAAACTCAGGTTGCGATGCGTGCATCAGCGAGTTTAATGAGCCAAATTGCTTGAGAAGGCGGCGAGATACGTCTACAGCGGTCAAGCCTTGAGTGCCTGTACGTAAGAAAATGGCGAGAAGTTCTGCATCGGACAGTGAGGCGGCGCCTCGACTTAATAATTTTTCACGGGGCCTTTCCAATTCAGGCCAGTCAGTAATAGACATAATCAATCCTTGATAATGATAGTGGCTTGGATCATAGAATATATCGTGTTGTGTGACATAATGGGGTATTACTTAATAAAGATGCAGAAAATATTGTGAATGAATTACAGTATCGGCGTGTGTTATTGGGCGTGACGGGCGGAATAGCCGCTTATAAGGCCGCCGAAATTTTGCGCCAATGTCAAAATATGGGTGCTGAGGTGCGTGTTGTGATGACCCCAGCGGCAACAGAATTTATTACCCCGTTAACGTTTCAGGCGCTGTCAGGCTTGCCGGTGCATACTCAATTGATGGATGTCGAAGAAGAAGCAGGTATGGGGCATATTAACCTGGCTCGTTGGGCTGATGTGATTTTAGTGGCCCCAGCCAGCGCAGACTTTATTGCTCGCTTAGCATCCGGTATGGCGAATGATTTGTTGACAACGCTTTTGCTGGCAACAGAAAAACCAGTGATGTTAGCGCCAGCAATGAATCGTGCGATGTTTGATGATCAAAATACACAAAACAATATCCGTCAGCTTGAGTCTCAAGGCGTGGTTATTTTAGGGCCAGGCGAAGGCGTGCAAGCCTGTGGTGAGGTTGGCTTAGGGCGAATGCTCGAACCGGAAGATTTGGCGCAAGCCGTTGTCGAACATTTTCAAACAGGCGAGTTGGCAGGGTTAAATGTTTTATTAAACGCAGGGCCAACAAGAGAAAACATTGACCCTGTTCGCTATATCAGTAATCACAGTTCTGGAAAAATGGGCTTTGCATTGGCGCAAGCTTGTGTAGAGGCGGGTGCGCACGTGACGTTAGTGGCGGGGCCTGTATATATGCCAACACCGTCCGGTGTGGAACGAATTGATGTGGTGAGTGCGCGCGAGATGGCGGATGCTGTGCTTTCAAGGTCGGCACAAGCCGATATCTTTATTGCCTCAGCTGCAGTTGTGGATTACACCCCAGTTGAAATTGCCGAGAATAAGATAAAGAAAAACGCATCTCAGATGCAGCTAATTCTGGTTAAAACAATAGACATTTTGACCAGTGTCGCAACACAAGGCAGTGCAACGTTTTGTGTTGGTTTTGCGGCAGAAACGGATAATTTAGAAGCGTATGCTAAAGACAAGTTAGAAAAAAAATCATTGGATATGATTGCGGCAAATTGGATAGGCCGGAAAAACGTTGGTTTTAACAGTGAAAATAATGCCTTATCGGTCTACTGGAAAGGTGGTGAGCAAGAGCTCGGCTACATGCCTAAGTCTGAATTGGCTCGTGAATTAGTGACATTAATAGCAAAAAGGTATCATGAAAAAAATACAACTTAAATTACTGGATGATCGTTTAGGTCAATCAATTCCTTTGCCAGAATATGCGACAAGTGGTTCTGCGGGGTTGGATTTACGTGCATGTTCGGATAAATCATTATTGCTGAAGCCTGGGCAAACAACGTTAATTCCAACCGGAATGGCTATTCATATCAGCGATGCTAATTTGGCGGCAGTCATCTTGCCTAGATCAGGTTTGGGGCATAAACATGGCATAGTATTGGGTAATTTAGTTGGTTTAATTGACTCTGATTATCAAGGGCAGTTATTTGTTTCATGTTGGAACCGTGGTGATACGGCCTTTAATATTGAGGTTGGGGATCGGATTGCACAATTGGTTTTTGTGCCTGTGGAACAAGTTGAGTTTGAGCAAGTAGATCATTTTGATAACAGCCATCGTGGTGAAGGTGGTTTTGGTCACACTGGGAAAGGGTAAATAGATGATCTATAAAACAGTACTTGTTTTGATGCTTCTCGTTACCATTGCGGGTGGAGGGTACTACGTTTATCTAAATCAAATTGAACAGCAAAATATTGAGAAAGTTGATCAATTAATAGAACGTACTCAAAAGGTGAGTAGCATTTTGTCGTCAAAAGTGGGTGTGTGGCGTCAATCTATAGAGGGAACGGCGAAGAAGCCTGAGTTACTGGCTAGTTTGGGTAAGGGCGAGTCGGTAGCAATAAACTGGGTGAATGAGTATGTACAGAAGATAGATGATTTGGTGTCGTTGCGACTTGTTCGGCCAGGTCTTATGCAGATTGATACGATGAGCAAGCCACCTTTGGGGTATGCTTGGTTAGACTTGATTAGAAAAGTTGAAGCATCTCAGAAAGCTCAAATGCCTGAAGTCTATATGATGGGGACAGATCACCAGCATATTGCAATGGCAGTCCCTGTGCTAGAAGGTGAGCAGTTACGAGCTGTTGTGTTGGCCGCATTTCCGGTATCGGCTATTCAGGATACATTTAAATCTGCTATAGCCAATGAAAAAGGTGGGTTTCTAACTCTTAAACAAGGTGCTTTGAAGCTTGCTGATGGTGGCGAATCATTACATCACATGGGTGTGGAAGTTAGAAATATAGTCATAAAAGGTACGCCTTGGCGAATAGTTGTCAAAAAGAATGCGTTGGCACCCTATATTGATAAAAATGAGCTGTTTGCATACCTTTTTACAATAGTGATTTGCATGTTAGCACTGGCCTTCTTAGTGGCAGCTATAAAGAACAAAAGTAAGTATAAGGGAGTGTTTCATTCAATTAAGGCAAGAATAAAGAAGAGCCCTGCTGAGTCTTTAGGTGTTGAAGACGAGTATGCTTACCTAGATGAGGGTGAGGCGTTAGCTCGTAAAAAAATTTCAGATAGTATAAATGAGAAAATTGGTGATGGTGGTGATTTATCACATAGCCAAACCATGGAGAAAGATGAGGCAATTGAGGTCGTGATGGAAACGGGTTTAGCACAGTCTATTTTTAGGGCTTATGATATTCGAGGCGTTGTTGACGAAACATTGACTGAGGACGGTGTTTTATCTATTGGGCGTGCTATTGCTAGCGAGGCGTTAAGTGCAGGCCAAAAGACAATAGTGATCGCTCGAGACGGCCGATTACATAGTCTAAAGTTAAGTGAGTCATTATCCAAAGGCATACAAACTGCGGGGTGCAACGTGATAGATGTTGGTCAAGTACCAACCCCCGTCTTGTATTTTGCAACTCATCAACTGGACACCCAATCAGGGGTAATGATAACGGGAAGCCACAACCCAGCAAATTATAATGGTTTGAAAATTGTTATTGCGGGTAATACTTTGTCAGGCGAGGCGATTCAGCAGTTATATCAACGCATTCAGCAAGATAACTTGGAAACTGGTGAAGGCGCTTACCAAGAGCAAATGATGTTACCTGAATATATTGGTGCTATTACTGGCGATGTTCGTTTAGGCAGAATGATGAAAGTAGTGGTCGATTGCGGTAATGGAGTGGCTGGAGAGGCTGCCCCAATGCTACTGTCGACGTTAGGCTGTGAAGTGATTCCGTTGTATTGTGAGATTGATGGTAATTTCCCAAACCATCATCCCGACCCGAGCAAGCCAGAGAATTTACAAACGCTGATCGACAAGGTGCGTGAGGAAGAGGCGGAGCTGGGTTTAGCTTTTGATGGCGATGGCGATCGTTTAGGCGTGGTTGACTCGGATGGCAATATTATCTGGCCGGATAGGCAAATGATGTTGTACGCGGTTGATGTGCTATCTAGACAAGCAGGCGCGGACATTATTTATGATGTGAAATGTACACGGAACCTTGCCAAAGTAATTGCCAAACATGGCGGGAAGCCCATTATGTCGCAAACAGGGCATTCACTGATTAAAGCTAAAATGAAAGAGACTAAAGCAGAGCTTGCAGGTGAGATGAGCGGGCATATCTTTTTCAAAGAGCGTTGGTTTGGTTTTGATGATGCTTTATATACCGCCGCACGACTATTAGAAATTGTGACAGCAGAGTTTAGGTCAACAGCCGAGATTTTTGCAGAACTACCTGACAGTGTGAGCACCCCCGAATTAAATATTAGTTTGGCAGAAGGTGAAAACTTCAGTTTTGTTGAAAAATTGCAGTCTCAGGCAACCTTTGACGAAGCTAAGGTTATTACCATTGATGGTATCCGTGTTGAATTTAAAGATGGTTGGGGGCTGGTCAGAGCATCGAATACAACGCCTTCGTTAGTATTGCGCTTTGAAGCGGATAATGAGGTGTCGTTAGAGCGTATAAAAGATGTATTTAGAGAACAAATGTTGAAAATTAATGCGGACATAGCGTTACCTTTTTAACCGTACTATTTATCAATATGATTTGTAGATGAGGCATGATGGAAAATAATAAAATTGATCCAATTCAGACAGCGCATGTTTTAAGTGAGGCGCTTCCGTATATTCAAAAATTCTCGGGTAAAACCATTGTCATCAAATATGGCGGAAACGCCATGGTGGACGAAGACTTAAAAAGTGGTTTTGCACGAGATATTGTGTTGCTAAAGCAGGTGGGTTTAAACCCGGTTGTTGTTCATGGTGGTGGACCACAGATTGGTCGTCATCTCGAAAAATTGGGTATGAAAAGCCAATTCGTAGATGGTATTCGCGTGACAGATAGTGACACGATGGATGTTGTTGAGATGGTGCTTGGCGGTTTAGTTAATAAAGAAATTGTAAGTCTTATCAATCAGCATGGAGGCTCAGCTGTTGGCCTAACAGGTAAAGATGGTGACTTAATACGAGCGAAGAAAATTTCTAGTAAAGAAGCAGCAACAGAAGAGGCTTCAGAGCTGATAGATATGGGACATGTTGGTCATGTTGATAGCATTGACTCTGCAGTTGTTGATATGCTGGTTCAAGGTGATTTTATTCCTGTTATTGCGCCTATTGGCGTGGGTAAGGATGGGGCTTCTTACAATATAAATGCGGATCTTGTTGCGGGGAAAATGGCCGAAATTTTATCTGCAGAAAAGCTGTTGTTGTTGACCAATACATCAGGCTTGCTAAGTAAGGAAGGTGAATTATTAACAGGCTTGTCTATTGATGAGGTAAATAAGTTGATAGACGATGGCACCATTTTTGGTGGCATGCTACCAAAAATTCGATGTGCGATGGATGCGCTGAATGGTGGTGTGAACAGCGCCCACATTATTGATGGGCGTGTTCCACATGTTGTTTTGCTAGAGCTATTAACTGATAAAGGTATGGGTACTTTACTGGTTAGAAGTTAAGGTGTTAGCTGATTAAATTGCTCGATGAGCTGGGCAGTTTGTTCGCTTTTACAGGTAGCTTTTCCGCCTTTTGAATTAGCACAACGGATATCCAGCATAATATTTAGTTCGGCTTTATTGTTAACTTTAGTTAATGAAAGGCCGATGTCTTTGCTAAGCCTTGGTGTCCTGGTAAGGATGAGTTCATCCGAGCGATACACAATGGTAGCGCCAGCGTCAGTGATAAAGGATGATGCTTTGTCCCATAGTGTTTCGCAGGTATTTGCGTCACATGTTAACTGGCCTAGAAAGGGGCTAGGAATGGTTTCTGAATCAATGGTAGGTGTTTCAACTGAATGAGCTTTTAATACGTTGAAGCGTAATTTATCGTTCGCGAGTTGTTCGCTTAACTGTGTTTTTTGTAATTTAAAGTCAGCGATTTCTTGTTGATTTTTATCAAATTGTGCTTGAGCAGACTGAATGTTAGAAAGGTTTTTTTGCGGTATTTTTTTTCCTGAACGTTCGAAATTTGCAGCCGCCGCTTGGTGAAGAATAAGTTGTTTTTTAAGTGTCTCAGACTGACTTGTAGCGATTGTTATATGTGAATCAAGCATCTCAAGTTTGCTGTTTGCCAGCGTGTCGATATCTTCTTCTGAGCGAAATGTTTTTAATAAAGCGCTATCTTTAGCCAATTGTGACTGTAAGAGCTCTTTTTGTAAGGCTTGTAAGTGATTGATTTCTTTCAGCCGCTGAATTTCTTCCGGGGTTTTAGCAGCATCTTTTACAGCGATGGTGCGGCCTTCTTCATTTAGTTCTTCTCGTTCTCGCCTTGACTCTTCAGGTGGCACTTTGTCCGAAAAGGATACGTTTCCATTCTTATCAACCCACTTATATAGTTTTCCAGCAAAGGTTGGGTTTGAGAGAGTCAATAAAAGGATGGATAAAATTAAACGGTTTTTTTTTCTCATGGGAATTAAAGGTCTATTTTTTTTGAAGATTAAATCAATTAATGGTTATCATAGGCATAGACTGAAAACTTAGGTATCAGAGTGAATAACATTCATTATGGTTATATGCCATTTTTCGTTATATAACGAATGTGCCTGTTAGTGAGTATAGTTTAGAAAGTGGTATTTGTGGGAATGTAAACAGATGCTGGTTTTTTTAATATTTGATTCATTTTGGAGTATGTATGCCTACCGATAACTTCCCTTTCATCGCCGATGCGAATGATACGGATCCGCAAGAAACCAACGAGTGGCTTGAGGCACTTGAGGCGGTCATTGAACATGAGGGTAAAGATCGCGCCCATTTTTTACTTGAAACATTGATAGAGAGAACCAGATCTGCAGGAGCGGATATCCCGTTTAGCGCTGCAACGGCGTATATCAATTCGATATCGATTGCAGAACAAGCGCAATATGTTGGTGATAGAACCTTAGAGCATAAAATTCGTTCGTATGTTCGTTGGAATGCCATGGTGATGGTGCTTCGAGCGAATAAAAATACTAATGTTGGTGGGCATATTGCCAGCTTTGCATCATCAGCTACGTTATATGATGTAGGTTATAACCATTTTTGGCACGCAGCGAGTGAAACGCATGGCGGAGACTTAGTCTATGTGCAAGGACATGTAGCAACTGGGATTTATGCACGTGCATTTATGCTGGGTCGTTTGAGCGAAGAGCAGATGGACGGTTTCCGTCAAGAAGTTGATGGTGGTGGTTTATCATCTTATCCGCACCCTTGGTTAATGCCCGATTTTTGGCAATTCCCAACGGTTTCAATGGGCTTGGGGCCGATCATGTCGATTTACCAAGCGCGCTTTTTGAAATACCTGGAAGACCGAGGTTTTGCTAAAACTTCAGAGAGAAAAGTCTGGGCGTTTTTGGGCGATGGTGAAACCGATGAGCCAGAATCCTTAGGTGCCATTGGTATGGCTGGTCGTGAAAATCTTGATAATTTGGTATTTGTTATCAACTGTAATTTACAGCGACTAGATGGGCCGGTTCGAGGTAATGGGAAAATTATTCAAGAACTAGAGTCAGAGTTTAGAGGCGCTGGCTGGAATGTCATTAAAGTTGTTTGGGGTAATCGTTGGGATGCCCTGTTAGCACGTGATACTGAAGGTCATCTACGTAAACGTATGATGGAGTGCGTTGATGGTGACTACCAAACCATGAAAGCCAAAGATGGGGCTTATGTACGTGAGAACTTCTTTAATACGCCAGAGCTAAAAGCAATGGTGGCTGACTGGTCCGATAAAGATATTTGGGATTTGAATCGTGGTGGACATGATCCCGCTAAAGTATATGCAGCGTATGATGCAGCTTGCAAAGAAACCAATAGACCAACAGTGATCCTAGCAAAAACCATCAAAGGTTATGGCATGGGTGAGTCAGGTCAGGCGCAAAATACCACGCACCAGCAGAAGAAGATGAGTCATAACTCATTGCTCCACTTTAGAGATAAATTTGAGCTGCCGATTTCTGATGAAGATGTTGATAATCTTGCCTATCTTACTTTTCCTGAGGGCTCTGCAGAACAAGAGTACATGAAGAAAAAGCGCGAAGATTTAGGCGGCTACTTACCTGCGCGTCGTGAAAAGTCAGAGTCTTTAACGATTCCAGACTTAGCCGTATTTGAGCCGATGATGAAAGGGACATCGGAAGGCCGTGAGATTTCCACCACGATGGCTTTTGTTCGGTTATTAAACATTTTGTTGAAAGATAAAGAGATTGGTAAACGTATCGTGCCTATCGTGCCAGATGAGTCGCGTACGTTCGGTATGGAAGGCTTATTCCGTCAGTTAGGTATTTGGTCGCACGTGGGTCAGTTGTACACACCACAAGACTCAGATCAGCTGATGTTTTATAAAGAAGATAAGAACGGTCAAGTATTGCAAGAGGGCATCAATGAGGCCGGTGGAATGTGTGACTGGATTGCAGCAGGTACGTCCTACTCAACCAGTGATGTGCCAATGATCCCGTTCTATATTTTTTACTCAATGTTTGGCTTTCAGCGCATTGGTGACTTGATATGGGCTGCGGCTGATCAGCGTGCACGTGGCTTCTTATTAGGCGGAACAGCCGGGCGTACGACACTTAATGGTGAAGGGCTTCAGCATGAAGATGGGCATAGTTTGTTATGGGCCTCATCTGTGCCGAACTGTATTTCATATGATCCAACGTTCAATTATGAATTAGCCGTCATCACGCATGATGGTTTAAAACGCATGTTCCAAGAGCAAGAAGATGTTTTCTATTACCTAACGGTTATGAATGAAAACTATGCGCACCCAGCAATGCCAGACGGTGCAGAAGAAGGCATTATTAAAGGCATGTACTTGTTTAAAGAAGGGGCTTCGAAGAGCAAGCTGCGTGTGCAGTTATTGGGTTCTGGCACGATCTTTAACGAAGTGATTGCCGCGGCAGAACTATTGAAAACTGATTGGGGTGTTGAAGCTGATTTGTGGAGTTGTACCAGTTTTACGGAGCTGGCCCGCGAGGGACAAGCCTGTGAGCGTGAAAACCGCTTGAAACCAACGCAAGAAAAACGGATACCTTATGTGTCTGAATGTTTAAATGAACGTCAAGGCCCCGTTATTGTGTCGACAGACTATGTGCGTTTATTAGCAGATTCAATTCGCCCATTTATTCGCAAGCATTGTTCAATATTGGGTACAGATGGTTTCGGTCGATCAGACACTCGTGAGAACCTACGTCGTTTCTTTGAAGTTGATCGTTATTATGTTGCCATTACCGCACTAAATGCGCTGGTAGACTTAGGGCAAATTAAGGCTGAGGTTGTTCAGCAGGCCATAGAAAAATATGAAATAGACACTGAAAAACCTGCGCCATGGTTAGTGTAGAGCGAGCGATAGGAGAATTGAATGAGTGATTTAATAGATGTAGCGGTGCCAGATATTGGTGATTTTGATGCTGTTGAGGTTATTGAAGTCTTAGTTTCTATCGGTGATTCAGTTGAGGTAGAACAAGCCTTGTTGACGTTAGAGAGTGATAAGGCAAGTATGGAAATCCCTTCATCAGCAGCAGGGGTGGTCGAAGAAATTTTAGTGACGGTTGGCGACTCTGTGGCAGAAGGCACTGTTGTCGTTCGCCTAAAAGAGCTTAACTCGTCAGAGCAAGCGAAGGCACCAGCTCAAGAAGCAGCAGCTGAACCAGTACAAGAAGAAGTAACAGAAAGCGAAATTAATATTCATGTCCCAGATATTGGTGACTTTGATGCCGTTGAAGTTATTGAAGTGAATGTCGCTGTCGGCGATGTGGTTGAAGAAGAACAATCGTTGTTAACCTTAGAAAGTGACAAAGCCAGTATGGAGATTCCTTCGACCTCAGCAGGTACCGTTAAAGAGGTTAAAGTCGCCGTCGGTGAGCAAGTCTCAGAAGGTGATTTAATTGTAGTTTTATCCGGCCAAGCGGCTCCAACAGTGAAGGCTGAGAGTCCGGCAAAGTCTGAGCCTAAAGCAGAAGAAAAAGCGCCGGCAAAGCCAGCGCCGAAATCGCAAACGAATACCAATACCAATGTTGCAGCGGCACCGGTGACTTCAAAACCAATGGGACATATTCATGCAAGTCCAACGGTACGCAAGTTTGCAAGAGAGTTGGGTGTTGATTTATCAACGGTTACCAAGGCAACAGGGCCTAAAGGCCGGCTTTTAAAAGAAGACATTAAACAACACGTTAAGCAAATTATTGCCGGCCAATCAGCGACGTCTTCATCAGTTGGCTCGGGGATTCCACCTATTCCAGAGGTTGATTTTACAAAATTTGGTGAAATAGAGGAAAAACCGCTCAGTAAGATTAAGCGCTTAACAGGCACGAATTTAACGCGTGCTTGGCTGAATGTGCCGATGGTGACACATCATGAGCTAGCAGATATTACTGATATGGAAGCGTTCCGTAAATCATTAAAAGCAGATGCTGAAAAACGGGGTGTGAAGGTCACGTTTTTAGCATTTATGATGAAGGCTTTAGTGGCTACATTAAAAGAGTTTCCACAGTTTAATGCCTCGTTATCGCCAGATGGTAATAGCTTGATTTATAAAAAATATTACAACATTGGTATAGCTGTTGCGACACCAAATGGGCTTGTTGTACCTGTCTTTAAAGATGTTGATAAGGTCAGTATTTTTGAGTTGGCTGAACAAATGGGCGTGATCAGTAAAAAAGCAAGGGATGGTAAGCTTTCGCCAAAGGAAATGCAGGGCGCATGTATGACGATCTCAAGCCTAGGTGGAATTGGCGGTACTGCTTTTTCACCTATTGTTAACGCCCCCGAAGTGGCGATCTTAGGTGCGACACGTGCAGAGATGCAGCCAGTCTGGAATGGAAGTGAATTTATCCCCCGCTTAATGCTTCCATTAGATCTCACTTATGATCATCGCGTGATAGATGGTGCGGATGCTGCCTCCTTTATGGTAGCGCTTTCACGTTATCTCAATGACATCCGTCGTGTGTTGTTGTAGGAGGATATGATGGCTAATCTAATAGATATAAAAGTTCCAGACATTGGTGAGTTTGATGACGGCGTAGAGGTAATTGATATTCCGGTCGCTGTGGGTGATAGCGTTGCGGTCGAAGACAGTCTTTTGACCTTGGAAAGCGACAAGGCGTCGATGGATATTCCAAGTACCTCAGCCGGTGTTGTGAAAGAAATAATGGTTGCATTAGGCGATAAAGTGGTTGAAGGTGATTTATTGATAAAGCTTGAAGCATCTGAGGCTATGGCGACGCAGGACTCGTCAGCTGCTGACGATATTCCAGTGGCAGAACCTGTTTCAACGCCGCCTGTAAGCGCAAATGAAAGTGCTGATCTGCATGTGGATGTACTGGTTATGGGCGCAGGTCCTGGTGGTTACACGGCGGCCTTTCGCGCAGCTGACCTCGGCAAAAAAGTGGCGCTTATAGAACGCCATGCCTCGTTAGGGGGCGTTTGCTTGAATGTTGGATGTATTCCATCAAAAGCACTATTGCACCAAGCGCAGGTTATTCATGAGGCGGCAGAAATGTCAGCACATGGCGTTACTTTTGAACCTCCGACGTTGGATATCGATGCCATTCGTGGCAATAAAGAGAACATTATTCAGCGCTTAACAGGTGGCTTAGCAGGCTTAGCAAAACAACGAAATGTTACGGTTGTGACAGGGTATGCGAATTTTGCATCCAGTCATTCTGTTGTGGTTGAAAATGAAGGCAGTAGCCAAACGATATCCTTCGATAATGCAATTATTGCAGCCGGTTCGCAGCCGATTAAAATCCCTGGTTTCCCGTACGACGATGATCGTCTGATGGACTCAACAGGTGCGCTCGCTCTGGCCGATGTTCCTGAAAAAATGTTGGTGATCGGTGGCGGTATTATTGGTTTAGAAATGGCGACGGTCTATCATGCTTTAGGTTCAAAAATTAGTGTGATTGAATTAATGGATCAATTGGTAGCCGGTTGTGATAAAGACCTTGTTAAGCCCCTACATAAAAGATTATCGAAACAGCTTGAAAATATTTACTTGAAAGCAAAAGTAACGGCTATTGAGTCAACAGATGATGGCTTGAAAGTAAGCTTTGAAGGCGAAGGTGTGCCCGACTCAGAGGTATATGACCGAGTGTTGATGTCTGTAGGTCGTCGTCCTAACGGCAGTTTAATTTCGGCAGATAAAGCCGGTGTGAATGTAGATGAGCGCGGCTTTATTTCGGTCGATAAGCAAATGAGAACCAACGTACCACATATTTTTGCGATTGGTGATGTCGTTGGTAACCCTATGTTAGCGCATAAGGCAGTTCATGAAGCAAAAGTAGCCGCTGAAGTGATAGCGGGTGAAAAAGCAGCCTTTGACCCTATGACGATTCCATCGGTAGCATATACCGACCCTGAAATTTCATGGATGGGATTGACCGAAACAAAAGCAAAAGCGGATGGTATTAAGTACGAAAAATCTGTTTTCCCATGGGCAGCGAGTGGTCGCGCCTTGAGCATTGGCCGCGATGAAGGGATGACCAAAATCCTTTGGGATCCTGAAACAAAACGTATTTTAGGTGCAGGTATTGTTGGCACTAACGCAGGTGAATTAATTGCCGAAGCGGTTTTAGCATTGGAAATGGGTGCGGATGTTGACGATATGGGGTTAACCATTCATCCACACCCGACCTTATCTGAGACCTTGTGTTTTGCAGCAGAAATGCAGGCGGGTTCAATTACCGACTTATACGTTAAAAAGAAATAAGTCGGGTCAGGCGATGAGCGTATCACTGAATTTTGTACGACACGGTGAAGCGGGTAGGCCGATAATTATTTTACATGGGCTATTTGGTAGCGCGCGTAATTGGCAGGGAATTGCAAAGCAATTGGCAGAACGCGACACGGTATACAGCTTAGATTTACGTAATCATGGTTCATCTCCACATGCTGATGAGATGGGGTATGAATCAATGGCGGCTGATGTGCTAGCGTTTATGGCGCTTGAAGACATTAAAGAAGCGGTGGTACTAGGCCATAGCATGGGTGGGAAAGTTGCGATGCAACTGGCCCTCTCAGAGCCAAAAAAGGTGAGTCAATTAATTGTTGTGGATATGGCACCTGTGACGTATTCGCATAATTTCGATGATGTGTTGTTGGGCCTATATCATGTACCACTTGACAGCGTCGGCTCAAGAAAAGAAGCTGATCAGTACTTAGCTGAAAAACTAAGTACGCCCAGTTTAAGACAGTTTTTACTGCAAAACTTGGTGGCGAATACATCAGGGGGTTATCAGTGGCGAGTTAACCTTGCGAGCATTGAAAAAAGCATGCCTGATATTATGGGGTTTCCAGCAAATAGCCTTAAGAAGCAGTATGCGAATCGTACGTTGTTTATTAATGGTGGTCAATCAACCTATATGACGTCACGCTACCGAGAACCGACGAAAGAAATGTTTCCAGCCGCCGAATTTCAAACCATAGCTAAGTCTGGCCATTGGCCGCATATTGAATCACCGGTGGAATTTATGACGTTGCTTAATAGTTTTTTAAGTTAGAAGAAAAATATAAAGTTCTATTTTTATCTGCCGATATAGGCGGTATGAAGACGATTAAACACTATATATTCTTACTGGCAATGACGCTGTTTAGTGCGAGCACCTTTGCTCAGCAGTATCAGGCGCCAGTTACGCATTCACAATGGACGTTCTCTGGTAACAAAGTTGGGTGTTATATAACGCATGTTATTCCACAATATGGTGTGGGTGTTTTTGAGCAAAAGTCAGGTGAGCGTGTTAATTTTATTTTAAAAGCAGAGTCATACGTGCCACCAATTCACACGGCTATGTTGAGCTCTGTGCCACCTGTATGGATGCACGATGCGCCCTCACTTAAATTAGCAAAGGTTAAAACGAAAACCAAAGAATTGGTGGTTCAAAGTGATGTATCAGAACGTATGTTACAAGAACTATCCAATGGCCGTTTTCCACAGTTTAGTTATAAGGCGAATCAAGGTGGGCAGGTTAACGTAGCGATATCATCGGTTAACTTTTTGGATGTGATGGCGCAATTTGAGTCATGCCGCCAAAATCTACTCCCCTTTAGCAGGGACGATGTGCACCAGCAATTGTCGTTATTCAACTATTTAAGTACAACAATCACACATAAAAACCGCAAGCTGTTAAGCAAAGCGGTTACGTATGTAAAAGAAGCTGGTCAGTCAGAAAGAATTGACTTAGTTAGTGGCACAGAAGATTTTTCTGTCAAAGACGGTCGGCGCGTTTATGATGGGCGGGTTCAGGCGTTACGCCAGTTCTTAATTAACGAAGGAATGCCTGAAGAACAGGTTATTGCCTTAGATGACCCCGAAGCATTAGATACACCCGCCGCCAGTGTGCGGATGAAAGTGGCTGGCCCTGAGCCTTTTAAGCATATCTACTTTAGGTCCGGTTCAGTCAGCTTAAATGAGCGTGATAATAAAAAGTTAGACTACTTATTACAATATAGGCGTTTACAACATCCAGACGGGAAGATAGTGCTTAAAGGATATAGTGATAGTCAAGGTCCTCGTCAGATTAATATGGCAGTCTCCAAAAAGCGTGTTGAGGTAATAAAAAAATACCTCTTATCAAAGGGTGTTAAGTCAGATCAAATAGTGACTAAGGCGTATGGTGAAAGTCGCCCTACATCTAGTAATAGGTACCCTGCAGGGCGTCAATTAAACAGACGAGTGGATATTTCAATTTCAGGGTAGCGCCAAGTGGTCATGCAATCGGGTATAATTCGCGGATTATTTTTAAGTCGCGAGTGATCTCATGTCAAAGCAAGAAGTCAATAAAGTTGTTTTAGCTTATTCTGGTGGATTAGATACGTCGGTTATCCTTAAATGGCTAGAAGATGTATACAATTGTGAAGTGGTTACGTTTACCGCCGATTTGGGTCAAGGTGAGGAAGTAGAGCCAGCCCGTGAAAAAGCACGATCCTACGGCATTAAGGAAATTTACATTGATGATCTAAAGGAAGAGTTCGTCCGTGATTTTGTTTTTCCAATGTTTAGAGCGAATACAATTTACGAAGGTGAATACCTTCTCGGGACATCTATTGCTCGCCCGCTAATTTCAAAACGCTTAATTGAAATTGCTAATGAGACAGGAGCGGATGCCATTTCACACGGGGCAACCGGCAAAGGTAATGATCAGGTGCGTTTTGAGCTCGGTGCCTATGCGTTAAAGCCAGATGTAAAAATTATTGCGCCTTGGCGCGAGTGGGATTTAACCTCGCGTGATTCATTGCTTGCGTATGCTGAGAAAGCGGGGATAGCCGTTGAAATGAAACGTGGTAAAAAGTCACCCTATTCGATGGATGCGAACTTGCTACATATTTCTTATGAAGGGGATATTTTAGAAGACCCATGGGTTGAGCCAGAAGAAGACATGTGGCGTTGGTCTGTTTCTCCAGAAGCAGCCCCCAGTGAACCGACCTATATTGAACTGGAGTATAAAGGTGGTGATATTATAGCGATTGATGGTCAAGCGATGTCACCGGCTACCGTATTAGCGGAATTAAATAAAATAGGTGGGGCAAACGGTATTGGCCGTGCAGATATTGTTGAAAACCGTTATGTGGGTATGAAGGCGCGTGGTTGTTACGAAACCCCAGGCGGCACTATCATGCTAAAAGCGCATCGTGCCATCGAATCGATAACATTAGATCGCGAAGTGACCCATCTGAAAGATGAATTGATGCCACGTTACGCTAGCCTTATTTACAACGGCTACTGGTGGAGTCCAGAGCGTGAAATGTTGCAAACAATGATTAATGCGTCACAAATTACCGTAAATGGCCGAATTCGTTTGAAACTCTACAAAGGAAATGTGATTGTTGTGGGTCGTGAATCAGCCTCTAATAGTTTATTTGATGAAAACATTGCCACGTTTGAAGATGATGGCGGCGCATATGATCAAAAAGATGCAGAAGGGTTTATTAAATTAAATGCATTACGCATGCGAATTGCGGCTAGGAAACGTTCTTAATCTTTATAGTCAAAAAAAGCCCTCTGGGATACAGAGGGCGATAAAGAACTCTTAATAGATTTGAGGTCGAAAAAGCAGCCATAGAAGGGAGATTCGGGCTGCTTTATGCCCATAGGGCATCAGCATGTTTGAAGTAAAAATTACTCAATCAGCTTTTAAGAGTTGCTGATAGCTTACCGAGATATGTGAGTCCTGAGAATGTGGCAAATTGTCGCAGAGGTTTTAACGTTTATTTTTGTGTGACGCTATAGAGGTGTGACAATTTGTCACATTTCTGAAAACCGATTCATTGGTAAAATCCACTTTGTTGTAAAAAAACAAAAAACTAATTAGAGGGTTTATGAAACGGTTTAAATTAAGTTTATTATCATTAGCTGTCATTGCAGCTTTGCCAGTTAAGGCGGCTGATTACACAAATCAAACAATCATTGTAGAAGGTGCTAGCATGCGTCCGGGCGCATTCGGAATTGCACCAGAATCGTTAGCATTGAAAGATACTGCTGCGCTTCTAAAAAGAGTGCCTGGCGCTAATGTTAATCGTAATGGCCCGCTAACCGGTATAGCCTCATACCGAGGTCAATTTGGTGGTCGTATTAATGCAGTGGTTGATGGCATGTCTTGGAAAGAAGTTGGGCCAAACAGCATGGATCCTCCATTAAGCCATATACCAGCAGCATTAACCGATAAGCTGACCGTGTATCGCGGTATTGCGCCGATCAGTAGCGGGATTGAAACAATAGGTGGTTCAATGATCGCGGAGTCTCGTAAAGGAGAGTTCACCGATGGTGAAGAATTTGAGTTTCATGGTTTAGCGTCACTGGGGTTTAGTGAGGTAGATAACGGCTTAACCAGCAGTGTGTTGAGTGCATATTCGAATGATAGCCATCGTTTTTATGCGAGTATTAGCAAAGAACAAGGCGATGACTATGAGTTTGACGGTAGTCGTACAGTTGACCCTAGCCAATATGATCGTGATGCTTATACCATTGGTTACGGTACAAAATTTGGTGCACATGAGTTAGGGTTTAATTACAGTAATAATGATACCGGTCATACTGGCTCCGCTTCTTTACCGATGGATATCATCTGGGTTAGAGGCGGTATATTTTCTGCTGATTACAGTGTTCAGTTAGCTGACAATCGTTCATTAGAAGTCGATTACTATTATCAAGATATGCGTCATTTAATGAATAACTTTAGCTTACGTTCTAACGGTACGAACATGACCACCATGGCAGGTAGTAGCCGCACCCGTGAAAACCTAACAACAGTTGATGGGGGTGGCTTATCGGCTGTTTATAAAATGCCTTTTTCAAACGGTCACCTTAGCCTTGGTGTGCAAGGCGATCAATCGACGCATGACGGTTTTATTACTGATCCGAATAACCCAATGTTTGGCGTGGATAATTTTAACGGCGCTGAACGCAATCGTTACAGTGGGTTTGCAGAATGGAAAGGTGACGTCCAGCAGGGTTTAGAGCTTGAAACAGGCCTTCGATATACCCAAGTTAAAATGGACTCAGACGAAGTGGGGCACCACATGTACGGGAATATGATGATGATCGGGCCTCAAGTCACAGAATTGGTTGATAGCTTTAATGAGGGAGATCGTTCTCAAACAGATCATAACTGGGATTTTGATGTTATTTTAAGGCAGTCGATATCAAGCGAATTAACAGCCGAAGTAGGTTTTGCACGTAAAATGCGTTCTCCCAGTTATCAAGAACGTTATTTATGGATACCGTTAGAAGCCACGGGTGGTTTAGCGGATAACCGAGTGTATATCGGCGATGTGAATTTAGAGCCTGAAACGGCCTATCAGTTTGAGCTGGGTCTAGAATATGCTGCTGGCGAGTTATACCTTGCGCCGCGTGCTTTTTATCACCGTGTGAATGATTATATTCAAGGTGAGCAAGTCACTGGCACAACTGCAAATATTGTAGCAGATGGCGCGAACAGTATTTTTGGCGGAGATACGGTGTTACAGTTCAGCAACGTAGATGCTGAACTGTATGGTGTGGATGTGGAGTGGGGCTATGAACTTACGACAGACTGGCGTTTGGATGGAACGGTCAGTTATGTGCGCGGTCGTCGCCGTGATGGAGGTGGAGATAATCTTTATCGGATAGCACCTTTTAATACGAGAACGCAATTAACGTTCGAACAAAATAACTGGTCATTAGCCACAGAGCTCGAAGCGTACAGTGCGCAAAATGACGTAGCTGCTTATAATGGTGAGCAAAAATCAGCCGGTTATGGGCTGCTGCATGTTCGTGGTGAAATAGCACCTATTGCAGGCCTTAAAGTTGGGTTGGGGGTAGAAAATATTTTAGATAGAGATTTTGAAGATCATACCTCAGCTGTTAATCGGGCAATGAATAATGAAGATGTTGCAGTGGGTGACAAAATACCAGGCCAAGGACGCAATCTTTATGTCACAGCGAGCTACAAATGGTAAGTTGTAAGAACTAAGTTTTACATAACAATGGTAGTAAAAAGCCTAGGTGACGCCTAGGCTTTTTTATGCAGTATTGGAAAGCAATAAAATGCTAAAAGTATATAGAGAATGATAATTGTCTCGATTAGCTCAATTATTGTTTGACGATAGAAAAAGATGATGTTTTTATAGTGCCATTGATAAATTGGCTACCAAGTAGGTGGCTTTGTTTTTTTTTATAACGTAAAAATAATTCAGGAGAACGTGTATGAAGATTGAAGCAGCAGTGGTCCGGGAAGGTAAGGGTGACTTTAAAATTGAAACACTTGAGTTAGCAGAGCCATCTGATGATCAAATTTTAATTAAAATTGTTGGTGTTGGCTTATGTCATACCGACTTAACCTGTCGTGACCAGCTTTATCCAGTACCACTTCCGATGGTATTCGGGCACGAAGGTTCGGGTGTAGTAGAAAAAGTAGGTAAAAATGTTACTAAAGTAGAACCAGGCGATCATGTTGTTTTAACTTTTTACACCTGTGGTAAATGTGATGCATGTTTAACAGGCGATCCTACAAGTTGTATAAACTCTTTTGGTCCTAACTTTATGGGGCGTGCTGTTGATGGTAGTTGTACTATTCACGATCATGCTGGTGATGAGGTTGGTTGTAGTTTCTTTGGTCAATCCTCCTTTGCAACGCATGCATTAGCATACGAGCGTAATACCATTAAGGTAACGAAAGATGCGCCGCTTGATTTATTAGGCCCGTTAGGTTGTGGTGTACAAACGGGTGCAGGTTCTGTGCTTAATGCGTTAAACCCACCTGCGGGTAGTGCGATTGCAGTGTTCGGTGCTGGGGCGGTTGGCCTTTCAGCTGTGATGGGTGCTGTGGTAGCTAATTGCACAACCATTATTTCAATTGATGTTAACCCTGATCGTTTGGAGTTAGCTAAAGAATTAGGCGCGACGCATACTCTTAATGCGTTAGAGGTTGATCCTGTTGAAGAAATTCAAAAATTAACCGGTGGTGCAGGTATCGCTTATGTGCTTGAAACCAGTGGTGTAGGCCCCGTGCTATCTCAAGCGATTATGTCATCTTGTGTTGGTGGTGAGGTTGGTATTGTTGGAGCGCCAGCGATGGGTACAACAATTCCTTTAGATATTAACCACATGTTATTTAACCGTAAATTGCGTGGAATTGTGGAAGGGGAATCAAATTCCGATATCTTTATTCCTCGGTTAATTAGTCTCTATCAACAAGGTAAATTCCCATTTGATAAATTGATTAAGTTCTATGATCTTGAGCAAATTAACGAGGCAGCAGAAGACTCAGAAAAAGGAACAACGCTAAAAGCTATTATGCGTCTTCCTAAGTAGTCACCTGTAGGGTATTAAGAAACCGGCGTTATATATAGCGCCGGTTTTTTTATGTCTGATATTTTTGTATTGGTATGGCATTGTTGCCTGTGCATTAGTTATATTTATTTTATGCTGCGCGTCCATTTCTATGACGTTTTAACCTAGAGCGTGCTAGCTATTTAATGCTGACTAAAATTGAGTAAGTAATATAATGTTCTCAGGCAGTGACGTCGTTTCAGCCTTGGTTTGCCAATAAGAACTGATCATGTGCCTAGTGGCGCTTCATTTTCAAAAGGTTGTGGCGATTGTTACTACGAATAATTAGCGGTGTTATGTGATTGATCCGCTAAACTAAATTAGGCTACTTTATTATTCAAAAAAACCGAGTAGATTGCTACTCGGTTTTTTTTGAGTAAGAGGAAAAATTACGCGCTGACAGTTTCTTCTGTTGGTTCACCCAGCCAGTCAGGCCAACCAGCTGCTCTATTAGCTTCCCTTGCAAGCACTCTTTCTTCAGGTGTGGCGCGGGTCAGATCCCACTCTTTGAGTTTAGGTTGAGCAAAAAACTTAAACCAAATGGGAGGGATTAAGGCTGCATTGAAGGATAAAAACATGCTTGGGCCTTGTGGGCCATCCGGTGTTGGTTTTAGTTCATAAAATGGGATATATGAGTCTAGGTGATGATCGTTATGATTTGAAATTTCATATGCGAGCGGGCGAATAATGTAGGACAAGTGATTCCAAATATGACGTGATTCATAAGGTTGGCCCTCAACCCTAACTAAACCATTGTGTTGGAAGTAGTTAAAACCCTCAGCAAATAGTTTAGCTAGCATTAAGCCGAAAATGCTTATCACCATCGCATAAACGCCGCCGAACCAAGTAACGACTCCAATGAGGATAAACACTTGGACGATAGCACGTACTAAGCGACCACTCGGAGACCATATGCTTTTATTAGTTTTTTTACTCTTTTCACGTTCTGCATGAATAAAGTCTTTATAGCTGCCAAAAGAGGCCCTAAACATGTAGGTATAAATTGTTTCACCGCGCCTTGCTGTATCAGAGTCAAGAGGGGTAGCAAGATTGACATGGTGGTTATGGATATGAGCGACATCTCGGGTGGGGTCTAGGAAAAAAGTACCCAGTAAGGTAGCAAAGTGACGTGAAAAATCCCGGCGGTGCATTAACTCATGCGTGACGGGTACATTTGGCATGGCACCCAATAAACCCAACGATAAAATAGCACCAATAATATCAATGATAGGAATAGAACCCGTTGCTTGAACAGTCGTATTGACCCAATGCACAAAAGTAGCATACAAGGCAATCATAATGAATAAGTGCAGATAAAGAGGAATATTAACGATAAAAGGGTGGTTAATTTTACGCATCTTTAGGTCCGGTTTTGCCAGTATATCCAACAAGGTAATTGGCATTAGCAGACCAATACCTGTCCATACCCAATGGCCACCTTGGGCAAATCCCCAAATAGCAATACAGACAATGATGGTACCAAAGTAGTATCGTATGTAATCCATAACCTTCTCCTGACGGTAATGATTGAATACATTTATATTTCGATAAATAATACCCTAATACAAAGAAAATAACTAACGCATGTTATTTTCTTATTAAAAATACCGAGTCATCGCTTCCTTTCTTTTTTATTGTATGGCTATAATTAAGTCGACCATTAGTTAGATTACAACCAATAGGAAGATGCAATGATCCGCTATAAAAAATTAGGCTATGTCGCACTGGGTGTTACCGATCTTGAGAAGTCTATTACTTACTATCGCGATTTAGTTGGTTTACAGCTTAACCTGCAAGAAGAGGGAGTCGCTTATTTTTCCTGTAGTGACGATCATCACAACCTTGTGCTTTATGCGAGCCCAGTTGCGGGCTTAAAACGTATTTCCTGGGAATTAGAAAGCGATGCCGAATTAGATAATGCGGCTGAGACGTTTAAAAAACACGGCCTCGATGTTTATGAATTGCCAACCGAAGAAAGTAAGGGGATTTTCCAAGGACGAACATTACGTTTTATAGAGCCTAATGATGGTATATGTTTTGAACTTTATAACCAGCAATACAAGAGAGCAACAAGTTATCAGCCAACCGTCAGTAAAATTGCCCGTTTGGGTCATGTGGTCGTGAGTTTTTCTGATTGGGATGCCTCGATCAAGTTCTTTAGAGAAGTCATGAACTTTGATACCTCTGACTCGATTGATGGTTTTATAAACTTTATGCGGTGTTTTCCTAACCCATACCACCATACGTTGGGTGTGAGTAATGCGAAATTAAGAGGCGATAGACCAGGCTTGCATCATGTTAATTTTATGGTGACAGACATGGATGATATTGGGCGCGCACTGAATAGAATGCCAGAAAATAATATTCCTATTGTATTTGGGCCAGGACGGCATCCACCCTCAGGCAGTATTTTTTATTATTTCTTAGATCCAGATGGAATGACGGTTGAATACAGTTTTGGCATGGAAGAATTTCCTGAAGAAAACCCACGGAAACCAAGGTCGTTAGAGCCTCGTCCAGATTCTGGTGATTATTGGGGAAGTGTACCGAAAGAAGATTGGGCTCAGGCTGGCGATATTTTACCGGCTAAACCACAATTGATAGGCCAGTTACTTTAAAAACCAGATTAGCCTTATAGGGGTTCAAAGTGATTATTGATGTACACACGCATGTGGTTCCTGAGTATTTCCCTGCATACTCTGGTAATAATGTAGCCACTCGATGGCCATCAATGGGCTGTTGTGATCAGCCGCATCATCGGTCAGTTTTAATTGCTGGCAAAACATTTCGAGAAGTCAGTCATCATAGCTGGGATGCCTCTCAACGTCTGCTTGATATGCAGGTGGAAAAGGTTGATAGACAAGTCTTGTCGCCAATGCCTGAGCTTTTATCCTATTGGTTTGATGTGGATGATGCTGTGCGTATGTGTGGGCATATGAATCATACGATTGCTAACATGGTTAATAGTTCTCCTGAATCCTTTTATGGATTAGGAATGGTTCCCTTGCAAGACCCTGAGCGTGCAGCCAGTGAAATGTCACGTTTACGTGCTGATTATGGTTTATTGGGTATAGAGGTGGGTACAAATATTAATGGACGGCCCATTGGCGACCCTTTCTTTGAGCCCATTTTTGCGGCAGCGGTTGAGAATGGATTATCAATTTTTATTCATCCGTTACACCCAGCTGGGATGGAAAGAGTTATAGGTCCGCCAGCCATGTCAGCTTTGGTAGCGTTTCCAAATGAAACAGCTTTCGCGGCAGCCTCTTTAGTCAGCGGGGGAATGTTAACCAAGTACCCAGCGTTACGTATTGGGTTAAGTCATGGTGGCGGTGGTTTTGCTATGATGTTGCCGCGAATGATGCAAGGGTGGGAAACAATGGGGCGTGATCTATTTGATGAGTCGCCGATAGATATTGCACAACGACTCTACTACGACACCTTGGTGTACGATAATCAAACGCTTCAGTATTTAATTGACTCATTTGGCATAGAGCAACTCATGGTGGGTACTGATTACCCTTTTGTCATTCGTGAGAAGTCGCCCGGCAAGAGGATACAGTCTTTGGGGCTTAGTGAGCATGATATGTCGCTCCTTCAGTCTGTCAACGCACAACGTTTTCTAGCTTGCTCTAGGTAGGCAAAGCATTCATTCATATTTTTAACACTAGCATTTTATAAAAAATAATAATCACCTAAAGGAGATCATTCCATGGAAATAGAAGCAGCAGTAATAAGGGGAAGTAAAGGGGCTTTTGAATTTGAATCGTTGGAGTTAGCAGAAGTATCAGCTGATCAGATTTTAGTAAAAATAGTCGCAGTTGGGCTTTGTCATACGGATTTAACCTGTCGTGATCAAGCCTACCCCGTTCCTTTGCCCATGGTGTTTGGTCATGAAGGGGCTGGCGTTGTAGAAAAAGTAGGTAAAAATGTGACGAAGGTTGAACCGGGCGATCATGTTGTTCTTACATTTTATACCTGCGGTCACTGTGAAGCTTGTTTGAATGGTGAGCCTGCGCGATGTGAAGCAGCATTTGAGCCGAACTTTTTAGGTCGAGCAGTCGATGGTAGTTGTACGATTCATGATCACTCGGGGGCAGCAATCGGTTCGAGTTTTTTTGGCCAATCATCGTTTGCTAGCTATTCACTATCCTATGAAAGAAATACCATAAAAGTGCCTAAAGACGTCCCATTGGAGCTATTGGGGCCGTTGGGTTGTGGCGTGCAAACAGGTGCAGGGTCGGTGCTCAATGCCTTGAACCCACCTGCAGGAAGTGCAATTGCTATTTATGGTGCGGGTGCAGTCGGTCTATCGGCTGTTATGGCCTCTGTTATTGCAAACTGTACAACGATAATTTCGGTTGATGTAAAAGAAAACCGTTTAGCGTTAGCAAAAGAGCTTGGGGCGACCCATGTTATTAATGCCGCTGAGTTAGACCCTGTTGAGGAAATTAAGAAAATAGTGGGTGGGGCAGGTATTGCTTATGTACTTGAAACAAGCGGGGTTCCAAATGTATTGGTTCAAGCAATTACTTGTTCAAAACCAGGGGGTGAAATAGGCATAGTGGGTTCACCAGCGCTAGGTGTAACGATACCTGTAGATGTTAGTTTTATGTTGGATAACCGAACGCTACGAGGGATTATACAAGGCCAATCTAACTTTGATATTTTTATCCCACGCTTAATCGAGTTGTATAAACAGGGTAAATTTCCATTTGATAAATTAATAAAATTTTACGAATTTGATCAAATAAACCAAGCAGCGGAAGACTCAGAGAAAGGCGTGACACTTAAAGCGGTGATGCGACTTCCCAAGTAGTACTTAGAATACAAACGCCGAACCTTACTCTTCGGGTTTTTACGAGGTTTAGTTAGAAATGAAAGAGCGTAATATGCGCATTTTGAATGTCAGAGCATAGTTAAAGAGAATTATCGTGAGCCAGCAAATACTGTTGACTTGCGCGCGTGAGTTAGTGGCAGCTGATGCAAATGCTCTACAGGTCGTGGATAGGTGGGCACTGCAATACTAAAATAAAGCGCTGAAGTGTTGGCAGCTTTCGCTGATGTTATCTGCGCTGAAAATTTGCTCTACAACGGCGATAAAGTCTGCACCTTGATTAATCAGTGCTTTTGCATTGTTGTGTTGAATGCCGCCAATGGCAACGATGGGGATAGATAAAGCAGCTTTCGCATCCTGTAGGGTTTTAAGGTTTGCTAAAGGAATGCCGGGCTTTGTGGTTGAATTGAAAAATCGACCAAATGCAACATAATCTGCACCTTGTTCTTGAGCCTGTAAGGCAAGCGATAAATGGTGATGACAAGTCACCCCGATAAGTGCATCCTTGCCTAATCGTTGTCTCGCTTCAAGAATGCTGCCATCTGATTGACCAAGGTGGACACCCTCTGCCTGACAGGCTAGTGCAAGGGCAGGATTGTCGTTAATGATCAATGGAACGTTATAATTTAAGCACAATTGATGAATAGCCTGTGCTCGCAGCAGTGTTTCAACAGGCGTGCTGATTTTGTCTCGGTATTGCAGAAGGCTTGCACCTCCTTGAAGTGCTTGTTCTACTTTTTCTAATAATAAAGCTGTTTCGGCTATATTTGGTGTAATAGCGTATAGGCCATTTTTAGGTAACGGAGTCATTGCTGAATGCGATTGGGGAAAAGTTGCCCTTTACCAACTCGGTTAGCTAATTTAATGGCTTGGTTAACATATGTTTGTGCCAACGCTACGGCATTGGGTATTGATTGACCTTGCGCGACTAAGGCTGCAATGGCTGAGGCCAGTGTGCAACCGGTACCATGAAAGTGGCCGCTTTGGCGTTCCCATTCATAAGTTATTTGTTTTTCAGGATTAAAAAATAAGTGATTATGCAGTACCGCCCCTGGTGAATGCCCGCCCGTTATTAAAACGTAATTTGTACCTGTGTTAAGCAGTGCTTTGCCAAGGCTTTCTTCATTGTTATCGTGTTGTAAACCAGAAAGTTGAGCCGCTTCGATAGTATTGGGTGTCAACACGGTTGTGAGGGGAAGAAGCGTATTTTTAATTTCATCGAGCAGTGTAATATTGGCCAATGATGTGCCATCACCACTAGCAAGGACGGGGTCGAAAACCACAGGAATATTAGGGTGTAACTGAATGATCTTGACGATAGCTTTAACGGCGTCGACTGACCCAGTTAAGCCAACTTTGATAACAGCAATAGGCAGATCATCAAACAACACCTTGGCTTGCTCAATGAAATCGTTCGCTTTTAAGGGTATTAAACGATGAACCGTGCTGGAATCTTGTACCGTTAAGCAGCTGATGATTGAACAAGGGTGGCAGCCAAAATGGGTGAGTACTTCGATATCGGCTTGAATGCCGGCGCCGCCAGTTGGGTCATGCCCAGAAATAGTTAGTACGGCAGGTTTTGTGTCTAGATTTTTTGGCGAATGAGACAAAAGAGTGGGGTGCGTTTTACATTTAAAAAGGATGGTAGAGGAATAAATTTATAACAACAAGTGCCTGTTCAGTAGCAAACGAGTAAAATGGCTGATTATTTAAAAAAAACGTACCGAAACAATGGCACAAACAGAAAAACACACACAGCTGTTAGATTTATTAAAGCAACGCATTTTATTACTGGATGGCGCTATGGGTACGATGATTCAGTCGTATGACTTTAACGAAAGTGATTATCGTGGAGAGCGTTTTGCTGACTGGCCAAGCGATGTAAAAGGCAATAATGATTTATTATCGTTAACTCAAGAAGATACTATCCGTGCTATCCATTTGGCTTATTTTGAAGCGGGTGCGGATATTGTTGAAACGAATACTTTTAACTCAACACGTGTTGCTATGGCTGATTACGATATGCAAGAGTTATCGTATGAAATTAACGAACAATCGGCTCGTATTGCAAGAAAAGCGGCAGATGAGATTGAGGCAAAATACCCTGGCAGAGTATGTTTTGTAGCAGGTGTTTTAGGCCCAACAAATCGTACGGCCAGTATTTCGCCGGATGTAAACGACCCTGCTTTTAGAAATATCAGCTTTGATGAATTGGCGGAGGCTTATACAGAATCAATTGATGCGCTGATAAAAGGTGGGGCCGATATTATCTTGGTAGAAACCATTTTTGATACGCTCAATGCGAAAGCGGCGCTGTACGCGATTCAAATGTATTTTGAAACACATGATGTTGAATACCCAGTCATGATTTCTGGCACAATAACCGACGCCTCCGGTCGAACGTTGTCAGGTCAAGTAACCGAAGCATTTTGGAATTCGCTAAGACATATCAAGCCGATTAGTATTGGCTTTAACTGTGCTCTTGGTGCTGAAGAGTTGCGCCAATATGTAGAAGAGTTGTCTCGTGTTGCCGATACGTATATCAGTGCACACCCCAATGCAGGTCTACCGAATGAGTTTGGTGGTTATGACGAAACACCAGACGATATGGCCGGCCATATTCGGGAGTGGGCGCAAAGTGGTTTCTTGAATATTATTGGTGGCTGTTGTGGAACATCACCTGAATTCATAACGGCAATGAAAGAAGCAGTGAGCGATAGTGCACCAAGGGAAATACCGAAGCTTGAGGTTGCCTGTCGATTGTCTGGCTTAGAGCCGATGAATATTTTTAAAGACTCTCTGTATGTCAATGTGGGTGAGCGAACGAATGTGACCGGTTCGGCTCGGTTTAAACGCCTAATTAAAGAGCAAGATTACGAAACAGCACTCGATGTAGCGCGTCAGCAGGTGGAAAGTGGCGCTCAGGTGATCGATATCAACATGGATGAAGGCATGTTGGATTCGAAAGCAGCGATGATACGTTTTTTAAGTTTGATAGCGGCAGAGCCAGATATATCGGTGGTTCCCGTGATGATCGATTCTTCTAAATGGGATATTTTAGAAGCCGGTTTAAAGTGTGTGCAAGGCAAAGCGATCGTCAATTCGATTAGTCTGAAAGAAGGCGAAGAAAATTTTATCAATCAAGCTAAAACCATTATGCGTTACGGCGCGGCAGTGATAGTGATGGCGTTTGATGAAACCGGGCAAGCAGATACATTTGAACGTAAAGTTGAAATTTGTACACGTGCCTATAAAGTGCTAACTGAACAGGTTGGCTTCCCAGCCGAAGATATCATTTTTGACCCTAATATTTTTGCCATTGCCACAGGCATCGATGAGCACAATAATTATGCGGTTGATTTTATTGAAGCAACACGTGTTATTAAGCAAACTTTGCCACATGCTATGGTGTCTGGTGGTGTTTCGAATGTGTCCTTCTCCTTTCGAGGAAATAACAAAGTCAGGGAAGCGATTCATGCGGTATTTTTATACTATGCGGTTCAAGCAGGCATGGATATGGGCATTGTCAATGCAGGGCAGCTAGCAGTATATGACGATATTCCTGATGAGCTACGCGAGAGTGTCGAAGATGTCATCTTAAACCGGACACCTAAAAGCGGTACCTCTGCGACAGAGAACTTATTAGCCATTGCTGAAAAATACCTTGAGGGTGATTCAGAAGAAGCGGTTAAAGAAGCCGCCGAATGGCGATCTTGGCCGGTTAAAAAACGCTTAGAGCATGCGCTGGTTAAAGGCATTACAGAATTTATTGAAGAAGATACCGAATTGGTTCGACAAGAAGTTGAGCGTCCTTTACACGTCATCGAGGGGCCGCTGATGGATGGTATGAATGTAGTAGGTGACTTGTTTGGCGCTGGTAAGATGTTTTTACCGCAAGTCGTAAAGTCTGCGCGTGTTATGAAAAAAGCGGTCGCCTATTTAATGCCGTTTATGGAAGAAGAAAAGGGTGATGTGGTGGAGACTAACGGAAAAGTCTTAATGGCAACAGTCAAAGGCGATGTGCATGACATCGGTAAAAACATAGTTGCTGTTGTGCTTCAATGCAACGGTTTTGAAGTAGTTGATTTGGGTGTAATGGTACCTGCAGATACTATTTTGAAAGAAGCCAGTAAACACAATGTTGATGTGATTGGCTTAAGCGGCCTGATTACGCCATCTTTGGATGAAATGGTGCATATGGCAAAAGAAATGGAACGCCAAGGGTTTGATATACCGTTAATGATTGGCGGTGCGACGACATCGCGTGCGCATACAGCGGTAAAAATAGAGCCGCACTATCATGGTGTGAGTGTGTACGTTACCGATGCGTCTCGGTCGGTTGGTGTATTGAGTAATTTAATGGATAAAAGCGCGGCGAATGATTATCAGCAAAAAATTCGTGAGGAATATGCTGAAGTTCGTGAGCGTCATAAGGGACGTCAGTCTACAAAACGCCAGCTTAATTTAGACGATGCCAGGCAGAATGCAAGCACGAATGATTGGAGTCAGTATACACCGGTAAAGCCGAGTTTCTTGGGTACCAAGGTGTTGAATGATTTTCCACTGGATGAAATTGCAAAGTTTATTGATTGGTCACCCTTTTTTCAAACTTGGGAGCTGGTTGGAAGCTACCCTAAAATTTTAGAAGATGAAATAGTCGGTCAGCATGCAAAGGACTTGTTAAAAGATGCCAAAATCATGCTGCAAAAAATTATCGATGAGAAGTGGCTAACGGCTCGTGGGGTTTTTGGCTTTTATCCAGCCAATAGTCAAGTGGATGATATTGTTGTTTATGAAGATGAGTCGCGTTCTAATGAAGTAGCGGTTTTACATCATTTACGTCAGCAAAATATCAAGCCACCAGGACGTAAAAATTACTGCTTATCGGACATGGTTGCACCAAAGGGTTCAGGCATTAATGATTACATTGGCGCATTTGCAGTAACGGCGGGTATTGGTATTGAAGAGCACGTAAAAAGATTTGAAGCAGAGCACGATGATTACCAATCCATTATGATCAAAGCAATAGCCGATCGTTTAGCGGAGGCGTTTGCAGAATGCTTGCATCAACAAGTGAGAAAAGAGTATTGGGGTTACGCGGCGGATGAATCGTTAACAAACGACGATTTAATTAAAGAGACATACAAGGGTATTCGTCCTGCACCAGGTTATCCTGCGTGCCCAGATCATACGGAAAAAGCCACGTTGTTTTCATTATTAAATGCGACTGAAGAAGTGGGTATTGAGTTGACTGAAAGTTTCGCCATGTACCCAACAGCAGCAGTGAGTGGTTGGTACTTTGCGCACCCTGATGCTCAGTATTTTAACGTCGGCAAGTTAAAAAAAGACCAAGTGGAAGACTACGCGCAGCGTAAAGGCGAAAGTTTGGACTATATAGAACGCTGGTTAGCTCCAAGCCTTGCTTACGATCCAGATGATAGCTGAATTAACGTTTTATACAACGGAGGGGTGCCATCTTTGTGAGGATGCAAAAACACTTCTTCAGCAACTATTGAGTGATTATCCAGATCAATATCAAGTGGAAATAGTTGATATAGTCTGTGTTGACTCCTTAATCGAGCAATACGGAACGCGCATTCCCGTTATTAAACAAAATGGGCTGACTGCTGATTTAGGCTGGCCTTTTGATTACAAAGGTTTATTGCGCTTTTTGGGGGAAAATATTGAGTGACGGGAATAGAAAGTTTTCAATGATAATGGTGATTTTGAGTATTATCGCGGTGTTAATGGGTGTAGCTGTTTTTTATTGGTTATGCCAATTTGAGCCTTTACCATCAAGTTATTTATCCAGTCAATTAATGCTCGACAGGCTGCAGACATTCAATAAGGTTTATTTTTTCATTCAAAAGTTTGGTTAAAAAATAACAAATGTACTTAGATTATTTTGGTTTAAAGAAACAACCCTTTGGTATTACACCAGACACCTCTCTGTTTTTCAAAGGTGCTGAACGTGGTGATGTGCTGGATGCGGTGTTATATGCCTTGAATTCAGGCCAGGGAATCATCAAAGTGGTTGGTGAAGTGGGTAGCGGCAAGACCATGTTATCCCGTATGTTGGTTAACAAGGTGCCGGATAATACAGTATTTGTCTATTTGTTAAACCCAAGCATAGAAGCAGAGCAAGTACTTTATGCCATCTCTTATGATCTAGGTTTACAAGTTGACCTCAACGATAAATCTATTCAAATACTACATGTGCTTCAACAAAAGTTATTGGATTTTTATCAAGAAGGAAAAAAAGTTGTCTTAGTGGTGGATGAAGCACAACAAATGCCCCTTAAAACCTTGGAAGAAATTCGCTTGCTGAGTAATTTAGAAACAGAAACAGAAAAATTATTACAAATCATTCTTTTTGGCCAGCCTGAGTTGGATGAACATATTGATACCCCGAGTGTTAGACAGCTTCGAGAAAGAATTATCTATAGCTTTTACCTCAGTCCGTTGGATTGGAAAATGACCGATAAATATTTACACTTTCGCCTTGAGAAGGCAGGGCATCAAGGCCGAGGGATTTTTGATAAGAATGCAATAAAACTATTAACAAAATATGCAGATGGCACGTTAAGAAGGCTAAATGTATTGGCAGATAAATCATTGCTGGCAGCTTTTTTACAAAAAAGCCCAGTAGTAAAGGTTAAGCACGTTAAGTTAGCATTAAAAGACAATATTAAAGGTCATAAAAAGTCAGAAGCTTTGAAATATGTAGCTTTAACATGTTTAGTTACCGTAGGTATTCTTGCTATGGCATATTTTTTTATACTTGTTAAGAGCCAAGGGTTCGCTGTGGAGACTGTGACGAGAATTGAAGAGGTGCCTAAAAAACGGTCAATTATCACCCATCAAAGCAACGCGGACGAGAAAAAGCAAATGGGCATTCAGGCAAGTTTATCGGACAACTTATTACAATCACGTCTTAGCGCTTTTAACTTATGGAGACAAACTACAAAAAACGTTTATACAATAAGGTTAATGACCGAACCTACTGGCTCTGCTAAAAGGGTTGAGAGTTTTATGCGTTCTGTATCATCTCCACGTATTGAAGATAAAATTTTTGTTAATAAGGCTGACGACAATATCTATATTGTTTACTACGATGGGTTTGAAACCTACTCTGAAGCGAATTTGGCGTTAAAAAAGTTATCGCCCGCTATGCGTAAATATAAGCCGTATATTGTTAATATTAAGAAATAACATCAAATTGGTTTTAATTATTAAAATCAGTATGATAGGAACTAGAGTTAATTTTTTTATTAACTTGTATTTTTCATTTCATCGTCTACAATTTGTTTAAAATTAATAATTTCAAAGTGTGTTAACTAAATGAAATCAATAGCTCTTGCTACTTTTATGCTCCTTGCCTTATCGGCATGTAATACGGTTTCTTTTAAACCATCCGATCAACATATCCAGGAAACACCTAAACCGGTTGGCAGCCCTCCAAAGGTATTGGAATCTATTCCATTGCCTGAGAAACCTTCAGCTAAAAAACAAATGGAAGTATTTACGGTCGTTGTCAATGATGTGCCAGTACGAGAGCTGTTGTTTGCGATTGCGCGTGATGCGAATATCAATATCGATATAGTTGAAGATGTATCAGGGGAGGTAACATTAAACGCTATAGATCAGACGTTCGAAGAAATTTTAGAAAGAATAAGTCATCAAGTTGATATTCGCTATAGCGTAGTAAACACCATAGTGAAAATTGAGTTAGATGCGCCATACATTAAACATTACGAAGTTAGTTATGTGAATATGGATAGAGGTAGCACAGCAACCATTGCGATTGCTACAGAAGTATCTTCTACAGGCGGTGGTTCAGGGTCGGAGTCTACCGTTGGTAATACCTCTAACACTAGTATCACAAATAATTCAAATCATCGATTCTGGACGACGATTGTTAATAATATTAGAAATATTGTTGGGCAAAACGACTCGGAGAATAACGCTACCGAAGAGGTGACTGAGGTCTTAGAAGGCACAACTGATGCATTAGTGGGTCAAGCTGGTGAAGGGGCGCCTGCTGAGGGCGATGAAACGGAAACAACGAGGGTTAGTAGGCAGGCAGTTATGGCTAGTCCTGAAAGTGGAATGATTAGTGTTTTCGCAACTCAGCGCCAACACCGTGAAGTGGAAAACTACTTAGAGCTTGCGTTAGAGGGGGTTCAACGACAGGTTTTTATAGAGGCTACTATTGTTGAAGTTGATTTGAATGATGATTATCAGGCTGGTGTTGATTGGAGTCGTTTACTAACAAACCCCGCGGGCGACGGGTTTGGTTTTGAGCAAACATTAACCGGTAATAATCTATTAGATGCACCTACTACAGCACTTCAGTATGTAGCATCGGGTGATAAGTTTAATGTTACCGCAACGGTAAGGATGTTAAACCAGTTTGGTGATGCAAAAATATTATCAACACCAAAGATTATGGCGCTTAATAATCAGACAGCCTTGTTAAAAGTGGTCGATAACCGCGTGTATTTTACGATCAATGTTGAGACTGAAACAAATGACAACAACACAATACGCACATTTGAATCCATTATTCATACATTGCCTGTTGGTTTAGTGATGAGTGTGACTCCTCAGATATCTTCAAGTGATGAGGTAACGTTAAACGTTAGACCCACTATTTCTCGTATATTGCGGTTTGTTTCAGACCCTAATCCAGCGTTAGGTGATGTGGAAAGTTTGATTCCGGAAGTGTCCGTGAGGGAAATTGAATCCATTCTACGAATAAAAAATGGGGATGTTGCTGTCATTGGCGGCCTGATGAAAGATAACCGCAGTAAAAGTACAGATGGTGTTCCTCAGTTGTCAAAATTACCATTTGTTGGGGACCTATTTAGTTATAAAGACAATAAAGCGTCTAAATCTGAGTTGGTTATCTTCCTAAAGCCAATCGTTGCTAATAAACCGTCGCTCGGTGGGGAGTTTGCCAAATATAAACACTATATTGAAAATGCAGAAGAAAGCTCAAGGTCAGGTAATGCAAAATGAGCCTGTTGCTAGATGCCTTAAAACAGGCTGAAAAACAAAAGAACGCTGAAAGTACTAATGGTGAAGATCTACCAGAGAGTGAAGTTGATGAGATAGAGTTTAATTTAGATGAGCCTGTTGAGCAAGAACCTACTTCTGTGCCAGTAAATGAAAATGAGCTTAAGGTTTCTGAGCCCAAAGAAATTCCTTCGTTGGTTGAAAAGAAAATAGACGTTTCGATAGAAACACCAAGTAATGAAAATAAAAAAATACGTGAAGACAAAACGGATGAGCTACCTCTCGATTCGAGTTTAAATGTTTTTGCGGTTGGAAATGTGCCTTCGAGCAAGGGCCGGAATAAAAAATACACGTTAATAGGGCTAGCCGTTCTGGTTATTGTTTTACTGGCAGCCAGTATATGGTATTTGTTTGAGAATGAGTCCACAAGTGATTTTTCTGAGCAGTTGATAGAAGGTGATCCGTTAATAAATGAACGTGAAGCATTGGAGGAGGTCAGTAATATGCAGTCAACTCCTACGCCACCTCCGCTGGCCGGTGTGACTAATAAAATAACAACACCAGTTGAAAATATTAAAAAATCTTCATTAGCACTAATATCAGAGGATGAGATTGCAAAGCCTAGCGCTAGCACGGGTATAAAAATTAAAAAAAGAATTATTTCAGTGGGTGTGTTTACTCAAATAGACGCTGCTTATAAAGCAATGCAACTTGGTAAGCTAGCCCAAGCAAAGTCTATTTATTTAAAAGTACTTAAATCAAGGCCAAACCAAGTAGATGCTTTATTGGGGCTAGCCAATATTGAAGTCCATGAAGGTTCGAAACAAAATGCAATAACACTGTATGAAAAGGTGCTTGCTAAAGAACAAACGAACGTAGTTGCACAGCTAGGGTTATTACAAATTTATTCAAATAAAGCACCATTAGCTAAACAACAGATATTGGAAGAGTTATCTAGTAAACATCCCAAAAACATAAGTGTTTTAAAGGCACTTGGGCAATCACTTTCTGCGCAATCTAAGTGGGCTAAAGCGCAAGAAATTTATTTTAAAGGGTATTCATTACAACCAAACAGTGTGTTCTTTACTTATAACTTAGCTGTTAGTTTGGACCAATTAGGTAAAGGGTCTGCGGCGTCCAGCTATTACGAAAAAGCAATAAATTTAAACAAAAATGCTTCTGACCCCGTTGATATAACTGCAATTGAAAATCGGTTGCAAGAATTAAGGGGTGCAAAATGAGTGACTCTCAGCCTAAAAAAAGGATAGGAGATCAGTTAGTTGATAAAGGTATTATTTCACTGGACCAACTTAAAATCGCTTTACAAGAACAAAAAATTTCCGGAAACCAGATAGGCAAGGTTTTAATAGATATGGGTTTCTTAACAGAAACTTTACTGAAAGAAGTTTTAAGCGATGGGGCACGTGATGAGAGCATTAATTTGGCGGAAGTGGTGCCAGATGAAGATGCAATTACCCTGGTTGATAAAGCATTAGCAGAACAGCTAAATGTTTTACCTTGTAATTTTAATGCTGAAAATAAAACGTTGCAATTAGCAATGGCTGATACGTTTGATATTTTAGCGCTAGATAAAGTTAAATCTCTTATTCCATCGAATATTACAGTCATGCCAATTTTGGCTGGTATTAAAGAGATACAAAGCAACATTGACCATTTTTATGGTTATGAGCTGTCAATTGATGGCATTTTAAGAGAAATTGAAACAGGCGAGTATGATGCCATTAGTCAACACATAGCTGTATCAGAATATACTCACCCACTGGTAAGGTTAGTCGATGCTTTTCTCACGGACGCGGTAAAACGTGGCGCTTCTGATATTCATTTTGAGCCTGAAGAAGGTTTCTTAAGGGTTCGTTATAGAATTGACGGTGTGTTACACCAAGTTCGAAGTTTGCATAATAAGTATTGGTCATCAATCGTTGTTCGTTTAAAAGTGATGTCAACGATGGATTTAGCAGAAACAAGAGCGCCACAAGATGGGCGGATTCATTTGAAAGTGGCAGGCCATCCGATTGATTTTCGTGTGGCAGCGCAACCCACTATTCACGGTGAGAATTTTGTATTAAGAATTTTAGATAGAGAAAAATCTATTGTTCCGTTGGAAGACTTAGATTTAGCAGAAAAAAACCGTCAATTATTGAAATTGATGATGGCTAGACCTGAAGGGATTATATTGGTAACGGGGCCAACGGGTAGCGGTAAAACAACAACGCTTTATTCAATGTTGAGTTATTTAAATAATGAATCAGTAAACATTATGACGCTTGAGGACCCTGTTGAATATCCAATTCCAATGATCAGGCAATCATCAATTGGACATTCCTCAAAAATGAATTTTGCTGATGGGATTAGGTCCTTAATGCGACAAGATCCAGATATCATCTTAGTGGGTGAAATGCGAGATTTAGAAACGTCTGAAATGGGCTTTAGAGCGGCTATGACAGGCCATCAAGTATTTTCTACATTACATACAAATTCAGCAATAGGCGCATTTCCGCGTTTACTCGATATAGGTGTATTGCCTGACATTATGGCGGGTAATATTATTGGTGTTATTGGTCAGCGTTTAATAAGAAGGCTGTGTAAATCATGTAAGTCTGAACAGCCTATTACGGACGTAGAAAAGAAACTGTTAGGCGATGGTGGGCAAAATTTAACGACTATATTTCATGCAGAAGGGTGTAAAAAATGTAATAACACGGGGTATAAAGGCCGAATCGCATTATTAGAAATTTTAAGAATGGATACGGATTTAGATGAACTCGTGGTCAAAAAGGTATCTCAACGTGAACTATTAAAGGCAGCTAAAGAAAAGGGCTATACCACACTCGCAGATGATGGGATTGCGCAGGTTCTTAAGGGTCGGACGACTTTAGATGAATTATCACGGGTTGTAGACTTTACCTCGAGATTAGCGAACTAATATGGCCACTTTTAGCTATAAAGCGGTTAGGCATGACGGCAAAAGAATTAGTGGTAGCCAAGATGCGTTAAATATCTATGAACTAGAATCAAAGTTAGAAAAAACGGGGACAGTCCTAATTACCGCAAAAGAAAGGTCTGCGGGACTATTTGCAAGAAAAAAAAAGATAACAAGGCGAGATATTATCGACTTTTATATTTATATGGAACAAATGCTCGAAGCAGGCATTCCAATTATAGAAGCACTTGTCGATTTTAGAGATGCATTAGAACCAACGCAATTTAAACACGTTATTAATTCACTAATTAGCCAAATAGAAAGTGGTAAATCATTGTCAGATGCCATGGCTGAATACGGTAAGGTGTTTAGTAATTTAATGGTTGAGCTGGTAAGGGTTGGTGAAATGAGTGGTGAATTGGTCTCAATTTTCGGAGAGCTTAAAACATCATTGATGTGGCAAGATGAATTAATTGCTAAAACTAAAAAAGTATTAATGTATCCGATGTTTGTTGGCACAGTTGTGTTTGGCGTGCTGTGTTTTATGATGATTTATTTAGTACCGCAAATGGTTGGGTTTATCACTGAAATGGGCGGTGAACTGCCCTTCCATACCATCGCATTAATTGCCGTATCGGAATTCTTTGTGGAGTATTGGTACATGTTATTAATAGCCCCAGTTTTGCTATTTATTGTTACTAAACTTCTTATTAATAAAAACAGTAAAGCCAGGCTGTTATTCGATAAAAATATTTTACAAATACCTTGGTTGGGCCCCATATTAAAAAAAATTATATTAGCGCGTTTTTCGACCAATTTTGCGTTGATGTACCGTTCTGGCATCGGTATTTTGGATGCTTTAAAGATTACCAAAGGCGTGGTTGATAATGAGTTTGTTGCTGGTGAAATAGAGTTTATCCGCTCACAGGTCACAGAAGGTGCTGGTATTGCCGATGCATTTTCTAGAACTGAGCTTTTTCCACCGCTTGTTATGCGGATGATTCGAGTTGGTGAACAAACAGGTGGCATTGATAAATCATTAGTGAATGTCAGTTATTTCTTTAATAGGGATGTAGAAGATTCAATTGAGAAGCTGCAGAGCATGATAGAGCCGGCAATGACCGTTGTTTTGGGTGTTATTTTAGGCTGGGTAATGATGTCTGTGTTAGGCCCCATTTATGATTTGATTGGAGGAGTAGAGCTCTGATGAATAAAAAAAATGCCATTTATTTAAGTGATTCAACCATTGTGCTTTGTACAGTTGGTTCATCGGGCGTCGAGTTATTGCTAGAAGAGTACGCATCTAATCAAAGTTTTGAAGAAAAATGTAAGACGATTCTTGAAAAATATAAAGAGACTAATGTCGACGTTTTTTTAGACTTGATTGGTGAAGAGTATAAACACGAGTCAATTCCGCATGTGAGGGGTAAAGATGGAGAGCTTTTATTAGCCAGGAAGCAGCAATCATTATTCCCAGGCGCTGATTTAGTATGGAAAACGCACGTTAAGCGTGAGAAAACAGGGCGAAAAGATGATGTTTACCTAATGATGGGTTTACAGTTGCCAAAAATGGTAAAGGACGTCTTTAGTCTATTGATTGAAAACGAATACGCTGTATCTGGTGTCTATTCAATATCTATTTTGGGAACAGAAATTCAGAAAGTGCTACCTGATCTACAGCAATACTTGACGATTTCTAGGGTATTAGGCAGGCAACAATCAGACCGGTCATATAGGCAAACATTTACTAAAAATAAAGAAATAGTCATTAGTCGGGTCACACGGGCAAAAGGTGGCGATATAGACGAAGCAATGGTTTCGCTAATGACTGAGATTGAGCGTATGCATCACTTTCTTAATGGCGCCAAACATTTGGGGGTAAACCATACCTTAAATGTTATAGGTGCATTGGGGGAGCATGAAAATCGTAAACTTTTAAGTAATAAAGCGGGTAACAATATTGAATTTAGGTATGTTGATCTTTACGAATTAGCATCAAAACTAGGGTTAAAACGACCTGAGTCGTTACTCAGTTTACCGGAATTGTTAACAAATTTGGCGGTAACCAAACAGGTTAAACCACATTTTAAGCCTGAAGACTTGTGTGCAAAATTCCAACGAAATTATGTTAGCAGCCTATTGAAAAGAACATCGGTGGCGATTGTTTTATTGGCTGTTATAGGATCGGCAGGGTTATGGTGGGGTGCTCAAAACAGCAAAGAAGATGTTAAGTACTTACAGGCCCAAATTGAAGCGTTAAATAGTCAACATGAAGATATTGGCACGGAATTATCTGGAGAGGAGATTTCACCACAATTAATGAAAAGCGTTGTCGATGCTTATGATGCTCTATCTAACAATCAATATGCGCCAGAAGATGCGTTGGGGGTGATTGCAGAAGCCTATATTGGTTTTCATGATATTTCTATCCTGGAAATTACTTGGGTGACAACAAAGTCTAACGAAAGTAATACTCAAGAAGACCAACAAGAAGCGTTGCTAGACACAATAAAGAAACCTAGGAAATTCGCGATCAAGTTAGGACTTCCTCCATCGTTAAGTGACAGAAAGTTGGTCAATCGTGTGAATAGTTTCTCAGAATCTTTGCTTAATCATGGAAAAATAACAGAGGTTGAGCAAACCTCCGCAACAATTAATATTCAGAGTAATGCCTCAATGGAAAGGACGGTTAGTACTGAATCTGAAAATGGAAAACCCATTGAATTTACCTTATTGCTCACGATGAAATTATGATTAATACAGAAATAACTAGTACCTGGCAGTCGTTTAAATTAGAGCTAATATTCCTAATGGGTTCGATCACTCTAGCACTGATTTTGGTAGTTATCTTCTGGGGTGATTATCAAGACGTTGTTACAGAGGAGCAGGCAATAAACCAACAGCATGAACAACTAAGTCATGATCTTAGTGATTATATTCAAGGCAAAGAGCTATTAAAAGAGGTGGGTGCATCGTTTAAAGCGTTAAAGGCTCAAGGCTTTTATGGCGATGAGGATAGGCTGGCATTAGTAGAAGCATTAAAGAGAGCGGCTAATAAACTTAAGTTAACCGAATTTAAATACACGATTTCACCTCAACATAAAATTGAAAGCGCAGGGGCGTATTTTCCAGCAGAATTAAATCTATTAGAAACGACCGTGATTATTGAAGCAGGGCTTTTGCATGATGCTGACTTAATTAGTATAACGAACGAGCTCTCATCGTACGCTAAAGAGGCATTTATTGTGAAGTCTTGTCACTTAACAAGAGAGCCTTCGGTAAACGTAACCGAATTAACAAAAAATGTTGGACTTGTTTGCAAGCTAGGTTTTTATAACGTAAAAAATTCAGAAGTTGAATCAGGCGATGAAGAGATAGACTTGGGTGATGATATATGAATAAACGACATGGCTGTTTAGTATGCTTTTTTTTGGTCGTGTTGCCAGTAACTAGTTGGGCGATAGGCGATCTAATGTTATCCATTCAGCAGCGCGCAAAAATCGATTTAATTCGTTCAAGCGGTGTTCAAACAATAATTGGCGAAACAACGCCGGTAGCAGAAATCAAAGTGAATGGTTTTTACTTTAATAGCAAAGATGGTCAACATAAGGGGACTGTTTGGGTGAATGGCCAGCAAGTAGGCAATGGATCATTAGACAAAAACAATATCGTCGTAAACAGTTTAAATGAATTCACAAAGTTAGTTGATTTGTCAGTAAAAGAGCCCAACATTAAAATACCGTTTAAGGCGGGGCAAGCATTAAATGTTGATAATGGTGACATTCGAGATGCGTTCCAATAGCAAACAAAAAGGCGCGGCGTTAATCATCATCATCACTATATTGGCGTTGATGATTTCATCCGTATTGCTATTTGGGTTAGATAAAAACTCACTTAATATCGCGCGGGATAAGAAAACGAGTAAGGCATTAGCTAAAGCGAAAGAGGCACTTATTAATTATGCGTTATTGTCAGATAGATTGCCAGCTTCGCCAGGTATTGGCTACTTGCCTTGTCCAGATAGAACAGGCGATGGTTTGGCCAATGAGCCGTGTGGCTTAACTGGAGAAAGTGCAGAAGGCTGGTTGCCATGGCAGACACTGGGAGAAAAACCACTCTATGATAAAAATAAAAGCTGTTTGCGCTATGTGGTATCAGGTAACTATAAGATAAACCCAGCATCAGTTTTAAGTAAGTTACCGCCTACTCAGGGGCATTTCGTTATTCATAATGCAAGCAACTCCGTTATTGTAGGTACTTCGTCCGCTAGCTATGCTTTGGCTGTTGTATTTGCTCCACATAAACTAGTGGCAGGTCAAAATAGAAGCATAGGTGGAGGCGCTAAAACCACCTGTGGTAGTTCATCAGTTGGAGCGCCAATTAATGCAGCATCTAATTTGTTGGACACACTTAATAATGTTAACAATGCAAACGGCACCTACACTGGCCCGGGTGTGCCTGGTAATAATGCATTGCCAACCAGCACAGCGTCTGTCTTTATGCAGGCAAATACACAAGCCAATTTTAACGATGCATTAATATGGATTAGCCCCCAAAATTTTGCAAACGTATACGCGAGGATGCCATGAAGCTTCATCAAACCAATCAACAAACAGGGTTCACTATCGTAGAAATAGCGATAGTTTTATTGATATTTGGGTTGATTGTTGGTGGCATTATGGGGCCGTTACAAATCCAGCTAGACAATATGGATCGTCGTGAAACGGTACAAACGATAGAAACAACTAAAGAGGCTGTTATTGGATTTGCCTTGAGAAATGGCCGAGTGCCATGCCCCGATACAACAGGAGATGGTCAAGAGAATAACCCAGGGGGTAACTGCAGTAGTGCTGGTGGTTCAGTGCCTTGGGTTACGCTAGGCGTTAACTCGGTTGATGCATGGAAGCAACCGCTCACTTACCGAGTGGATACGCGTTTTGCTGATAATACCGATGGTACAGGCTGCCCTGATGCCAATGTACCGGGTATTTCATTTGAAATGTGTTCAACGGGTAACATTACTATTCGGGCAACCAGTGCAGGTGCTTTAGTAGCGGCTAATGTACCTGTGGTTATTGTGTCACACGGTGATAATTGGGTGGCAGCAGGCGATGTAAATGAACAAGAAAACTCAGATAATGACGCTAGCTTTGTTGATAAAAACCATATAAATCAAGGGTATGATGATTTGGTTGGCTGGATAAATATCAATAACCTAATTGGTAAAATGGTTGCTGCAAATAAGTTACCTTAAAAGCTTGTACTTTAGAAAACATCAACTATCTTTAAGAATAACCATAGCAGGTTAATGAATTTAATTATTGAAGGTAAAGATATGAATACGAAGCAACAGGGTTTTACATTGGTAGAAATAGCTATTGTACTGGTGATTATCGGCTTATTATTAGGCGGTGTACTAAAAGGCCAAGAAATGATTAAGAGTGCTAAAGTTAAATCACAAATGCAGCAAATAGATGGTATTTCTGCGGCTTTTAATACCTACCAGGATAAGTATGGGGCAATGCCGGGTGATGATGCTAACGCGGCAGCTAATACAGGTGTCGCAGGTTTAGCTGCAGGTAATGGTAATGGCGATATTAGTCGTGCAGAGGGTAACGCCCGTGTATGGCAGCATCTTGAAGGCGCTAATTTACTTGCAGGTTATACACCGGGAGCAAATGGTCGTTTTTTAAATAAATACGGTCAGCAAACATTTGTCGATTCAAATTATGCAGGTTTATCAGGAGCTATTGTTTGTACATCCGTACCTAATGATGTAGCCGTAGAAATCGATCGTAAAATAGACAATGGTGATGGTGCTTCAGGCTCAATGCGTAGACATAATCAAACAGCTTATCCAGCAACGGCGGGTAATAGCTGGATTTGTACCGCTGCATAGTTTGGGTTGATTCTTACTTAAGTTAAAACGAAACCTTCTTAGTCTTTGACTTAGAAGGTTTTTTTATAAAATTAAATTATTCGAGCAATGACATGGATAACCGTCGACAAGATAAACGTTTACATTTGCCTGATTTACAAATTAAGGTAAAAAAAATTGGTTTGGCTGAAGGTGATAAGTTCATCAATTGTAAACCGGTTGATGTTAGTTTTAATGGGTTGGCTTTTTCGAGCGATAACTTAAAATTGGATTTGTTGCAGAAAATACAAATTCAGTTATCTTTCGGGCATAGGACGATAGAAGGCAGTGCGGTTATTTGCCATATTGAGAAAACACAAGGTCTGGTTCGTTATGGGGTTTTATATATTGATATAAAGCCTTCATTGGAAGAAACGTTCAGTTTGGACAGTCTAACATCAGCAATGATAGAAGATGTGGCTGTTAATATGGCAGATAATGCCGTTGTTGGTAGCGCTTTAAGTGAAGTAGATGAATTAATCAGGAAGGGACAAATTATACTATTTGATGGGGTGCAAGCCTTTAGGCTTAGGCTCGCAAGTATAGTGGGTGAGGGTTACCCATTAGATGAACTATTTGAGTTTTCGCCAAGCACTATGTCGGTAACTGTTCCATTAATAACTACTGATGGGGTTACCCTAGAAAAGAGAACGTTATCGCCTGTAATGTCCTCAGCTCAGCATAAAGTAGTATTTGAGGCGAGTGATGGTGAGCAATTCGATAGTATCTTGGATGTGCTGCAGAGCTTGAGTGATACTTTTCAAACGTTGTTGGCTAAAAAAACTTAGTATTTTAGCCAGCTGGCGGCATTTGCTCAAACTCGATTGTTTCAGCATCATCATTTAACCATGCCATTTTAGATCGAAAAAAATATTAATGGCAGGTTTAAAAGAACGGGTGTCATCTAAGGTGACGGCTTTTATAATCGCTAAATCAAGCATTGCATCAGCTTCTGAGTATAGAGGAGAGCCACATCGGTTACAAAAACAACGGCGTAAATCTTGGCCACTGTCACCTTTATCTATGTAAGGTGTCAACATCAACGCTAAATTGATTTGACGCGACAACTATATTCAAAGAATATGCTGTTCCTGAGGTTTTCTGGCAATGCGTGCAATGGCGTGCGGCAGACATAGTAGGGTCGCCAGAGATTTCATATTTGATAGAGCCAAAAAGTCTTTGGTCGGCCCTCTTTATTATTGAATAATTGTTCAAACAAATACGATACAACGATTCTTATAGACTAATACTTCACGCATAAGATGATGTCGGATAGCGCGGGATAATACAATTTTTTCGTTATCTTGGCCTTTGCGTTTTAGATCGTCGATATTATCGTTATGCCTGATGCGTACGATATCTTGTTCGATGATTGGACCAGCATCTAATTCAGTGGTGACATAATGGCTTGTAGCGCCAATGATTTTTACACCCCTTTCATGAGCTGAGTGATACGGTTTTGCGCCTGGAAAAGCAGGTAAGAAAGAATGATGAATATTAATGATTTGATGAGGATAGTGATCTATAAAATTAGCACTTAATATTTGCATATAGCGAGCTAGAACGACGGTATCTATTTGATGCTCGGCGAGTAAATCAAGCTGTCTTTTTTCTTGCTGTTGTTTGTTGGCAGCAGTTATAGGTATGTGATGAAAAGCGATGCCTGCATTTTCAGCAAGTGATTGATAATTTTTATGGTTACTGATGATGAGCGGGATTTCAACGTCCCACTCGCCGGATTGGTAGCGAGAAAGAATGTCGAACAAACAATGCCCATGCTGTGAAACAAACAGTGCAAGCCTAGGTTTAATGTCAGAAAATGCTATCTGCCAGTTCATATTAAGCGCCGAGCCAACTTCTTCCGAAAAGGTTTTTTGAATCTGTTCGCGGTCAATAGAAAAGTTTTCTAGTTGCCATTCAACACGCATAAAGAAGTGCTTATCTGCAGTATCAACGTGCTGTTCTAAGTCAACAATGTTGCCGTTATTGTTAGCGAGAAAATCAGTTACCTTTGCAATGATGCCGGGTTGATCAGGGCATTCTGCTAATAAGGTGGCGGTTGTTTGCTTGTTCAAAATGAGTCCTGTTTTAGCCGATTTGTTGTTTATGTGTAAAACCCAAATTATTGAGCAGTTGGTGTGTTTTATGAATACGTTCTTGTAATGCAGAAGGGGTGTATTGTTTAGCGCTCACATGGCCCCATATAGGATTTGGCCAAGCGGCATCATGTTTATAACGAACAATATGATGAAGGTGCAATTGGGGGACCATATTTCCTAACGCGGCAATGTTCATTTTGTCCGCAGCAAATTCTTTACTCAACGCATGACTCAATTGTAAAGACTCATGTTGTAGCATTTGTTGGTCGAGTTTACTGAGTTGGAACGCTTCACTAATGTCCGCTTGCCGTGGAACGAGAATATACCAAGGGTAGTTGGCATCTTTACTTAGCAATAAAGCGCAAAGTTGAAAGTCTCCAAGGTAATGACAGTCTTCAGCTAGTTTGGGGTGTAATTTAAAGCTCATAGTTAAGGGGTCTCGCGTTTCCAATGACCTGATTTTCCGCCCTTTTTTTCAAGCAAACGAACACCTTGAATAGTCATACCGCGGTCAACCGCTTTGCACATATCGTAAATTGTCAGTAAGGCTACCTGAGTAGCATTGAGGGCTTCCATTTCAACACCTGTTTTGCCCAATGTGGTGACGGTGGTTTGGCAAGCAATCAAGTTATTTTGCGTATCAGGTTCCAGTTTAATGTCCACATGGGTAATTGGTAAGGGGTGGCATAAGGGCACAAGGTCAGCTGTTTTTTTGCTGGCCATAATGCCAGCGATCCGTGCAATACCCAGCACATCGCCTTTTTTATTATCGCCGTTCATCACCCGTTGTAAGGTGGCAGCGCTCATTTCAATAAAGCCTTCAGTTACGGCTGTCCGGTCGGTATCGGCTTTGGCGCTAATATCGACCATATGAGCATCACCGGCGGTGTTAAAATGTGTGAGTTCAGACATAATCTAGTGGCTCGATTCGTTTGTTAACATGATAATATAATCAATTATGACACAATCAAATAGTCAGATGTATGAAGAAGCGATGTCTGTAAAAGTACTTTATTTTGCCAGTTTAAAAGAGCTGTTCGGGCGTAGCGAGCAACAGCTTAATATTGACGGCCTAAAAACGGTCGAAGATGTTTGGAAGCATGTGAGCAAGGGGTACGATGTATCCCAGCAGGTGCTGTATTCGGTTAATCATGAATATGCTCAAGCGGACTCGTTAGTACATGCTGGCGATGAAGTGGCTTTTTTTCCTCCAGTTACGGGTGGTTGAGAATGATTAAAATTATTCAAAAAGCGTTTGACCCTTGGCATGAGTTAGCAACCTTTCAGCGAGAAATGAAGCGAGAAGGTGAGTTTGGTGCTTGTGCTAATTTTATTGGAACGATGCGTGATATGAACGAGGGAGATGCCGTCAACGGAATGTTTCTTGAACATTATCCTGGAATGACCGAAAAACACTTGGAAAAGATCGTTCAATCGGCAAAAAAACAGTGGGACCTGCTGGAAACATTAGTTATTCATCGAGTAGGGGCGCTATTGCCAAATGATCCTATAGTCTTGGTGGCTGCTTGGTCGGTACATCGTAAAGATGCGTTTGAGGCGAGTCGTTTTATTATGGAAGATTTAAAAAGTAAGGCACCTTTTTGGAAAAAAGAGAACCTTAGTTCTACCGCTTTGCAGGCAGAAAAAAACCGCTGGGTTGAAAAAAACACCAGCGGTTATTGATCAGAACAAGCCGTTTAGAAGTTAGGCTTTTCTTCTATAGCGTTGTAACGAGCAACACTTTCTGTAATTTCTTTGGCGGCACCATCAACACCTTCCCATCCTTCAACTTTTACCCATTTATTCGCTTCTAAATCTTTATAGTGTTCAAAAAAGTGAGCGATTTGTTTTAAGGTAACCGGTGAGATATCTTCATAGGATTTAACATCATCATACAAGGGTGTCAGTTTTGATACAGGCACAGCCAATACTTTGGCATCTTCACCTGCTTCATCAGTCATCTTTAAAACACCAATAGGACGACAGCGAATAACCGAGCCATTCATCAAAGGAATGGGTGTAATAACGAGCACATCCACTGGGTCACCATCATCAGAAAGTGTATGCGGCACGTATCCATAGTTACATGGGTAATGCATGGCAGTGCCCATAAATCGGTCTACAAATAATGCGCCAGATTCTTTGTCGACTTCATATTTAATAGGATCAGAGTGAGAGGGTATTTCGATAATAACGTTAACGTCATGGGGTAGATCTTCCCCAGAAGGGACTAGGTTAAGGCTCATGTTTTTTCCTATGTTTTTATGTTGGATTGAATGTTGTGCCGCATTATACAGGGAGGATTTGATTTAATTAAGCTTTCTGCTTGCACCATACCAGTAGGCAGAGTAAAAAAGAGAAGGCGTGGTGTTTTTATGAAGCTAATCAACGGGAAATAGAATAATCATCAGGAGAAAACTATGGAGTTGAGTCACTTATTGCCCCCTATTATTGGGTGTTTTGGTTTGTATGCAGCGAAATATGTATATAGCTTGGTAATGAAGTACCCGGAAGGTGAGGGTGTTGTCGCAAAAATTGCTGAGCAAATTCATTTAGGCGCAATGGTTTTTATGAAGCGCGAATATAAAATGCTGGTTAATTTTGCGGCCGCTTTATTTGTTTTAACATTTATATTTTTAGGTTGGGCAACAGCACTTTGCTTCTTAGTGGGCGCGTTGGCCTCTGGTGCGGCTGGTTATATTGGTATGAATACAGCCACCAAAGCGAATGTTAGAACAACAACGGCCGCTCATACAGATGGCGCCGAAGCAGCTCTTTCAGTTGCTTTCTTTGGTGGTTCAATTATGGGGCTAGCGGTAGCCTCTCTTGGCCTAATGGGTTTAGGCTTGATGTATTTATTTTTTGGCAGTGACCCCGAAAGCTCACATGCTATACATGGTTTTGCGATGGGCGCCTCAGTTGTTGCGCTGTTTTCTCGTGTTGGTGGCGGTATTTTTACTAAAAGTGCAGATGTTGGTGCGGATTTGGTGGGGAAAATTGAAGCGGGCATACCAGAAGATGACCCGCGTAATCCGGGCGTGATAGCTGATAATGTTGGCGACAACGTGGGCGATGTTGCTGGCATGGGCTCAGATATTTTTGAATCATATTGCGGATCAATGATTGCGACCATTGCGATTGCATCAACGATGTCTGCTGTTTTGCTGTCAGAGCTGGGCGCACAGTCCAGTTTAATGTTTTTACCCTTGGCATTGGCCTCGATTGGTTTGCTTTGCTCAATAGGTGGTATTGTTATTGTTAAAAACAACGCTTCCAAGTCGCCAGAAAAAGCACTACGTATGGGAACTATGGGGGCATCTGCTTTATTTATTGTTGTGGCTTTGCTACTTATTTTGATGATGGATGTGAGTAATTATGTTTGGGTAGCGGTTTTGGCCGGTGCAGTAGGTGGTATGGTAATTGGCTTAGTGACAGAATATTACACTGCAGGAGCGCCGGTTAAACATATCGCTAAATCAGGCGAAACGGGCCCTGCAACCGTGATGATTACAGGCTTATCTGTTGGTATGCAATCAGTGGCTATTCCAGCATTTAGTATTTGTGGAGTGATTGCGGTTTCCAGCCACTTTGCTGGTTTATACGGTGTGGGTATTGCTGCGGTGGGCATGCTGGCGACTGTTGGCATAACTATGGCCATAGATGCTTATGGCCCCGTTGCAGATAACGCCGGTGGTATTGCTGAAATGGGGGGCTTGGGCGAGGAAACCCGTAAAATTACAGATTCGTTAGATGAACTGGGTAATACAACAGCAGCGATAGGTAAAGGCTTTGCTATTGGTGCAGCGGCATTAGCGGCCTTGGCGATTATTACTGCGTTTATAGAAACAGTATCGGTACATGTGCCAGATTTCTCTTTGCAGTTAAATGATCCGCAAGTATTAATTGGTTTATTTATTGGTGGGGTTATTCCGTTTGTTATTGCTGCATTGACGATGACAGCTGTCGGTGATGCGGCATTTGAGATGATTAAGGAAATTCGTCGCCAATTTAAAGAGATTGATGGATTATTAGAAGGAACAGCCGAGCCAGACACTGCTCGTTGTGTTGATATTGCAACAACAGCGGCACTTAAGAAAATGATTGTGCCCGGTGTGATTGCAGTGAGTGCACCTCCTTTGGTTGGTTTTTTTATAAGCGCCGAAGCCTTAGGTGGTATGTTATCAGGCGCATTACTGTGTTGCGTGTTGTTAGCATTGATGATGGCGAACGCCGGTGGAGCTTGGGATAATGCTAAAAAGTACGTTGAAAAAGGAAATTTAGGCGGTAAAGGTTCTGATACCCATACTGCCGTAGTGGTAGGTGATACGGTAGGCGACCCCTTTAAAGACACATCAGGCCCTTCAATGAATATATTGATTAATGTAATGGCGATTGTAAGTTTGGTTATTGCGCCGTTGCTCGGGTAGAGCGTAAAAGGGTATAAAAAAAGCGGCTTACATGCCGCTTTTTTTATATGTGAACTTCTTTATCAGGCCAAATAAAACCGATGGATCGTTGGGGCGCCTCTTCTTTTATTTCTATCGCGTGGCAGAGCATTTGTACACTGGATTGGTGAGCAAACATCACGCAGCTATTTCCGCCCATTTTGCCTTCAATTCTAATACCGTGGAAACTGACTTGAGAGAGTTTTAACACGTCAATTTGAATGCCACCTTGTAGAACGGCCACAATAGCTGGTTGTAGGCCTTCTTCAAGTGATTGTCGCCAAGATAGGGCTTCATCAGCAATGGCTTTCATTAACACACCGGCACTTCTAAACTCATTACTTTCTTGTAAGTTAGGGGTGTCATCCTCTGAAAGAGCGCATGAGTGTATTTGACCAATGTCTACGTTGACTAAATTTGAACCAAGTAATGGTTCTGCTTGTGTTGGAATCTTTTTGCTTTTTGTTGGTTTGCTCATAATGTTCTCTAATTTTTCATCTTATTGGTAAACTTTACCACGATATTTGATCCATCCGGCTGGGTGTATGCCTCTAGGGTCATGATGGGTCCAGTGAATAACACCACCTTTTATATTCCACTCATATTCTCCCTTAAATGTAATAGGGTCGTCTTTTTTTAAGGCCTTTACTCGAGGAGCTAGGTCAATATTATGCGCAACCAAGACTGTTAATACGGGTGAAATACGGACAATAAATTTTTGATGCCTGCTGCCATTGTTATCATCGGCTAATAATTTGCTCACGGTGCCTGTGGCAGTGATAATTTTATCGCTTTGTTTATTGTTATAAGCGCTTATTAACGCATCAGTTGAATACGTGGACGTAGAAGAGCTTGAGTCATGAGGTGTATCAAGGGGTAGATGCTGTTTGTTAAAGAAGGTGAAAAAAATAATGATCGCTATTATTAGAACAAGATACTTTCTCATGGATGTAAAGTTTACAAAGGATTGTTTTGGGGTAAAAAAAAGCCGTACATAGCATTAACGATATATACGGCTTTTATATAGGGTGCTGGAAGCTTTTAATGTGTGATTTTTTTAGGTAAGTCTTTAGCTTGCTCAACCCAACTTTCTACTTGTGATAAGGCGGGAACTTTACGGACTAAATTTTTATCTTCATTCACCTGTGCCATTTTAGCGTGTAAGTTCTCGGCGTTTCGTTGTTTTAGTTCTGGTACCGTGTCAACGCCAGCGCATTCCAATAAGTCTGCATATTGTGTGCTGACACCTTTAATACGCGTTAAATCTGCGCGGTTGGCCCAGCCTAGGATAAGTTTCTCACTCAAGCCAGACTTTTCGGCAATTTCTTTGCGTCCTTTTTTTGTACAGCAAACCTCTAATAAATTTTCAATTGATGTTAAACCGGCGTCCCTTAGTTTTTCTGCATATGCTGGTCCAATTCCTTCTATATCAGATAATGCGGTCATCTTTCTCTCCCTATGTTGTTTTGTCGAGTTGACGTTAAAAACTTTACACTCATCTGTCCTTGTTTAAAACTACTTTAGTAATGAACCTAGGAGACCGCGTATGAGTTTACCGCCAATTTTAGTTCCAATGGCTCGGGCGGCGCTTTTTATCATGGCGTCCATTGGGCTATTGGTAGAGCGTTGAGGTTTCTTACGAGTGGTTTTTTTTCTGGCTTTTTCTTCTTCAATATCGAGCGCACGTTTTTCTGCTTCTTCTGCCCTTATTTTTAAGAGCTCATGAGCGGATTCTCGATCAACTGGCGTGTCATACTTTCCGGATACAGGAGAACGGTCAAGTTTTTCTGCGCGTTCTTTCATCTTTATCGGGCCAATTTGTGATTCAGGTGGGCGAATGAGCGTTCGCTCAACCTGTGTAGGGCTACCGTTTTCGTCAAGTGTGGAGACTAAGGCTTCGCCAATACCTAGCTCAGAAAGGCATGTTGTAATATCAATGTTTGGGTTTTGTCGAAATGTTTGAGCCACCAGTTTGATAGCTTTTTGGTCCTTAGGTGTAAATGCTCGTAAGGCATGTTGTATACGTAAGCCTAATTGCCCTAAGACATTTTCCGGAATATCCATAGGACTTTGGCTGATAAAATAGACGCCAACACCTTTCGACCGGATGAGTCTTACAATTTGTTCGATTTTGTCGGTTAGTGCTTTCGGTGCATCGTCAAAGAGCAAATGTGCTTCATCAAAGAACATAACAAACTTTGGTTTATCTGCATCACCGACCTCCGGTAAGTTTTCGAATAATTCAGACAGTAACCATAATAAAATAGTGGCGTATAAACGAGGTGACTTTTGCATGAGTTGCGTTACATCCATCACATTGATGAATCCTCGACCTGACCAGTCAATACGCATTAAATCCTCAAGCCTTAAGGCTGGTTCACCTAAAAAATTTTCTACTCCTTGTTGTTGTAAAATGAGCAGATCACGCTGTATTGCGCCAATGCTGACGGAGGTGATATTGCCATACTCGCCTTTTAGTTCTTTGGTGTTATTGCTCACCCATGTCAGCATTGATCTAAGGTCGTTGAAATCGAGTAACAATAATCCGTTATCATCTGCAATTTTGAAGCAGGCGTATAAGACACCCGTTTGAGTATCATTTAATTCGAGTAAGTTAGATAGAAGTAGCGGGCCCATATCGCTGACAGTTGTGCGTAATGGGTGACCAAGTTTTCCATAAACATCCCAAAAAACTACTGGTGAAGCTTGCGATTGATAATCTGTTATTTTGATTTTCTTAATACGCTCTTCGATTTTTGGGTGTGCTGATGCGGCGTTAGCAAGTCCAGATAAGTCCCCTTTAATATCAGCCATAAAGACTGGGACACCAAGCTTGGAGAACCCTTCAGCTAACACCTGAAGTGTCACGGTTTTTCCAGTGCCTGTAGCCCCCGCAATCAACCCGTGTCGATTGCCCATTTTAGGGTTCAATTTTATTTGATCAGTAAGGTTGCCGCCAATTAACAAGTTAGATTCATTCAACATTGATAAGCACCGTTTATTTTTGTTGAGTTAATAGCCTTCACAACCATGAAAATAGTGAAAGCAATAATTATAAAATCGACCACCGTATAAATAAAAACTAGCGTATTTAATGACCACAGCAGGTGCTTCGCTGACAGCTTCTTGAATAGTGACGAGAAGAAGTAATTCATCTGTGGATGGTATAATCCTGTCAGCTAAAAATGATGAAAGGGTCCTTAACTACAAGCCGTGCGAATGATGATGCTAATCACCATACCAACGGCATTTCTTTGTACAGTAAACCCTTTCATCATGTTTATTTTATGTTTCTTATACTAATCAGTTGTTCGAGTAGCCACAATAGTTATTTTTGTTGTTAGATTTCATGTCTTATTTAACATGAGAAAAATGTTAAAAATATCGATAACTTTTGTTAATCAGGTTGCGTTAAATAAAAGATGCATGTCTTGGCGTGCACACGCTAAAATATTTACTCCCTTTAAGGATTAAATAATATGTTGGTATACCCTCAAATAGACCCCGTTGCGATCAACCTCGGGCCATTGGCTGTTCACTGGTACGGCCTCATGTATCTTGTTGGGTTTGTGGGGGCATGGTTGTTAGGTCGGTATAGGGCTAAAAAGGTGGGCTGGAGTGTTCAGCAAATTGATGACCTTATTTTTTACGCGGCGATGGGTGTGGTATTGGGTGGCCGTATTGGCTATGTGTTATTTTATAACTTCCCTGCTTTTATCGATAACCCTGTTATTTTGTTAAAAATATGGCAAGGCGGTATGTCTTTTCACGGGGGGTTATTGGGTGTGCTTGTTGCCATGTACCTGTTTGGCAAAAAATACCAGCATCACTTTTTTGAAGTGACTGACTTTATTGCCCCTTTGGTACCGATTGGTTTAGGGGCGGGACGAATTGGTAATTTTATTAATGGTGAGCTGTGGGGTAAACCGACTGATTTTGCGCTAGGTATGCTAGTGCCAGGGTTAGGTAATATGCCTAGGCACCCTTCACAATTGTATGAGTCGGTACTAGAAGGCTTTGTGCTATTTTTTATTTTATGGATTTATTCAAGCAAACCAAGAGCAAGGATGAGCGTGTCGGGCCTGTTTTTAATCGGTTACGGTGCCTTTAGGTTTGCGGTTGAGTTTGTCCGGCTGCCCGATGCGCATTTAGGCTACTTAGCATTTGGTTGGCTAACCATGGGGCAAATTTTGACCTTGCCAATGTTGCTGTTAGGAGCCGTCTTAATGCTGAAAGCAAAACAAAAAGGCTAAGTTAATGAAACAATATTTAGAGTTAATGCAAGATATCCTCGATAACGGGACAGATAAAGAAGATAGAACGGGAACTGGAACGCGGTCAGTGTTTGGTCGGCAGATGCGCTTTGACTTATCGAAAGGTTTTCCGTTGGTAACAACTAAAAAATTACACTTGCGATCTATTATTCATGAACTGTTATGGTTTTTAAATGGCGATACAAATACACGCTATTTGAAAGATCACGGGGTGAGTATTTGGGATGAATGGGCAGATGATAAGGGCGATTTAGGCCCAGTTTATGGTCACCAGTGGCGTTCTTGGCCAACTCCTTCTGGCGAGAATATTGACCAAATCAGTGAGGTGTTGGCGCAAATTAAAAACACCCCCGACTCTCGCCGAATGATAGTGAGTGCATGGAACGTGGGGCAGATACCGGATATGGCCTTACCACCATGCCATTTATTGTTTCAGTTTTATGTCGCTAATGAGAAACTGTCGTGTCAGTTGTACCAGCGCTCAGCTGATTTCTTTTTAGGGGTGCCGTTCAATATAGCCAGCTATGCCTTGTTAACCCATATGGTTGCTCAGCAAGCAAACTTAGAGGTTGGTGACTTTGTTTGGACAGGGGGAGATGTGCATCTCTACAGCAACCATTTTGAACAAGCAAATTTACAGCTATCACGTGATACTTTAGCGTTGCCTCAATTACAGATAGCAAGAAAGCCCGCCTCATTATTTGATTATCGGTATGAAGATTTTGAGATCATTGGTTATCAATCCCATGCCGGGATTAAAGCACCGGTCGCGATTTAATGATTTCTATGATTGTTGCAATGGCTGAAAACAGAGCCATTGGGAAAAATAATGAGCTGCTTTGGCACTTACCTAAAGATTTTCAGCATTTTAAGTCGGTCACCATGGGGAAGCCTATTTTAATGGGGCGTAAGACGTTTGAATCGATAGGAAAGGCATTACCGGGCAGAAAAAACATTGTTATTACCCGTGATAATAACTTTACGGCTGAGGGTATTGTCATTGTTCATTCAATTACAGCAGCGTTAGAGGCGACGGAAGAATTTGATGATGTGATGGTCATTGGTGGCGCAAGTTTTTATGAGCAAATGTTACCGGTGACAGAGACATTATATTTAACGGTGGTCCATCAAGATTTTGAAGCAGATGCTTTTTTTCCTGAGATCAAAACCGAAGAATGGGAGGTCGTTGAGCAGGTTAAGCATGAAGCGGACGAAAAGCACGCTTACCCGTATTCATTTATAACCTATCGACGAATCTAATAAGGTTCTAATGAAGCGTCACAATCTAGCGAGATTATGCGCTCAGTTCCATCCAGTGTCATGGCGCTTAATTGGCCACCCCAAAGACAGCCAGAGTCTAAACAAAAGGCGTTGTTTTGTTTATTGAGGCCTAAAGTTGACCAGTGACCAAACACTATTTTTTCCTGGGCTGTTTGCCGCTTGGGTACTTCAAACCAAGGTATTAAGTGAGTCGGACTATCTGCTGGCGAACCTTTTTCTTTAAACTCTAAATGTCCCTGTTCATCGCAAAAACGCATTCGGGTAAAACAATTAATAATAAAGCGCAAACGTGCATGACCTGACAAGCTGTTATCCCAGTGGGTAGGCTTGTTACCGTACATACTTGCTAAAAAGGGATCGAATAAATCGTTCTGAAAGGCTGCTTCCAGCTCCTTTGCATATCGTTTAGCATCTTCAAGTGTCCATGGGGCAGGCAAGCCTGCGTGAATCATTGTATAGCCGAGTGTTTTGTCGTGATGTAAGAATGGAAGCGACCGAACCCAGTGAATAAGCTGGTCGGCATCGTGAGCCTCTAAAATATCAGCAAATGTATCTGTGCGATGTGCTTTCTTGTGACCACGTGCGGATGCTAAAAAATGGCATTCATGATTACCTAATACACTGTGGGCGCTGTCGCCTAGCGAGATGATAAAACGTAATGTTTCTAATGATTTGGGACCTCGATTGATGAGGTCGCCAGCAAACCATAGTTGATCTTTGTTAGGATCGAATTGAATTTTATCCAATAGCCGGCGAAGAGAATCATAACAACCTTGAACATCACCGATGGCGTAGGTTGTCATAACAGCGCCTTAGTGCAAGGTTCTTGGAGTGGATAAAGAAAAGGGCGCAATGGTAGCGGTGAACTTTTCGCCATCAGCATCTTGTAGATGATAACTGCCTTGCATCGCACCTACCGATGTTTCAATAACCGCACCGCTAGTATATTGAAAAGACTCGCCTGGTTGTAGGTGAGGCTTTTCGCCAACGACGCCTTCGCCATGCACTTCTTGAACTTTGCCATTAGCATCAGTGATAATCCAATGACGGCTCAAGAGTTGTGCCTCAATATTACCGGTATTTTTAATTGTTATAGAATACGCAAAGACGTAACGTGCTGCTTCTGGTTCAGATGAAGAGGCGATGTAAGTAGTGTCTACATCGACTTGAATCTTTTGACGTTTTATATCACTCATGGTTTTATAAATAATAGCGTTTGCCCAATGTGGGTGGTTGTTCATAATAAATTGGCCTTTACCTTCAAATATAAACAGTATCTGAAGTAAGATGGTCTTCAGCGATATTATCTAGGAAAACGTGAATTGAGAGTACATATTTTAGGTATTTGTGGCACCTTTATGGGCGGGCTTGCCGTTATGGCGAAACGTTTAGGCCATACCGTTACTGGTTCAGATGCAGGTGTTTACCCTCCCATGAGTACTCAGCTTGAAGCCGAAGGGATTGAGTTGATGCAGGGGTATAGTGCTGATAACTTAAGGGTAAAGCCAGATATTGTTGTGATAGGTAATGCACTGTCGCGAGGCAATGAAGAGGTTGAAGCGGTGTTGAACCTAAATCTGCCTTACACATCAGGTGCACAATGGTTGGCCGAACATGTATTGCAACATCATTGGGTGTTAGCTGTCGCTGGCACGCATGGCAAAACGACAACCAGTTCGATGTTAGCGTGGATCTTAGAGGACGCTGGTTTAAAACCAGGTTTTTTAATAGGTGGTGTGCCGCTAAATTTTGCTATATCTGCTAAGTTGGGAGAATCTGATTACTTTGTGATTGAAGCGGATGAATATGATACGGCCTTTTTTGATAAACGTTCGAAGTTTGTACATTACCGGCCAAAGACCTGTATTTTAAATAACCTTGAGTTTGACCATGCTGATATTTTTGATGACCTTGGTGCGATAAAACGCCAGTTTCATCATTTGGTAAGAACGGTGCCAAACAATGGGCTGTTGATTTCCCCTTCCGGTGATGAAAACTTAGACGAGGTGCTCATACAAGGTTGCTGGTCTCCGGTAGAAAAATTTGCTAAACAGTCATCAGCTAAAGCGACTTGGTTTGCCGATAACCTTGACGCAGGTGAAGGCGAGTTTGATGTGTATTATCAAGGTGATTTTATGGGGCGTGTGTGTTGGAGCTTAAGCGGGCAACACAATGTATCAAATGCCTTAGCTGCTATTGCAGGGGCAGCTCATGTGGGTGTTAAGCCGGCCACCGCAATTAAAGCGCTGGCGCGATTCCAAAACGTTAAACGTCGAATGGAAGTTCGAGCGGTTGTAAATAATATTACCTTGTACGATGATTTTGCCCATCACCCAACGGCCATTGCTAGCACCTTGGCGGGTTTGCGAGGAAAGGTTGCAGATCAACGGATAATAGCGGTGCTTGAACCACGATCCAACACTATGAAAATGGGCGTGCACAAAGAGACCTTGTTACCCTCGTTAGAGCAAGCAGACCTTGCTTTTGTTTTTATGCCGGATGAGATGGACTGGCAAATGGAGATGGGTAATTATCCCAATATTAGGCTTTTTAAAACCATTGATGATTTAGTGGCAGCCATCGTTAGTGTTGTGCAATCAAATGACCATGTGTTATTTATGAGCAATGGTAGTTTTAGCGGTATTCATCAAATAATTGAAGACAGATTAAATTCGTAACACGGCCATGCAAATTTCAACAAACAATGTCCCTATTTTCCCATTATCCGTAGCCCTTTTTCCAGAAGGGGTTTTGTCGCTAAGAATTTTTGAAACGCGATACCTCGATATGGTGAGCCGTTGTTTAAAACAAAATATGCCTTTTGGCGTTAATATGATTGAAGATGGTCATGAGGTAGGTGATGCAGCCAAGTGTTATGCAATAGGCACATTAGCTAAAATCATCAATTGGGATCAGTCAGCCGATGGCGTGCTGCAAATTGAGGCATTAGGTTGTCAACGATTCAGCATAGTAGATAGCCAAGTGTCTGATCAACAGTTAAGAACAGCTAGTATTAAAATTTTAGAGGAACCTGTGGGCGCAACGATTCCTGCTGAGTGCTCTGAGTTAATTACGATGTTACAAAGGATACTGAATAAGCATCAGCCCAATAACTCATTGGATGAAACAAGGTTTAAAGATGCAAACTGGGTAAGTTGCCGCCTAACAGAAGTATTTCCAATGGAAAATATTATGCGCCAACGATTGCTTGAAATAGACAATCCTACCGAGCGATTAGAGGTGATTTTGGGTTTGTTATCGGCTCATTAAATTGCCTTTGTTTATCGACTTGTGGAAGAGTTTTTATCTGCTATATTTTAAAGGTTAAAAAAATTTATGACCGGGTGGTTTTGGGTATGTGTGTGAAAACAAGGAGTAATGAAGGCAATGAGCGATCGAGAATATCTTGCTCGTTGTTTGGTTTGGATAGATTTTTTCAGGGGCAATATTTATGCTTGAATGCTTGCTCAAGCTCTAAAGCCATTGGTGAATTGCACGCACAAGATGAAAGCATGGGAGATTGAAATGGTGGCCGCTTATGAGAGCAATGCTAGATGGCCGGCTGTTAATCATGTGGGTCGTTGCCTAATAGCTGTACCTGTGCGCGCCAATCTGACCCCCTTTTTTGAGTGGCAGCAGTTTTCTGTCGGCTTACTACAAAAAGCAATTAATTAAAGGGGATAAGCTTGTTAAATACAGTGAAGCTTTCTTATCTCCCTGTCAGGTATCAATTTATCTTGTTAATGATGGTGATGGCGTCAGCACTGATTGTTTTTTATTCTGTGTTTGCCTATCAACATGAAAAGGCTGAGTATGCTAAAGAGTCAGTCAGCGAACTGAAAGCTATCACTCAGGTCTTAGAAAATGATTATGCTACCTTGGTATTGAATGGGGCTCCAAATTTGCGTGAGGAATTATTGCGCAAATGGCAACAGTTTCCTGTTCTTGAGCATGCCGACCTTGCGGGAGCTTCCGGGCAGACTATTTTGCATTATTCAAAATCTGCGCAAGCACATCAAAATATTCAACTTGTTGAGCCGGATACAATAAAAGCAGTCGACAACCTACTGTTATACAAAAGTATTGTAGTGTCTGGAGATGAGGAAGTAGGTGCTGTCACTTATGCCATTTCTACTGATAGTTCTGAAAAGCTTCTAATAGCGCTAAAGGAGTTGATTGTGATCTCAATTCCTATCGCGTTTGTTTTGGCTATTTTCTTGTCCATCTGGTTACAAAGTATTTTCGTCAAGCCGCTACAAGATTTAATGGAGGATATCAAAGACATTACACTTAAACAGGCTTATGCCAAGACAATCTTCGTCAATAAGGCAGATAGCAGTGAGTATGCTGAAATGGCCAAGCATTTTAATAGTTTATTGCAACGGATGAATGCAACGTTGAATGAGGTTGAGCAATCAAAAAAAGTGGCTCAGGAGCTGGCTTATTATGATGAATTAACAGGCCTTGCGAATAGACGGCTGTTAACAGAACACATGGAGTACATTCTCGATATTGCTATCAGAGAACACCGGCACGGTGCGTTACTGTTTATTGACTTAGACAACTTTAAAACACTGAATGATTCACGTGGTCATGCAGCTGGGGATGAACTATTAAAAAAAGTAGCCGCTAGTTTGAAGCATGTTTTTCGTGGGGTGGATACGATTGCTAGATTGGGTGGAGACGAGTTTGTTATTTTATCAGGCCAACTGGAAGATTCTGAAGAGGCGGTTATTAACCAAATTCATTCGTTAATGTTGAAGTTACGACATGTTTTAAGTGAAAAATTCATTATCCAAGGTGAAATTTATCACTTAACAGCGAGTATTGGCATTACCACATTCCCAAATATGGCCACGACCCCGGAAGGTTTAATGAAACAGGCTGATACTGCAATGTATCGTGCTAAAGAAGGTGGACGTGATGGTTATCGTTTTTACCAGCTTGAGATGCAAACAGATGCAGATGCTAAGCTGCAAATGGAGACGGACTTAAGACATGCTCTTAGTGCTAATGAGTTTAAATTATATTATCAACCGCAGGTAGATGAGTTTGGTCGAATTTTAGGGGCTGAGGCCTTGTTACGCTGGTTTAAAAAAGATGGAGAAATGGTGTCCCCGTCGGAGTTTATACCAATAGCTGAAATGACAGGTCTTATTTTACCGATTGGTGAGTGGGTTATAAAAGAAGCCTTCGGGCAATTGAAAAAATGGAAGCAAGCAGACATCGCTCCAGATTTTAGATTATCGATAAATATCAGCCCGTATCAATTTGATCAGGATAATTTTCTCGAGACCATAACAAGTTTATTGAATGAAACAGGTGTGTCTGCAAGTTATGTGACGTTGGAGATAACAGAAGGGATTACTGTTAAAGATATACACCTGACTATTGATAAAATGCATGCGTTGACAGATCTCGGCTTTAAAATCTCGATGGATGATTTTGGCACGGGGTATTCGTCGCTGATGTATTTGAAGAAGCTGCCGCTGAGTGAATTAAAAGTCGATCAGTCATTCGTTCGAGATTTGCACGTCGATCAATCGGATGCGGAAATTGCCGCTACGATTATTGCGATGGCTAAAAGTTTGAGCTTGGATGTGGTTGCCGAGGGTGTTGAAAAGGAAAGCCAATTGAGTTTTTTAACCTATCACGGGTGTTCTGTTTTTCAAGGGTATTATTTTCACAAACCAATGCCAGCAAAAGAGATGGATGATTTATTATTTAGAAATGTGGTTGTTTTATAAAGGCTGACAAGCAATGGGTTGGCTTTTGATAGTCGACTTAACGGGTTTTAGTAAGGGTTAAGCCATCAGTTTATTAGCGTTGTTTGAGTATTTTGTAAAAAGCCCAGATAAGCACAGCAAAGAGCAGGATGAAAGGCCATCCATTCTCAAGATTAGTGGTGATGAGGGTCGTCGATTTTCCAAAAAAAAAGCCGGGTATGAGATAAGCAGGCGCCCATAAAGCCGAAGCAATAAGGTTAGTAGGAATATAATGTTTAGTAGGCATGTCTAAAATACCAGCAATAAGTGGAATAATCGCGCGAATAGGGCCAATAAAACGCCCAATCAAAATACTAATTGCGCCATACTTTTCAAAAAATTCGTGGCCGTTTTTTAATACATCCGGATTGTTTTTAAACCAAGCGATGGTGTAAATTTTTTTATCGTAGTGCTTACCTAATGCAAAGCTTAGCCCGTCGCCAAATGATGCGCCTGCTGCCGCCCACATAACAGTGCTGGCCATATCTAATGTGCCATTGCTAATAAGTGTGCCGACTCCAAACATAATAGCGACACCTGGTATAACTACCCCAATAATAGCCAGTGATTCAACCATGGCAACTAGAAAGACAATAAGGCCTGCCCAAGTTGGGTGCTGGTTAATTAGCTGTGTGAAGGTGTCAAGCAGTTCGGCAAACATTCAGTTCAGTTGTTACTCAGTTTGGTTGCGCATAAAATCTGCGGTGTTAAAGAATGCTTGCATCAATTCATCGTGCATGGCTTTTTCGATATTCATTTTGTGGAGAGCTTTATCCATGCAGTGTAACCATTGATCACGCTCTTTAATGCCAATGGAAAAAGGTAAGTGGCGCGCTCGTAATCGTGGGTGACCATATTTTTCAATATACAACGAAGGGCCGCCGAGCCACCCGCTTAAAAAAAGAAATAATTTGTCTTCAGCCTCCGTTAAATCTGCCGCATGCATGTCACGAATTGTTTTAACGTCAGTGTTGTTGTCCATGGCCTCATAAAAGTACTTAACAAGTTGACGAATACCTGTTTCACCACCTAGTTTTTCGTATTGGGTGAGTTTATAGGTTTGGCCAGGTTTTAATGTGTCAATCATGTTAATTTCTCAAAGGCGACCTTGGCAGCATGAAGTGTGTCGTTAATATCTTGTTCACTATGCGCAGCAGAGACAAACCCAGCTTCAAAGGCAGAAGGGGCGAGGTAGATCCCTTGTTCTAACATAAGGTGAAAGAATTGTTTGAAGCGTGCCTGGTCGCATGCCATGACTTGGCTAAAGCGGCGAATATTTTTGTGCTCAGAGAAAAATAGGCCAAACATACCGCCCACTTGGTTGGTAGAAAAAGGGATGTTGGCTTCTTTAGCAATGTTGTTTAGACCATCCAATAACTGCGTGGTACGGAGTGATAGTTGGTGGTAAAAATCAGGTTGGCTAATAAGCTCAAGTGTTGCGAGCCCAGCAGACATAGCTAGGGGGTTGCCTGATAGGGTGCCAGCTTGGTAGACAGGGCCATCAGGTGCAAGTTCAGCCATGATTTTAGCGCGGCCGCCAAAAGCACCGACAGGCATACCACCGCCAATGACTTTGCCTAGTGTGGTTAAATCGGGCGTTACGCCATACACTTGTTGTGCGCCACCAAGCGCGACGCGAAAGCCACTCATCACTTCATCAAAAATCAGCACAATGCCGTATTGGTCACATAATGTTCGTAAGCACTCAAGGAAGCCGGTTTCTGGAGGTATGCAGTTCATATTGCCAGCGACTGGTTCGACGATAATACAGGCGATGTCATTGCCGTTGGTTTTTAATAATTGCGAGACCGCTTCAGCATCATTATAGGGAAGCGTTAGTGTGTGGTCGGCCAGTGAGGCTGGTACACCCGGTGAGCTGGGAACGCCAAAAGTGAGTGCGCCAGAACCGGCTTTTACCAATAATGAATCGGAGTGACCGTGGTAACAGCCTTCAAATTTAATGATATTGTCACGGCCTGTGTAACCACGAGCTAAACGTATAGCACTCATGGTGGCTTCTGTTCCGGAGCTGACCATGCGTACTTTTTCAATGGACGGTACTAGTTGGCACACTTTTTCTGCCATCGTGGTTTCAATAATGGTGGGTGCACCAAAACTAAGCCCTTTTTCGGCCGCTGTTTGGACGGCTTTAACAACATCGGGGTGGCTATGGCCTAAGATCATAGGGCCCCAGGAACCAACATAGTCGATATATTGTTTATTGTTAGTATCAACAAGGTATGCGCCCTTTGCATGGTCGATAAAAACAGGGTCTCCACCGACACCTTTAAAGGCGCGAACCGGTGAGTTAACCCCGCCAGGAATAGATTGTTGTGCTTGATCAAAAAGAGAAGAGTTGCTCATATCAATGGGTGGTTTATTTGAATAACGGAACATTATAAGCAATAAAGATGAAGGACTTAAAAAAAGCAGGCATTAGCGGGTTAAAAAGTTTTGAAAATAGCTCAGGCGGCTATCGCAAGCTCGTTTTAAGTGCTGAGGGTTAAATTAATTAGGGGTAGAAACGACGATACCACGATGAATAAAGTCATTAATTATGGATAGCCCTCCTTGTATAACAACGCTAGGGTCTGGGTGTTGAAGGTTTTTAGCTAATGTTGACAAAATGTCTTTGGTTAATTGGCTTGTGTTGTCGGCTAATGCGATAAGCAAGGCATGTGTTGTTGGTGTTATTTCTAAAAAGCATATTGTGTGCTCAATATTGCGGTAAACGGCTAGGTATGTTGGCTGATCGGGTGGTTCGGCGGGTAAAAAGTCAGGCGAAATTTTATGTACGGGGTAGGTATAGGCAGCAACTAAGGCTGTTGGCGCAACGGTTAAAGCTTGATTGAAAGGGTCGCTAATGGGAGGGTAGGTTTCATCGTCAGCAATGGAAATGATAAACTCAAGCCATTCATAATGAGCTAGCTCTAGTAGGAATGGAGCATCATTAATGGTGTCTGAATTATTTGTGCGTTCGTGCTCTAAATAGTGGATAAACTCTTGGGGAATGTCAGAAAAGTAGGGGCTTTGACTTGGGTGACGATGATAAAAATCTCTACAGATATTTTCCCATTGTTGTTCAGAGCAAATAGTCTTAACAACCGGGAATCCATCACTAAGCGCGCTGGCAATATTGGTGAACATAAGGTCGCGGTATATATTTATGCGTCGTTCTTCAATATCACTCGGTTTTGGCGCATTTTTTGGGTCACGAATATAGCGGGTGAACGCATGTTGAGTTTGCATGAAAGAAGGCGCGTTATTTTGCGACACGTTTTTGACCTGATTGGGGTGAATAATTTAATTGGGCTTGATGAATAAGGTGAACCTCGTCGAGTAACTCAGGTAGTGGTGGAATATTAAAGTCACGCTCCAATAGGGTGGGAAATAGGCCAAAATTGTCGTAAGCTTTATCGAGTAATTGCCAGACAGGATCAATGACATTAGCACCGTGAGAATCAATAATAATATCGTCGGCTTCGTTATAGTGTCCTGCAATATGTGCATAGCTTATGCGGTCACCGGGTAGTGCTTTCAAAAATTCTTCCGCACTGTATTTATGGTTTACGCTGTTGACATATATATTGTTAATATCGACCAGTAACTTGCAATCGGCTTTTTTTATCACTGCGTTAATGAAATCAATTTCTTCCATTTCCTTACCAGGGGCAGCATAGTAAGAGGCATTTTCAATGGCAATTTGTTGGCCAAGAATATCTTGTACGTGGAGAATCCTCTCAGCCACGTATTCAACTGCTTGTTGAGTAAACGGGATGGGCATCAGGTCGTATAGGTGACCGCCATCACTACAATAGCTGAGATGTTCGGTATAAACCTTAATTTGATGTAGCTTAATAAAATCTCGAATGTCGCGAATGAACTTAACGTCTAGTGGGTCTGGGCTACCTAGGCTGAGTGACAAACCATGTGCTACAAAAGGAAACTGTTCAGTTAAGGCGCGTAACTGCTTACCATATCGGCCACCGATTTTTATCCAGTTTTCAGGAGCGATTTCATAAAAATCTATATTGCTAGGCGGTTTTTCAACTAGCGGGCCTATAAAGGCCCGCCTTAATCCAAGCCCAACTCCATGAACGGGAAAGGTATTAATCATTGCTAGCTAGCGTTACTTCTTAGAGCCACACTTACCTTCTTTTACTTTGTTAGCAGCTTTTTCAGCACCGCATTTACCTTCACCGCATTTTGCTTCTTTTACTTTGTCAGCAGCTTTTTCAGCACCACATTTACCTTCACCGCATTTTGCTTCTTTTGCTTTGTCAGCAGCTTTTTCAGTACCACATTTGCCTTCGCCACATTTGCCTTCGCCACATTTACCTTCGGCAAGCATCATGTAGCCAGTTTTTAATTCAGTTGCGCCAAATGGGTTTGTGTCTGCGTTTACGACTGGAGTAAATGCCATTGAGGTGACAAAGGCAGCCCCTAACGCGGTGATGATTGGTTTTTTTGTAGGGTTTTTCATAAGAATATCCTGTTGTTTTTTTATTCTCGGGTCACTGTTTATTTCAGTGCGTTTGTCTGCAGTACCGACAAGAGTAGGTCGGTTTACTATATGCGCTTTAATAGACCAAGCAAAGTTTAAAAAACTTACAGCTTGTTTTAGTTTTACTAGAATTAATAAGGTTGATTTAAAAATGATCTAATAGATGGTTTTGTCTTTAAATTCACATAAATCTTCAATGACGCATGAACCGCAGCGTGGTTTTCGAGCAATACACGTGTATCGACCATGAAGAATCAGTAAATGATGGGCATCAAGCTTGTGTGCTGTTGGTACGTTTTTTTCAAGTTTCTTTTCAACCTCTAAGACATTTTTACCGGTGGCAATTTTAGTGCGATTACTGACCCTAAAGATATGCGTATCAACAGCGATAGTCGGAACACCAAAGGCAGTGTTTAGAACAACGTTTGCCGTTTTTCGCCCAACGCCCGGTAAGGCTTCAAGTTCCTCGCGAGTTTGAGGGACTTGGCTATTATGCTGTTCCATTAACATTTTACAGGTTTTGATAACGTTGCTGCCTTTGGTGTTAAAAAGCCCGATAGTTTTAATATATTCTTTGAGTCCTTTTTCACCGAGTGCAAAAATAGCTTCAGGCGTGTTGGCAATAGGGAATAATTTATCGGTCGCCTTGTTAACTCCCTTGTCGGTAGCTTGAGCAGAAAGGATAACTGCAATTAAAAGCTCAAAAGGTGAGCTGTAATTAAGTTCGGTTTCAGGTTCAGGGATAGCTTGAGCGAGTCGCTCGAATATTTCTAGGCGTTTAGCTTTGTTCATAAGTGAGTTGAGTTATTGTGTAAGTATCTGTTTATTAGCGCTTAAATAGCATTGGTGGGGGAATGTTGAGAGGCATTGATGGTAAGCAATAAACCACTTATTAGGAAAAGGGATAAGCGTTTGCTGAAATGGTTTAACATACCGGTATGCCTTTTGAAGGTAAGTCGAAAAGTTTAACGTTGTAAAGGTTAGGTTACCAGATGATTAATTGGTCGGAAATAGAAACTGTTTTATTGGATATGGATGGTACTTTGTTGGATCTACGGTTCGACAACCATTTTTGGCAACGTGTTGTGCCTGATTATTTTGCTAATAAGGAAGGTATTTCATTTGATGAAGCAATTAAACAGCTAGAGCCTCTTTTTAAAGCCCAAGAAGGCTTGTTAAATTGGTATTGCTTAGATTATTGGAGCGAGGCATTAGGTATTGATATTGTTAAGCTAAAAGTTGAAACACAGGAACATATTAAAGAATTGCCGCATACACGCGATTTTTTAGGAGCTATAAAAGCATCGGGTAAACGCTGTGTGTTGGTAACAAATGCACATGCAGAGAGTTTAAACCTAAAAATGCAAAAAACAGGTTTGGTAGAGTTTTTTGATGCGATTGTTTCTGCGCATGATTTTGGTTACCCCAAAGAGCAGCAAAGTTTTTGGCATGCTTTTCATCAGCTGGAGCAGTTTGATAAATCTAAAACCGTGATGGTGGATGATAGTTTAAGTGTGTTGAAGGCAGCCGATACATTTGGCATTCAATACATCGTCGCTATTACTAAACCCGATAGCGCTGAGCCACCGCGTATCGTACATGACTATTTAGCAGTCGAAAGTCTTGGCGCTATTCAGCCAAAATAAACGGCTTAATTACCGTTTATGTGAGCGTGATTTTTGTTGTGTTCGAGCGTTTGCTGGGCGTTTGTGAGTAGATGGTTTAGCGGTTCTTTTAGTAGCTGGTTTAACATCCGGTAAGGAGGCGCCATCAATATTTTCGAAAGGAATTTTGTGTGATATATAGGCTTCAATGTCAGGCAGTGAGTAAGCATAGGTTTCACAGGCAAAACTAATGGCTTTACCGCTGGCGCCTGAGCGGGCGGTTCTACCAATTCGGTGAACATAGTCTTCGGCATCTTGAGGTAGGTCAAAATTAAACACATGGCTAACAGCAGGAATGTGTAATCCACGAGCGGCCACATCAGTGGCAATTAATAAAGGTAGTTTGCCGTCTTGAAAGCGAGTTAAAATGGCTTGTCGTTTTTTTTGTGGTACATCGCCTGAAAGCACGGCGTTATCAAAGTCGTTGCCCTTTAGGTAACGATGTAAACGGTCTGCAGTGTGTTTGGTATTGATGAAAATAATCCCTCTTTCGGGTTTCTCATTTGTCAGCAGATGAAGAAGTAAGGGAATTTTTTCATTATCAGCAGGGTAATAAACAGACTCAACCACTTGTTTTGCAGTTATTTGTTCGGGTTCAACGCGAACCATTACAGGGTTGTTCATATGCTCGTAAGCCAATTCGGTAACTTTGAACGAAAGTGTTGCCGAGAACAATAAGTTTAAACGCTTTTCAGGTTTAGGTAATCGTCGTAATAAATAGCGAATATCATTTATAAACCCAAGGTCAAACATTCTGTCTGCTTCATCTAGTACTAGGACCTCGGTGTTTCTAAGGTTAAATACTTTTTGCTTGAAAAAATCGATGGTTCGTCCCGGGGTGCCAATTAAAATATCCACACCATCCTCTATGGTTTTACGTTGTTTATCGTAATCTGTTCCACCGTAGGCAAGGCCGACTTTAATGTCAGTGTGTTTACCAATAATTTTTGCATCATTTGCAATTTGTATCGCCAGTTCACGCGTTGGAGCAAGAATAAGCGCCCTAACACCTTTTTTATTATCGGCAGGCGTTTTTGTTAGTAGGGTGTGATACGTGGCGAGTAAAAAAGCAATGGTTTTTCCAGTGCCTGTTTGCGCCTGTCCTGCGACATCGTTGCCGAGCAAACTGATGGGTAAGGTTTGTTCCTGAATAGGCGTGCACTTTATGAAATTAGCCTCGTCTAAACCTTGAATTAAAGGGGCAGTGAGCCCAAGTGAAGAAAATTGAGTATCAGTAAGATGGGTGTCGGACATAAGTTATGTAATTGTTGAAGAAATAGAGGAGTGAATTGGAAGTTTAGTTAGGAATGAAATATTCATGGTAAGCTATGCATCTGATATCGTACTCTATTATGATGTAATAGTGCGTAGTATTAACCGAACGGAGATAAATAGTGAGTGAAAATGTAGTTCATACCACCGATGATAGTTTTGAACAGGACGTTTTGGCGTCTGAACAACCAGTATTAGTAGATTTTTGGGCTGAATGGTGTGGTCCTTGTAAAATGGTAGCACCGATCCTCGATGAAATTGCAGACGAATATGCCGGTAAGTTGAAAGTCGTTAAGTTGGATATAGATTCAAACCCAGCGATGCCAAGGCGTTTTGGTGTGCGAGGCATTCCAACCTTAATGGTTTATAAAGCTGGTGAAGTGGAAGCGACCAAAGTAGGAGCCGTGACTAAATCACAATTATCAGCATTTATTGACAGTAATATCTAAAAAAATACAACGCCTTCGCCTTAAAGGTAGACGAGGGTGTTTTTTAATGCTACCTTTACTTCCATAAGTAAGAACCCCTTAAGCACGCCACTTGCCGTGCAAACAATCAAAAAAATCAATTAAAAAACCTCTAGTGCTAAATGTGCACGTTTATACCTTTTTATTCCAACCTTAAATCTATATGAACCTAACTGAGCTGAAGCGTAAACCCGCAACTGAAATCCTTGAACTTGCGAAAGAACTTGGTGTTGATAACACTGGACGATCATTAAAACAAACCACTGTCTTTCAAATTCTTAAGAAAATAGCCAAAAAAGGCGATGATGTATATGGTGATGGGGTTCTTGAAATATTATCAGATGGTTTTGGGTTTTTAAGGTCGGCAGATGGTTCGTTTTTAGCGGGTCCAGATGATATTTATGTCTCGCCGAGTCAGATTCGTCGGTTTGGTTTAAGAACGGGGGATACCATTTCGGGAAAAATTCGCCCACCTAAAGATAGTGAGCGTTACTTTGCACTATTGAAGGTCGATAAGCTTAATTATGAAAAACCAGAACATGCAAAAAACAAAATAGCGTTTAAGGACTTAACGCCTATTTTCCCCAATGAACGTTTAACTTTAGAAATGGGGAATGGTACCACTGAAGATTTAACTTCCCGTGTTATTGACTTGGTATCACCCATTGGTAAGGGGCAACGTGGCTTAATTGTGTCACCGCCTAAAGCTGGTAAGACCATGATTCTGCAAAATTTAGCGCACTCTATTGCTGCAAATAATCCAGAAAGCCATTTAATGGTTCTATTGATCGATGAGCGGCCTGAAGAGGTGACAGAGATGTCACGTACCGTTAAAGGTGAAGTGATTTCCAGTACATTTGATGAGCCTGCTTCTCGCCATGTTCAGGTGGCCGAAATGGTTATTGAAAAAGCAAAAAGAATGGTGGAGCACAAAAGAGACGTTATTATTTTGTTAGACTCTATTACCCGTTTGGGTCGAGCCTACAATACTGTAGCGCCTTCATCAGGTAAAATTTTGACTGGTGGTGTGGATGCTAATGCACTTGAACGTCCTAAACGTTTTTTTGGTGCGGCACGTAATATTGAAGAAGGCGGTAGTTTGACAATTATTGCAACAGCTCTCGTTGAAACCGGTTCGCGTATGGACGATGTGATTTACGAGGAGTTTAAAGGCACGGGTAATATGGAGCTTCATCTTGAGCGTAAAATTGCTGAAAAACGTATTTACCCAGCGATTAACGTTAACCGTTCAGGCACACGTCGAGAAGAATATTTAGTGGACGCTGATATCCTTCAAAAAACTTGGATTCTCCGCAAAATTCTTAATCCAATGGATGAAATGGGTGCGATTGAGTTCTTGTTAGAACGCTTTAAGAAAACAAAAACAAATGGCGAGTTCTTTGATTCAATGAAGCGTTAGCAATTAATAATTTTAAGAAACAAAAAAAGAGCGTTTATATTTAAACGCTCTTTTTTTGCGTGTTGATATTTTATTAGGCTAGGCCGATTGTTCGCGCTTTATAGCGCGGTGGCCAATATCAGTTCGGAAGTATACATTGTCCCATTGAATTGAACCGACCGTCTCATAGGCCTTTAATTGCGCGTCGAGTACACTGTTACCTAGGGCACAGGCGCACAGGACACGGCCGCCATTAGTGGTGATATCACCATTGCTCATTTTGGTACCAGCATGAAAGGTTTTAGCATCATCGGTTTCCGTTGGAATACCAGTAATAATGTCACCCTTGTGATAGTCGAAAGGGTAGCCACCAGCGGCAAGAACCACACCAATAGCTGTGCGAGTATCCCACTGAGCTGAGATGGTATCTAATTTATTATCAAGGGCGGCATTACACAGCTCAGTCAGGTCGCTCTTCAAGCGCATCATGATGGGTTGGGTTTCTGGGTCGCCAAATCGACAATTGTATTCAAGTACTTTGGGTGTTCCTTGAGCGTCAATCATTACGCCTGCGTATAGAAACCCGGTGTATGGAATACCGTCTTTTATCATGCCATCCAATGTTGGTTGAATAATGGTATCCATGATGAGGTCATGCATTTTAGGTGTTACAACAGGTGCAGGTGAGTAAGCACCCATACCACCCGTGTTAGGACCTAAATCTCCATTATCACGTGCTTTATGGTCCTGAGATGAGGCCATGGGCAGTGCTTGATTACCATTGGCAATGACAATAAAGCTGGCTTCTTCACCGAGCAAAAATTCTTCGATCACAACGCGATGACCTGCTTCACCAAAGGCATTGCCAGCTAACATGTCGTTGACCGCGTCAATGGCTTCTTGTTCAGTTTCCGCAAGGATAACGCCTTTGCCAGCGGCTAAACCATCAGCCTTTACAACAATAGGAGCGCCTTTGCTGCGAATGTAGTCGCAAGCAGGTTCGATATCGCTAAAGCTTTGATAGTCAGCGGTAGGAATATTATGGCGTGCTAAGAAGTCCTTACAGTAGGCTTTGGATCCTTCAAGTTGTGCAGCCAGTTGGGTCGGGCCAAAACAACGTAAACCGTTAGCGGTAAATTGATCAACGATACCGGCCACTAACGGAGCTTCGGGGCCAACAATGGTCAATTCAATTTTTTCTTCTAAGGCAAAGGTTAATAAGCGATCAATATCTTCAGCCTGAATGTCAATATTGGTAATGCCGGGTTCTTGTTCGGTGCCTGCATTACCGGGTGCTACATAGACCGTATCTACGTTAGAAGATTGCTTTGCTTTCCACGCTAAGGCGTGTTCACGCCCACCGCCGCCTACGATTAGTACATTCATTATAGAACTCCTTGATTAGTGCCTAAAGTGGCGCATGCCCGTAAAGACCATGGCAATATCGTGCTCGTCAGCCGCTTGAATAACTTCCTCGTCACGCATTGACCCACCAGGTTGAATCACTGCTCGAATACCCACTTGAGCAGCATTATCGAGGCCATCTCTAAAGGGGAAGAATGCATCAGATGCCATGACAGAGCCAGTAACATCTAGACCTGCTTGTTCAGCCTTAATCGCGGCTATTCTCGCAGAATTAACACGGCTCATTTGACCGGCGCCTACGCCGATAGTCATGTTGTTTTTGCCGTAGATGATAGCATTTGACTTAACAAACTTAGCAACGCTCCAGCTGAACAATAAATCTTGCATTTCTTGTTTGCTGGGTTGTCGTTTGGTAACAACGGTTAGATCTGTGAATAACTCTTTATCAATAGTTTGGACAAGTAGGCCGCCATTAACACGCTTGAAATCATAGCGATCTTCGTCGCTTTTTTCCCATGGTCCGCTGTCCAGTAGGCGAAGGTTTTTCTTGCCAGCGATGACGGCCAAGGCATCTTCGTTAACACCTGGGGCGATAATGACTTCAACAAATTGACGATCTGTGATGGCTTTAGCTGTTGCTAAATCAAGTGGGCGGTTAAACGCAATAATGCCGCCAAACGCAGATTCAGGATCTGTTTGGTAAGCTCGGTTGTATGCGTCTAGAATGTTATCACCAAGGGCTACGCCACAGGGGTTTGCATGTTTCACGATTACGCAGGCTGGCGAATCATCAAACTGTTTAACACACTCAAGCGCCGCATCGGTATCGGCGATATTGTTATAGGATAACTCTTTGCCTTGATGCTGAACTGCTGAAGCAATTGTGCCGGGTTGAGAGGCCTCTTCGGTAAAAAAGGCTGCTTTTTGATGAGGATTCTCACCGTAACGCATCACTTGTTTTTGTTTAAATTGTAGGTTGATAGTACGAGAAAAGTCGGCTTTATCGCCGTTTTCTTGAATGGTCCCTAAATAATTTGCGATAGCGCCGTCATATTGAGCAGTATGCTCAAACGTCTTAACGGCAAAATTAAAACGACTAGGCGCATCGACTCCGCCAGTTGCCTTAATAGACTCAATGGTTTGTTGGTAATCATTAGGGTCAACAATAATGGTGACATCTTTATGGTTCTTAGCAGCAGCGCGAATCATAGTGGGCCCACCAATATCGATATTTTCGATGGCCGTTGCAAGATCACAATCTGGATTTGCCACTGTTTGTTGGAAAGGGTATAGGTTTACAACAACTAGGTCGATCGGCTTGATATCATTATCTTGCATAATGGTTTGGTCAATATCACGGCGACCTAAAATACCACCATGAACTTTTGGGTGCAGCGTCTTGACGCGGCCATCCATCATTTCTGGAAACCCGGTGTAATCACTGATTTCTACAACAGGAATATTATTGTTTTGTAGTAATTTAGCGGTGCCGCCGGTTGAAATGATTTCAACACCTAAGCTGCTCAATTGTTGACAGAACTCAATAATGCCTGATTTATCGGAAACGCTAACTAAAGCGCGAGTGATTTTATTGCTCATTTTTTGACCTGTTTGTGAAAGAGTGTCAGGCCTAATTGGCCTATCTGAAAACAGGGTATTCTATAGAAAGTCGTATGTTTTTGCTGAGCTTTTTGCTACTCGGCTTAGAACTGAACTAGGGTTAAATATCCAAGTTGTAGCTGGCTAATTTCTTTCTCAGCGTGCCACGGCTTAAACCAAGCATCTTCGCAGCTTTAGACTGGTTAGACTTAGTATGGTTTAGCACTGCTTCAAATAATGGTTTTTCAACTTCACTGATGACTAGTGCGTGTAGGTCAACGACTTCTTGACCGTCAAGTTGTGCAAAATAGTTTTCGAGTGCTTGTGTCACTTGGTGACATAAAGGTTGTTTTGATTTATCTAAACTCATGCTACTTGGTGTTGTGTTTGTGTAAGGGCATGAAAAATTTTATCCATAAAATCTAGTTGTTGCTGAGGCTCTTGGATGGAAAAACTTTTCTTAACAAGAGGCAGTAATGATGTATCTAGGTGTTTAAAATACCAAGCTATATGCTTTCTGGCAATCCTGACGCCCATAATATCACCATAAAATTGATGTAGCTGCGTAATATGGCGAATAACAACCTGTCTTATTTCCTCAAAGTCAGGTGGCGCTAAGGTCTCGCCTGTTTTCAAGAAATGGTCAATTTCTCTGAAAATCCAAGGTCGCCCTTGGGCACCACGGCCTATTAACAGACCATCTGCATTGGTGTGATGTAATACGTCACGTGCTCGTTGAGGGGTAGTTATATCTCCATTGGCAAATACCGGAATGTTGATGGATTGTTTAACGAGTTTAATGGTGTCAAATTCAGCGTTTCCATCATATTTACAAGCACGTGTCCGACCATGAATCGCAAGGGCCTGTATGCCGGCTTGCTCGGCAATTTTAGCAATGGTGGGGGCGTTTTTACTGAGTGGATCCCAGCCGGTTCTTATTTTTAGCGTTACCGGAATGTGGACGGCAGAAACCACAGACTTTAAAATTTCTTCAACCAAAGGTTCGTCTCTTAATAAGGCTGAACCAGCAGCGACATTACATACTTTTTTAGCAGGACAGCCCATGTTGATATCAATAATTTGTGCGCCATTGGCTTGATTAAAGAGAGCCGCTTCAGCCATTTGTTTGGGATTTGTGCCAACAATTTGTACCGAGCGAGGCTCGTTCTCGCCATTATGATCGAGTTTCAATAAGGTTCGTCGGTGTTTGCGTAAAGCAGGGTTTGACGCAGTCATTTCAGACACCGCTAAGCCAGCCCCTAATTCCCGACAAAGTTGACGAAAAGGTCTGTCGGTTATTCCAGCCATGGGGGATAAGACTAAGTTGTTACTTAATGTATACGGACCAATTTTCATAAGAACTTAAAGGGGTTGAGTTGAGAGTTTTATGCGACACTCTCAGGTGTTTAGTGTCGCTATTGTCTGATCTTGAGTCAATCCTTAGCGGCGATTTATCGCAAGCATTTTACCTTAAGGTTGAAAGGATATTTCAAAACCAAAGGCAGTTTTGCTAGGTTTTTGGAAGGTAAGCGTAATGTTCCTTAGGGATTGAGGTGCGAAATAATCATTGATTTCACTGTCTGCTAGGTAATCATTTTTAGTAAAAACTCCTTGAGCTATTGGCTCACCGAGAGTCGATGTTAGTAGCAATTTTATGCTTGGATAGGGTTGTTCGGCTAAGGCGGAATTTTTGATTGTGAGTTGAAAAGACAGCAGCTCATCTAGCTTTGGGTGAGGCGTAAGCTGGCGTGCAATGATGTGAATTTCATCCAGGTTTTGGTAGCTAGGAATTGATAAGTCGAAGGTGTTATTGAGTTTTTTGAAGAAGGGTTGTAATTGTGTGTTCTGAGTTAATCGTGTTGATTCAATGAAGGCAATTTGAGTGAGAAGCACTAACACTAATACAAATGAAAGCAGACCGTATGGCAGTTTATAGTGATGGGTGGTTTTTGTAGACTCCCATGCCGCAATAATTGGAGGAGAATCAGCTTCAGACGAGTGCTCTTGGGTAGCAGTCGATGACTGAGTGATGTCTTCATTGGGCTTAATGGGAACAGTTCGCTCAATATCGGCGCTGAGTTCATTTTCCCGTGCATTAAATACTTTATGGCAATGGCCGCAGCGAATAACGCCTGACTTAACTGCTAATTGTTCAGGGGTGACATGTAGTGTACTAAAACAAAAAGGACAAAGTGCATAAGGCATTGCTCAAGTTTTTTTAACGGCATGGAGGCAAGCCCAATTGTCTCTAATGGTGGCAGGGCAGAAGATGAATTCATGTTGGTAGGCGCTAATAACTTGCGTTACTTGTTCGCTAAGGATGCCAGACAATAATAAATGGCCTTTGGGTTTAACTAAGGCTGAAATATCGCTTGATAGTGAGATAAGCGGCTCAGCTAAAATATTCGCAATAACAATGGCTTGGGGTTTTCGAGGGTATTGATCAGCGGCATAAACTTTGACTTTATCAAGTACATTGTTTTGTTCGGCATTGCTCGTTGTGGCGATAAGTGCCTGAGGGTCAATGTCTATGCCAATAGCACTTTTTGCACCTAATAAAAGACCTGCAATAGCGAGTATGCCAGAGCCACATCCAAAGTCGATAATATTGCTTTTTGTAAGATCATGTTTGGCTAACCAATCGAGACAAAGGGCGGTCGTAGGGTGTGTGCCGGTGCCAAATGCTAGACCAGGGTCGAGTCGTAATAAGGTTGCATTGGAATCTGCAATGTCATGTTCGGTAGAGCAAACCCAAAAGTTATCGCCAAATTTAATGGGTTGGAAATTTTCAAGCCAAACACGTTCCCAGACTTGGTCTTCTAGACGCTCAATAGTTAATTGCCACTCGCCCTGATGGCCAAGTTGTTGGTTAAAAAATTGCTCGATATTTTTAAGGTCGTCTTGTTCGTCAAACAAACCTGTAATGGAGACATGTTGCCATAGAGGCGTGCTATTTAATGGCGGCTCATAAATAGGTTGGTCGGCTCTGTCTGTGATGGTCACAGACAGAGCGCCAAGGTTTTCTAATAAGCCTTCAATCGTTGCGGCTAACTCTTGAGTTGTTGCAATGGTCAATTGTTGCCATGCCATGCCGATTACATCCCCAGTTTCTTTTCAAGGTAATGAATATTATAGACGCCTGAGGCAAAATCTTTGTCGACCACAATGTCCTTTAATAACGGGATATTGGTGTGAATGCCATCAATAACCGTTTCGTTAAGAGCTGTTTTTGTGCGAGCAAGTGCAGAGTCGCGAGAGGGGCCTGATGCGATCAGTTTGCCGATCATCGAGTCATAGTATTGAGGCACGGTGTAGCCGTTATAGATATGGCTATCAAAGCGAATGCCAGGACCGCCTGGGATATGTAACTGTGTGATTTTCCCTGGTGAAGGCATAAAGGTTTCAGAATGCTCAGCATTTAGACGACATTCAATAGCGTGACCTGAAATTTTAATATCATCTTGCGTGTAACCAAGTGGTAGACCAGCGGCAATTTTCAGTTGTTCAGCAACAATATCGACACCAGTGACAATTTCTGTAATTGGATGCTCTACTTGAACCCGTGTATTCATTTCAATGAAATAAAATTCACCTTTCTCATATAAGAACTCAAAGGTTCCTGCTCCATAGTAGCCAATATCTGTACAGGCTTTCGCACAGCGAGTACCAATTTCTTGGCGAACCTCTTCGCTGATGCCAATTGCGGGCGCTTCTTCAATTACTTTTTGGTGCTTACGCTGAGTTGAGCAATCACGTTCTCCCAAGTGAATGGCGTTACCGTGTTGGTCGGCCAGCACTTGGAATTCGATATGGCGTGGCGTTTCAAGGAATTTCTCCATATACACCATATCGTTACCAAAAAAGTTTTTAGCCTCGGTTTTGGTCAGTGAAATGGCATTCAAAAGGGCTGCTTCTGTATGAACCACACGCATCCCGCGGCCACCACCACCGCCAGCAGCTTTAATGATAATGGGGTAGCCAATATCACGGGCTAATCTGACATTTCGTTCTTTGTCATCGTTTAACGGGCCATCTGAACCGGGAACGCAAGGCACGCCAGCCTTAATCATTGCCTCAATCGCTGAGACTTTATCACCCATTAGGCGAATTGTTTCCGAGCGAGGGCCAATAAATGTAAAGCCGCTTTGTTCTACGCGTTCAGCAAAGTCCGCATTTTCAGACAAAAAGCCGTAGCCGGGGTGAATAGCTTGGGCATCGGTAATTTCTGCAGCACTAATAATGGCGGGTACGTTTAGGTAGCTTTCTGTAGATGAAGGACCGCCAATACAAACGGATTCATCTGCTAAACGAACGTGTTTTAAATCACGGTCGGCAGAGGAGTGAACGGCAACTGTTTGGATGCCCATTTCGCGACAGGCACGCAAAATACGCAAAGCAATTTCACCACGGTTGGCAATAAGAATTTTATCGAACATATTTTTCTCGTCTCAGGGGCGGTTATTCGATGATGAAAAGTGGCTGATCAAATTCGACTGGGTGGCCATTCTCAGTCAACACTGATGCAATAACACCAGATTTGTCCGCTTCAATTTGGTTAAGGATTTTCATTGCTTCAATAATGCACAAGGTATCGCCTTTTTGAACGGATTGACCTATTTTGACGAAAGGGGCCGAGCCTGGCGCAGGTGCGTCATAAAACGTGCCGACCATTGGAGAAGTAATAACATGTCCAGACGGCTGTTCAGTATTGTCGCTTGCAGCTGCTTGAGGCGCAGCGCTGGCAACGGCTGGAGAGGCAGCAGGTGCAGGCATTTGTGTTACGGCAACAGGTTGTGTTGAAGAGTAACGATTGATACGTACAGACTCTTCACCTTCGTGAATTTCAATTTCTGCAATATCGGACTCTTCGATGAGTTCGATCAGTTTTTTAACTTTTCTTATATCCATAATTAATCTCTTGATGGTTTTTGTATTAATGGGAGAGCTGCAAGCAGCGCTAATTTATAACTGTCGGGGCCGAAGCCACAGATAACACCTTTGGCAATATCTGAAAAATAAGAGTGTTGGCGAAATGACTCGCGAGCATGAACATTTGATAAGTGAAGCTCAATAAAAGGTGTGTCGCTTGCTAATAGGGCATCACGCAAGGCAACGCTAGTGTGCGTAAAAGCCGCTGGGTTTAATAAGATAACAGCAACCTTATCATGCTTACTTTGTTGTACTTTATTAACAAGGTCATGCTCTGCATTACTTTGATAGAAAAGCAATTCGTGTCCGTGTTGTTCGGCCAGCTGAGTTAAGGAATGCTCTATATCAGCGAGAGTTTGAGCGCCATAAATCCCAGGTTCTCGTGTGCCTAGCATATTTAGGTTTGGGCCGTTGATGACTGAAATAATTGCCATAATGTACTAACTTAAAAATAATTGGTTATGCAATTTCATCTTGCAATAAGGGGGGATTTTGCCAAAGCTTTTGGATAAAGTCTATATAAAATGTTATTTCGCGAAAGATAAAGACAAATATAAGCAAGTTAGCAGGAGTTAGCCTTTTGAAAGCTGAATGGATTTAAGAATTTTGGATCGTTCAAGAAGCCCTACTTGACGAGTAATAATGCGGCCTTCAGGGTTGATAATAACAGAAAAAGGAAGGGCGCCCATGGTGTTGCCGTATTGCCTTGCTAGATCCAGACCCTGTATTTCGGCAATTAAATTTGGGTAGTTGATGCCTACTTCTAAAGCAAATTTGTTAACTGAGACCGTGTTATCAATGGCAACTCCAATGAACTGTAGGTTGGTTGTACCATATTCTTTTTGCATGGCAATGAATTCAGGGATTTCTTCACGACAAGGTGGGCACCAAGTTGCCCAGAAATTAAGCACGATATAATTGCCGTCCCATTCCTTTATGTTTCGTAACTGGCCTTGAAGGTCGGGGAAAGAAAACTCTGGCCGCATGGTTGGGGGCTGCTGAGTAGCTGTCGTGTCGTTAGAGCTAATAGTTAAAGGGTTCTTGCTAAACAAAGTGATAGCAACAGTAGCGAAGATAAGTATAAAACCAATTGAAAATAGAGCCTTCTTCTTCATTTATTTCAGTATTTGTAGTTGTTTTAGAAAATCGTCAGCTGCCATATAGCCGATGACTCGATGTTGTTTTATTTCAGTGCCGTTAGGCGAAAAAAATAAAATGGCTGGTGGCCCAATAAGTGAGAAAGCATTTAATAATGCTCGATCTTCATCATTATTTTTGGTGACATCTGCTTGTAATAGCAGGGTGTTTTTTAAAGCCTGTTGGATAGATGGTTCACTAAAGGTAAAGGCTTCCATTTCTTTACAGGAAACACACCAGTCAGCATAAAAATCTAACATGACGAATTGTTTGTTTTGAGAGGCAAGCTGTAAAGCAGCCTGTAAGTCGTCAATATTTTGGATTCTCTTAAATGGCAGGCTATGCTGTAGAGTGTTATTTTTTTGCGAAAGACTAAAGTTGGCTAAAGGTTTTAAGGGGTTGCTTCCGCCGGAGGCTGCACCGAGCATTAAAATAACACCATAGATCATCAAAATAGCACCGACTCCTTTGGATAGTTTTTGCCAACCCGAAGAATTTTCTGGTAACCGATCCAGTGCTTTAAGGTAAATGGCGCAAATAATAAATAAGCTTGCCCACAAAAGGAGTGTGATGCTGGCCGGTAAAATGCGCTCTACAAGCCAGATAGCGACAGCCAATAATAACACCCCAAAGAAGTACTTAATGGGCTCCATCCAGTGCCCGGCCTTAGGTAATAATTTACCCGCAGAAACACCGATAATTAGTAAGGGAATGCCCATACCGATGCCTAACGAGAATAGTGCAAGGCCGCCTAATACAGCATCGCCCGTTTGTCCTATATAAATCAACACCCCGGCGAGTGGCGCAGCAACACAGGGGCCAACAATAAGTGTCGATAAAATACCCATGATTGCACTGCCCCATAAGGAGCCGTGTTTTTGGTGTTGTGACAGTTGAGATAGTTTACTTTGGAGTGCATTAGGCAGCTGTATTTGATACAAGCCAAACATCGATAAAGCGAGTAACACAAAAAGCCCACTAAAAATGCTGAGAATCCAAGGGTTTTGAAAGGTGGCTTGTAAGTTACTACCAAACAGGCCCGCTAATATGCCGAAAAGCGCATACGTTATTGCCGAGGCAAACACGTAACTAAAGGATAAATAAAAGGCTTTACGTGTAGTAAGGCTTTTGCCATGCCCAATAATAATGCCAGACAGAATAGGGATCATGGGAAATACACAAGGCGTCAATGAGAGTAATAGACCAAACCCAAGGAAGGTTAAAGCGGTCAACCAAACGGTATTGTCCACAAGGGCTTTGGCGATTCTGCCCTGTTCCGAAATATTGCTAGGGGTAGGTTTTGTCGGCTGGGTAATATTTAGGTGGTTTGTCGGTTGCAGGGATAAGCTCACCGTTTTATTCATGGGCGGGTAGCAAACCCCAATATCAGCACAGCCTTGAAATCGAATGTTGAGCGTTACGTTTGTGGGTTTAACAAGTGGATTGGTTAAGCGTTGGGTGAGTTGTAAATCATGGTAATAAACCACCGTATCACCAAATATCTCATCTACTTTGCGCTTGCCTTTTGGGAATTTTATTGCTTCTAACTGAACGCCTTGAGGGTTGATTACTGTTACCTCAACCTGTTGTTGATATAAGTAATAACCGTCAGCAATTTGCCAATTTAAGATAATGTGTTGTTGGTCGTTTACCTCTGCAAAAAATTTAAAGGCATCGTCTGGTTCCAGTAATGCATCAGAGGGGGAAGTGCTGAATCGATCAAATAAATCACCTATTGTATCGGTAATATTTTTTTTATTAAGGTCTGCCTCAGCTGCAAGCCCCATTGATGTAGAAAATACAGCGCAAAGGAGAAGACATAAAATAATTACATTTCTTGTTTTCATTGAGTAATTGATTGGGTCAGTATGCTAACTTGAAATATCAAGCATTGCTCAGGTGCTTGTTGTTCATTGTTATTTGTAGGCATTATAACGCCACCGGTAATACAAAGGAGCTGATTTTGTTTTGCATAGAGATTAGGACCTGAAGAGCTCCTGATATCTTTCTTTTTAATGTTGTTATTGTGCTGTTTATCTGTATGCCAGTTTTTACAAAGGCATCGTTCCTGTGTAAGCTGTTGGCTATGAATCCCTTTTCTGTATTTTTGTTACTCTTAATTGTTGTCCCTGTGGTGGAAATTTATTTCCTCATTCAAGTGGGAGGCATAATCGGTGCGTTTCCTACCGTTGTGTTGATTTTGCTGACAGCGGTATTAGGTGCTTACCTGTTTAGATTGCAGGGCCTAGCAACACTACAGCGCATACAGGCAAGCCTGTCTAGAGCTGAGGTACCAGCAGTGGAGATGGTTGAGGGTGCTATGTTGCTGGTCAGTGGGGCCTTGCTGTTAACACCAGGCTTTTTGACGGACATTATTGGTTTTCTTTGTTTAGTGCCGTCGTTACGATATCGCTTTGCGCGCTCTATTCTGCAGAGCTCGTTAATGGGCCAAGCCTCTTTCCAACAAGATGGCCCGTTTCAACAAGACAGCCGTGAAGACGCGTTGGATGGGGATATCATCGAAGGTGAGTTCAAGCGGGAAGACGAGACTGATGTAACAAAAAAAACAACTAAACCACCTAAGCTATAAAACGACTTCAAACCCTTCAAAGTTAGGGTGCCCAATATATAAACCTTTTGTTTGCCCGGCTTGAGCGTGCACTTGTTTAAACGCGTCCGAGTGAGTCCAGTCATCAAAAGCCGCTTTATCTTGCCATGTTGTATGTGAGGCAAATAGGGTGTGATCCTCAAGTGCTGGGCCACGTAAAAGGTGAAATGTTTTAAAACCAGGGACTTCATTTAAGCGAGATTCGCGTGAACGCCAAACTTCTTCAAACTCGTTTTCTTTGCCAAGGCTTACTTTAAAGCGGTTCATTGCGATAAACATAACACTGCTCTTTTTTGGTTAAATAAGACTTTTTTACCATTCATTACGCTGAATAATCGAGACTATTAAATGGATATCGTCGTCGTTAATGATACGTTAACCAAAGAGGTTAGCGTATGTTCTTTTAAGACTGCAATATAAATATTTAGTAAGGGGACTAATACCACTAGTGGTTCAAGGGGTGTTGACAGTGCGTGCAAAATGCGATAATTAAATAAGTGTTGCACTGCAATAAAAACACTGTATAATCCAACGCAGCAAAGAAGAAGTTATTGCTTATACCTTAAAAAAAATAAAAGGATATGACATGTTAAATAATCTAGAAACTTTATTCGCTCCCGCAAAAAAATTAGTTGAATTAAATAAAGCACAGTTCGAAAAAGCTATTGCCGCACAACAAGCTGCAGCTAAAGAATATGTTGCTCTCACTGAAGCACGCATTAAAGCGGCTACTGCCATTACAGATCTTGAAGGCCTAAGTGCTTTTGTTAAAGATCAGGTTGAACTGGCCCAAAGTAGCTTTGAAAAAGTACAAGCTGAGAGTAAAGAATTGATTGAAGAGGTTAAGGCTTATAACGAAGAAGTGATTAAGCTTGTTCAAGAAAGCAACTCAGTAGTAACTCAAGAAGTTAAAGACACTGTAAAAAAAGCAGCTAAAAAAGCAGCTTAAAGTGAAACTAATTGCTTGACTATTTGTGAGAAGTCCTCTTTTTGAGGATGGTTTAATAGCCATAAAAATCCGCTGCCAAATTTGGTAGCGGATTTTTTTTGTTTATGAGTTTCTTAAGAAAACAGACGTCATATATTTATAGCCAGTTTAGGCGTTTAACTTATAGAAATGGGCGAATGTTTGGTTGGCTGGTTTTCAGATGCTCTTTAAATGCGTTAACTTGATTGGGTGTGCGTTCAGTTCTCGTCAGGCTAATGTTGACCTCGGCGATAATATGACTAGGGGGGGCGGATAAAAATAAAATGCGATCGGCTAGTGTTATCGCTTCGCTTAAATCATGGGTAACAAATAATATAGACCTTGGTTTTTCATGCCATAAGTTTAATAAAGCCCCTCTGGCTTTGTTCGCGTTGGCCTGGTCGAGCGAAACGAACGGCTCATCCATTAACAACAAGTTACTTGGTAAGCAAAAAGCTCTTGCAAGTGAAACCCGTCGTTGCATTCCCAGTGATAAATGATGGGGGTAGCTATGTAGATGGTCGCCTAAGTTTAAGGATTGAAGAGTTTTTATTATGCTGGCTAAAGAAGCATCGGGCTGGGTTGCTAATTGAATGTTTTCCAAGACAGTTCGCCATGGTAATAAACGGGGAGTTTGGAAAACGTAACTGGGTCGAAGCTTGCTGCTTTGATTATTAATAGTACCGTCATAATCACTATCAAGGCCCGCGATAATATTAAGCAGCGTTGTTTTGCCACAGCCTGATGGGCCGACAAGGCAGACAAACTCATTATTTGTTATATCGAAAGAAAGGTTTTCTATGACGGTGAACGTTTCCTTAAGCCCACTTTTTGGAAAGTTCTTCTTTTTTATATCGACAGTAAGAGAGCTCATCGTACGTTATTTCCAGCGTTGAGATTTTTTGTCCAAGGGTTTTAATATCATGCTTTCTATCAATTGAATAACAATAATAAAAGAAACGGTATAAGCCATAATGCTGGGGATATCAAAAAGTTGAAAAAACAGGTGTATTTGATAACCCATGCCATCGCTTCTGCCTAACATTTCAACGACTAAAATTATTTTCCATATTAGAGCAAGGCCGGTTCTGGCGGCAGCCATAATGTAAGGAAAGAGCTGGGGGAGAATTACATGACGCAATGTCTTGTAGCGCCCAAATCGATAAGCCCTAGTCATTTCCATAAGGTGCTCATCTAGGTTTTTAGTGCCTTCTCTAATGGTGACGATAACGTTGGGAATCTTGTTGATAACGACAGCGAAAATAGCAGCTGTTTCAACCAAACCAAACCAAATGTAACACAAGATAATAGTCACCAAAGCAGGGATATTTAGCAGAATGATTAGCCAACTATCAAAAAATTGATTGAGTGAATTGTGCCGCCCTAAAAGAATCCCAATGGCGGTTCCTATAAGCATGGCCAGAAAAAAACTAATTATTAACCGATATAAAGTTACGCCAAGGTGATGTGGTAATTCATGGGTTTGAATAGCATGTGCCAGTGTCTTATAAACCAGTAAAGGTGAGGGTAAGACGGGGCTGTTAAATGTGACCGCGGCAAGTTGCCAAATTAATATCAGCAGCCCTAATGATAACACCGAGTTTAAGAATGAGGAGCGTAGCATCATGAGGTTGATTAATTAATGGCCGCTATTCCAAAATAAATTAGGGTCAAATTGCTTGACTGTCCCGACAAGTTTTTCACCTCCAATATCGGCTAATATAGAGTAAATATCAGCAATGGCTTGTTTCTCTTCAGCTGAAAATTTTTTAATTTGTCCTTCGCAATAACTCTTGCGTAACAGTTGTTGAGTCAGTGTGTTGTGTGTCTTGGTTAGCGGCAAGATGGCTTTCCAGTGTTTATCGGAAGTACATAAGAGCTGAGTGGCATCATGGCTAGCGGTGAGAAAATTATTGAGGCTGATTGACTGCTCTCGTGCCCATTTTTCACTAAAAACGTAGCCAAGGATGGGAACGGTTTTGTTGATACCGAGTTGCTGAATAATCTCATGCGTATTAATAATTTCACGATAAGCATCTGCTTTTAAACGCGTACTATAGTGCCAATAATTGATTAGGGCGTCCAACTGGCCTTGTTTGATGAGGCTATTGAGCAGCGGTGGGGCGCCAAAAAATGTATCGAGGCCTGTTTGAAGGTCGATGCCTTTTTTTAATGCTAATGCTCGGAGTAACAGCCAGTTTTTATCTAGCTCGCCTCCTGCGATCCCTAATCTCTTACCGCTCAAATCCTTGATGGAATGAATAGCTGAGTCATTAGGCACCATAATAGAACCTGCCGCGGATGAATAGGGGGCAAATAAATAATCAGATGAGAATTGGCGTTGGCGCGCAACCCATGTCCAATCTGAGACAATAATATCGGCGGCACCTGCTTGCAGTGCAATTTTGCCCGCTTGAGTGTTGGCTAAAGGCTGGATGATGAGTTCAAAACCATTTTTTTTATCAAGTCGGTTTTTCTTTATGGTTTCTAATGTCCAGTTAACAGTACCAAACTTAAGGACAGATATTTTTATCGGCGTGCCTGTATCGGCGACAGCGCTATAAGATAAAATAAATGCAGTAATCAGTACGTAGCTGGTGAGGTATGTTTTTAATGATAGTCGCATCTATAGTAAAGGGGGGCTGTTGTAATAATTGTTATAGAAGCTAGTTTATCTTAATTACAGTGAAGGTGAAGTGAATGATGAAATAGGCCTTGGGAGGTATATAAAAGCCCTAGTTTGGAGTTAGCTTTATGAACTAATTTATTGACCTATAAATTTAAACTGCGGTAAGGTGTACAAAGTACGAATGTGGCTGTAAGTCATTAATTATAAATGAGAATAATTTTCAATTGAAAGTAATTCTCAAGAAGCTCGTAACCTTTTGAAGTGCGGGAGTTTCTTAAGAAAAATTAGGAGAAGCAGTTTAGATTGTATGAATGCCGTATCGCCAATAATAAACACAAATAAGTTAATCGACAAATTTGGTCGACAAGTCACCTATGTGCGAATTTCTGTGACAGACCGTTGTGATTTTCGCTGTGTGTATTGTATGAGCGAGGATATGGAGTTTTTACCGCGCGAAGAGGTATTGAGCTTAGAGGAAATAACTCGTTTATCGAAGGCTTTTGTAGAAATGGGCGTGACGAAAATTCGTATAACAGGGGGTGAGCCTTTGGTACGAAAAGATATCGTCAATATGCTGGCAGATGTTGCTAAGTTAGAGGGCTTGGAAGAATTAGTTATTACGACAAATGGTTCGCAATTAACTAAATTAGCACACCCATTGAAAGAGGCTGGCGTCAAACGAATCAATATCAGCTTAGATAGTCTTGATGCGGATAAATTCAAAAAAGTAACGCGAGTGGGTGACCTTAATACTGTCTTAGAAGGTATTCAAGCTGCTAAAAAAGCGGGCTTTGAAAAAATTAAACTAAATGCGGTGATTCTTAAAAATAGGAATCACGATGAGGTAAACAGCTTAGTTCAGTTTGCAATGAAAGAGGGGCTCGATATCAGCTTTATTGAAGAAATGCCTTTAGGGGCCATAGAAAGTCACTCGAGACAAGAGGCGTATTACTCTAGTGATGAAATTAAGCGCGATATAGAACAACAATTTGAATTGCTACCAAGTACAAAAAATACGGGTGGTCCAGCACGTTATTACGGCGTAAAAGGTTATGATAATTTGGTAGGTTTTATTTCTCCACATAGCCATAACTTTTGTGATACTTGCAATAGAGTGCGTGTTACAGCATCGGGCTTGTTGTTATTGTGTCTGGGGCAAGAGCACTCAATGGATTTAAAGCAGGTACTAAGAGCGAACCCAACAGATTTAAATAAGGTCAAAGAAGCGCTTATAGAGTCAATGGACATAAAGCCTAAAGGGCATGATTTTGATATGACAGAACAACCTGTTATTTTTCGACATATGAGTGTTACGGGCGGTTAAGTGTGAGTGTGGCAAAGAGGTAAGTTTTACCAATCAAATTAGGCCTTATGTCTTTACGGTATAAATTTTTTGTTAATGTTATTAAAAGTAAATAGAACCCATAGGAGGGTGTTATGCAGATGTCATTAGTTATTGACGCAAATAAATGTACGGGTTGTTTGCAGTGTGAAATGGCTTGTTCTTATGAAGGCGAGGGTGTTTTTAACCCAGCAAAATCCAGAATTAAAATCTTCCCATTTCATGAAGAAGGTATTTTTGTACCTTACACGTGTACCCAATGTGATGAAGCGTGGTGTATGCATGCTTGTCCTGTTGAAGCGATTCAGTTGAATAAAGAAACAGGCGCAAAAGAAATTGTTAATGATTTATGTGTTGGCTGTAAAGTTTGTACGATTGCCTGCCCATTCGGAACGGTTAACTATAATGCAGACAGTGGCAAAGTGATTAAATGTGATTTATGTGGCGGTGACCCAGAGTGTGCAAAAGCATGCCCAACGGATGCTATTACTTATCAAGATGCGAATTGGACTGGGTATGACAAAATGAAAGGTTATGCGGCGAAAGCGATGCCAGCAAAATAACGACTGACGTTATAAGATAAATGGCATTGATCGGCGTTTGATATCCATTAGCTGATCAAAGTGCTAATAGAAAGGGCGAGACAAAAGTCTCGCTTTTTTTATGCTTGATTTTAGCTTTAAAGGAACGTGTGATGAATCGAAAAGTTGCAACCTGAACAGCAAAGCCAGTGTTCTTTGAGTTGACAACAAGTGAGGCTGAATAATGAAACTATTTAAAAAAAAACAATTTACATTAGACATGGGGTTCTCGCGCAAAGAGTTTCTTTCGTTGCTCGAGAACCAAAATAAATTGGTTTATAAACGCGATGAAAATCTCATTATCTTTACAGTAGCTGATCAACAGGCGCGTCTTAGCTTAGGTCATGAGGGTACGCATAAAGTATCCTCTACGCGCCTACCAATGTTGCCCGTGAGCTTTGACTTTTCAACGATGGATGATGAAAAGCAAGCGCAGTTTATGGACGTGTTTTTGCTTAAGTTTCTTCGTGGTGGGGGCTAGCCAGTCCCGTAAGTTTCTTGATACTTAAGAATACTGTTTAAATGCTCAGGTTCAGCTGATTCTTTGAGGTAATCGATAATGTCTGCTAAGCCAATAATAGAAGCGACTTTAAAGCCATAGCTTTCTTCTACATCGTCGATTGCTGAGGTGTCGCCACGACCTTTTTCTTGCCGATTAAGCGCGATTAGAACACCGGATGCAGTCGCATTAGCTGATCGAATAATATCGACAGACTCTCTAACCGAGGTTCCGGCACTAATAACATCATCAACAATGATAGCGTTACCCTTCAGTTCTGAGCCGACTAACAAGCCACCTTCGCCGTGGTCTTTGACTTCTTTACGATTAAAAACATAGGGTATATCTTGATTTGACACCTCAGATAAGCCAATAGACACAGCGCAAACAAGTGGAATGCCTTTATAAGCGGGGCCATATAAAATATTGTAATCCATGCCAGAGTCTATCAAGGCATGTGCATAGAAATGCCCTAATTTTCGTAAACGATAGCCCGTGTTAAATAGCCCGGTGTTAAAAAAGTAAGGGCTAATTCGGCCAGACTTTAGGGTGAATTGTCCGAATTTGAGTGCGTTGCATTGCAGGGCGAATTCAATAAACTCGCGTTTGTAATTTTTCATGGTCTGATTATCTGGGTTAATGTTGGGCTATTTTATACTGAAAGGTGCTCTATTTCGTAGGAACGAAGCAATCTTTTGGCGCGATATTATTCTGAATCAGTTTGTGCAGTTAGGTTAACTTCTTGGCTGCTGATATCAATTTCTATGTTTAACTCAATCGGGCGGCAGCAGACACTGCAGTCCTCGACTGTTTGATGGTTGCCTTGAGAGGTGTCGATGAAGGTATCGATTCGTTCTCCGCAGTATGGGCAACTGTAAGTTTTGTTGATCAGTAATTCGTTCATTCGCTGGGTAAAAAGTGTTCTACGGTATCATTTAGAAAGTTCCATCCTTGCTCGGTGCAGCGGTAGCTTGAAGCGTTCCGCTGTAATAATTTCTTGTTAACCAGTGAGTCTAAGATGGCTTGTATTTGGTAAGCGTTTTGATGTGTTTGTTGTTGATAGTGGTCAACTGTAAAGCCTGATTTTAAGCGCAAAGCATTCATCATGTATTCAAAAGGTAACTCAGCGTCTTTAACGATATTTTTTCCACCTATAACATCTTGAGTGCCCGCCAGCTTGATGTAGTCTCGAGGCAGTTTCTTTTTCCAATAGCGTGAGATAGTACCTTGTTCATCGGTTAACTTGCCATGTGCGCCCGCGCCGATTCCAATGTAGTCGCCAAATTGCCAATAATTTAGGTTATGACGAGACTGCTGCCCCTCGGCAGCATAGGCAGATACCTCGTATTGGTTAAGTTCGTTATCAATTTTTGTTTGACAGGCAACTTGCATATCCCAAATTAACTCATCATGCGGTAACGCTGGTGGGTGTTTATAAAATAAGGTGTTTTTTTCAAGGGTGAGTTGATAATGAGACAGGTGGCCTGTGTGGTAACTTAGTGCCATTTCAACGTCGTCAATGGCTTGTTGGATGTTCTGGCCGGGTAAGCCAAACATGAGGTCAAGATTGATTCTATTAAAACCAGCTTTTTGTGCTAGTTGGATGGCATTATGCGCTTGCTCAGCATCATGAACACGGCCCAGTTTTTTCAAATGTTCGTTATTAAAGCTTTGCACGCCAATGGATAGGCGGTTAATACCAATTGCGTGAAAGTCAGAAAATTTCTTGGCTTCGGCTGTACCAGGATTAGCTTCTAAGGTAATTTCAGTCTGTTTATTAATACCCAGCGCATTATCGGTTGCCTCTAGAATGCGGTGAATACTAGCAGCGGAAAAGAGGCTGGGTGTGCCGCCACCGATAAAGATACTTTTTAATGACTTATTGTTAACAGTTTCTATTTCGGTTGAGAGATCTTTTATCAGCGCGTTAACGTACAGTTCTTCGTTATAGTCGCCTTTTTTTTCATGTGAATTAAAGTCACAATAGGGGCATTTTTTAATGCACCAAGGGATATGAATATAGAGGCTATAATCTGTTGAGCCTTTTGTCATGCTTGCGTCGTGAAGTAATCAGAAATTTGAGGCATGAGTTGGTTCAATGCTTTGGCGCGATGACTGATTGTGTTTTTGATAGAGGGCGCTAGCTCAGCAGAGAGGCACTGGTGTTCAGGGGTAAAAAAAACGGGGTCATAGCCAAAACCATTATCGCCATTTTCTTGAAATGCGATACGCCCTTCCCAAACACCATGAGAGATCAAAGGGGAAGGGTCATTAGCATGTGCCATGAAAACCATCACGCAATGAAAGCGTGCTGTACGTTTTTCCTGAGCTACGTCGGCTAACGCATTGAGTAACTTTGCGGTATTTTTTTTATCGTTGCTGGGTAAGCCTGCATAACGGGCAGAATAGACGCCAGGCGCGCCATTAAGGGCATCAACTTCTAGTCCAGAGTCATCCGCAATGGCAGGTAAACCTGAAATTTTTGTTGCTTGTCTAGCCTTAATGATAGCGTTTTCAATAAACGTAGTGCCGGTTTCTTCGGCATCAGGCACATCAAAATGTGATTGTGAAACAATCTCAATGTTTTGATGTTTAAGCATCGCCTGAATTTCTGCTATTTTCCCTTTATTGCTGCTGGCCAGCACAAGTTGTTGGATCATTTTGCTAAGGCGTCACGCTGTTGCTGCATTAATTCGCTAATGCCAGATGCGGCAAGGTTTAACATTTCATCCAGTTCTTCACGACGGAAAGCATGCCCTTCCGCAGTGCCTTGAACTTCGATGAAGGCACCTGCTTCATTCATAATGACATTCATGTCAGTTTCCGCTTCGGAATCTTCGGGGTAGTCTAAGTCTAGTACTGGCACGCCGTTGAAAATGCCTACAGAGACAGCAGCAATTTGACCATGGATTGGGTTTTTCTTGATTTTTTTCTCATCGAGTAATTTTTCAATAGCCAATGACAAAGCAATAAAACTCCCCGTAATAGAGGCGGTGCGTGTCCCGCCATCTGCTTGAAGAACATCGCAGTCGATAGTGATCGTGTAGCCATCTAGTGCGTTTAGATCAACGGCGGCACGCAAAGAACGACCTATGAGACGTTGAATTTCTTGTGTGCGACCGCTTTGTTTGCCGCGCGCAGCTTCGCGACCCATACGGCTGTGTGTTGAACGCGGAAGCATGCCGTACTCAGCAGTGACCCAGCCTTGACCTTTGTCTTTTAAAAACCTTGGTACACGGCTTTCAACCGAAGCGGTGCATAGGACTTGGGTGTCACCACAGGCAATTAATACAGACCCTTCGGCGTGAATCGTAAAGTTGGTTGTTATTTTTACTTCGCGAAGTTGGTCAGGGTTACGTCCACTGGGTCTCATGTTTTTTCCTATGATAATAATATTGAATGACGGGCAACGTTGAAAATGCCACGTTTGATAATATGCGCATTATAGGCCAGAAAAATCACTTTATCTGACTGAATTAAGAATTCTGGCGGTAGTTTATGATATTCAATAAGTCGTCGATGGATTGGGGCCTTTTAGAGGGTGACACTTGCATGGCCCAGTCGATAGCGTAAAGAATATTTTCATTAATTTGCTTCTTATAAAGACGGTGGGCCGATTGCCTTTTTTCAATAGCGACAACGTCTGATGAGCTTATAGGGGCGGTTCTATCTAAACAAGTGCGCATGCTAGCGCCTATTGCATAGCAATCACTCCAAGGGCCTAGTGTTTTGCTTTGCTCGTGTTGTTCTGGTGCAGCGTAACCCTTTGTCATGCTATGTGAATTTAGCTGTTGTTGGTTTTTGTAAGACAGTGCTGAACCAAAATCGAGGATGAGAGGGTTGCATGAGGGTCTTAATAGAATGTTATCGGGTTTAATATCGAGATGAAGTAACCCTCTGTGATGCATGTTTTTAATACATCGCATTACGGGTAGAAAAACGTCCAGTAAAAACTCAGTGGTCGCGATATTTGTTGAATCTTTTAACCAATTTCCAAGGGTTATACCGTAGTCATAATTCATCACTAAGTAAGCGGTATTATTGCAGAGGAAAAAATTAAGCACGCTAACAATGTTTGGGTGTTTGATGGTTGTTAATAAGGTGGCTTCTTTCATAAATAACTGGCGGCCACGTTGGAATAAGTTTAGTGCCGCCGAGTCAATAGGCATGACAGCGTTGCCATCGCGTCTAGTTAGGTGTTTAGGCTTGTATTCTTTGATAGCAACTTGTTGCTGATCTTTTAGTTGGCGAGCTAAATAGACGGTGCTGAAACCGCCTTGTGCAATGACGCGTTCGATAATATATTCATTAACAACAGTGCCAGAGGGTAAGGTCTCGGTATGATTTGTTGTTGCGTGTGTAGGAAGTGAGAAGGTGTTTTTTGTCATCAGGGTATTAATCTTTTTAAAAACAGCCTAATATTTATTGTTTAACGTTAAGTATAGGCGACAAAATGATAAGAAGTATGACTGCTTTTGCAAGTAGTGAGTGTGAAGTTGAAGGATACACGTTGATTTGGGAGATTCGGTCAGTTAATCATCGTTATTTAGATGTTTCACCTCGGTTGCCTGAAATATTTCGTACGATTGAACCATTAGTTCGTGAGGCAGTTGGCAAGCGGCTAAAGCGTGGCAAAGTTGATTGTAACTTGGTTTACAGAAAACAAAAGCAAGGCGAAGAAAGCATTGAAATAAATCAAGCACGCTTGAAGCAGTTGCTAACAGCAACCTCGAAGATCGAAACGAATATGGAACAGTTTCAGAAGCTGTCTGCGTTAGATATTTTACGTTGGCCGGGTGTGCAAGCAGAGGTAAGGGAGGACTTAGAGCCGGTGCATGATGGTGCGATGTTATTATTAAATCAGGCGTTAGAGCAATTGATTGACTCGCGTGAACGAGAAGGCGCCAATATATTGGAAATGGTTGATTCGCGTTGTGAGCTGATTCAAGAACAAATGGACATAGCTAAAACACGGTTACCAGAAGTGCAGGGTTTACTGCGTGAAAAGCTAGAAAAGAAAATTAAGGACTTGATGGATGAGCCTGAGCAAGCAAGGCTTGAGCAAGAACTCGTTTATTTTTTACAAAAAATGGATGTCGAAGAAGAGCTAGATAGGCTTGAGTCACATGTTAAGGAAGTACGTAGGATTTTGCACCAAGAAGAACCGGTTGGACGACGGTTAGATTTTTTGATGCAAGAACTTAATCGAGAAGCGAATACCTTGGGATCAAAGTCGGCAGATATCCAAACAACGAATGTTTCTGTTGAGTTAAAAGTTCTGATAGAACAAATGCGAGAACAAATTCAAAACATAGAATAAAGGACAAAAGTGACGAGAACAGGGCAATTATTTATCGTATCTGCACCCTCGGGGGCTGGTAAAACAAGTTTAGTGAAGGCGTTATTAGAGACACTCTCAGATATTGAGGTGTCTGTTTCAAGTACAACGAGAGCACCACGGTCAGGTGAGGTGAGTGGTATTGATTATCACTTTATCAGCGAGGAAGGCTTTCAACAGGTTGTTGCGCAAGATGGCTTTTTAGAATACGCGACCGTTTTTGGCAATTCGTATGGAACGTCCAAGCGCTTAGTTGATGAAAAGTTAGCACAAGGGGTGGATATTATTCTAGAGATTGACTGGCAAGGGGCGCAACAAGTTCGCCGTGTGATGAAGGATAGCTGTTCAATATTTATTTTGCCACCGTCCAAACAGGTTCTCGAGGAAAGGTTGCGAGGACGTGGGTTAGATAGCGACGAGGTTATCAATAAGCGAATGCGTACAGCAGTGGATGAAATGGTGCATCATGAAGAATATGATTTCTTGGTGGTCAATGATGATTTTGAAGTGGCTTTGGACGAGCTAGCCATGATTGTAAAGACTCAACGATTAGCCATGAAAAGGGGAAAACTCACCCACTCGGCTTTGATCAATCAGTTGCTTAATTAATTATTTAAAAATATAGTATAATGTTCGACTATTCAAATTATTTCATATTTAAAAGGGGTTCAAATGGCACGTGTAACAGTTTCTGACTGTCTTGAAAAATTAGACAACCGTTTTGAGTTGGTTTTATTAGCTTCAAGACGTGCGCGCCAGATAATGGATGGTGCTGATTCAAGCCTTGAGCTTGAAAATGATAAACCAACTGTTCTTGCTCTGAGAGAAATCGCAGCCGGTCATATCACCGAAGAAGCGTTGGACTTGGTTGATAATCCACCGATTGAAGAGTTGTTTATTGAAGACGCTGATTCAACTGAGCAAGTGACTGTTGAAGAAAACTAGGGTTGGCCAACTAAAAAATTAGAAACGCTGCCTATTCGCCAATAGAGTTTTGGTGATAGACTCAAATGCTCATGATGCTCTCATGGGCATTTTTTATGTGAAAAAGAAAATAATTGTAGATGGATGTAGAAAAAGAAAACGTTGAATTGCCGCAAACGGCCTTGTTAGCAGAGCTAATGTCAGTGTTGTCTGAGTACTTATCGCAGGAGCAATTGGATCAGGTTCATCAGGCGTACCAAGTGGCCAGTGAAGCACATGCTGGACAATACCGATTGAGTGGTGAAGATTATATTTGTCACCCAGTGTCTGTCGCACTCATTTTAAGTCATATGAAAATGGATGTTGACTGCATTATGGCTGCCATAATGCATGATCTTCTTGAAGATACAGACACGACCTATGAGGAATTGGCGTCGTTATTTAATGATGATGTTGCTGGCCTTGTTGATGCAGTGAGTAAACTCACAAAAATTAACTTTAAAACTCGTGAAGAAGCGCAGGCTGAAAATATGCGCAAAATGTTTTTGGCAATGGCAAAAGATTTGCGAGTGATTATTATTAAATTAGCTGACCGTTTGCATAATATGCGAACAATTAAGGTGATGAAACCCGCTAGCAGACGGCGGATTGCCAAAGAAACATTAGATATTTATGCGCCTATTGCACATCGGCTAGGAATGCATGAGTTTCGGCTTGAATTAGAAGACCTTAGTTTTGAAGCAATGTTCCCTCGTCGCAGAGCGATTATCAATAAAAGTATTAAAAAAGCTCGAGGCAACCGAAAAGAGGTCGTCGATAAAGTAGAGAAATTACTGGTAGAAAAGTTTTTAGACACCGACTTTCCGGGCGTTATTTACGGGCGTGAAAAGAACTTATACAGCGTTTATCGAAAAATGAAACGGCAAAACATACCCTTTAACGAAGTGTTTGATGTGTATGCCTTTAGGGTGATTGTCGAGACAATTGAGCAATGCTATCAAGCCTTAGGCTTGCTGCATAATTTATTCAAACCGGTACCGGGTCGGTTTAAAGATTACATCGCTTTGCCAAAAACGAATGGTTATCAGTCATTACATACCGTATTAGTTGGGCCCTTTGGAGTGCCAATAGAGCTTCAAATTAGAACCTTAGAAATGGATCGTTTGGCTGAGTCAGGGATTGCCGCACATTGGCTTTATAAAACAACAGATGTTGCGCATGATGCAAAAGTGAGAGCGCATGAATGGTTAAGGAACCTGTTAGAAACGCAAAAGGGTTCTGATGACTCGTTTGAGTTTATTGATACGTTAAAGGTGGATCTGTTTCCGACAGAAATTTTTGTGTTCTCGCCGAAAGGCAAAATTGTTAAATTGCCTAAAGGCTCTACGGCGGTTGATTTTGCCTTTGCGGTTCATACCGATATTGGTATGGCGTGTGCTGGCGTGAAGATAAATAGAATAATGGAGCCGTTGCACACAGTGCTTAGAAATGGCCAAACTATTGAAATTATGACCAGTGATTTCGCAGTCTGTAACCCCAATTGGTTAAATTTTGTTGTAACCAACAAAGCAAGGCACGCTATTCGAAATCACCTTAAAGAATTTAAAGAGCGTGATGCTATTCGTCTTGGTGGTCAACTGTTGAATGCAGAGTTTAAAAGTGTCGGCTTAAATTTTGATGATGTTGACCCTGAACAATTACAAAAGTTTTTAAGCGAACAGCAAATTGGTTCGCTTGATGCCTTATTGATGGATTTGGGCTTTGGTAATCGAATGCCTTTGTTGGTTGCGCAACATTTAATTGCAGCAGCTGGGGATGAAGACTCCTTCATCGACATTGCCAAGGGTAAGCAAGCAACAGCCACGCTTAATATCCACGGTGCAGATGGGATGCTGATTAATTTGGGTACCTGCTGTAGGCCAATTCCAGGCGATAAAATTATTGGTTTCTTTAACCCTGGGCGTGGTGTGGTGGTACATCGGGTGCATTGTAAAAACACACGGGAATATAAACGCAAACACAAAAATTGGTTAAGTGTTCAGTGGGCCAATATTGTGGAAGGCGAGTTTAGTTCCGATATAGGCTTAGAGTTAAAGAACGAGCGGGGTGTTTTAGCAGAGATTGCATCAATATTATCATCGTATGATTGTAATATTGAAAACATCAAAATAGCCTCACGTTCTGCAGATGCTTCTAGTGATGTTTTTACCATAACGGTACGGGACAGGAAGCATTTAGCAAGGGTGATGCGTCGTTTACATGCACTTGCATCGGTTATAAAAATAGCACGAATTAGGAACTAAGGAGGGCGCTTTGCAAAAAACAGTCATTCATACAGATTTAGCACCAGATGCTATCGGCACTTATTCGCAGGCGATTAAGGTGGACCAAACGGTTTATTTATCCGGTCAAATTCCACTATTGCCAGAAACTATGGTGCTGGTTAGCGGCGGCATTGAAGAGCAAATTGAACAAGTATTAAAAAACTTAACCGCTGTGGCACAAGCGGCAGGCGGTGGTTTGGCAGATATTGTAAAACTAAATATTTATCTAACTGATATGGCGGACTTTCCGGTGGTCAATGAAAAAATGGCGGCCCACTTTTCGCAGCCCTACCCAGCACGAGCGGCAATAGGCGTGGCTGAATTACCAAAAAATAGTCGTGTCGAAATGGACGCTGTCATGGTATTGGTTGACGATTAATACTATTGCATAGAAGGCTGTCATAGTGGTGGATAGTTATTTGGATGATTTGCCCATAACTTACCTTAAAGGTGTTGGCGAAAAAGTAGCCGAAAAATTAAGTCGGCTAGGGATCGTGAGTGTTGCAGATATCTTGTTTCATTTGCCATTTCGTTATGAAGACAGAAGCAAGGTGGTTGCGATAGGCTCGTTGAAAACAGGGGAGTCGTCTTTATTTGAAGGTCAAGTTGAGTTAGCAGAGGTGGTTTTTAGGGGGCGACGCTCTTTGCTCGTTCGCTTGAGTGATGGGACGGGCTTTGTCACATTACGTTTTTTTCACTTTTCAAACAGTCAAAAACAAGCTATGCAGCGTGGTCAGTGGCTACGTTGTTTTGGTGATATTAAATCTTATAGTAAACAAGGGGTTGCTGATGTGGTCCACCCTGAATATCAGCTGATTAATGAAGCGCAACGCGGTGAAATTCAAGAAGGTTTGCTTGCGGTTTACCCAGTAACAGATGGCTTACATCAAGCATCATTTAGGAAACTGATAAGGCAGGCTTTTTTGCTCCTTCAACAAGGGATGGGCATTCGTGATTGTTTGCCGCAGTCCATGTTGAGTCAACGCGGTCTGCCTACGTTAGTAGACAGTTTGCAGCAATTACACTACCCAGACACAATGCCAAGCTTGGATGCCAGTCAGCGACCGGCATTTAAACGCTTAATATTTGAAGAATTACTGGCTCATCACCTTAGTTTAAGTCGGTTAAAAAAAGGCGTTCGTTGTGATGTTGCGCCGAGTTTTAAATCGACTGGGGAAAGTCGACAGCGTTTTTTAACATCATTGGGTTTTGAGCTGACTAATGCACAAAACCGAGTGATTCAAGAAATATTGTCAGATCTGGCACGTTCACACCCGATGCAACGTTTATTACAAGGGGATGTTGGTTCAGGGAAAACAGTGGTTGCAGCGTGTGCTGCCTTAGCAGCTACAGAGGCGGGGTATCAGGTAGCAATGATGGCACCAACAGAACTATTAGCAGAGCAACATTTCAAAAACTTCCAATTGTGGCTAAAAGATCTAGGTGTTCAAGTGGATTGGCTTGTTGGGCAACATAAGGGTAAAACATACGAGTCAATTACTGCCGATATTGCCGAAGGTCGGTCTAACATCGTAATTGGCACACAAGCCTTGTTTCAAAAAAAAGTAATCTTTGCAAACCTAGGTCTAGTCATTATTGATGAACAGCATCGGTTTGGTGTGCATCAACGATTAGCGTTACGCGATAAAGGAGCGAAGACAGGGGTTTATCCGCATCAGTTGGTGATGACAGCAACCCCCATTCCAAGAACCCTAGCAATGTTAGGGTATGCAGATTTAGATTTGTCGATTATTAACGAGCTACCACCCGGGCGAACACCAGTGACCACGGCGGTGCTTCCGGTCTCTAAAAGAGAACAAATTATTGAGCGAATTGAAAAAGGGGTTGAGGATGGCCGGCAAGTGTATTGGGTTTGTACGCTGGTTGAAGAGTCGGAGGCTTTACAGTGTCAGGCAGCTGAAGTAGCGGCTGATTTGCTGCGAGAGTGTTTACCAAGGTTGAAAATTGGCTTGGTACATGGTCGGATGACAGCACAAGAAAAGCAGACTGTGATGATGCAATTTAAGCAGCAAGCATTACAGGTTCTGGTGGCGACAACGGTTATTGAAGTAGGTGTTGATGTACCTAACGCAAGTCTAATGGTCATTGAAAATGCCGAACGTTTGGGCTTGGCGCAACTACATCAACTGCGAGGTAGGGTCGGCAGGGGGCAACGAGAAAGTCATTGTGTGCTGATGTATAAGGCGCCGTTGTCAAAAAATGCCAGTGAGCGGTTATCAATTATGCGTGAAACAACGGATGGTTTTAAAATTGCCGAAAAAGACATGCAATTGCGTGGTCCAGGGGAAATATTAGGTCAGCGACAGGCTGGTTTTATGCGGTTTAAAGTGGCTGACTTAGTGCGAGATGCTGAGTTGTTAGATCAAGTGGCACTGTCTGCGGAGGAGGTTTTGCGAATACAGCCGGAGTTAGTTGAGCCATTAGTTCACCGTTGGATAGCGAATTCAGTAGAATATGCACAAGTTTAATTGAGTCAGGCTGTGTTGAAGAACATTAATAACTTTTTCCTACAAGAACCCGTATGGCGTGCGTTAAGCCGATGGCCAATACACTCGATGCCGCAACAGGTGGTAGACTGGTTATTAGAGCCTAATTCACTTACTGTGCGAATGAAAAATACATTTGATGAGCCTTTTAGTGTCAATGTGTTAGGGCAAGGACTGGCAAAACCTTTATTGGCGGATGCCCGCTATTTAAATCAGCGCCCGTATCGGTATGCGCTTATTCGTGAGGTGCAGCTGAATATTAATAATCAACCGTTTGTATTTGCACGGACCACTTTGCCAAGAAAAGCTGCCCATCACTTGCAAGAATTAACACACCTAGGGGACAAACCGCTGGGCGAAGTCATTTTTAGTGACCCAAGGTTAAAAAGAGTAGGGCTTGATCTGGCTAAAATTGGCTGCCATCAGTTAAACCTAGAAACTCAAAAAATGCTTGAAGGTCAGCCGCATATCTGGGCACGTCGTAATGCTTATCAGCTTAATAAACACGTGTTTTTGGTTAGCGAGTTTTTTTTACCAGCTTTGTTTAATTAATGATGAAATTAGAATTAAAAAAAGAAAACATTGAGGCGTATTGGCGTTTAACACGCATGCATAAGCCAATTGGTAGCCTATTATTACTTTGGCCGATGTATTGGGCGCTTTGGATCGCCAGTAATGGCAAGCCGGATATTCTGGTTTTGATCGTGTTTACGTTGGGCGTGGTGTTGATGCGTTCGGCTGGCTGTGTGATTAACGATTATGCAGATAGAAAACTTGACCCGCATGTGTTGCGAACAAAAGATCGACCGCTAGCCTTAGGGCAAGTAGAGCCCACTGAAGCATTGCAATTATTTTTTGTTTTGGTTTTTGCGTCGTCGCTGTTGGTGTTACTGATGAACACGCTGACAATTTATTTATCATTGGGTGCTGTTTTTTTAGCCTCGTTGTATCCCTTTATGAAACGCCATACTCATTTGCCGCAAATATTCTTAGGCATGGCATTTGGCTGGGCCGTTCCTATGATTTTTGCTGCTCAAACAAATACTGTGCCTGCGATGGCTTGGCTGATCTTTACCGCTACAGTGATATGGGCAGTGATCTACGATACGATGTACGCAATGGTTGACCGTGATGATGATTTAAAAATTGGGGTTAAATCTACGGCCATTTTGTTCGGTGATTTGGATAAAGTATTGATTGGTTTTTTCCAGTTATTATTTTTTATAGCGTTGATTATGATTGGGCAAAAAGCAGATTTGGGCAGCCTTTATTTTACAGCCGTCTTCATTGCGTTTTTACTGTCTATTTACCATCAGTATTTGATCAAAGATCGAGATCGCTCAAAGTGTATGGCGGCGTTTTTAAATAATAACTGGCTCGGTTTAATCGTTTTTGTAGGTATAGCTGCGGACTATGCAGTAAAAGGTATTGTTGCTTAAGCCCGAGCAAAAGCCCAAATTTCAACCTGTTGCACTCCTTTTTTCTTCAGCGTTTTGGCAATTTCGTTTGCTGTCGATCCAGTCGTGACCACGTCATCAATAACAGCGATGGATCTAAGTTCTATTGATGGCTCATAGCAAAAAGCATTTTTTAAGTTTTTTCGACGTTCGCTGGCTTTAAGGCTGGTTTGGCTCGTGCTATTAATGATTCGAGTCAGGTCGGGCGAAACCAGAGGAATGTTAAGCTCTTTATGTATATGTTGAGCGATAAGTTCTGCTTGGTTAAACCCTCGTTCTTTTAGGCGTTTTGGGTGTAGTGGAACAGCTATTAGGGCGTCAGGTAGCTTTTCGAGAGTTTTGAAATGCTGCCCCATTAAGTGCCCGATGGTTCTTGCGCAACTGTATTTTGCTTGAAATTTTAACGACTTAATTAAAAATTGTGCAATACCTTCGTATCGGTATAACGAAAATACATGGTCAAAACAGGGTGGCCTTTGTAGGCAGCGGCCACAAATGGATGATACAGCGCTGAGCTCTATATTGCAGACTGGGCATGCGTGTGTTGATGGTTTTAGTTCTTGTAGGCATTCAGTGCATAGGTCTAATGCATTATGCCCTGGCTGATCACAAATAAAACAAGTGGGCGGGTAAAGGTTAAATTGGATAATATTTGACCAGTTGTCCATTTTTGTATAAATTAATTTTGACAACTTTTTAACCTAATGTACCATTGTCAATTTATATCCAGTTGAAAAGGTATTTTTGAATGAGCATAGCATCAGAAGCGATTGGCGAGCAAAAAAAAGCTGCCGTTAATATAGTTAGGAACACGTGGCCGTTAAAGAAAATTCAAGCACTGTTTGATTTGCCATTCAACGATTTGCTTTTTAAAGCGCACACTATCCACCGTGAGAATTTTGACCCAAATGCGGTTCAAATTAGCACCTTATTGAGTATTAAAACGGGCGCATGCCCTGAAGACTGCTCCTATTGCCCACAAAGTGTTCGTTACGATACGGGGCTGGAAAAAGAAGCATTAATGGAAATTAGAGCAGTTGTTGATGCGGCTAAAGAAGCTAAAGCGAATGGTGCAAGCCGATTTTGCATGGGGGCGGCATGGCGTAGCCCTAAAGATCGTGATTTAAATAAAGTCACCAAAATGGTTGAAGAGGTAAAAGCCTTGGGAATGGAAACCTGTGTTACCTTGGGAATGTTGGAAGATGGCCAAGCGCAACAGTTAAAAGACGCTGGGCTGGATTATTACAATCATAATATTGATACGTCAGAAGACTACTATAAAGAGGTGATTACGACGCGAACCTATCAAGATCGCTTAGATACGATTGATACGGTTCGAAATGCCGGCATTAACGTGTGTAGCGGCGGAATTGTCGGCATGGGTGAGGCCAGTGATGACCGAGCAAAGATGTTGCAAACATTAGCGAACATGGAGCATCCGCCAGAAAGCGTACCGATTAATAAATTAGTGCAAGTAAAAGGAACGCCATTAGACGGTGCCGAGGCGATAGACTCGCTTGAATTTATAAAAACGATCGCAGTGGCTCGAATTTTAATGCCAACTTCTCAAGTCAGGTTGTCTGCTGGTCGTTCTGATATGACCGATGAAATGCAGGCGATGTGTTTCTTTGCAGGCGCAAACTCCATTTTTTACGGTGATCAACTGTTAACCACAGAAAATCCAGAAGAAAGTGCAGACCATCAATTGTTTAAGCGATTAGGTATTTATCCTGCAACGGTGTAGTTTTTTGTATGGATCCTTGGGAGTTAGCAACAAAGCTCGATGACTTAAAGCGTCTGCAGCGCTATCGCTTGCGCAAAACAATTGAAAGTCCTCAAGGTGCAAGTGTTCAAATGGCCGGGCAAATGTTCGATAACTTTTCGAGCAATGACTACCTGGGGTTAGCAAATCATCCGTCGGTTATTAAAGCATTTCAACAAGCTGCTGAACGTTACGGTGTTGGAAGTGGTTCTGCGCATTTGATTTGTGGCCATAGTGCCGAACATCATGCGCTTGAGGAAGAACTGGCAGAATTTACCGGGCGTGATCGTGCGTTGATTTTTTCAACTGGCTATATGGCAAATCTAGGCGCAATATCGGCAATGGCTCATAAAGGCGATGAGATTTTCCAAGATAAACTTAATCATGCATCGCTGATTGATGGCGGAAGACTTTCTGGTGCTCAGGTTAAACGGTTTGTTCATGGTGATATGGGGCAGTTAAAGCAATTGCTCGAAGGCTCATCAACTCGCAGAAAGTTGGTCGTTAGTGATGGCGTGTTTAGTATGGACGGTGATGAAGCCAACATGCAGGGCTTGGTTGGTCTAACGGAAACCTCAAATGCAATGTTGATGATTGATGATGCGCATGGGCTAGGGGTGTTGGGTGAAAAAGGTGGTGGATTGTTGGAAGCATGCGACTTAAATCAGCAACAAGTCCCCATTTTGATGGCGACGTTAGGCAAGGGCTTGGGAACATCAGGGGCTTTTGTTGCAGGTAGTGAAGAACTTATCGAAACGTTGATACAACAAGCGCGTACCTACGTTTTTACCACTGCAATGCCGTCAGCGGTAATGGCAGCCACCAGACAAAGTTTAAAAATTTGCCAACAAGAAACATGGCGCAGAGAAAAGTTACGGCATTTGGTCGCTAGGTTTAGGAAAGGCGCCGAGCAATTAGGGCTTAACTTAATGCCTTCGCAGACACCTATCCAGCCGATTATTCTTGGTAGTAATGAGGCGGTCATGGCTGCGGGTGAGTATTTAAAAGAGAAAGGTGTTTTAGTGGGCGCTATTCGTTATCCAGCGGTTAAAAAAGCGAGTGAGCGGCTAAGAATTACGTTATCGGCAACCCATACGGACTCACAAGTTGATAATTTACTGCTGGGTTTGGAGGAATTGTTCTGTTAACAGCATTAAATATACAAGAATCGGGTGAAGGGCCAAATCTTGTGTTAGTACATGGCTGGGCCATGAATAACTTGGTTTGGAATAATTGGTTAGCTCTTTTGGAACAGTCCTTTCGTGTTATTTGTGTTGAGTTGCCGGGGCACGGAAACAGCGAGTATAACGAGCCATGGCAGATGAGTGACTTGCTGGAGATGATGGCGGCACAATTACCTCAGCAGTGTAGTTTTTTGGGGTGGTCATTAGGCGGGTTGGTTGCCTTGGCTTATGCAGATCACTTCCCGAAGCGTGTTAATCGGCTTGTCATGCTGGCGAGCACACCAAAATTCGTACAATCTGCCGACTGGCAGCCTGCCCAATCTAAAGCAGTATTTGATGTTTTTTCTAGTCACTTGAAAAGAAAGCCGCTGCCGACAATGAAACGCTTTGTTAAATTGCAAACAGACGGTGGTGAACCATCTCAAACAATCGAGAGGTTTCTAAAGTCGGTGTTACAGGTGCGCAGTGAAACATCAACAAAAGGATTGATTAGCGGTTTGGATATTTTATCTCAGGCTGACTATCGGCTTGCGTTAAAAAAACTAAACTGTCCGACTATGCTGTTGCTTGGGGAGAAGGATCAATTGGTGCCAGTTGAGGTAGCAGATAAGTTCGCACAAATTAATCCTCGTGTTACTGTGTGTGTCATAGAGGGCGCCACACATGTTCCTTTTTTGTCACACCCGAATGAGGTATCACAAGAGTTAGTACGATTTATGTCTGCTGGAGATAGGGAGTTATGAGCGTTGGCGGGTTTCAAAAAGTTACTTATAGTAAAGAAATGGTGCGTCAATCATTCGACTCAGCGTCACAAAACTATAACGAACATACCTCTCTTCAACGGCTGATTGGTGATCACTTACTTTTACACAAAAAAGCTCAAAATCATGCGAATCAAAGTGTTCTTGATATTGGCGCTGGAACGGGCTATTTAACCAAGAAATTATTTGAGTTAAATGAAGTGAAGGATGTGTATGCTTTAGATATTGCAATTGGTATGTTGAAGCATGCACGCCATTATTTAGGGACTTTGCAGGCGAAAGGCGTTATATGTGCCGATGCTGAAAAGTTACCACTGAATGATGGCGTTATGGATGTGATTTATTCTAATCTGGCATTTCAATGGTGTGAAAACTTGGAGAAAGTGTTTGCTCAAGCACATAGGGTGTTACAGCCGAAAGGTTTGTTTGTGTTCAGCACATTTGGGCCTGCAACATTGACTGAGTTAAAAAGCTCATGGCAGCAAAGTGATAAGGCGGTACACGTTAATTCGTTTGTGGGTGAAGAAGTGATTCGGCAAGCGCTTCAACATGCTGGTTTTTACGACATAACGATACTGACGGATAATATTGTGAATTATTACTCATCACCAAAACAATTGATGGTAAGCCTGAAAGGGATGGGAGCACACAATATGAATCAAGGACGACGGCTTGGTTTAACAGGTGTTAAATCATTTAAGGCTATGCTCAAAGTGTATGAAAGTTTACGAACAGAGCAAGGGGTCCCTGCCACTTTTCAGGCAGTTTATGTTTATGCTAAAAAAAGTGAGTAAAGTTTAATGTTGAAGAGTTTTTTTATTACGGGTACCGATACGGATGTTGGAAAAACTTATGTCGCGGCTGCCTTAATAAGGGGTTTAGCAGAGCGTCAGTTGACGGTGTCTGGTTTTAAGCCGGTTGCTGCTGGTGCTACATGGCAGGATGGTCAATTTAAAAATGAAGACGCAATTGATTTATTGCTGGAATCTACGGCAGGGCTCGGCTATTCGGATGTAAACCCTTATTGTTTTGAACCAGCCATAGCACCGCACATTGCGGCGGAACAAGAAGACATGGTCATTAACTTGCCAGACATTGAGGCGGTTTACGCAAAACATAAGTTGGCAGCTGATATGGTGATAGTGGAGGGAGCCGGAGGTTGGATGGTTCCGCTAAATGATCAGCTTGGTTTTGATGATTTGGCGTTAGCGCTTAATGCTCCGGTTATTCTAGTCGTTGGTTTAAAGCTTGGGTGTATTAATCATGCGTTATTGACCGAGGCTGCAATTTTGAACAAGGGGTGTCGGATTGCAGGTTGGATCGGTAATGACCTAAACGGTCAGTTTATGGAGATAAATGAAAATATACGGACATTAAAGCAGCGAATGAAATCTAAATTTATAGGCAATATTGAATATCAACCAGATAAAGAAAAAAAGAGTGCTGTGGATCAAAGAAAGATAAAGGGTCTACTTGATTATTTGATTGAATTTCGTTAAATTGCGAGGCCATACTGTCTTATGCTTGGATAGATGAAAATTAATGGGTAAAGTCGGTAGAAGTCATTGATAGAATGCCTGACACTAACACTCAGATTTTCATGGGTATTCTGAAAATACTATATATTTTTAATTGATTTTACTTTGTATATCTTTAAGTGAGTGAAGGAGAACTAACTCACTCGGATAAAAGTAAAATCGTTAGTTGTTAAATAAATATTACTGGAGACGTCACTATATAACTGACGCCCAGAGACCTTGTCTTACAAGGTAGTAACATTAAATTGAGGTCGGATGCTTTTGTAACTAAAAGTAAACGAAAAGTTGGTGATGCGACATTTGAAAATGCTAATCGTGTCAATATCAAATTAGTTTTGAAAGATAAAAAATAAGGGAGGCAGTTTCTGTGATTAAACTAAAGCAACTTTTTGCTGGTGGCACTGTATTGACGTTGATGTCAGGCATCGCCCAGGCGGACTATGGGTTGAATTTACCGGTGGGTGTAACTGAGACGAGCAAGCAAGTTCATGATTTGCATATGTTGATCCTATGGGTCTGTGTAGCGATTGGCGTGGTTGTTTTTGGTGCGATGATTTATTCGATGATTTATCACCGTAAATCACGCGGTGCAGTGGCATCACAGTTTCATGAAAGCATGGCGGCAGAATTGGTGTGGACTATTATTCCATTCATCATTCTGATTGTTATGGCTATTCCAGCGACGAAAGTGTTGATTGAAATGCATGACACGTCTGAAGCTGATATGAAAATCAAAGTAACCGGCTACCAGTGGAAATGGCGTTATGAGTATGTCGGTGAAGGCGTAGACTTCTTTAGCACATTAGATGTTGCCAGTAACGAAGCACGTCAAGTTGGTTCAGAAATTGATCCAGCCACTGTTGAGAATTACTTGTTAAATGTCGACAACCCATTGGTGCTGCCTGTGGGCAAAAAAGTAAGTTTCTTATTAACAGCAAGTGATGTTATCCACTCTTGGTGGGTACCAGATTTTGGCTGGAAGAAAGATGCGATCCCTGGTTATATTAATGAAGCTTGGGTTGTAGTGGATAAACCAGGTATTTACCGAGGTCAATGTGCTGAGTTATGTGGTCGTGACCATGGTTTTATGCCTATCGTTGTTGAAGTCAAATCTGAAGAAGATTATGCAGCGTGGTTAGCCGAACAGAAATCAGGGGTTAAGGGAGCGAAAATAGCAGCACTTGACGCGCTTAATCCAAGAGACTTAAAAGATAATTAGGAGATTCAGATAATGGCGACTGTTATAGATTCACATGATGATCACCACGATCATGGTCCAGCAAAAGGCTTTATGCGTTGGGTAACAACAACAAACCATAAAGACATTGGCACACTGTATTTAGTATTTGCACTAGTGATGTTTATGGTTGGTGGTGCAATGGCAATGGTTATACGCTTGGAATTATTTCAACCAGGTTTACAATTTATTGATCCAGGCTTCTTTAATCAAATGACAACTGTTCATGCTTTAGTCATGATTTTTGGTGCTGTTATGCCGGCTTTTGTGGGTTTAGCCAATTGGATGTTGCCCATTATGATTGGCGGCCCTGATATGGCATTACCTAGGATGAATAACTGGAGTTTTTGGATACTACCTTTTGCATTTACAATGCTATTGGCAACATTCTTTATGGATGGTGGTGCGCCAGCAGGTGGCTGGACTATGTACCCACCGTTAGTACTACAAGGTGGTAACGGCTTTCCATTTATGATTTTTGCGATTCATATGATGGGTATTTCATCTGTGATGGGCGCTATAAACGTTATTGTTACCATCCTTAATATGCGTGCTCCTGGCATGACATTGATGAAAATGCCTTTATTTGTATGGACTTGGTTCATTACAGCTTATTTATTAATTGCCGTAATGCCTGTGTTAGCAGGGGCAATCACAATGCTTTTGACAGATCGTTTTTACGATACAACGTTCTTTAGTGCAACGGGTGGTGGTGATCCTGTGTTGTTCCAGCATATTTTCTGGTTCTTTGGTCATCCAGAAGTGTATATTTTGATTTTGCCAGCTTTTGGTATCATTTCTGCGATTATTCCAACGTTTGCTCGTAAGCCTCTATTTGGTTACAGCTCAATGGTATACGCGACCTCGTCGATCGCATTCCTTTCATTTATTGTTTGGGCGCATCACATGTTCACAGTGGGCTTGCCGCTGCAAGGTGAATTGTTTTTCATGTACGCAACGATGTTGATTGCGGTACCAACAGGGGTGAAAGTGTTTAACTGGATTTCCACTATGTGGAAAGGCTCGATGACATTTGAAACACCCATGTTATTTGCGATTGGTTTTGTCATTATGTTTACGATTGGTGGGTTCTCAGGCTTAATGTTGGCGATTGCCCCTGCAGATTTTCAATACCATGACACCTATTTTGTTGTCGCTCATTTCCATTACGTATTGGTGACCGGTGCGGTGTATTCAATCATGGCATCTGTTTATTATTGGATTCCAAAGTGGACAGGCAATATGTATAGCGAAAAAATGGGCCAATGGCACTTTTGGCTATCTACGATATCTGTGAATGTATTGTTCTTCCCTCAACACTTTTTAGGGCTTGCTGGAATGCCTCGTCGTATTCCTGATTACTCAGTTCAGTTTGCAGAATTTAATATGTGGTCGAGTATTGGTGGTTTTGCCTTTGGCCTGTCGCAAGTATTTTTCTGCTTCATTGTTTATAAAACAATCAAAGGCGGGGAAAAAGCAACGGATCAAGTTTGGGAAGGAGCTGAAGGTCTTGAATGGACATTGCCTTCTCCAGCGCCGTATCATAGTTTTTCAACGGCACCTGAAATTAAATAAAGGTATGAGCGTCTAGCTTAAGGGCTAGACGCATTATTAATATGAAAGAACAACGCAAAAAAAAATTAATCACAGTGGCTATTTTGGTCGCTATGGCATTAAGCTTTTATTTAGGTTCTTTTATGTTCCTTACAGAATAAATAATTAGAATAGGTAAATTTATGTCTTCTGAAAACGCGTATTACGTACCTCACGATGCGAAATGGCCGATTATTGGCTCCATTGGTTTGATGTTATTTTTTGGTGGTTTTGCTGCCGAGCTAAATAATGCTCCTTCTGCATCTATTATCATGACGGTAGGTTTTTTAGTCTTGGTTTATATGATGTTTGGGTGGTTCGGCGAAGTTATTAATGAAAGTGAATCGGGTGCTTATAAAAGCAATGAAGATGCTTCTTTTCGTGGCGGCATGGTTTGGTTTATCTTTTCTGAAGTAATGTTTTTTGCCGCATTCTTTGGTGCTTTGTATTATATTCGAACATTTTCAGTGCCTTGGATAGGCGGCGAAGGCTCAGGAGCGAGTACCAATGAATATATTTGGGATGGCTTTGAGGCGATGTGGCCAACAAATGGACCAGCAAATGTAGGTGGTGAATATGAGAAAATGGGCCCATGGGGTTTGCCAGCGATCAACACACTTATTCTGTTAACAAGTGGTGTGACGGTGACTTGGGCACATTGGGGTTTAATTGCTAATAAACGTAAACAACTTATTATCGGATTGGCGTTAACGGTTATTTTGGGCTTCGTATTCGTTGCTTTACAGGCCCTTGAATACAGTCACGGTTATAATGACTTGAACTTAACCATGGCTTCGGGCGTTTATGGGTCTACTTTTTATATGTTGACTGGTTTCCATGGGTTTCATGTATCAATGGGTGCTATTATCCTCGCAGTTATCCTTTTTCGTAGCATGAAGGGACACTTCACGCCAGAAAATCACTTTGCTTTTGAAGCAGCGGCTTGGTATTGGCACTTTGTTGACGTGGTTTGGTTGGGATTATTTGTCTTTGTCTATTGGCTATAGAGACTGAGGTTTATTTAAAAAAGGCGCTACAAGATAGCGCCTTTTTTATTGTCATTGATTTAATGGTTGTTGATTACTTTGCTGGGTGGGTATGGCAGCATGAGGCTTAATAAAGCCAAGATAAGAAAATAATAATAATGAAATGAATAGCGTTAATGATAGGCCAATTCGTATTGCGAGTGACTTCACCACTTCTTTAGGGGAAGATTTTCTACGAGACAAATGGTAGAAAGCTTTAAAGAGGCTGTAAATAATGACGCATAATGTAAAAACAATTAGGTATTTAATGAAGGGGTTCATTGCATATTTCTCAAATTATAATGTTCCTATTGTCATTTAAACTTAGTGTAAAGACTAACAATATTTTATTATGCAATTCAAAGCGAATATATATTTAACAATACTTGCCATATTGGTTTTGTTATTGCTTCTAAGTTTGGGTAATTGGCAGCTTAATAGAGCTCAAGAAAAGCAAGATATATTAGATTTGCAGTCCATCAGAATGAACATGGAGTCTGTTGAGTTGTCAACGTTGCAGTTGAGAGCTAATAAAGGCTTACGTTACTGGCCAGTTAAGGCAACTGGTTTGTTAGACACAGATCAACAAATTTTAATAGATAATCAAGTGAAAGATGGTCGACAGGGCTACTTTGTATTAACACCTTTAAAATTAAATGCTTCAGAAGCAATTTTATTGAATCGAGGGTGGGTGCCTGCTGGACCGACTAGAGATATTTTACCAAATGTCAGTTTACCGGCTAATGGGGTTACAATTAGTGGGAAACTAGATCATTTCCCCAGTGTTGGTATAAAGCTAGATGGAGCAGATACACTGTCTAATGGTTGGCCTTCGGTAACGCAATTAATTGATGTCGATAAGGTGTCGGAACGCTTAGGTTATACTGTTTTGCCATATCAACTGTTATTAAACCAACAAGAACCTAATGGCTATGATCGTCGTTGGGTTCCAATGAAGATGGGCCCACAAAAACACCATGGCTACGCATTTCAATGGTTTGCTTTAGCGACGGCTTGGGTCATTATTTATTTTGTATTAACCATAAAACTAGGTAGAAAAAAGAATGGATAACGTCATTAAAAATAGACTTAAACTTATATTTATTGCAAGTATGTTTGCTGTGCCAGTTTTAACGGCCTGGCTATTGTTCAATAATCCACAATGGCTTGACGGTGGCAGTACTAAAAACTATGGTGAATTAATTGTACCAGCAATACCTTCTGAATTAAGTGACTACTTTGTTGGTTCAGAAGATGAGATCAAGGAATTGAAGGGGCGATGGGTTCTTGTGCATATTGATACGGATGGGGAGTGTTCTGAATTGTGTGAACAGTCTGTTCATATTGTTCAACAACTGCACGTATTGTTAAACAAAGATGCGAAGCGATTAAAAAGAGTATATTTAGACAAATCCGAACATCAAGATAATGTGTTTCTTTCACAGGCTCCTGAGTTGTTTGTTTTACGTTGGAGTGATCAGCATCTTGCAAAGTTACAAGCTAATGTTAAAAACATCAACGATGGTGATATGTTGCTGTTGGATCCTCTTGGGAACATCATGATGAAATATTCGCAAGACGCAGACCCATATGGTATTCAAAAAGACCTTAAACTTTTATTTAAGGCCTCCCAAATAGGTTAAAAACATGTTCAGAAACTTAACTATTTTTGCAATACTCTTGGCCTTGTTTGTCGTTGTATTGGGCGCATATGTTCGCTTATCAGATGCAGGGCTAGGTTGCCCAGACTGGCCTGGTTGCTACGGAAGCCTCATTGTCGACGAATCGCATGAAGGTGTTGCGCATGCCGCTGAACATTACCCTGAGCGCCCTCTAGAGGTATCTAAAGCGTGGAAGGAAATGATACACCGTTATTTTGCTAGTGGCCTAGGTCTTGTAATACTAATATTAACGATTATGGCTTGGAGGCAACCAGAGCTTGGTCAGCGAGGCTTAACGACGTTATTATTATTGTTAGTTATGTTTCAAGGGGCGCTTGGAATGTGGACAGTAACTTTGTTGGTTAAACCGGCGATTGTTATGAGTCATTTGCTCGGTGGGTTAGCAACACTTAGTTTGTTATTGTTGCTGTTGCTGCGTATTCAGACAAAACGGTTAGCACAGACAGACAAAAAAAACACTGTCAGGGGTGTTACATCAGTTGCTCTGTTAGTATTAGTCGTGCAAATTGCCTTAGGCGGCTGGACAAGTACAAACTACGCAGCGTTGGCTTGCCCAGACTTTCCGACTTGTTTTGGTACTAGCTGGAACCCAGCTGTGGATTATAAAGAAGGGTTTGTGTTATGGCGTGGCTTAGGTGTGGACTATGAGTTTGGTGTGTTAAGTAATGAAGCGCGTGCAGCTATACACTGGGTGCATCGTATAGGCGCCTTAATAACAACTATATTATTTAGTTTCTTGATATATTTACTGATCCGTTTAAGTGCCGTCAAAGAAGCAATAATGCTTGGTGCTCTATTATTTATGCAAGTAATGCTGGGCATATTAAATGTGTTGCTAAATTTGCCTCTACACGTTGCTGTCGCGCATAATGCAGTAGCAGCATTACTTTTATTAAGTGTAGTGTATGTAAGATTTAGGCTTGGTAAGCCAGTACTATAATTTAGGGTTATATTTTGAGTGAACAGATGATTAATGATTCAACTAACACTATTAGTTGGAAAAGCTATTACGAATTATGTAAGCCTAAGGTAGTCCTGCTGATTATTTTTACAGCAGTGGTTGGAATGTTTTTAGCAGTGCCGGGCTTGGTGCCTTGGCAACCATTGGTATTCGGCACGATTGGAATTGGTTTGGCAGCATCTTCAGCAGCAGCGATTAACCATTACCTAGATCAAAAATTTGATGCCAAAATGGCTCGTACAAAAGGGCGACCATTACCACATGGGGATTTGAACGGTACACAGGTGCTTGGATTTGCCTTTACGATTGGTGCTATTGCAATGCTAGTGCTAATCTTTCTGGTAAATGAGTTAACGGCCTTTTTAACCTTTCTTTCATTAATTGGTTATGCAGTTATTTATACCGTTTATTTGAAGCATGCTACACCGCAAAACATTGTTATTGGTGGTGCTGCGGGTGCAGCGCCTCCTGTATTGGGCTGGAGTGCGGTTACATCGACAATTGACCCACATGCTTTATTGTTATTCCTAATTATTTTTATTTGGACGCCGCCACATTTTTGGGCACTGGCTGTTGCGCGAAGAGAGGAATACGCTAAAGCAGATATTCCGATGTTACCGGTGACTCATGGCGCCGAATTTACTAGGTTACACATTGTTTTTTATACGGTTTTATTAATATTAGTGAGTTTATTGCCGTATTTGACAGGCATGAGTGGCATGCTCTATTTGGTTAGTGCTATCGGCTTAGGTTTCGGTTTTTTATATTATGCGGTGCTGCTTAAGAAAACAGCTGATGACATTATTGCAATGAAAGCATTTAAATACTCAATTCTATATTTAATGCTGTTATTCGCCGCCTTACTTATCGATCATTATCTTTGATTTAAATAGGCAAAATATTTAATACCGTTACACATACAGCGAGTTAAATAACTACCTGTCATAATGCGGTGAGCCGTAAGTGTGTGTAATATTTGCTAATGAAAAGTGTAGAACCGAATACTAAGCTTTCAAAAATAATGGTTTGGCTAACATGGTTGGGCCTTTTAGCCATGTTAGTGATAGGCTTCGATCGATACCTTGACTTGCAAGCGAACCCCAACGAGCGCCCTGATGTTATCTATGACTTGGATGGTGTGGCTGAGGTAACGTTACAACAAAATAAACAAGGTCATTATGTAGCGAATGGCAAATTGAATGGTCATTGGGTTATGTTTGTTTTGGATACTGGAGCCACCAATATCAGTATTCCCGCTAAAGTTGCTAAACAGATGGGATTGCCGGAAGGTTACCCGCAAAGAACGCGAACCGCCAATGGTGATATTGTGGTGTATCGGGTTACGCTTGAGTCGGTTAGCCTTGGGTCGATTGAACTAAAAAATGTTGCGGCACATATCAACCCACATATGGATGGTGAGGTTGTTTTATTAGGGATGAGTTTTTTAAAGCAGGTCGAGATGATACAAGTCGGGAAACAGCTGACTCTACGCCTAAAGCCAAGGTGAGATTCTTGGGCTTTAGGCGGTTTTAAGAGGCTCTATACTCAATTAATTCTTGCTTTACCTTATTCATCGCATTTTTTTCTAATTGACGAATACGTTCAGCAGAGACTTGATATTTATCTGCTAACTCATGCAAAGTTGATTTCTTTTCGCTTAACCAGCGCTCTGCTAAAATTGATCGACTTCTATCGTCAAGGTTGCTAAGGGCAGTATTTAAGCGAGAAGCATCGTGAGCCTCTTCGTTGTATGTTTCTAGTAAAGTAGCAGGGTCGTGTTCTTCTTTAGTCACAAATGTCGCAGGCGTATGAATCAATTCGTCTGATTCTGTGTTGTCATCTTGATGACCGTCAAAAGCCATATCAAAATTGCTCAAACGCTTTTCCATTTCGTAAACGGCAGATTTATCGACACCTAGGTCATTTGCAATAGCGTCGGCTTCATTTTCGTCTAGCCATGCTAGGTTCTTTTTGTGCTTTCTTAAGTTGAAGAACAGTTTGCGCTGAGCTTTTGTCGTCGCAATTTTAACAATACGCCAGTTTTTGATTACAAATTCATGAATTTCAGATTTAATCCAGTGTACGGCATACGAGACAAGACGAACCCCCATGTCAGGGTCAAAGCGTTTAACGGCTTTCATTAAGCCAATGCTACCTTCTTGAATGAGATCTGGCAGTGCAAGGCCATAGCCACTATAGCTTTTGGCAATATGGATAACATAACGCATATGAGATAAAACGAGCATGCGAGCAGCTTCTAAATCATTTTCATTTCGTAAACGATTTGCTAAATCTCTTTCTTGCTCTACCGTTAACGCAGGCGCAGAGGAAACAGAGGCTATATAAGCATCTAAAGATCCAGCTGATAATTGATTAGGTAATGCTAAAGCATGAGTCATACTATCCCTCCTTTTGTGTGCTTGAATAACTTAACACTCACAATATAAGACCAGCAAGTATAACAAAGGTTCATTTTATAAAGCAATTTAAAGGCTTTATGATACTCAGTTTTCTAGTTCTGATAAGTATCGACTAACAACCAGCCATGAACCAATAATACCAAGGCTGATAGAGAAGATAACCCATAAAATAGCATGCCCTAAAGGCATAAAGCTAAGGCTGAACGAGCTATTATATAAAGCAGATAAAGAACTGGTGGGACCATCAATTAGCCACACAGATAAATTAACCAGCAAACAAGCGAAAATACCACCCAGAAAACCATACCAAAAACCACTATAGATAAATGGGCGCATAATAAAACTGCGTGTTGCACCCACTAGTCGAGTGATGTCAATTTCATCACGACGGTGTTGCAGTTCTAATCGAATAGTATTGCTAACGATTAAGAGTACAGCAAAACCCAGTAATACAGTGATAATGCTAACACCACGCTGGGCTATGTTGAGGATGCCATTTAACCGGTCGAGCCAGCCCATATCCAGTTGGACCAGTTCGATATCGGCTCGTTGTTTAAGTTCATTAACCAGGGCCTCAAGTGCCTCACGGTTGTTTAGCTGAATAATAGGGGTGATTTGGATAACATGCGGTAATGGATTGCTGGCAAGTGCGCTAATGGCTGAACCAAATCCGCTATATTGCTGAAACTCTTCTAGAGCTGCTTGCTTACTAATTAAAAGTGATTGGGTGATCTGATCATGTTCATGTAGTGCCTGACTGAGTTTGGACGCTTGCTCAAGGTTGACCGACTGATCAAGAAATAATGAAATATTGTTGTTTAAGTCAATTTGCCCGCTAAGTGATTGAAGGTTGTTAATAGAAACTAATAAACCGGACGGCAGGGATAATGTTATGGCAATGACGCTGACCGTCATCATAAAGTTAAAGGGTGCTCTTGAAAAACGACCAAGGCTGGCAAAAAAAGTATGCAAGTGAATTAGCACGTAAGCACGTAAACTAAATAGACTAGTAGGTCTTTGTACGTTTTGTCGACGACTAGCCATGATTGCTCACTATTTCACCTTGAGAAAGTACTAATGTTCGATAATTCATGCGTTCAATAAGGGCAATATCATGAGTTGCGACCAGTACAGTCACGCCCACTTGGTTAAACTGTTCAAACAATTGCATTATTTCTTCGGATAAAGCAGGGTCTAAGTTTCCTGTTGGTTCATCGGCTAAAATCATTGGCGGCCTATTAACAACTGCCCGTGCAATACCAATACGTTGTTGCTCACCGCCAGACAAAGTGATGGGGTAGCGCTTTTCTTTTCCAAGTAAATTGACTTTATCTAACGCTGCGCGAACACGGCGTTGAATTTCATGACGATCCAGTCCAGCAATAATTAAAGGTAAGGCGACATTATCAAAAACGGTACGGTCATGCAGTAAACGATGATCTTGAAATATCATGCCAATTTTACGCCGAGCATAGGGAACAAGCCGTTTGGAAAGGCGGCCAATGTTTTGGTTGTCGAGCATCACTTGACCTTGCGTGCTACGTTCAAGAATCGCGATAAGTTTTAGCAAGGTGCTTTTACCCGCACCAGAGTGGCCGGTAAGAAAGGCCATTTCGCCTTTTTCTAACTCGAAATTAACGTTTTTAAGCGCATCGGCACCACCAGGGTAACGTTTGCTGACGTTGATAAATTGAAGCATGAGCGCTAATGGTCAGTTTCAGATTTTTCAAATAGAGCCGTGGTGAACTCGGCGGCATCAAAAGGACGTAGGTCATTGATGCCTTCACCAATACCAATAAAACGAATGGGTAGTTTGAATTGATTGGCAATGGCGAAAATAATACCACCTTTTGCGGTGCCGTCCAATTTCGTAAGAGTGATGCTAGTTAGTGGGGTGGCTTTATCAAAATTCTTAGCTTGGGCGAGGGCATTTTGTCCGGTGCCTGCATCAAGAACCAGCATGGTTTCGTGTGGCGCGCTGTCATCCAGTTTTTTAATAACACGGTTGATTTTGCTTAACTCATTCATTAGGTTTGTTTGGGTATGTAGGCGGCCAGCAGTGTCTGCCAGTAAGACGTCAATGTTGCGCGCTTTTGCCTTCTCAAAGGCATCGTAAATAACCGAAGCAGAGTCAGCCCCAGTATGTTGAGCAACAACCTCAACGTCGTTACGCTTCCCCCATTCTTGTAATTGTTCAATCGCAGCGGCCCTAAATGTATCGCCAGCCGCTAACATGACACTTTTGCCCTCGGCTTGTAAACGTTTAGCCAGTTTACCAATGGTCGTCGTTTTACCCATGCCATTAACGCCGACCACTAAGATAACGAAAGGGCCGTCACTGTCAGGAATGGTTAAAGCTTGTTGGTTTGGCTCAAGGATCGATAGCATCTCTTCTTGAAGTGCTTGGGTGAGAGCCTGTGGGTCGGCTAGCTGCTTGCGCGCAACTCGCTGAGTTAAATTTGAAATGATGTGTTGAGTGGCTTCAATGCCGACATCAGCTGTTAGCAGTAACATTTCTAATTCTTCAAACAAATCGTCGTCGATTTGTTTTTTCCCTAAAAATAAATTACCTAAACCACCGGTCAATCCGCTGCGTGTTTTTGTTAACTGGTTTTTTAAGCGGCCAAAAAAACCTTCTTTAGGTTCTTCGACAGGCGGCTGCTTAGTTGTGTCGGTATCTTTCTTTTTGCCAAATCCAAACATGATATTGTGTCTATTGGTGGGAACTTTATCGTAAAATCCCTATTCTAAATTCGTTTTAAAGTTAAGTGAGAACTAAATGAAGAAGTTATTTGTGGCACTTTTTATTCTGAATATCGTTTATTCGCTGAACAGTTTTGCTTCGCCAGAAACTCTGCCTGATATGGTACACGAAAAAGTGCTAAAAAATGGCTTAAAAGTGTTGGTTAAAGAAGATCGGCGAGCACCCGTTATGGTGTCGCAAATTTGGTATAAAGTAGGGGCCAGTTACGAACATGATGGTATTACCGGTGTATCGCACGTACTAGAACATATGATGTTCCAAGGAACAGAAAACCTAGAGCCGGGTGAGTTCTCTAAAATAATTGCTGAAAATGGCGGTCGTGAAAACGCCTTTACCGGTGCTGATTATACGGCGTATTTTCAAACCATGGAGGCCTCACGCCTTGAGGTAAGTCTGCGGCTTGAGGCAGAACGGATGCAAAATTTAAAGTTGCAAGAAAAGGAGTTCAGCAAAGAGCTGCAAGTGGTTATGGAAGAGCGCCGTATGCGTACTGAAGATAAACCACGAGGTCAGGCGTACGAATACTTTAAAGCACTGGCTTACACCAGTAGTCCCTATCGAAACCCTATCATTGGTTGGATGCAGGACTTAAAAGATATGGAACTAGAGGATTTAGCGGTTTGGTATAAACAGTGGTATTCGCCAAATAACGCAACACTGGTGGTTGTCGGTGATGTTCAGCATGAGCAGGTCTTTCAGTTGGCAGAACAATATTTTGAGCCTATTCCTGCGGTCGCGTTTAAGCCGATTAAAAAAAGAACAGAAGTGCCACAGGTGGGTGTGCGACGTAGTATTGTGAAGCAGAATGCTAAAGTCCCTTATTTATTGATGGGCTATAAAGTACCTGTGCTCAACACTGTGCAGAATGAAGAGGATGTGTACGCATTAGAGGTGTTATCCGGTATTTTAAGCGGCGGTAGTAGCGCACGATTGCCCTCAAATTTAGTACGGGGTTCTCAAGTTGCCTCCAGTGCCAGTGCAGGGTACGACATGAATGCTCGGCTACCGACATTGTTTTTGTTTGATGGTGCGCCGGCTGCAGATAAAAGCATTCAACAGCTTGAGGAGGCCTTAGTGGAGCAAATAGCAAACTTGCAAACGGATTTAATTGAGGAAAAAGAATTGAACAGGGTTAAAGCGCAAGTGATAGCTGCATCGGTGTATGAAAAAGATTCCAATTTTTATCAGGCGATGCAGTTGGGTATGCTTGAAACTGTAGGTGTTGGTTGGCAAAAAGCGCATGATTATGTTGAAAAAGTAAACGCTGTGACGGCTGAGCAAGTTCGTGCCGTTGCACAACAATATTTGATTGAAGATCATTTAACAGTCGTTCATATGCTGCCGATGGGGGACGCTAATGAAAATTAAAATAAAGGTTATAGTCAGCAGTGTTCTGTTGTTACTCAGCCCGTTATCGCTGGCTCTTCCAAGTATTCAACATTGGCAAACAAATAACGGCGTTCAGGTATATTTTGTGCCAACTGAAGGGTTGCCAATTTTAGACGCACAACTAGTCTTGCGGGCAGGCAGTTCAGCGGACGGAGATAAAAATGGCGTGGCAGCGTTAACCAGTGCTTTACTGACTCAAGGTGCAGCGGGGCTTAATGCGCAAGATATTGCAGAGCGACTAGACAGTGTTGGGGCGCAACTCAGTGCATCAACATCGCGTGACTTAACAACAATTAGTTACCGAAGCTTAACAGATGAAAAAGCGCTACAAACCTCGTGGCGGTTATTGAAAGCAGTATTAAGCAAACCGAACTTTCCTCTGCAGGACTTTAATCGAATTAAGGCACGTACATTACTGGGGATTAAGCAGCGCCAAGAGTCACCGGGAGTACTGGGGCAATTGGCGCTCTACCAAGAAATATATAAAGACCACCCTTATTCGCATGCAATACAAGGTGTCGAAAGTACGGTGAAAGAGATTCAAGTTAACGACTTAAAGCAGTTTTATCAGCAGTATTATGTAGCCAATAACCTTGCGGTTGTTTTAGTCGGCGGTATTTCGCGTGATCAGGCCGAACGCATGGTGGAGGAGTTGGTGGTTGATTTGTTAGCGGGTAAAAAAGCGGCGCCGATTGAAGCGGTGCTGACGCCGCAAAAAGGTAGGGTTATTCATCTAGAATATCCATCTGAGCAGACGCACTTACTGTATGGTTTGCCGGTATTACAGCATAATGATCCAGACTACTTTCCATTGTATGTGGGTAACCATATTCTCGGTGGCAGCGGGTTTAGCTCACGCATTGTTAAAGAAATTCGTGAAGAAAGAGGGCTGGCCTACAGTGCCTACAGTTATTTTCACCCGATGATTCAAAAGGGGCCATTTGTAATGGGCCTACAGACACGTAATGAAAAAGCAAAGGAAGCGTCAATGGCTGTTAAACAAACGTTGCGAACTTTTATACAGGACGGACCAACAGATGAAGAGCTAATGGCGGCTAAGAAAAATATCATAGGGGGCTTCGCGCTTAAGTTAGACAGCAATAAAAAATTATTAGGAAATGTAGTGAGAATCGTTGTTAGTGGTGCGCCCTTAAATTATTTAAATAGCTATATGCAGAAAATAGAAGCGGTCACACAGCAGCAAATAAAACAAGCTTTCCAAAGACATCTGAAGATGGAAAAAATGGTCATGGTAACTGCTGGCCAATCTGTCGTACAAAAAAATTAATGGCTGCTAAGGGAAACCGCGTTCGTATCATTGGTGGACAATGGCGAGGGCGTAAACTCGAATTTCCTAGTATTGACGGTTTGCGTCCAACTACAGACCCAATTCGTGAAACGCTATTTAACTGGTTGCAACCTTACTTACCGCAAGCTAATTGTTTAGATTTATATGCAGGTAGTGGTGCATTAGGGTTTGAGGCGGCATCGCGTGGTGCGAGTTCTGTTTTAATGGTGGAAAAAGATATTAAGGCAATAAAGGCACTAAGGACGAATAAAGAACTGATAAAAGCAGATAATATTCAATTAATGCAACGAATGGCGTTGGATGTTTTAAACGATAAGCGTAAACAAACAGATGCGCTATTTGATGTTGTTTTTCTTGACCCACCGTTTAAGCAAGGTGAACTTAGTGAATGCGTGAAACGGCTTGAAGAAAGTGGCTGCTTATCGGATGATGCTGTTATTTATTTGGAATGCGAAAACGCGCTAAATTTAGATTTTCTGCCAAAAAACTGGACAGAGCACCGACAAAAAAAAACAGGTCAAGTGGCCTATTACCTATATCATCGAGAAGCAAATGATTAAAAAAGCAATTTACCCTGGTACGTTTGATCCGATGACAAATGGACACATTAATAGTATCCAGCGAGCCAGCAAATTATTCGATACGATAGTGGTGGCGGTTGCAAAAAGTGCAGGTAAGTCACCTTTATTTGAAAGCCAAGAGCGTTTGGATATGGCAAAACAAGCATTATGTGAATATGACAATATTGATGTGGTGTTTTTTGATGGCCTGCTGGTTGATTTAGCAAAAGAACATAAAGCCAATATTGTTGTTAGAGGCATTCGCAGCATTGCGGATTTTGAATATGAATCACAAATGGCAGGTATGAATAAAAAAATGATGCCAGCATTAGAAACGGTATTTTTAACAACCGACCCTGACTGGTGTGATGTTTCCTCGACCTTGGTGCGCGATATTGCACGGCTTGGTGGGCAGGTCAGTGATTTTGTTCCGCATGAGATTGAAAAAGCTATTTTAGCTAAGGTGAATTAGAAAAATGTCATTAATTATTACCGATGAGTGCATCAACTGTGATGTTTGTGAACCTGAATGCCCGAATGATGCGATTTTTATGGGCGAAGAAATTTACGAAATACACTCTCACCTTTGTACAGAGTGTGTCGGGCATTTTGATACGCCTCAGTGTGTGGAAGTCTGCCCCGTTGAATGTATACCAAAAGATCCGAATAACGAAGAAACTAACGATCAGCTTTTATTGAAATATCAGCAATTAATGGCGACAAATGAGGATTAAAAAAATGAAAAAAATTCTTTTTTTCACCAGTATTTTATTTGCAATAACAGCGTATGCAACCCCTGCCACACAGCTGCATCAACAAGCAGTAGCAAGTGCACACCCGGCGGCAACTCAAGCAGGACTTAGTGTGCTCAACCAAGGAGGTAATGCTTTTGATGCAGCCATTGCCGTTAGTGCGGCACTGGCAGTTGTCGAACCCTTCGGTTCTGGACTGGGTGGTGGTGGATTTTGGTTATTACATCGCCAACATGATGGTAAACAAGTGATGATAGATGGGCGTGAAGTAGCGCCTTTGGCCGCCACACGTGATATGTATTTAGACAGTCAGGGTGAGCCAATTAAGAATGCCTCGGTCGATGGGGCATTAGCTGCCGGTATTCCGGGTTTACCAGCTGCTTTAGATCATTTAGCAAAGCATTATGGAGTATTAGCACTGTCGGATAGTTTGCAGCCGGCGATAAAGCTGGCTAAAGACGGTTTTTTAGTTAACGAGCATTACCAGCGATTGGCTAAATTTCGTCAGGCGGTTTTAGCGTCAAATGACTCTGCGAAGGCTATTTTCCTAAGTGATGGAAAGGTACCTGCCTTGGGCACAAACATTATACAAAACGATTTAGCTAATACTTTGCAGTTATTGGCAACACAAGGTTTTGATGGGTTTTATAGTGGAGAGCTTGCAGATAAGTTAGTAAAAGGTGTGCAACAAGCTGGGGGCATATGGACCAAAGAGGATTTGGCTCGATACACAGTGAAAGAGCGTTTGCCGGTGGTTGCGCATTATAAAAATATCAAGGTGACCAGTGCTGCTTTGCCCTCATCGGGTGGATTGGTGTTGTCTATTGCGCTAAATATTTTAGAACAATATGACTTGTCAACGATGGACGAAGCCACACGAATTCATGTTGTGGTTGAAGCAATGAAACGAGCGTACCGTGATCGTGCATTACACATGGGCGATAGTGATTTTGTCAGCGTGCCAGTAAGTGAGCTGAGTGAAAAGTCGTATGCCCATACTATCTCTAAAGATTTAAGGCTAGATGAGGTTACACCCAGTCAACACATTAGTGGTTTAAACGAAATTGAAGGACATGATACAACGCATTTCTCTGTGATCGATAAAAGGGGTAACCGTGTGGCGGCAACTTTATCGATTAATTACCCATTTGGTTCTGGATTTGTGCCTCAAGGGACGGGTGTTTTGTTGAATGATGAAATGGATGATTTTTCTATTAAGCCAGGCACACCAAATGTATACGGCTTGGTGGGCGGAGAGGCAAATGCAATCGCAGCAGGTAAGCGAATGTTATCGAGCATGTCTCCAACTTTTATTGAAACAGAGGAAAAAGTGGGCGTTTTGGGTACACCAGGAGGCAGCCGAATTATTAGTATGGTGTTATTGGGTATTTTGGATGCCGAGCAAGGACATAGTCCTGAATCTTGGGTCAACTTGCCACGTTATCATCATCAATACTTACCGGATGTTATTCAACATGAGCCAGATACTTTTAAAGCAGAAACTTTGCTGGAGTTGACCGAAAAAGGCCACAAACTAAAGTCTGTTGGAAGGCATTATGGCAATATGCACGCAGTCTTGTGGGATAAAAAGTCTAATAAACTTGTTGCCGCCAGTGACCGTAGAGGATCTGGGGCAGCTATTGTTGAGTCAGTACCTTTAAGCACAGCAAAATAAATCGCGTTGCTGCGTTTTTGATGAGCTTTTTATACGGCTAATTAACAAATGCCAGTAATTTCACATAAACCATCAAGCACTAGCTGAATAGGACTAACAACACCAATAATTTTGCCTTGTTCCATAACCGGTGCGCGCATCAAATTATAGCGCGCAAATAAACGAGAACAGTAACGAATATCCATGTCGGGGTGTGCGTTAATGAGTGGCTTTTCATTTATTTCGTATACATTGACACGGTCGGGTGCTCTATCTTTTGCTAAAACAAGTCTTGCAATAATGCCCGCATTAATCACGCCATACTCATCATGTTCGTGAAATTTATCGACAAATAAAATCGAGGTTTTATTTTTTTTCATCATTCTAATAGCTTCTGTGATGGTGGCTGTTCCATCAATCATATAAAACTCGGTCTTCATCACATCGCGTACGGTGATAAGTTTTGCATCATTCATAGTTCTGTCTCTATTGATTGGGTAATTTTTTTTGCTTGATGTAGCACGCCAATAGCATCTTCAACATCTATTTGTAAGGCGATGCCGCTGCCCGGTTCTTCATCGAATAAACCCGCTCGTGATACCTCTTCGATAATTTTTCGACTTAAATGTTCTTCGACCAAGAAAAGCAAAACATCTCGTTGAGTATCTAAATTTAGACCCAAGAATGTTTTTTGCTGTTTAATACCTTCGCCGCGTGCATTATTGATAATAGTAGCGCCGGTGGCGCCTACTTCTCTAGCCGCTTTAAGGACTTTGTCAGTTTTGTTGTCATCAACAAAGACGATAATGAGTTTAAAGTGCATTTTATTCTCCTATTTGGTCTGCTTGTTTAAGTTGTGCGCGATGATTTACCCACTCAGCAAATTGTGCGTAGGCTAACACAGCCATGATGGGAAACAGGCTGGCAAAGGCAATAAGGCCAAAACCATCCATCAATGGGTTTCGGCCAGGAATGCTTGAAGCTAAACCGATACCTAATGCGGTAACTAACGGTACGGTGACGGTTGATGTGGTAACGCCACCTGAATCATAAGCAAGGCCAATGATGAGTTTTGGTGAAAAAATAGTCTGGATAATGACAACGACGTAGCCAGCAATAATAAACATATATAAATCAATGCCGCTTACAATTCGAAATGTCCCTAGTGAAATACCAACTGCAACACCAATAGACACAGCCAACCTTAGGTACCAAGCTTTAATAGTACCACCAGAAATTTGTTGAGCTTTGATAGCAACAGCAATAAGAGCAGGTTCTGCTAATGTTGTAGCAAAGCCAATACAGCCCCCGAAAATATAAACCCAATAATAGTCTTGCCAAGCAATAGAAATACGTTGATCGGTTGTTGGGTTGATGAAGTCAGGGCTGGTTAATTGTTCGGCCATGCTGGTGCCTAAAGGAAAAAGGGCTTTGTCTAAACCCACAAGAAAGAAAGTCATCCCTAGAACTACGTAAACCATTCCGGTTATTAAGTTATTCAAATGACTAAATGGTCGTCGGATAATGACCAATTGAAAGAAAAGGATAACAAAAATAATTGGCGCGACATCACGTAAGGTACTTAAGAAAGTGCTCCACAATTCCGCCAGCAATATCATTATAAAATGACCCCGTATGCCATCACAAAAATCATCGGGGTGAGTGATGCAAAGGCAATTAAGCCAAAACCGTCAGTCATTGGATTGCGGCCCTGAATGGCTGAGGCTAAGCCAACGCCGAGAGTGGTTACCAAGGGGACTGTGATAGTAGACGTAGTAACGCCACCTGAATCGTAGGCAATACCGATAATTGATTCGGGTGCAAAAAAAGTCATCACCACAACGCCGATATAGCCTGGAATAATCAAATAATGCAGAGGCCAGCCACGAATAATTCTTAGTACCCCTAACAAAATGGCAAAGCCCACAGAGAAGGCAACGGTAAACCGAAGACCAAAAGCATAAGATTCTTTTGCTTTGTTAGTTTTCTCGATCATGCCACCTTCCGCTGCAATACGTGCTGCTTCGTCGGCAACAGCAATTAAGGCGGGTTCGGCTGCAGTGGTGCCAAAGCCTAATGAAAAGGCAAAGACTAGTAACCACAATAAGCTACCTTTCTTAGCAAACGCATAGGCCATTGTCTCACCAATGGGGAATAGGCTTTTTTCAAGACCTTGAATAAACAGCGTTAAGCCGAGTACAACAAAAGCTGTACCAATAGCTATATCCGCTATATTGGGGATGGGTTGGCGCAGAATAAATAACTGAAAAAAAAGAACCACTGAAAAAATTGGCAGCAGGTCCATAAAACTGCCGAATAACTGTTGAATGAATTTATTTTTTAACTGAAACAAGCAAACTCCCTTTAGAGCTATAACTCTATAGGAATTAGGAGGGTATGCCTAATAAAGAATTAAAAAACGTTATTGGCAGGCGTTAGCTCGTCAAGTATTTAACGTTGGCAGTGGGTGCAGTAAAAGGTCGATCGTTGAGCAATAATGATTTGTTTAATGGGTGTTTTGCACCTTGGGCAAGGTTTGTCTTTTTGCCCGTAAACATTAAGTGTTTGTTGAAAATAACCAGGGTTGCCGTCACTGTTAACAAAATCTTTTAACGTTGTGCCGCCTTGTTGTATAGCTTGCGCTAGGATTTTTTTAATGGCAAAAACGAGGTTAATCAAGCGCTTTTTAGAAACTTTATTAGCGGCACGTTTAGGGTGAATGCCTGCCTGAAATAATGCTTCGCTAGCATAAATATTACCAACGCCGACAACGACTTGCCCATCCATAATAAAACTTTTAATGGGTGTTTTTTTTAATTGAGCCTTTGGGTAAAAATCGTCAATATTAAATGCGTCGGATAAAGGCTCTGGCCCAAGGTGTTGTATTAATTTGTGATTTTCAATGACATCTGTTGACCATAACAGCGAACCGAAACGGCGCGGATCTTTATAGCGCAAGCAGGTGTTATTACTAAAAATAATGTCAATATGCTCGTGTTTTTCTGGTGTCGTTGAAGCCTGAACGATGCGTAAACTACCCGACATGCCTAGGTGGATAATTAACGTGCCCTTATCGGTTTCAAGCAATAGGTATTTTGCACGACGTTTAACATGGTTAATGCAAAGACCCGGTAATAAGGTGGAAACTTCTGGGCTAACGGGCCAACGTAATTTTGCTTGTCGGACAATGACCTGTGAAACTTGTTTGCCTTCAATATGAGGGGCAATTCCGCGACGAGTCGTTTCGACTTCTGGTAACTCAGGCATTGGGTGTCTCCAATCTCGGTAGAGTTGTCATTTTCTTATATTTTGTATCACTAAACTGATATGCAAGTTTTTTATCATTGGAGACTAGCAAGACGCTGTCTTTTTGCTTTATTAAATGAAAGGTCAAGTTTGGCTGCTCGTAGAGAGAAATAATAATCTGCTCGGTAGGTGTGGCGTCGAATTTTGTAGTAACAGTAATAGCGCGGGCAAATCGCCATTCATCGAGAAGCATTTGAACCGCGTCTGATGAGAGCTCGTCAGTGGGTGATTGGATATTTTTCCAAGTATTATCTTCTTGTCGTTGAAGCGTTATCTCGGGTGTTTTTAAGCCAATAATCTGACCGTTATTGGGTATCAGCCGAGTGTCAATATAAGCATCAACAGGCGCGGTTAGATGATGTAAAAAAGTGTCATCTAATAAAAATAATTGTGTGTCGTTGCTGACGTAGCGACGTGATTGAACGCTTTCTGTTTTGCCAATATTGAGTGTTTTTTTGTTAAAAGAGACCTTAACTGTTGGTGTATCTAGGCCAAATTGACTGAGTGGCTGTTTTTCTAATGGGTAGCTAGTGGTTGGTTTGATCTGAGATATTTTAAGTAACCTTTCTACCTTGCCTGCTAAGGCTAGTGTGTTGACAGGCTGGGTTAAGTACCACTGGTTTTGTAGGCGCTTTAATTCGATGGTATTAGCCGCTGTTCGCTCGATCTTAATGTGCTGAATAGTGTTGATGTCTAACCCAGCTAGGTTGGTTTTTTTAGGGGCTTCATGCCCGGGCTTTAGCCACGCAATCATGCCTAGACAGACCACTAAGGTAATTAGTAGCAAGTTGATAAGTAGACGATTTTTCATAGCTTAACGTTTTTTGCGTTTAAGCCAAATGAGCAGGCCACTGACGATAAAGAGGGCCGGTAGCAGAAACAAAAACCCAAGACCAAAAATAAGCGACCACTGTTGGCTTATTTCTAGTGTGGTATCGGGCGCTGTTTTTGCAGGAATATCAATAAAGGAGTCGTCGTGGTTGAGCCATTGAATTAGGCTAAGACCAAGGTCTAAATTAGCGCCATTACCAAGAAAAGTATTGGATAAGAAATCCGCATCGCCCAAAACAATAATGCGCTGCTCTTTGGTATTGTCATCTTTTTTATTCAGCGCATAACCAATTGTAATGGGCCCCTGCTTTTCATCCGTATCGGGGTCAAATTGTATTTGCCCTTCAATATCACCTGTTTCTGTCCATGAACGTTCCAGCGTAGATAATAAGGGGGCGGCTTGATAAGGGCTGTTAGCTAATAGACTGAGCCCAGCGGCGCCTGGAAACAAGCTCATAGCCTTTAAATGTTTGGTTGCTAAATGGTTAGGGTATGCGGTGACCAAGGCAAAGGTTGGGTCATCAATACCAAAGACTTGGGTAGTGGCGTCGACCACAGTGCCGGGCAAGAGTTGAATCGTTAACAGTTCAGTTAAAGGCTTAAGAGGCTCGGATTGATTAGGTTCGCCCAACAATAATAATGCCCGACCTTTAGCAAGATATTGTTTTATCACGTCGATTTCTCCGGCTAGGTAATTTACCTGTGGGTCAGCGATGACGAGCAAGGATGTATTGTTTGGTATGGATGGCGTATCCATTAGATTAATGGTTTGGCTATTAATGCCTTTGTTTTTTAATTCGTTTGCGAATAGGCCAAAGTCATAATTTGAATGACCTGCTGGGTTGCGCTCGCCGTGCCCGGTGAGAAAAACAACCCAACGCTGATCACTATTAGCAAGCCTTTGTAGGGCATTGGTAAAGGCTTGCTCGTTTAACTGTTGTAGTGATTCGCGTTTACCGTTATAGCGAATCACTAACTCACCATCGGCGGTGATACCTTCTTCACGTGCTTGGTCAGGGCGTATATCGGGGTTAATAAGGGTTAATGTAATATCTGTTTTATGGTGGCTGTATTTATCGATAAGCTCAGAGATTTGTTGGCGCAAAATATCATTTTCAGTGGCGTACGCGTCTACCTCTATGGGGTGTGTTAATTGTTTCAGTAATTGGATGCTCGGGGTAGATAACGAATTTCTACTATTGGCTGTCCAATCAAATTGGGCGGTATATTGTGTGCTTAGCCAAGCGAGTAGGCCAAGTACGCTAAGAAATAAAAGTGTGAAAACGACATTTTGCAGCCGAATAAATTGGTGTGCTTTGCGGGATATTTTCATTTTTGTAAACGGTCGTTATCTAATCGGCGAATGCTGAGAATTAAAAACCCGGCTATAAACAAAATAAAGTAAAAAATATCAGTCGAGTGTATTAAGCCGCGTAGTAAGTTTTCGAAATGTCGCATGATAGAAATATATTCAAGCACACTGCTGCTGTTACCAGCCCAATCAATAATCCATAAGAGTAATAAAGCGCCAAAACTTCCGATTGCTGCAACCGTTGGTTGAGAGGCAATAGCAGACATGTAAAGCCCTAGCGCATTGAACGAAGCCATCAGTAAGACCATGGCAAGTAGGCAGGCGAAAAGCTTGCCTATATCGAGTTCGCCTACAGTCAATAACGAGAGCGGCATTAGGGTGATGGATAAAAGAATAATCAGTAAGAAAGCAAAAATGGCAAGGAATTTACCAAGCACAATTTCAGTTAGACTGACGGGAGCAGAAAACAGCAAGCTAATGGTTTTGTTGCGGCGTTCATCACTGATGGTTCGCATGGTTAGCAGTGGAATAATAAGTAACAAGATGACAGCAGCATTACCAAACAGCGGTGCGACAATCAGATCGGTTACGCCAGGCGCACCCGGTATACCAATAAGTTTGGGTTGTATCGCTAAATAATAATCAATTTGTGTTAAAAACATGTAGGCCAAAATAAGCTGGCTAACACCGAGAATGGTCCACGCAAGTGGTGACAGAAATAAACTGCGCAGTTCTCGGCTGGCAATCGTGAAACTATTCATGGTTATTTGAATGTTGAGTGATTGAAAGGAAAATTTGTTCCATATCGTGTTGCTGAGGTGTCAACTCTAGCAAGCCCCAGTTATTTGTTACCGACAGCTCGACTATTGTTTCTGAGATACTAGTGCCTTGGGTATGCTGAATCAGGTACTGCCCGGTGTCGAGGGCTTCAAGGGCTGTTATGTTGGGCACGTTTTGCAGTACTTCCTCGTTCGGTTGTTGACGAAAGCGCACTATTAAGCTCGAAGACGTCATTCTGCGAGATAAGCCTTCAACAGGCTCATTTAATACCAGTTTTCCGTGATGAATGATTTGTACTCTACTGCATGAATGCTGAACCTCGGGCAGTATATGAGTGGATAAAATGACACTGTGTTCATTGCCAAGTTCACGAATGAGTTCACGAATTTCTAAAATTTGAATAGGGTCTAGGCCAACCGTGGGTTCGTCTAAAATAATCACCGATGGGTTATGTAAAATAGCTTGAGCAATACCAACGCGTTGTTGATAACCCTTTGATAAATTGCCAATTAAACGATGCCCCATGTCGCTTAAACCACATTTTAGCTTTCCACGTTCTACAGAGAGTTTAATGGCGTGTTTACGTAAACCGTGCAGTTTGGCGCAGTAGCGCAGGTATTCATCTACCGTCAGGTCTGGATAAACAGGGGGTATTTCAGGCAAAAACCCTAATTCAGCTTTGGCAAGTTTGGGTTGGTCGATAATGTCATAACCATTAATTTTAATTTCACCGACGGTGGGTGTTAAGTTGCCACAAATCATTTTCATGGTGGTTGATTTACCAGCCCCATTTGGCCCCAAAAAGCCAAGAACCTCGCCTTTATTAAGCGAAAAGCTTACATCGTCAACAGCACAATGGTGACCAAATTGACGCGATAAATGGTTAACTTCTATTAGGCTGCTCATCAAATTTAGTATCTGTGATCTTAGTTTAGGGGGTTAAACGAAGGAGTCTAATATGTGCCTGACTTCCTTTCAAGCAACGATGGTCAGATAAATAGGGATGAATCTATTATAGAGGCATGTAAAAATACAGGTTTAAAAGGTTGAGCTTTTTTCATGTTATTAGGTATAGATACTGGCGGCACTTTCACCGATTTTGTTTACATAGACGATCAAGGCGTGCGTATTCATAAGGTGCTTTCAACCCCAGAGGCTCCTGAAAAAGCTATTTTGCAAGGCATTAATGCCTTAGGCGTTGATAATGAAAGTTTGTTGATTGTGCATGGATCAACAGTGGCGACCAATGCTGTATTAGAAAAAAAAGGTGTCCGTTGCTGCTTTGTGACAAACCATGGCTTAGCGGATATGTTAACGATAGGTCGCCAAGCAAGGAAAGAGCTTTACAACTTAAACCCAAAACCGGAAGAGCCGCCGGTGCCCTCAAACTTGTGTTTGGAAACGGGCGGGCGTGTCTCAGCGCAGGGTGAAGTGATTGAACCGCTAAGCGATGAGCAGATCGCAACATTGATTTCAAAAATAAATTATCTAGAACCAGAACCAGAAGCAGTTGCGATTAATTTATTATTCTCTTTTTTAGATGATGCAGCAGAAAGACGATTAGAGGCGGCCATGCCTGAAGGTTTATTTGTATCGCGTTCATCGATGGTTTTGGCTGAATATAAAGAATATGAACGCGGTATGGCGACTTGGTTGAATGCTTATGTTGGGCCGTTAGTCATTGGTTATCTAGATAGACTAAGAGCAGCAGTTAAAGCATCATCCGTTTCTGTGATGCAAAGTTCTGGTGGAACGATAGCCGCAGAACAGGCAGGTAAACAAGCGGTTCGAATGCTTTTGTCTGGCCCTGCTGGTGGATTAATGGCCGCATTACACATAGGTGAAAAAGCAGGGTTTGATCGTCTGTTAACGTTGGATATGGGGGGGACGTCTACGGATGTGGCCTTATTAGATGGTGCGATAGCGTTAACAAACGAGGGGCAAATTGAGGGTTATCCCGTTGCGGTTCCAATGGTGGATATGCATACCATTGGTGCAGGCGGTGGCTCTATTGCATCTGTTGATGCAGGTGGGTTGCTGTGTGTTGGACCTGCATCTGCGGGTGCCTCACCTGGGCCAGCTTGTTATGGCAAAGGTGGGCAGGCAGTAACAGTAACTGATGCCAATGTATATTTGGCTAGAATTAATACGCGTTATTTTCTTGGTGGTGATATGCCCTTAGATATAAAGGCGACAAATCAAGCAATGGAGAGCTTAGCGGCAGACTTGGGATGTGAACCTAAAGAGGCAGCGCAAGGGGTTATTAAGTTAGCGAATGAACATATGGCACGAGCGTTACGTGTTATTTCAATTCAGCGTGGTATTGATCCAAGGCCATATGCCTTAATGACGTTTGGTGGGGCAGGCAGTTTGCATGTGTGTGCTTTAGCGGAGGCTTTGGGAATGCAAACAGCCATAGTCCCTGTTAACTCGGGTGTGCTGTCTGCCTTTGGGATGTTAGCAGCGCCACGCTCGCGTGAGTTGTCCCGAAGCTTACTAGGGCGGTTGGATGATGTAGCTGTTGAGCAAATAGAGCATGGTTTTTTAACTTTAGTGAGGCAAGGCCAAGCAGAGTTAATGGCGGAAGGCGTGTCCTTAGACGATATAAAAATAAACTACCTGGTTGATCTAAGGTATGTCGGTCAGTCGTATACGTTGCCAATACAATGGAGTGATTCGGCGACAGTGATTAAAGACTTTCATACGATGCATAAGAGCCGTTATGGGCATGATCTAGAGCTGGCCGTTGAATTAGTTAATCTGAGGGTGTCATTATCGGGTGAAATGCCGAAGCCTAGGTTAGTTGAACAGTGTTCACGTGATAAAGACGGTAAGGTGCCTGTTGAAATGGATGATGGAATGCACATTTACCAACGAAAAGAGTTAATGTCGAATGACGTAATTAATGGGGAAGCGCTCATTGTTGAACAGGTGGCAACCACGTACCTAGCCGCTGGTTGGCAATGTCAGGTTGATCATATAGGTAACTTGGTTCTATCGAAACTATAGCTGACATTGCTTTTTAAAAGCTCAGTCTAAAACAAGAACAGCTGAATGATGATGGCCTGCCAAAGTTTTAAAAAAAATACAATAATGAGGAGAATCAACTAGCTTTGCTTCGACTTGAGAATTAGATTAAAGTTAAGAGTAGATTTTTACTAAATCTCAAGCATAAAAAGCATTGATTTAGTCGCTGTAAGTGGTTAGCATTATGCCGATCTGTAAAAATAACAAGTGTTAGTTTTCTTTTGAGTCGCCAACATCTGCGTTTTGTGTCATGCATGTTGAATGCTAGCCCTAAGTGGTATGAAAAGCGCGGTTCTCATAAATAAGAAGGAGGGGCATGCTGGTAACCAATAATGAGGAAACGGTTAAGCGATTCTGTGAGGCTTGGGATGAAATGGATCAGGATACAATCTTATCGTTAATGAGTGATGATGCTGTTTACCATAACTTACCGCTAGGGCCATTAAAGGGCCGCGAGCAAATAGCAGGCTCTGTAGAAGGTTTTTTAAAGATGACAGCAAGCACTGAATTTAAAATATTAACCTTGGTGGCAGATGGTAAGCGTGTTGTAACCGAACGAGTCGATACCTTTGCTTTTAAAGATGGCACGATGATGGAAGAACTGCCAGTATTAGGTATATTTGAGTTTGATAATAATGGCAAAATAAGTTCGTGGCGTGAGTATTGGGATATGCAAGATTGGCTTAAACGTGGTGGACCAGTGTTATAGCAGACGTTAAATGAATACTGTTATTTTATAGTGGTGAATAAACTAATGGGCCTTTTAAGGGCCATCGTTTTTAGAGTTGTAGAAGTTTTTTATAAATTAATATAGAGGAAGAGAAATATGAGTTTTGAAATGGTTGAAAAAATGATCCCTTCAGGGGAGCTTGCAAGTAATTGTATTATTGCAGGAAACCCTAAAAATCCACCGCTATTGTTATTACATGGTGCAGGCCCAGGAGCCAGTGCGATGTCAAATTGGGCGCAATGTGCTCCTATTTTAGCAAAAGATTTTTATGTGATTGCACCGGATGCGATTGGTTTCGGCCAATCAGAATTACCGAAAGAAGTGCCGACAAAAATCGCTAGATGGATGGGCTATCGCGTGGAGCAAATTAAAGGCTTGCTTGATGAATTAGGCATTGAAAAAACACATATTATTGGTAATTCAATGGGTGGTGCCCTTGCTATGCAGTGTGTTGTTGAAATGCCAGATCGTTTTGATAAGTGTATGTTGATGGGCGCTATCGGTGCGCCATTCGAAAAATCATCCACGCTTACACGTATGATGACTTTTTATGATGATCCAAGAAAAGCGCGTTACCGTGAGTTAATTCAAAGCTTTGTTTATGATCCAAGTATCTTTGAAGATTTAGAAGCAGTGATGCAAGACCGTTTTGATAAAGCAATGGACCCTAAAATGCGTCCTATCCAAGAAGTTATGTTTAAAGCGATGAATGAAGAGATGAATACAGTGCTCGTTATTCCACCACCTATTCTTGCTTCTATGGACCATGAATGGGCGATTATTCACGGTCGCCAAGATAAAGTGGTACCACTAGAAACTAGCATGTACTTCTTACAGCATTTGAAACGTGCTGAGCTACATGTATTGGATCGTTGTGGTCACTGGGCTCAAACACAACGTTGGGACGGTATGTATCCAATTATTATGTCTCACTTCTTGGGTAAAGAAATCAGGTGTTAGACCAAAAAATATTAGAAGCCTCTGCGCTAGCGCTTGATAAAGCGCTAGCCAGTGGTGAGACTATCCCGCAGTTCTCTCAGCTGTATCCTGAAATGACCATTGAAGATGGTTATGCCATCCAAGCTGAATGGACAAAAATTAGGTTGGCTCAAGGGCGAAAAATTGTAGGGCGAAAAATTGGTTTAACATCCCGTGCTATGCAAATGGCATCGCAAATAACCGAGCCTGATTACGGTACGTTAATGGATGATATGGTATTTTCAGATAACTCTGAAATTCCATTTGACCGTTTTATTGCGCCGTTGGTTGAAGTAGAGATAGCATTTGTTTTAGGGAAACGCCTTGTTGGTGAAGATATTACGCTAACGGATGTGCTGAAAGCTACTGACTATGTTTGTCCAGCTGTAGAAATAGTTGATTCACGGGTAATACGTGTAGACCCAGAAACCGGCAAACGACGCAAAGTGTTTGATACTATTGCGGACAATGCTGCTTGTGCTGGTTTAATTACTGGTGGCCGACCAGTAAAGCCAATGGATGTTGATTTAAGGTGGATAGGTGGTGTCATTTCGCGTAATGGTTTAATCGAAGAAACGGGCGTTTCTGCGGGCGTGCTTAATCACCCAGGTAATGGGATTGTATGGCTGGCAAAGCGTTTTGCTCCGCATGGTATATCGCTGGAACCGGGGCAAGTGATATTAGGTGGCTCATTTACGCGCCTTTTGTCAGTCGAACGTGGAGATACTTTTCATGCTGATTTTGGCACTTTGGGTAGCATTGGATTCCGTTTCGTCTAATTAAATATTTAAGAGGTAGAGAAATATGTCATTACCGATGACAAAGAATATATTTAAGCAGTCGATACAGGCGAATAAAAAACAACTGGGCGCCTTTATGGCACTGGCCGATTCTACGGCAGCAGAGCTGATGGCGACGACCGGTTTTGACTGGTTGTTGATCGACGCCGAACACGGCCCGAATGATATCAAAAATATTATGCATCAACTGCAAGCGATGAGTGCGTATGACGTTAACTCAGTTGTTCGCTTGCAAGATCATAATGTTGGCGATATTAAAAGGGTGCTTGATATTGGTGCGCAAACATTGCTTATTCCTATGGTTGACACGGCTGAGCAAGCGAAGCAATTAGTCGACGCGGTACGTTATGCACCGAAGGGTGTGCGAGGTATGGGAGGGGCTTTGACCCGAGCAACTCGCTGGGGGAGCATCAAAGATTACCTTCAACAAGCAGACGATAATATTTGTTTAGTCTTACAGCTAGAAAGTAAAGAAGGCATTGCGGATCTTGATGCGATTACTCAAGTTGATGGTGTAGATGCGGTGTTTATAGGCCCTGCAGACTTAGCGGCTGCAATGGGCTATATAGGTCAACCTGGACACCCTGAAGTTTGTAAGGTCGTTGAGCGATCAATTAAGCGTGTTCATGAACTTGGAAAGCCGGTGGGTGTTTATTGTGGTGATCCTGAACAAGCAGAGCGCTACCAACAAATGGGAGCTAGTTTTTTCTTGATTGGAGCAGATACCTTATTGTTAAAGGCAGCTGCTGGCTCTTTGCTAGATCGCTTTAATAAGGATTAGCCTTTTTCTTGTTTTATAAAAAGCTTATGGGTGATGTGCTCATAAGCTTTTTTAATGCGCCATGAAAAATTTAAATGAGATAGGTGATATTAAAGGAGGTCGCTCTTTCATTTAACCCAGCGCCTTGTTGTTATGGGCTAATGTGGCTATGGTTGGTTCGTATTAAATAAATTTGTATATGCTGTTTAAGTATTAAAAGTGTTAGCGAATGAGTAGTGAATCACAGTCAGTCATATTGATACGGATGTTAAGGTAAACTGTCATTAATAAAGCTGATACAGAGCCTGAATATTGGTATTATATTAGCTTGTAATAATATTCTGGTTTATTCCTACCTAGGACATCATTTTGATATCAATTATCCCCTCCTATGTCTGGCTAACATTGCTGGCATCTGTTTTTCATGCGTTTAGCTTTACGTATACTAAACAGTTCTTAGCGCATTCTTTGAATCGCCAAAAGTTAGCTTTTTACAGTCAGTATGCAGTGGGGTTTCTAGCGGTACTATTATTGCCGTTTGTTGATTTAGCACAATTATGGGAGCAGTTTTGGCTAGTCTTATCGATGTGTGTGCTCGTGCTATTGGGACAAACAAGTTATCTCAATGCAATGCGGCATGGTGATGCGTCATTTGTAGTGCCGATGTTGGGCTGTAAAATTTTTGCAGTGGCTGGCTTGTCGGTACTGTTTTTTGAACAAACCTATCCGCCGAGTGTCTATCTTGCAGGGCTAGGTGCTTTCGTTAGTTTGTTTTTTTTAAATGACGGTAAATTACATGGCTCGCCGTTGGCATTGTTCTTTGTATTGTTAACGTGTTTCTTCTTTGCCTTGGCCGATATAATTGTCGTCCATGTATTGAAAAATGGCATGGGGGGGTTGGAATTGGCGGTGTTTGTTTTTGTTGTTCCAGCCGTATTATTAATGCCACTTTCACCAATTTTGTTTAAAAATGACTGGAAGGTTTCAAAACCGTTTGGTAAATCATTGCTTATATATGCGTTAGCGCACTTCATGGGGCTTATTATTTTGATGTATGCGTTTAAGTTATCGGAAGAGGCAACGATGATAAATATTGTGCAAGCGTCAAGAGGCTTTATTGCCGTAGGTGTGGTTTATGTATTAGCCCGGTTTGGTTTGAGCCAAATGGAAAAACTGACGCGTAAACAATTAATTAGTCGACTAGCAGGCGGTTTGCTAATGTTTGGCTCGTTAGCGGTTGCTGTGGCAGGTATATGAGGGTTTAGTGGTGATGCGCTAAGGCCGAAAGAATCTGGCTGTCGGTTCGGCTACTCTTTGGATCAAGGGTATTTTAGAGCAGAGTTTATTATGCCATGAGGTCGCTGCGAATATTGGCAACAACCTCATGGTAGTCTGGTTTCTATCTAACTAGAAAAAGATACTAATATTGTTTGATAGGATGGTGCTTTGGTCTACTAAAATGGTACGTTTGGCTATTTTAAAGCCTAATGTATTATCTGAGCGGCGCAGCACGTCGTGACGTTCGCCTGCAAAAATATCCACCTGCGTTTCTAAGCGGTTTCGATAAACAATAAATGATGAGCAAACATTGAAGGTGTCTTTCTGTTCACCTTCGGTAATAATCACGTTTGAAACGGTGTGACGTGTTCGCGAAGCTGGGTTTTCAGACCAACTAAAGTCACTGAGAAGCTTTCTTAAACGTCCGTTCATTGTGGTTTTGTCTTCATCGAAATGAGCGAATTCATGCTGGTTAGTATATTCAACTAAATCACTAGCTCGAACGCGTCCACGTCGTTGCATAGCGTTTCTTCTAATGGGCATATAATAGTGAATGTCGTCATCTAATAAGGCAAACCAATCTTCGTATTTGATGTTGTCTAATAGTAGCGCTTCGCGGTAATAAAACTGCTCAATTTCGTTTTGTAGTGCAAGGTCAGCCGCAGGGCTTGAAATAATTTCTTTAATGTTAATAGGTGAGGCCATAGTCGATTCCAAAAGTAATTTTTAGGTTAAGATCAGCTCTTAAAGTTAAGGTTTTAAGGTGTCCCAGCTGAGCTCAGTCATCATTCTTAACCAGTGCTGATACATGCCACGAGCGGCATCTTCACTGTAAACACCACTAATGCGGCCAGGGAAGTCAGGGTGATCGGTAGTTGAGTCACCTAACCCCATTTGCATATTAAGCTTAGTTTTTCGAGCCTTATTGCCTCTGAAAAGCTTTTGAACCTCAATCCAGTTTTCACCATCGTCTTGTTCAAAAACACCACCGGCAGAAAAGGTGCGAATATTCTGTTTTCTGAACTCTTCTTTAATATGATCAGGTGCATCAGCATCAACCACAATAAATGCCCATACTTCGATTTCGTTAGGGCCACGAGGGTGCCAAGTACGGATGGTGTTAACGCCCGGCAAAAAGGAGCAAGTAGGGAAGATGGTCATGTGTTGCCCCATCATACGTTGACCAAACATAGGGCCTAGGCGTTTTGAAGCGATCTCGGCCTGCGGGCTGGTGGTAATATATTCAGTAATGGCCGGGCCCATAATGCACTGCAAAAGACCGGGTTGATCTACATAGTACCCGGTGCCATGACCGCCCCATTTAGCGCGGAACTGGTTGCCTTGAGTTGGGATATCAATATCGTTCAAGTTAAGCTCTTCAGGTAAACCAGCGGTAAAACCAGATAAGTGAGACATAGTGGCAGCATGATACATATCGCTACAAAATTGTTCGGCAGCAAATTTCCAGTTGGTGGGGATAACCCACTTTTGAATGCCGCCGATGGCTTCTGTGCCTGCCTCGGTCCGGTTAAACATCACATCGATATAAGGTTTTGAGTCAGATAGGTATTCGTCTAACGAAGGTGCTTGTTCATCCCAGTTTGCAAAAATGAGTCCGCGATAGGTTTCAACACGTGCTTGCAAGGGGCTCCACTCTGATTTGTCTAGGGGCTCACAATGGCCTTCTTTCTCGAAGGGGATATCAATTAACTGGCCAGAAATGTCGTGAGCCCAGCCGTGGTATGTGCAAACAAATGCTTTGGCGTTGCCTGCGTCATCACGGGATAATTTCATGCCTCGATGATGGCACTGGTTTAAGAAAACACGAAGGCTAGCATCCTTTTGTCGCACTAGAATGACAGGGTCTTCACCAATATAAGTGTTTAGGAAGTCGCCGGTATTAGGAACATGACTCTCGTGTCCAAGTAGGATCCATGAACGAGCGAATACACGTTCAAGCTCAAGTTCATAGAGTGCCTCATCATTATAGATGCGTGCATCTATAATTCCGTTTTTGTCGCTGACTAACTTTTTGATCTCATTGATAGACCAATTAGACGTGCTTTTTTCCTCATTATTCATGAATTACTGTTCTCCAAAAGTGATTTTTAAGTTCTTTAGAATAAAATATTGATTAAAGTCATTGTAGTTTAAAAAATTTAAAAAAATCTATCTTTAGTTAGATTTGAGCGACAGGTTGTTTGATAATGCAGGGTTTAAAGCTTTAAAGTAAGGTATTAAAACTCAGATATTGGCTTATTTTAGATAAGCTTGTGTTTTGATGACATTAATTTTAAGTCGTTTAAAGACTATGATTGATGATGATCAATGCGTGGTGTATTTAGCCACGGTAGAATAAATTGTTTTATCATTCAGTTAACTATTTAAGGAAGGCATATGCAACATATTAATCATTTCATAAATGGCAAGTTTGTATCCGCTGTTGACGGTAAATCATTTGAAAAACGCTCCCCTGTTGACCGGCGCCTTATTGCTCAGGTATCTGAAGGGGGTAAGGTTGATGTTGATCGTGCAGTCCAAGCAGCGCGTGCCGCTTTAAATGGTGAATGGGGAGCTTTTACCATGGAGCAACGCGTTGAGATTTTATATGGTGTTGCCGATGAGATTACCCGACGTTTTGATGATTTTGTAGAAGCGGAAATGGCAGATACGGGGCAACCTAAAAGTATTATGACGCATGCGTTTATTCCTAGAGGCGCGGCAAACTTTAAAATTTTTGCTGATGTCATTAAGAATGTTCCGAATGAGTCATTTCAAACGACAACGCCGGATGGTTTAGGTGCGCTGAACTATGCTATTCGTGTACCAAAAGGGGTTGTTGGTGTGGTGTCGCCTTGGAATGCACCCTTTTTGTTAATGACGTGGAAAGTAGGGCCTGCGCTGGCTTGTGGTAATACAGTGGTGGTTAAGCCTTCTGAAGAGACGCCATTAACCACTACTTTATTGGGTGAAGTCATGAATAAAGTAGGCGTACCAAAAGGCGTGTTTAATGTTGTTCACGGTTTTGGGCCTGACTCTGCCGGTGAGTATTTAACACATCATCCAAAGGTAGACGCTATTACCTTTACCGGTGAAACGACTACAGGAGCGGCTATTATGAAAGCCGCATCGGAGGGGATGCGAGATGTTTCCTTTGAGCTGGGTGGTAAAAATGCGGGTATTGTCTTTGCAGATAGTGATTTTGATAAAGCGGTTGATGGGATATACAAGTCCTCATTCTTGAATTCTGGACAGGTCTGCTTAGGCACGGAGCGTGTTTATGTTGAGCGGCCCATTTTTGATAAATTTGTGGAAGCACTGAAGAAAAAAGTCGAAAAAGTGCGCCACGGTAGGCCGGATGATGAAAACTGTAATTTTGGCCCAATGATTAGCCATGAGCATCAAGCAAAGGTACTGTCTTATTATGCAAAAGCAGTTGAGGAAGGCGCAACAGTTGTCACGGGAGGTGGCGTTCCCAGCATGCCAGAAGAATTAAAAGAGGGTGCTTGGGTGGAGCCAACCATTTGGACGGGGCTTGCAGAAGATGCAACGGTCATGAAGGAAGAAATTTTTGGTCCTTGCTGCCACATTGCGCCATTTGACGATGAGCAACAAGTGATTAACTGGGCCAATGATACAGAATATGGTTTATCAACAACCGTATGGACACGGGATTTGTCACGCGCTCACCGCGTGGCTGCCAAAATTGATGTGGGTATTACCTGGATTAATAGCTGGTTCTTACGTGATTTAAGAACCGCTTTTGGTGGCTCTAAGCAATCAGGTATTGGACGAGAGGGTGGTGTTCATTCCTTAGAGTTTTATACTGAAACACGGAATGTTTGCGTTAAATTGTAATGAAATAACCGAGGTGCCTTATGGGCACCTCGATTACTTGCTTAAGACTTAAGCTAAACCTTCATGCTTAAGTGCTTCTTGTACAGCAGGGCGAGAGCCAATACGCTCTTGGAATGCTTTAAGTGATGGCCAAGGTGAGGCATCAAATTCAAAGTATGGGTGCCAGCTTAAGATAACGAATAAGTAGATATCTGCTACTGAGAACTGATCACCTACTAGGTACTCACTATCACCCATTGACTCAACTAATTGAGTTAGGCGCTTGCTATAACCTTCAATAAAAACACCTTTTGTATCATCAGAAAGAGCAGGGTTAAATAAAGGCGCAAGTCCTTTATGTAATTCTGTTGATAAAAAGTTTAACCATTGCTGTAACTTTGCACGTTCAAACGTGTCAGCAGCAGGTGCTAGGTTTTTTTCAGGTGCTAAGCTTGCGATGTATTGCACAATAGCAGGACCTTCGAATAAAAACTCACCGCTATCAAGCTGTAACGCAGGCACATAACCGCAAGGGTTAATGTCAAGATAGTTATCACCATTCTCGAGAGTGTGTGATTGCAAGTCTACTTTTACTAGCTCTGTTTTAGCTGTTAAACCTGCTTCATGAATAGCAATATGTGGAGATAAAGAACATGATCCTGGGGAGTAATAAAGTTTCATACGTGTTATTCCTTATAATTATCGTTAGTTAAAAATCCCAAAATAAATGTGGGTCATTGTCTACTAAAAGCATCAATATGCTTAGTTTTATTGTAACGCCGTTCTTTGATTATTGTTAAGTAAATGCTAGTGTATTCTTGCTTTAAAAAATTAATCAAAATCTAGGAGAGCAATCTGATGAAAGGCTTAAAAGTTTGGATGGTCGGTGTTGGTATTTTTTATATATTAAACTTGGTGTTATTGTGGCCAAGCCTTTGGGGGCCGCAAGTACCTTTGATGTATCCAGGTGTTGAGCTATATCAAGATGAGATTATATTTCAATTGTTGCTAGATGCTTGGTTGATTGTAGGGCTTGGTTTAGCAGCAATAGGCGTGGTGTTGATTGCTGGCGCACGAAACCCAATGCGCTACTATCCTGCGTTGATTCCTGTGGTGTTTATCACAGAAACGATCTTTGGCATTTGGGATATCTACAGTGCGATGAACCATGAGGATGTTGTTGTGGCACTGATTACGCTGGTTATTCATGTCATTATTATCGCAACAGGGCTTGTGGTCTGGAAGAACGCTAAAGCCTTAGAGGTGTGAATATAGTTTATAAATAATCTTGATCAGTTTTTTTATGAGGAGTTGCTAACATGCATGATTGTTGTCATGAAGCTCAACAGGAGAAGGGAATGAGCCATAAAGACCCTGTATGTGGCATGGATGTTTCTAAAGATACTCAGTACCAGACGGAATATAAGGGCCAATGGTATGGGTTTTGTTGTGAAGGCTGCCTGATAAAATTTAACAAAGATCAAGACATGTACCTGTCGGGTCAAGCACGACCTGAACCTACTGCTGCTCTAGGGGCTAAATATATCTGTCCAATGTGTCCGGGTGTTGAAAGTGATAGCCCAGATATTTGCCCAAAATGTGGTATGGCATTGGAGCCGGAAGCCTTTGTACCTCCATCTAAAAAGACCGAGTATATTTGCCCTATGCATCCAGAGGTGGTGGAAGAGTCACCGGGTTCATGCCCGGTTTGCGGTATGGCTTTAGAAGCGCGAACGGTGGTTTTGGAAGAGGAAAACCCAGAATTAGATGATATGAGTCGACGGTTTACCTTTAGTCTTATATTTACGGTGCCGTTATTTATTATAGCCATGTCAGAAATGGTGGTAGGGGATTTGTTTTTATCATTTTTATCGGCCAAAACATGGCAATGGATTCAGCTACTGCTGGCGTCCCCGGTTGTATTATGGGCGGGCTGGCCGTTTTTTGAACGCGCCGTGCAGTCGATAAAAACATGGAACCTTAATATGTTCACCTTGATCGGCTTGGGTGTAACCGTCGCTTGGCTGTATAGCCTCGTGGCGGTGTTCTTCCCTAATGCCTTTCCGGACTCAATGTTCAATGCACAGGGTGTTGTTGCTGTCTATTTTGAAGCGGCTGCAGTGATTATTACCTTGGTATTGTTGGGTCAAGTGTTGGAATTAAAAGCACGCGGTCAAACCAACAAAGCAATTCATTTGTTGGTGGGGCTATCACCTAATACAGCGCGACGGGTGAATGGGCATGGCGATGAAGAGGAAATTTTATTAGAAGATGTTGTTGTCGGTGATGTGCTGCGTGTTCGCCCAGGCGATAAAGTGCCTGTGGACGGTGTTTTACTCGATGGCGGTAGCTCAATAGATGAGTCGATGGTCACCGGTGAGCCTGTGCCGGTGGAGAAAACAGCAGGAGACTCAGTTATTGCCGGTACAGTTAATGGCACTGGCAGCTTTACCTTAACGGCGCAGCATGTGGGCAATGAGACGTTGTTGTCACAAATCATTCATATGGTTAGCGAGGCACAGCGTAGTCGTGCGCCGATTCAGCGTGTGGCGGATGTTGTAGCGTCGTGGTTCGTCCCGATTGTTGTTAGTATTTCTGTGGTGACTTTTTTTGCCTGGTATGCCTTGGCATCCGAATATGCGCTAAGTTTGGCTGTTGTTAATGCCGTTGCGGTGTTAATTATTGCCTGTCCGTGTGCCCTAGGTTTAGCGACACCGATGTCGATTATGGTGGGTATGGGACGTGGTGCGAACATGGGCGTGTTAATCAAAAATGCTGAAATGTTAGAGTTGATGGAAAAGGTGGATACCTTGGTGGTTGATAAAACCGGCACATTAACAGAAGGGAAGCCCAGTGTAACGGGTATCAAAACACTAGGGAAGATGACGACTGATGAGGCGCTCTTATTGGCGGCAAGCCTTGAAAAAGTCAGTGAACATCCACTGGCGGAGGCGGTTGTGAATGCAGCGCAAGAGTTAACTCTGCTTGAGGTGGTTGATTTTAATGCTACTACTGGAAAAGGAGTGTCTGGTGAGATTAATCAGCAGTCTGTATTGTTAGGGAATAAACGTTTTCTGGATGATAACGGGATCGATACGGGTGATTTTAATAGCTTGTCGTTATCTGATAACAGTGCAGGAGAAACTTTATTGTATATGGCGGTAAATGATCAGGCCTGTGCAGTGTTTTTATTAAAGGATGAAATAAAGCCTTCAACACATGAGGCGATAGATCAACTGCATCAAGCTGGTGTTAAAGTCGTGATGTTAACGGGTGACCAGCAGGGGGCAGCTGAGCAGGTAGCCAATCAGTTGGGGATTGATGAATTTAAAGCGGGTGTTTTACCGGCAGAAAAAGCGGATGTTATTAAAAGTCTTCAAGCTGATGGCCATGTGGTAGCGATGGCTGGGGATGGTGTTAACGATGCCCCCGCGCTGGCGCAAGCAAATGTAGGTATTGCAATGGGCAACGGTTCGGATATTGCTATTGAAAGCACTGGGGTTGTACTAGTTAAGGGTGACCTGAGAGGTATCGTCCGCGCGCGTAAATTGAGTAAAGCAACGATGAAAAATATCAGGCAAAACCTTGTGTTTGCTTTTCTTTACAATAGTTTAGGTGTGCCGGTTGCAGCAGGCGTGTTGTACCCTTTCTTAGGGATTTTATTGTCGCCGATGATTGCCGCCGCAGCGATGAGTTTAAGCTCTGTATCTGTGATTGCAAATGCGCTGCGGTTAAAAATGGTAAGGCTTTAAGTTAGGTGATCAAGCAGTTCATCTAGGGGTGCGGGTTTAGCTATGTGGTAGCCTTGAGCATAATCTACCCCGAGTTGCCTAAGCAGCTGAAAAATTTCTTCATTTTCAACGAACTCAGCAATTGTACTCATGCCCATAACATGACCAATTTCATTGATGGAGCGGGTCATCGCTAAATCAATGGGGTCGGACTCAATATGACGAATAAAGCTACCGTCTATTTTTAAATGATTAACGGGTAATTGCTTAAGGTAAGAGAAGGATGACATGCCCGTACCAAAGTCGTCTAATGAGAAAGAGCAGCCCAACTCGTGCATATTGTGTATGAACTCAAATGCCAACGATAAGTTTTGAATGGCCGATGACTCGGTTATTTCAAAGCATATTTTTTTACAATCAATAGCATATTGTTTGAGGTATCGAGTGACATAATGGGAAAGATTCTCGTCTGACAACGATAGGCCTGATAGGTTAATGCTGCATAATTTTGTTTTCGCTAACACCTCAGGGTGTTCAGACAGCCATGCCAATGTGTTTTTAATGACCCAATGATCAATTCGGTGTATCAGCCCGTAACGTTCAGCTGGTGGTAAGAAAGCGCCGGGGCTGATGAGTCTTTCATTATCTTTTATTCTGAGTAGGACTTCGTAATGTAAAGATTGGTTACTACCAGGGTTGGTTGGGGCTATTCTTTGTTGATAGAGAATGAATTGGTCGGTGTCGAGCGCAGTGTTTAGCTTGTTAAGCCATTGCATTTGGTGTTGAGGTATGCCCGGCTGTTGCTGAACATTTGAGATATCCATTTCTATAATACAGTTTCTACCCTCTTCTTTTGCTTTATAGCAAGCAGCATCAGCGACTGTTAGTGGGTCACTTTCAGATTGTAATCCGGAAGAAAAGTGTGCAATGCCCATACTGGCGCCGATATTAAACGTTTTATGATCACAGGTGAAACGAAACTTTTGTATGGTGGATAAGACGTCGTTAGCCACTTTAAGTGCAGCCTCTTTCGGGCACGCTTCCAATAAAATGGCAAACTCGTCGCCACCAAGTCTTGCTAAGGTATCTCGTCCTCGGACTAAAGGCGAAAGAATGGAGGAGAGTTGCCTGAGTAATTGATCGCCACCTTGGTGTCCACAGGTGTCATTAACTATTTTAAATTGATCGAGGTCTATAAAGATCAGACTATGTCTAATATTGGCTTCTTGAGTTGCAGATAGGCAGTTTGATAAGCGGCGGCTAAATTCACCACGGTTTAATAAGCCGGTTAATGAGTCATGAGAGGCTTGATGCTTTAATTGGTTGGTTAAATGATAGGCCGTTGTAATGTCGTTAATAGTAAAGACAAGCCCTAAACGTTCGGCATTTTTGTTGGTTATAAAAGTGCGAGACCACTCAATCGTAGATTTGTTGCCATCTTCGTGCTCAATAAAAGCAACTTGTTGTTTTGCTTCCAACGTTTCTTTATTGATATTAACCAACTCAATGGGCAACGATTCATTGGTTTTTAATATTAAAACCTCATCAATAGCTTGGTGGGTACAGTCTTTTTGTTGAGTGTTTAATAACTTATGGGCAGCGGGGTTGCTATAGTGAATGATGCCGTTGAGGTCGGTAACGATAACGCCTTCATGCACTGACTCCATCGTTGCTTGAAAGAAATCTCTTCCGATGCCCAGTTTTTCTTTAATCTTTGAAGTTGTTTGAGGCTCTACGATTGAGGAAGAGTTAGCAGAAGACGTTTGTTCATTTATTAAGAAACCCTTTTGGTTAAACATATCATCTTTCATTGGTTTAGTTATGTTTAAGGCGCCGTAACGTAGCAGTAGAGTTTTGAGTGGTTTTTTTTAGCAACCTGTACTGCTAAATCGATGATCATATGGGTAACCTTATAAATAACAATGTTCATTATATAGATGATTGATTTTATTGAGTTTTGATTTAATACCCCGTTATAGACTAGGGTGTAAAGAAGTACAATGATTTTAGACTAAATTTATAGAAAGGATATGATATTAGACTATGACAGAGATATTTACGATTAAAGTAACTTTATGACAATATTAGACAGTAGTGAATTATTGGCTCAATTGCCTAGCGAATTGCATGCAGATATAACTCATATGGTCAGTGAGCTGCCGGATTTATTTGATCAACGTAGGCTTGCAGAAATGGATGCTCATTTAGCTGGCCGAGTTCTGGCGAGTAGTTCGTTTATTCAACGCCAAGCAGTACGCTTTCCTGAGATAAGCGAGAAGCTATTGCAAGGGGTGGACCCAATTAACTGGTGTGTTGATAGCCTATTTGAAGAGTTAACGGGCAGGGTCGATGGAGTTACTGATGAAGCGACTATGATGCGCCTGCTTCGCCAGTTTCGCAATCAATACATGTTACAGATTGCTTGGCTTGATCTCGCTGGCGCTGAGGTCGATTCAATTTTGCAGTATTTGTCTGCATTGGCTGATGCGTTGATCCGATGTGCAGTGGAATGGGCGTATTCGATGGCTTGTGCACGCTCGGGTATTCCCCGTGATGAGCAAGGCAAAGAGCAGCAGTTAATAGTGATTGGTATGGGGAAACTGGGCGCGAAGGAGCTTAACTTTTCCTCGGATATAGACCTTATATTTTGTTACCCATCAAGGGGTGAAACCGATGGTACACGGTCTACAAGTAATGAAGAGTTCTTTACTAAAATGTGCAGAATGGTTATTCGCTTGCTAGACAAGGTTACAGTGGATGGTTTTGTCTTTCGCGTAGATACCCGGTTACGCCCTTTTGGTGAAAGTGGGGCATTAGTGCTAAACCACGATGCCATGGAAATTTATTACCAAAGCCATGCGCGAGAGTGGGAGCGTTATGCGATGGTGAAGGCACGGCTGATAACCGGAAGTAAAGAAGGTAAGGCTGAACTTACGACGATGATAAAGGCCTTTGTTTTTCGCCGTTATTTAGATTATGGCGTGTTCGACTCTATTCGCGTGATGAAGCGACAGATTGAAGCGCAGTTACAAAAAAAGGGTGTTGAGCATAATGTTAAATTAGGGCCGGGTGGTATTCGGGAAATTGAATTTATTGGCCAGGCGTTCCAGCTGATTCGAGGTGGTCGGGATAAAGCGTTGCAAGCGCGTGGTATTTTGAAAGTGTTAGGCTTATTGGCTGATAGGAATCAAATTTCACCATTAGCAGCGCAAGAACTTAGCGAAGATTATCGCTACTTACGTCGTTTAGAAAATCATATTCAAGAGATAGATGATCGGCAAACACATGATTTACCCACCGATACTAAAAACCAGCTGCGGCTAGTACTTTCAATGGGCTTTTCAAGCTGGCTTGAGCTGCTTGAAAAAACACAACAAACGATGAAGCGAGTACATCAATATTTTGACAGGCTGGTCGATTTTGATGAGCCTACCGAACAAACTGATAATACCGACTGGTTAGACTTAACTGAGGAGGGGCTGGATAGCTTTTTAGCCGCCAAAGGTGGCTCAGTGAGTGAGGAAACGCGAAAAGGCATTATCCATTTTTGCCACAGTTATCCGGTTAGACAATTACAGGAGAAAGGTCGGCAATATATCGTTCGGTTATTGCCCATGTTGTTAGAGCGTTTACTCATAGTGGAGCCAGAAGAAAAAACAGTGCTTATTTTTTTGGCTATGCTTGAAAAGATTTGTAACCGTGTTGCGTACTTAGTTCTTTTGGTTGAAAGCCCAAGCGTCTTTAATCAGTTAACTCGGTTGGCGATATTGAGCCCTTGGATTGTAACGCAGGTGACAAGATCGCCCATTCTATTGGATGAATTGATTGATCCTCATAGTTTATATCAGGTGCCGTCAAAAGATGAGCTTCAAGCTGATTTAGATAATGCCTTATTATCTATAGACTCGGACGATATTGAAGCTCAGATGGAAGCATTAAGGTTGTTTAAGCAAACCAGTGTTTTACATGTTGCCGCCTCAGATTTAACAGGTACTTTGCCGGTAATGGTGGTGAGCGATAAACTGACGGAGATAGCAGAGGTCATTGTTGAAAAAGTGGTGACATTGAGTTGGAAATCGATCTGTGCACAATATGGAACGCCCGCGAATGCAAGTGCGCAGTCGGTGAGTGGTTTTGCGGTGATTGGCTTTGGAAAAATGGGGGGTATTGAGCTGGGCTTTGGGTCAGATCTTGATGTGGTTTTTTTGCATAAAGAGGCTCAAATAGATGAGATGACAGTGGGTGATCGTGCGATTTCATTGGGTGAGTTCTATATGCGCTTGGGGCGAAAAATTATTACTTACATGGTAACGCGTACTTTTTCTGGTTTATTGTATGAAATGGATTTACGACTGCGGCCGAATGGAAATTCTGGTCTGTTAGTTAGCAGTGAGTCATCATTTGAGCAATATCAGCGAAAAAACGCATGGGCGTGGGAACATCAGGCTCTAGTACGTGCGCGATTTGTTGCTGGATGTTCTGACGTAGCTGAGCGATTTAACAAGATTCGAAGTGAGGTGTTAGGGCTTCGACGAGATATAACAACCTTGAGAAATGAGGTGGTTGAAATGCGAGAAAAAATGCGTTCAACGTTACTGACTAAAAAGCAGGGCTTTTTTGATCTTAAACATGGTGTTGGAGGTATTGTCGATATTGAGTTTATTGTACAATTCGGTGTATTGGCTAATGCTAATGAACATGACAGTCTATTAACGTATACAGACAATATTCGTCTGTTACATGAATTGAACAAGATTGGTTTCTTATCGACGTTACAACAGCAGAATCTTGATGGGGCATACAAAGCCTATCGAGAAGCCTCGCATCATGCTTCATTAGCAGAACAGCCAACAATGGTACCAGTTGATGTGGTTGAAGAGCAGGTTCGGCAGGTGGCGTTAGTTTGGGATGAAATAATGATAAATAACTAAACGAATTGTCGTTTAGTTTCACAAATAAATTAGGAGTTAACTATGGGAATGGATGACAAAGATGGCGTCATCTGGATGGACGGTGAATGGGTAGATTGGCGCGACGCCAAAGTCCACGTGCTTACGCATACTCTGCATTATGGTATGGGTGTGTTTGAAGGCACACGTGCCTATGAAACAAATGAAGGCACCGCTATTTTCAGATTGCAGGATCATACTGACCGTTTGTTCCGCTCGGCTCATATTTTAAATATGCAAATTCCGTTTGATAAAGCTACGCTAAACCAGGTGCAGCGCGAGGCAGTGGCTAAAAATAAGTTAAAGTCTGCTTATTTGCGTCCGATGTGTTTTTACGGTTCTGAAGGAATGGGTATACGTGCCGATAGCCTGAAAGTTCACGTCATGGTTGCGGCATGGGAATGGGGTAAATACCTTGGTGAAGACGGTATAGAAAAAGGTATTCGCATTCGTACATCTTCTTATATCAGAAACCATGTGAATAGTGTGATGTGCAAAGCTAAAGCAAATGGAAACTATATGAACTCTATTTTGGCGCTGCAAGAAGCTATTTCATGCGGTTACGATGAAGCGATGTTGCTCGATCACGAAGGCTATGTGGCAGAAGGCAGCGGTGAAAACATCTTTCTTGTACGCAATGGTAAGTTAATTACGCCCGACCTAACCTCTGCATTAGAAGGGATTACGCGCGAAACCATTTTCCAACTGGCTGAAGAGTGTAACTTAGAAGTCGTTGAAAAAAGAATCACACGTGATGAGGTTTATGTCGCCGATGAAGCGTTTTTTACCGGAACAGCCGCCGAAGTAACCCCTATTCGTGAAGTGGATGATCGAACCATTGGCAATGGGGGTCGTGGCCCAATTACCGAACGCTTACAAACAATGTATTTTGATGCCGTCCAAGGTCGCTCCGCTCAGCATAGTGACTGGCTAACTTACGTATAATAGGCTTGAGTAACCCTTATCGCATACTAATCGTAGGCCCTTCGTGGGTCGGCGATATGGTGATGGCACAAAGTTTATTTATAGCACTTAAAGAGCAATATCAACATTGCTCAATAGATGTGCTGGCACCGCAATGGTCATTAGCGTTGATGGAGCGGATGCCTGAAGTACGTAAAGCGATAGTTATGCCATTGGGGCATGGACAGTTTAATTTCAAGGGCCGCAAAAATTTGGGTGTATCGCTACGTGATGAAAATTATGACGAAGCGATTGTATTGCCAAACTCATGGAAATCGGCCTTAGTTCCTTATTTTGCCAATATACCTAAGCGTACTGGTTTTTGGGGTGAGATGCGTTGGGGCTTACTGAATAATACACGGAAACTTAATAAAGTTTTTTTGACTAAAACAGTGCAACGTTTTGTGGCCTTGGCTACCGAACCGTGTGCTATTTTGCCCGTTATCCCACAGCCACGTTTATTAGTTGATCCAGCGAGTGTTGCTAAAACAACTGAAACGTTTTTATTGCCCACCAAGGCAGGGAAAATACTTGGGCTTTGCCCAGGGGCAGAATATGGCCCGGCAAAACGTTGGCCTGAAACGCATTATGCTGAGGTGGCAAAAAAAGCTATAGAAAATGGCTGGCAAGTGTATCTATTCGGTTCGGCAAAAGACGAAGCAGTGGCAACAAGCATTAATGAGTTAAGTGGCGGGGGTTGCCGTGATTTTGCTGGAAAAACAAGCCTAACAGAAGCGTTAGACCTGATGTCACTTTGTGATGCGGTCGTCAGCAATGATTCTGGCTTAATGCATGTTGCCGCCGCTCTTAATATTAAAATCATTGCGCTTTATGGTTCATCCGATCCAAATTTTACCCCACCTTTGCACCCAGAGGCAGATGTTATTAGTTTGAACTTAGCTTGCTCGCCCTGCTTTAAGCGAGAGTGCCCACTGGGGCATTTAGATTGCCTAACCAAAATATCAGCTGATCGGGTGACCACTTTATTGGGTATTTCCTCATTGATGACAGATGAAAGTATTAGTCGTTAAGACCTCATCGTTGGGCGATGTTATTCATACATTGCCCGCCTTAAGCGATGCAACAAAAGCTATTCCAGGTATTTCATTTGATTGGGTGGTCGAAGACTCGTTTCAAGACATTCCTCGTTTACACCCGAGTGTTGACCGCGTTCTTCCAGTCTCAATACGTCGTTGGCGCAACAACCTATGGGCATCTCGTGCGGAAATTCGCGCCAGTATTAAAGCTATTCAACAGCAGCATTATGATTTGGTGATTGATGCGCAGGGATTAATTAAAAGCGCTGTGTTAAGTCGGTTTGCTAAAGGCAAGCGCTACGGTTTAGCAAAAAGCAGTTGCCGAGAACCATTGGCTGCCCTTGCTTATCAGCAAGCTATAGAGGTAAAAAAAGGTCAACACGCCATTACACGAGTTAGACAGTTATTTGCCAAAAGTCTGGCTTATGCTGAACCAACAGACCCGCCTGACTATGGTCTAGGGAAGGAACGACTCCCTTCTTCTAAAAAACTAATAAAGCCTTATCTGGTGTTTCTTCATGGTACGACGTGGGCGAGTAAACACTGGCCTATTGAATATTGGCAGGGACTGATTAAGTTGGCTGAAAAGCAAGGTTTTACAATCTATTTACCTTGGGGGAATGAGCATGAAAAGCAACGTGCTGAAGACATGGCCGCTACATCAAGTGCTGTACAGGTGTTGACTCGTTCATCAATTAAAGAGTTAGCTTCAGTGTTAATACATGCCAATGGCGTGGTGGGTGTGGACAGCGGATTGGCTCACTTAACAGCGGCCTGTGGTATACCGGCTGTTACTATTTATGGTTCAACGAGTGCCGCATTAACGGGCAGTATGGGGGCAAGAAATATAAGCTTACAAGCTGATTTCAGTTGTTCACCCTGCTTAAAAAAAGCCTGTGAATATAAGCATCCAGCTGAGGTGGTGCCGGCTTGTTACCAAACCTTACCAGCGGAACTGGTTTGGCAAAAATTACAGGATCTAATGCTATGAATACAAACACGTTAATCACCGTGAGTGCGCTTGATGCGTGGGCAAAAAAACCTGATGAAGCATTTGAGCTAACAAGTAAGCATGGGGTGTTGCAACTAGATACATGTTTAAGACACTTGCCGACTAGGCGTTTAACCTGTCGAGCGATGTGGCAGGGAAAACCTGTGATAGCGAAGCTTTTCTATGGGCCTGGTTTTAATGCAAAGTTAATGAAGGAAGCGCTAACACTACAGGCTTTGAAAAAGTCGTCCATTAGCGCACCTGAGGTGCTTTATAGTGAGAAACAAGCTGACTATGGGTTGTTGATTATTCAATATATTGAGGACGCTGAAACATTATCATCTTTTTTTTGGAGGCAGCCTGAGCCAGTAGAGTTTGAAGCTAGGTTACTGGCAATCACCGAGCTAATGTTGGCCTGTCAGCAAGCAGGGTTTGAAATAAAAGATGCTCATTTAGATAACTTCTTATACCGTCAAGGTGAAGTGTACCTGATTGATGCAGGTGATATCAGTAAAAAAAACGATCCTCTCAGTCAGCCAATAGCCGTTAAAAATTTGGCGTTACTGTATGCTCAGCTACCGGTTACGTTGGATCAGCAGGCATTTCAGCTGTTAACAAGGGTGTTGAAAAACTTACCGCAATGGCAAAACCTGAATGAAGGCTCTTGGCAGCAAGCATTGATCGAGCAGCGACGTTGGCGGCAAAAAAAGTTTATTAATAAAAAGGTATTTCGTTCCTGTACGGACTATATCAGCGAACATAATACGTTACGATTTTTAATGGCTAAAAGAAATATTTATTCTAAGGACATGGCCTTAGCACTGGCTGATTTAGACGGCTTAATCGATAACGGCCAGCTGTTGAAAGACGGCGGTACAGCCACCGTTGCTCGAGTGGATATTGCCGGTCAAGCCTATGTATTAAAACGCTATAACATTAAAAAACCGATACACAGCCTGATCAGAGGTTTGAAATGGTCAAGAGCAGCGGTATCATGGAGAAATGGGCTTTTATTAGAAATGCTAGGTATACCGACCGCGCAATCATACGTGATGATTGAGCAACGTTGCGGGCCGCTAAGGCGACGTTCTTATTTATTATCAGAATATATTGACGCGCCTCAGGCGTGGGAGATCTATGACAGTGATCTATATGATGATGAGAGTAAAAAGCACTGGGCAAGAAAAATAGTGAACTTGTTTTTACTATTAAAACGCAGTCAGATTAGTCATGGCGATTTAAAAGCACAAAATATTTTATGTCCTGAAGATGGACCTTTATTTATTGACTTAGATGGCTTGAATGCAGAACAATCGCCTGCCAATTTTTGGCGACAATTTAAGAAAGATATCGCACGATTTCAAATTAGCTGGCCAGACCAGTGGAAGGTAAACCCTTATTTTTCAGATCTTACTGACAAATTGCTGGCGGACGACTAAAGGCGTTATAAAAAGCATGGCTATAAAATTATAAGAGAACGGTTTTATGCAGGACGATTCATTAAATAGATGAGAAGCAGGTGGATTCCAGCGCTTTTTATTGAACAATATTCCTTATGCGTTACTGGCATTTATTTTCTTTATGTATGCAGCGCCAACCTCTAAATTAGCTAATATTGGGTTTTATCTATTGGTTTTATTGGCCGCCCCTTCGTTAATAAAAGATCAAGCGTTTGGTCGTTATATCTGCCCCTTTGCCATTATCATTATTACTTGGTTACTGTTAATGGGATTTGGCTTATTAACGGGAGTTGTTGACTTGCTTTTTGATGGTAGAGGGTTAAAAACAAACCCGAACAGCTTGTGGTTTATTTTTTGGTTGCCTTTGGCACAAGTATACTGGCAGCCTAAATCTAGCAGAATATTATATGTATGAAATTCAGAAAAGTTCAGACTAACTCCAAAAACAGTAGTTTAAGTGAAATGAAAATACTTCAAATATCACATGGGTATAACGCACCATTTTTAGGTGTGAGCAAGCAATATGAGTCAATGTTAAATAAAACTAATGAAGTTGTTACGTTGTACTTGACAGGTAATGAATCGGGTGAGGTAAAGCAAACGACAAAAGCATCTAAAGTGATATTTTGGGGGTGTGATTCAAAACAATTAAAAGGGATGAAGTTGGGACTGATAGTTAAGCTTTATAAACTTATAAAACATGAGAAGTTTGACCTTGTTATTTGCCATCGGTATAAGGCCATTTATTTAGCAACAATGGTGTGCTTGTTAGGTTTAAAGTTTAAACGGGTGGGGGTTATACATGCTTTTGGCGCATTTAAAAGTTTGGGTCGGAGGTTGCTTCTTTCCCTAGTTGCTAAGCGTTTAATAATACTAGGTGTTTCTAATGCTGTTAGAGATGATATTAGGGACTCAATGCCTTTGCTTCCAAGGAATAAAGTGCAAACGCTATATAACGCGATAGATGTAGCCGCGGTTGCATCTAAGCAATTGGATAAGGAAAAAGCACGAGCCTTTTTAGGCTTAAATGACCAAGCATTTATAATTGGTAATGTTGGGCGGTTACACCCAGATAAAGACCAAGCGACGTTGATACGTGCGTTTAGCGAATTTCATAAACAGTACGCCAATAGCCAGCTCGTTATTCTCGGTACTGGTCGCTTAGAGCAACAATTAAAAGATTTAGCTCGGGAACTAGGGGTTGAGCAGCAAGCATTATTCTTAGGTCAAGTACCAGATGCGGTTAACTATTATAAAGCTTTCGACTTGTTTGCCTTATCATCCGATAAGGAGCCTTTTGGCTTGGTTTTATTAGAAGCAATGGTTGCTAAAGTCCCTGTCGTTGCGAGTGACTGCGGTGGGGCAAGCGAAGTGGTTTCTGATGCGGGTTATTTGTTTGAGTTTGCGGATTCAGCTGCTTTGACTAAGTTATTTATTAGGGTTATAGCGCGAGTTGATGGCAGTATCGTAGTGGAAAAAGGCTTTAGTCGTGTACATAAGAATTTTTCTATTGAGGCTGTGGCTAAGAGCTTTAATCGTTTGATATCAGTTTAGTCCTTTTGTTAAAGGAGCGGTAGAAGTTCTGCTACACGCTTATCCCAGCTAAACTTTTCATGAAATAGCTGTAGGCCGTTACGCGCTATTTTCTCTCTTTTGTCGGAGTTTTTAATATAGTAATCAACTTTGTCAACCATTTCTTCTGATGACTTGAATGCTTCAATATGTTGGCCAATTGTAAATAGATCGGCTAACTCGTCACAGTAGTCGGTTAATAGAAATGCACCTGCTGCTAGTGTTTCAAATATTCTTAGGTTTAACCCAGTTTCAACGCCATAAAAACCTGATCGGGTTATATTTAGGATGATTTTACTTTGGTGAAGGTGTTGGTGGAGCTCCTTGCCCCATAAGTTTTGTTCAATAATTTTCTTTTGCAACTGTGAGGAAATAACTGACCAGTTTTTTCCCCAGCGGCTCCCATAAATAACGGTGTTATGTTTAGTGAGTTTTTCAAGCAGAAATATTCGTCTTAAGTCTGCACTGCCAATAAAAAAGACATCGTGTTCTTTTTGCTTGTTTGTTGGCGGCGGGATGTCTTTTGAACCAAAAGGGAAGTAATAAGCTTCAGTTTTATTTAGCTTGTTGCTGAAGTTTGCCATTACAGATGAAAAAGAGAATACACGGTCATAGATGGGGAACTCTTGGTTGATAAAATACAGTAACTCTCTTCTTCTGGAAAATAGGTTGCAGCTGTCTGTATCGTATAAATATAAGGAAAACCCCTGTTTTTCTTTTAGATGAATAATGTATTCGATATCAATAAAACGGTATAAAAAGCCGACTACAAAAACAATGTTAGCTTGGCTGGCTTCAATCGCTTGTGCGAAAATTTGAGAGGGTATTTTTGGCGTATAGTAAAACTCTTGGGAAAATAAAGATTTCTGAATGATCTTATTGATAGCCTGCCTTGGCTTGTAAAACTTTTTTTTCTTAAGTTGAGCGCAATCAATGTAGTCGCAATGTATGCCAGCAGATATAATGGACTCTGATATGTCTTTAGCCAGAGAGACGCCGCTAATTCCATCAAGAATTAAAATTTTTTTATGATGTTTTTTTTTCATTATTGAACAGGGTTAGGTGGAATAAGTTTTTAAGATTGTTGATGATAGGCCTAGATGCCGAAATTATTTTGTAGTCGCTTACAAAGAATTAGTCCTAATGTTTGTTGTAATCCCCCCCCCATAAGTAACCGAAGTTTTAAGTAGAGGTTATGCTGCATTTATTAAACGTCTAGGCGGTACGCCCCAATTGCTGTATGCAGACGTTCATTATTGTAAGACCAAAGCGACTTTGTGGCTAATAATTGAGCTTGTTCAATAGACTCAAATAGGTGTAAATCTAACCATTCATGTCGAGCTGTTCGGTTGAATCGTTCAATATAGGTATTCTGAGTTGGTTTGCCCAGCTGAACATAAAGTAACGTAATTTCCTGTTTACTGTCCATTTTTTAAGAGTTTGGCTGATGTACTCAGGGCCATTATCGCAGCGTATCGCTTTAAAGCACCTATGGATTCAACCGGTCACTACACCACTATCCATAAAAGAAAAGTGAGCATGAAATAAACTAAAGTGATGTCAGCTCCTTGTTGCCAACCCGTTAACATAGAATAAAGATCATGACTGATACGGGTAGAAAAGCAAAAATAAACTCGTAGTTATTAAAAAGCATTAATAATTTATGGTTTAAAAATAAAAACACTATCACCTTTACGGTTCTTAAAAGCTTTTACTGGTTCGATAGCTAATGAAGTAAGCAAGCTTGAGGCGCCATCAGTGTTCTTTCGGCTGATTTGTACAGCCAAAATGTCAAACTGATTTAACTTTCCATTATTTATTTCTCGAATCACGGTGTTAAAGCTAGGTTCGTTAATTCGTTTTCCATTATGAGCGCCAGCATAGAAACTGACAAATTGATTATTGGTGAATAATAAAGCGTTTTTGTCTTTATTTGCAGCAATCCATCGGCCTGCATCCTTCAAGTAATCCTTGCTGACGCCCGTTGATATGAGCCCATCAAAAGTTAAGACTATAAAGAATACGAGCGTAATTTTTGCTATGTACGTTTGTGTTGTTGAAAAAGCTTTTTTTTGTAGTTGTTGGTAAGCTAATTGAACTAAAAAGGGTAGTGGAATGATGAGTATTAGAGCAAGAGGAATTGGGTAGCGCCCTGCGAGGAAGTATGTAGACGTTAGAAAACCACATAAAATAATAATGTTAATGGCTATTAGGTAAATCCATGGCCATATTAATTGGCGGTTTAAGACTGTTCTTTTTAAGAAAAAGATGGACGTTAAGGCAAGGGCATAAAGAGGGCTGGTTGCGCTAACTATTTCAGTTAATAAAACAAGTATGAAAAAGAAGATAAGAAGAGCAGGGGCATAGTCATTAGAAAAGCCTTGGGGAGAAAGTGTATTGATGAATGTTTGGGTTGAACTAAGAGCAGATGAAATACTTGTAATAGCGGATGTAAGGGCTTGCTGAAGTTGGTTGAATTTTGTGAAGCCACTGACGTTTAAAGGTTGATAAGTACTGCTGTAGGCAAAGACACTCAGTAAAGTAGCCGCAAGTATTAAAATTGTAAGAGAGTTTGGTTTTTGTACTAACGAAATATGACGAAGTAATAATAGTAGCGGTAAGGTGATAATAAAAATGACACCTTCAATTCTAAATAAAGCAGCTATAGAAGTGAATAATGCTAAAGAAATAACAGTTTTTAGTGTTGGTTTTTTATAGGCTTTAATAAAAAAATAGCAGCTGAGTAGATAAAATGCCCAATAACCATGATCTCGGATGATTAGGTTACGATATTCATTTAAGTTTGGATAGCAGAGAATAATTAAGCTAGCACAATACAGGTGTACTTTTTGTTTGCCACCAAACTCTTTAATGAGCAGAATGAATGCGGCACAAGTAGTCGCTGTAAATAATGCATTCAAGACATGAGCTGAAGACTCTAAAGTAAGTGAAGTCAGTGTAGAAACTAGTGAGATAATATAAGGGTAAAAGAGCCAGTTATAGGCCTCTGTTGCAGCTTGCCACCCTCCTTGTTGAATGAGTGATGCTAGATACAAATAAAATATTCCGTCACTATTGATAACGGAATCATCTATCAATTGAGACAACGATAAAAGTAAACTTATAACGACAGTAAAAAAGAGAAGGGTTCGTAACTCAGTTTGAGTGGCGTCATTCGAGTTGGTTAGCGAATGAATAATTTTTTCCTTCATATGTCTAAGTATTATTTACTTGGTTTTTTAATAACTTTGCGTAAAGCCCGCTGTTTTCTAATAGGCTGCTATGCGTTCCAGATTCAATAATTTCACCTTGGTCCATCACTAAAATCTCATCAGCATTTTGAATGGTTGAGAGTCTATGCGCTATGACAATAGTAGTACGGTTCTTCATGGCTTTTTCAAGTGCATTTTGAATCAGTTGTTCTGACTCAGTGTCCAAGGCAGATGTGGCTTCATCTAAAATGAGAATAGGCGCATCTTTTAGTAAGGCTCTTGCAATCGCTATACGTTGCCGTTGCCCACCGGACAGTTTTAAACCATTTTCTCCCACTAATGTATCCCAACCGTCAGGCAGTTGTTCAATGAACTCATAGGCATTGGCTTCTTTGGCGGCTTGCTTGATCAACTCAAGAGGTTTTTTTTGCAGAGTGCCATAGGCGATATTGTTGGCAATCGTGTCATTAAACAGCGTAACATTTTGGGTGACTAACGAGATATGTTCGCGCAAATTAGCAAGTTTGTAATCGTTAACGTCCACATCATCAATAAGAATTTCCCCTTGTTGATGATTATAAAATCGTGGTATTAAATTAGATAAGGTTGTTTTTCCACTGCCTGAGCGACCTATTAAGGCAACAGTTGTCCCAGGTTTAATTGAAATGTTGATATTTTTTAATATGTTTTTTTGCCCGGTTGAATAACTAAAGCTCAGGTTTTTGATGTCAATTTTCCCTTCTATACGGCTGGGTTGGTATTGACCATGATCATCTTCCTGGATTTCATCTAACACGTTAAAGACGCTTTCGGCACCGGCAATGCCTTTTTGAATTTTAGCGTTCACTTCGCTCAGCTGCCGAATGGGTTTTGGTATTAAACCTGCCGCTGTAATGTAGGCTACAAACTCGCCAGGAGAGGCGTTAGTCATTAAAAGCAGAGCCAGGTAGATCATTAATGCCAGCGCACAAGCAACAATGAGTTGAAGCACTGGCGTGTTAATGGCACCAGTTTGCACCATTTTCATGGTTTGTTTAAAATTTGACAGGCTGGCTTTAGTAAAACGTTCTTTTTCGTAATCCTCACCACCAAAACTACGAACGACGCGATAGTTTTTGATGAGTTCTGATGAGACGTGAGTAATGTCTCCCATTGTTGTTTGAATGTTTTTGCTAATCGCTTTAAATCGCTTACTGGCGTAATTAACAAGAAGCCCGATGATGGGCGCTATCGCTATGAAAATAAGAGAGAGCATCCAGTTCATGTACATTAAGTAGCCAAGAAGACCAATAACAGTAAGGCCCTCTCGAACAATAATCTTAACGGCATCCGTGGCTGCAGCAGTCACTTGCTGAACATCATAGGTCACTCGAGAAAGAAGGTGTCCTGAGTTTTGGTCGTCAAAAAATCCGTGCGGTAAGTGGGTATATTTGTTAAATATTTTGCAACGTAAGGTATGTACAACGTTATTAGCAACTTTAGCAATATAATAACTGCCTAGGAATGAACCAATCCCCCTAAAAAAAACAATACCAACTGTTGCGATCGGAACCCAGTAAATTTCATCACGTTGTTCAGCTTGAAGTGAATCAACTAAGTACTCCATCAAGGCAGCAAGCGCAGGTTGTGTGAGGGCAAAAATGAAAAAACCTAATAGGCTAACGGAAAAAGGCTTCCAATAGGGCCAAACGTATTCAAGCAGCCTTAAGTAAATTTTAATGCTGGATGGGGCTTTTTTAGTTTGCTTGTTCAATGTTTAACCGTTGCGCTTAACAATCCAACATTTTAACGCATAGTTTGACCATTGCTAGGGTGTTTAGGGGTAAAATTATTTTAATTCAATAGGATTTTATTTTAGCTTCCATGCGTTTAGCTTTTGCACTTTATAAGTATTTCCCGTACGGCGGACTAGCGCGTGATTTTATGCGTATTGCGGATATTTGCCTTGAAAAAGGTTACCAAGTTGATGTGTATGTAATGGAATGGCAAGGTGATCAAAAGGCTGGCTATAATGTCTCTGTGTTGCGTTCCTCGGGGTGGAGTAATCATGCCAAAGTTGCTGACTTTCACCGGCAATTGAGATCAAGGTTGGAGCAACAATCGTATGAGGCAGTGATCGGTTTTAATAAAATTCCCGGTGTTGATGTGTATTATGCCGCGGATCCTTGTTACATCGATCGCTTTTCTGCCCGGTCGTTTTTCAATAAACTCAATCCGCGATATCGTTTTTACGCTGGGGTGGAAAAAGCTGTTTTCAAAGCACCCAGTCGTACGGTATGTTTGATGATATCAGATGTGCAAATGGCACTGTTTAAAAAGCACTACCAGACTGCTGCTGAAAGGTTAGTGATGTTACCGCCAGGCATTGATATCAACCGACGTAGACCATTAGATGCACTTCGTAAGCGGGCAGCTTTTCGTCAACAGCTAGGCATGCTTGAGCAAGATTTAATGGTCTTGATGGTTGGAACTGGGTTTAAAACCAAGGGCGTTGACCGAGCGATAAAAGCAATAGCGGCGTTACCTGAAGGGTTGAAGAGTAAAACGTCTTTAATGGTTGTTGGTGAAGATGACCTTTCTAGCTATGAGCGTTTGGCCCGAGAAAACAAGGTAAGTGAACGGGTTCACTTAATGGGAGGGCGGTCAGATGTGCCTGATTTTTTATTAGCGGCTGATCTGCTGTTACATCCTGCGCGTAAGGAGAATACGGGAACGGTTATTTTAGAAGCAATGGTTGCAGGTCTACCCATGTTGGTAACGGATGTGTGTGGTTATGCAAAGTATGTTACGCAGTCTAAAGCAGGTGCAGTAATGTCGTCACCCTTTAATCAGCAGTTACTTAATGAACAGTTAGTGAGCATGCTAACGGATGGTAAAACCAATGAACGGCGTGACCATGCATTAGCATTTGCAAACAAAGAAGACTTATACAGCATGCCTGAAAAAGCAGTAGAGGCGATTGAAACTGTCATAAATAGGAAACGGAATGAAACTTGAAGTAACGGAAGAGTTTCAAAAAGATTGGGGCGACACCCCTAGCTTTGATCAGTTAATGGCACTTGACGGTGAAATGTATCGACAAGTGGCGCGACGTAAAACATTTAAGTTTCTTCTTAAGGAGACGTTTTACTTTGCAAAAATTCACCACGGTGTTGGTTGGAAGGAGATTTTAAAAAACATTATTCAGGGGCGTTTACCTATATTGGGTGCCGAAAATGAATATGATGCCATTCGTGATCTAACAAAGCTTGGCATTAAGACGATGACACTTGCAGCTTATGGGCGGCGTGGGTGGAATATCGCCGAGCAAGAATCCTTTGTGCTAACACGGTCACTTGAACCGGCCATAAGCTTAGAAGATTTCTGTGCAAATTGGGCAGTAGATAAGCCTTCGCTAAAATTAAAGCGAGCATTGATTAGATGTGTGGCTAGCATAACGCGGAAAATGCATGAAAATGGCATTAATCATCGAGATTTGTATATTTGCCATTTTTTATTGAAAGAGAATGAACTTGAAGTTTTTAATGGCAATAAAGATGTTGATCTTTATTTAATAGACTTACATCGGGTACAAATAAGAGCTAAAACGCCGATGCGCTGGTTAGTAAAAGATTTGGCCGCTTTGTGGTTTTCAAGTATGGATCTTGGCCTCAGTCGTCAGGATTTGTTTTACTTTATCTATCACTACACTGGGAATAAAGCGACTAAAGAATTAACCGGGAACAAAAAGTTTTGGGCTGCAGTAAAAAGAAAAGCACGGATCTTAAAAGCTAAACCGATAAAAGCTTAAGGCGTTATCTTTTTAGGTGGGCGGCGGCTTAAATGCTTGGCAATATCCAAAAACAGCTTTCTAGCCTCTGCTTTTGATGCGGAGGGACCAAGGTAAGAATAAAGCATTCTGTATAATTGTTGGGTGGTAAAGAAGCAGAGTGCTTTGCGGGCTAAGCCGCTTAAGTCGGCCACCTTAAGGCGGTAATTAAAAAATTTACGCTGAATCCCTCGAGGGCAATCTATCCAAATAGGTGTGTAAGTCTGTCCTGTTTGTTGGATAAGGATATTCCGCCATTTGAGATCTAAATGAAACAGCCCTGTGTTATGAGCGGTTCTTATTTGTTGGAATAATTGTTCCTTAAGACTATTAAGTATAAGTCTGCGCTCACGGTTGGGCATTTTTAACAGGACTTTTTTGAAAAAGTGATCTAATTGCATGCTATTAGGTTGTTCCTTTGTCACGATGCAAGTAGCCTCTAAGCGGCCAAAGGAGCGTTGCTCATATAAGGCAATGGTATCTAAGGTTGGAATGCCGATGTTCTTAAAACGTTGGTAGTTAATTGACTCATTAGCGGCTTTGCTTCGGCGTAAGAAAAATTCCCAGCGATTTTTTTTATAGACATACCTTTTGAAATAAAAAACTCCTTGATTGCTTGGCAGAGTAATTTTTAGGCAGGTGGTTTTGCCTGATGATAAAGTTTCACCAGTATTAAACGTTAGCCAGTTCGATGCATCATTGAGCCCGATAGTCGATAAAGTGGAGCGGTATTGAGGGACTATATTTAATCGAGTACCGTGAAAAATATACCGATATAATGATTTCCTAGAGGACATTAGATGTGTAAGTTGGTGATCAAATGAAACATTATATAGCTGAAAAATGGCGGGACATACTCGTTTTTAATGACTTAGACAGTTATGAAAAAGTATGGGCGCTGAAAGCAGATTGGTTTGAAGAGCCCAATTACCGCCGAGGTGGTTGGAGCGGAGTTTCTAGGGTTGAGTTAAAGTTGCCGCTAGGTGGTTCAGTCGGGGTGTTTTTAAAACGTCAAGAGGACCATGTGACGCGTACACTGGGGCACCCCATTAAAGGGTTTTCCACGTTTGCTAGAGAATTCAATGTTATTCGTGCTTTTCAGCAGCATAATATTCCATCGTTAGAAGTCGTTTTTTTTGAACAATGGAAGCAAGATGGGCATCAACGTGCTTTTATTATGACCGAGGAATTGTCTGGTTATGCTCCGCTATCGTCCGAAGACTATAGGATGGGCTCGGCACTGTTAGCAAACGAACAACAAAAAACGGCACTATTTGAAAAACTGGCTGAACTACTCCATAGCATGCATAAGCATAAGTTTCAGCATAACTGTTTATATCCAAAGCATGTTTTCGCAAAGCAATTAGCAGCGGGTGGGGTGGATTTACGCGTTATAGACTTGGAAAAAGTAAAAAAAGTGCTGACAAAGAAGCAAGCTATGTATAGGGATTTAGATACCTTATTACGACATGCTAAGACGTGGAGTGATGAAGATAAGTTAGCATTTTATAAGACCTACCAAGGTGAGAGCTATTTGAGCAATGGTTCACAACGGCTTTGGAATAAGCTGAATAAAAAATAAATTTAATGGGCGCTGAAAAGGCTGTCTTGTGGGTTGAAATTATAAACAGCAAGAACCTTGGATCCTGTAAAATGCTGCAAAAAGAATCACCAAGCTAGGTGAAATAACAGGAATTGAAAACGGATTATTTATGATAGTTTTAGGTTTGTCGGGTGCAGTTAGTCATGACGCATCAGCAGCGTTATATATTGATGGGAAATTAGTTGCGGCGGTTGAAGAAGAGCGCTTTTTACGAGATAAACACGCAAAAGGTCAGTTTCCCTACGAATCTACCAAGTTCTGTCTAGAGTACGCGGGTATTAAACCAAGCGATGTCGACGTAGTGGCGTTTCCGTACGCGAAAATAGGCTTATCTAGTCCAGCGAGATGGCATTATGCAAAACGGCATTGGTATGCGCCGGATCGTGCGCTGATGGCATTGTTTAATGGTAACCGTCGATATGAGCGTAACTTCAATAGTGTTATGAAAATGCTCGATGACCTTGGCATTGGCTCTCAGCGTGTTAAGTATGTTCCAGTTGAACATCATTTAGCGCACGCGAGTAGTGCGTATCACTTAAGTGGTTTTAAAGAAAAAACAGCTATTCTTGGCATTGATGGAAAAGGTGAATACGCAACCACCTTTTTCGGTTACGGTGAACATGGAAAAATTCATAAAATAAAAGAATTTTATGATCCTGATTCACTGGGCGGTGTTTATGGCGCAATTACCGAATTTCTCGGTTTTGAAATGCTTGATGGCGAGTTTAAAGTAATGGGGATGGCACCCTATGGCGACCCTTCCCGGTTTGATTTTTCACGTTTAATTGAAACCGATGGTAAGGATTTCCGAGTGAATACTAAGTTGGTTAATTGCTTGGGCTTACGTCGTTATAAAGAAAATGGCAAAGGCTATTTCTTTAGTCCAAAGTTGATTGAGTGGCTGGGGCCAAAGCGTGAAGGTGATGAGATTGATGACCCGTATATTGATTATGCTGCAAGCATTCAAGCCTTGCTTGAAAAAGTAGCGCTGGGCCTAATTGATACCTATCTAGGCGACACCTTAAAAGAAACTGGCAAGTTATGTTACGCCGGTGGAGTTGCTCTTAATGTTAAATTGAACCAGCGCATTATTGCTCGACCTGATGTTAAGGAACTGTTTGTACAACCTGCTGCAAGTGATGCAGGAACAGCGATTGGTGCGGCGAGTTATGCGGCTCAAGAATTAGGCGATGAGATTGAAAAAATGGAACATGTCTACCTTGGGCCAAAATACACCAATGAAGAGTGTATTCAGGCCTGTTTAGATCACCCGAATAAACCAAAGTATGAAGTGTTGGAAAATACGACGCAATACACAGCTAAGTTGTTGGCTGAGGGTAACCCTATTTCATGGTTCCAAGGCCGTATGGAGTTTGGCCCTCGTGCGTTAGGCAATAGAAGTATTATTGGCAACCCCAGTAGTAAAGGTGTGGCAGATAGAATTAATGCACAGATCAAATACCGCGAACGTTGGCGACCTTTTTGCCCAAGTATTTTAGATACAGTGGCTGAGGATATATTGCAAACCGATCACCCAAGCCCTTATATGACGTTTACCTTTGATGTGGCAGAAAGTTGGAAACAACGTATTCCGGAAGTAGTGCATGAAGATGGAACAGCACGGGCACAAATTGTCACTGAAAAAACTAACCCTCGTTATTATTCGCTGATTAGCGAAGTTGAAAAGCTCAACGGCAATGGGGTTGTGTTAAACACCTCGCTAAACCGTCGTGGAGAGCCAATGGTGTGTTCACCAACCGATGCCCTAAATATGTTTTATGGGTCTGACTTGGAATATTTAGTGATGGAAGATATTTTAGTGAGAAAACATAACGTCGACTAGGTGATGTGTTCTTGCAGTACTTTGTTTACGTCGCTGATGTATTACTCAAATTAGACTGTAAGCCACGGTTTAGAGCTGCTGCATCGGTTTTGTTTAACGGGCTGGCCTCAAGGTAAGCTGAAAGAAAGGCTTCAGTGTGTTTTTTGAGTAAGTCTTTATCTGCCTGATAACGAAGTATGTGTTGAAAATTCCGTATGCGTAACGTTAACTTGAGGGCTTTTTTCTTGATTTGCATATCTGAAATATCAATCAGTGCAAAGTCCCCATTAGGACAAACAAGAATGTTTTTTAAATGGGCAGAGCGGAAATAAACTCCTTTATTGTGTAGCTTGGCAATAAAGCTTCCAAATTGTCGAAAGAGGGCATCGCTATTGAGTGTGCTATCGCTTAAGACATCGCGCAGTAATAAGCCGTCTAAGCGTTGGTATACAATGAGATGACGCTTAATGCTGTGACACCAAAGTAGTCGATTAATTTTAACCGTTGGAATACCAAGGGTGTCAAGCTGTTGAGCGTTGTTTACAAAACGAACCGCGTAAGGTTTTAAAAGAGCAGTCGAAAAGAATCGTTTTCGGCGAAATAATTTAATGATTTCACCTTGCTGAGTATCCAGTACTTTTATACCGGCGCCATCTTTTTCTATTACCTGCGCACCGTCAATCAGTTGTAGGTATTGTTCGTAACTAATTTTTTCCATTAGGCATCAATGTCGGGGATTAAGGTGCTTTTCAAGTGTACGATTTGATCTTTTATAAATAGTCGCCTTTTTTTTAATCGACGAATCCTCAGTTGATCAGGCTGAATTTCTTCACTTAAATGGTCGATGATATAGTGTAAATCTTGATGTTCTTGGTTGAGTTCAATAATCCTGAGCTCTATTTGATCATTTTCACTTAATCTCATTTCGATTTACACAAAGCGCATTGAATAAACGCCTATGGTACAGCATACTTGCGGCATGAATAATGATTTTAAAACAGTGTTACGGCTATTTGTTGATCTTTGTCTCATCAAGAAAGGGCCGCAAGATGTGCCGGACTCTACAATATTATTGAAAGCCGTATTTTTTATTTATTTTCTATCAGGTAGTTTACTGCTTTCAAGTTCTATGGCATTCGGTGAGGCAGTTGTTCAATCCTTCATTGAAACCATATTGTTGGGCTTATTCGTCTATATATTATTGAGTTTCTTTGCACTCAAGAATCGTTTTAATCAATCAGTAACAGCGATTTACGGAAGCGGTGCTTTAATTACCGTAATCAGTGCTCCATTTGTTTTTTTGATGGGTGGTATGACTGGTAATGAAGGCTCAACCGGCGTGCTAGGTTTGGTCGTCTTTCTAATTGTTTGTTGGAGCTTTGCTGTGCTGGCAAATATTATTCGACAAACAATACAAAAGAGTTTGGGTGTGAGTTTATTATTAACGTTTTGTTACTTGTACTTGTCCTACCACGTAATACAGCTGATATATCCTGTTGAAGTAGCGTTGGTTGCTCAATAATTTAACTTAAGCACGACTGAGTTGATTGCTAAGGTTAACGAAGTCATCAATTGTCAGGGCTTCTGCACGAAGGCTGGGGGCGATGTTAGCGGCGTCAAGTGCGTTGTCATCACAAATATTTTTTAATGTGTTCTTAATGGTTTTACGACGCTGAGAAAAGGCGGCCTTTACTATGGTTTCAAATAGCTGCATATCATCAATCAGGTATTTTTGTTGGCGGTAAGGAGTAATACGGACGATACTCGACATGACTTTAGGTTGTGGGTGAAAACATTCTGGTTCGACATCAAATAGTGCTTCAACCTGACAATGAAGTTGCACCATGATACTTAGGCGACCAAATTGCTTGCTGCCAGGCTGTGCTTGAAGCCGATTAACAATTTCCTTTTGCAACATAAAATGCATATCTTTGATATGCGAGGCTTGGGTTAATAGATGGAACAATAAGGGCGTTGAAATATTGTAAGGTAAATTCCCAATAACTCTCAATGGCTGGCCATGGTCTAAAGCAGCAAAATCAAAGGTTAAGGCATCTGCACTGTGAAGGGTAAAGCGGTCGATATGAGAAAAGCGGCTAGTTAGTTGCTCTACTAAATCTCTATCCAACTCTACTACATCAAGCTCACATTGAGCATCAAGGAGTGGTTCTGTAATAGCGCCTTGACCTGGTCCAATTTCAACAAGGTGTTCAGTGGCGATAGGGTCTATGGCCATGATTATCTGATGAATAATTTGGCTATCTTGTAGAAAATTCTGGCCGAAGCGTTTACGAGCTTTATGTTGTTTGTTCAAGGGTTGACCTTTGTGCGAGTTGTATGGCAGTGTCTAAAGCAGATGCTAAACTGCTTGCACTGGCCTTTCCTGTGGCGGCTAAATCAAGAGCTGTGCCGTGATCAACAGATGTGCGAATAATTGGTAGACCTAAGGTGATATTAACAGCGTCGCCAAAGCCAGAGAACTTAAGGGTTGGTAAGCCTTGGTCATGGTACATTGCTAACACCACATCATGTTTTTCAAGCACGGGTTGTGTAAACGCGGTGTCAGCCGGCAGGGGGCCAGTCAGGCAGATATTATTTAGGCGTAATTTTTCAAGTGAAGGAATAATGGTGTTAATTTCTTCATTGCCCAAGTGACCATTTTCACCTGCATGGGGGTTGAGCCCACAGACGGCGATTCGCGGGTTGGCGATGGCAAATTGCCGTTGAAGATCATGGTTTAAAATTGTAATCGTTTTTTCCAGTAAAGTAGGGGTAATGGCTGCGCTAACATTGCTTAGTGGAAGGTGCGTTGTTGCAAGAGCAACTCGTAAGGTTTTGGTCGCTAGCATCATTACTGGGTAGCTGCCGCAATAATCAGCTAAAAACTCAGTGTGGCCAGAAAAGGGTATATGAGCATCATTAATAACACTCTTTTGGACAGGCCCAGTAACGAGTGCTTGGCATTGATTGTCGAGACAAAGTTGAGCGGCGGCTTTGAGCGTTTCAACGATATACGCGGCATTGCTGACATCCAAGAGCCCACTAATTTCTTGCTTAGCGAGTTTAATTGGAAACACGTTCATAGTGCCGGGTTTATGGGCGCTAGAGGCTTGCCTTAGGTCTGCTTGTTGAATGTCGATGGAAAGGTTTAGTTCAGTAGCTCTACGGGCTAACAGGTTAGGGTCAGCGACAAAAATAAGCTCGCAGGGCCATGGTTTCAGGCAGATTTGCAGACAAATATCAGGCCCAATACCGGCAGGTTCGCCAGGTGTAATAACAATTCGAGGTAATGGCATGATTACATGATCACTGGATAAAAAAGATAATTAGTTATCCAAGCGATATTCAATGTAAGCATCATCCCTTAACTTAGTTAACCACGACTCAATCGCAGCATCTGCTTTACGTTTTTGTAGTTGAGAACGTGCTTGAGCTTCGCGCATCAGTTGGGTGTTATCTTGTTCCTCGCGACCTAACACTTGAATTAAGTGCCAGCCGAATTGGGTTTGTACAGGTTGGCTAATTTCATTGATCTCGAGTGTGTTCATGGCGGCTTCAAAAGCAGGCACCAGAGCACCGGGTTGCACCCAATTTAAGTCGCCGCCATTAATGGCTGACCCTCTATCTTCGGAGTTTGTTCTTGCTAATGCAGCAAAGTCTTCGCCGTTTTCAATACGCTGTTTAAGATTGAGCAATCGGTCCTGCGCAATTTGATCGGTAATCAATGCATTAATTTTAATAAGAATATGACGAACATGTGTTTTAGTAATCATTACCTTTTGTTGGCCACGTGTCCCAAACAGTTTAATAATATGGAACCCACTAGGGCTTTCAATAGGGTCTGAAAACTCATTGACTTGCATTTTCTCAACGAAGGGCGTTAATAATGACGGCATTTGCGCTAATTTCATCCACCCAAGGTCACCACCATCCAATGCATTGCTGGCGTCTGAATTTGCAATGGACAGCGTAGAGAATTTCTTTCCTTGTTTAAGGCTAGTAATAATTTTTTCTGCCTTGTTACGAGCGGTTGTTATTTGTTGTGGTGATGCGTTTTCAGGCGTAGCAATGAGGATATGTCCTAAATGATACTCTGTAGACTGGTCTCCTTCGCTTTGTTCTAGGTAGTTTAGAAAACTGGCGACTTCTTGGTCTGAAACTTTAACTTCATGATGTACATAACTTGCTTGTACACGTCTGACTAACATCTGATCTCTAATTGAGTTCTTAAAAGACTTCAGCGTAACGCCATCTTTTTGTAGAACGTCTAAAAATTCTTCTGTTGAAAGTTTATTGGCGGCTGCGATACGTTGCATGGAGTCTTCGATTTCCGCGTCAGAGATTTTCATTGCACTTCGTCTAGCAATTTGTAGTTGTAGTTCGGTTTGTACCATACGGTCTAATACGCGTTTTTCAATATCGTCTCTTGATATTGAGGCACGTTGTTCAGCGGGTAGGCGTTGGTAGGTTTGTTTAACTTGCTCGTCTAATTGGCTTTTTAAAATAACGCCTTTATCAACAATGGCGACAATGCGGTTCATAGACTCTTGTGCGAAGACAGCAGGCGAAAGGAAGCTACATAGCACGATTGCATTAATAAAGAGAGCGCGATTAAGATTATTCATGATGGAAAGATTCACAAGTTAAAAGGGGCTTAAATAGAAGGTTAAAATAACATTTGGATTGCTATTATGTAACCTTCTATTTACTGTTGAGAGTGATTTTTCTGAACGTTATTGCTCGGGTATTTGGTAGCCTAATATGCCTTCTTCAAGGAAAGAGTCTAGTTTTTCACCAAAGCTGGTAAGGCCTTTTAGTTCAAATTGAAAGAAAATGCCTTCTTTAGCTTCTTCGTCTATTGCGTCGTTAACGTAGCGCCTAGCGATGACTCTTAAGCGCCAGCAACAGGTGTCTTTCTCTAACCCTAAGAAGGTATCAAGTGCTAGGTTATGCTCTTGTGAGTAATTCCAGCGGCCAACCGTACTCCATTCTTTGCTAATTGGCCATTTGAATGATAAGTCGGTTTGTTCAATATCATTAGAGTTTCCTCTGAAGTCAGTAGTGCCTTCATAGCGTGAACGGTAGGTTGCGTTAAATAAACGATTTGCCCCATCTTGGTAGTGAAGACCCAGAGTTGCTTTTTCTGTTTTGCCAGCATGTGGGTCGTATTGCAAGGCTGAACGAGCGGACCATGTGTCTGTGATTTTTGCGGAAACTTCTGTTACTAAGTCAGAAGTATCGTCGGTAATAGGCTTGTTGGTTGGTTTAAGTTGTACATCAAGGTCGTCAAAGTAAACAACGGTACCAATACTGGCTCTTAGGCGTTCATTACCCGTATTAGACTCAATAAAACGTGAAGTGACTGCTAAGGTAAGCTGGTTAGCGTCGGCTACTCTGTCAGCGCCGGAGAAACGGTTTTCTCTAAATAATTGATTAAAGCTAAAGTCATATTCAGAGGTATCAAACAATGGAATATCATCTTGGTCTTCATGGGGAACGTACAAATAATATACGCGTGGTTCCAGTGTTTGTATCATGCCACTGGCAAAATTAAGGTCTCTTTCAAAAAACAATCCAGAGTCTACAGAGAGTATTGGAAGCGTTCTGCTTTGGGCACTGTTAACAGTGCTTGCTTGGTCGTTTAGGCGATATTCGGTATGTCTTAGGCTTAGTCTTGGGGTTATAAAGCCACTGGCGTTTCTTAAAGGAACGCTAATGCCTGGGTGAAGGTCTACACGTTTGGCATCTACATCTGAGCTATGGTCGAAGTAAACAAACTCATTGCGCATATCGACTTTAGCGATACCAAATACGTCTGTTTCACGTAAATTAAACAGCACCTGAGGTAAACGGCGATGAGGACGTGCGGTGCTAGAGAGGGATTCATCAATAGAGTCATAGTTATCTATTTTAGTTAGTAAGCTCCAGTGATCGGCACGGTAATTTAAACTGGCTTGGCTTTTTAGGTAACGGTTACTAGAGCTGATGAGGCTATTACCAAAATCTTCAAAATAATCATCATCGGAGATGTAGTTTAAGTCTATATCTGAGCTCAAACGAGATGTAATGGTTGATTGGTTTTGTAATGAAAATTGACCTCGTAAGTCGCTCGTCTCAGTATCGCTTAGAATTTCAGCAGCTACCTGTCCTTCACTGCTACCTGTTAGGTAGCGAAATTCGCCTCCGAGCATAAACCCTCGGTTGCTCATGATGCGAGGAGTAATAGTTGCATCATAGTTTGGCGCAATATTCCAATAGTAAGGGAGAGAGAAATCAACGCCTGTTGTGTCAGAACTTCCAAAGGTCGGTGTCAAGACCCCAGATTGACGTCGGTCATCAATAGGGAAGCTAATGTAAGGCGTATAAAGCAATGGAATATCAAATACTTCAACCCATACGTCACGTCCAGTTCCGCGACCAGTTTCCTTGTTCAACTCAAGTGTTCTTGCCTGTAACTCCCAGTCACTAACACTCGGTGCGCAGGTGGTGTAAGTAACGTTTGTTGACTGGGTGATATTACGGTTAACCAGTGTTGTTGTTTGGGTGCTGCCGCGAGCGTGTGTGGTTTCAAGAATAAATTGGTTGTTTTTAAATTGCCCGGTATCCTTAGCAAGCTGTAGTTCAGCTTGGTCACTGTGCAAGGCGAAACCATTTTCTTGGTAGAAAACATCACCTGAAGCAGAGGCGCTTTCTTGTTGATTATTATATGTCAGTTGGTCGGCGGTAATAGATTGATCAGCACGATTAACCAAGACATCGCCGCTAAATTTGGCATTACTTTTATCAAGGACTTCGGCGTAGTCTGATTGTATGTTTACCTCAGAATTTAAACGATTTTGCTGAATGCTGTTTCTGCTTTCGCGAAGTGAGTCGGTAGTGACTTCACAAGTGTCCCAAGGGTCAACTTTAAGTTGCCTAACCATTTGATGAAACAGCGCATTATTTCTAACCCGGCCTGCATTATCATCATACAAGGCAATGCTCTGTCTATTGTCTAGGGTGGCAACCATTGTAGAAGGCGCGCTGGTTTGTGAGCAGTCCCATGTTCCATTCTCACCAGTTTTGCAATCCCATGAGCCAGTGTTTTTTAATGTTGTGACTTGAGTCTGAGTTGGTGCTTTTTTGCTTGTTTGTATGACTTTTGGTTGGCCAGCAACTCGAACCCTTGGAACAGAGGGGGGCGCTGGTTTATCAGTCGTGTTGTCTGCAATGGTTGTTTGATCCTTAGAGGGTTGTTGCGGACTATCTACTTTGGCACTTTTTTCAATCGGTTTGGTAGACGCGGAACAATCCCAGGTTTGACCATCATTTGCTAATTTACAATCCCACTGAGAGTTACTGAAACCAAATGCCTGGCTTGCCATCAATAAAAGCACTAGGGCTAAAAGAAAGTGTTTGTATGAGCAGATAATGGCTGAACCTTTTTGCTTGAGTCTAACGTAAGTTGTATAAAATCGCATAGAATGGTGCTTATCTTCAACGATAGCATGTAATTTTTTCGATATATTAACACGCAACTTTCGGTCTGCGTTAATTAGGTCTGATAGAGTATTTTTTATGGTAAGAGATGAGCGTAAGCAGCGTTTAATTAAATGGTTGTCGGGGGTTCTCTTAACCGATGATTTTAGTTGTGAGCCTGCTTCAAGTGATGCAAGTTTTCGACGTTATTTTCGGGTTAAATGTCAGGCACAATCTTTTGTTGTGATGGATGCGCCCCCTGCTCAAGAAGACTGTACCTCTTTTATCATGATAGCTGAGGTATTACGCGAAAACGGCATTTATGCACCGGAAATTTTTTACAAATCGCTTGAAGAAGGGTTTCTCGTGCTCAGTGATTTAGGAACAGACAGCTATTTGGATAAATTAAACGAAATGTCTGTTAATGGGCTCTACCAAGATGCTGCGACTGTTCTACATAAGATGCATGCTTTAGCGCTGAAAGAACTGTCAATTCCGCATTATGATTCTCAGTTGCTTCACAAAGAAATGGGCTTGTTTGATGAGTGGTTTATCAGTCAGCTATTAAGTGTAGAGTTATCATCTGAAGATAAGAAAACACTAGTGACTGTTAAAAACGCCTTAACAGGCTCTGCTCTCGAGCAGCCACAGGTTTTTGTACACAGAGATTACCATTCAAGAAACTTGATGGTGACACAGAAGAACAACCCAGGGGTGATTGATTTTCAAGATGCTGTTGTCGGGCCAATAAGCTACGACCTAGTCTCTTTATACAGGGATTGTTATATAAATTGGCCAGATGAAAAAATTTATGCCTGGCTGGATGCGTTTCTACAACAACGTAAGCAACGTGGTTGTAGCGATGATTTTGACTCGCTTCGTTTTTACCAATGGTTTGATTGGATGGGTGTTCAACGACATATGAAAGCAGTAGGTATCTTTTCTCGTTTGCTATTAAGGGATGGTAAAAAAGGCTACTTAAAGGATATACCGCGCACACTGGCGTATATAACCCGTGTGTGTTCACGTTATGAAACATTAAAACCATTAGCAGATTTGATTAATAAGTACCAATTAATGAAGAGATTTACAACGCTTCAACAAGAGCGCGAAGAAGCATGAAGGTCATGATTTTAGCGGCAGGTCGAGGCGAAAGAATGGGCCGCTTAACCGATAATTGCCCGAAACCGTTGCTTGAAATTTCGGGTCAGCCGTTAATTGTGCATCACCTATTGGCGTTAAAATCGCAAGGGTTTAATGACTTTGTTATTAATGTGGCCTATTTGGGCGATCAAATAAAAACGGCCTTAGGAAAAGGGGAGCAGTGGGGCGTTCACATTGAATATTCAGATGAAGGCGATAACGCCTTAGAAACAGGCGGTGGAATTTTTAGGGCCTTGCCTTTATTAGGTGATGAACCGTTTTTATTGGTCAATGCGGATGTATGGACTGATTTTCCATTCCAGCGTTTAAGAAACAAGACAGTGAAAGATATTCATCTGGTGCTTGTTAATAATCCTGATCATAATCAACACGGTGATTTTTGCTTGCTGGATGGCGAGCAAAAAAATCAAGACAGTCAACGTTATACTTACAGTGGAATCGGCGTGTTTAGCCGCGCTGTTTTTGAACAGCAAACAGAGGGTGTTTTTCCTTTAGCACCGATTATTCGTCAGTTTATAGCGCAGGGGCGAGTGAGCAGCGAGCTTCATCGGGGGGAGTGGGTTGATGTAGGAACACCGGAAAGGCTTGCTGAGTTGGCGTTAAAGCTTAAACAGCGTTAACGCCACTCAAACGTTAGGCTAGTCGATGACCCCGGAGGCTTGTTGATCGGCATGGTAAGAAGAGCGAACCATCGGTCCACTGGCGACGTGTGAAAAGCCCATCTCTTTGCCGAGTTTGGCTAATTCATCAAACTCTTCTGGGGTGACATAACGTTCCACAGCTAAATGCCCTTGGCTAGGTTGTAAGTATTGGCCTAATGTCAGCATGTTACATCCATGCGCGCGTAAATCTCGCATTACCGCTAAGGTTTCTTCGTTGGATTCCCCTAAACCAAGCATAAGTCCCGATTTAGTTGGAATATCAGGGTGGGCGTCTTTGTAACGCTTTAATAAATCAAGCGACCACTGATAGTCTGAGCCGGGGCGCGCTTTTTTATATAAACGTGGAACGGTCTCTAGGTTATGATTAAAAACATCTGGTGGTGTTTGCGCTAATATGTTGACCGCGATATCCATACGGCCCCTAAAGTCAGGGACTAGCACTTCAACTTGTATAGTAGGGTTTTTTTCACGCACGGCACTAATACATTGGGCAAAATGGTCGGCGCCACCATCACGTAAATCATCACGGTCTACCGATGTAATGACCACATAACGGAGCTTCATATCTTTAATGGTGTCGGCGAGTTTTTGTGGTTCATCTTTATCTAGCGGGTTTGGCCGACCATGAGCAACGTCACAAAATGGGCAGCGCCGTGTACAGATATCACCCATAATCATAAAGGTGGCGGTGCCATTATTAAAACATTCACCAAGGTTTGGGCAAGCCGCTTCTTCACAAACGGAATATAAACCGTGTTCACGAAGAGCCTTTTTTATGGCGTTAACGCGGTTTCCGCTGGGTACTTTTGCACGTATCCATTTGGGTTTGCGTAAAATGTCAGCTTTTTTCTCAACTTTAATCGGAATGCGAGCCAACTTTGCTTCACTGCGTTGATGTGTTTCGGGCGTAGCGCGAGAGGGTGCTTTTAAAGTATCAGTATCGTGTGACATAGTGTTAAACGTGTAGTGTATTGGGGCCGAGTATTAATTGGGAATAATTGAGTTGTTCTTTTAATTCATGCAATAAAACGGCTGAAAAGTCTGCAGTAGTGCATTTTACGCCATGTTTGGATAATTGGGTAACTTCGAGACCTTTATAACCACAGGGGTTAATAAAGCTGAAGGGTGTTAGGTCCATATCAACATTTATGCTGAGTCCATGATAACTACAGCCTTTTTTTACCCGTAAACCTAAGGAAGCAATTTTTTTATCATTAAGATAGACGCCCGGCGCATCTATTTGTGCAGCAGCCTTTAATCCGTATTTCTTTAACCCTGAGATAGTAATATTTTCGAGCACATCAACCAGTGCACGAACACCTATTCCTAGGCGGCGTAAATCCAATAAAACGTACATGACCAATTGCCCAGGTCCGTGATAGGTGACTTGACCGCCACGGTCTGTTTGAATAATAGGAATATCACTGGCACTCAAGACGTGTTCGGGTTTACCGCTCACCCCTTGGGTGAAAACAGAGGGGTGTTCAACAAACCAAATTTCATCATGTGTTTCGCCGGTACGATCAATGCAAAAGGCTTTCATCGCTTCCCAGGTTGCTAGGTAGTCCTGCTGGTTAAGCTGACGAATAACTAATGGTAAATCTGGGGGTGTTGTGTCAATGCTCACAGAGACATTAAAACGTGTTCGCAGTCCGTTAAGTCCTGATAAATGGCATCCATTTGCTGTTTATTTTGAGCAGTAAGGGTGATGCTAACAGACACGTATTTTTTAGATTTACTGAATTTCGACGATACCGCATTTTCACTCAGATCAGGCGCGTGGCGACGCACAATCTCGACAACGATTACGTCAAACTCAATGTTTGATAGCCCCATTGTTTTGATGGTGAACTCACAAGGGTAGTCCATTAATGCATTATGTTGATCGTCTGGGTTATCAGTCATTTTACTGGTTTCTCAATTGGTTCTTAAATTGACTATAGCTGGTTGAGACTTGTTGCCATAAATTCCCCGGTTGTCCGTTGCCGACCGCTTGGCGGTTTAATTTAACTACAGGCATAATTTCTTTGGTAGAGCTGGTTAACCAAATTTCATCAGCATCAAACAGTTGTTGTTCTGATATTTCTTGCTCAATGCATGAAATGCCTTCTTTGATAGCAAGCTCTAAAACAAGATCACGTGTAATGCCGGGCAATAAATGATGGCTTTTGGGTGGCGTAATAAGTTGCTGGTCTTTAACGATAAACAAGTTACTAGCAGACCCTTCGGTTGCAAAACCATCACGTAATAAAATAGCCTCAGTACAACCTTGATCACTGGCTTGTTGCTTCAATAATATATTGCCAAGTAAGGCGACGGATTTTATATGGCACCAATCCCAGCGAATATCATCTAAAGTGATAGCGTTAATGCCGTTAGCAATAGAATCGAGACTCTTGGGGTCTATTGTTTGGCACATTGCAAAAGTTGTTGCGGAGTACTCAGTTGGCAATTGGTGATCACGGTTTGTGCCAGCACCACGTGTTACTTGAACATAGACCGATTGGTCAGATTGCGTATGCGGTGAAACCAGTTGGGAGAGTGTTTTTGTCCATTGTTGATCACTCATGACCGGTTTCATGCGAATAGCGGCTAAGCTACTATTGAGGCGGTCTAAGTGCTGTTGAAGGCGAAAAAGCTTGCCGCCGTATGCAGGAATAACTTCATACACACCATCGGCAAATAAAAAACCACGGTCTAATACAGAAACGTTAGCCTCAGCTAGTGGCAGAAATTGGCCATTAAGGAAAACATCAGTTTTGTGCGACACCATCAATTCTCCTACTCAAGCAATAACAATGCTTCATCTTTTAGGATGTCCATAAATGACCCTTCCGGAATATCTTGTAAAGCAATGAGTGGGCGTTTGGCAATAATGTCACCTTTAAGTTGAATAACCGCGTTGCCAACAAGTTGGCCTTTTTTTATGGGTGCAATCAGCTGGGGGTTTAACTCTAGGCTCGCATCTAATGATTTATATTCATTGCGAGGAATAGTCAGGTAAAGGTCTTTCGCCAAGCCTACTGGTAAAGATTTAATCGCGCCTTTCCAGACGCGGGTGGTGGTTAGTGATTGTTGTGCTTTATACAGCAAGTGAGTTTTATAAAAACGGTAACCATAATTCAGCAAGGCCTGATTGATATCATTTCGTGCAGCTACGCTGTCTGTGCCCATAACGACAGAAATTAAACGCATATTGTCGCGAACAGCAGATGAAACTAAACAATAACCAGCGTCCTCTGTATGCCCTGTTTTAACGCCGTCTACTGTGCTATCACGCCATAACAGCTTGTTTCTATTTTGTTGAGTAATACCGTTAAAAGAAAATGATTTGATCGCATTTATTTTATATAACTCGGGAGACTCAATGATTAAGGCGCGAGTTAGAACTGAGAGGTCTCTAGCGGTAGTGTAATGCTGTTCGTCGGGCAGACCAGAACTATTAGTAAAGTGGCTATTTTTCATGCCAAGGTCTTTAGCAACTTGGTTCATTAATTGTGCAAAAGTTGATTCATCCCCTGCGATATGTTCGGCTAATGCAACAGTGGCATCGTTACCTGATTGCACAAGCATTCCGTGAATTAAATCATCGACCGTAACGAATTTATTAACTTCCACAAACATTCTAGAACCAGGAGTTCGCCATGCTTTTTCACTAATACGAACTTGATCGTCTAAATTCAAATTTCCATGGTTTAGTTCACGAAAGACAATTAACGCAGTCATGATTTTTGTCATGCTGGCGGGGGCTAGTTTTAAATCAGGGTCTTTAGAGGCTAAAACTGTTCCACTGTGAAAGTCGGTCAGGTGGTAGCTTCTCGCTTTTAAATTTGGGGCGGAAGGAATAGGTAACGCGATGGCTTGAGAAGAGAGAAAAAAGCTCAGCAGCAGGATAATTCTTTTCATATTAATGCAATGTTAGGTATTAGGGTAACGATAAGCTCGGATTATATCATGCAAAACGTATCATTAAGGGCTAGGAGGAAGGCTGTTTTAGCTGGCTTATTTAGAGATATAAAAAGTGCTCTTATAGCCTAACTCGTAAAGTTTTGATCTTGTTGAGTCGGCACTTTTCATTCGTATATAAGGGCCGACACGCACAAAATACAATGGTTTTGACGTGCTACCACCAGACTCTATGGTGACTGGGGTTTTTAGTAAATTGGTCAATTCATATTTGAGTTTATTGGCATTTTCTTCAGAGCTAAAGGCCCCCGCTTGAATAAATAACAAACCCTTTTGTTCAGTAAAGGGTTGAGGTGGCTGAACAGTATACCTTAAGGTGAGGTCGCTTTTTGGTGCGGCAGGTGGCTCATCTAAAGAGGTTGAAAGATAGGTGTGAGGGTCGAGGGCTTTGATTTCTACCATTGATGTGCCGTTTTTAAGGGTGCCGAGTTTAGCGGCAGCGGCATACGATAAATCTATAATTCGTTCATCATGAAAAGGGCCACGGTCATTAACGCGAACAATGATTTTTTTGCCATTAGAAAGATTAGTGACTTCGACATAGGTTGGGATAGGTAGGGTTTTATGCGCGGCAGTCATTGCATACATATCGTAGGTTTCACCGTTCGAAGTTTTATTGCCATGAAATTTAGTGCCGTACCAAGAGGCGAGGCCGCGTTGAACAAAGTTTTTACTGGACGCTTGTACGTAATACTTTTTGCCAAAAACTTCATAGGAGCTGGGGTTGCCTCCACGGCTCTTAGCTTCTATTTTAGGGATCGCATCTGGGGTTAGTTCAATACCGGCAGGGTGAACGGATGGGGCGCTATCGGTAACGAAAGGTTGTTGGCTTGTGCAGCCTATTAAAAAGTAAGCAGACAAGCAGCATAATAAAAAAAAGTGAAGGCGGATCATGTGTTATTTATAAAGCCCTTTTTAATTTCTTGACCAAGTTGATAAACGGCCATTGCGTATAAGTGACTATGGTTGTAGCGGGTGATGACATAGAAATTATGAAATGTTAGCCAAAATTCCGATTGGTCTTTTTGTTTAAGTTCCAATAATCTGACGATAGTGTCATCTGCAAGATTAGGTGGTGTTTGCACCTGATGTTCAGCCAGTTGTTTTAAGGTGTTCTTTGGTTTGAGTGAACGATTGAGTAAGGTTTTATAAGCATCACCTGTAACGTTAGTTTGTTGTGTGACTAGGTCTGTGTTTTTCCAACCATGTCTTGAAAAGTAATTGGCCACGCTGTTAATGATATCAGCCTGGCTATTCCACAAGTCCCGCTTGTTATCGCCATCACCATCAACAGCGTAAGCACGGTAGCTGCTTGAAATAAATTGAGACTTCCCCATGGCTCCAGCATAAGACCCTTTGGGTTCATAAGGGTCAAAGCCTTCTTCACGACACAGTAATAAGAAATGCTCTAACTCACGTTGAAAGAACTTAGCGCGTTTTGGAAAATGAAAACCAAGGGTTGTTAGGGCATCGAGGACTTTATAAGACCCTGTGTTGCCACCATAACGTGTTTCAACACCAATAATGGCGACAATGATTTCTGCTGGTACGCCATATTTTTCGGTGGCGGCATCCAATAGGTCTTTGTTTTCTTTCCAGAATTTTATACCGCCATTAATGCGATTAGGTTTAAGAAAAATATTACGGTAACTGTGCCACTCTAGGCGTTTCTCCGCCGGTGATGACATGGCTTTTAAGATGCTTTCTTTAACAACCGATTTATTTAATAAGGTTGTTAATTCGTCACGATTAAATTGGTGCTCTTCGACCATTTTTTCAATAAAGTCGTGATAAAGGCTAGGGTTGCTAGGCGACGACGATGTTGAGGCGCAAGCACTAATAGAGACTAGCGTTAATAGAAGGGTTAATGCTAATCGAAAAGAAAAAAGTTTTATGTTGCGCATCGTTTGTCCTTAAGAAGAAAGTAATTTTCGATGAGTATGTATCGACATTAATATGCCAAATCCAAGTAATAATGTCACCATTGATGTACCGCCATAACTCACTAGAGGTAAGGGTACACCAACGACTGGCAAAATACCCGTGACCATCCCGACGTTTACAAATAAATAGATAAAAAATGTTAGCGATAAGCTACCTGCAAGCAGTCGTGAAAAGGTGTCTTGTGCCTGAATCGCAATGTAAATGGAGCGGATGAAAATAATCAAATAAATGGTTAATAAGCCGACACAACCCATCAAGCCAAATTCTTCAGAGAAGACGGCAAAAATAAAATCGGTAGAACTTTCGGGTAAAAACTCTAGGCGTGCTTGCGAGCCATGCATCCAGCCTTTGCCATTGATACCACCTGAGCCAATGGCGATTTTTGATTGAATAATGTGGTAACCAGCCCCTAATGGGTCTTCTTCTGGGCTCAAAAAGGTAAGAACCCGTTGTTTTTGATAGTCTTTCATAAAACTCCATAGAACAGGGGCGAGTCCTGCGCCAGTTGCTATGACGCCGATGATGATCTTCCATGAAATGCCGGCAAGAAACAGCACGGTTAATCCCGAGCTGGCTATTAAGATAGCGGTACCGAGGTCAGGTTGTTTGGCAATTAAGACGGTAGGGATAGCTATAAAAACAGTGGCGAGACCGACATGTTTGTGACTGGGAGGTAGTCGCCGTTCTGCTAGGTACCAAGCCACCATCATGGGGGTTGCCAGTTTCAGTAATTCAGAGGGTTGAAAGCGAAAGAAGCCTAGGTCTAGCCAACGTTGAGCGCCTTTCCCCATATCACCAACAAATAACACGCCCAGTAATAAGAGCGTGCCGAGAAAAAATAACCAAGGAGCAAACATTTTTAACGCATGAGGTGGCACTTGAGCAATGATAAACATGGCAAAAAAGGCAACAGCTAATCGAGTGGCTTGCCTGTTTAATAATCCAATATTTTGGTGTTCGGCGCTCATCAAAATAAGAATGCCAATAGACGATAAGAGGGCCAGTAGAATGAGCAAGGTGAGGTCAATATGCAATCGCTGAAAGAGGCTCTCTTTGCGATGATGATAGAGGCTCATTTGTGAGGCTTTTTGGAAAGACCAATTCATGGGGTAACTTGTATATATTGATCGAAAATAGAACGGGCAATAGGCGCAGCAACCGAGCCACCATGACCACCGTTCTCTACCACGATAGCAACGGCTAATTGAGGCTCACGTGCGGGTGCAAAAGCGATAAAAAGGGCATGGTCTTTGAGGTGTTCTTGCACATTTTCCTCATCATATTTTTCATCTTGTTTGATGGTAAACACTTGAGCAGTTCCCGTTTTGCCAGCTATTTTGTAGGGCGCACCTTCCCTAATTTTTCGAGCAGTGCCACGCGCACCGTTAACGACATCATACATGGCATCAATAATGGTATTCCAATGCTGAGGGTTATTTAATGTAATTGGCAGGGTGGTTGATGTTTGCCGAGGCTTATCATTAATTTTAGCAACGAGTGATGGAATATGTGTGGAGCCTTTGTTAGCAATAAGAGCCGTTGCATGGGCTAACTGAAGGGGTGTGGTTAAATTGAAACCTTGCCCTATGCCAGCAATCAATGTCTCGCCAGGATACCAGACCTGATTTCGTGTGCGTTTCTTCCACTCTCTTGAGGGCAATAAGCCCGATCTTTCGCCCAGAATGTCAATGCCTGTTTTTTGCCCAAAACCAAATTTTTGCAGAAAGTCATGCATCCGATCAATTTTTAACTCATGGGCCAATATATAGTAATAAACATCGCACGACTGAACGATTGAGTCATGAAGCGTGGTCATACCATGCCCAGTTTTTTTCCAATCACGGTATTTATGTGTTTGTTTGGGTAGTTGATAGAAGCCTGGGCAGAAGATTCTTTGATGTGGGTGAACGGTTTTGTAATCGAGGCCGGCGAGCGCTAAAAATGGCTTTAAGGTAGACCCTGGGGGATATTGCCCTCGAAGAAAGCGGTTAAATAAAGGGCGTTTTGAAGAGTTTTGTAATTGGCTGTATGAGGCTTGATCGATACCTTTAGCAAACAAGTTAGCATTGAAGCCTGGTTTGCTCACCAAGGCGCGAACTGCGCCAGTACGAGTATCTATTGCGGCAACACTTCCGGTGTAATCACCGAGTGCGTCGTGAGCGATTTTTTGTAGCTCAATATCTAGATTCAAAGTTAGATCGCTACCTGATAATGGTGGTGTGTAGCTAAGGACTTTTAATGATCTGCCTTGTGCTGTGTTTTCGGTTTGCTGGTATCCAACATAACCATGTAATTCAGTTTCGTAAGTTCTTTCAATGCCGGTTTTTCCAATAAATCGAGTCCCTCGGTAGTTGGCTGGCTCAATAGTTTTCAGCTCTTGTTCATTAATGGCGCCGACATAACCCACTACATGTGCGGTTAGCTCAGGGAAAGGGTAGTGTCTTAATGGACGTGCCTGTATGTCAACACCGGGAAATAAGTGACGGTTGGCAGAAAAAATAGCCACTTCCTGATCGTTTAATCGATTTCTAATGGAGACGCTAGCGAAGCGTTTTTGCTGTTTTCTACGTTTTTCAAATAACGCCAGTTCATCTTTAGAAATGGGTAATAAGGCGCTCAAGCGTTCGAGGGTGTTCGCAAGGTCTGGCGTTTGTTCCGGTACTAATTCAAGACTATAAGTAGGGTTGTTTTCAGCAAGAACGCGACCTTTTGTATCGAAAATTAAACCACGAACAGGACTAATAACTGATAGTTTTACGCGGTTATTTTGAGCGAGGTCTACATACTTCTCATGTGTTGCAATTTGTAAATAGGTAAGACGGGCAATCAGCGCAAAAAATAAAATAAGAACAAAAACGATCAATGTGGTGGCTCGCAATAGGAAAAGGCGATTTTCCTGGAGTGAGCTCTTGAGGTCGAAGCGAGTGTTCATGTGAGGTTACTGTACTTTAAAGTGTCTTCTGATGAGGCGTAAGACAGCAAATATAGCAGGCCATACCAGCGCGCTAAAAAGAACTTGAAGCCCATGTTGGTAAGTATACTCAATGTGAACAATAAAGTGGTTAAGCCATAAAGAGAGTAGTTTTATGCACCCTAAGAACATTAAAATAAGCGTAGATTGTTGCCACACAGGATAATTTCTTAGGCGTGAATAAAGAGAGTGGCTAAAAAAAGAAGCGGTACTGAATATTAGCGCATTTTGTCCGAGCAAACTGCCTGTTAAAACATCGAACAGTAGGCCGGTTGAAAAACCAGTCAAGATACTAACTTTATGCGGTAAAGCGATGCTCCAGTAGATTAATGTTAGCAACGTCCAGCTGGGCATTAATATAGCCAAATGGTCAGGCCAAGGTGCAATGCTAAGGGCCATGGAAAAAAATAAAGTTAAGCCAATGATGGTACCGCCAGAGGATTTAGCGTGCATTGTCTGTGGGTACTTCTGGTTCTTCAGGGGCGCCTGATAAAATAGGAATGGGCTGTTGTTGGCTCCATACCAATAAAATGTCACGAGTGCTGTCTATTTTGGCGACAGTTTTAGCCTCGGCATGCATGAAAGCTTCTCCTGGCAGCGGGGCCAGTTTGGTGACGGTGGCAACAGGGTAACCAGATGGGAAAACACCGCCCAGTCCAGATGTCGTTAATAAATCGCCTATCTTGATGTCAGCATTATGGGGTAGGTATGGTAGCGTTAATGTATTTTTTAGTCCGCTACCAGAGGCAATGGTTCTTAAGCCTGTTCGGTTTATTTCAACAGGTATAGCATGATTGGGGTCAGTAATCAGGATGATAGACGAAGTGAGCGGGTGAACGTTGGTAATCTGACCGAGTACACCGTCTTCGTTGAGGGCGGCTTGTCCTTTATAAAGGTCGAAACGACTGCCTTTATCAATCACAATATTGGTTGTGTTTGGGTGTTGGTTTACTTTAATAAGAGACGCTGAAATAAATTGTTCTCCAATTTTGAATGAAGACTCCAATAAGCTATGCAACCGGGTATTTTCTGTTTCAAGCGCCTCAAATTTTTGCAGTTTGACTTTAAGAAATAATAACTCATCTTTTAGGCGTTGATTTTCGTCAGCTAATTCAGATAACTCTGTTGTGCTTTCAGTCAGCCAGGCATAGAGCTGGCTAGGCAGGTCCACAACGATGAGAACAGGGTGAACGATAAAAGAAAGGCTGTCTTTAAGGCGCGTGAGTTGATTCGTTTGCTGTGCAAGTAGCAAAAGCAAAATAGAAATAACGGCGGCGGCAATATAGCGTGTGCTGGTAGCAGGACCTTTTGAGAAAATTGGTTTTATGGCGAATAACCTCTTATTCTTACTCTAATGCAAACGTATTAGGCCCTTTTTCATTGATCAACTCTAGTACTTTGCCCCCACCTCGCGCAACGCAAGTTAGAGGGTCGTCAGCTGTGCGAACAGGTACGCCTGTTTCTTCATGGATAAGCTCATCTAAACCATACAGTAATGCACCGCCACCGGTTAGCACAATGCCATTTTCAGCAACGTCAGCGCTTAGCTCTGGGGGAGTTTGCTCGAGAGCTTGTTTCACAGCACTAACAATGGCGGTAACAGGTTCTTGTAATGACTCTAAAATTTCATTGCTGTTAAGTGTAAAGCTTCGGGGAATGCCCTCTGCTAGGTTTCGACCCGTAACGGTCATTTCCTTAACTTCATTCGCTGGGTAAGCTGAGCCAATCGTGTGTTTAATTCTTTCGGCGGTCGATTCACCGACGATAGTGCCGTAATTACGTCGAACGTAATTGATAATCGCTTCGTCAAAACGGTCACCACCAACGCGAATTGACTCCGAGTAGACGATACCATTGAGTGATAAAACGGCGATTTCTGATGTGCCGCCACCAATATCTAACACCATGGAGCCGCGTGCCTCATCTATCGGTAAGCCTGCACCAACTGCCGCTGACATTGGCTCCTCAATTAAATATACTTCACGTGCACCAGCACCTGATGCCGATTCTCGAATGGCTCTTCGTTCAACTTGAGTAGAGCCACACGGTACGCAAATAAGCACACGAGGACTAGGACGTAGAAATTTACCTTCATGTACTTTATGGATAAAGTACTGAAGCATTTTTTCAGTGATAGTAAAGTCGGCAATAACACCGTCCTTCATTGGGCGAATCGCGGTGATATTTCCGGGTGTTCTACCCAGCATTGCTTTTGCTTCGCTGCCGACAGCGGCAAAGCTTTTTTCGCCACGCACTTTATCTTCTCGAATGGCAACAACAGAGGGTTCATCAAGCACAATGCCTTTGCCAAGTGCATAGATTAGTGTGTTTGCTGTGCCCAAATCGATGGATAAATCGTTGGAAAACATGCCGCGTATTTTTTTAAACATGAATTTTATAAGTGTAGGTGGTGAGAATTTTGTACTTTAACAACCCTTTACCTCTTTGGGCAAGGCGCGAATTGTGTTAATTTGCACTGTTTTAAAGTATGAATAAAACAAGGGGGTTATTTTATGCCAATTCAGTCAGAAGATGTACTGAAAATCGCACACTTGGCGAGGCTCGGTATTCAGCACGAGCAGCTTGAGTCATATGCGTCAGACTTGTCGAATATAATGCTGTTAGTTGAGCAAATGAATCAAGTTGATACAACTGATATTGAACCTATGGCCCACCCACTTGATCAGTTTCAACGTTTACGGGCGGATGTGGTATCAGAAAGCAATCAACGTGATATTTTGCAGGACAATGCGCCATCTATTGAAGACGGTTTGTTTTTAGTGCCGCGAGTGATCGATTAGTCGCCCTTTAACGAGGCGGTGTCATATTTATTTAAACAAAGGCTTATAGCGATAAGCATATATACCTTTTAAACAGTATTGGTAATCAATGTATAACAAATCATTAAAAGAACTGTCCAGCGACCTTCACAACAAACAAATATCCAGTGTTGAGCTTAGTCAATACTTTTTGGAGCGTATCAATCGATACGATGGGGCGTTAAATAGCGTCATTACATTAAATGAAGACGGCGCATTACTTGCAGCTCAACAGGCGGATCAACTAATTGCATCAGGAGATGCCGGCTTGTTAACGGGGATTCCTTTGTTACATAAAGATATCTTTTGTACACAAGGCTTACGAACAAGCTGTGGCTCAAAGATGCTGGATAATTTTATTGCCCCTTATTCGGCAACAGCGGTTAGTAAATTAGAACAAGCTGGTGCGGTGATGTTGGGTAAAACCAATATGGATGAGTTTGCGATGGGCTCGTCAAATGAGACCAGTTTTTATAGTGGAGTAAAAAACCCTTGGGATTTGGAAACGGTCCCAGGTGGCTCATCGGGTGGGTCAGCAGCGGCGGTAGCGGCACGTTTGGCGCCGTTGGCTAGTGGTACAGATACAGGTGGATCGATCCGTCAGCCAGCAGCTTTTTGTGGGGTGACGGGTATTAAACCAACCTATGGCCGTGTGTCACGTTACGGCATGATTGCGTTCGCCTCTAGTTTGGACCAAGGTGGTGCGATGGCGAAAAGTGCTGAAGATGCAGCGATCATGCTACAAGCGATGTCTGGTTTTGATGAGAGGGATTCAACCAGTGTTGATAGACCCGTTGATGATTTGTTAAGCGGCTTGGGTGACTCGATCAAAGGCTTGACCGTTGGCTTGCCCAAAGAGTTTTTTACCGATGATCTTGATAGTGATATTCGAGAAAAAGTAGAAGAAGCGGTTGATACCATTCGGTCTGCAGGGGCACATGTGAAAGAAATTAGCCTACCGAATATTAACCTATCAGTGCCTGCTTATTATGTGGTTGCCCCCGCTGAATGTTCTGCTAATTTGTCTCGTTTTGATGGTGTTCGATTTGGGTATCGCTGCGAATCGCCAAAAGACTTAGAGGATCTTTATAAGCGTTCGCGTGGAGAGGGGTTTGGTGACGAGGTAAAACGAAGAGTTATGATTGGCGCTTATGTTTTGTCTGCGGGGTATTACGATGCGTATTATAAAAAAGCTCAACAAGTTCGTCGTTTGATTCAACAAGATTTCGTAGAAGCGTTTAAAGAAGTAGATGTGATCGCTAGTGCAACAGCACCTTCTGTTGCCTTTAAATCAGATGAGAAGAAGGGAGACCCTGTTTCAATGTATCTTTCAGATATTTTTACCATTGGTGTTAATTTAGCAGGCTTGCCTGGAATGTCAGTGCCGTGTGGTTTTGTGGAGAACAAGCCGGTAGGTATGCAGTTGATAGGAAATTATTTTGAAGAGTCTCGCTTGTTAAATGTGGCGCACCAATATCAACAACTGACTGACTGGCATCTTGCGGTGCCGGCTGGATACGAGCAGGAGGTATAAGGATGCAGTGGGAAACAGTTATAGGTCTTGAAATTCATGCTCAGTTAGCGACTCAATCTAAAATTTTCTCGGGTGCTTCAACGGCTTATGGCGCAGAACCTAATACGCAGGCTTGTGCGGTGGACCTTGGTTTACCGGGTACATTGCCGGTGTTGAACGAGCAGGCCGTTCGTTTTGCGGTGAAATTTGGTTTGGCCATTGGTGCGCATATCGCTCCATATTCAGTGTTCGCACGGAAAAACTATTTTTATCCTGACTTGCCTAAGGGTTATCAAACAAGTCAATTTGATAAGCCGATTGTTGGTTTAGGGCGGTTAGATATAGAGGTGGATGGTAAAACAAAAACAATAGGTGTTACGCGGGCTCATTTAGAAGAAGATGCGGGTAAATCGTTGCACGAAGACTATCATGGGATGACGGGAATAGATTTAAATCGAGCAGGTACACCGTTGCTTGAAATTGTTTCTGAGCCGGATATGCGCTCTGCCGCAGAAGCAGTAGCGTATGTTAAAAAACTACATACTCTTGTGCAGTATTTAGGAATTTGCGATGGCAATATGCAGGAAGGTTCTTTTCGTTGCGATGTTAATGTATCAGTCAGACCAGTAGGGCAAGAAGCCTTTGGAACCCGTGCAGAGATAAAAAACTTAAACTCATTTCGTTTTATTGAAAAAGCCATTGCACATGAGGTTGAGCGCCAAATTGATGTGATCGAAACAGGCGGACAAGTGGTTCAAGAGACTCGTTTGTATGATGCTAATAAAGATGAGACACGCTCTATGCGTTCTAAGGAAGAAGCGAACGACTATCGATACTTCCCGTGCCCTGATTTATTACCAGTCGAAATCACAGCAGAGTTGTTGGATGAAGTGCGTAATGACTTGCCAGAATTACCTGCGGCTAAAAAACAACGTTTCCAACAGCAGTATGGTTTAAGTGAGTATGATGCCGACGTATTAACAACACAACGGGCGATGGCAGATTACTACGAAGATGCTGTTAACTTTTCAGATGGAGAGGCGAAGCTTGTTGCTAATTGGGTGATGGGCGAATTGAGCGCAAACTTGAATAACAATAATTTAGATATCCAGCAAAGTCCCTTGAGTGCTGAACGATTAGGAGGCTTGGTTAGACGCATTGCAGATAAGACAATTTCTGGAAAAATCGCTAAGCAAGTCCTTGAGTTTATGTGGAATAGTCAGGATGTTGCAGACGACGTGATTGAGCGAGAAGGTTTGAAACAAATTTCTGACACAGGTGCCTTAGAAAACATGATTGATCAGCTAATGGCTGATAACGCTCAGCAAGTTGAGCAATATAGAGCCGGTAAAACAAAAATGATAGGCTTCTTTGTTGGTCAGTTGATGAAGCAAACCCAGGGTAAGGCGAATCCACAAGAATTAAATAAATTGCTGGAAAGTAAACTAAAAGGGTAGTTTCTCTTAAAGTGTTACGTTAATTATTAGAATAAATAGCGAGGATGTTATGAGTATATTGAAGGTGTTGAGTGTTTTTGTTATCGCGTTATGGTTGGCTGCCTGTGGCCACGCGACTAAAAATGGCGTGGAACCCACTCAAGAAGGGCTGGCGACTAAGACTTTGTCAGCAGAGGAAGCGGAAGTTGAGCAGCAGGTTGCGCGTATATCTGAAAAACTAAAAGATGAACCAACGGTTAAAGGCTGGTTGTTAGTCGGCGATGGAAACATGTATTTGAAAAGATATGATGAAGCTGTTTCAGCCTACAGAGAAGCATATATATTGAGCGACTATGCAGATGAGCCCAAAAGAAAACTAAAACGAGCAATGTTTTTGGCAACGATAGCGTTAAGTAAATAGCCAATAAGGGATGCCCCGGTCTGGTTGTTATTCCTCAACCATTCTTAGGGTTATCTCAACAATATTTTCATCGTGTAATAATTTGAAACAGCGCATCTCTAAGACACCTTTGGTGTTTAGCGAAATAATTAAATAATAGGCTTCGGGGTGTGAAGGCATTTCAGTATCGCTTATTGAAGGCCTAGCGGGTGCGGTGGGGTGCGAGTGGTAGATAGCAAAAACCTCTTCACCCTTATCGCGGATTTCTTTCATTACGCTGATTTGTTCTTCAGGCGCCATTAGAAAACGCTTGCTAGGTGTTTCAGCTATATTTTGAACAGGATGGCAGGTGTACTGACCCGTTTTGTTTTTACTGATAAAACCACAGACCTCGAGGTCTTCTGATAATTGTGCGTTATGAAGTAATTCATTAACGAGTTTTCTAGGTAAGACAATTTCTTTTTCGTGCATTTTTAACCCTAATGTTTATGGTTTTGTGCCTAATGTTGCCCGAACGTGCCCTTGAATATCTTGGAAATGTTGGGTTGATTTAAATCCGTACAATTCTAACAAGTTTTTGACCAAAGTGCCTTGCTGAAAGCCATGCTCAAACAAGATAAGTCCGTTGTGTTTAAGGAAAGACTTTGCTTGCGAGGTAATATGCTCAAGATCCTGTAGGCCTTCGTGTTGAGCAATCAATGCCGAAGAGGGTTCAAAACGAAGGTCGCCTTCTAAAAGGTGAGGGTCATTTGGGCAAATATAAGGTGGGTTACTTATTATTAAATCAAACCTCGTATTGGGCACTGTTTCAAACCAATCGCTACGCAAAAACTGAATATTGTGGACCTTATGTTGCAGGGCATTTTTTTCAGCAATCGCTAAGGCTTTTTGGCTGTTATCAAGGGCTGTCACCGAGGCGTTTGGAAACTCTAATGCCAAGGTGATAGCGATGGCGCCGCTACCAGTCCCTAAATCTAATACTGAGAAATGTTGGTCGGTAGCGAACGTTTCGTGGGTAATTTCTATGAGTAGCTCGGTGTCGGGTCGAGGAATTAAGACGTCTTTTGAAACGATAAATCGTCGTGACCAAAACTCTCGTTCGCCAACTAAGTAAGCGATCGGCTGCCCTTTTTGTCGCTGTTCAACAAGTTGCTGAAACCTGTCCAGCTTCTCGGTAGTTAGAAGCTCGTCAGGCCAAGCTCTAAAATAGCTACGGTTTTTATTCAGTACGAAGGCTAGTAATACTTCGCTATCAAGCACGCAGCTGTCACTGCTAACCAGTGTTTTTGCAGCTTCTGTAAGAGCCTCTTTTATTGTCAAGGGGGGCTTCAAAACGAGGGTTTATTCTTCTGCGCTTAACTGTGTTAGTTGTTCTGCTTGGTGTTCTTGAATTAATGGGTCGATCACCTGATCTAGTGCGCCTTGCATGATCTCATCTAGTTTATACAGTGTTAAGTTGATGCGGTGGTCGGTAACTCTGCCTTGTGGGTAGTTATAGGTTCGAATGCGTTCAGAGCGGTCGCCGCTACCAACTTGCGAACGACGAGACTCAGCTTGTTCAGCATCAGCTTTTTCTTGTTCAGCGGTCATGATTCTGGCTTTTAATAAGGACATCGCGCGAGCCCTATTTTTATGTTGTGAGCGTTCGTCTTGACACTCTACAACTGTGCCGGTGGGAAGATGAGTAAGACGTATCGCAGAGTCTGTTTTGTTAACATGTTGGCCTCCAGATCCTGATGCTCTAAAAGTGTCGACACGCAAGTCGCCAGCGTTGATTTCAATATCATCTTTTTCATCGGCTTCAGGCATGATAGCTACCGTGCATGCAGAGGTGTGAACGCGGCCTTGAGATTCGGTTTCTGGGACACGTTGAACACGGTGAGCACCGGATTCAAATTTCAGTTGTGAATACACGTCGTGACCTTCTATTCGAGCGATAATTTCTTTGTATCCGCCGTGGTCGCCTTGGTTTTCACTCATGATTTCAAACTTCCAGCCTTTTTTCTCAGCAAATCGTAGGTACATACGGTAAAGATCGCCTGAAAAAATAGCTGCTTCATCACCACCTGTTCCCGCACGAACTTCAAGAAAAGCATTCTTTCCATCGTTAGGGTCTTTAGGTAACAAAAGGATTTGCAATTCATTTTCTTGTTTTTCAAGGGCTGCTTGAGTGTCCTTTAACTCATCTTTTGCCATAGCCTTAATATCCGGGTCGCTATCATTCAGCATGGCTTTTGCAGACTCATTATCTTCTAGTGTCGCTAGATAGTTCTGGTAGGTGCTAACAATGGGATCTAATTGGGCATACTCTTGACTCAAAGAGCGAAATTTATTTTGATCGCTTTGTATGCTGGGTTCAGAGAGTAGCCCAGCAATTTCTTCGAAACGTTCAGACAGAGTGTCTAGCTTTTGTAGGATAGTTATATTCACGTTATTTATTTAAGTTAAAAAGTTGTTGAGCGGCTAATAGTAATTCGTTGTTACCTTCGGATGCAGCTTTCTTCAGGGTGCTGCTAGGTGCGTGTAATATTTTTTTCGTGAGATCGTTTGCTAAACGTTCTAGGGCTTGTTCAGCGGGCTGGCCGTTTTTTACCGCACTAATCGCCTTTTGAAGGAGTTCCTCACGTATATTGTCCGATTGGGTTCTAAGCTGGTAAATGGTTTTTGAAGCATCTTGCGCACGTAGCCATGTTTGAAAGTGCGAGATTTGAATGTCGATTATATCTTCAGCTTGTTCGGCCGCTTCGCGACGTGATTGAAGTCCATCATCAACTATATTTTTTAGGTCATCTACGCAGTAAAGATAGACGTCGCTTAATGAACCAACTTCTTTTTCTATATCGTGTGGTACTGCCAAATCCATCATAAACATGGGTTTGTGTTTACGTTTTGAAATGGCGGTTTCAACACTCCCTTTGCCAAGGATGGGTAGCGAGCTAGCCGTTGATGAAATGATAATGTCTGCTTCGGCGAGATGCTCAGGGATATCTTTAATTTCAATGGCGTATCCATTACCTTGAGAAGCAATGGCGTGTGCTTTTTCAAGGGTTCTATTAGCAACAATTAATCGACCAATGCCTTGCTCTTTTAGGTGTTGGGCTGATAGTTCGATAGTTTCCCCGGCACCAATAAGTAAGGCGGTTTGATCTTGTAATTGACCAAATATTTGTTGTGCTAATTTTACGCCAGCAAAAGCAACCGATACCGGGCTAGAGCCAATGGCTGTATCGGTACGCACCTTCTTCGCGACTTGGAAGGTGTGCTGGAATAAGCGACCAAGATACTTTCCTAGGGTGCCGGCCTCAGAGGCATGTTGATAAGCCGTTTTCATTTGGCCAAGAATCTGTGGTTCGCCAAGCACTAAGGAGTCAAGCCCACAGGCGACTCGTGACATGTGCTTTATTGATTGGGGGCCAATGTGGCTGTATAGATAGTCTCTAATACTACTTTCATCTAGGCGATGGTAGCTGGCAAGCCAAGCGATCAGTTCATCTGTTTGTTGCGTTGCTATATCACAGTATATTTCGGTGCGATTACAGGTGGATAAAATAGCGGCTTCTTCAATGGATGAAAGCTGCGCTAATGACTGAAGCGATTGACCGAGGCGCTCAGGAGAGAAAGCGAGTTTCTCTCGAATCTCGATAGGTGCTGTGTTGTGATTGAGTCCGAGCGTAAGCAGCATGCGCTTTTGGTAGTTTTACTTTAGGTTAATTGGGTTATTATAAGCGTTTTAGCCCTATGAATGTTCTATATGTTTAAACAGGTAGTTTTCGATTTGCCTTGTAAAAAGAGAATGAGGTGTTAGTTTTATAGGCGGCTGATGTTGATTAGGGTGTGGGTGAGAAAAATATGATTCTAAAGTTCGTGATGATGGTTTTTGTTGTTTTATCTATAGGTTGTACACACGTAGGTAAAAACGATGCTGTTGAAGTGGTAGAGCCAAGCAAAGCAATATCGAATCTTGTGCAAGAAACGCCTGAGGTTAAAACGAAGCAGGTACAACCGAGCCAGCTAGATGCTGCTTTATTGTATAGTTTGTTAGGTGGCGAGGTGGCAGGTCAACGTGGGGATGTCAAAATGGCTTCTGCATTCTATGTTGATGCGGCTAAGCGCTCGAATGATCCACAGGTAGCGCTTAGGGCTGCACAAATAGCGTTGTATAGTAATGATATCGTTGGAGCTAAGTTAGCCGTTGATATATTGGTGGCAAAAGGAGAGCTATCGCTTCAATCGCAACGGCTTGCTCTAACAGTTTACTTGCGTGCGGGTGAGGCAGAGAAGAGTTTGGATTTGATTACTTCAATCCTTAAAGAAAGCGATATGCCTCAACGAAATACCTTGCTGGCCATTGGCGACATTGTTTCCCGTCATGCGTCTAAAGACTTGGCTGGTCATCTGATCGATGAGTTGGTGAGTTATTATCCTGAAGAGGCTGGAGCTTATCTTGCTCGCTCGCAAATGATGTCTCATTTAGGGCAACTGCTTCAAGCCGAAAAGGATGCGGTGAAGGTTACTGAGTTGGATTCGACCTGGCCTGTGGGGTTTGCTCAGCTTGCCCTAGTGTTGGAGCAAAAAGGTGAGACAGAGCGTGCGTTAGAGGTTTTAAAAAACGCTGTCGAGAACCTTAAAGCGAAACCTTTGCTGATGGGTTATGGTCAGTTGTTAGCCAAGAATGAACAGTACGAAGAGGCAAAAGAGCAGTTTTTAAAGTTGTTGTCTGATGGGGAAAGCTATCCAGAGGCAAGTTTTGCATTGGGCCTTGTTTATTTAAAGTTGGATAACCCTATAGAAGCGGCGAAAGTATTTGAAAATTTATATAACGAAGAGGTGTTTGCTTCGAAGTCAGCCTTTTATTTAGGGCGAATATATTATTATCAGAAACAGTACCAAGATGCTTTGTTGTGGTTTGAGAAGGTGGATAATGGTGTTCACCATGTAGATTCTTGGGTCTCAATCGCGATGATTAAGTCAGAAATGGGAGATTTGCAAGGCGCCAGGAGTGTTTTGCAACAGTTGCGCAATGAATACCCAAAAAATACAGCACGGTTTTACCTGTTAGAGGCGGAGCTTTTGGTGGATGTTCAGAATTATCAGCTGGCTTATGACTTATTATCGTCGGCAATTAGTGAAAATGTGGATAACTTATCGCTCAGATATGCGCGCTCAATCGCAGCCACGGAGCTAGATAAATTGTCCGTTGCAGAGAAAGACTTATTGTTTGTATTAGAAAAAGAGCCTAAGGATGTTAATGCCTTAAATGCATTGGGTTACGCATTGGCGAGTAAAACCTTTCGCTTTAAAGAAGCGAGGGGTTACCTAACGCAGGCGCTTTCATTAAAGCCAGATGACCCCGCTATTTTAGATAGTATGGGGTGGTTGGATTATCGTGAAGGTCATTACGAAAGCGCACTGGTTTTGTTAAAAAGAGCATACAGTCAAACACCTGAAGGTGAAATAGCTGCTCACCTTGGTCAGACTCTTTGGATGCTAGGGCGTCAAAAAGAAGCGCGTACCATCTGGGAGGAAGCACTAAAACGGGATAAAGATAACCGTTACCTACTTGAAGTATTGCAGAAACTAAAATGACCCGTTGTCTTGTTTGTCTTCTGTTAGTTTCGCAATTGATGGCCTGTGCCTCTACAAGCATTATAAAAACTGAGGAAAGTTCTTTACCGACCTTACACAACGCAGAGAAGGTTTTAGCTATTAATGAGTGGCGTTTGCTGGGTCGTTTATCTGTTCGAAATATGCGGCAGTCTTGGTTTACAACGCTAGAGTGGAATCATCGAAAGGGTATAGATGACCTGACCTTAAGCACCTCATTAGGGGGCGTGGTTGCAAAAATATTGTATTCAAAGCAAGGTATTTTACTGACCGATGAAGAGGGTGTTTTACAGCATGTTTCGGAGGAGGAGTTGGCTTCATTATTGGGATATTCAGCACCTTTAAAGCATATGAAATATTGGGTGAGAGGTGTGTTATCCCCCGAGTTTCAAGGACCATCAAGCAGGGAATATCTCGATGATACCGTGTTGTTTGAGCAGGGTGGCTGGAATGTGCAATTAGAACGGTTTCAGACTTATGGGGAAGTTGTATTGCCCGCTAGGGTGACGCTTATAAAAGAAGACTTAAAAATTAAATTGGTTGTAGATAAATGGTGGATGGAAAAATAGCGGTGACAGAGTGGGAAGAGCATTGGTGGCCAGCACCGGCAAAGTTAAATTTAATGCTAAATATTGTTGGACAAAGACCTGATGGATACCATGAGTTGCAAACAGTTTTCCAGTTAATAGGTATTTCTGACTGGTTAAACGTCGTGCCTACAGAGGATGGTGAGATCACATTAAGTTGCAATTCGGTCAGTCTTGCAACAAATACTAATTTGGTTGTTCAAGCGGCTAATTTACTAAAGCAGCAAGCAAATGCAAGTTTAGGTGCAAAGATAATACTTAAGAAAATATTACCAATGGGTGCCGGTTTAGGAGGAGGTAGCTCTGATGCGGCCACTACGTTGATTGTGCTTAATGCAGTTTGGGGGCTCGGTTATTCAGTTGAAGAGTTGGAAATGTTGGGCCTTAAACTGGGGGCGGATGTGCCTGTTTTTGTTAGGGGCTTGTCAGCATGGGCGGAAGGTATTGGTGAAAAAATGACAGTGATTGACTTGCCTGAAAAGTGGTTTGTTGTGGTAAATCCTCCTTATCATTGCTCAACAAAAGAAGTTTTTTCACATAACAGTTTGACACGGGATAATTCAGCCATCACAATACGCGACTTTTTAGACGGGCAAGAAGATAATAGTTGCTTGCCGGTTGTTAGAGAAATAAGTCAAGAGTTGGATGCTGTTTATCTGCAATTTTCTGAATTCTCTAAGGTTTATTTAACAGGCACTGGCTCGAGTATGTTTGCTAAATGCGATACTCGGCAAGAGGCGGTGCTGCTGTCAGAAAGGTTACCTGATGGCTGGAATAAGTGGGTAGTAAAGGGCGTAAGCGAATCACCTTTACAGAAGTCGCTTAAACAGTTTTTTAATCGGTTAAATCAGGTATAATCTGCAGCCATAAAGTTTGGGGCGTGGCCAAGTGGTTAAGGCACGGGGTTTTGATCTCCGCATCCCAGGTTCGAATCCTGGCGCCCCAGCCATTCTTTATACTTATATCATTCAATACTTTAGTGGGAGTTCATAGTGCTAGATAATGGCATCATGGTGTTTACTGGTAACGCAAATATATCGTTAGCTAAAGATATCGTTCGTCATCTTAATATGAGGCTTGGCCGTGCCAGCGTTGAGATATTCAGCGATGGCGAAGTAATGGTTGAAATTGGCGAAAATGTTCGTGGTAAAGATGTGTTCATCATACAGCCAACATGCGCACCAACAAACAACCATGTGATGGAGTTATTGGTGATGATTGATGCGCTGAAAAGAGCTTGCGCAAATCGTATCACTGCGGTTATTCCATATTATGGCTATGCTAGACAGGATCGCCGCCCACGTTCAGCGCGGGTGCCTATAACGTCTAAATTAATAGCAAAAATGATTGATACTGCCGGTGCAGATCATGTACTAACAGTTGATTTGCATGCCGATCAGATCCAAGGTTTTTTTGATATCCCGGTTGATAACGTTTATGCGTCACCTCTTTTGTTGAGCGATATATGGAAGAGAAAAACAAAAGACCTAATGATTGTGTCGCCTGATGTCGGCGGTGTAGTAAGGGCAAGGGCTATTGCAAAACGCTTAGACGATGCAGATTTGGCAATAATAGATAAGCGTCGCCCAAAGGCTAATGTTTCGCAAGTGATGAATATTATTGGCGATGTAAGCGGCAGAGAATGCGTTATTGTTGATGATTTGGTGGATACAGCGGGTACTTTGTGTTTGGCTGCAAAGGCGCTAAAAGATAATGGCGCAATAAGTGTAAAGGCGTATTGTACGCACCCTGTGTTATCAGGAAAGGCAATAGAAAATATATCAGGTTCAGTGCTTGATGAATTGGTTGTTACAGATACAATTCCTTTAAGTGAAACAGCATTGGGTTGTGAAAAAATAAGACAATTGAGTATTGCTGAGATGCTGGCAGAAACAATTCGTCGAATGGTAGAAGGCGATTCAGTAAGTTCGCTATACGTAGATTAAAAAATGTGGCAAAATACGCTGTTTAGCGCAAATTAAATATTATTTTTGGAGAAAGTTAGATGAGTATCAGCTTTGAATTGGCGGCATCGATTCGTAATGACTTAGGTAAAGGTGCAACGCGTCGTTTACGCAAACAAGAAATGGTTCCAGCTGTAATTTATGGGGCGGGTGAAGAACCTGTTTCGATAACTTTGGGCCATAATCAATTAATGCATAGCACGGAAAATGAAGCCTTTTTCTCGCATATTTTATCTATTGATGTGGACGGAAAGAAAGAAAGCGTTATTATTAAAGCGTTACAGCGTCATCCTGCGAAAAATATTTTAATGCATGCGGATTTTATGCGTGTCAGCATGAAGGAAAAATTAAAAGTTCATGTGCCTATTCACTTTATTGGTGAAGAAGAGGCTCCGGGCGCTAAACAGGGTGGTGTGGTAACGCATAGCCTAGTGGATGTTGAGATCCAATGTTTACCTAATAATTTGCCTGAGTTTATAGAAGTGGATGTATCGGCTCTAGAAATTGGTGATAGTTTGCACTTGTCCGACATTAAGTTGGCCGATGGTCTAGAAATGGTTGCCTTGTTGCAAGGTGAAGACCACGATCTGCAGGTGGTTGCAATTCAAGCCAACAGAGCAGCAGAAGTAGACGAAGATGTTGAAGGTGCTGAATCAGCTGAAGGTGAGTCCGAAGAGGGTTCTGGCGAGTAATAAATGATTTCAGTAATAGTCGGTCTGGGCAATCCGGGCGATGAGTATAAAAAAACCCGACATAATGTCGGGTTTTTATTGTTAGATGCTTTGGCTCAAAGAGAAGGTGTGCGCTTTAATTATGACGCTAAATTTAAAGCCGATGTGTCAAAGTGCGTAATTGGTAACAGCATGGTTAGGTTAATCAAGCCGCAAACATTTATGAATAAAAGTGGCTTGTCAGTATCGGCCTATGCAAAGTATTATTCTGTCCAGCCAGAAAATGTCATGATTGTGCATGATGAGTTGGACTTGGAGCCTGGCATAGTGCGATTGAAGAAAGGAGGGGGTCATGGCGGGCATAATGGTCTTCGAGATATAATCGCGCATTTATCATCCAAAGAGTTTTATAGGCTTAGACTTGGGGTGGGGCACCCAGGTGATCGCAATAAAGTTGTAAATTATGTATTAAAGGCGCCCAGTAAAGCGGATAATGTATTAATTGAGGCTGCAATGGATCGTGCAATTGAGAAAATACCGGGTATTTGTGCCGGTGATATCCAGTCGGTAATGCAAAGTTTACATACAGACTAAAATCTTTTATTAAGAAGTATATTGGTTGTTGACAGCCAAAATTAAATCAAAGACAATAGTCGGCTAATTTCGGAGGGGTTCCCGAGCGGCCAAAGGGATCAGACTGTAAATCTGACGGCTCAGCCTTCGGAGGTTCGAATCCTCCCCCCTCCACCATTTTTGGTAGAGCCGAAATGACCGCGGGTGTAGTTCAATGGTAGAACGTCAGCCTTCCAAGCTGAACACGTGGGTTCGATTCCCATCACCCGCTCCATTGCGGCATGGGTCAAGCCCATATAGCTCAGGGGTAGAGCACTTCCTTGGTAAGGAAGAGGCCATCGGTTCAATTCCGATTATGGGCTCCAGTTGTATCTAGTTGTTAAGAAGTGATTGTGGTTTTTAATTTAAATTAATATTCGAATAAAAGGTGCGTAATGTCTAAAGAAAAATTTGAAAGAAATAAGCCCCATGTAAACGTAGGCACAATT